>FWPU01000010.1_pt1 | contig 636512 bp, 545 predicted proteins | sample 2228361 | NCBI WGS metagenome assembly FWPU01 (sample SAMEA103939777, study PRJEB20133) | metagenome | reverse complement strand
TCCGACCAGTACAAGGTGAGGGTTATACCTCCTCCGGGATGGGGGGTGACCAAGTGGTACTCGTCTTCGTCGTTCTTCGGCTCTGAGACCTTTGCAGGGGCCACCCCGATAGACTCGCCTACTGCCGGGATCCACATAGACACCGGACCCTGATAGACATTGCACCCTAGGCCGGCATGGCCGGCCCTGCGAGCAAGGGAGCGAGCAGGGGTTCGGATATGTCGCAGGGAGGTATCTTTCTGCTATTGCGGTGATGGTCTCCCTGGTTCCTTGCTGGGATCCTGGATGCTTGCCGTGCAACCGTCTTGCCACGGGCTCCGGCTCTCGGGGTTACAGGGGGTCGAGGCAGCTTGGTCCGGTGGGTCGAACAATCCCCATCCGCCAGCCAACCGCGCAGCGCGACCCGGTAGAGCCAGTAGCCTATGCGACTGCGAGGTGGCTAGCCGGAAGAGCTAGCCCTAAGACCTCCCTCTCGGGGAGGAACGGTCGCGCACCTTCCTCGCGTGCTGGAGATCACCGCTCGCCTTGGGCTGCGAGCCGAACTGTCCCCAGCTACCAGGCAGGTCGCCACGAGAGCGCAACCATGCTGCCCAGGGTAGGTGGACAGGAGAGGCCAAGCGATGCCGCGGAGGGGAAGCCTCGAGACGGAACCGGGGGTCGGTCGGAAGCGAGTCGGGTTGACGAGCAACGTTTTTGCTCCTTTTACTCTCGTGAAGCGGGGGGACGCCGGGCCGTAGAACTGGAAGTCGGGTCCGTCGGCGGCATGGGAAAGGAGGGCGACTCGGCAAATCGGGCGAGGGGCTCCACCTCCCGTCGTTCTCGGGGTCACCGCACCGGTCTCGGGTACTCGGTCGGCCCGCAGCAACCCAGATCCAGCCATGCCTCGGTGGAGCGCCAGGGCCCGCCTAGTGCTCCCTCGTTGCCGCCCGAACTCGCTCCAACAGCTCGAGTAGCGCCTTCTCGAATAGAACGGGTTCTTCGAGGTTGGGAAGGTGGCCGGCGCCGGGGACCACCTCGAGTTGGGCTCCGGGAATAGCATCGGCCATGGCCCTGGCTTCGTCTACCGATACGAGGGCGTCGTGCTCTCCGACTACCACGGTCGTCGGAACCGAGATACCATCGAGGAGGTCAGTCGAGTCGCCCCTCCCAGCCAGTCCCTCGAGAGCCGCGGCCAGTACCTCGTCTCTCTGGCTCGCGAAGATCTCTTCCAGCAAGCTCCCAAGGGCTGGGTCCGAGGCGGCCCTCCCCGGGGCCAAGAGGCGTTCCTTCATGCCCGCCAAAAACCCAGCGCGGCCTCCGGCCCGTATGGATTCGGCTGCCTCGAACCTCGCTTTCTTGGCAATCTCGGTGTCAGAAGTGGCCCTCGTATCGACCAACATGAGGCCAGCGGCACAGCCCGGGCGTTCTCTCAACATCGCAAATATCACGTAGCCGCCCATCGAGCACCCGACCAGAACCGCTTCTGCGACGCCCATCAGATCAAGGGAACTCGATACCGCCTCCGCCGCGGCGTCGATCTCCAGTGCTCGAGGGAAGGGTTCCGGGGACGGGCTGGCACCGAAGCCGGGCAGGTCGAATGCAAGCGCCGGGTGCCCCGCTCCCGCTGCGACACCCAACGCATGCTCCCACATCCTGGAGTCGAGGGGAAATGCATGGACGAAGACAGCCGGCGGACGCTCTTCAGCCGAGGCGTCTGACAGCGCCCGTCCCACCGCTTCCGGCACCGGATCCCCGGCCTCGAGGCTGAATTCCTCGGCCCCCAGATTGCACCTGCAGTACAGACCGAGTACCTGTTCGATCTCGCACCCCCGCTTCAATTCGCCACCCGAAATGGCCACCGGGCTATAGGCTACCAGTGACCTTCTGACCCGAGAAGTCGAGCCAGGACGCAGGTTGGCGGACAAGGCCAAGTTCGTAGAAGAAGCACTCCCTTACGCCCAGTCTCTTTACGGCGCGGCCTACAACCTCACGCGCAACGCCGCCGACGCAGAGGACCTGGTGCAGGAGACCTTCCTCAAGGCATACCGCTCCTACGACAGCTTCAAGGAAGGCACCAACCTGAAGGCGTGGCTTTACCGCATCCTGATGAACACCTTCATCAACATGTACCGCGCAAAGCAGCGCCGACCCCAGGAGAGCCAGGTCGAGGACATCGGCGACTTCTACCTCTACCACCGCCTGGGCGATTCCACCTCGGCCGAGACGGCCCGTAGTGCCGAGGAGGAACTGTTGAATAGCTTCACCGACGAAGCTGTTAAGCAAGCCATGGAGGAGCTGCCCGAGCCGTTCAGGCTCGCCGTCTACCTGGCGGACGTGGAGGGCTTCAGCTACAAGGAGATAGCCGAGATCATGGACGTGCCGATAGGGACGGTCATGTCCAGACTCCACAGGGGACGCAAGGCCCTCCAGCGCAAGCTCTACGAGTACGCTCTGGAAAGGGGTCTGATATCCGGGGAGAGTCCTGCCGCGGTCGAGGTGGGGTCGCCGCCCGGTCGGGGAGGCGGTGGACGATGAGGAGAGAATGTCGCCAGACGAGCAGCTTCATGTACCTCGTCATCGACGGAGAGGCGAGCACGTTGGTTCACTGGCAAGTGAGGCGGCACATCGACGTCTGTCCCGAGTGCCACAGACGGTTCGAATTCGAGAGGCGCCTCAAGGCGATCATAGAGCGGGCGTGCCAGTGCGTCGGGTGTCCGGACGGCTTCGAAGAGCGTTTGAGAGCAGCCCTCATGCGAGAGTTCGAGTAGGCGCAACGGGTCCCGTCGAGGAGTGGCTGCCCCCAAGGCACGGTTCTAGTACATCGCATTGGCGTTTCCCCTCGACCACGCGCTCGCTGGACAATCCTGTATTCTGCCCCATTCCCGAGTACAGCTTGGTCTACTCGCTCCCTCTTTCCTAGACTGGCTCGACGGCCTCTTCGAGGTCGACCCTGAAGAAGCGGCCGGTTAGCGAGCCGCAGGATGCGAGACCGCGACTCTGTCAGCCATGGCGAGGTCTTCTTCGGACAGAGACCGGCGGTTCTGGAGCGGCTCCGTGACACTTCGGAGGTCTGACAGGTGAAAAGCAGTTCCGTTCGTACGAGCCTTCGTCTGGTGACAGCACTCGCCGCGGGGCTACTGGCCTTGTCGCTGCACGGAGCGGCAATAGCGGCCGTGCGAGCCCACCCCCCGGATGCCACCGGCGCCGCGACACTCCACGAAACAGGAAAGTCCGCTCTGGGAGCCAAGGCGGGTCCGGCAGAGGATGGCAGCTACAGGCCTGCACAGGTGACCGTCCCTCCCGACGCTCCAAAGCGGGTCTTTCCGGAAGAGGAGGACAGGCCCTGGACGCTCCTGGTGGGCAAGGCGCTACTGCCGGCCACTGCAGCTCTGGGCAGTTTCATCGTAATCTGGTACGTGACGAGGGTCACCAGGACGCGGTACAGGCGGAAAGCATGAATCTCGCCGAGGCAGGCAGCGGGGCGGCAGCCACGCTGGGTCGCTCGCTGTGGGCCGACGGGCCGCCCATGCTGATGCCTCCGGAAAGCCGAAACTTCCAACGTGTTGGGGACTCCGGCCACGAGGACGCCCCGCGAGGCGAGCCGGCGAGCCCGGCCGGGGCGGACCTTGACTGGCGCGTGGTCGAATCGGTCGCCACTCGCGTGGGGGGAGCAGCCCAGTCCGAGAATTCGAAGCAAGAGGCGGAGCTGCTCTCGGACTTCGAGGGGGCGACCTCGTACGCGGAGCTACTGGTCGCCGACTACACCGACCTGTATCCCACCGCCGGGCACGCTCGGGTGAAGGTGATCGACCGAGCCGGCTGGGTGAGAGCCAACATCGCGATCTTCCGCCACTTCCTCAGACCGGTCGCCTCACGGCTCTCGGCACCTGGTCCGGAGCCGACGACCGACCCCTCTTCCCTACTACCGACTTACCTTTCGGCGGTCGACGACTTGGTCTCGTCCGCACTCTCTGCAATGCGGGGTGCCGCTCGCACCGTGGTCTCCGCCCAGGTCGGCCTGGTCCTGGGCTTCCTTTCCAGGCGGGTGCTCGGCCAGTACGACCTCGTCCTGCCTGAAGACGGAAAGGACTCTCTCTACTACGTCGGGCCGAACATCCTCGCCGTCGAGCGGCGCTTCGGTTTCAGCCGGAAGGACTTCCGGCTCTGGATAGCGCTGCACGAGGTCACCCACAGGACCCAGTTCACTGGGGTGCCCTGGCTGAAGGACTACTTCACCAGCCTTGTCGACCAGGTGATGGAGGGCACATACGTCGACCCTCAGGCCTTCCTGGCGGGGCTACGGAGGATGGCCGAGGCGATCGCGCGGGGCAAGGACCCGCTGGGGGAAGTCGGGCTGGCGGGAGCCTTCGCCAGCGAAGAACAAAGGGAGAACATGAGACGACTGCAGGCACTCATGTGCTTGCTCGAAGGACACGGCAATGCCGTCATGGACTCGATAGGCGAGAAGATAATTCCACGGGCAGCCCAGATGTCGGAACTCCTGCGGGCGAGGCGGGCTTCCAACGGCCTGCAACGTGTCGTGTTCCGCCTCCTGGGAATCGACACCAAGCTGCGCCAGTACGAGCTGGGCGAGAGATTCGTGAGAGCAGTGATGGAGCAGGGGGGCAAGGAAGTCCTCGACGAAGTTTGGAAGGGTCCGGAGAACCTTCCGTCCCTGGAAGAAATCGAATCCCCGGACAGGTGGCTCGCACGCATCCGACGGTGAGCGAGCCCGATACCGACCTTCCCGGACCCCGAGACGTCGAACTTGGGCTTCGAGCTGCCGGTCTCCCTGCGCGACCTGCATCCCCCTTCCTGGTGATGGCCTCGGGTGGACCCGACTCGTCGTTCCTGCTCTGGGCAACGGTCAGGCTCGGCGCCCCCGTGGTGGCCTTCCACCTCGACCACGGTCTCAGGCCGGGATCCGAGCTGGATGCCGACTCGGCCAGGTCCCTCGCCGAGGAGCTGGGCGTCGAAATCGAGGTGGTCCGTCAGGCCCCCCAGGTCCGCCCGGGATCCTCCTTCGAGACAGCCGCTCGGGAGCTTCGCTACTCGCTGGCCAGGAGGGTGGCTGCGGAGCGGGGCTGCGAGGCGATTCTGACCGGCCACACGGCCGACGACCAGATCGAGACCTTCTTCTTGAACCTGAGAAGAGGGTCTGGTCTGGATGGCCTCAAGGGAATTCCTCGCCGGGCGGGACCCGTAGCCCGTCCGCTGCTCGGACTCTGGAAAGGGGACATTCGCAGGGCCTGCGACGCTTACGACATCCGTTACGTCGAGGACCCAACCAATCAGGACCCCAGGATGCTGAGGAACCGGGTGAGACTCCAGGTCATCCCTGCTCTGGAAGCTGCTCTGGGGGAGGGCTTCAAGGCGGCAATGCTCCGCCAGACCGAGCTGCTTCGAGAAGACGCCGACTATCTGAACTCGCAGGCAGAGGCGGAGATGGACGCCAACACTGCAAGGATGCGAAACCGGCCGGTAATACTTGCCGATGCAACCTGGTTCCTGTCCCTGCCCGGCCCCATAGCGCGCAGGGTCGTACGCCTGGGATACCGGAAGCTCAGCGGGAAGGCAACGCCATCGGCTGCTCGCGTGGCGGCTGCCCTGGATGCAGCCGTCAGAGGGGGTTCCGTGGACCTCGGCTCCGGAATGGTCTTTTCGAGGGAAGGGAGGCGGGTGGTGATTCGCCCCTCCCGGCTTGCTCCCCCCCAAGCCTGCCGCGGCTCGATTCCCGGAGAGTTCGAGGTCCCGACGTTCGGGCTGCGGCTGCTCGCCTCGGTCGAGAAGGCCCCCCCACCCGAGCTCGCCGGGCGGGCAGCGTGCCTGCCCCGCAACGAGGCACTCGTCAGCTCTTCGATGGCTGGACCCGTCGTCGTCCGCGCCCCCAGTGAGGGGGAACGCTTCCACCCTCAGGGCATGAAGGGATCCAAGCCGCTCGCCGACTTTCTCTCCGAGAGGGGACTTTGCCGGACCGAGCGGATGTTCACGCCAGTCCTGGCCAGAGAGGAGGGAACTGTAGTCTGGGTGATAGGCCACCGGGTGTCGGCGGAGGCTGCGGTGGGCAGGGACGAGTCCGAGGCGATCCGGCTCAGGGCGGAACCCCTACCCTCTTGACTCTCGGCAGAACGGACAGAACGAGGGCTGTCGCCCAGGGGATTTTCGGGGAGGAAAGCGTGGAGAGGGGAGTCAGGCTGCTCCAAGAGGACCTGCTCGGACTGCAGAGCCTCGAAGCAATGTCACCTCAGGCAGCATCCGAGGCCGGGTTCAGGATCGTCGTGACCCGCGACAGGCTCGAGCAACGAGTCGCTGAACTGGGGGCGTGCATCTCGAAGGACTACGACGGCAAACCCCTGGTTCTGGTCGGAATCTTGCGAGGAGCCTTCGTGTTCATGGCCGACCTCTGCCGGCACATCTCGATACCGGTGGAATTCGACTTCATGGGAGTTTCCAGCTACGGCGCCGCCACGAAGTCTTCTGGCGTCGTGCGGATAACCAAGGACCTCGACCTCGACATCTCGGGAAAGGACGTCGTGTTGGTCGAAGACATCATCTCCTCGGGCTTGACGATCTCGTACTTGAAGCGAGTCCTCGAGGCGCGCCGGCCTGCGAGCCTGGAGGTCTGCGCTCTCCTGGTCAAGGAGACCCAGAGAGTCGAGGAGATCGCACCCCGCTATTTCGGCTTCGAGATTCCGGACGTCTTCGTCGTGGGCTACGGGCTCGACCTCGGCCAGAGGTATCGGAACCTTCCATATATAGCAGCGCTGCAGGAGAGGCGATGACCCCGCCAGCTCGCAACAGCCGGCGGGAGGCTCTCAAGAACCTCGCCCTCTTCCTTCTGGTCGTGGTGCTCGCGGCAGTGGCCCTGGGAGTTCGCGCGTACAAGACGCGGTCGGTCCCGCCCAGGCTGTCCCTCAGCGAATTCGAAAACCGCCTCGAGGGAGGCGAGGTGGCCGAGGTCAGGATCTACGAACGCGACGGGCGAGCCGAGGTGCAGTTGGGGGAGGGATCGAAGGCGACGGTCTACTTCCCCAAGGAGTACACGGCCGACCTGGTAGGCAAGATTCGGGCCAAGCCCGAGGTTCGGCTCGAAGTATCCACCCAGAAAGACCCCTTCTGGAAGACCCTGTTGCTCAACCTGGTACAGGTGGTGATCCCGGTTGGGCTTGTCGGACTGCTCATCTGGTACTTGCTGGCAGGACCGGGGGCAGGCGCCGTGGGTGGCAGGAACCCGGTTTCCCGGGTGCGAGCCAGGAACCGCCGCGGCGAGACCCCGAACGTGACATTCGCCGACGTCGCAGGACTTGACGAGGCCGTAGAAGAGCTGCGGGAGGTCGCCGAGTTCCTGGAGAAGCCGGAGAGGTTCAGGAGCCTCGGCGCAAAGGTTCCGCGAGGGATCCTGCTGTATGGCCCGCCGGGCACAGGCAAGACCCTGCTGGCCAAGGCCGTGGCGGGAGAGGCGAAGGCCCCGTTCTTTTCCATTTCGGGCTCCGACTTCGTCGAGCTGTTCGTAGGAGTCGGAGCTTCTCGGATCAGGAACCTTTTCCAGCAGGCCAAGAAGGAAAGCCCCTCGATCGTCTTCATCGACGAGATAGACGCCGTAGGGAGGCATCGGGGATCCGGACTCGGCGGCGGCCACGACGAGAGGGAGCAGACTCTCAACCAGCTCCTCGTCGAGATGGACGGATTCGACACCGACGAGGCCGTGATCCTCATTGCAGCCACCAACAGGCCCGACATCCTCGACCCGGCGCTGCTGCGCCCTGGACGGTTCGACCGTCAGATCGCGGTAGACAGACCCGATCTCAAGGGACGGCTGGGAATCTTGAAAGTGCACACGAGGAACAAGCCGCTCGAAGACGACGTCGACTTGGAGGTCCTTGCCAGGCGCACCCCCGGCTTCACCGGTGCCGACCTGGCGAACTTGGTCAACGAAGCCGCCATCCTGGCTGCCCGTGCAGGCAAGGATAGGATCGGACGCGCCGAACTCGACGAAGCCACCGAGCGAGTCCTGGCCGGACCCGAGAAGAAGAGTCGGGTCTTGACGGAGGCGGTGAGACGGAGGATCGCTGTCCACGAATCGGGACATGCCCTGGTAGGGCACCTCCTCCCCAACAGCCACCCGGTGCACAAGATCTCGATCATCCCCAGGGGAAGGAGTCTGGGCTATACGATCTCCCTGCCGGAGGCGGACAGGTACATCCTCACCAGGAACGAGCTCCTCGACGAGCTGGCTACTCTCCTGGGAGGGAGGGCGGCAGAAGAGATCGTGCTGGGGGACTCCAGCACCGGAGCCCAAGACGACATCGAGAAGGCCACGGCACTCGCTCGCCAGATGGTCGGCGAATTCGGGATGTCGGAATCCATCGGGCCGCTCTTCATCGGCCCGAAGTCCAACGAGGTCTTCTTGGGGAAGGAACTTGCCACTTCCCCATCCCACTCCGAAAGCGTGGCCGCCGAGTTCGACAAGGAAGTCCGCCGGCTGGTCAACGAGGCCCTCTCCAAGGCGAGGTCGATAATCGAAGCCAACTTCGCCGTGGTCGAACGCATGGTAGAAGAGCTCCTGGACAGGGAGACCCTGGAGGCTGAGGACCTCGAGAGACTCCTTGCCGGGGCGAGCCACGGTGGTACGGACCAAGCGTCCGGAAAGGGAGCGTTGGTAGATGAGCACAGCAGATGAAGGCCGCTCGAGACAGGTGACAGAGACTTCCGCAGCCGACGAGATTTCCGGGTCGCCAGCCGCGCAGTTGGTAGGCCCCGCTGTCGAGGAGGCATTCGGGACAGCAAGGGAGGGCCGCCCGCCCGGGGCTGCAGACCGGATCTCCCGTCAGCGCCCCGGTGCAGCCGTCGACTACCCGTCCAATGACGGAGAGCGGACACTGGAGCGCGTAAGGGACGCCGTGCGGGAAATCATGGAAGCGCTGGGTGTCGACCTCGACCGGCCGGGTACCAGGCGGACTCCTGAACGCGTTGCCCGGATGTACATGGAGATCTTCTCTGGGATCTTCGTAGACCCCGGGTCGGTACTCGAGATCGTCTTCGAGGAGGACCACGACGAGATGGTCCTCGTGAAGCACATCCCGCTCTACTCCATGTGCGAGCACCACCTGATGCCCTTTCTCGGAAAGGCACACGTGGCCTACCTCCCGAACGAGACGGGGCAGATAACCGGTCTGTCCAAGATCGCCCGGCTCGTCGACATACTGGCCAGGCGCCCCCAGGTTCAGGAGCGGCTCACCAGCCAGATCGCCGACGTGCTCGAGGCAAGGCTAAACCCCCGAGGCGTCTTAGTCGTCGTGGAGGCAGAGCACCTCTGCATGACGATGCGTGGGGTCAACAAGCCGGGCTCGGTCACCGTCACCTCCTCCGTCAGAGGCAAGTTCCGCGACGACGTGTCGACGAGGGCAGAGGCGCTCTCGCTCATAAAGGGAGGGTGACTGCCCGTGATGCCGGTCGTTCCAGAGGACAGGACCTACGAGAGAGAGGTCCCACCCCTGGTGGGCCCCCCCTGGGCCCGCGTGCTGAGGGTAGTAGGTTACCGTGAAGCCGCACGCCTGCTTGCAGCCCTCGGAGTGCCCGAACGGGAACTCGAGGACTTGCGCAACCACGTCCTCTACCGGCTCGTGCAGCTGGGGCCGCTCCCCAACCTGCTGGCACGCAAGTTGAGGCGCCACTTCGCCCACATCGGCGGCGAGGCTGCGATCCCGGAGGGTGCCTATGCCGACCAGGGCGAGTGCGAGATCATCCTCATGGGGCGCCTGGACCAGTTCGAGGCCCTCTGCAGAAGGTTGGACCTGCTCGGCGAGGAGTCCCGCTCGGTGGGCACCGTCATCCGGGACGCCCTGGCAAGGGACGTGGGGGTCCGAGGTGACTTCGTCGCCCGGGGCAAGAGAGTACCTGCCGGCAGTTCCACTCAGGTAATGGGGATCCTCAACGTAACGCCGGACTCGTTCTCCGACGGCGGCCGGTTCTTCGACACCAGGAAAGCCGTCGAACACGGCGTCTCGATGTGGGAAGAAGGCGCCGTGGTAATCGACGTCGGAGGCGCCTCCAGCAGGCCGGGAGCCGACCCGGTCGACCCCGAAGAGCAGAAAAGGCGCGTCCTGCCGGTGATCTCCGAGCTCGCAGCTGCCACGGACGCCGTCATCTCCGTGGACACCACCTCGGCTGAGGTCGCGGCTGCCGCCATCGAGGCCGGGGCCCACGTCGTCAACGACATCTCCGCGCTCAGGGAAGATCCCGATATGGTCGACGTGGTTCGGGAGAGCGGCGCGGGTGTGATCCTGATGCACATGCGTGGCACCCCCAAGACCATGCAGGAGATGACCGACTACCGGGACCTCCAGGGGGAGGTGTGGATGTTCCTTGCTCGCCGGGCTGTCTGGGCGATGTCGCAGGGAATAGCGCGCGAGTCCATCGCCGTGGACCCCGGTATCGGGTTCGCCAAGACACCCGAACAGAACCTCACAATCTTGAGGCGGCTGGGTGAATTCCGCAGCCTCGGGCTTCCCGTGGTGGTGGGGCCTTCGAGGAAGTCCTTCATAGGTAAGGTGCTGGACCTTCCAGTCGAAGACCGCCTGGAAGGTACCGAGGCAGCCGTGGCGTGGTCAGTCTTCCAGGGTGCTTGGATGGTGAGGGTCCACGACGTGCGTCCGGTCGTGCGCGTCTGCAAGCTAATCGACGCGATCCTCACCTCCGCGTGAACCCACCTTCCCGACTCGCCGGCCACCGGGTGCTGCTCAGGACCGCACTGCCTTCTTGAGAAATTCCGTTGCCGAGACGGCTGCCAGACCAGCTAGGGCGAAAGCGGCGAGCTCCAACGCCGGCAGTGGGGCGGTCTCCAGAAGCTTGTTGGCCGGGGGGAAGTAGACCGTCGCCAGCAACGTGCTCACCATGGCCGCCGCAAGCGGGAGAGCGGCCCGGTTGTCCAGGGTGCGGGACCTCCAAGCGTACTCCCGAGGGTGGAGTTCGGCCACCATCATCGCCACGATCCCGGCGAAGAGGACCGTCATCGCCTGCGACCGCGCGACCGGCAGGTCGACGCTCCTGGCCAGCGCCGCCAGGTAGACCCCCACGGTCACCCCGAAAACCGCCAGCCCCGAGGCGACAGGACGGACGAGCTGAGCCAGTCCTACGAGGTTCCGCTCGGGCGGGCGAGGCGGTCGGGACATGACGTCGGCGTCCGCAGGCTCGTTCTCGAAAGCCAGCGAGACCGTCGGGTGAAGGACGATCTCGAGCAGGACGAGGTGGAGGGGGAGGAAGAGGAGCGGCTTCCGGACAAGCGGGACCACCAGGGCCCCCAGCAGCAGCGGGATGTGGAAAGCCACCAGGAAGGAAAATGCTTTCCCCAGGTTGTCGAAGATGCGCCGACCGTTCTCCACCGCCTCCACGATAGTTGCGAAGTTGTCGTCGAGAATCACCATGTCGGCCGACTCCCTGGCCACCTCGGTTCCCCGCTTACCCATGGCGACCCCGACGTCGGCCTCCCGCAGCGCCGGCGCGTCGTTTATTCCGTCTCCGGTCATGGCGACGACCTCTCCCTGGCGCTTCAGGTGCCGGACGATGTCGTGCTTCTGCTCGGGACGCAGCCTGGCGACGACGGTAGCCCCTTTCACCAGCCGGTCGAACTCCTCGTCGGAGGCAGAGTCGAGGTGGTCGCCCGTCACCATCCACTCGTGGTGCCCGCCGTCCTCGCTCCTTCCGCCACCGAGCCCCAGTCCCTCGGCCACCGCGGCGGCCGTCACGGGATGGTCGCCCGTCAGCATCACCACCCGGATACCAGCGGCCGCACAGGCCTTCAGCGCCTCGCCTACCCCTTCCCGCGCCTCGTCGGAGAAGGCCAACAAACCCACCAATTCCAGCTTCGCCTCGTCGCGGTCACGGTTCCCCGGATCAGGGGGTGCCACTCCCCTGGCAACTCCTATCACTCGCATTCCCCTTCCGGCCATCTCCCGTGCCCTCGATTCGGCGCGCTCCCTGGTCGCCGGATCCGGCCTGCAGAGCGTGAGGATCGACTCAGGGGAGCCCTTGGCGAAGGTCACATTCCGCCCATCCACCCGCCATACGTGGGACATGTACTTGAGGTTGGGGTCGAACTCGTGGTCTGCGATGAGGTCGTCTGCCCGGAGGGTGGGTGGCTGCGCCAGGTGCTCCGCTGCGTAGTCCAGGATCGCCCTTTCCAGAGCGTCGAAGGGGTCCGGCTCGCAGGCATACGTGGCCGCGAGGAGTAGGTCGTCCGAGTCGCCAGAGGCCGCCCAGAAGTCGCTCAGGACAAGCTTGCCTTCGGTCAGGGTGCCCGTCTTGTCGGTACAGATGACGGTCGTCGAGCCGAGCGCCTCCACGCTCGTCAACTTCCTTATGAGCACCCTCTTGCGCGACAGCCTCCAGGCGCCGACTGAAAGGTACAGCGTGAAGACGATGGGGAACTCTTCGGGAATGGCCGCGATCCCCAGGCTGACACCGGCAGTTACCGCCGCTGCCAGACCGTGGCCGTAAGCGAGCTCGAGGACGAAGACCGCCCCACAGAAGAACGCAGCCACGGCCGCCAGGGCCCACACTAGCCGTCGGATGGATCGCTGCAGCGGAGTCGGAGCCTCCTCCGCCGATGCGACGGCTGCCGCGAGTCTCCCGTATGCCGTATCCGAGCCGGTGGACGAGACCTGCATCACGGCACGGCCCGACAGCACCACGCTTCCGGCCCACAAGCGCTCGCGCTGCCCCAGGAGCGCCTCGGCGACGCCGGCAGGTCTGCCGGATCCCACCTCCAGATCGTCCCTACGCCCCTCCCCTCTCCCTCCCGTGGCGGTTACCTTCTCGACGGGCAAGGACTCCCCGGTCAGTGGCGACTCGTCCACCCCGAGTTGTGTCGTCTCGATCACCACCCCGTCTGCCGGCACGATATCGCCTTCCTTGACGACCACGAGGTCGCCGGGCACGACTCGTTCGGCAGGGAGTTGGGTCTCCTCGCCGTCCCTTATGACAGTGGCGGTCGGACGGGTCGCCTCCCTCAATTTCGCCAGAGCGGATTCGGCCCGCCTTTCCAAAACGAGCCCGACTGCGACCACCGGCACTATTGCGCTCAAAGTGATGGCCGCCTCGAGAGTGTCTCCCAGAAGGGCGTAGGTCGCTCCCGCCACGGCCAAGAGGACGGCCATCGGATCGGTGACGCCCTTCAAGAAGAGCCAGAGGAACCCTACCCGACGTACCTCGGGGACCAGGACGTTCGGGCCGAATCGCTCCAGTAGCTCGCGGGCCTGCTCCGAGGCGAGGCCCTGGAAAGCTCCGATCTGGGTGGCGCTCTCAGGTGGCCGACTCACCCCTTCCCACCTGAGACGAGGCCCGCAGCGCGTACTTGCGCAAGCGCACCACGGCCTCGGGATCGGAGAAGGAGACGACATCCCGGATGGGCTTCCCCGGACCGAGAGCAGCCCTGAGAATCCGCCCGTTGAGGGAAGCGGGGGAGGGCAACTCGGTGGTGAATACGACATAGGAGAGGCTTCCGGCAGTCGCTGCCTGGATTCCGACGCCCTTGGCCACCACCTCGTTCAAGGCCTCCTTTTTCTTCAGTCCTGCCGAGGTGGAAGTCAAGGACCCTACCACGTCGAATGCCCACCGTGCCCCCTCTCGATCCAGTCCCGAAAGGCTGACCTTCATGCCCCACCCCGGTATGCGGTAATCCGGCACGAGCGACCCAAAGCCAGCCTCAGCAAGCAGCTCCTTGCATAGCTGCAAGGCCGAAACTGCACCGGTACCGACTCCTCTCGCAATCCAGCGTTTCGACCAGGCACGCCCTGCCTCTCCAGCGACCTCCTCGGCCACTCGCTGCTTGGCAATCCTCACATATGACTCGTCGGTGTCGTAGCCGAGGTAGTGCCTTCCCGTGCGAACTGCAGCCACGGCCGTCGAACCTGAGCCTACAAAGGGGTCGAGGACGACGTCGCCCAGGTACGTATAAAGCTCGATCAGCCGCATAGGTAGCTCGACCGGAAAGGGCGCCGGATGACCGACCCGCCTGGCGCTTTCGGGCGGGATCTCCCACAGGTCCAGGGTGGCTTCCAGGAACTCGTCCCTGGTTATGGTGGGCCTGTGGGGAAGGCCCCTCCGGGCACGTTCTTCGGGGTGGATCGCCCGGTCGAACCTACCCTTGCAGGCAATCACGACCCTCTCGGTCACGTCTCGTAGAACCGGGTTGGACGGGTGGCCGAAGGTGCCCCAGGCGCAGGATCCCGACGCCCCTCTCCCTTTCCACCAGACCACCTCGCCTCGCGGCAGAAATCCGATTCGCTGCAGGATCCCCAGGACATCTGCAGCCAGGGACCGGTACGGCCGACGTCCCAAATTGGCGACGTTCACCGCGATACGTCCCCCAGGCTCGAGCACTCGCTTGCACTCGGCAAAGACGTCGTGAAGCAGGTCCAGGTATTCGGAGTAACTGCCTGGCACGCCCTCCCTTCCCGGTTCGGCTTCGTACTCCTTGCCGGCGAAGTATGGAGGGGAAGTGACGACCAGCGCGACCGAGTTGGACTCGACCTCGGCCATCTCGCGAGAGTCGCCGCAAAAGATCCGGTCGAGGACCGGCTGGATGCCGACCTCCTCGTCTTCGCAAATCTCAGGGTCCTCGAAGCGCGAGTAGAACGAGGACGCGTCGTGGCTCTCCCTCCTTGAAGTGCCGAACCTGGACGTCGTCGTGCCGCCTGCCAGACGGCGGTTTCTCGGGGAAAGGGGTGCGGCCTGACTACTCACCGTTGCGGGGTTGCCCGAAAGCGCAACTACTCACGTCCTCCCTCTCCACCCTCAAGCTTCTCACGTCGTGACTCTTCGGCCGGACCTCGGTGGTCGGCGCCATCTGCCTTCCCCCTTTTTCTTGTCGACCGCAGCTGGGGAGCCGCCCTCGCTCCGGCACCGCTCCTGTGGGCGCGATGGCGCGCTACCTCGGCCATCGCCGCAGCGATCTCTCGCTCCCGGCCCCGGTCCGTGGGTCGGTAGTATCGCCGCCCCTCGTAGCGCTCCGGCCTGTAGGCCTGCTCTACCACTGCTCCGGGGTAGTCGTGAGGGTAGAGGTAGCCCACGCCGTGACCGAGCTCGGCCGCTCCTCGGTAACCAGTGGAACGGAGGTGTGCGGGGACGGGATCGGTCGCCGCCTCCTCCGCATCCCGCCTTGCCAGCCCGAGGGCCACAGTAGAGGCATTGCTCTTGGGGGCCGTCGCCAGGTACGTGACCGCCTGCGCCAGATTCAGCTCGGCCTCGGGAAGCCCGACCAGCTCCAGGGCGTGAGCCGCTGCGACCGCCACCACAAGAGCCTGGGGATCCGCATTCCCGACGTCTTCCGAGGCGAAGATCACCATCCTGCGAGCGATGAAGCGCGGGTCCTCGCCGGCCTGGAGCATCCTGGCCAACCAGAAGAGGGCGGCATCGGGATCCGAGCCGCGCATCGACTTGATGAACGCCGAGACGACGTCGTAGTGGGTATCTCCCGCCCGGTCGTAGCGAACGGCCCGTCTCTGGACTGCTGTCTCGACGTCGGAGAGCTCGACAACGGGCGAGCGTCGCCTCGAGGCGAGAGCGGCAGCGGCCTCCAGAGCGTTGAGAGCCCGCCGGGCATCTCCGCCTGCCACCTCCACGACCTGTTCGAGGGCGTCGTCGGTGAGCTCGAAGCGACCCGCCAGGCCACGCTCGGCTCTCAGCGCTCGCCTCACCACTTCCTCGACATCGGATGGTTGGAGCGGCTCGAGTCGGTACAGGAGGCACCGCGAAAGCAGCGGATCGATCACGCTGAAGTAAGGGTTCTCGGTGGTGGCCCCGCCCAGTACCACTGTCCCTTCTTCCACTGCGTGCAGCAGCGCGTCCTGCTGGGCCTTGTTGAAGCGGTGGATCTCGTCGACGAAGATGACGGTGTGTCGGCCCTGGGTTCTCAGGCGCTCTTCAGCTGCGGCGATCTCCCTGCGGACGTCGGTAACAGACGCGGTGACGGCGGAGAAGGGCACCCAGTGGCACCCCGAGGCTTCCGCCGCCAGTCGGGCCAGGGTCGTCTTGCCGCACCCCGGCGGGCCCCAGAGGACGAACGAAGGCGGGGGCTGTTCGCCGAAGAGCACGCGGAGGGGACCGCGCTCTCCCAGGAGGTGCCGCTGCCCGACGAACTCGTCGAGGGTCGCGGGTCGCATGCGAGCGGCCAGCGGCGCCCGGTCCGGTAGGGAGGCCGCCGGTTCGGGCTCGAACAGGGTCATTCTCGGTATTCTTCCTCGCGCGTCCGCCGAGCTAATCCTGGGGTCGGGGGTCTTGAAGCGACCAGACGTCCATTGTGGCGCCAAAACCCTCCGACGGCTTCGCAAGGGGCGTCGGTTGCGGATGTGCCTAACCGACCCTGGGGTTCAGTTCGGCAAAGACCCCGGACGGATTTTCCTCGTAAAGCCAGACGTGAAGCATCCAGCCCGTGTCGTCGACCCAGTATCCGCCCTTGTTGCGACACTCGCCTTCCGGCATGAGAGCAACGGAGCCGCTCGGGAAGATGCAGAGCCACTGGTGGGAGTGCCAGTGCGCCCCCGGGAAGTAGTCCGGGGGATTCGGAAAGGCCTGCTTCGAGAGGATGTAGCCGACTGCCGCCAACTTCCACCCACCGCCCTCCCGGACGTAGAGCAGCATGTTCGGTAGGGTCGGATCGAACGTCGAGGAGCGGGCATCCGCGACCTTGACGAAGTGGGCGCCCATGCCGGGCAACTCTCGCACCACCAACCTGAAGCCGTCGGCCTCGGCTGTTGCCACATCGCGGTATCGTGCCGTCGCCGCGCGGACGGTGGCGAGTCGCTCCTGGAGGAGATCCCGTGTGGCGGGCGACCCCGATATGGAGGCGTGCTCGGCGTGGGAACCCCCCGGTGTCGGGGAAACCGACCGCTCTTCCCCCGCACTTGCCGCGGGGGAGCTCGAGTCGGTGACGAGGTTGCCGTCGGCTCCCGGAGCGCTGCGGCCACGGTACCAGGCCGCCCCCGCCGCGAAGGACGCCGCCGCTACCACAACGATGCCGGCTGCGCCAAGCACTGCGCGCAACGGCCGGCGGGGTCGCCCGGAGTCCGAGCTTCGTGCGGCACCGTTCTGGTCGCCCGGCCAGAGATGAGAAGTCTGGTCGCCTTGGTCGGCCACGGGCTGTCACGCTCCCGATCGGACGAGTCGGGTCGGTCACGCTGCAGTATCAAGTCTATTGCGTCTGCCGCCCCGTAGGGGCCCCGGCAACTCGTCCCGCGTGGGCCGCTGTCTTGGTCTGGGAGAAGTCGTATGCGAAAGGAGCCCGAGGCACTAGTCAAACAGTCACGACGCAGTCGCAGCCGACCGGTGCCGAGCGACTGCCTGCGTGCCTCCCAAGATGAAGTCCGCGAAAACCTCCATGACCTCGGCCGCGTCTCGCGCCTCGTCTTCGAGCGCCAGATCGACGAGGGCCCCAGCAAGCCCCCACACCAGGGCACCGAAGGAATCGGGAATCGGCGGCGTCGACAAGTCCAGGTCGGGGTAGCAACGCCTCCACAGGTCGAGGTATGCCCGGACCAGCGAGTCCTTGCAACCCTCGAGCGTCTCGGTGACTCGGGAAGAGCGGGAGTGCGCCGCGACGCGGATCAGACTTACCCGCTCAGGATGCACCACAGCGTACTTCCAGAGTGCAGCGAGCTGCCCTCTCACTACCTCTCGTAGCGGCTTTCCAGCGGAATCGACCAGAGTCGAGAGCAGGTAGTCCTTGAGCCGGGTCGTCTCGCGCTCCACGACCGCCGCAAAGACCGATTCCTTGTCGGGATACATCTCGTATATGTATCTCTTGTTCACCCCCGACATCCTGGCGAGCTCCTCGACGGAGCTGCCCTCGGGCCCTGCCCTGCAGAATGCGTGAACCGCAGCGTCCAGGACGAATGTCTCCCTGAGGCTAGGGGGGGCAGGCCCGCTCCTCTTTGCTCTAGATGTGGAGCCGATGTCCCCGGAGGAACTCTTGCGGCGTCCCACGCGCATCGGTTCCCCTTTCGCACACTCGTCAGTCCCGGAGGTCAGTGTAACAGGTCCGTTGTGTAGCTGGCCCGCCAATCCTCGCGGACACTCCGGGGCCATTACGGGCCGGCGCCCCTTTGATTCACGCTGGTCACGTCCTCTCCTGTGCGCGGGAGTCTCAGCTCGCACCGACTTGACGCCGTCTAGAGTTCTCGCTAATCTCTAACGACACCGTTACTCGTGCGACCGCTCCGATTGGTAATTCCCTTGCGGGCGACACCCGGCCCTGCCAATTTGCGGGGTCGAGCCGGTGTGGTCGGGGAGGCTCAGGTTTCGCTCCTGCCGGGTGCGGACCGAGATTCCGCCGAGGGGGGACCCGGTGGGAGCGCCTTCCTTTCCCTTCTTGCTGTGCTCTGTCGCCTCTCGAAGTCGAAGGACGTCGCGACCCCCTGATCCCTCCCTGCCACGCCATTCCGACCCAGCTCCGCTACGGGCACGGCTTTCCCGGGCACACCCGCGATCAGTCGTTCCAGTGGGGCGCCTTCGAGCTCTCGGCAAGCACGCCTTGTCACCGAGGGAAACTCCGCATATCGTCGTGGAGGGATCGCGCCCAGGGCGCGTATGGCCGAAATGACGAGGTCCAAGGGAGAGACTTCGAGGAGAGGAGGTCTCCGGTGCCCGAGACGCTGAGGACCGAGACCGATGCCGGCGTGCGATCTATCGTCCTTTGCAGACCGGACGAGTACAACACAATCACCCCGAAGCTACGAGATGAGCTCTCGGTGGCAATCGACGAGGCGGATCGAGACCCCGAGGTTCGGGTGATCCTCCTCAGAGCAGAAGGCCCGGCTTTTTGCGCCGGCTACGGGCTTGACTGGTCGACGCTCGCCCAGTTCCAGAACGAGCAACCCCAGTACTCGCTTGGCGAGAGCTCGGGTAGCCGAGGGCGGGTCTGGGACTCCGTACAGGACTACCTTTTCATGAGCCGATTCGTCGACTGCTACCTCAAGCTCTGGTACTCCAAGAAGCCCACGATTGCCGCCGTACAGGGATGGTGCATCGGGGGCGGAACGGACCTGGTGCTCTGTGCCGACATCGTCATCGCCGCCGAGGACGCTACCTTCGGCTACCCCCCTTCCCGTGTATGGGGTGTTCCCACCACCGCCATGTGGGTGTACCGGATGGGGCTGGAAAAGGCCAAGCGGTACTTGCTCACAGGTGACGAGATACCGGCGCGCAAGGCAGCTGAGATCGGGCTGATCCTCGAGACTGTGCCCGCCGACGAGCTGGAAGCGCATGCCTCAGCCCTGGCCAAACGCATTGCCATGATCCCCCTCAACCAGCTCGTGATGCTCAAGCTGCTGTGCAACCAGACCGTCGAGAACATGGGGTTTTCGTCCAGCCGGACCCTGGGAACGATATTCGACGGGGTCGCCCGTCACACCCAGGAAGGCATCGACTTCGTGCGCCGGGCGGTCGAGGTGGGATGGCGCCAGGCAGTCAGGGAACGAGACGACCCATTCGGAGATTACGGTTCGAAGAAGAAAGAAGTCGAACGCTGACCTGGGAGGCGGTAGCAGGGCTGGCGTCCGAGTTCGTTCACCTCGATCCCGTCCGAGAAAGCCACACCCCCAGGACCAGCTGTGTAATTTCTCACTCGGGCCCGCGAAACCGCAGGCCGACGAAATAATTACTTGACCACCGTATTAACTTTTTTAGGTGGTAGCAAAGATGACGCTCTCTCAGGACGCCTCCCTGCAGATAATGCTCGAGCGCGTGCGGGCGCTCAAGGAGAAGGGGAAGCCTGCACGCGGCAAGTCGAAGTTTCCCGGTCTACAGGGCATCAGGCCCAGGAACTTCTGCTGGGTAATCAAGGGCAAGCTGGCTGCCTCGGAGCGGCCCGGTGGCTCCACCGGGCGGCACCGGCGGGTTCGTCGCGACGAGGAGCTGATCTGGATCGCAGAGTCCGAGATAAGCCACATCCTGTCTCTACTGCCCCACACTCACAACATGAAGGCGTATGCCGATTTCGACATCCCGGCAACCAACATTCCCGTCCCCACCGTGGAAGAGCTGAGGGTCCAGTTACCCCGCATCTACGACTTCATCGACGAAAGCATTGCAAAGGGGGAGGTGTTGCTCGTCCACATGGACGAGTTCTCCGACGCCCTCGCCGGACTCCTCGCCGGGTACCTGATTCATGCCGGACTGTGCGACCGTCTCCACCAGGCAACCGCTATCATGGAGCGAATCGTCCAGAGGCCTCTTGGGCCCGAGGCGAAGGCGGTCGCCGCCCTGGCCCGGTAGGAGACCCGGATCAGCCACTGCCTCGGCAAGCCCCGCTACACGGGTCCAGGCGACGTTCAGACCACCGCTTCTGAGCCTGCAGGCTCGTGCTCGACCGGAGCTGTAGTCCCAGCGCTCGAAGTGCTCGCCCTGACATCTGCTCCCTCGGTCGGCAGGGTACGCTCCTGGGCATGATCGTGGGTGCGGGCAGGCCTGAAGACGACGAACCGGAAGAAGACCAGCTTCGCCACCCAGACCGAGCCGAAGCCCACCATGTTCGCCACGTTGATGTAGATGAGGTTCCCCGGCCAGCGAAGGTTCGAGAAGGTTATCGCTCCTTGGCTGGCGAGGAACCCCGCTACGGAGGCTACCCAGTACTGGACGAGCTGCTTCTTCGGGGAAGAGTCTGGGTCGGCCCTGAACACCCAGCGCTGCTGCAGGCGGAAGACGCTTAGCGTCGCCACCGTGAAGGCAGCTGCCTTGGACACCTGAGGCGTCAACTCCAGGAGTTTTATGCCGCTGTTCAGCACCACGAAGTCGATAATCGTGGCGATCACGCTCACGATTCCGTACTTCACCGTGGTCCTGGTGTGGTGGTGGTTGGAGAGTTTCCTGATCTTTTCCTTCATCTGGCGTATGGCGACTACGGCGAGCTCGTGAACTTGCTCAGGTGACCCCGGAACGGGAGTCGGACGAGATCATGCAGCAAATCATAATTCAGGGACTCAAGGCTCAGGGAAAACACGGTGTCGGCCCCGAGGAACGTTCCGTCGCTCAGGAATTCGAGGTCGACATCGTGGTCCAGCCGTACTCGCCGAGAGCGCAGGCCACCGACGAACTGTCCGATACCGTCGACTATGCGGCAGTCTGTTCGCGTGCCGAGTCCATCGTCCGTGACTGCTCGTTCGCTCTCCTGGAGAGGCTCGCCGCAGAGATTGCAGACTCCGTCCTGGGGATGGGCGGTGTCGAGAAGGTCGAGGTCACGGTGAAGAAGCTGCACCCGCCCATACCCCACAGAGTCGACTTCACCGCAGTCCGCGTGACCAGAAGCACTAAGCCGTAGCGACCTCAGGCAAGGCCGAGGTGGACGACCCCGTACTCGCCTACCTCTCGTTAGGGTCGAACCTGGGCGACAGGCTCGCCAACCTGAGGACCGGCGTGGCAAGGCTGTCGAACGTCGACGGCGTCGAGCTTCAAGCGGTCTCGTCGCTGTACGAGACGTCACCGGTAGGGGGCCCCCGGGGCCAGCCCCCCTTCCTCAACGCTGCAGTACTGGTCTCGGCTCGCATCCAGCCCCATTCGATGCTGACGGCCTGCAAGGCAATCGAGGTCGAGCTGGGGAGAGACCTCGGGCGGGAAGAGGAGCTTCGGTGGGGGCCCCGGACCCTGGACGTCGACATCCTTACCTGGGGGAACTCATCGATCGAGACCCCTGACCTGGTCGTCCCCCACCCACGGATCTACGAGAGGCTCTTCGTCCTGCTTCCCCTCCTCGAGATCGGGGTCTTCGCAGGCACCGGCATCGACAGCGCCAAGGCGCTGGAGGCCGAAGCCAGAATCCGGAGCAGAGGGGACCAGCTAGCACACGTGGTGTCGGGAGCCGGCTGGTGGAGGGAGCCGCCCAGCCGGGACTGAAACGGCCGGACCGGCTGGAGCGGGACGGCAGTAGGAGGTGGGCCTGCCGCACGCAACCGTTCGCGGACGGCACCCGGCCTCGATGACCCCCGAAGACCGAAAGCGGGCAGGAACCCGTGATGTATACTGCGTTCTGTAAAGCTAGTCCTGGATGACCGAGTCCGGACTCCCGCTTGGGAGCCGGAACGGAGGGAGTCCGTGGAAATCGACCTCGATCCCTACGATCCCCGCCGACTGTCCCTCGCCGTAATCGGCCCGGGCCGTCTCGGTTCGGTACTTTCCAGGTCGTTACTCGCAGCTGGATGGCGTGTCGAGCTGGTCATGGGCTCGTCCCCGAGCTCGCATTCGGCCGACAGCCTGGCGCGTGAGCTGGGCTGCAGGGCAGCCGAGTCCGTCTGCCAGGTTGCCAAGGAGAGCGACGTCGTCCTCCTCTGCGTTCCCGACGCGGCCCTGGAGAGCGTGGTGGAAGCGCTGGCCGAGGCATCGAAAGGCCACGCCGGAGAGAGGACCGGGCAGCGCTACGTCGGGCATACCGCAGGTTCTTGCGGCGTGGGCGTCCTCGCCCCGCTGAGCGGCCTGGGATGGCAAGCTTTCGCCTTGCACCCCGCAGCCTCGATAGCGGACAGGAGGGCGGGGCCCGAAATACTGAGGGGACGCCACGCCGCCGTGACCGCGCCAGGCGCGGCCCGTCGGCTCGCGCTGACGCTGGCGCAGTCGCTTGGTTTGCGTCCATTCGAGGTCTCCGAGGAGGAGAGGCCCGCCTACCACCTGGCCTGCGCGACGGCGTCGAATTACATGGTCACCCTCGCCGCGGCTGCCGAAAGGGTCCTCCAGGCGGCAGGGGTGGACGTCGCTTCGGATGTTCTCGTCTCCTTGATGCAAAGCGTCCTCGACAACCTTCGCTCCTCCTCTCCCGTGTCTGCCCTCACCGGGCCCATCGCACGGGGAGACGTGCCCACGGTCGCCAGGCACCTGCAGACTCTCGGTGACCGTCACCCGGAGTTTCTCGAGCTCTACTCGGCCCTCGCCCGATCCACCGTGGAGATCGCCAGCCTGCCGGAGAGCCGCCGGCAAGAGATGTACGACCTCCTCGATTCGTACGGCACGGCCCCGTCGTCCTTGAGCGCTGCGGGCATCACGACCGGCGGAGCTCCCTGAACGAAGCGGGTCCCGAGCCATGGAGATCCTCACGACCGTGACCGAGACGAGAGAGCGAGTGTTCGGCTGGCGCCGGCAGGGCCTGTCGGTCGGCTTCGTACCGACCATGGGAGCCCTGCATGCTGGCCACCTCTCCCTGCTCCGCCGGGCACGTCAGGAGTGCGACCGGGTGGTCGCCTCCATATTCGTCAACCCTCTCCAGTTCGGCCAGAACGAGGACTTCGACTCCTACCCCAGGAACCTGGAGGCGGACGCCGCGCTCGCCCAGGGGGTGGGCTGCGACCTGATCTTCGCCCCGTCGGTGGAAGAGATGTACCCGGAAGAGATCCGTACCGTCGTGTCGGTATCCGGGCTCTCGGAAGGGCTTTGTGGGTCCTCCAGGCCTGGCCACTTCGACGGAGTAGCTACCGTCGTGGCCAAGCTCTTCAACATCGTCACCGCCGACCGTGCCTACTTCGGACGCAAGGACGCCCAGCAACTCGCCGTCATCAAGAAGATGGCCCGTGACCTCGACTTTCCGGTAACAGTGGTCGGCTGCCCTACCGTCCGGGAAGCCGACGGGCTGGCGTGCTCCAGCAGGAACGCCTATCTCGAAGGAGAAGCGCGTTCTGCGGCCCTGTGCCTCTATCGCGGGCTCAGGGCTGCTTCCCGGCTCGTCTCGGAGGGCGAAAGACGAGCCGATGTCCTCGAGAGAGCCGTGATGGCCGAGGTGCAAGCAGAGCCTCTCGCCACGCTCGACTACGCCGAGTTGCGAGACTGGGCTACCATGGCCAAACTCGATAGGCTCCCGGAGGACGGCGAGGCGATTCTGGCCGTGGCGGCCTACATCTCCAATCCACCACCGGCTTCGGGGAAAGCTCGGCTGATCGACAACGTCTTCATCGCCGTCGAGCAGGGGAAGGTTACGGTCGACGAAGGGGTAGTGGCTGCCGGAGGGGAGAGCGCGGCCGCTCTTGATGGCGACTCGGCAGCAGCCACGCCGCCGGGTCTACGCGACGGGCGTAAGCCAGTTGCGGTACGGGACCGTGAACGGCGGACGCCAGACAAGGGTTGAAGGTCGAAGTCGACGGAGAGGTGACCGACGTGAAACGGATAATGCTGAAGTCGAAGATCCACCGAGCCACGGTGACAGACGCCAGCCTCGACTACATCGGTAGCATCACCCTGGACGCCACCCTCATGAAAGCGGCCGACATCCTCCCCCACGAGCAGGTCCACGTCCTCAACCTGGCGACGGGTGCTCGATTCGAAACGTATGCAATCGAGGGCGAGCCGGATTCAGGGGTGGTTTGCGTCAACGGCGCTGCGGCCCGGCTGGTGTGTCCTGGAGACAAGGTCATCGTGCTGACATACGCCTCGCTGCCGGACGAGGCTTGCCAGGACTGGTCTCCCCGGATCGTCTTCGTCGACGAGAAGAACCGCATTGTCTCGACCTCCGGCGATCCCGGAACCGAATAGGTCTGCGGCGCCGCTCGAGGCCGCCGCGCGGGAAGCAGCCTGCAGAGCTCTCCTCGAGGACCTGGGAGGACCTTCAGCCCTCGGTTCCGGATTGCCTCCCGAGGCAGCCTGGGGCCGGTCAGTCGATCTCTCGCACCTGGTCTACAGAGACCTCACCTCGAGGGTTCTCGAGTCTCTCTTCGCCGAAGGCAGCTCCGTTCCTTCGGCTGTCCAAGGTGAGGGCAGGTTCGTCGCCAATGAGTCTGGAGTGCTGGCAGGAACCGGGCCTGCCTCGAAGTGCTTCGAGCTACTCGGCGGGGATGCTGTGGGTGTCTTCTGGTCGAAAGGAGATGGGGAGGAATTCGGCCCCGGAGAGGCCCTCGGCCGGGTAGAGGGCCCACTGGCCGTACTGCTCGCTGCGGAGCGGTCCGCTCTTAACTTCGTCTCGCACCTTTCGGGCATAGCCACAGCGACGAGGGCACTGGTCCAGGCGGCTCGTAGGCACGGCGCCCACGTGGAGGTCCGCGATACGAGAAAGACCACTCCGGGCCTGCGTCTGCTGGAGAAGCACGCCGTCGAGGTGGGAGGCGGGACGAACCACCGCTTCGGCCTCTACGACGGCGTCCTCCTCAAGGACAATCACCTGGTCGCCCTGCGGTCGTTGCCCCTACCCCTCGAAGAGGCGCTTTCTCGCTTCGTCAGCCGCTGCAGGGAGGAGGCAGCGGACACGGAGGTAGAAGTCGAAGCCGATGACCAGGAAACGGCGCTCCTGGCGGCGGCAGCCGGAGCCGATGTCGTACTCTGTGACAATATGGCGCCCGAGGGGGTAGCGGCGGTGGTCGAGGCAGTAGGCGACCGCGCCGAGGTGGAGGCGTCGGGAAGGGTCGACTTCCGGTCTGCAATGGACTATGCCGCCACCGGGGCCCGCTACCTGGCCGTGGGCTCCATCACTCACTCGGCCAGAGCTGTTGACGTTTCCTTCGAGATCTCCGAGGTTCGCACGAGGTGAGCGACAGCTCCATGCTCTTGACGATCGACGTAGGCAACACCCAGACAGTGATCGGGCTCTTCGACGACAGGCCCGTGTGCGAAGCCTTGCGGGCCCACTGGCGCATCTCTACCGACGAGCGACGTACCGCGGACGAGCTCGCGCTGATCCTCAAGGAGTTGCTCGAGTCAGGGGGTTTCAAGATGGCCGACGTGGGGGCCGTCGCCCTCTGCTCGGTCGTGCCAAAGGTCACGGCCTCTCTGAGGAGCATGTGCTCGAAGTACCTGGGCTCCGAGCCTTTAGTCCTGGCGCCGGGAGTCAAGAGCGGCATGCCGGTCCTCTACGACAACCCGAAGGAGGTCGGGGCCGACCGTATCGCCAACGGAGTCGCTGCATACGAGGAGTACGGGGGGCCGGCGATCGTGATCGACTTCGGCACCGCCACTACTTTCGACGCAATCAGCAGGAACGGCGAGTACCTGGGTGGTGCCATAGCTCCAGGAATCGAGGTCGCGGCCCGCGCCTTGTTCGACGCAGCAGCCGGGCTGCGCCGGGTGGAACTCGTGGCACCCAGGCAGGCCATCGGGCGCAACACGACCGAGAGCCTGCAGTCAGGCATCATCTTCGGCGTGGCTGGCCAGGTCGACTCGATGGTGGAGAGGGTGCGAGGAGAGCTGGGTGGTGACGCTGTAACCATCGCGACGGGAGGGCTCGCTCCGCTCGTGATCTCTCACTGCAAGTCGATACAGCACCACGACTCGTTCTTGACCCTCAAAGGTCTGCTCGTCATCTACCGCCGGAACTCATAGGACCTTGGCGCAATCCTCCATCTTCAGGCCGACCACCGACGTCGCTTCGTTGCGAGAGCGCTACTCTTCCCTCTCTCCGGACTCGAGGACCGGCGAAAGGGTGCGGGTCGCCGGCAGAGTCGTCGCCCACCGAGACACCGGAAAGCTGGTCTTCGCCGTGGTCAAAGACGGTACCGGCACCATCCAGATCTTCTGCCCGGTCTCGGTCGGCGAGGAGAACTTCCGTCTGGCCAAGGACCTCATCATCGGTGACATCGTGGGCGCGGCTGGCGAAGTCGTCACCACCCGGACAGGAGAGCTTTCGGTCGAGCCCGAGGAACTCGTCCTGCTGACCCGTCCCAAGCGGCCTCTCCCGGGCAAGTGGCACGGAATTACCGACGTCGAGACCCGCTACCGTCGTCGATACCTCGACTTCGCGCTCAACGACTCGGCCCGCGCCGTCTTGCGGGCCAGGGCTCGGATTCTGGCATCGCTGAGGCAGACTCTGGACGAGAGAGGCTTCGTCGAGGTGGAGACTCCCATCCTCCAGCCCCTGCCCGGAGGAGCTGCAGCCAGACCCTTCGTCGCTCACTACGACGCTCTCGACACGGACGTCTACCTGCGGGTAGCGCCGGAGCTGTACCACAAACGGATCCTGGTAGGCGGCATCGAGCGCATCTACGAGATCGGCCGGTGCTTCAGGAACGAGGGGATATCCACCCGGCACAACCCCGAGTTCACGATGCTGGAAGCCTACATGGCCTTCGCCGACTACACCGACATGATGGAGCTCACCCAGGCCCTGGTCGCAGGGGCGGCAATGGCCTGGCTGGGCCGGACAGAGGTCGAGTACGAAGGTCGCGTAATCGACCTTTCCCCACCGTGGCCTCGGAAGCCTCTCACCGAGCTGGTCTCGGAGGCCGCAGGAGAGGAGATCGGACCCGAGACGCCCGTCGAGCAGGCTCGAGATGTAGCCAAGTCGCTCGGTCTCGAGGTCGACCCCTCCTGGGGGACGGGCAAGGTGGCCTTCTACATATACGACAAGCTCTGCGAGCCCCGGCTGGAAGGCCCGGTCTTCGTGACCGGGTTCCCCACCGAGGTCTCCCCGCTCGCCAGGCCCTCTACAACCGATTCCTTCTTCGCCGACCGCTTCGAGGCGGTAGTCGCGGGGCGGGAGCTGGTGAACGCGTTCAGCGAGCTGTCTGACCCCGACGAACAGAAGCGGCGACTCGAAGAGCAGGCCCGCAGGAGGGCGGCGGGAGACGAGGAGGCCATGGTCTACGACGAAGACTTCGTTACCGCCCTCGAGTACGGAATGCCACCTGCGGGCGGAATGGGACTGGGAGTCGACAGGCTGGTCATGCTGCTAACCGGGAACTCCTCGATCCGGGAAGTGCTGGCCTTCCCCCAGCTACGCCCCGAGCACCAGGATACCGAGGGCTGACGCACCCCCTACGCGCCCGTAGCCTGCGGGGCCCGGTCGAAGCGCCTCCGTCGCGGTGCAGCGAGCCAGCCGCCCGTCGCCTGCGGGGCCCGGTCGCTAGAATACTTTTCCGACTTCTCGGCGACCTTGAGGAGGCAACGTGCCCGCGCAGGTACACATCGCTCTCGGTCAGCACGTCAACATGTACCACTCCTACCGAGGCGACAACCCCCACTCGGAAGACGGGTTCGGGCTCGACATTCAGGCCATCACTCAGACGCTCGACCACCTGGAGCGCTTCCCAGAAGTCCCCATCGACTGGGATTTCGACTGCTTCGAGACCTTGGCAGTGAGGCTTCCCCAGCACGCCCCCGATCTGCTCTCACGCATCCGGACCCGGATAGCCGGCGGCGACAAGGTCCGCCACATGGGCTGGGCGGGCGAGGCCGTGGCCTGGTCCACCGACGACGAGTTCGTCGCATCGATCCAGAAGTCCAGGGCAGTGATAAAAGAGGTCCTCGCCGACGACCCCGTCGACGGGATCTATCCCCAGGAGTGCATGGTCACTCCCGACTTCCCCCGGATGATGACCAGAGCCGGGCTCAGGTGGGTGAGCCTCTTCTACTCCGCAACCCCGTTCACAGCCTTCCGCCGTGAGGTCCAGTTGACCCCCGCCCAGCAATTCAACCCCCTTCGCTGGGTCACGCCCGACGGGGCCTGGGACACGGTCCTGGTGCCCATGTACCACCACGGCGACGTCTACGACCACGGGGGCTTGCGTGGCTTCGTCGACTGGATTCACCACAACGTCGAGGGCGACGCCCTCCTTTACCTGTGCTTCGACGCGGACTCGCCGACCTGGCCCGCCCTGATTGCTCAGCAGCTTCCTGAGGTTGCCGCACTTCCCTACGTCCGCTTCACCACTGCAGAGCAGTACCTGGCGGGAACGGATCCGGTAGCGACGGTCGCCTTCGCCAAGGACCTGGCAGACGGGGTCTTCGACGGGTACGGCTCGTGGTCCGAGAAGCCGCTATCCTTCGAGCTCTTCACGACGCTGATGAGAGCTCGCAGGAGGGATAATCTCGTCGCCGTACTGGATCCCGAGACCCGAAAGACCCGAGAGGTTCACGGGGAGCTCGTCGAGAAGAAGCTTCGCCTCCTCGCCACTACTCATTTCGGCCTGGCCGCGCCCCACCTCCACCCCGACCGGGTCCAGTCCGCCCGACGAGCAGCTGCAGACCTCGAAGAGATCTCCCTCCGAGAGCTGGAGCAAGCCAGGTCAGGGGTCGAGCCGAGACCTGGAGTTATCGCCAACGTCGCGGAGGCCACGATCCGGACCGGAGATGGCCTGCCGCTGCCACCCGGAGTCCGCCGCCGTGCACCCAAGCTTTCGAGGGCGGTAGGCACCCCCGACGGTCTGGCCACCTCGGCGGTCACCTTCGAGCTGATGGAAGATGGCCGACCCGGACCGCTCGTCCTGGGCGGAGTGCAAGTAGGAGGAGCGGGGTGGCTTGCCTCCGGATTTCTGGCGGGGGGAGTACTGGCCCAGGCAAAGCTGCAACCTCAGGTCGTCGAGGGGGGGCTGAAGCTCGCTGGTCCCTACCTCTGGCCCGACGGATCAGCCGCGGGCGGCGGCTGCGAGTTCACCCTGAGTGCTCGAGGTGTGGCCCCGGTACTGAGGATCGACGCCCGCTGCGAGTTCCCGCAAGTCGAGGGCCTGACCGAGGTATACCCGGCCGCCCTGTCGCCTGCCGTAGTAGGGTTGCCCCTCTATGTCTCGCGGTACACATTCTCGAACCGGGTCTTCACCTACGAGGTCTTCGAGCCCCAGGAGGCCCTGAACAACCATGTCACCAACGGGTGGGCCGCCGTGAGCGACGGGTCGATCGGAATGCTCGTCGCCTTCGATACCGCCGTCCTTGCCGGTGGGGCCTGCATGCCCATGCGGGTCGACCAGGTAGAAGATGGCTTAGCGCCGCTCATAGCGGTCTTCGGCACCCTGTGGGGCGAACAGCCCTACCACTACCCCGAATGGAGCGGCGGAACGGGTGAAGGGCAGAAGCTGGTGGTACAGGTCGGTCCCCAGTTCAGGCCGTCGGGGCCGGCTTACGCCGGCCAAACTCTTCAGTTCCGCCTGGGCATCCTGGGGTTTCACGGCCCGGCTCCGGCAGACGAGATCGTCGAGTACGCGCTGGGGGTAGCCTTCCCGCCCGCACCCCTGGGATCAGCCTGACCAGAAAGGCGGGCCTCCCGCTCCGGTCGATAGCGCCCCTCGCCGCCGCCGAAAGGTAGTCGGGTCCGGCCCCTACCTCCTCGTGGTTTCTCCCCGCCCCACTGTCACGTGCCCGGGAAGACGGTCCAGTATGTACTCCCCCACCTCCCGCAGGACCTCCACCACGGGAGACTCCCCGAGACGGCCGAGCAGGGCCTCGGCCTCTCCCAGCTCCTTCCTGGCGAATTGCATAGCCTCGGCCACGCCGCCCGACTCAAGGACTATCTCGGTAGCCTCCCGGACAGCATTTGCCAGCTCTGCGGGCACGCTGTAGCGCCTGGCGCCGTGCCCGTCGCCGCCGACCACGCCGTGCTCCTCCTTGAGAGACTTGATCCTGGAAAGGAGCTCGGCCAAACGACCAGAACCCTCGGCACCACGGCCGGCGGGGCTGGGGGAGCGCAAGGCGTGGATGACCGGCAAAGTATAGGTGCCCTCTATCATGTCCAGTCCGACCGGCTTCCCAAGTCTCTCTGACATCCCGACGAGGTCCAGGACGTCGTCTGCCACCTGAAAGACGACTCCCATCTTGCGCCCGTATTCCGCCAGGATCGCCACGCCCTCCTCGTCCAGGCCCGCGACGAGCCCTCCCAGCGACAACGAGGTGGAGATGAGCGAGGCGGTCTTGTTCTCGACGACCTCCAGGTAGCCTGGCACGTCCGCCTCGAGGTCGTAGGCCCGCGAAAGCTCCAGCATCTGACCGTAGACAATGGTCCCCAGAGTCCTCGCCAGAAGCTCGGACGCCCTCCTGCCCAGCCGAGCCCCGATCTCGGAGGCCCTGGCCAGGACCAGGTCGCCCGCAAGGATTGCAAGCGAGTTGCCCCAGTTAGCGTTGACGCTCGCCCTGCCCCGACGGGTGGGCGATTCGTCGATCACGTCGTCGTGGTACAGGCTGCCGACGTGGATGAGTTCGACGGCGACTGCTGCGTCGATGGCCGGACCCGTAATTTGCCCGGCAAGCCTGGCACCGAGCAGCACGAGCAGGGGCCGAATCCGCTTGCCGCCAGCCATGGTCAGGTAACCGGTTATCTCTGAGCTCTTGGGGTCCGGAGTTCGTGTGGCTTCGGCGAGCCTCGACTCGACCTCTACCAGAGCTTCGGAAAGGCCGGGGATCTTCTCCAGCCCGGGATAAACAGTCTCGGTCGGCATGGCCTGCCTCGTAATGCCTTCGCAATGCCCCTTCGGAGTCGACCAGGGGATCCGTCAGTGTTGGCCTGACGGCGGTGCGGTGGTGGCCGTCCGCTCGGAACCGACCCCCTAGCCTCCTCGCACGCCCCCGCCGTGCACCGGCACGCACGCATGGCGCCGCAAGCTACTCTACGACCTAGGCTCGGGCTTCTTCCAAGTAAAGCGCTGCAGAGGCACGTGGACAGTCGGGACTGCCGCCCCCCTCCCCGATGAGCCAGCTTCAGGCCGCTCGTGCCAGGCTCCCCAAGTCTCGGTCAGCCCAAGAGGCGGGAGGTGGAGCGTTCAAGTCCCGGGCAGCATTTCGAGCTGTTCGCAAGCCCCGGAATTGTCGATAGCAATAACACCTGGACTGTGGGTGTTGTTGAGGGTGCGACCCCAGGGACCGGAGAAGAGGAGATTGGTCAGAGGGCCGCTCCGGGGACCAATAGCGCAGTCCCCAGGAGCCGGAAAAGAGGAGGTCAGCGGCCCGGTAGCAACCTCGTCGGTCGGCGTGCGAGAGCCGCCGCAGGGGAAGAAGGGTCGAGCCAATTCCTGATTCGGGCTCCTGGGGGGTGTCTATAATGCGGGGCATGCCGCCTCTTCCAGGCAGTGGCTGCTCCCGAACCATCTGAGGGAGGAACGGTGTTCGAGCGCTTCACCGAGCGAGCGAGAAGGGTAGTGGTGCTGGCCCAGGAAGAGGCCCGCCTGCTCAACCACAACTACATCGGCACCGAGCACCTCCTCCTCGGCCTGATCCACGAAGGCGAGGGCGTCGCCGCCAAGGCGCTCGAATCGCTCAACATCCGTCTCGAAGATGTCCGCCACGAGGTCGAGGAGATGATCGGCCATGGCGCCAACGCCCCATCCGGCCACATCCCCTTCACTCCTCGTGCCAAGAAGGTCCTCGAGCTCTCCCTGAGGGAGGCCCTCCAGCTGGGCCACAACTACATAGGCACCGAGCACATCCTGCTGGGCCTCATCCGGGAAGGAGAGGGCGTCGCCGCCCAGGTCCTCCAGAAGCTGGGCGCAGACCTCTCGCGGGTGCGCCAGCAGGTCATCCAGCTTCTATCCGGATACGGCGCCACCAAGGAGGCCTCTCCGGACGAGCCCCCCTCGGCGGGCAGCCCGGTGCTGGACCAGTTCGGGCGCAACCTCACCCAGCTCGCCCGAGAGGGCAAGCTCGACCCGGTCATCGGCAGGGAGCGGGAGATCGAGCGGGTCATGCAGATTCTCTCCCGCAGGACCAAGAACAACCCGGTCCTCATCGGCGAGCCGGGTGTCGGCAAGACCGCCATCGTCGAGGGGCTGGCACAGAGAATCGTCAACAAGCAGGTCCCCGATCTCCTGGAGAACAAGCAGATCTATACGCTCGACCTCGGGGCCCTCGTGGCAGGTAGCCGCTACAGGGGCGACTTCGAGGAACGCCTGAAGAAGGTACTGAAGGAGATCAAGAACCGGGGAGACATCATCCTCTTCATAGACGAGCTGCACACGCTCGTGGGCGCAGGAGCCGCCGAGGGCGCTATCGACGCCGCGAGCATCCTCAAGCCGATGCTGGCCCGGGGCGAGTTGCAGACCATCGGTGCCACCACCCTCGACGAATACCGGAAACACCTCGAGAAGGACGCTGCCCTGGAGCGGCGCTTCCAGCCCATCAAGGTCGACGAGTCGACCGTCGCACACACGGTAGAAATCCTCAAGGGTCTGAGGGAGCGCTACGAGCAGCACCACCAGGCCACGATCACCGATCGGGCAATCGTGGCAGCAGCCAACCTGGCAGACCGGTACATCTCCGACCGGTTCCTGCCGGACAAGGCGATCGACCTGGTAGACGAGGCGGGCAGCCGGCTGCGCCTGCGCCGCATGTCGATGCCCGACGACTACAAGGAGCTCGAGAGCAAGCTCGCCAAGGTCCGGCGGGAGAAGGAGCGCGCCGTCGAGCAGCAGGACTTCGAGGAAGCCGCTCGCCTGCGTGACGAGGAAAAGAAGCTCCTCGAAGAGAAAGCTGGGAAAGAGAAGGAGTGGAAGCAGCAGGGCATAGACCTCTTCGACGTCATAGACGAGGAGGAGATCGCCGAGGTGCTCTCCCAGTGGACCGGTATTCCGGTCTACAAGCTCACCGAGGAAGAGACTGCAAAGCTCCTGAGGATGGAGGAGGAGCTGCACAAGAGGATCGTCGGGCAAGACGAGGCCATCGAGGCCGTCTCCAAGGCGATCAGGCGTACCAGGGCTGGGCTCAAGGACCCGAAGCGCCCTGCAGGTTCGTTCATCTTCCTGGGGCCCTCGGGAGTGGGAAAGACCGAGACCGCCAAGGCCCTCGCCGAGTTCCTCTTCGGCGACGAGTCCCACCTGATTCAGCTCGACATGAGCGAGTACATGGAAAAGCACACCGTCTCGAGACTGGTGGGGTCGCCCCCGGGATACGTCGGATACGAAGAGGGCGGTCAGCTCGCTGAGGCAGTCCGCCGCAAGCCTTTCTCTGTCGTCCTCTTCGACGAGATCGAGAAAGCGCATCCGGACGTCTTCAACACGTTGCTCCAGATCCTCGAGGACGGACGGTTGACCGACGCTCAGGGCCGGACGGTCGACTTCAAGAACACGATCATCATCATGACCTCCAACCTCGGGACCTCGGAACTGAGGAAAGTGAGTCTTGGATTCCAAAAGGCCGACCCCGAGCTCAGTTACGAGAAGATGAAGGAGCGAGTGCACGAGGCGCTCAAGCGCTCCTTCAGGCCGGAGTTCCTCAACCGGGTCGACGAGATCATCGTCTTCAGGGAGCTGACCAAGGACGAGGTCAAGCAGATCGTCGACCTCATGGTGGCACGGGTGAGGGACCAGCTCGCCAGCCAGGACATTGGGCTTGAGCTGACGGACGCCGCCCGAGGGTTCCTGGCCGAGAAGGGCTTCGACCCCCAGCTGGGAGCGAGGCCACTCAGGCGGGCCATCCAGCGCCTCGTCGAGGATCCGCTCTCCGAAAAGGTTCTCTGGAAGGAGTTCTCGGCAGGCGACACCGTGGTGGTCGACGTCGAGGGCGAGGGAGACGACCGAAAGATCGTCCTGCAGAGCCTCGAGAGTGTCGGAGCTGCCTCGAAGGAGAGGGGCTCCTCGCCTTCGGGCGAGGGACCGATGACGGTTGCAGGAGCCTCCGGGGGAAACGGCAGCGGCGGACAGGACGCCGGCGGCGATACGAACTGACTTCCCGGACCGCTCGGGAGCTGGGGTCTCGTAGCGGACCCCGCCGGGGCGAGACTTGCCCAGCAGACTCTCACGCCTGTCGCAGGACCCTCGACCCCAAGGGACGCTCCCCTGTCCCCTCCCCTGAGAACGACGGCATCTCGGCTATATACTTCTGCAGCGTAGTTGCCCGATCCCCGGAACTCGGGAGGTTCTAGTGTCGTACCGGAAGATTCTCGTCGGCGTGGACGGATCCTCTACTTCCCTCAAGGCGGCCCAGCGAGCTGTCGAGCTCGCCAAGAACCTGGGGGCAAAAGTCAGCCTGATATCGGTCGGTGAGCACGGCCGCCAATACGTCTCGGATGCTTCGGACCGATTCGAAGGCTCCGGGGTCGAGATGGACACCATCGTCGACGTGGGCGATCCCGCCGACGTCATTCTCGAGACCGCCCAGGACGGCGAGTACGACCTCATAGTCGTAGGTAACAAGGGTATGGGAGGGGTAGCGCGCTTCCTTCTCGGTTCGGTTCCCTCCAAGATCAGCCACCACAGTCCCTGCGACGTCCTGATCGTCCACACCACAGGTTGAGCTCCCGCAAAAGGGCCTCCCTCCCGCAGCTCCTCGTTTCGGTTTCGTTCGCGGCGCTGGCGCTGAGCGGGGGTTGCAAGGGGAGTCTCACCGCCAGGATAGAGGTCGACCGTGATGGCTCCTCGACCGTGACGCTGGTGCTTTTCGCGGACGAGGATGCCGAGGATGCATCCCTCTCTACCACCGGTCAGCCGCTGCTCTCCGTCCTCGACCTCGAGCCCCTCACCTCTACCGGCTGGGGTCTTGGAGCTGCGGACCAGCTCGAGGGGAGGCCTTCCTGGGCTACCGTCGCACTCGTCCTCGAGAAGGAGGTCCACGCGCCGGCCGAGCTATCGGCGACGGTGGGGCGGTTCGAGGTGGGAGGATTGCGACCGCTGGAGGGAGTACAACTGCAGATGGTCGACAGGCCGCACGTCGTCACATATCGCCTCTCCGGGCGCCTGGCGCTACCCGACTCTTCCAGGATTCTCCCGCGGCTACCGCAAGCGCTCAGCCCCACCGCCGACAGTCCAGCGCTCGAGCTCGCCCTAGTGGCCATCCTGCCAGGGCGCATTTCCGCCCACACGGGCGAAAAGGAAGGTGGGAACCTCATCTGGAGGGTCTCGCCGGGGGAGGCTCGGGAGATCTTCGTGGAGTCAGAGGTAGTGAAGACGAAAAGGTTGACCTACTGGGCCGGGAGCGTCCTCTTCCTGTTTGCGGCCGGGCTGTGCTACGTCGCGGCCCGCCGCCGGAGCCCGTCGACGTCCTTCAGTACGTAGTAACGCCCTCGCCTCTCGACGAGCCCCATCGAGGAGAACGACGACAGCGCCCTGTTGACCCCTTCTCTCGTGGCCCCGATCATTGCCGCCAGCTCTTCCTGGGTAATCGGAATGTCGATCTTGGTACCGCCTGCGACCTGAACCCCCTGGGACTCTCCGAGTTCCACGAGCTTCTTGGCGACGCGGCCCGGGACGTCCAGGAATGCGGCGTCCGCCACAGCCTCGTCCGTCTTTCTCAAGCGGCCCGCCAGGACCTTCAGAAGCTCCCAAGCCACGGAAGGGTGTTCGAGGACGAAGGACTTGAGGGAAGCCGCCGAGAGCATGTACAGCTCGGTCTGCTCTACCGCTATGGCCTCTCCCGAGCGCGGCTTTCCGTCCAGAGCGGAAAGCTCCCCGATCACGTCGAGCGGCCCCAGCAGGGCGACCTGTACCTGGCGCCCGTCCATGGATCGAGTGACGATCTTCACGGCTCCCGACCCGATGATGTACATGTAGGAGCCCACCGAGCCCTCGAGGAACAAGGTCTCCCCGCTCTTCAGGCGCTTGCGCTTGAGCAACTTGGCAAGCTTCTCGAGTTCGGAACGCTGAAGCTCGGCGAAGAGCGGGACCTTCCCCAACAGCTCTACCACCGCACCCGTGGTATTGCGCAGGTCGGTCATGTCAACCACCAGTTCTCAGCGCCGGACGACCCCCACCTCCCGAAAGCGAGGAATTCCTCCGTCCGCGGTTGCATTCGGTCCGGCGATCCACCTTGGGTGGGCACAAGACGAGCAAGGGGCGCAATGAGAATAGAGCCTTTTTCCGATCCTCGCTAGCCCGACACATACTGCCCTCTACATGGAGCAAGAGCGCGGCCGCACCTCACAGAAAATCGGGTAGCGCGTTCTCATCGGCAGAGCCGTGCAGACCCAGGTAGTCGCGGCATAAGACTTTGTGAATGATTTCACAGAACCCCTCCGGGCCTCCGTGCATAATCAAAAGCGTCACGCGGAGATAGCGCTACCGGCTCACTACGGTAGCCCGATTCCCCGGATAGCCGCCTCCCCGGCGGTACAGGAGACCTCTCCACGCGCACCGTCGCCTTTCCCCGGCACCTTATCGGCGGCGGTGCGCCCTTCATTTCGGACAGCTCCTGTGCCGACCCCGTCTGCTCTCGCCTGACCCACGCCAGTACGAGCTGTCTTCGGGCGGAAAGTCCCCAGCTCGGGGGCGTCGCGGTGGAAGAACCCCGCATATCCTGGTATCGTCGATTGTAAGTTCGCATCCGGCTGGACCTCTCAGGCGCCCGCGGAAGCCTTCGACGAGGCGGGGCTGGGCAGGGGGAAAGCGTCCGGGCATCGCTCGGCTCGGCGGCGAGCAAGGTGGCACCACCTCGACGAGGTCGAGCCGGTCTGCAAGACGAGTGCGCTCGCATCCTTCGCGCAGTACCGAGGCTTTGAGGAAATCGGGGACTCGAATGGGCTACAAGGTCGGTGACAAGGTCGTCTACCCGCACCACGGCGCGGCTGTGGTGCAGAAGCGAGAGCGTCGCGTACTCGACGGAAAGCGCAGGAGCTACCTGATACTCCGCCTGGCCACTTCCGACCTAACGCTCATGGTTCCCGAGGACAAGACCGAGGACGTGGGACTGAGACAAGTCATCCGGAAAGAGGACGTCCGAAAGCTCTTCAAGGTGTTCAAGGAACCCGACACCACGCCGGCAACCAACTGGAGTCGCCGCTTCAAGGCCAACGTCGAGAAACTCAAGTCGGGAGACGCATTCGAGGTAGCCGAGGTGGTCCGCAACCTCAGCATCCGCGAGAAGCAAAAGGGGCTTTCCACCGGCGAGAAGCGCATGCTGGCAAGAGCCAAGGAGATCCTCGTATCGGAGCTTTGCTTCGCACTCGACTGCGACCGCCAGCAGGCCGAAAAGGAGCTCGAAAAGCACCTTCCCTGAGTCATGGGTTTCCGGCGGCCCGGCACCCGCCAGTCCCCCTCTCCAGCGTTTCGACTGCCTCGTCGCTCCCGCTGACATCGACTTTCCCTGACCCCAACCCCTCTCACCCACGGAGGATGGATCGCCCGACGTCGGGAAAGCGCCCCTCGGAGGTGAAAGAAGCTCTTCGGGACAACGTTTTTCGGGGGCTAGAATTGAAGCCGCAAGGGCGTCCACCGAGTTGGCGCCGCCTGGATTCAGTCGGGGGCACTTCCCCATGTTCGTCGAGATAGTACGGCTCTTCATAACCGTCGCTCTCACCGCCTTCGGCCTCGCCCTGAGTCAGAGAATCCGGGTTCCCGATGAGGGCCCGTACACGACGCGGTACGTGACCATCGTCCTGGGGGCAGCGAGCGGCTACGTGATCGGCGGGGTCGTGGGCAGGTTCCTCGACAGGGTCTTCGGACAGGTCGAACGGCGAATCGACGAGTCGAACCCGGGGGCGCTCTTCGCGGGAACCATAGGCGCTGTGGTCGGAGCGCTCTTCGGCATCGTGGCCTCGATCCCGGCCTTCTTCATGGCGCCCTGGTGGCTCACCTATCCGATTGCCGCGTTCCTCATGTGGGTCGGGGGTTCGTTCGGTTACCGGATCTTCTCGCGACGTTCGGAAGCTCTCCTGTCCATGGCGGGTCTGTCGTCGAGGCCCTACGTAAGGGCCTCTTCCTACCGGACCGCCGGGGACCCCAACTCTTACCTCCTCGACACCTCTGCCCTGATCGACGGGAGGATTCTGGACATCGTCCAGTCCGGTTTCTTGCGCGGGACTTTCCTCGTGACGCCAGCAGTACTGGAGGAGCTCCAGGGGTTCGCCGATGCTGCAGACTCGAGCCGGCGGCGGCGGGGCAAGAGGGGGCTGCAGGTGCTCGAGCTACTGCGGGAGCAGCCCCGTACCGACGTGCTGGTCCTCGAAGAAGATGTGCCCGAGCACGCTGATGTGGATGCGAAGCTGCTTGCCCTTGCAAGAGACATGCGAATAAGTCTGGTGACGACCGACTCGAACCTCCAGAGAATCGCCGAGCTTCAGGGGATCACGGTTCTGAATCCGAACCGCCTGGCCGCCAGCATCAGGCCCTCCAAGTTGCCTGGAGACGTTCTCACCCTTTCCATCCAGCGCGAAGGGGAGCAGCCCGGGCAGGGAGTGGGCTACCTGGACGACGGGACAATGGTAGTGGTAGAGCACGGCGCCGACGCCGTGGGCTCGGAGATCGAGGTCCAGATCACCTCCTCGACCCAGACATCGAGAGGGAGAATGCTCTTCGCAGTTCCATCGTCCAGGACACGCCGGGCTCCGGACGTCGACCGCATCGAGACCGGCTCGGAACGGCCTCAGTCCAGAGTCCGCTGACCAGCGGTGAAACTCGCTCTCGTCCTGGCCGCGGCGGGGTCGTCTTCCCGCATCGGAGAGGGTCCTCCGAAGCAGTTCAGGCCGCTCGGAGGCATCCCGCTCTTCGAGTGGACGTTGCGCAAGGCTTCAGGACTCGAGAACCTCGAAGCCGTGGTTGTCCTGTTGCCTCCTGGCCACCCCCAGCCGAAAGGGCTGGATGTACCACACGACCTCCAGGTGCTCTGGCTCCCCGGAGGTGCGACTCGGTACGAAACTGTCCGCTCGGGGCTCGAGGAAGCCCTCGGTCTGGGCTGCGAAGCAGCTCTCGTCCACGACGCGGCACGGCCCTTCGCCTCTGCACAGCTGTTCGCACGTGTGGCATCGGCTCTCGAAGGTGGGGCCGACGCCTGTGTTCCCCTGCGACCTCTGAGCGACACCGTCAAGTCCGTCGAGGGAGGGAAGGTGACTACCGTTCCGCGGGAGCACCTTCGTTTAGCACAGACCCCCCAGGGTTTGCGCGTCGACAAGGTCCTCGCCGCCTACGACGCTGCCCTGGCCGCCCTGGACATGGGACCGGAAGCTGCGCGACCGACGGACGACGTGCTCCTGGCCGAGATCGCGGGACTGGAAGTCGTCTTCGTGGAGGGCGAACCGCTCAACTTCAAGATCACCTACGAAGAGGACTTCGCCATCGCCGAGGCGCTGGTGGCTGCAGGTTCAGTCGAGGTGCCCTCGAGACGACCCGCCCTCGGTCCCGACCTCGAGGCACTCAGCACGACAGTTCCTCAGGGAGCGAGAGTGGGTGTGGGATTCGACGCCCACCGGCTCGTCGAGGGCATTCCTCTCTACCTCGGCGGCGTGGAGGTCCCCTACTCGAGAGGCCTGGCGGGACACTCCGACGGCGACGTGGTCTCGCATGCGGTGGTCGACGCTCTGCTCGGGGCAGCCCGTCTGGGCGACATCGGTACCCATTTCCCCTCCTCGGACCAGCGACACCGAGGGCGCAGGAGTACCGACTTCGTTCGGGAAGTTGCCGAGCTCCTGCAACGACGAGGCTTTCAGGTACTCTCGGTTGACGTGACCGTGATCGCCGAGGCTCCCCGCCTCGAGACATACAAGGAGCCCGTTTCCAGATCGCTTGCGGACGCCCTCGGCGTGGAAGAGTCGAAGGTGTCCGTCAAGGCCACCACGACAGACGGACTCGGCATCACGGGGTCAGGAGAAGGCATGGCCGCGCTTGCGGTTGCCGTAGTAGGGTCAGGCGAAGGCGAGGCAGAAGGCTCGGAGCAGCAGTCACGATGAAGATCTACTCGACGCTCGCCCGGGAGAAGGTGGACTTCGTTCCCAGAGACGAGGGGAGGGTTGCCGTATACGTATGCGGTCCTACCGTCTACGACGAGCCCCACCTCGGGCACGCCCGCTCGGCCCTGACCTTCGACGTCATACGCCGCTACTTGCAGTACAGGGGGTATGACGTCACCTACGTGATGAACTACACCGACGTGGACGACAAGATCATCCGCAGGGCCGCCGAGCAAGGTGTCACCGCAAAAGACATTGCCGAAAAGTACATCGCTGTGTGGGACCAGGCGATGTCGGCGCTGGGCGTCGCCGAGCCCACCGTCAAGCCGAGGGCTACCGAGCACATCGACGGCATGATCCAGATGATCTCGGATCTCGTCGCCTCCGGGCATGCCTACGAATCGTCTGGTGACGTCTACTTCTCGATAGAGAGCTTCCCCCGCTACGGCGAGCTTTCAGGAAAGAACGTCGCCGAGTTGCAGGCGGGCGCCCGCGTGGAGCCGGGCGAGGCCAAGAAGCACCCCCTCGACTTCGCCCTCTGGAAGAGGTTCTCCGACGACCCCTCCTGGGACAGCCCCTGGGGAAGGGGGAGGCCGGGCTGGCACATCGAGTGCTCGGTGATGTCCCTCCGGTACCTGGGAGAGGGATTCGACATACACGGAGGTGGCCAGGACCTCGTCTTCCCTCATCACGAGAACGAACGTGCCCAGGCCGAAGCAGCGGGGCACCGCTTCGCCCGCATCTGGATGCATGCCGGTCTCGTCAACCTCGGGGGGGAAAAGATGGCCAAGTCCACAGGCAACTTCGTCACGGTCGCCGAGGCGATCTCGAGGTACCGTCCCGCCTCCCTCAGGATGCTCGCGCTCCGATCCCACTACCGAAGCCCTGTCGACTTCGGTCCCGACGAGGTCGAACAGGCCGAGGCGGCCCTCGAGCGGGTAGAGCACTTTCTCTTCAGGGCGGGCGAAGTCGGATCTGCCCTCGCAGATGCCACCAGCGCAGCTCTCGGCGCGGAGCAGCGGGCTCTCGTCGACTCCTTCAGGCAGTCCTTCGTCGCCGCTATGGACGACGACTTCAACACTCCCGCCGCCCTGGCAGTCGTCTTCGACGCGATCCGCTCCGGAAACCAGGCACTGGACACCGGTGCACCGCCCGCGCTTGTCGCCGCCCTGGCCCGGCTGGTGGCCGAACTGCTCTCGTCACTGGGCCTCGAGCCAAGTTCCTTCGCCACTCCAAAAGCGCCCGAGATCGCAGACCGCCTGGTCGAGACGCTGCTGGAACTGAGGGAAGCTCTGAGGGCCCAGAAGATGTTCGACCTGGCGGACCGGGTGAGGAGCCGACTGGAAGAGCTGGGGGTGGTGGTCGAGGACACCCCGTCGGGCCCCCGGTGGCGCTGGGCTTCCGATCCCCGCCCCTAGCCGGCCGCATCACCCACACTGCCCCCGCGCTGCGTGGTGACCCCGGAGCCTAGGCGATATTTTGCTCCTCTGCATGCCGTGCGGAAGTAGATTCCCAAGACGGCGTCCTGCCCCCGTGGCAGCCAAATGGACGAGCCGCAGACTCGCTGGTGTAGCTCAGTCGGTAGAGCAAGCGACTTGTAATCGCTAGGTCGTCGGTTCGATTCCGACCACCAGCTCCACCTGCCGGACCCCGATAATCTTGAATCTTCCGGCACCATGGTGAATACTGCGCTCGAGGTGTCGAGGGTGCAGGCGGTCCGAGCAAGCGAGGCGACTGGCGGGGCGCTCGAGTCAGCAACAGGCGAGTACGCCCCCGGTCCGAAGACTCCCGCACAGTTCGCAGAAGCGGTCCTCTCCGGAGTCCTGGCGTCGCTATTGACGCCGGCCATCGACCGACGAGTCGCACGCTGGAAGGCGGTCGACGACGGTCCCTCGGGTGCCGCAGCTCGGCTGCGCGACTTTCTCCGGTCGTGGGCGGCCAGGTACGGTGCGGTCTTCTCGGTAAGCCAGGGAGTCCCCCTTTTCGTGAATGCGGGGACCTTCGAGACCGCCGCGTACGCTTACTCCTCTTACGAGCCCTTCACCAGAGAGCTCTTCGCCCACTACTGCAGGCCGGGTGCCCGGATAATGGACGTGGGAGCACAGTTCGGCATATACACGGTGATCGGAGCCCGCCGGTCACCAGGCGGGCAGGTCGTAACTTTCGAGCCCGAGCCCCGAAACTTTGCCCTTCTCTGCCTCAATGCCCGCATCAACCGGGTGGCCGATCGGGTCTCCTGCCATGAACTCGCCGTCGGAGACGGTGCAGGAGAGGCAGACCTGTACGTATACGAGGGCTCCGACTCTCACGCCATGTACCGACATCCCGACGCCCTGGTCAAGAAGGTCCTCCGACGAGAGGTGGTCGCAGCAGACGACTTCCTCGGCGCGACATGCTTCGACCTGATCAAGCTCGACATCGAAGGCCACGAGCCCTTCGCCCTGGAGGGAATGAAAAAGACACTCGAAGCAAGTGACGGCGTCGTGCTCATCTGCGAGCTGGCTCCCGAATACCTGAGAAGAGCGGGGGTGGACCCCTGTGACTACCTGGTCCAGTTGCGCTCCCTGGGCTTCGAGCCCAGGGTCACCGACGAAGACCGCAAGCTGGTCCGCCCTGTCGAGCCGGAGTTCCTCGAGACAGGACCTCCGGGGCGGGCAGTCAACCTCTTGTGCAAGCGACGTCGAAGTTGAAGAGACGGTTCGCCCTCTCCTTCCTTGCAGCAGCCTTTGTCGTCGCCCTGGTCAGCTCCTGTAGCAGGGCTCCCACCTCCAGCACGAAGCGTGAGGACTCGAGCCCCTCGGCTGCCGGAGCTCCCCTCCGGGTCGCCCTAGTACTACCCGGCTCGGCGGGCGACAGAGGGTTCAACGAGTCGGCGGCTGAAGCAGCGCGGGAGCTCCGAGAGCGTCACGGGGCTGAGGTGGCCCTAGCGGAGATGACGGCGCCGGTGGACTTCGAAAAGACCTTCGCCGACTTCGCCTCGGCAGGGTTCGACCTGGTCATAGGACACGGCTTCGAGTTCGGCGATGTGGCAGCAAGAGTTGCTCCGTCCTATCCCGGAACTTACTTCTTCGTAACCAACAACCCCACGGTCTCCGGCCCTAACTACAAGGGTCTGCAGCCAGCGAGTCACGAGTCTGCCTACTTGGCGGGAGTCGCCGCCGGGTCGCTCACCAGGAGTGCTCGTGTAGGCGCCGTGGGAGGGTTCTCTTTCCCCGTCGTCACCACTCAGTTCAGAGCATTCGAAGCAGGGGTCCGGTCTGTGAGGCCCGACGCCGAGGTGCGCTCCGTATTTCTCGAGACCTTCGAGGACGTCGAAAAGGGGAGGGAGGCGGCTCTCGCCCTGGCATCCAGCGGTGTCGACGTGGTCTACCACATAGCCGATTCGGCAGGTCTGGGCGTCATAGCAGGGGCCCGTCAGGCCGGAATCTCGGCGATCGGGTGGGGGAAAGACCAGTCGGAGATAGCGCCGGAAACGGTGGTGGCTTCCCAGATCGTCGACCAGAAGGCGATGATCGTACGAGCCGTGGAGGCCTTCCGCACAGGCACCCTGCCGGACGGAGTATGGAGGTTCGGTCTGGATACCGGCGTTACCGGGCTGACTTCCGTACGATCTGCTGACGAGGCGGCATCCAGACTCGCTCAGGAACGCGTGGACGCCGCGCGAGAGGCCATTCTCCGAGGGGAGATAGAGGTCCCTTACTTCACGGAATCTCCCTAGACTACGCGAGCGCTTCAGGAGCAAGCTTTCGTCGAGCTGGAGCAGTGCCGACCCGCGGTGGACCGTCTCGTAGCTCCCAGCCGCATAAAGAACCGGGGAGGTCTTCAGGCATCGAGGCGCTCGACGACCACACTTCCTCAGTCCCGCTCGTGAAAATCCGCTCGCTCAGAAAGTCCTACTCGGGACGGGTGGTACTCGAAATCGACGAGCTCGAGGTCGCTCGGGGCGAGCTCGTCCTCCTCTGTGGACCGAACGGAGCTGGAAAGTCGACTCTGGCCAAGATCCTCGCAGGTACGGAGGCTCCGGATGCAGGGTCGATCGTCATCGACGGGGCCGCAATCGAGCCAGGCTGCGCGGCCGAGTCCCGGCGGTGCGGGATCCGTCTAGTCCCCCAGGAGCCTGTCGTGGTCGGGTCTCTGACGGGTTTCCAGAACTTGGCCCTCCAGCTGGAAAAGTCCCCGCACCGGCCGCGGGGGCGTGGCCAGTTCTGGCACTGGGTGGGCGAAGAATCGCAGAGGGCGCTTCGGGAACTGGGTATGGAGGAATTCGACCTCTCCACCCCCCTTGCGTCGGCTCCGAGGGACTCCGCACGGATCCTCTGCCTGGTCGCTGCAGTCGCAGCCCGTCCCCGTCTGGCCATCCTCGACGAGACCGTCGGAGCGCTCGATTCGCGTTCTCTGGACGCGCTCTTCGAGCTGCTGGAACGGAGGGCGGCTGAGGGTGCTTCGGCCATGGTAATCACCCACCACGCCGAGGAAATCAGACCACGGTGCACCAGGGTGCTCCGACTCGAGCACGGCGTGGTAGTCGATGACCGACCTCGGGGGCCCCGCCCTGCGAATCAGGGTCGTTTCGTCAGAGTGGGTAAGTCGTCTTCCGAGAGTGGCAATCGCCGCAGACCCCCCCAGGCCTGCCGTCCGCTGCTGGAGGTTACGGGGCCGGAGCTGACTGCCGTGTGGGATCACCGAGAAGGCGTCGAGCCTCTAGAGGATGGCGCGAGCCTACTGGGAGCAGACTCCAGCGATCCCGCGGCGTCCCCTGGACTGGTCCTCTTCTCCGGCGAGGTCTTGGGGGTAATTGGCGATTCATCGAGGGTGCTTTTCGAGGCGCTCAGCCACCCGAACCGCTGCAACGATGGTCGACTGGTCGTTCGAGTTCACGGCTCGCTTTTTGCAGTGCCGGCCGACTACGACGCCCTGGCCATCTTTCCCGACCTTTCGATCGAGGAGAACCTTCGCCTTACAAGATCCGCCCCGACCGAGCCCCGACGACCGCCGGAGATTGCCTCGGAATTGCCGAGCCAGCCATCCGAAACTGCTTCGTTCCGACGCTGGCTACATCACCTAGACTTCCGGCACCCTCCGACGACCAAGGCCGGGGAGCTCTCGGGGGGGAATCGTCAGAAACTTGCGATACTGAGGGGTCTGCGGGCCCTCCCGGACGTCCTCGTCCTCCAAGAGCCCTTTTACTCACTGGACTCCGACTCCTCCTCGGGACTGGGGGAGGCCCTCCGGAACTTCGCCTCGGGAGGCCGCGGGGTCCTCGTGACAAGCGACGACACATCTGCGTTGCGTGCAACCTGCACTCGCGTCCTCCGCCTCACGGCCCCCCCAACACCCATCGGGCACCTCGATCGCCTGCCGCGATGAGGTACCGGAGAGTCCCGGCACTCCTGCTCCTTGCGGTGGCGGCCTCCATTTCCCTCTGGGCGAGCCGCGCCGGAGCTGCTGGAAGCGTCAGCGAGGCCCTGGCCCTTTCGGTCCCGATCTGGTGCGCTGCGATCTCTGCGGCGCTGGCAGCGGCCGGCGGCCTTTACAACCTCGGAGCAGAGGGACAGCTTCTCGCAGGAGCGGTAGCGGCTTCTGCCGTCGCAGCGGGGCTCGGGCCGGCAGGAATCGACGGCCCCTTGGGGGTGGCAGCCTGCCTGGCCGGTGCCAGCCTGGGAGGAGGGCTGCTCGGCTTCGCTGCAGGTGCGGCCAGGTCTCGGCTCGGGATGGACGAGGCCGTGACCTCGCTCATGCTCAACTTCCTCGCCACAGCGGTCGCCCGCTACGCAGCTGCCGGCCCGCTACGCGACCCCACCTCGTTCGGCTATCCCTGGACCGTCCCCGTTCCGGCAGGCTTGCGGCTGGGGGCGGCAGGACTGCCGGGGATTCCTGCCGTGCCCCAGAGCCTGCTCGTCGCCTCAGCTGCAGCCCTTGGTGCCTGGGCGCTCGCCTTCAGAACACGGCTCGGCCTGGAAACGCGGGCGATGGGCTCCAACCCGACAGCGGCTGCTGCCCTTGGTATCGACTGCGACCGCAGGGTGATCCAGGTCATGACCGCCTCCGGTCTGGTGGCCGGCCTGGGGGGTGGCCTCGAGCTGCTGGGACACCAGTACAGGCTGGGTCCGTTCTTCTCGCCAGGCCTTGGATTCACCGGCCTCGTGGCAGCCGTCCTTGCGCAGTCCGTCGGCCCCTTGGTGGCCATCCTCGCCCTGGCACTGGCTGCGATCCGCACGGGACTGCAAACCGCAGAGCGCCTCGCGGGCGTGCCTGCGTCCGTCACCTCGATGATCCAGGGCGCCTTCCTCATGGTCGCTTCCCTGGCAGGCTGGGCCGGTATCAAGACCTTCGCCTTTTCGCCTCTCCGTTCGCCGTACGGTCGTCAAGATGCGACCGCCGGCCGCCGTCTGGGGCATCGCCAGCGACTCCCCTCGGAGGACCTCCTGGAATGAAGGCGGACGCGGTCTGGTTGTCGGCGGCCGCGGCGTTCCTAGCAGCGTCTCTGCGCCTTGCAGTCCCCGTCGCCCTTGCGGCACTGGGAGAGGCTGCTCTGGAACGGTCCGGGATCGTAAACGTGGGGCTGGAGGGGATGATGCTGGCCGGGGCATTCACGGGTTATGCAGCAGCCTCGGCTACGGGTTCGCCGCCCCTCGGAGCTGCCTGCGCGGCCCTTGCAGGCGCAGCACTGGGGTACTCATTCGGACGAGTCGTGGCCGACCAGCGGGGAAATCCGATAGTCGCCGGGGTCGCCTTGAACCTGGTGGTTATGGGTTCGACGACCGCGCTCATGCGCACAGTCTTTCCAGCAGGAAGACAGCCTCTTTTGCCCGCGCTCCCTCAGCTACGCGTACCGCTACTGGCGGACCTTCCCTACCTGGGGGAGCCGGTTTTCTCCCAGAGCCCGTACCTGTACGCCCTGGCCGTGGCGATGCTTCTGGTCTGGTGGTGGCTGTACAGGACGGTGGCGGGATTGCGGATCGCAGCGGCTGGTGAGAGGCCTCAGGCACTGGCGCTCGCCGGGGCCGACGTGACTGCGCCCCGGCGCACGGCTGCCACCGTTTGCGGTCTTCTCGCCGGCCTCGGAGGAAGCCAGATCGTGATCGAGGGTACCGGCGTCTTCACCGAGCAGGCAACCGCCGGTAGGGGCTTCGTCGCCCTGGCCATCGCGGTGGTAGCACGGCGACACCCCCTTCTGGTTGCTCCGGCTGCCCTGGCATACGGTGCCTCCGAAGCGACAGCGCTAAGACTCATGGCCTTTGGAAGTCCTGCTGTCGGAGCCATGTCCGAGCTGCTTGCAGGCCTGCCGTTCGCGCTGACTCTGGCCTTCTACGCTATCGCCTCGCTGGCTTCCTCCAGGCGTGCCTCGTCCCCTTGAGACAGTTCCGTCCGTATGACGTACAGGATTCCTGCGAGGCACATCACAGCGCCCACCACTCCCACCCAGTGGAGCCTTTCCCCCACCAGGACCCAGGCTGCTGCTATGGCGACTACGGGTACGCCGAGCTGGATCGTCGCAGACGAGCTCGCCGTGATCCTGGTGTGGGCCCAGTTGACCAGCCAGTGACCGATGCTCCCCGGGAACAGGGCGATCAGAAAGACCATGAAATAGTCCCGTGCTGGGAAGCCGACCAGAGGCCCTCTGGCCATGGGGATCGAAGCACTCACCGGCAGCAGGGCGCCCGCGGTCACGAGGAAGTTGTATCGGGTGTTCGGAGTCTTCGTTCTCAGGCGCTTGGACCCGAGAAAATAGGCCACGAAAAGGCCCAGGCTTGCGACTGCAGCCAGGTCGCCCACCCCGCTCCTGCCTGGAAGCCCCCTCGAGGAAAGTACCGTCACCACCACACCGAGGGTGGCGGCCGCGATCCCGACGGACTTGCGCAGGCCGACTCGCTCGCCCACCGTCCGCGAGGACAACAGGGCCACCGGCACGGGTGTGAGCGCCCCTATCAAGGTGACGTTGGCTATCGCGGTCAGACGCATGGCGGTGAAGTAGAGGACGATCGACAGTCCGAACAGTACGCCGACCCCGAGACAGGGCACAATGGGACCTTCCCTTGGCCGCTGGCCAAGCGAGAAGGTCGCAAGACCTAGGATCGCGATGCCGAAGACCACCCTCCAGAAGGTCAGCACGGGCCCGGGCATCGTGGTCCATTTGACCAAGACTCCCGTCGCGCCCCACAGCAACGTCGCCACCCCGACGGCGACTGTTCCCTCCGTGGCGGCTCTGGTCGCCCTCACCGGTAAGGTCCGGTTCCGTGCAACCGGACCTCTCGGTGCAGCAGGTCGACTATCTGAGCGGCGATCTCCGCAACCTCAGGCGACTCGATGCGACGAGGGCGGGCAAGCGGTACCCGGATTTCGGTGAGGATCCGACCGGGGCGGCTGGACATCACCATCACCCTGTCGCCGAGCCTGACTGCCTCCCTGACGTTGTGCGTGACGAAGAGAACGGTAAAGCCCGTCTCCTCCCACAGCTCCTCGATCTCCTGGTGCATGACGTCTCTGGTGATCGCGTCCAGAGCTGCGAAGGGCTCGTCCATGAGCAACCCCTCGGCCCTCTGCGCCAGAGCCCGGGCGAGGGCGGCGCGCTGGCGCATCCCCCCGGACAGCTCGTGCGGACGGCGGTTCTCGAAGCCGGTAAGTCGGACCATCTTCAGCAGCGCCTGGACGATCTCCCGGCGGTGCTCACGCTGAACCTTTTGGAGCTTGAGGGGGAGCTCCACGTTCTTCCAGACCGACAACCACGGAAACAGGGCCGGCTCCTGGAACATGAGAGCGGTGCGGATCCTGACGTCTACCTTTCCCCTGGTGGGCTGGTCGAGGCCGGCTACCAAGCCTAGCAACGTGGACTTCCCGCAACCCGACGCTCCGACGATGCAGACGAACTCCCCGAAGCCGACGTCGAAAGAGACCCTGTCGAGGGCTACGAGGGCGGATTCCCCTCGCCCGTAGACCTTGGAAACGCTCTCCACTGCAATGGCGGAGCCAAGGTGATCCGAGGGCACACCGACGAGTGCCGGCTCCTCGGTGCCTGCTAATGCCTTCTCACCCTCTCGTCCCTGTCCGAAAATAGATGTAGCGAGAGACTTCCCCTCGGGCTCGGAACGGGTTCCCATCCGGGGGCAACCTCCCAAGGAGTCTGGGTCGGATACGGACTGATAAAGCTTAGCGAGGCGGCCTGAGAATCGAGCCGGCCAATCGGCCGGGAGGTCCTTGCCGCCGGGAGGCGTGATGACGTCGCTCGCACATTACGCAGAACACCTGAGCGAGGCGGACTACGCGGTGCTCGAGAGCGTGGTCCGATCCAACTCGACCTTCGCTCGCCTCGGGATCTCTCGAATCAGGGAAGACCCCGAACTGCTCGATTACCTCCTCTCGTCGGACGACGTCTACGAGGCACTCTTCGACCCGCAAGGAAGGCCGCTCGTGAACGTCTCGCCCTTCCTGGGCTTCGCCGTTCTGGTCCACAGGAGCGCCGTGTCCATCACGGCCACCAAGTTCGTTACCGAGTGGGTCGGACCCAGAAAGCGTGTGCCCTTGCTCGACACGACCAAGGCAAGGGAAATCCTCCAGGATCCCGAGGGCAGAATCTTCCTCGCCGAGTTGCTCGCCTCGTTCACTCACGTCGCCTCAGGTGTGATCGTGTCGGGAGCGAGGGGCGGTCCCATGTCAAGGAGGAAGTTCTCCGAACTTGACCTCTCCAGCCTCGTGGAGCTGGCCGACGGCTCGACCGAAGAAACCAGGGCTCACGTAGTGAAGAGGATTGGCGACCTGGCTCTGCTGCTTGCGGGGGTGTTTCCGGACTACGCAGGGTCCATGCTGGAGCGGTCTGTCCGCTTTCGGGGGGCGGTCGCCCGCGCTCTGGCCCGGACCGGTGCACAGCTGAGAGGTTCCGAGCTGGATCCCGAAGATCTCCGGTACTACCGGACTGAGGGGTCGGCCCTCAGGGTGCTGGACGAGCTCGCATCCGCCTCCTACTCGTACTTGCTCCGGAGTACCATGGAAAGAACTGCTGGCGTGTCCCGCTCGTTCGTGATGGTCGCCAACGACGCCGAGTCCGCCAGACGAGCGCTCAACTTCGTCTCGGACCGGTACCTCTTCGAATACCGATCCAGCTGGTTCGGCGTTCCGAACTGACCACCAGGAGATGCATTGGACGAGACCGACGCTTCCAAGAGCGTCGAGGAGGTCTCGCTGAGTGACCTCTCGGCTCCGGCGCGGCTGGCGGTCCGCAAGGAACTCCGACGCCTCGAGGCCCTCCTGGATCCAGACGAGGTGGTCGTGGCGATGGCCAGAGGAGCCTACAGGGGACGCTTCGGTGTCGTTGCAGTAACTCGCAAGAGGGTCATCTTCGTCGACCGGGCCAAGATCCACAGCCAGACCGCCAGCTTCTCCCTCGGCCGACTCTACAAGGTCGACACCGGGACGACGCCCATGGGCTACGGTCGACTGGAGCTGTACATGCGCACAGACGACCTTCCGCAGGGCGTCAGCGACGTCCCTTCCCGGCTGCGCTTCAAGGTGGTGCCCAAGTCCAAGGCCGAAGAAATTGCCCAGGTACTCTCCGCCGAGTCGGGAGGCGTCGAGATCGAGGAGGTGGGAATGGTGGCGGACGAGTCCACCGAAGCGCCCTCTGTCGGTGGTGAGCCGGGCGATGAGGACGGTGCCGCCGAGCCGAGCTGGCACCCTTCCTGAGCTTTGGCCGGGCCGGAGGGGAGCCCTCCCCGAGCTACGATCGGCCTCGACTCTGGATCCTGCCAATCCTTAGTGGCGCTCCACTGCAGCCGCCACGACGCTTAGTTACCCTGTGGTAACATACGCCAGCTAGACGATTCGGAGGCTTCCCATGAAGACACGCATAACCGAAATGCTCGGCATAGACCACCCCGTACTGCTGGCGGGAATGGGCGGTGTCTCTTACTCGGCCCTGGTAGCTGCGGTCTCGGAGGCCGGCGGCCTTGGCTGCCTCGGAGCCTCGACCATGACGCCCGAGCAGATGGTAGAAGAGATGAAAGCCGTCCGCGAACTCACCTCGAAGCCGTTCGGTGTCGACTTGCTCACGGCGATGCCGGGAGACATGACCCCCCTGGTCGAGCTGGTCATCGAGGGTGGGGCGTCGGTCTTCGTGGCCGGCCTGGGAGTTCCAGAGTCCGTGGTCGAACTGTGCCACTCCAACGGGGTACTCGTGATCAACATGTGCGGCAAGGTCTCCCACGCCGTAAGGGCTGTCGAAGCGGGATGCGACATCGTGGTCGCCCAGGGCACCGAGGCAGGAGGACACACCGGCCAGGTGGCGACCTTCCCCCTCGTCCCCCAGATCGTGGACGCAGTCGGCGACCGGGCTCCCGTGCTCGCCGCAGGTGGCATCTTCGACGGGCGAGGCCTGGCCGCCGCCCTGATGCTCGGTGCCGACGGAGTCTGGGTAGGGACGCGCTTCATCGCCACGCCGGAAGCGAGGACTACCCCCGGCTACAAGGAGGCGCTGATCCGCGCCAGGGAGGACTCGACCACGATCAGCCGCGCCTACTCGGGAAAGACGATGCGGGTACTGAAGAACAAGTACACGGAGTGGTGGGAATCGCACCCCGACGAGCTCAAGCCCTTCCCCATGCAGGCCATGCGCTCCATCCAGGACGGCGCCTTTCACCTGGCACTCGGACCGGATGCCAAGGATGTCGACCCGGACAAGGAGTGCTACCCCGCCGGCCAGGGCACCGGGGCGATCGACGAGGTGATCCCTGCCGGAGAGCTCGTGCACAGATTCGTCCGGGAAGCAGAAGCGGCGATATCGAGGGTCTCTTCCTACCTGTAAGCTATCCCCACCGAGCCTGTCGCGGCGGGGCGGCCTTTCGGCACCCCCTCGAACGGCTGAAGCGCGGTACCCGGGTGGGCAGGCTCTCCAGGACCCACAGCCACGTCGCCGTCCGGCACGCGCTGCGTACCGAAGTGGCGCTCGCGGGACAATCCGCACTAGGTGGAGATGACCCAGGATCCCTCGAGACCGAAGCCTGCGATCGAGGTCGGCACCAGCGGGTGGTCCTACGAGCACTGGCTCCACCGCTTCTACCCCGATGACCTGCCCCGGAGCGACTGGCTCGCGCACTACGCCCGACACTTCCGCACCGTGGAGGTAAACTCGACCTTCTACGGGACGCCGAGGCCCTCCACGGTGGCCTCCTGGGTCGCTGCTACCCCGGACGACTTCGTCTTCGCCGTCAAGGCTTCAAGGTTCATCACCCACATATCGAGGCTCGACCCGCCCCGTGAGTCCCTCAATCGATTCCTGGGGCTGCTGAAGTGCTTCGGGTCGAAACTCGGTCCGGTTCTGTTCCAGCTCCCTCCCACCTTCGGGCCCGACCCGCCCCTCGTCGAACGCTTCCTCGCCGGGCTCCCTTCCTGGTTGAAGGTGGCCTTCGAGTTCCGTCACCCCGGGTGGCTGACGGAGGAGACCCTGGCAAGGTTCAGCGACGCTCGTGCGACCGTGGTGATCGCCGACCCTGCGCCGGCTCCTGCCCGGGCCGCCGGCCGGTCAGAGGCCCGGAGTGAAGCCGACCCGCTTGCGGCAATGGCACGCGCCGGTATCCTCAGCGGCTCGGAGGGGCCACGGTGGGCCTACGTGCGCCTCCACGGACCTTCCCGAGACGGGCCGGAATACGGAAAGCGCCGACTTCGCCGATGGGCCGAGTCCCTCTCTGGCAGCGGGATATCTCGAGCGTTCGTCTATTTCAACAACGACGCTGCCGGAGCCGCAGTTCGCGACGCCCTCGCCTTCCTCGAGCTCCTGCGCAAGGAGTGAACCGTCGCCCTTTCCACGCCGCCAGGCGAGCCGGCGGGGCGTCAGGGCCTGACGGCTACCACCACTGCCGACGTCCCGATGGGGATGAAGGATTTGCCGCCCTTTTCCAGGCGACGCCGCACGATTCGGACTTCGAGGTCGGACAGCCGCTCGAAGACCGGGTCGGCCAGCCGGGAGCGCTCCAGGTCGCTCTTGCGCCGAGGGGAAGGCGAGACTCGGTCCATGGCCGACAGGGCAAGGGCGGCTGGGGTAAGGCAGGCGAAGAAGTATGTGGCTGTGACGATCTCGAATCCCAGATCTTCGAGTGCCTTCCGCAGCTCGGGCACGCGGAAGCGTCGTTCCGCCGAGACGACTCGGTCGTGAGACCGCCGGAACACCTCGAATGCAGGCTCGACCACCGCGAGCAGCCCCCCCGGTCTCAATACGCGGCGGTACTCGGCGAAGGCACCATCCACCGAGCCGACCGCGGAGTGGCACACGACCGTGATCGACTGCACTGCGTCGAAGGTCGCATTGCGAAAGGGAAGCGCCGTCACCGAAGCCTGCGCAAGGCGCATCTCGGGCCGCTTGACCGAGGCGTAGCCGAGCGCCTCGGCAGCGATGTCCACCCCGAAGACCTCGAACTCCGGCGGAACCCACGTGCTGTTGCCGCCCGGACCGCAGCCGGCGTCCAGGAAGCGCCCCGTGACGGCAGACAGCCGCCCCAGGGATACCGTGGCCAGCAGCCGGCGGACTCCTCGGTACCACCAGTGCGAATCGTCGGCCTCGGCTATCCGCCGATATTCCTCCGTGTCCACCTAGCTGTCCCCAAGAACCTTCCTCAACAACCAGGCGCCGGCCCTCGACGACTCGTCCACGGCGACGCTCTCGAGAGGATGGGAAGGGTCTACCGCGGTTGCGGAGGACGGATCCTCGTGGTCGAAGACGAGCAATCGCTCCGTCCTGTAGTAGCCCGTGGCAACGAAAAGGGTCGAATAGTCCTGCTTGTAGGTGAAGACTTCCGACCCCTCGAGATGGTGGTACGCCACCTTGGTCGGGCGGCTGGGGAAAAAGTCTGCCAGCACGAGGTATCCTCCGTCTCGTATCGAGCGGTCCACCTCGCTCGCAGCCGAGAGCAAGTGCCGCCTGTCGATCCAGTGGAATACGAAGCTCGCAACCACGGCGTCGAACTCCGCGCTCCTCGAAAAGGGCAAGTACGAGGCCCTCGCCCTAGCGAACTGGATTCCCCGGTAGCGAGTCGAACCGTCGCGCAATGCAGCTTCCGACACGTCCACCCCCACACAGCGAGCACCGGTCGCCTCCCGCAGGGCGGCGAGCCGCCACCCGTTGGCACATCCCACTTCGAGCACTGCCCGTGGCAGCGGGTCTATGGAGAGCAGCAACCTGAGCACAGGATCCTCTTCTCGGAATGAGGCCGACGTGATCACCTCGACGTTGCGTCTGAACCAGGCGTCGCCCTCGGAATGGACGAAGATCGCGTCCTGGTGGTCCGGGCGTTTCCTCACCGTCCCCCTGCTCCGATCGATCGGCGAACCGTCCACGAGCTTACCGCCACTCATGGGGTATGCAGGAACCCGCCCTGCGGTGCCGGAAGCGCTACGATCCCGGCCGAGTCCGTCTCAGGCCCGGACGAGGTGTGCAAGAACTCGCCCTTCGGTGCGAGTGGCGGTCCTTGATGGATAAGCCCCTCGGACCCCTGCCCCAGCAAGAGCGACAATGCATATGATCTTGCAGGCGGCACACCTGTCGGCCGGAGAGGAGGGCGGGGCGCCCTGGGGTCGCAAGCGGGAGGCGGCCCCGAGCTTCCCCGGGAGGCTCCGACCGGTACACGCGATGCCGCTGGCCGCCGCAGGTCCTTTCCGAAAGCGAGAGTGAGGCTGGGATTGGAATTCGTACTGCGGGTCGTACGGAGCCGCGCCGCAAGGACTGTCCTGGTCGTATTGCTCGTGGTGGCCGGATTCGCAGCCACGCTTTACGTCCTCGCCCCCAAGGGGTCCAGGTTTTCGATCCAGGCCGGGACGGCCCGTTCCGAGTCGGACGCCGCAAAGCGGCCAGACATACCCACGACGCCGCCTGCTGTCGCTTCGCCGGCGAATGCACCCGACCTCAGTCCGACGGCAGTGCCGGAGCCTTCCAGGATCGTGGTCGTGCTACAGCCTGCCGGAGCTTCGACCTCCCAGCTAGCACGGATTACAGACGAGGTGCGCCGACTTGGTTACGCACTTCGCTACGGACCGCCGGCAGCGGAAGTCCTGGACCGATCCGTCGTCAAGTACAGGCCTGGACTCGAGGAAGCCGCCGAGCGGTTTGCGGCCGAGGTGCTGCCCGGAGCGCTCCTCGTCGAAGAGCAGATGGCAGACGCCGACATCCGCCTGCTCGTGGGGAAGACCTCAGCTCCTCCGATCCGGTGACTTCGGGCAAGGCCAGACTGGAAAGCGTGAAAGAGGCCATGCGGGCTCGGCCCCAGGCTGTCGCGGTGGTGTCCGACTATGACGGGACTCTCGCTCCCATCGTCGAAGACCCGGAGCGTGCTCGCCCATCCCCCGAGGCGGTTGCTGCTCTCGAAGAGATTTCGAGAGTGGCGGGACTCACTGCCGTGGTGTCTGGCCGGCCCGTCGAATTCCTGCAGAGGATGCTCGGCCTCGGTGGGGTTCGCTATGTCGGGCTTTACGGACTCGAGGGCGCTCTCTCGGTCGAGGGCGGGTGGAAGGAAGCAGTCGCTGCTGCAGCGCGGTCTGCTGCGGCGGCCCTCTCGGCCTACCCGGAGAGCTTCCGCCTCGAGGACAAGGGCCTCGCGCTCGTGATCCATTATCGACGAGCCCCCGACCCCGAGTGGGCGCACGCCCACGCCAGGGACTGGGCCGAAAAGGAAGCGCGTCGCCTCGGGCTCTCCATGCTGGAGGGAAAGTTCAACGTCGAACTCGTCCCTCCAGTCCGACTGGGAAAGGGAGTCGCGCTCGCACGCCTGCTGGCAGACGCTCCGACAGACCTCGAGGCGGCGTTGTTCATCGGCGACGACGTGGGCGACCTGGAGGCCTTCGAAGAGTTGGCTGCATGGGAAGTCGCAGAACCGGGAAGGGTCTGCCTGCGAGTAGCCGTAAGCTCGGAGGAGCTGGACCCCTCCCTGGAGCAGTCCTCCGACCTCGTCCTCGACTCCCAGTCCGATGTGGCGGACTTCCTCTTCGGACTGGTAAGAGCTTGAGCATTCTCCCACCTGAGGCAGCAGGCTCCTCCTCGCTGGCCCTCTCCGCAACCGCAGCTGGTCAGAGTGCGTGACCGATCAGGGCGTCGAGGGAGCGCTCGCTCAGATGGCGAACACCGTGTCCAGCTGTGACCTGAGCCACGTCTCCGGGCTGTGGGAGGTGGCAAGTTCGGCGAGCCTGGATGCCCGCTCCCGCCTCTCGGTCGGCGCAAAGGTCCACGCCTCCTCGATGGCTGCCGCCTGTTCGGAGATGTCGAAAGGGTTTACGAGAAGTGCCGCTTCGCCGTACAGGTCCGAGGCTCCCGTGCTGGAGGACAGGACGAGTACTCCGTCCCGGCGGTTGACAATCGGCCCCTCCCGTGCCACCAGATTCATTCCGTCAGCCAGCGAGTTGACGAAGAGAACGTCGTATCGGCGAAGGGCCGCCAAAGACCTCTCGTAGGAGTCGGACGAGTCGAAGAGTACGACCGGGCGCCCCAGGTGCTTCCACTTCTCGTTGAGGTAGGAAGCGTACGAGGCGCACTCCGATTCGTAGGCCCTGTACTCGGCGAGTCGCGCCCGGGACGGGTAGAGAAATAGCAGGTACCGCAAGCTCGGCCTGATTTCGGGGACGGTCTCGAGAAGCTCGTCCACTGCCCTCAGGCTGCGGAGAGAGTTCTTGGCCGGATCCACCCTTTCGACCGACGCCACGACGAAATCGTCTTCCTCCACGCCCAGATTCCTTTCCTCTGCAGTTACCTCCGCGGAACCCGCGGCACCGAGCAGCGACTCGGCCTCCGGACCCAGAGGGAAGACTCCGACCCCGGTCTGACCGTCCCTGTAATGGATCAAGTACTGCAGCCCTTCCCGTTCTGCACTTGCATCCCGTACCACGACGTCAGCGCCCAGGTACTCCTTGCAGCACGCCGCGAACTCGGAAGCCCAGCGGCGCGAATGGAACCCCACTAGGTCGCACGAGAGGAGGCCTTCCAGGACCTCACGTACCCACGCACCGGGGAGAACTCCAAGCCCTTTCGGGGGCGGGAAGGCAGTGTGAACGAAGAACACCGACTTGTGATGACTCTCCCGCTTGCCCAGCATCGACGGAGCCAAGAAAAGGTGATAGTCCTGGAAGAGCACCGCAGCTGGAGTCTCTGACGGCAGGCGGGAGAGATAACCCCTGCACGCCTGGGCGAAGGCCCTGTTGACCGCAGCGTAACCCCGCTCCCAGGAGTCGAAGATCCGCCTGTCTACGACGGGACGTCTCGTCACGTCGAAGATCCCGTGGAGAGCGAACCAGAGCAGTGAAGAGGAGACCACCTCGTAGTGCAGCCGGTACACGTCTTCCTCGAAGACCATGTAGAAAACGTCGAAGCTACCCGCCCCCTCTCCCCTCAGGCTCACATGCCCTTTTTCGGAGAAGACCCTGCGATCCCCCTCCGTCATCGCCGCAGCGATCCAGATGCCCCCCGAAGACTCGACCGCCGGCAGCAGAGCTCCGGCGAGGCCTCCTCCACCCCTCTTGTAGGAGACCTCGTCTCCTTCGCCCTCGAATTCGAAAGGGCCCCTGTTCGAGGCGACTATTACCTTGGGGTCCTCGTTCCTGTTGACCGGATCTCCGATCGTCACACTCCCGCGAGGTCGTTGAAGAGCTTCAGGTAATTCAACAGATTGTTCGTGGACAGGAAGTTCCTTCGCACGTGCTCCTTGCCCGCCTTTCCCATTCTCTCCCGTTCGGCGGGGTGTGACAGCAGGTACGAGAGCTTCTCGCCGCACTCCTCGCTGTCGTCGACCAGAAAACCTGTCTCGCCGTCCAGCACCTGTAGCTTGATGCCGCCCGCCCTCCCACCGATCACGGGTGTCTCCTTCCAGAGAGCCTCGCTGACGGTCAGACCGAAGCCCTCCCTCGTCGACTTCTGGATGACCACGTCTGCAGCCCTCTGGAAGGCATTCACCTGTGTGTTTCCGACGCCTTGCATGTTCGTCAGCAAGAAGATGTCGGGGTCGCCACCTCGATGCTCCTCCGCCGCATTGAAGTAGTGCCACCCTTCTGGATCGTCGGAGGCCATCGACCCCGCGAGAATGAGTTGGAGGTCGGGGTGGTCACGCCTGGCAATACGGTAAGCGTCGATGACGCCCAAGGGGTCCTTCCACGGGTCGAATCGGGAGATCTGGCACGCAATCGGTCGGTCGGGGTCGATGCGGTATCCCTCGAGGACCGACCTTATCGTAAGCCGGGACATCCACAGGTTCTTCGAGCCCAGCGGGTCTATGCAGGGCGTTACGATGTAGACCTTCGCCGTGACTGCTTCCGGGACGAACTCCTCCAGGGTGTAGATGTGAGCGTCGTAAGCGTCGAAGAACTTCTTGAAGAAACTCATCACCGGCTCGTAGGGGCGCGTCAGGTCTATGTGGCAACGCCATATCCACTTGCCCGGAGGTCGCCTTCCGGTGAGCTTCTCGATGAGGAAGGGAAGGGCGGCCGTCTGTGGGTCGTGACAGACCACGAAGTCGTACTCTCCTCCCCACAGCCGGGCGTTCTCCTCCAGCCTGGAGAGGTAAATGCTCTCCATGTTCTGGGTCCAGGCTACTTCCATCCCTTGCAGCCCGTTGTGGGCCGCCTTGGTCACTTGGAAGAAGTCGTCCGACCCCTTGATCAGCCGCCACTCGGCATGCAGCCCCACGGAGCGACTGAGGGGCACGAGAGTGTAGAGAAGCTCGGCGACACCCCCACCGAAGGCAGTGGCATTGAGGTGCAGGATCCTGCTGCCGGCGATGCGAGACGCTCGCTCGGCGATCTCCTCTACTACCTCTTCTCCGACGATTTCTGCGTAGGGCTCGATCGGCTTCTCGCCGACCGGCACCGCTTCAAGACCAGGGGACTTGCGTCTGACCCTGGAAGCGGTCTTTGCCGACACCGCACGAGACATCTAGATTGCCTCTCCGAAAGTTTCGAAAGCCCGAAGGGGCCAAGGCGGATTCCCCGCCCCGCGCCAGCGCTTTGATGACCTGCCTGGGTTCGGCCCAACTAGACCCTCACAACGAGGGACATCCGGCAAAGACCCACTCGGTGCCGTCTCCGGCACGCGCCACCCCTTGCAAAGGTGACAGGAGAGGGAACCGCCCAGTGTCTGTGCGTTGAAGATCCTGATAGCTCCCGACAAGTTCAAGGGTAGCCTCGACGCCAGCGGAGTCGCTCGTGCCATCCGCCGTGGGATCCTCCAGGCCCTCCCTGAGCTTCAGGCCGGGGCGATTCAACTCTGCCCGCTGGCCGACGGTGGGGACGGGACGGCTTCGGTACTCGTCGAGGCCCTCGGTGGAAGCTGGCTGGAGCTGGCTACCTACGACCCTCTGGGCAGACCGATAGTCGCCAGGGTCGGCCTCATAACGCGAGGTGAGACGACTGCCGCCGTCGTCGAGTCGGCTTCCGCGTCTGGACTGGCTCTGCTGGAGCCCCACGAACTCGACCCCGTGCGCGCTTCGACGTTCGGGACCGGAAAGCTGGTCCGGGACTGCGTTCGTCTCCCGGGAACCGAAGCTCCGGCGGCGGAATCGGTCCTGGTTTGTGTCGGTGGGACGGCTACGGTGGATGCAGGCCTGGGCGCGCTGTACGCCCTCGGTGCGAGACTTCTGGATCGAGGCGGCAGGGTTCTCGGGACCGGCGACTCGCTCCTGTTCGACACGGCGCGAATCGAGCCGGACTGGAGGATGCTCGAAGTACTCCAACACGACGTACGCTTCGAGGTGGCGACCGACGTCACCAACCCGCTGTTGGGGCCGAGAGGGGCAGTGCCTGCCTACGGCCCTCAAAAGGGGGTCTCTGCCGAACGCCTGGCCACATTCGAAGAGGCTATGCGTCGAGTCTGCGACCTTTACGCGGAGGTGTTCGGGGTCGACGTCTCCGATGCCCCTCGTGCAGGGGCCGGTGGTGGCCTGGCTGGCGGCCTCATGGCAGCTACCGGATCCACTCCTTGCGACGGATTCGAAGTGGTCGCCGAGGCGGTGGGCTTGCGGACGCGAGTCGCCGAGGCCGACGTGGTGGTGACTGGGGAAGGCGCCGTCGACAGAACCAGTTTCGAGGGAAAGACGTTGGGGAAAGTGATCGATCTCGCGCGCAGTCAGGGAAAGGAGGTGGTCGTCATCGCCGGGAGAATAGACGAGGAAGCCCTTCCGACCGACTCGACGGTCGGCTTCCACGTGGCGCTGGAGTCGCTCGCCACCTACCCGGGAGAGGCCCACACTAGAGCGCCCGCGCTCCTCGAGGCCGCTGCCTTCTCCTGGGCAAGCGGCCTTCGCCGCCGACTGGGTGGTACGGAGACAGGAAGTCGATGAGCCATTACTACGAGCCGGGCCACCCTCCGCCTTCCGTCCCCTTCGTCGAGTACTGCTGGTTCCACCCGGAGATACCCGCTTGGGTCCGGTGCAGCCGCTGCGGTAGGCCGACCTGTGCCGAATGCACCTACTTCGCCGACGTAGGACAGCGTTGCCCGGAGTGCGCGCGGCCGGTACCGGTTACCCCATCCACAGTGAGGAGAAGTGTCTTTGGCTTGACTCGGAGCCGTACCGCGGCCGTCCCGGTGCTCGTCGGTATCTGCGTGGCCGTCTTCGTCCTCGACTCTCTTGCCGGACGAGCCATAGCCCGCTTCGGCATGTCGCAGCCCTACCTGATTTACGTTGCAGGCGAGTGGTGGAGGATCGCCACGGCCATATTCCTGCACGCAGGGCTCCTGCATCTGCTGTTCAACATGTACGCGCTCTACCTGGTAGGGTCGATCCTGGAAGAGGCATGGGGTCCGCCCAAGTTAGTGGTGGCCTTCTTCCTGACGGGCGTATTCGCCAGCCTGGTCTCCGCTACCACCCCCGTCATTTTCGGCAGCGCGGCACAGGCTGCCCGCGCCCCGGGATCGGTCGGTGCTTCCGGCGCGATCTTCGGGCTGTTCGGCGCCCTGGGTGTAGCGCTCTACAGGCGGCGTCACTCTCCTGCAGCCCGGGCAAACCTCGGTCAGATAGTCGTCCTGGTAGGCATCAACCTCTTCATAGGCTTCGCAGTTCCCGGGATAGACAATCTCGCCCACCTTGGAGGCCTGCTCTCGGGGCTCCTCGTAGGTGCGGGCTTCGACGTCGCTGCGTCTCGTGGAGACAACAGCCCGGCCGTCGCGGCCGCAGTCGTGGTCCTGGCGGCTTCGGTCGCACTGGTCTTCCTGGGCGAGGCGGCCTTGCGTCAATGAAGGCCGCTGTGTCCCCGTCGTGCTACGAGTAATGAGATCGATGTCCCGTTAGGAGGCCCGTTCTCTGATGAAGCTGACCGAGATGACCGCTTCTCTCGCACTGGCCGCGTCGGTGCTCTTGGGGGCCTGCGCTTCCGACATCTCGACGGCTCCTGGGGAAGCTGCAGCTAATCCCGGTTCGACCAGGACCGTCTGCGCACGGGTAGCCGAGGTGGTCGAGGATCCGGTCTCCGATGGGCCCCTCCACCTGTACCTGGAAAGGCCGGCGCCCGACCAGAGCCTGATCGTCACGATCCGTGACCGGGCCACCGCCGGAAACCAGAGGTACCTCGCGCGGAACATCTGCGTGACGGGCCAGGTCCTCCAGAGCCCCGATGGCCCCCGAATCGTGGTCGACAGAGCGTCTCAGGTCACGGTCTCCTCAGAGCCTGTTCCCGTATACGACGTGTCAGAAGTGCTATCGCACGTGGGCGACAGCGTGAGGATTTGCGGGGCCGTCCTCTCCTACGAGGTCACACCCGGGTCGGATCTGGCAGCCACCCTGATCCTCGGCACCGGCGACCCCTCCTCGAGCCTGTGGGTAGAGGTTTCCGACCGACGGAGTCTGGCCATCGGGGGCGAAGCTGTTGGACGGAAAGTCTGTGTCACTGGGTTCGTCAGGCCCGCAGAAAGGGGGAGGGCCTCCATCCTGCTCAGAGACCCCCGCGAACTGACCCTGGAGGGATGACAGACGTAATATCTTGCGGCATGCTTCACGGCGAGGGCGCCTCGGCGAGCTTCACGCGGACCTTGATACGGTCCTTGCCTCTTGCCACCTCCACCTCGACCTCGTCACCCGGGTTCTTGGGGCGCAGGATGCCCCGCAATTCCTCGGCGCTGGAGACGCTCTTCCCGTCTACAGCTACTATCACGTCGTCGACCTCGAGGCCTGCAGCCTCCGCAGGCCCACCTTGCATCAGGTCGGCGATGAGGGCACCTTCCGTGACCGACAGTCCTCTTCTCTCCGCGATCACCGGCGTCACCGTCACTACGTTCACACCCAGAATCGCTCTCTTGCTGACGACACCGTTGATGATGTTTTCCGCCGCGACCTTGGCTTCGTTGATGTTTATGGCGAAGCCGATGTTCTGAGCCTGCTGGGAGCCGGTAATGTCGTTGGGGTTGGTGGCGACCGCCGTGTTCACCCCGACGACCTGGCCTGCCAGGTTGAGAAGTGGTCCCCCCGAGTTCCCCGGGTTTATCGCAGCGTCGGTCTGGATCAGCCCCGTGAGGATCACCCTGCCGCCCCCTCCGGGAGCTGCGTCCGAGAGCGAACGGTTGAGAGCCGAAACGATCCCCATCGTGACGGTCGGACCTCCGGGGAGGTCCAGAGCGTTTCCCACAGCGATGACCGTGTCGCCCACCCGTAGCGAGTCGGAGTTACCGAGAGTCAGCGGTTTCATCTCGGGGAACGGATCGACCTGCAAGACCGCTATGTCCAGCTCCTGGTCGGCTCCGACCAGCCTGGCCCGCAGGTCTTTCTTGCCCGACAGGTTGACCCGGTAGTCTCTGGCTCCCTCCACTACGTGACGGTTGGTGATTATGTGCCCTTCGGTGTCGATCAGGAATCCGGTGCCTGCCCCCCGCTGCAGACCAGCAGACACGTGAATTGCTGCGACCCCGGGTTCGACGGCACGCACGAGGTCCGCTATGCTCGCCCCTTCCGGCAGGGCAACAGGGCCGGCCTGCGGTATCGTCTTCGTGCTCGATTCCTGCTCGCTCTGCCGCCCGGCCAGCCCCCCGGCCAGCCCCCCGGCCAGCCCCCCCACGAGGAGGCTGAGTGCGACCGAGACCACCACTGTGGCCAGGCTGAATCGGCCTGTCGGCCTCGGCACTCTCTCAGGCTCGGTACCCAAGGGAGACACAGAGGCCCACGCCTCTTCGTGGTATCGCAACGGCTGGGCTCCGTGTACCTGCCAAGGCCCGGGAGAGTGGAAAGGCTCGCCAGGAGCCGACGAGTCACCGACGGACCGAGCACCCTCTACTGGCTGATGGAGGCCACCCAAGTACGAGCCTTCCGGGCTGGGGATCGTCCGGCTGTGTCCCCACCCCGAAGGGTCGGGCTCGGGGCCGCTCTGCTCGTGGGGGTGGGCCGGAGCTGGCGCTCCGCCATACGAGCTCCCTCTCTCCCCTTGCGGCGCCCACCCCTGCCGGCCCTGCTCCGGACCAGGCTGTTCTACTCCTTCCGAGTAACCGGTTGCGTCCATCCGAGCTCCTTGCCCAATGTGCCGGGAGTGCTCTAGGCTTCCGAACTAGTTTCTCCTGAGCAGCCGACGGTGGTTCCGTAGGATTCGTAAGAAGTTTGCAAATCCACAGCGCAGGAGCAGCGTCATGAAAATCGACCTGAGCGGAAAAGCGGCACTGGTAACGGGCGGCTCCAGGGGGATCGGCTACGCAATAGCAGAGGCCATCGTGAAGGCGGGAGGAAGTGTCTGCATCACTGCACGCAAGACCGAGGAGCTGGAAGAAGCCGTATCAGGACTTGGCGAGGGCGGCATCTACGTGGCGGGCAAGGCCGACGACCCGACCCACATCGAGGAAGCCGTAGACAAGACGATAGAGCGGTTCGGTTCCCTCGATATCCTCGTCAACAACGCCGCTACGAACCCCCAGTTCGGCCCACTGATGGACGCCGACCCCGCAGCTGTCGAGAAGATCTTGAAGGTCAACCTCGAGGCTCCCATCAGGTGGTCAGCTACGGCCTGGAAGAAGTGGATGAGGGAGCACGGCGGCTGCATCCTGAACGTCGCTTCTGTTGGCGGAATCAGAGCCGAGCCGATGCTCGGTGCCTACAACGTCTCCAAGGCCGGCCTCATCCACCTGACTCTACAGTTGGCCACGGAGATGGCTCCCAGGGTGCGCGTTAACGCCCTGGCCCCCGGACTGATCAAGACGAAGTTCTCCCGCGTCCTGTACGAAGCCAACGAGGAGTTCGTGGCCAGCCGCATTCCTCTCAAGCGGCTCGGGGTTCCCGAAGACGTGGCCGCAGCCGCACTCTTCCTCGTATCCGATGCCGCCTCCTGGATCACCGGCGAGGTACTTGTCGTGGACGGCGGATCCCTCCTCGGGGGATTCCGATAGCCTGACTGCACCTCCCTGCTCGGGCATTCCCGCGGGGAATGGCCCACTTAGACGGATGGGGCCAATCGGAGCAGACGGCGTTGCCGCTCTCACGAGGACTGGCCCCGCCTGGCCTTTCGCCGGCAGGCTTTCTATCGCCCCTCGGGGGCTCCGAGGAGGCGCACCACCTCGACACCCTCGAGGTTCCCGAAGGTCCTCTCGAACCTCTCGAGGGTGACTTCCACGGCCGACTCTTCCTTGTCTACCAGCAAGAACCGCCGTCCGAGCCGACGTGCGACGACTCCGGTGGTGCCGCTCCCGGAGAAGAAATCGACCACCCTCCCGCCCGGGGGGGAGGAAGAGGCCACGATTCGCTCGAGTACTGCTTCCGGCTTCTGGGTGGGGTAGCCAGTCTTTTCCTTCCCGGTCGGCGACACGATCGTGTGCCACCAGACGTCCGTCGGGCTCTTCCCCCGAGCAGCCTTCTCGGGTCCGGCCAGACCGGGCGCCATGTAAGGGATGCGACCAGCCGCCTCCAGGTCGAAGTGGTAGCGCTTTGGATCCCTGGCGTAGAAGAGGATCGTGTCGTGCTTGGCAGGCCAGCGCCGCCTGGCACGGCCACCGTAGTCGTAGGCCCATACGATCTCGTTGAGGAAGCAATCCCGGCCGAAGATCCTGTCCATCTCGATCTTGACGTAGTGGACCTCTCGGTAGTCCAGGTGGACGTAGACCGTCCCGGTCGGGGCGAGAATCCGGCGCGCTTCTTCCAATCGCGGGATCAGGAAGTCCAGGTATGCCTCGAAGGAGTCGGGGTAACTCTTCTCTCCCAGCTCGACGAGTCGGTAGGAGGCGCCCCCGAACCCACGCCTCGCCGGCGCCTCGGGCCCACGATCCGTCCTGTCCTGGCCATCCCCTCCTCGCTCCCCGACCCTCACGGCCCTGGCCGTGACCCGTCTCCTGCGCCTGCCAGTATTGAACGGCGGGTCGATGTAGACCAGGTCTGCCCAGCCGGCGGGCAGCATTGGCAGGACCGTCATGTTCTCCGCCAGAATCACGTAGTCCTTGTCGTCACTGAGGTCGATGGCTCCGCAGTTGACCCGGTCAGTCATCACGAGAGGCGGGCGGTGGCAGAAAAAGTCCGAACCGTGGTCGCATACGTCATTGGCGCCCTTCTCGTATTCGTCGCTGCCTCGTCGATCACGGCCCAGGTGGTGCTCCTCCCGAGAGCCAGGGCCGCTGTGGAAAAGGACCTGCGCGCCATCTACGACCCAGCCGAGTTGAGAGTCGCCTGGGGGTCGCGGCCGTTCGTCCTCGACATCGCTACCTCCCGTCTCCCCTCGATGCGAGTGGAGATGAAATCGGTCGACTCGGGCCAGACCGCATCCGCCGCGGACCGCTTCATTACCTCGGTCAGGCTTTCCAGCGTCAGCTTCGAGCTCTCGAACGTTCATTTTGCCCGGCGCAAGGTCCTCGGTGGGATCTCGGCCTTCGAGGCCGAGACCGGGGAGATGAAAGCGGTGCTAGAGGAGGGCGAGCTGAACAAGTTCCTCGAGGCGGAGGGCTATTCGGTTACCGTGACCATCACGCCGGGCGAGGTGTCGGCTACCGCCGATGTCCTCGGAGAGGGCAACAAGGTCCTCCAGATCTCTGCCAGGGCTTCTCTGGAGCTGACCGGCACCTCCATCGCACTCGTTCCCGACAGCATCGACCAGAAAGGCGTGGAGACAAGGAGCGCACGGCTCGCCCTGGAGGCCGTGGTACCCGTACCTCCCGTGGCAGGCATCAGGGCGACCTCGATTGAAACCGCCCAAGGAGCTCTCGTCCTTCGGGCCCCGGTGACGAGGCTCTATGGAATTCCCGAAGAATCCTCCTCGCCAACCGAAGGTGCACCCGGCGCGGACCAGAGCGCCGCCGTGGCGACCCCGACAGTGCCGCCTGGTACCGCTTCGCCTTCGCCGACCAGGCCTTCACCGAGCCCGACGAGGACCTCGGCCACTCGAAGCCCCACGCCGACTACCCGGCGAACCCAGAACCCCTCGCCGACCAGGTCGGCCAGATAGCGAGGGGTACGAACCTGCGTCTGTGCCGTGAGGGAGGTCAGCTGGAGGCGTTCGGCCGCTTCCGGTGGTTCGCCTTCGACTTGCGGGCCCTCGCCCGCCGCTTGCGACTCCTCTTGCTCATGTCGAACTCCTTCATATCCAGGACCGGAAAAGCATAAGCCCATCCCAGAACCTCTCGGGAATCGGAATACCGGTCCAGACGGGATAAAAAAGCACACCCGCAATCCCCGCGCCCACGCCCAGGGCCACCATGGCGACCTTCCGGAAGGCTGGGGGAAGCGCGCCGACTACCCCCACCAGTCCCAGAGCCATGAACGGCACCACGGGGAGCATGTAGTAGAAGAACGCCGTCCTGGACGAGGCGAACCAGGGGAGGTATTGGCCGAAGTAACCAGCGAGCACGAATGCATCCTGCCACCTCCGACGAGCTAGCACGAGTCCACAGAGTGCCGGGGCTGCAAGCAGCCACGACCACCAGAGCACCGGATTGCCGACTGCCAGGATGTGGCCTCTGGTGCCGTCCCCGTAGTCCTCGTACCAGAAAGCGATGGGTCTGGACATCAAAGGCCAGCTTCCCGGACCTGACTGGTACGGGTGCTCCTGGTGCATGGTCAGGTGGTAGTGGAGGGTGTTCTTCTGCATCCTGACGAACTCGACCGCCGTGCCCAGTGGGTCCTTCACCAACGACCCGGCGGCGTTGTCCCCATAGAAGCGGAAGAAGGAAAGGACGTAGATCGCAAGCGGCAAGAGGACCAGTAGCAGGACCACCTTAGGGGTGTTGGTGAGAGTCGCCTCCAGGCGCCCCATCCACCAAGGGCGATACTGTATGGTCCATGCCAGCGAGAACGCCACGAGAAGCCCCCAGGCGTAGACGGCACTCAGCTTGGACGCAAGGGCGAGGCCGATGAAGACGCCGGCCCAGGCCAGGTACTTAGAGGTACCGACCGTTCCTCCCCGGAGCTCGGCTTCGCCCTCCAGAGGCACCGCGTGCTTCCAGACCCCATCAGGCGTCTCGTACTCCCAGACCCCATCTGTCCCGGCTTCTGCTAGCGACCAGGGAGACGAGGATCCCGTTTTCGCCCTCGTTTCCGACAGTCGCCTGCGCTCTCTCAGGAGGAAGCAAAAAGAGGCGAGTACGAAGGTGGAAGCGAAGACGTCCAGCATTGCGATGCGAGACATCGTGATCGCCAGGCCGTCCACTGCCACCAGGAACGCTGCAAGGAAAGCCCATGAAGCCCTCCTCGATAGCGACCACCCCAGAGCGAAGACCAACCCGACGGCCGCTGTCCCGAAGATGGCAGGCACCACACGCCACCCGAAAGGCGTCTTGCCGAAGACCAGGATGCCCACCGCTATGCCCCACTTGCCGAGAGGCGGGTGTACCCACGAAATCTCGCCCGGCACCGCTCCCACCGGAACCGTGTCGGTCTCCCTCGAGGTCCCCCCGTAGCTCGGGTCGAGGTTGTACCGGAACGCCTGGGCGCCCTCCAGATAGACCACGGCGTCGTTGGCGTAGTACGTCTCGTCGAAGTAAACCTCCGCAGGGTGCCCCAGACCCACGAAGCGAGTCAGCGCGGCCACGGCAAGCACCAGCACGAGAAGCGCACGGGCGCGCGCCCGCCCCGCGTCTCCCTCGACGCGAGGCCCCCCGGGAGCAGGGGTCGCGAACTGGTACGTTGCAGCCTCGGGTACCTCGGTGGCGTGAAGCTGCTCTGGCGACTCCCTAGGTAATTCCCGCACCGGTCCTGGCTCCCCGACGGATGATTCGATCACTTCGGACAGTATGAGCAGCCGGAACAGCCGGAGCGAGAACCCGTGGAGCGAGCAGCGGTCACCGGTCCAGAGTATTCGGGCAAGTCGACACTCCTTGCGGCACTGGGCAGTAGCGGTTCCAGCCACAAGCGGCTACATACCGTCTATCCCGTAGAGGACGATGTCCTGGTTCGACTGGCCGAGGCCGAAGGCTCCTCGAAGGTCACTCCGGTGAGGATCGAATACGAGGAGGTCCCCTCGACCTCGCCCGGAGCCCTTAGAGAGTTCGACTGCCTCGTGGTGGTGGTCCGCCCGGAGGCAGGCACGGACGCCCCGGACTCTACCGTGGCTGCGGCTTCCCGGCAAGCAAAGGACTTCGTAGCAGAGCTGATCGTTTCCGACCTCGCACTGATCGAAGGCGCGCTCGTGAGGCTGAAGAAGGTGGCGGCCACCGGAGACCGAGAGGCCAGGGCCGTCGTGGACTCGTCAGGCCCCTTGATCGAAGCCCTGGAAAACCAGGACCTGCGGGCAGCTGCCTCCATCGCTTCCGACCCCTCGGCGGTCCCGAAGGACTGGGGCCTGCTATGTGCGAAGCCGGTGGTGGTGGTCGTCAATCTCGAGGAGGGAGTCTCGCCGGAGTCCTCACGGATAGAACAGGCGGTGGCGGAGGCCCTGGGCGAGACGGCGTCGGGCGTACTTGCCTCTCCCCTGGCGCTAGAAGCAGAGCTGTCCCAGATGAGCGAGGGCGAGGCATCGGAGCTGAGAGACATATACTCCCTCGGATCCCCGATCGGAAGCCGGCTCGCGCCCGTGGTTCTGGAAGCCACCGGCTCGATCGTCTTCTACACGGCCAACGAGAACGAGGCGCGGGCCTGGACCCTGAGAGAGGGTGCGACCGCACTGGAAGCAGCGGGCCGCATCCACTCCGACATGGAGCGCGGCTTCATCAGAGCGGAGGTGGTCTCAGCGGAGGACCTGTTGAGGGCGGGCTCTTTCAAGGAGGCGCGGAAGGCAGGGGCCGTGCGAACCGAAGGTAAGGGCTACGTGGTCCGACCTTCCGACGTACTCTGGATCAGGTTCGCGGTCTGATCCTCTCTGCCGGAAAGCTCGCCGACCTTGCGGGCGAGAAAGAGGCGTCCGTCCCTCAGCTCGAAGACGGCGTCCGCGCGCTCGACAAAGGACTTCCTGTGAGAGACCACGATAGCGGTCCGCCCTTCGAGGGCCTTTACTAGTGCCTCGTGTACCGCCGCCTCGGTGTCGGCGTCGAGGTGAGCGGTCGGCTCGTCGAGGATGACGATACGGGGGTCCTTGAGCACCAGCCTGGCTATGGCGACCCGCTGCTTTTCACCGCCCGAGAGGCGGTATCCCCGCTCTCCCACCACGGTCTGGAAGCCGTCCGGCAGGGACTCGATGAAGGCGAGGATCCCGGCGACCTCGCAAGCCCTGCGCAGCTCCTCGTCGTCGGCATCGGGCCTGGCGTAGCGGAGATTCGCCTCGAGAGTGTCGTGGAACAGGAACGTCTCCTGGGTCACCATTCCGATCGACCGGCGCAAGCTGTCCTGGGTCACCTCGCGCACGTCCTGCCCGTCTATGCGGATGCTTCCCTTCTCGACGTCGTAGAGGCGAGGGATCAAGGACAACAGCGTAGACTTGCCCGCTCCGGTCTGGCCCACTATCGCCGTTACCTTTCCGGGCTCGGCGACGAAGGAGACGTCCTCGAGGACCCAGCCTTGTTCCGGCGCCTCTACTTCGCTTCCCCGTTCCCCCTCGCCTGCTCCGGTCGCTTCGTCCTCTCCGACGACCTCGAGGGACGGAATGTAGTGCGTGTCCCTGGAGGGGTAGCGGAACCAGACCCCCTCGAAGGCCACCCTCCCCTCCGAGACCGCCAGCGGGCGAGCGTCCGGAGCGTCTTGTATGGGGGTCTCGGCGTCCAGCACCTCGAAGCAGCGCTCGAAAGCTACCAGTGCCGAGAGGAGGTCGACCCTGGCCGAGGCTATGGTCGATATCGGAGAGTACAGGCGCTGCGCGTAGATACCCAGAGCCAGCAAGGTGCCGATCGTCACCCGACCGCCCATGACGAGCATCCCCCCGACCCAGTAGACGAAGACCGTTCCTGCAGCCCCGAGGAGAGACAGTCCGGCATTGTAGGTGCGCATCACCATGGCGGTCTTGACCCCGTAAGACGCTACCTGTGCGGCCTTGGAGGCGAAGGACTCCGTCTCTCTGATCCGGTCGCCGTAGAGCTTGGAGACCCACGCGCCGGACACGTTGAAGTGCTCGGAGGTCGCCGTGTTCATGTCCGCGTTCGCCTGTAGCCGCTGTCTGGATAAGGGGACGACACGCCTTCCTATCCACCGGTCGAGCACCACAACCCCGGGCATGATGAGAAGTGCCAGAGCCGTGGCCTGCCAGCTGAGCGAGAGCATCACGGCCAGGGTCGCCATCAGCAAGAGTCCTTCGGAGGCCACCGCCGTCACGGTCGTGACCACCGACTGAGCGCCCACCACGTCCGTCGAGAACCGGCTCATGATCGCGCCGGTCTGGGCCTTGGTGAAGAAGACGACCGGCATCTGCATCAGCTTGTCGAACAGGGCGACGCGCAGGTCGAATATGATTCCCTCTCCGATGGATGCAGAGAGATACCGGTTGACCACCGAGAGCGTCGCCTCCAGGCAGGCGACAGCTATGGCCGCCAGAGCCAGCACGTGCAGAAGTCCGTATCGCCCGGACGGCAGCGCGTCGTCGACGATCGCCCGGAAGATAAGGGGAGGTATGACGCTCAGCACGGTGGCCAGCGCCAGAAGTACGGCGTAGGCGAGGATCTTGGGACGGTGAGGCCGAGCAAAGTTCCACACGCGCCTGAGCAACCCCTTATCCAGGCGCGCGTCTACACCAGGCTCGCCGCCCAGCGAAGCGGCTACTCGGGGCACCATTCTCGTGAATTGGCGTCCCATGAGCTCCTCTCGTACCCAGGACGCTGCGGCCGGTGGGGAACCAGGCCGCCTCTCGGCCCCGCCGACTTCACCGGTAATCGCTTCCACGTAGAGCGGGTCCACCCAGAGCAGGTCCGCCCTCGGGTGAATCCCCCCGGCCTCGGCGGCACCGCCTTCTTCGACTACCAGCAGCGTTCAAGGCGGTCTCCCAGAGAGGCCACCCTCTCCTGTTCGGAGGCGCACTGCCATGCCTAGCCTCGCACGCACCGACCGGAGAGCATGGACGAATTGGGCCGGGAACCAGACCTGCTCCCCCGAAGAGGTCGCCCTGCCGACCACCGAGGAAGAAGTCGTATCGCTCGTGGAACAGGCGCTTGCCGAAGGGAGGCGCATCAAGGCTGTAGGCAGCGGACACTCCTTTACCGACGTCGCCTGCACCGACGGCGTGATGGTCAGCTTGAAGCGCTACGGGGGCATGGAAGCCCACTCCCTCGACCCTCCCTCGGCGACCATTCGGGCCGGGATGACCATCGAGGCGGCCGGAAGAGCGCTCGAGGGTCTAGGCCTTGCCTTCTCCAGCCTGGGGGACATAGGAAAGCAGGCCCTGGCGGGAGCCATCGCCACCGGAACCCACGGCACCTCAAGGAGCTTTGGGAGCATTTCCTCCCAGGTGAACTACGTACGCCTGGTCGACGGGCGCGGTCGCGTCGTGGAACTCTCGGCCGACAAGGAGCCGGATCTCTTCCGGGCGGCTCAGGTGAACCTCGGCGCACTGGGGATCGTCACCGCACTCGGGTTCGACCTAGAGCCGGCTTACAACTTGAGGACCAAAGAGTGGCCCATGGGCTGGAACGAGGCCCTCGGATCAATCGACGACCTCCGGGCAGACAACGAGCACTTCGAGTTCTTCTGGTTCCCCCACACAGACAAGGTACTTGCCAAGTCGCACAACCGCACCTCCGACCCGCCCAGCCAGCTCGACCCCAGGAAGGTGTGGTTCTACACGGTCCTCATGGGAAACTACTTCTTCGACGCTCTCTGCCGCATCGGGCGGGCCTGGCCGGCGGCCATCCCCTCGATCAACCGGTGGATCGTCGAGCAGGAGACCCCCTCCTCGAGGGTTCTGCCCTCGTACCGGGCCTTCATCAACGAACGGAGGGTCCGGTTCTACGAGATGGAGTACGCGGTCCCGGCGGAGGCGGTGGTGCAGGTCCTGGGTCGGCTGAGGGAAGCCATCGACTCCTCGGGGCTTAGGATCTCCTTTCCGGTCGAGGTCCGGTTCACGCCGCCCGAGGAGCCATTCCTGAGCCCCGCCTACGGTCGACACACTGCGTGGATCGCCGTCCACACCTACCGAGGCTTTCAGCCGGTGCAGTACTTCCAGATGGTAGAGGCCATCATGGAGGAGGCCGGGGGGAGGCCCCACTGGGGGAAGATGCACTTTCGAACCGCTGCGTCCCTCGAGAAGTCCTATCCGAAGTGGAAGCTCTTCCAGCAAGCCCGGGAAGAGCTGGATCCCAGGGGAATATTCAGGAACCCTTACCTGGACCGCGTCCTTGGGCCACCAGCGAGCCCGAAGCACTGACGTCGATTCGGCGCTTCCCCCGAAGCGGATCCGCTGTTCGAGCGGTCCGGCCCACTTTCCCCCTCATCCACCTGGACCCACCTCTTGCGCAACGGAAACGCCCACCGGAGGTGCCGAGCCGCCCCGATGGTCACCGAAGTCTCCACCCGCTGTCAGCGGGAAGGAGGCCGGATACTCCTTCTGCATGAGCCGAAGAAGGCGCGCCTTTCCGAGGTTCGAGTCGCGCAGGCGACCGGAATTCTTTCCGCGACCATCCGCGCCTGCTCGTTGCACCCTTCGACCCTGCACTCCAGCCCACCTCGCTCGGCGAAGCTGGGGACGTCAGGCGTGAGCGAGTTCAGGACTCTTACCGAACAAGTTCCGCCACAGCACTCGCGACGCCATACCAGGCCGAAGCAGGACCTCAGGAGGAGCGACCAGGCCAGCCACGTCGCTGAAAGCTCGGGCCACCACCGGATCACGATGGGCTGCGGAGTGCAGCCGTTCCATATAGGCGTTTACGAAGCGAATGCCCAAGGTCCGCTTTCCCTCTGCAGCCGGGAACCGGAGGTCGCTGCTCACAGCGATCCGCCAAGGGTTGTCGATGCTCTTGCCCGCTCGACGGAAGAAGCGACGCCACAATCCGTCAGTCCCCTCACGCAACGCCTCCTGCAAGTCCAGCGCCTCCATGGCTGCTACGGACATTCCTTGCCCGTAGACAGGGTTGAAACTGCAGATAGCGTCCCCGAAGACCAGAAATCCATCCGGAAAGCGAGACAGCCTTTCGTAGCGGCGTCGAATGCTCGCCTTGAAGCGGTAGACGCTTGCCTCCGACTGTGGTTCGGCACGTCTTATGACGTCGAAAATCTCCGGCGCGGGCAGACTCCTCGCGTACTCGACGAACTCCCCTTCGTCCGACGGCGGGTAGTCGTCAGCGAAGCCGCCCAGGCTCACGATCCAGCGGTCACCTTCCTGGGCTAGCATCACCCCGCTCCGCTTCAGCGCCGGCGAGGCTGGTATGACGACCGCCTTGGCGCCTCCCACATCGTCCGGTCGACGGCGGTACAAGCGGGTACAGTACCCGAAGTTGATCGTCACCTTCTCCTCGACCGGCGGTGCGTATCCCAGTTCCCGAAGCCAGCTTGCTGCCCGGGAGCCTCGGCCGGCGGCGTCCACGACCAGCTGCGCATCTATCACCTCCTCGGCACTGCCTTCTTGCCGACGGAGGACGCGCACCCCGCACACTCGACCGCCCCGTTCCGACGGGACCAGGCCCAGAGCGTCGCACGCGTCGACCGCGCGTACGTTCGGCAGAGCCAAGACACGCTTCCGCAGGTAGCCCTCCAACAAAGGCCGACTGACGCCCAGCACGCCCAAGCGGTCTCCGTCGAGAGTGAAACGGGCGTGGTAGCCACCGCCTTCGAACCAGATGAGCTCCACCTCCGGTTTCCGGATGAGCGGCACGCCCTTCTCCACCAAGTCGGCGACGAGGCCGGGGAACATCCGCTCCATGATCTCCGTGCCCTGGAGGTGAAGTACGTGAACATGTCGGCCTTGGGGAATCGCCTTGCGGTGTTCACCCAAGGGCGGAAAGATATCCCGGTCTACGAGCGTGACTTGCTCGAAGTAGTCCGCCAGAGCACGGGCAGCCAATAGACCGCCTATGCTCGCACCGACGACGATCGCGTGGTTCGGTTTCCACATAGCTGTCTCCTACGTATGGCTCACCTGCTTCAGCAAGAAGGGAAGGAGCGCGGCCGCCACGGCTTCCGGGTCGTCGACGAAGGGCCAGTGACCGCTCTCCTCCAAGATGACGATGCGGGAGGAGGGGAAGAACTCGCGCTGGCGTTCGGCAAAGGAAACGGGAACATAGGGGTCCGCCGCCCCCCAGACGACCAAGGTCGGCACGTCCAGTTGGCGAAAGACCGGCCCCAACGCTTCGGCCATCTTTGCAGGGTCTGTTGCCCTGTAGAGGCGCAAGATCGCTCGCTTCGTACCTCTATCCAGGTCGCGGTACATGCGGTCTACCATGGTCTTGGGTAGGCCGCGCGGGTTGCCCCGCTCGAGGACCAGACCGAACGCGAAGCGCGTCGTGGTGGCCTGGAACAGCTCGCCGACGATTGGTGTGCGCCAGAGCCGAGCCAGGGAGTGCCAGCGGTAACCGGGCATGATTCCCACGTTCACCAAGGCGAGGCTGGCCAGGCGGGCGGGGTACCGTGCTGCCCAGGCAAGTCCCCAAGGGCCGCCGAAGTCGTGAAGTACCAGGTGCGCCCGGCTCACGCCAAGGTGGGTCAAGATACCCCCCAGATGGCGAGCGTAGCCTTCGACGGTGTAGTCGAAGTCTTTCGGTTTGTCGGCCCTACCGTAACCGGGCATGTCCGGGGCAACTGCTCGGGCAAATACTCCCACTCTGCCTAGGAGGTCGCGCCAGTCCTCCGACGAGCCCGGGTTGCCGTGGACGAAGACGACGGCTTCCTCGGCTTGGCGGTTGCCGCACTCCAGGTAGGGCGAGCGCACCCCCTGAAAGATGACTTCGCTTTTGCGTACCTCTGCATCGGTGATGCCGTGAGCAAGCGATCTCACTTCTCCTCCTCACGTCCCCAAAGGCGGCCGACGATTCCCGGCCGATCCTCCCTCCTCTCACCCCACCTGGCTGCCACTCCAGGTGAGCAGAACGCCGAGCGTGGTCCCTCTAACCTGCGCTGGCACGAACTGCTCTATGCCTTCAGCACCCACGCACCCACCAACGGCGGGGTAACCAGCGTGCAATCCTTCTCGACGGCCTCGCGGCGTATGCGTTCGGCCAAGGTGTCCGCCTCCACCTCCTCGCTGTCAGCCACCCCGACCCGCTCCATCAGCGGCAACACGGTTCTGGTGACTTCTGCGATCCACTCGTAGATGAGCGAATCGGGGCCGCGCTCCACACGCTCCATGGCCAGCATCTGGGGCGCTGGCAGCCCGGCGCTTTCGAAGATCTGCCCCAATCGGTAGGCAGTGCGGCCGTCGAGTCCGGCGCGGGCAAAGGTCTGGTTGATCCGCGTGCCGGCGGCGACGTAGGTGTCGCACAGAGGGTGGCACATGACCTCCGGTACCGGCGACGGCATGAGGTCCAGTTCCAGAAAGGCGACCAGGCCGCCCGGCTTCACGAAGGTCGAGAGTCTGCGCAATATGGCAGCCGGGTCTTGGAAATACATCAATACGAGCCTTCCGACCAGGGCATCTACCGGCTCGCCGTCGAGCTCGAACTCGGCCAGATCAGCGGTCACGAAGTGCACGTTCTCGAGATGGGCCTGTTTCGCCCGGTGTCGGGCGAAGGCGACTGCTTCTGGGGCCTTGTCCACGCCGATGACGGTGCCTTGAGGGCCGACGACCTTCGCGGCCAAGAAAGACACGTCACCGGCGCCGCAGCCCACATCCAGAACACGCATTCCCGGGGCAAGACCAGCTCGGTGCAACACGTACTCGGTAAGGTCGCCGAAGAAGCGCCCTTGTGCCACCAGCCGTTCCAGTTCCTCACGGGTGTGTGCCAGGGGATATTCGTCAGTACTGCTCGCAGTCGGTTTCACTCCGCACCTCCTCGAACAAAGCAGCTTCGCTAACGAGGGTCTCTTTCGACCCAAACGAGCTTCTCTTGACCGAACTGGTAGGGAAGATGGCCGTGTAAGCTGCCGAATTTCCAGACGAATCCTTGCCGAATCTTTGCCGAAATTCGGCCGGCTAGCCCGTGGGTGGCCGTCGTGGAAGGAGGCGTGGTGTCTGCTCAGACTCCGTACAGCTCTCGCTGCCAGAGCCACCCGGCCACTCGCTCGATTCCCTTGGCGAGGTGGTAGCGGTAGGTGTTGAATGGCAAACCGAGTACTTCCGCGGCCGCCTCCTGTGTGGGAGCAGGTCGAAAATACGTACGGTCCAACGCTCGGTGGAATTTTTCTTCCTTGGGGCTTGCAGTAAGCATTTCAGCTGCGGCACGCAACAGTGCTTGCAGGTCCTCCGGGCCGGGATCCGGACCTGCAGCATCACGGAGCACGCGGGAGCGGAGCAGAGGATTCGCGGAGAGAGCATCCGGGCGATGGTAGTCCCGTAGGGCTTGGCGGACAGCCTCGACAAACTCGGGCTGCGATAACACGATCAGGGGCGACGCATCACGCGGGCCTGTCTCCGACGCCTTGAAGTCCAGGTCGAGTTCCCGCTCGGCCATGCTGGCCGTCCACACGGACAAAGGTTCAGTCCGCCAGTTGTGGGCGAATACCCCGTATCGCCTTCCCCCTACCTCGAAGTCGGCCTCGGCGACGCGGCGGAAGCTGATGTATGCGAACAGTTCGTCCCAAAACCCCGGCTCGGCCGTGCAACAGAATGTCCAAGCCAGGTTGGGAGTGGTCAGCCAGGTGACCACGGTATTCATGGTGATCATGTTGTGTGTCAGAGGGCCCTGATAAGTCTCGCGCCCCATCCAGAATCGGGCGACTTGGAGCCGTTCACCTGAGCGCAGCGGGCCGTACCGGCGCACGAATGTCCAGATGGCACGCAGAGCAGGGTCGGCCTCCTCGTCTTCGGTGCTGACATCGCCGAGCACGAGGTTGGCCGCGAACCCCAGTACGCTGGGCTCCGGGCTCCGGAAAACTACGAATGCCTCGGGCTGGTGCTGCAGCCAGTATGCGGCGATCCTGACTGATTCCGGACCTTCGTGACGCTCTACCAATTCCAGAATGTCGCCGTGGTCTCGCTGGTTAGCCAGGTCATAGTAGAGTCCGCCCAGAGCTTTCCAATCGTAGAAGGGCTTCATCGCGGGCTGATGGCGCTGAAGGTACAGGAGGTCTGCAAACGCCTGCTGGCGAGCGGGGCCGTTGCTCTCCCAGAACTGCCGCGCCAGGTGGCGGCGCACCTGACGGTAGAGCTGACGCCAGGCCCCGGGGTTGCGCCACCGCAAGTCGGTTTCCAGGACCTCTCGCACCAGGTCATGTGGGAAGAGACCGGCGGCACCGACCTCGATGAAGGACAGGCTACGTAGCCAAGCGAAGAGGTGGGGAGCGGCTCGTTCACCTACCACATCGACCAGCAGAGCTTCGGTGGTGACCCTGGTCAATGCGCATGCCTCCAAGGCCTGGCGGTGAAGGGGGCTCGGAACGTCCCGCACGAACCGCTCGACCAGCATGTGGATCACTTCCGGCGCATGCTCGAGACTGAACGCCTCTGCGCGGACCGGGGCAAGCGCCAGCCAGTCCGCCAGCAGGACTAGGGCCAGCGGGTGACCGTAACTGATGCTCAGGATGCTGTCGTGCAAAGAGGGCGCTACGTCCAACTTGGTCAGCAGCTGCCTACTCTCTTCCGGACGCAGGTTGCGCAATGACACGATCCGGGCAAGGTGGCGCCAGGCCGGGTCGGTGAGCCAGGCTTCGGAAGGGGGATTGCGACTAGCGATTACGACCAACACATGGGCAGGCAAGGTAGGCAAGAACGTTTCGCGTACCCACTCGTCCAGAGGCCCCAGCCTTTCGTAGGTGTCGAGTAAGAACACTGCCGGAGGCAATGTCTTCAACCGCTCCAAGGTCGGTCCCTTTCCGCCTATCCGACCCTGCGAAGAAATTGCCGCCAGGAAACTTTCAGGAACGGGGTCGAGGTCGCGCCCGTCCAGGTAGAAGAAGCTGCGTCCGTCCTGGGCGGCGATCTGCGAATAGTGGCGCAGCAATGTCGTCTTGCCGACGCCTCCGGGGCCGAATACATAGAGCACCAAGAAGGGTAGTTCGTCAGCCTGAAGAGCTTGGCGAAACAGCTCGGTTTCAGCGCTACGGCCTACGAAGGCTCTCTGGCGGGCGGTAGCTATACGGTCGCCAAAACGGGCCGGGGAAGACCCTTCCTCGCTCGTCATTCTCGCTCCGACCGCCTCGTACTCTGGCTACCACCCGACACGTGGCGGGACCGATCCGCCCGACGTCCTGGGGCGGCCGGCCTGGCCTACGGCGAGAGCAGGGCCTCCCCGCGGCGCATTCCTGCCGCCTTGCGCTCTCTCTCCCCTAGTCGCGCGCACCAGAAAGCTCTGGCCCTCCTGGTACACGGCGCAGTACCGACTGCGTCAGCAAGGAGAAAGCTCGCCTCACCGAACAGCCGCTCCGAGGAGGGGAGAGACGTCTGCCGCAAGCCACTTCCTGCAACTGGCCGGCCACGCTCCTCCGAACGCCCGAGGGCGCCCAAGCAGGGGTCAGCACGTGAAGGACCCTCTCGCTGGTCCTTTCAGTAGTACCGCCCTTCCTCCTGTACTGTAACGCGCCACCCTCTTTGGGGAGAGAGCTCTTTGTTCTCGAGCCCTCCGTCGGGGGGTGGCGAGGATTCCGAGGGAACGTCGATCCGGACAACTCAGGGACGTGATCGGGCCGACGCCGACGGACCGGTGGCGAGGATTCCGAGGGAACGTCGATCCGGACAAGCTACCGGGATACCGTGTGCTGCGATGGGCGTCCCCGGCTCTCGGCACCCGCGATGCCAGGCTCGAGTCAACTAGCTCTTGACCGCTCGCTGGTGCGACCTGGACGGGTCGGCAGTGGTCCCCCAGACCGCGGCCAGCATGGAGTCTCCGCCGAAGACGAACTCGACGGCGTAAGGGAAGCCGTAGAGGAACGCGTCCACCTTGGGGTCGAGCCTCGCGCAAAGACCCAGCAGGAGCGTCAACGTCCTCTCGACGTAGAACCAGTTGCGGGGGACCTGGAAGGCCTTGGCGAGTTCCCTGAAGGAGAGCTGCATCTCTTCGAGGTTCCGTCTGATGTCGAACTCGGTGAGGTCCAGCCGCGAGAAATCCTCCGGGGCGAAGTGAAGCAGCTTGTCCATGTAGTGGCGGACGGCCTTCTCGAAGACCTCCTCGTCGGCGCCCGCAGCCTCGAAGCCCATCTGCCTCATCCCCTCGATCACCCGCTTGTCGTCCCGGAGCATGTAGCCGTACACGACCGTCCGCATCCCTTCCTTGAAGACCTCGGGGAACTCCGCTACGGCGCCGAAGTCGAGGAAGACGATGACGGGGCGGCCGTCCTCGCCCTTGCGGACGAAGAAGTTACCGGGGTGAGGGTCGGCGTGGTAAAGGCCGTCGACGAGCAGTTGCTTGAAGTAGGCCTGCACGAGGGTCTCGATGACGTCGATGGGCCGTATTCCCGCCTCTTTTATCGCCTCGACGTCAAGGATCTTGATTCCCCGCTTCCTCTCCATGCAGAGCACCTTCGAGGTGGTGAACTCCCAGTAGATCTCAGGGAAGTCGACGTGGGGGTTGTCCCGGAAATTGGCTGCGATCGCCTCCGCATTGCGCCCTTCGATCCTGTAGTCCAGCTCGCGGGTGACCGTCTTCTTCAGGTCTTCGTAGACGTTGCGGTAGTTGAGTTCCGGAAAGAAGAGGTCGACCACCCGGGCGACAACCCTGACCACCCCGAGGTCCGTCTTCACCACCCTCTCGATCCCCGGGTACTGGACCTTGACTGCCACCTCGCGCCCGTCAAGCAACTTCCCCAGGTGCACCTGTCCCAGCGATGCCGAGGCCACAGGCTCCTCGTCCAGGTGCTCGAAGATCTCCTCGAGCGGCTTCCCCAGCTCGGTCCGGATCCTCGACTCGATCGCCTGGTAGGGGCGAGGCGGCACCGCGTCCTGAAGGCCTTCCAGCTCGTCCAGGTACTCGTCGGGGAGGAAGCCCGTGAGCATCGACAGGAACTGGCCGGCCTTTATGTAGACCCCCTCGAGGGAGACGATGCCCCTGTAGAGGATCCTGGCGCCTCTCCTGTGGACCCGGGGAGCGAGCCGAACCGATATTCGCCTGCCTCCCACCTTGGCCACCGCCATCAGGACCAGATACAGGGCGAGGATGCGAGCGAACATGGTCAGCGCTCGTGCCGAGCGGTAACCCATCCGGAAGTAGGAGCGGGCTATCTGAAGTCGCCGCCTTGCTTCCATCCACAGACCTTCGTCTCTAGTCTCCCCCCGAGCAACTGCTCGACCCCGGCTGCTCGTCCGTCCGCCTTAGATCGCATTGCGCCCAGGGGCTAGGATAGGAGCCTGTACCGGAGCGACTCGGAGCGCGATATGGCAAGCATAACCAGGATCGTCGTCGGGAACGACGGCTCAGACTATTCGATCCACGCCGTAAAACTCGCCGCGGAAATGGCGAAGGTTTTGGGAGCGAAACTCGACGTGGTCCACGTCTCCCACCTTCCCGTGACCTTCTATGCGGCGGCATTCGAGGCGCCCATTGACCTCCAGGACCAGATGAGCTCCTTCAGGGCCGAAGCCGAAGAGCGGGCGAAGGCGGTCCTTCACGACGTCGGTGTCGAGGCCGACTTCGTCACTCTGGACGGAAACCCCGCCGACGCGCTCGTCGAGTACGCCGACAAGAACAACGCTGACCTCCTCGTGGTCGGCTCTCGGGGAGCCGGGTCTCTCGAGAGGTTCCTTCTGGGGTCCATATCCGACCGGGTGGTCCACCACGCTCACTGCCCGGTGCTGGTGGTCCGCTGAGCGCGGGTCTTGCCAGCCGCTCTAGCCGCCCGGCTCTATGAGGGCTGCGTCGTTCTCCGAGGGGCTGTTCACACGCCGGCTTACCGGATACCACTCGAGCCCCTCGTCGGTCGTCGACATCAGCAGCTCCAGCAGATCCGACTGATTCCTGTTGGAAGGATCCAGCCACGTATCGAAGTTCTCGGGCCGCAGGAGAGCGGGCATCCGGTCGTGGATTTCGGCGAGCCCGGCCGCCGCAGGCACCGTGACAAGAGCGCAGGTGGCGATCGAGTGTCCCCCCTCGGGGACGCGCCACTCGTTCCAGATGGCCGCAATGGCGAGAGGGTCACCGGTGGCGTCCCGAATGTAGAAAGGGGTCTTCGGCCCGTCCTCTCGCTTCGCCCACTCGTAGAACCCGTCCGCCGGCACGAGCGAGCGCCGGGCCGCAAAGGCCGCCTTGAAAGCCTGCTTGTAGGCGACCGACTCGGCCCTTGCGTTGATGGGTCTCGGGCCCTCGTCGGGAGAAGATGCCCACGGCATTATCATCCCCCACCTGATCCTGCGGGCGATCCGGCCCCGAGGAGGCGTTTCCGGAGCCGAGCCTGGCACGACTTCTCCCGGTGCCGCGGTCAACACGACATCGATGACTTCTTGAGACGGGGCGACGTTGTAGTTCGGACCGGCGGCGACAGCCCTGGCGACCGAGTCCGGCTCGGCACCGAAGAACTGGACTATCTTCTCTGGACTCAGGGCCTGAACGAACCTGCCGCACATGTCGCGATCATAGTGGCAAGGGGCCGCTCGGCGAGATTCGCGCCCGCCTGAGGGGATTCTAGGACATCGACAGATCGCTCGTACGTGCCAGTCCTTGTCTGTAGGATTGACTGGTGCCAGATCGAGGAAAGAGCTAGATGGGTCAAGGACCTCCCGCGTCCCCTTCCCAGGAACCGGAGCGACCTGCGGAGCCGGCCCCGTCCGGCGGCCAGCCGACTTCGCCGAGTTCCTCTCCGCCCCAACTGCCCACTCCTCCCGGGCAGCCAGCTCAGGCTCCGCCATCAGGCCAGTCGCCCGGCGCGCCTGTACAGTACCCACCGCAAGGCCAGCCCGCCGGTGCCCCGGGGCCGTACCCACCGCAAGGCCAGCCCGCCGGTGCCCCGGGGCAGTACCCACTACCCGGTCAGCCCCCGGCACCTCCCGGAATCTACCCAGCCGGACCACAGCCCCCCGGGCCGGCGGCGCCCTACCCTCCCTATCCGGCCCCACCGGTACAGCCGCCGAAGAAGAGCGCTCTTCGGACCTGTTTGGTAGTGGGCCTGATCGTCTTCATCCTCTTGGCCGCATTGGGCGGAGGGCTCGTCTTCCTGCTTGGAAGAAGGGTCGGGACGTTCGTCACCGAGAAGGTCCTCGAACCTCGCCGAGTGGCCGAGGAGTTCGTCGATGCTGCTGCCCGCAACGACATCGCAAGGCTGGAGGAGCTCTCCGACATGAGCATCGTGTCGACGAGCGAGCTGGAAGACTTCGCCAACTTCGTCAGTTCCACCTGCGGGACGGTGCGCTCGAAAAACCTCTCGAACTTCAACGTGGACGTGCGGTCGAACGTGCAGCGCTACGACGTCGAAATCAGGGTGGCTTGCTCCAGAACCGACTTCGAGCTCGACCTGACCCTGGAGGCCAAGCAGGGTTCGAGCCCGCTCGTCGTGAGCGCCACGTGGGAGACGCTCGACACCTCGACGCCCTAGGCACAGGCAGCCCTCCCTGCGAGAGTGGTCAGACGCTCGGGAATGCCCGGTAAGGCGAACTGCTCGCCCGAGCCTGACTTGACGAAGCGGCCCCATCTGGCCTCACCCCGGGCTTCGAGCCTACGCAGAGCTCGGCGTACCGCGGCCCACCCCAACGGGAGCTGCTCTTCGAGCGCGCGCTCGCGCCACACGACCCCCAGCTTGCACAGCAGACCTCTGGCTAGTAGCTCCGCTCTTTCCTCTTCCGACGACTCGAAACCGGCCCCCAACTCCCGGTCGGGAACCCATATCCTGCCGGGGATCCGCAAAGGTCTTGCCCTCAGCTTCTCCGGACGCATGAGCCAGCGGACGAGACCGAACGAGTCCCCCGTCACCAGCCCCGCAGCCAGCAGCTCCCTCAGTGCCGACTCCAGCCAGGCCGGAGGCAGGGCGAGCTCGCGTTCGAGGTCGGACACCAGTCGGGGGCCGCGGCTCACCAGCAACTCGTAGACCTCCTCGGCACCCCCTGACAGCTCCACCTCCTCTTGGGGGGTGCCCCAGACCTCCCTCCATACCGCCGCTTCATCCCCAGGGACCAGGCAGAGGGGGAGCCTCGAGACCGGCAACCGGCTTGGTCGCCCGGCCCTGAACCAGACGAGCCGGCCCGAAGCCACCCAGGTGTCTAGCCACTCCGGCCTGTACCCCCTGACCCTCGCTCGCATGTGCTCGGTCTCCAGGGAGCCTGCCTGTATGGGAAAGCCCCCCAGGACCTCGGCTGCCCGAAGCACTCCTTCCGGGCCTTCCAGGCGCTGTGCCTCGCTCAGGTGCTGCCACCCCTCGAGGAACTCCTCGTAGACGCTCAGGTCCACGGGTTCGAAGGAGGAACGCAGGCGCCGCCGCATCTCGGCGTACATCGCTGCGGCTGCGCCTCGGTCGGCCCAGCAGACGCGGTCGCCGACGCGGACCCTTACGGCCTTACCGGCGACCTCCAACTCCAGGAGTGCCCGCTCGCCACCCTGACCGACAGTCGCCTCCTCTCCCTGTGGCACCACCCCGAGCGCCGACAGACGCCCCTCAGCGACCTCTCTCTCGTCAAGTTCGACGCCTACTGCCACCCAGCGCCCGCCCGTCCGGGCAACGCGTCCGGCCCGCTCGAGAGCTTCCAGCCATCCCTCCCAGCCCGACTCCTCGGCCTCCCCCTCGGTGACGAAGCCCATCCAGCAGAGGCAGTGGTGCAGCTCTTCCGGGTCGGAGGGAGTCGGCCACCGGCTAGCCCTGACGGCCTCGGCAACTTCGTGGTCGACGCCGCCCCCATAGGAAAGCGCGGTCTCACCCCACCCCCGCACCACTGCGTGAGTCCTCCGCTCCTCCAGCGGAGCGTCGTCAAGGAACGCGTGGGGCTGAGCGGAAAGAATTCCCTCTGCCATGGGGGAGGGCTCGGGCACATCCACCGCTAGCCTCTCGACCCTCCCTTCCCTGAGGTCGAGGAGGATGTCGGCAAGCCCGTCGACGTCCATGAGGTCTTCCAGGCAATCGCGGATCGCCTGAGTGACCAGCGGGTGCTCCCTGGGAATGGGGATGTCTCCAGGAGGCAGGGTCTCGAAGCAGGCCAGGGACTGCGGGAAGGCCTCGGCTAGGTGGTCCTGAGCTACCGTCCTCTGCAAGTTGATCGGGACCTTTCGACCTCCTCTCGCCCGCTCCAGGACCAGAGCACAGCCGAGGACCCATCTCCACCTGGTCGCGAAGAGAGGGGTACCGAGCACGGCCTGCTCCAGCACGCCCCGGACCGACTCGGCAGAGAGGAAGTCGAACGCCTCCTCCAGCGGGAACGAGTGCATCGTCGAGAGAGACAGCAAGAGCGCGTCCTCACCGGCAGCCGCCTGGAGCTCGAAGCCGAAACTCCTGCAGAACTTCTTTCTGAGGGCCAGCCCGAAGGCCCTGTTGATACGGGACCCGAATGGTGAGTGAAGGACGAGCTGCATTCCCCCACTCCTGTCGAAGAACCGCTCCGCAACCACGCGCCGGTGCGTCGGCAGGGTGCCGAGCAGCTTGACCGTGGACTCGAAGTGCTCGTCTAGAATCCGTGCGGCTTCGCCACGAGCGAAGTATTGCGACTCGAGCCACTCCCTGCGCCGCTTTGCCCCCTCGCCAGAGGCATACAGGCGGAGCCATCCTTCCCTGAGCTTTCCGACCTCTTCACCGACCTCTCGCGTCCTGGAAGGCGCCTCCCCGAACCAGAACGGGAAGCTCGCCGGAACCGCTCCCGCCTCGGTGACGATCACTTCCCCCTGCCTGACCTTCACCACCCTCCAGGCCGAGTTGCCCAGCTGGAAGACGTCGCCTATCGAGGACTCGATCGCGAAGTCCTCGTCGAGCGAGCCCAGGTAGGTCCCGTCCTCCACGTGCACGACGTCGTACTCCCCCGTGTCGGGAATGGTCCCGGAGTTCACCAGGGTGTGAAGCTTCGCCCGCCTGGTAGCCGCCAGAGTACCGGTGACCGGATCACGGTGGAGAAGAGCCTTCCGGCCCCGACAGTGAAGCTGTACCACGGCGTCGAACTCCGCCCTGTGGAGGTCCCGGTAGGGCCAGGCCCGCCGCACCAGCTCGAACAGCTCGTCTTCGCGCCGGCTCCTCACCACGCAGGCGGCGACGATCTGCTGGGCAAGGACGTCCAGTGGCTTTTCCACGAAGACGGCCCTGTCCAGCACCCGATCTCGCACCATCCGGAGTACGGCGCATGCCTCCTGCAGTTCCTCGAGCGTCAGCGGGAAGATGCGGCCCTTGGGAACCTTCCCCAGTGCGTGGCCGGAGCGACCGACTCGCTGGACCGTGGTGGTCACGCTCCTCGGGGAGCCGATCAGGATCACCTGGTCCACATCTCCCACGTCGATGCCCAGTTCGAGAGAGGAGGTCGCCACGACGGCAGCCAGCTCGCCCGATCTCAACCTCGCTTCGACCTCCTCCCTGCGCTCCTTCGAGAGCGAGCCGTGGTGGGATGCGACCACCTCCTCTCCCAGCTCTTGTTGGAGCTGGGCACCGACCCTCTCAGCGAGCTTGCGGGTGGAGACGAAGACCAGGGTGGAGCGGTGTGCCCTGATAGATTCGGCCACGCGCTCGACGATGGCGCCCCAGCGCTCGGCGGTGCAGACGGCTCCGATCCCGGTGCCTGCCACCTCGACCTCGAGGTCGAGGTGCCTGAAGCGGCCGACGTCCACGACGGTCACTTCGCCTTCCCTCCCGACGAGGTAGCGGGCCATCTCCTCGATCGGCTCCTGGGTTGCCGAAAGCCCGATGCGCTGCGGCCTTGGCGCAGTGCACCTGCCTCCCCCCCGGGCGGAACCAACCAGGTCGTCCAGTAGTTCGAGACTGAGAGCCAGATGCGAACCGCGCTTGGAAGACACAACCGCGTGCAGCTCGTCCACGATCACGAACTCGACCGTCGAGAGGATCTTCCTTCCCCCTTCCGACAAGAGCATCAGTCCCAGTGACTCGGGCGTGGTCGCCAGCATGTCGGGAGGGCACCTCGAATGCCTAGCGCGCTCCGCAGGCGTCGTGTCTCCCGTCCTCACCCCCACGCGGACCCTCCGGTACCGACCGTCCCTGGCGGAGATCCCCTCCAGGGGGCGCCGCAGATTCACTGCGACGTCGGCGGCGAGGGAGCGCAGGGGGGAGATGTAGAGGACCCTGGTCTGGTGAGGCCGTATCGCTTCATTCCCACCTCGGCGCGCCCCGCTTCGCGTTGCCGGCAACGGGTGGCCCCCGGCTTCCGTACCTGCATTTGCCCCTTGGGCTGCGGTCGCGTCGTCGCTCTTTCCCAGGAGGTCGATCGCTACAAGGAAGGCCGCGAGCGTCTTGCCGGATCCAGTCGGAGCGCACACCAGTACGTTGCGCCCCTCTCGTATGAGCGGCCAGGCCGCTGCCTGGGCTTCCGTGGGGTGGGCGAACGCGCTCTCGAACCAGTCCGCAACGGCCTGAGAAAAGCCTTCGAGCGGGTACCGTTTCCCTCCCCTCGATTCCACCCCAGCTCCAGAGGGACTCTCAGTCACCAGCGCTCGTCTCCAGGTCTCTCTTGGCGCGGCGGTAGGGCTTGTACCCGCTGGGCACCCTCCGGGAGGAACTGCCGCTGCGAGCCAGGACGGCGTGTGCTGCCAGCGCTGCGCCCCATCCAAGGTGGAGCGCGGCCGGCCAGTAGAATGTGCCGGGCGTACCGACCAGCCAGACCAGGAACGCCGTCACGTTCACCCCGACGAATACCAAGAAGTGTGTCTTCAGGTCTCCCACCGGACGACCTCGCAACCGGGATTCGGCTTCGCAGTGGAGATCTCGCCTTGAAGATGGTAAAGCGCGCCGGCGACGCTCTGGTCCAGGCCGCAGTCTGGGCCTGCGGCGCTGCCACCGTGGCCGGATACTTCTCGGCCAGGGGGTGGCTTTTCGACCTGGCCTCGGCCTTCCGCCCCCTCTATCTGGCCGTCCAGGCAGTAGGGACGGTCTACTTCCTCGTCCGGAAGCGACGGCTGGGAGCAATCGTCGTGGCCGTGCTCCTGGTGCTCAACGGCCACCAGATAGCGCCTCTGTACTTCGAGACAAGGAGCGACTCCGACAGCGACGCCGGCAATCAGGCCGCCCGCTTGCGGCTCCTCCAGCTCAACGCGAGCTTCCGCAGCACCGAGACAGACAGGGTCGTCTCGTACGTGTTGTCCACTGACCCGGACGTCTTCGCGGTAGAGGAGCTGACCCACGGACGGGCGACACGCCTCGAGAAGGCCCTCGCCGACGCCTACCCTCACCGTTTCGTCTTCCCGGTCGACAGCGGTGCCGGTATCGGGATCTTCTCGAAGATCCCGCTCGTGGACCCACAGCTCGCTTACTACGCCGACCCGGGGCTGCCTTCGGTAGTGGCCGGGCTGGAAATCGGCGGAGAGCGTGTCACCCTCGTCGTCTCGCACCCACTCTCTCCGACGATCGCGTACGGTTACAGCATGCGCGACCGCCAGCTCCAGGCCATCGCCCGCCACCGCCCAAAGTACGCCGAGCGGCTGATTCTCGTCGGAGACCTCAACACGACCTCCTGGTCGGCAAGCTTCTCCGAGCTCATCGCCCGCACCGGGCTCAGAGACAGCCGCAAGGGATTCGGTGTGCAGCCGACGTGGCCGGCACTGGGAATTTCGAACCTTGCACTGGTCCCCATCGACCATGTCCTCGTATCCGACCACTTTCGCGTCGTGTCCCGCCGTGTTGGGCCCCCCGTCGGCTCGGACCACCTTCCGGTCCTGGTCGAGCTGGAACTGGTCGCCTGATGCGCTGGCCGACGCGGAACAGGCACGACCCGAGTCGTCTCTGCGGCCGCCGGATCAGCCGAAACGGCCGGTTATGTAGTCGTTCGTCCTCTGGTCTTTAGGGTTGGTGAAGATCCGGTCGGTGTCGTCCACCTCGACGAGCTGCCCGTAACGAGAGCCAGACTCGTCGACTTGGGTCAGGAAGAACGCCGTCCTGTCGGAGACGCGGGCGGCCTGCTGCATGTTGTGAGTGACGATCACGATCGTGTAGTCCTGCTTCAGGTCCTGCATCAGATCCTCGATCCTGGCAGTTGCAATGGGGTCCAGAGCAGAGCACGGCTCGTCCATCAGGATGACTTCCGGCTCGACCGCGATCGCTCTCGCTATGCAGAGCCGCTGCTGCTGACCTCCCGACAGAGACAGGGCGTTGTCCCGCAGCTTGTCCTTCACCTCGTCCCACAGAGCCGCCTTGTCCAGGGCCTTCTGTACTCGATCGTCCAGGTCCCCCTTGCGGCGAGCCATCCCGTTGACCCGTAGGCCGAAGGCCACGTTGTCGTATATGGACTTGGGGAAGGGATTGGGCTTCTGGAATACCATCCCCACGAGCCGGCGCAGGGCGATCACGTCGACTTCTGGGGCGTATATGTCCTGGCCCTCGAAGCGCACGCTCCCTTCCACTCTGGCGTTCGGGATGAGGTCGTTCATCCGGTTCAGGCAGCGAATGAACGTGCTCTTGCCGCAACCAGACGGTCCGATGACCGCCGTGATCTGGCGTGCGAAGATTTCGAAGGTCACGTCCCGAAGCGCCGGCTTCTCGCCGTAGTAGACGGAAAGCCCTGCGATATCGAATGCCGCCTGGAGAGGCTCTGTGCGCTCTCGGGGCGTCTGGCCAGTCTTCACTCGGGAATCCGGGTCCTCTTCCGATTTCGAAATCAGGGCAAGGGCGAGCTTCTCACGTGGCAGCTCCTCCCGGCTCCGCCGCGGGCCCTCGCCAACCGTGGGGTCATCGCCGGGCCGCAGGTCGGCGGCTCTGGTATCTTGACCGAAGGATCTCAAGTTTGCCACTCCAGGCGCGCCTTCTCGGACCGAGCCCTCATCCAGATGGCGACCGAATTGAACCCCAACAGGACGACCACGAGCACGATGATGGCCGCGGCCGCCTTGCGGTGGTAGGCGGCCTGGGGCCTGGACACCCAGTTGAAGATCTGTATGGGGAGTACCGTGAAGCGGTCGCCCAGTCCTCGCGGCTCGAAGCTCACATACGTAAGAGCACCGATGGTCACGAGAGGCGCCGCCTCGCCGATGGCCCTTGACAGGGCGAGGATCACCCCCGTCACAATTCCCCGGAAGGCCGCCGGGAGGACTACCCTCGACGAGACCTGCCACCGCGTGCAACCCAGGGCATAGGCGCCCTCTGGAAGCGAAGCGGGTACGCTTCTGATCGCCTCCCTCGAAGCAATGATGACGAGGGGCATCACGAGCAGACTCAGGGTCAGCGCTCCCGTGATCACACTCTCACCAAGCCGCATGGCCTTGACGAAGATTCCGGCGGCCAGTAGCCCGTAGACGATCGCGGGCACTGCAGCGAGGTTCTGAATGTTGAGCTCGACGACCCTGGCGAAGAGCCCCTTTCGGGCGTACTCTTCGAGGTACAAAGCGGCGCCGACTCCGAGGGGTACGACCAGGAGCGCCACCAGGGCCATCACGTATACGGTGCCGTAAAGTGCCGGTTTTATCCCGGCCAGCTCCGGAGTCGCCGACGGGTAGGCCCAGAGGAATTCCCAGTCGAGAGTCGACCACCCGTCGAGCACCACCCTGAAGAGCAGGGTCCCGAGAAAGGCGAGAGTCATGACGACGGCGCTCACCGAGGCGAAGCCGACTAGCATGTCTGCAGACTTCCCGCTACTGCGAGGAGAAGTGAGCTTCGAAAGTGTCGCCGTCGAGGCAGTCACCGGCTCCCTCGCCGTGACAATCCAGTGGGTACGATGATTTCCTGCGCGGCCACCATCCCTCGCCCCTACTCGTAGACCTCCCTGAACCGGCGCGTGAAGCGTGCCGCAGCCACGTTCAGCACCATCGTGAGGACGAACAGAGCCGCGCCCACAGCGAAGATGGTCCTGTACTCCAGGCTCCCTCGCGGAGTGTCCCCGAGACTGACCTGAACTATGTATGCCGTCATCGTCTCTGCGGGAACCAGGGGGTCGAGCGTCAGGCGCGGTTGCTGGCCCATCGCTATCGCCACGATCATCGTCTCGCCGATGGCACGGGATATGGCCAGGACCACTGCCGCTGCAATCCCGGACAGAGCACCGGGGACGACCACCCTGGAGATGACGGCGAATCTGGATGTACCCAGGGCATAGGCCCCTTGGACGATGCTCTTTGGAACCGCAGAGAGGGCGTCTTCGGAAAGCGACGCGACCATCGGCAAGATCATCACCCCCATGACCACCCCGGCAGAGAGCCCGTTGAAGACTGCCGTGCGCGGGATCATCTTCTGAATCAAAGGCGTCACGAACAGCAAGGCGAAGTAGCCGTATACAACGGTCGGAATGCCCGCCAGCAACTCCAGGACCGGCTTTGCTCGGCGTGCGATTCCCGGTGGCAGGTACTCGTACATTCCGACCGCCACCAGCAGACCAAGGGGGATCGCCACGATGCTGGCGATGACCGTAGCCATCAAGGTCCCCGAAAGGAGAGGAAGAATCCCGAAGTGCTTCTCGGAAAAGAGTGGCGTCCACTGGCGATCGGTGAGGAAGTCCACGATGGACACCTGCCTGAAGAAGCCGAAGGCCTCCGAGGCCAGTACCCACACGATTCCCAGAGTGGTGAGGATGGAAATGGCGGCGCAAAGGCGGAGCACGGCTTCGATCACGAACTCGCCTCGCCGTGCTCCGCCCTTGCGTACGATCGCAGCGCTCACCGTCGCTCCAATGGCCCGTTCTCGGGCTGATTACTCATATGCCGTTGACCGTCTCTCACGCACGAGGAGACGTCTCATCTATCCAGCCTCCAGGCGCTGTGCTGGAGCCGGATTTGCCCGACCTGGAGTGACCTGCAAGCTCGCCCCTCATCCGTAATGGGCCTCGAGCCCGCCCGGCGGGAGCTGAGTGGTTCCCTGGAAAGTCGTTCCGGTCGTACGAGCGGCTGCCCGGTCACGCATCTTCTGGTAGAGCGCATCGCTGAGGGGCACGTACCTGGCTTGAGAGACGATCTCCGGGTGGCTCAGGTAAAACTGTACGAACGCTTCCACCTCGGGACGATCGAGCGCCTTCCTCGAGACGTAGATGAAGAGCGGCCTCGAAAGCGGAGAGTACTCTCCGCTCCTGATCGACTCCTCGGTGGGCTCGACAGGTCGCCCGGTCTGCGGGTTCACGACTGCCAGAGCCTTCAACTTGTCCCTGTTCTCGGCGTAGTAGGAGTAGCCGAAGTACCCCAAAGCGTTCTCGTCGCCGGCCACTCCCTGAACTAGCACGTTGTCGTCTTCACTGGCCGTGTAGTCGCCCCTGCTCGCATCTTCCTTGCCGACGACGGCTTCGGTGAAGTAGTCGAAGGTGCCCGAGTCAGTCCCGGGTCCGTAGAGCGTGAGCGGTCTTCCCGGCAAGTCGGGGCGCACGTCCACCCATCTGGTGACCTTGCCCTGGGCCTCGGGCTCCCAGATTCGCTTCAGCTCCTCGACGGTGATCTTCGAGATCCAGGTGTTGTTCTTGTTCACCACGACCGAAAGTCCGTCGTATGCGACTGCCAGCTCGACGAACTCGACCCCTGCTGCCCGGCAGGCCTCGACCTCCGAAGCCTTGATGGCCCGTGACGCGTTCGACATATCCGTCTCGCCCGCGCAGAACTTCTTGAAGCCGCCTCCCGTTCCGGAGACGCCCACCGAAAGTCTGACGCCGGGGTTCTCCTTCCTGAATTGCTCAGCCATCGCCTCGGTGATCGGGAAGACCGTGGAGGACCCGTCTGCAGTAATGGTGCCCGACAGGCCACCACCACCTCCTCCTGCGGACTGCTGCTCGGCCCTCCCGCAGCCTGAGAGCAAGAGCAGGACCCCGAGAACGAGCGCCGTGAATGCGACGGCTCTGCGACGCCCGTCGCCAGGTGCCCTGCTACTCGCCCGTCGGCCCATCACCGTCTCGACCAGAGACGCGCTGCGCACTTTAGCCTCCCTTCTGCCTGCAGCGGCGTGTCTCGCTTGCTGTCGGGCATCCGGCAAGTGCGCCCTCGCCCTACCAGGACGCGCGGACGCGCCTTACCGGACCTTGACGTCTGGGAAGGAGGGATTCGGGAAATGAAGCTCCCTGTCGGCGCCCCGGCGGGCTGCCGCAAGAACCCGGCTGGAAGATCCCCCTGCTTGAGCACTCTAGCTGCAGTATAGGCACCGACTTCCCGCCCGCGCAACAATCCCGGTCAGCGATCCGACCGCTGGCTGGCAGGTCGGAAGGGCACCCGCGCCGCGCCCCTAAAACCGGTGGTCGTTCAGACCGGCTCTATCACGTCCGTGCCCACGACACCTCTGAGCGGTTCGGGAACCACTACGGAGCCGTCCGCCTGCTGGAAATTCTCGAGGATGAAGACGATCCAGCGGGTGCACGCCACCGCTGTTCCGTTCAGGGTGTGGCACAACTGGGTTACCTCGGTAGTCTTGTAGCGCACACCCAGACGCCTTGCCTGGAAGTCCGTGCAGTTCGAACACGACGTGGCCTCGCGGTAGCGCCCCTCGCTCGGGAGCCAGACCTCTATGTCGTACTTCTTCGCCGCCGAGGACCCGAGCTCCCCAGCGCAGACGTTCACCACTCTGTAGGGAAGGCCCAGTCCGGACACGAGTTCTTCCTCTATCGACAGGAGGAACTCGTGCTCGGCCCAGGATTCCTCGGGGCGGCAGAAAGAGAACAGCTCTACCTTGTCGAACTGGTGCACCCGGAAGGCGCCCTTCGTGTCCTTCCCGTAAGTACCGGCCTCCCTCCTGAAGCAACTCGAGAAGCCGGCGTACCTGAGCGGTAGCTCCGACTCCGGGAGGACCTCGCCCGAGTGCATGTACGCGAGGGGCACTTCCGACGTCCCAACCAGGAAGAGGTCGTCCTCGGTGACGTGGTAGAACTCGAACTTCTCGGCCGGAAAGAAACCGGTCCCGAACATCGCGTCCTCGCGCACCAGAACGGGCGGGATTACGGGTACGAACCCTCGTTCCAGAGCCTTCTTGATGGCGTAGTCGACCAGCGCGAACTCGAGAAGAGCGGCGTGACGCTTGAGGTACACGAAGCGGGACCCGGCAGTCCTGGCGCCCCGCTTGAGGTCGAAGACGTCGAGCCACTCGCCCAAGGTCTGCTGGTCCCTCGGCTCGAAGTCGAACTCGGGAGGCTTCCCGACGACCCGGACGACCTCGTTTTCCTCCTCGCTCGCCCCGTCGGGGACGCTCTCGTGAGGCGGGTTGGGCACGCGGGCGAGTAATGCCTCCAGCTGGTCGGTCGCGGATTCCAGCCGAGATTCGAGCTCCGACAGACGGTCTGCCAAGGCCTTGGCCTCCTCGAGCAGGCGTTCCTTCTCCGGGCCCTCGGTCCTGGCAATCGACTTGCCCAGGGACTTGCGCTCGGACCTCATCTCTTCGACCTGTCTCTGCAGCGCCCGCCTGGACTCGTCCAGTTCGACCAGCGCCCGCAAGTCGACATCGGGCGCCTTTCGCCCGATTGCCCGGGCGGTCTCCTCGAAGTTCTCCTTCAGTCGTTTGAGGTCGATCATCTCTCCTTGAAGATCGCTCTCGGTCTGGAAGCCTGCCGTACCTGGGATTGCCTCAGGCCTCCGGCATCCGGAGGCTCCTCGGCTCGTCTAGCCGGCTGCGGCCTGCTGCAAGCAGCCAGCCCCCTGACCTCGCCGCAGCCGGAAAGAGGCTAGCCTACTGCGACTCGTCGGTTTCCTGTGTCCTGACCAGTGCTCTGAGACGCTCGAGGTAAGCCTCGGCTTCAGCCCAGGCTCCCTCCACGCGCTCCCTGCGCTCTTCGGCTCCCTCGGTTGCAGCCGGGTAGCTCCCCAGGAACTTGAGTGCGGCCAGCTTGGCGTGGAGGTTCTTCAGAGCGTCACCCACCACCGCCTCGAGGAGGTGCCCTTCGAACTCGACGAAGAAGCAGTACCTGCCCAGGGCTCGCTTCGTCGGCCTGCTCTCCAGCTTGGTGAGGTTTATGGACCTGGCGGCGAACTCCTGGAGGATTTCGAGAAGCGAGCCCGGGCGGTCTTCAGCCTGAAAGCAGACGACCGTCGTCTTGTCGTGGCCGGTCGGTGGCGAGATGGAACGCCCCAGAACGACGAACCTGGTGGCGTTGTCAGGGTAGTCCTCGATCCCATCGACGAGGACGTGAAGTCCGTACAGCTCGGCAGCGAGCTTGGTGGCGACCGCAGCCTTTGCCGGATCCCCCTCGTCGGCCACGCGCCGGGCGGCGTCAGCAGTGGAAATGGCAGCCTCTACCGCGGCTCCCGGCAAGTTCTTCGAGATGAAGGAGCGACACTGGCCAAGGGCGTGCGGGTGGGTGTAGACGATCTCGACCGACTCCAGCGAAGAACCCCTCACGCCCAGCAGGTTCAGGTCGACGCCTATGACGACCTCTCTCTGGATGTAGACGCCCTCGGACTCGAATGCGAGCGCGTCGATAGAGGCGTTGACCGATCCCTCGATCGAGTTCTCGAGCGGGATGATTCCCATGTCCACCCGACCCTCCTCCACGGCCCGAACGACTTCGTAGACATCGGTCATGGGGATGTGTACTCCCGCAGCCAGGTCGGGCTGGCTCATCAACGCCTCTTCGGAGAACGTGCCCTTGGGTCCGAGAAACCCGATGGAGGGACCGCCCACGATTACCCTCGCACGGCGAAGCTGTAGTCGCGCCGGTTGTTCTCGACGTTCTTCTCGTCGGTCACCGGATCCACGAAAGCCGTTACCGTGTTCTTCGTCTGGTTCTTCGAGGGCTCGAGCCCCGCGAAGGAGAGGCTCCGCTTGCCCCCGGGCTCGAGCGAAGGAATCCTTTGCTCGAGCTCCTGGGGATCCGGACGGGTCTCCGAGGTAAGGCGGACCCTTACCACGAGATCCTGTTCGGGGAGGTTGCCGTCGTTGGACACGGTGACGATCACCGTGAAGCTGGAACCGGCTGGAATCAGGTCGACCTCTCCCAGCTTGCCCGTAGCTGCCGGGCGCGTGGTTATCTGGGCCACCACCACGTCGTGGATCGGCGCCAGACGCGGCTGGCTCTGCAGGGCCTTGACGAATCGGGCCAGCCCGTCCCCCGTATACGGTGAGTCCTTCAAGTACTGCGAGTCCGGCACCTCTACCTTGGTCTCCTTGGTCTGAGCCAGGCGCCCTCTCGCCTCTTCCTGAAACAGCCCATATGAGCGGTCACCAGCGGCGATCAGGTCGATGGCGTTTTGCAGCTCCGCAGTGACCTGCTGCGCGGGGACCCCCTCGAGCGCGTTGGTCACCCCTCTTCTGAAGTTCTTGATGCCTGCAGCGCGCAACTTGAACGCTCCCAGCACCAGGCTTTCCAGGTCTCTTATTTCCTTGCTCGCCTCTACCTTTGCAGCCTGCTCGACGAGGTCTGCCGCCCGCCTCTCCAGTTCCGCCAGGCGCTCGTCGAGCACTTCTCTGGTGAAGGTGGTCAGCTCCGACGAGATCGATTTCATTTGGACCCCAACCCCGTTGGAATCCTGGATGGAAGGGCGGATCCTGTCTACGTAGTCCGCCGTCGCAGAGGGGCCTCCGGTACACGCTCTCCAGACGACCAGCGCCAACACCAGAACGACGACGCTGATGGCAACCAGCCGCACTCGGCGCCGACGCGTGAGGGACGGGGCTCGGGGATTGGAAGCTAGCAGGGTCGCCTCCTATAGGCGTGCGCGAGGGGGGACTCGAACCCCCACGGGATCACCTCCCACAGGATCCTGAATCCTGCGCGTCTGCCAATTCCGCCACTCGCGCCCGGCGCCGGAGATAAGTGCGGCGCGCCGACAGCGCCTTCGGACCCCCGACCGGCGCGGTAGCCTAGCATGGCCGAAGATGTCTCCCAGGACCAAAAAGGATCTTTTCAACCAACCACAAACTTACCGAAGCTCCGCTTCTCCTCGAGGATTTCCCTCCTTTTGGCTCCGGCCAGGCTGGCCAGCGGCCCGGGCAAGGTGTCGGTGCCCGGCGGCGGGCTCGGGAACGCGCCCCCACCTCGCGTCGTTTGCTACCCTCTATCCGATGGGATTCCTGCAGGACTTCGAGGAGCGACTGGAGCGTGCGCTCGACAGGACCCTGGCCAAGGTCTTCAAGTCCGGCCTGCAACCGGTAGAGATCCTGAGAAAGGCCGCCCGAGCTCAGGACTCGAAGAAGGCCATTTATGCTGAACGCATAGTAGCGCCGAACGTATTCGTGATCCGAGTATCGCAGGCTGACTCCAGGCGGCTGGAGCCGATCGAGGCTAGACTTCGCGAGGAGCTTTCTCTTGCCCTCACCAGGCAGGCAGCACGAGAGGGCTGGGCACTGCTGGGGCCGGTGACGGTGGAGTTTCGATCGGAGGCCGAGCTCCCCGAGGGCACGGTCGAAGTCGACGCCGAGACGCAGGAGCGCAAGGTGAGCGGAAAAGGCATCCTTATCGCACCCGACGGTCAGCGTATCGAGCTGGAAGACGGAATGCTCTTCGGAAGAGCCCAGGAGTGCGACGTCGTACTTCAGGACACCTGGTGCTCGCGGCGCCACGCCGAAATCAAGAAGACGGATAGTGGCTTCGAGATAGTCGACCTCAACTCCACCAACGGAACCTTCGTCAATGAAGAAAAGGTCGACAGGCGTGTACTCAAGACTGGAGACGCACTGCGGCTGGGCAGGACGACTTTCAGGTACGTCTACGCTTGAGCCGGAAGCGGGCTCTGAACCTGTCGGGCCGCAGCCACCATCCCGGCACACGCCGCCGGTACGGACCATGCCCGAGACCGTCTTTACTGCAGCAAGACTTCTTTTCGGAGGGGCGATACTCTTGTTCCTCTACTGGATGGCAAAGACGCTCTCCACGGAGACGCGCGAGATCCTTCGTCAAGAAGTCGGGGAGTTCGACCCCGCGGCCGCGATCGGAACTCCCCAGGGAGGGATCCCTGGTTCGCTTTTCGTCGTACAGGCGCCCAACCAGAGGCCCAGGTCCATACCGCTGAGAGAAGAGATGACGATAGGCCGTTCTCTTCAGTGCGACATATCGATACCGGACGACCGTTTCATCTCTCAGTACCACGCGCGGATTTCGTTGCAGAATGATGGCTGTCTCCTGGAAGACCTGGGATCCACGAACGGTACATACTTGAACGGCACGAGGATCAAGAGCCCGACCCGGGTCCAGCGAGGAGACAGGGTCGCCCTCGGGAACACGATCTTGGAGTTCAGGAAGTAGTCGGGTGAAGCTCAAGGCCGCTGCGCTGTCAGACATCGGGCTTGTGCGCACGAGCAACGAGGACGCCTACCTCCTTGCCGACCCGGTCTTCGCGGTGGCTGACGGAATGGGTGGACACCTGGCAGGAGAGGTCGCCTCCGAGACCACCATAGAGACCCTCAAGGAGTTCGCCCGGAAGATCGCCGAGCACTCGGACCCTGGCACTGCTCTTGCAGAAGGGGCGCAGGCAGCGAACAGAGCGGTATACGAGAAGGCAGTCTCGGATCCCTCCCTTACCCGCATGGGAACCACGCTGACCGCGGCCATCGCAAGAGACGGAAAGCTCTCCATAGCCCATGTAGGTGACTCCAGGGCCTACCTTTTCCGGGAAGGAAGGCTCGAACAGCTCACCCAGGACCACACCCTGGTCGCCGAGTACGTCCGTCACGGGCGCATGAGCGAGGAAGAGGCCAAGATACACCCCAACCGTTCCATCATCACCAGGGCTATCGGGGTGGAACCGGAGATCCCCGTGGACACGGTCACAGTGGAGCTGGAAGAAGGCGACAGGATCCTGCTCTGCTCTGACGGGCTGTACTCGATGGTTCCCGACGAGAGGATCGCGGAGATTCTTTCGCAAAACCCCGGGACGTTCATAGCGGTCCGAGAGCTCGTAAAGGCCGCCAATGCCGCCGGCGGGGAGGACAACACCACCGTTGTCGTCATCGACGTCCTGGGTGACGACAGCCAGGAGGCCGCCGGCGCTCCCAATGCGGAGGACGACTCCCTGGAGCTGGATGCGCCGCCTCACGCCGCGCAACCGTGAGGCGCTTCTCCTGGCGATCGCCATCGCCCTGGTCGAGGCGGCACTGGCCCTGCTCCGGTACTCCGGAAACCCGTCCTTGCGAGTGCGCCCGGAAGCCTACCTGCTGTTCGCCGGCACCGCCTTCGTAGGCGTACACGTTGCGAACCGACTGCTTGCGCCGAACGCGTCGGCGTACCTCGTGCCCCCGGTGGCTTTCCTCCACGGCATGGGCTACGTCGTCATCTCCCGGCTCGCCCCGGACAAGGCCGCCGCTCAGCTCTGGTGGACGGCGGCAGCAGCGGGGGGATACGTGTTGCTGCTGGCAGTTCTCAGGGACTACAGGCTCATAGACCGGCTCCGATACATATGGGCCGTCGTGGGAATCGTCGCTGCCGTACTGCCGCTGGCACCTCTGCTGGGGCGGGAGATCAACGGCTCCCGCCTGTGGGTTTCCTTGGGTCCCCTCACATTCCAGCCCGGAGAAATCGCGAAGGTCGCCCTGGTCTTCTTCTTTGCCTCCTATCTCCTCGAGAAGCGTGAGCTTCTGACTATTTCGAGCTATCGAGCAGGTGCTCTGTCGATACCCCATCCCAAGCACCTGGCACCGGTCGTGGGCGTCTGGGCAGCGTCTTTCCTCGTCCTGGTTCTCGAGCGTGACCTCGGCTCGTCGATCTTGCTGCTCGGGATCTTTCTGGTCCTGCTCTACCTCGCCACCGGGAGGCTCATTTACCAGTTCGTAGGGGCGGTTCTGTTCCTGGGCGGTGCAGTGCTCGCCTACACCACGTTCGGCCACGTAAGAGCCCGGATAGCGGTATGGCTCGACCCGTTCGCCACCTACGAGAGCACCGGATTCCAGATAGCTCAGGCGCTGTTCTCCCTCGGTACTGGAGGCCTCCTCGGGACCGGTCCTGGCAGAGGGAATCCCGGCTTGATACCTCTTGCCTATACGGACTTCGTCTTCCCCGCCGCAGGCGAGGAGTTCGGGTTGGTGGGGCTGGCAGGCCTGCTGGCCGCCTACGCCGTCTTCCTCACGGCAGGAATCCGGGTATCGCTCTCGGCGAGGAACCCCTTCGGCAAGCTCCTCGCCTCCGGCCTGGTAGCAGCAGTTGGCATACAGGCTGTCCTCGTGCTCGCCGGCTCCACCCGACTGCTGCCCCTCACGGGGCTTACCACACCCTTCATTTCCTACGGCGGTTCGAGCTTGCTGGCCAACTTCCTCGCCGTGGCCACACTGGTTGCGGTCTCCGACCAGAGAGACCGACCTGCTCCGGAGCGGCTGTGAACGCTCGCAGTTACAGGCTGCTCCTTGCGCTCCTCGCCGCACTGGGCGCAGTGGCAGCCAACCTCGTCTACATCCAGGCATGGAAAGGTCCGGCACTGGCTTCGGACCCCCGAAACGTCCGGTCCCTGTATGCGAGCTTCGACCGCTGGAGAGGGCCGATTCTCGCCGCAGACGGGGAAGTGCTGGCCGAGACGGTCGAGAGCGCCGGGGAGTTCAAGTACCAGAGGCGCTATCCCCAAGGAGAACTCTTCGGCCACATAACTGGATTCACCTCTTTGACGCGGGGGGACAGCGGTCTCGAGCGAAGTCTGGGTCCGGCCCTTCTGGGCGACGATCTCAGCCTTGCCACCACCCCGAGGGCACTGCTGCAGCGTCTGAGAGGCGAGAGACCCAATGCCACAGCTGTCTTGACCATCTCGGTCGGCCTCCAGTCCAGAGCGGCGGCTGCTCTAGGGGGAAAGGTGGGGGCTGTGGTGGCCCTGGATCCCAAGACCGGTGCCGTGCTGGCCATGTACTCCAACCCCTCCTTCGACCCCAACCCGATTGCGTCGCACGACCAGTCCGTCGCCGACCGTGCCTACGCCGAAGCCGTGGATCCCGCCCGAGGAAAGCCCCTGCTGTCGAGGGCATACGGGGAGCGCCGCCCCCCGGGATCCACCTTCAAGGTCGTCGTCGCGGCGGCGGCTCTTGGAGGTGGCTACACGCAGACCTCGTCCTTTCCGGACCCTCCGCTGCTCGACCTGCCGGACACCTCCCAGAAACTTGCCAACTTCAGGCGGGGCAGCCCCTGCAGCACGGGAGGGTCGATCACGCTCCATGAGGCTCTGGTCGTCTCCTGCAACACTACCTTCGCTCAGCTCGGGCTGGCGCTCGGCGACGATCCGATGAGGAGGCAGGCGCAAGGTTTCGGGTTCGACGCGGACTACCCCGGCTTCGAACTCGAAGCTGCCCGGAGCGTCTTTCCGCCGGACTCGGCGTTCGCGTCCAACAGACCTGCTTTGGCCTACGCGGGCATCGGCCAGTTCGACGTGCAAGCCACGCCCCTCCAGATGGCGATGGTTGCTGCGGCTGTCGCCAACGGGGGGATCGTCAAGGCGCCATTCGTGGTCGCTTCTCTCAGATCCCAGACCGGGGAAACCCTCAAGGACTTCCAAGCGCGGGGAGGGACGACGCTGGGAGAGGCGCTCAGTGCCGCCAATGCGGCGGCCCTGAAGGAGATGATGGTAGATGCGGTGGAGCGGGGTACCGGTAGGGCGGCTCGCATACCCCGTGTGCGAGTCGCGGGCAAGACCGGGACTACTCAGGACTTCGAGCAGGCCTGGTTCATCGGGTTCGCCCCGGCAGACGACCCCCAGGTAGCGGTCGCCGTCCTGGTGGAGAATGCCGGAAGAGAATCCACAGGAGGAGAGGTTGCCGCTCCTATCGCACGTCAGGTGATGCAGGCGGCATTGCAGAGCAAGGGCGTCTCGTGACGATCGACTCGCACCGCATCTCGAAAGCGAGTCCGGACCAGCCTCTCCGCGAGGCGTTGGCCGCCTGGCTTGCGAGAGGAGGGACCAGAATCAGGTGACAGCCAGGTCCAGCCGGAAGTCGTCGATGAGCGACCCCCAGCTGATCTCGGGCCGCTACCGCATCCATGGCCTGCTGGCGCGGGGCGGAATGGCACGGGTGTTCCGGGCAACGGACGAACTGCTTGGGCGCAAGGTCGCGGTCAAGGTACTGAATCCCGAATTCGCCTCTGACCCCAGCTTCGTCGAAAGGTTCCGACGCGAGGCGCGTGCTGCAGCGTCGCTTTCCCACCCCAACATAGTCGCCGTCTACGACTGGGGCCGAGAGGGTGACACCTACTACATCGTCATGGAGTTCGTGGACGGCAAGACTCTGAGAGAACTCCTGCGAGAGGGTGGACGCCTTCACTACAGGCGGGCAGCAGAGATCGCCTCGGAGATCGCGCTGGCCTTGGATGCCGCCCACCGCCAGGGCGTGATTCACAGAGACATCAAGCCGGGCAACGTGATGATCGCAAGGGCAGGAGAGGTGAAGGTCACCGACTTCGGAATCGCCCGGGCCACAGGGACGGCCGAGGCACTGACCCAAGCCGGCTCCGTGCTGGGAACTGCTTCCTACCTCTCCCCCGAGCAAGCGGACGGGCGCCCAACCGACGCACGCTCCGACGTCTACTCCCTGGGCGTGGTGCTGTACGAGATGCTCACCGGAGAGCCCCCTTTCAAGGCGGAGTCGCCGGTCGCACTCGCTCTAAAGCACGTGGAGGAGCCTCCGGTCCCTCCCTCCGAAATCTGCAACGACATCCCTATTTCGATGGAAGCCATCACGCTCAAGGCCCTGGCGAAGCGCCCGGCAAACCGCTACCAGAGCGCTCTCGAGATGCACGAGGACCTTGCTCGAGTCCTTCAGGGCCGCAGGGCCCACGCCGTTTCCGAATTCGCCGATGGGATCGACCACGAGTCGGCCGAGACCCACCACACAGCGGCATCGAAGAGACGTGCGGGGGCCTTCGTCGCCGTGGTGGCTCTGCTGCTGGGCCTCCTCGTATACGGGCTCTACCTCCTAGGTACGACGCTGGGGGTGTTCGGCTCACCGAGGACCGTCGCTGTTCCAAACGTGGTCGGACAGACATTCGACCCCGGCGCCAGACAGCAACTCGAGTCCATGGGGTTCAAGGTAGTCCCTTCGTACAGGCCTTCCACCCTCGAAGAGAGAGGGAGGGTACTCGCCCAGGACCCGGTAGGAGGGAGCCAGGTCCAACCGGGCTCGGAGGTTCGCCTCATCGTGGGAGAGGGACCCGGCACGGCAGCGGTCCCGGATGTGGTGGGCAAGACCAGAGAGGAGGCCGAGACGATACTCCAAGAGGCTGGCTTCAAGGTGGGTTCGGTCGAAGAAAGGACCGACCCGGGAGCTGCCGAAGGGGTGGTGCTGGCCCAGGACCCCAAGGCCGGGTCTCAGGTCACCAAGGGGACTGCTGTCAACCTGGTAGTTTCCTCGGGACCCGAGAAGGTAAACGTTCCCGACCTCATCGGAACCTCGAGGGAGCAGGCCGGAAGGCTCCTGCGGGCCGCCGGGCTCGAGCTGGGAAAGACCTCCTCGGAACCCTCCGAGAAGGAGGCCGGTGTCGTGCTCAGGCAGAATCCGCCTGCGGGAACGCGGGTGGCGAAGGGAAGCGCCGTGGACATCGTGGTCTCCTCGGGCCCGCCGGCCAAGAAGGTGCCCTCGGTGGTCGGGCTCGACCTTGCCGCCGCCACCGACAGGCTGTCCGCCGAGGGTTTCGTGTCCTCCAGTCAGGTGTGCTCTACGACGGATCCCTCCCAGGCCGGCAAGGTCGTCGCTCAGTCTCCCTCGGCTGGGACGGAGGCTCAGGAGGGATCGACCGTCAAATTGACCGTGGCCCAGACGACTGCGCCCGGCGCTCCACCGTGTTGACCGGGTAGCGGGTTATCCGGCGAGGTCTGCTGCCGGCTTCACACCAGCGCAAGACGGGAAGGTTCGGGCTCCAACCTGGACAGGAAGTTCTCGATGATCTTCTTGCCCCCGCCGGTCAGAATCGACTCGGGGTGGAACTGTACCCCCCAGACCTCGAGCTCCCGGTGGCGCAGCCCCATGATCAGCTCGTCTTCCGTCTCCGCGATCACCTTCAATGTCGGGGGCAGAGTCGACCTCTCGACGACGAGGGAGTGATACCGGGTCGCCTCGAAGGGGATGTCCAGGCCGGCGAATATCCCTTCGTTCCTGTGGTAGATCTTGGACGTCTTGCCGTGCAGGACCTCCGGCGCGCGGACCACCTCGCCTCCGAACACCTCGCCGATGCATTGGTGACCCAGGCAGACTCCGAGGATGGGGACCTCGGCTGCGTACTCCTCGATCACGGCCTTGGACACCCCGGCATCCGACGGGCGGCCCGGACCCGGCGATATCACGATGCCGGCAGGCTCCAGGCCTTTCACGTCCGAAGGAGCTATGTCGTCGTTGCGGTAGACGAGGGGCTCGGCGCCGAGCTCGCCCAAGTATTGGACGAGGTTGTAAACGAAGCTGTCGTAGTTGTCTATTACGAGGACTCTGACATTCGTCAATTCCGCCCCCTCGGCTCTTGCCAGCAAGGCAGCCGGTCAGCCCCTGGGGTCCCCTCACACCGTACCGGCCCCTGGGGAGCAGCTCCTGTCGCTACTCTGACCTACCGCCCTCCCTCGGCCAAGTCAGTTTGCGCGCCGGCGGCCTGCCGGTAGCCCGGGATCAGAAGTTCTCCGGGAGCAGGCTCATCACCCAGGGAAAGACGAAAGTCCACAGCACCACCGCAGCCACGATGGCGACCACCAGCAACACCACGACCTTCAGGAGCGACGAGTTCGATACCCGCTCCCTGTCTGTATTCGCCCGCACAGAGGATCTCGGTGCGTCCTCTTCCAGCGGTGCTCTCGCCGGCTCGGGTCCTTCCCCCTCCGCATTCGCATCGGTCGGCTCCACCGCGCCGGGTTCCGAGAAGCTCCTGTCCTTCTGGTCCTCGCTCACCGGTCCTTCACGCCTCCCCGATGTCCCGGTTCCATTCCTGGAGACAACCCAGCGAATCTCGACGTGCCGACCTTCTGACTCGGGAGCGAGTCCCGGCCTTGGCCTGTCGAGTCCGGGCGCTGCCACGCACCAGTTCACCGGCCTCCAACTGGGGCGTCCAGCCCGGTAGGCTCGGACACCAGCTCCGCTTCGACCACCAGACGCTTGGCGGCGGAAAACTTCGGGTGACACGTCGTCAACCGAAGCTTTGGCCTGGCTCCCGGCCTCGAGGGAGCGGTCACGCTAGTGTCTGCCGGGAGGACGACGTAGCTGTGAGTCACTACGTACGTGGTCTCGCCTTCCACGGTCGAAATCAGGATCTCTGCTCCGGGCTGGAGGCGGTCGAGGTTCCCGAACGGCGCTCCGTACGTCGTCCTGTGGCCGGATATGACGCTGTTGCCCACCCGGCCCGGCAGCGCGGTCTCCGGTATGTGTCCTGGCCCTGCCTTCAGCTCCTCGTGACCCACGCCCTCGACTACTATGACGTCCAGCTCTATTGCCGGAATCCGGAGTCTGGCCAGAGGTTTGCCAGGCTCCGGGTTCATCTGCGCCACGGCAGCCTTTCCCACAGTGGACGCGCCCACTGCCTCGAGAGCCGTAGCGAACTCCTCTCTCAGCCTCCCCTGTTTCCCGGCTGCCTGCGACGCCGTACCCCACACCATGTAGGCGGCGAACTCCAGCACCACGGCTCCAGCCACCACCAGCGTCCAGCCAACCACCCGGACCGCGCGCACCCAGGCCGGGCGACGCTTCTCTCCGGCCACTCTCGCTCCCCTCCGACTGCCTGCAGGGTTGTTTGGGATGTCATAATTGCTTTCGCCTTGGTCCGGACCAGGCGGACAGCCCGTGGCCGGATCCACGGACTCGGCAACTCTCATGACGACCGCAGTCCTTGCCTTCCGGGGCCGGGAGCTCCGGCGGTCGGCTCGCAGTACCCGAAGGACCTGAACTCCACGAGGGGGTCTGATTGCCCAAGCCCAGATCGAAAAGGCGGCGCTACCAGCCACCGCCTCGACCGAAACCGAAACCCAGCCCCACCTGGTACGGCTACGTGGTCATGGCTCCGATAGCCGTAGGCTTCTTGGTAATCGTAATCAACTACATAGGTGTGTTGTGGGAGACCTCCAACGCCGCCCTGTGGGCCGGGATCGGTGCGATGCTTCTCGGTTTCGTACTGGCTACTCGCTGGCGATAGCGCCGCCGCAGCCGCTAGGCGTCATCCCCGCCTACCGCAGCCTCCATCGCCTCCCCGCAGTGCCTCGGTGGTCTGACATCGCCGTGAGGCTTCCGCAGCAAGCGGACCTCGGTACCGCAGACCGAGCACCGGTAGGTCAACTCCTTGCCCGAGACGTCTTCTACCTCTCGCGCGCCGTGGCTCGGAGGGGCGCTTGCCAGCAGGCGCACCAGGTACACCCCTCCCGCAAAAAGGAGAGCGAATGCGACGAGCCCTATCAGCACGCGCATGGCCCGCGGCGCTCACCGCGCCTTTTCGGGCAGCGCTGTGCGGTCGGGTGACAGCCTAGAGCCGCTCGATGATCGTCGCGTTGGCCAGTCCCCCTCCCTCGCACATCGTCTGGAGGCCCCAGCGCCCGCCCGTGCGCTCCAGCTCGTGCAGGAGCGTCGTCATGAGCCTCGCACCCGAGCACCCGAGGGGATGACCGAGAGCGATGGCGCCGCCGTTGACGTTCACCTTCGACATGTCGGGGTGAATTTCCCGCTCCCAGGCAAGCACCACGGATGCAAAGGCCTCGTTTATCTCGATGAGGTCGATGTCATCCAGGGCGAGCCCGGCCCTCTTGAGGACCTTGTCGGTGGCAGGTATCGGGCCCGTCAGCATGATGACCGGATCCACTCCTGCGAGGGCAAAGGCGTGGAAGCGGGCTCGTGGCTTGAGGCCCAACTCTTCGGCCCGCTTCGCTTCTGCGATCAGGAGTGCGGCCGCACCGTCCGAGATCTGGGAGGAGTTGCCGGCCGTGACGACGCCGTCTGCCTTGAAGCTCGGCTTGAGGGAGGCGAGCTTCTCGAGGCTGGTGTCGAACCGGACTCCCTCGTCTCTGCTGAATAGCTCCTCCCCGTCATCCGTCTGGATCGGTACTGCAACTATCTCGCGGTCGAACCGGCCCTCTTCGATGGCCCGAGCCGCTTTCTGGTGCGACCCCAGCGAGAACTCGTCGAGCTCCTCCCGCGTGATGCCCCATTTCTCGGCGATCATCTCGGCAGAGATTCCCTGGGGGACCAGCCCCGGGTAGCGCTTGGTCATCTTCGGACCGAAGGCAGCGCCGGTGGTCCCGTCCGGCTTGGGGTTGGTCGCAGTCACTCCCATGGGGACCCGCGTCATGGACTCGACCCCTGCCGCGATCACCACGTCGTAGGCTCCCGCAATCACCCCTTGTGCCGCGAAGTGTGCGGCCTGCTGGGAGGAACCGCACTGGCGGTCCACGGTAGTCGCCGGCACGGACTCGGGGAAGCCCGCGGCGAGGGCAGCGTTGCGCGATACGTTCAGCCCTTGCTCTCCGATCTGGCTCACGCAGCCGGTGATGACGTCGTCCACCAGCTCGGCCTCGATTCCTGCCCGGTCTACCAGCTCCTTGAGCGTGAGGGCGAGCAAGTCAACCGGGTGGATGTCCTTGAGCTTGCCGTTTCTCCTCCCGATGGGAGTCCTGACCGCTTCGACGATTACGGCTTCACGCATCTGTCGGCTCCTTTCGCCTGCCTGAGTGAACCCGGTCACCACCCACTCTCGACGGAACGACCTTGCTTCGACCCAAGAAGCATAGAGGATGCGCGGCCCGAGGAATACCCCTAACTGACCGCGCGGTCAAGTTCTGATCCTACCTGCTGTGACCGTGGTGGGCAACCCTCAGACTCTTCTCAGTGGCTAATCTTGGGCAGGGGCTCATTGCGAACCCCGGCGCCCGGCAACAGCTTGTGTCGTTCCTGGGTGGCCACGTACACGCAGGCCGCTCGTAAGTCCTGACCCTGGTCTGTCTCCCTGAGAATGTGCGGGATATCGGGCTGGATTCTCGAAACCGACGAAGACGCGAATGCTCGACGAGAGCGTCTTGCCGCCTACATTTCCGCGAGCCTCGGCGCCATGGTGGCGCGTGGGCCCGACTCAGCTGGGGTGGCCGAATTCTCGAGGGGAGCCATTGCAGCGCGTAGGCTGGCGATCGTCGGCATAGACGGGGGCGACCAACCCCTCTACAACGAAGACCGCTCGGTCGCCGCCGTCCTCAACGGCGAGATCTACAACTTCAAGGAGCTGAGGTCCCGCCTCGAGTCTTGCGGCCACCGGTTCAGGAGTCGCACCGACACGGAGGTCCTGGTCCACGGATGGGAAGAGTGGGGCACGCGGCTCCCCGAGCACCTGGACGGGATGTTCGCCTTTGCTGTCTGGGACGACCGTCAGGCTGCTCTCTTCGCCGCGCGGGACCGCCTCGGCAAGAAGCCCTTCTTCTTCACGCAGGAGGCCGGCGGTCTCCGTTTCGCCTCCGAGATCAAGGCCCTGCTCTCCGACGGAGCCCTGCATCCCCGGCCCTCACTGCCCGCCCTCGCCGCCCTGCTGACTCTCCAGCATCTCCCCCCTCCGATGACCCCGCTCGACGGGATCCGCCAGCTCGAACCGGGCACGTCCTTGGTGTTCGCAGGTGGGCAGCTTCGCACCGCCAGGTATTGGGACCTCCTGAAAGTCGCCGAAGCCGCCGCTCTCTCGACTCAGCCCGGCTACCGCCCGTCTCCTGCCGAGGCGCTGGAGAAGATACAGGAAGCCGCCGTACGCCGTACCATAGCCGACGTGCCTGTAGGGGTCTTCCTGTCGGGCGGAATCGACTCGTCGCTGGTGGCAGCCGTCTTGCATCGGGGAGGGCACGATCTCGAGACTTTTTCGGTAGCCTTCGACGACCCGCGCCTCGACGAGTCCCCCATGGCCCGGGCCGTGGCGAGACACCTGGGCTGCCGGCACACGGTCCTAGTGGTGGACCAACCCAAGCCGCACGAGCTCGTGGAGGTCGTCTGGCAGCTGGACGAGCCCCTCGCCGACTCGTCCGCAATCCCACAGATGCAGATCTGCAAAGCTGCCTCCAGCCGCCTCAAGGCCGTGATTTCGGGCGACGGGGGCGACGAATTCTTCGGCGGGTACCTGAAGCACCGCCAGTTCCTGGCCTTGCAGCGTGTCCTGGGCCTCGTCGACTCGTTGCCCGGCACGTCGAGAGTCGCTCGTGCCGTCTCGGGCCTGGCCGCCGGCCTGGCGGGGCGCCTCGAGGTCAGAGCCCTCAGGACCCCTGAGGCCCTAGGCTCTCAGTGGGCAGCAGCGGGGGCGGGGCTCGCCTCGACGGCTGCCCCCTCGGTGCGGCGCGCCTCCCGGGCCCTTGCCCTGGCGGCATCCCCCTTCCCCGATTCCTACCTCGACTACCTGAGCCCGGTCCCTTCCTTCGAAAGGTCCGCCGTGCTGGGAGAGGGCCTTCTGGAGGAGCTGGCCAGCGTACTGCCCGGAGGCCCAGAATCACCCGTATCGGCCATCCCGGCCCTCGAGGACCGGCTAGCGCGCGTCGGCCGGCTAGCGAGACGATACGGCTTGCTCTTCGCACTCGCCATCGTCGATGCACTGACCGAGCTCCCGGGCGACATCCTGGTGAAGGTCGACCGCATGTCGATGGCGAACTCCCTCGAGGTAAGGTCTCCCCTCCTCGACCACGGCCTCGTGGAGTGGTCGCTTTCCCTTCCCGAGCGAGCCCGCCTGCGCCGAGGCGAGACCAAGCCCCTCTTGCGGGACACGGCCCGCATGCTCCTCCCGCCGGAAGTCGCCGCCGCGCCCAAGCGAGGGTTCGGTGTCCCGCTTTCGGAGTGGATGAGAGGCGAGCTGGGCGTGCTGGCCGCCGAGGTTCTCCTGGACGAGAAGACGAGGGAAAGGGGGTGGATATCGCCTGGTCACGTCCGCCACCTGATGTCGACGAACCTTGCGGGCCACGACATGGGCCCCCGCATCTGGCAGTTGCTGGTCCTCGAGCTCTGGGCACGTTCGTTCCTCGACTCCAGCCCCCCTTCGCCGCCCTCGCTTTGAGAAACACTCCGCCGGAGCAGAGACCCGGGCCTGGCCGGCGCCTCTCGCAACGCAGTCGTGCGCCGGTCTCAGGAGAGGCGCATGCCCATGCCAAGGACGTGCAGCCGACCGCCGTCGGCTGACCGGCCCCCGGGCGAAGGGGCCGCGTGCAGCGGTTCGAAGCCCATCGCCTCGAAGAACGCCACCGCCCTTTCGTTCTCGCAAGAAGTCTCGAGGAAGACCCCCGGCACGCCCGCGGACTGCAGCGCTCCGCAGAAGGCCTCCATCAGCATCCTCCCCGCTCCCCGGCCCCTCGCTTCCGGCAGGAGGTTGATGTGGAGGTGGGCGGGAAACCTCTCCCCGTACCACCCGAACGAAGGACGCTCCGTCAAGAAGTCGACAAGCAGCCTCGACGCCATGGGGGCCGTCGAGGGCCGCAGGATCACCCCGCGTGCCACGGCTTTCAGCGCGAGCCTCCGCCAAAGCCGAGGCGCCTCGCGGTTGTACCTCATCGAGTCGGCACAGCCCAGAAGGTAGCCGACGACCCTGCCGCGGTCGACGGCCACGAACGACCAGGCCGGATCCACGTCGGTGTACCAGAGCGTGACGAAGTCGGCGAAGACCTCCCGGTCTCCGAAGTAGGGGTCGATCGGGTCCCCGAGGTGTCCTGTCTCGCAGCAGATCTCACGGACCGCTGAACGGTCGCCTCGCCTGTAAGGCCTGCACTCTATTCCCGGCCACCTCACCGCGGCCCCCTCGGTCATTCTCCGCTTGCTCTTGCTCGCGGCGACGGCGCAAAGGTCATGCCCCCGAGACACCTTCTTGCGGGAACGTCCACACGGTCACCGAATGCGGTGGCAGGGAGTCGCTGTACGCGCTGCGAGCCAGGAACACGGCCTCGGAGCGTTCCGGTGCAGGCGAGTCCAGGGGGGCCACCAGCACCGTCTTGCGCATGGTGTCCCCGACCTTGAAGCCGACCTTGACGTTCACCACCACGGGGTCTTCCGACAAGTTCAGCAAGACGAGGTGGCGCGCACCTTCCCCCCTGGCGCACTGGGCCATCAGCGCAGCGGCAACTCGCTCGAGGACCGCCGTTTCCGTCGGGCTCTTTCCCTCGAGCGCCGGTGCGGCAGAGTAAGTCACCTCGGTCTCGAGTAGCTCTCGCGTAATCCCCTGGGCGAGCGCTCGGGTGACCTCGAAGGCGGGAGAGGGGGCCGTAGCCTCTCCGGTGGGCCAGTAGAGATAGCCGGCAGGCCCCGGTGCGCCGCCTCCGGAGGGAATCCCGGGGTAGGTCGCTGCCCAGGCCCCTGACCTCGCCGCCGCTGCCGATGCAGCGCCCGCCAGGAGTCCGACTCGCCAGCTGGCCGGGCTGCTGGCGAAGCCGGACATGTCCCAGGGGCTCACCACCACGGCCAGGCTCTGCCTACCAGCTGGCGCCCTTTCAGCTACGAGTCGTCGCAGCTCGGTGACTGTCCGCTCGAGCTTGCCTGCCGCCTCGAGAGGGCTGTCGGAAGGACCTAGAGCGAAGCTCACCGTGAATCCGTCCACATACGGCGCTGCCGCTGCGACCACCTCTCCCAGGTAGCGCAGGCTCCCCGGGGGGGAATCCCAGTCTGCGAGCGGGGCGAAGATCTGGATGGGAATCGGGCTCCTCGCCCGCATTGCGGACGTCACGTCCTGGAGATTGGCCGCGTATTCTCGCAGTGACTGCGGGCTGCTCGCCAGGCCGGAAGACGGTGGGCGGGACCCCAGCTCGAAAGCGGCCACCCTGGGCGGCTCGTCGCGTCCCGCCGCCCTCCGCCTTGCCACCTCGGGGTCCGAGTCGTCCGTCCCGTTCAGGAAGGCCACCAACGCCGCTGCCTCTTCCGGGGACCTTGCGAAGAGGGAGATGTCGACCAGGGGTTCTGCGCCGGCCTCCCTCAGCGCGACCACCAGGTCGTCCAGGCGGGGAGTGGACGTGCCCGGCTCCAGAGAGGCCCGCCAGTCCACTACACCCCGTTCTGGGTTCCGCTCCTGGGCACCCGACCCGGTCGCTCCACCCGCAGGCTCCCTCGCTGTCGCGACGGGCGGTGCCCCTATCCTCACCAGATAGCCAGGACCCGCAGTGCCGGCCAGCGACCGGAGCCCCTCGGCCACCCTCTCGAGGGCTTCGCGGTCCCACGGCCGGGTCGTCGAGCGAATGTCGAGAGCAGCCGAGAACACGTCGCCTCGGGCCCCGAGGAGGGTGGGGCCGCACGTCGCCGAGATCTCCCCCAGCCCTGGCGCAGGAGGCGGCCCTAGCGGCGACGCCTCCCTGGCGCCGCTCGGGGTCTTCTTCTGCGAGCCCACCCGGTAAGCACCGTACCCGACCAGAGCCATGGCGACGATGCCTGCTACCACCTTGACAGCCAGGCGCCGCCGGCTCGGGCCTCCACGGTCGCCCGCCGAGACGTCGCCTCCGCTCACTCCAGCCACTCGGCCTCGCCGCTTTGGATAGCAATGTGAGTGCAGTCTCGGCCCGGCCTCGCTCCGTGGCGGTGCGGAATACCCGCCCGGCAGATGGCAATGTCGCCGGCAGCAAGCTCCCACCTCCTCGGGATGCCGCTTGCCGAAACGAGGCCTGCCACCCCCTCGCCCGCCGACGAGTCCGGCTCGGCGTCGGAGCCCTCATCGGCCACGGTTTCGACCTCTTCCAGGAACCCTTCCCCGGCGGCGAAAATCAGGATCTGTCGGCTGGAGTGACGGTGAAGACGGGTGTGGGCACCGTCGGAGAAGGACACCAGGTGAACGGTGTCGGACGGGTCGATCTCGAAGGCAGAATCTGCCCCGAGGTCGAACACAATCGCGACCTTCCCCTCGAAGTGCTCGCGGGGCCCGTAGACCAACTCCGCCGAACGCCGTACCACGACCGTTTCAGGATGTTCCATGGCGGAGGCCCTCTTTTCCTGTCCCCTTTTCTTCTCCCTCGCGAGGCCCCACGGAACCAGATTACCGACCTCCCTTGAGCTGCCCCGACCTCTCTCGGCAGCCCGGCAAGGGACTGTACCATGGCCTGAATAGAGCCGCCGACACTCGCCGCGTGCCGCAGACGCTGCCGCGACTTCGTCGGGTGTCGAGTTCCCGCGCGATGACCAGCCAGGAGACGACCACTTGAGGCGAGAAGGCCCCGGGACCGATCCCCGGTACCACCCGGGTTTCCTGCGACGGCCCGGTGCCTCCGACAGCGGGTATGCTTCCGGCGGCACCCCCGATCCCGACCTCGCCCGGATTGCCGCGTCGTTCCTCGCCGCCAGGGGTGGCGTGCCCCGGAAGTGGTCCAACCGGCCGGGCGACACCTACGCAGAACACTCCCACCCCTACTACAAGGTCTTGTTCTGCCTCGAAGGGTCGATCGAGTTCACGACACCGGTTGGGGTGTTCCAGCTGAGCCCAGGTGACCGCCTAGACCTCCCTCCCGGAACCCCGCACGCTGCGCTGGTAGGACCGGCCGGAGTCGCTTGCGTGGAGGCTGCATACGAGGGCCCCCCGGCCTGACTCGTCGAGGGCGCAGCCGACCGGGGTCTTGGCGTGGCCGTCGCGCACCCGAGTTCCGGGACAGGTTGCCGGCCCCGTGACTCCGGCTTCCTCCTAGCCGGCAGTCGCTGTCGGTGCCCGACGCGAGACTAGGGCAACTGGTTAGACTTTGAATTCCGTCAGGGGTGGGCCGAGTGCGAGTACTGTTCCACGCTGTCGCCGTACGCCAGGTAGGTGGGGCAACCCGCCTGATAACCGCTCTCGCCCAAGGGCTGCGTTCTGTCGCGCCGGATTGCGAGGCGACCTTCCTGCTCCACAAGGAATTGGACGTCGAGCTGCCGCCCGACACCGGCGTCCTGCGCGTCGGGATTCGCGGGGCCCTTGGTCGGGCCTTCTTCGACACTCTACGGTGGAAGAGTTACGTCTACCCCCAGCGTCCCGACGTGCTCGTCTTGCTGTTCGGCTTCGGACCCAGATCCCCTAGCGTTCCCACTCTGGTATTCCTCTAGGACGCGACCTACACTTGCCCTTTTTCGAGAGTGGGGCGCACCGCCTCGGAGCGGATCCAGGTAAGCGTGCGAGCCTCGCTTCTGAGGGCTTCCGTGAGGTCGGCGTCGAGGGTTGTCGCCCCATCGGAAGCGCTGGCGAGGGCTGCTGCTTCGTCGTTCGGCCTCGGCACCCCGGTCAAGGTCATGAGGCTCCCCTGGGATCGAGGCTGGCGAGAACCCGCGGAGACGAGACCGGCCTACGGTCCGTCCCGTCCCCTCGAGCTCCTTTACGTGAGCCAGCTCCAGCCGCACAAAGCCCACTGGACGCTGCCCCCGATTCTGGCTGCAATCCGCAAGAGGGGAATCGAAGCGAGGCTCACCGTGGCCATCGACCAGCGAGACAGCCCCCGCCTCTGGAAAGCATTCCACGCCGAGGTCGCCAGGGCCGGAGTCGCTCCGTGGGTAACAGTGCTCTCGGACCAGTCCGACGACCAGATAGCCCGTCTCTACTCGGAGGCCGATGTCTTCTTGTTCCCTTCGGTGTGCGAGTCGTTCGGCTACCCCATGGTCGAGGCGACCGCCGCCGGCCTGCCGGTAGTAGCCGCCGACACCCCGGTCAACAGGGAGATCCTCGGCTCCGGCGGGTTCTTCTATCCTGTGGGCGACGTCGCAGCTGCCGCCGATGCCATCGAGGCGCTAGCTCTCCACCCCTCCACACGCAGTGCCGCCGTGCGCTCAGCTATAGGTCATCAGCGTTCGATCGTCCCTACCTCCACCGAGTTCGCAGAGCAATTCCACGAGCAGCTAGTCGAGGACGCAGGAAGCCGCACCACGGCCCATGCACGGACGAGTTGAGGTCGACAAGCCAGGAGCCGACCCCGGGGGCTCGCCGAAGCGCTTCCTGGTCGCAGTACTCACGAAGAACGACGAGCTCCAGATAGAGGGTTGCCTTGAGAGTGCCCGGGGTCTCGATGCCGACCTCCTCGTCGTCGACTCGGGTCCGACGGATTCGACCGTGGACATAGCGAGGCGACTGGGAGCCGAAGTAGTCCACTACGACTACATCACCGAAGCCAGGTCGAGAAACTGGGTGCTGGAGAACTGGGGGAGGCGCTACGAGTGGGTGGTCTTCCTCGACTCCGACGAGCGCCTATCCCCGGAGCTCCGCGACGAAATTGCCTCCCTCCCCAGGCCCGACGCCGGCCCGAAGGAATACTACATGTGCCGCCACATGTTCTTCCTCGGTAAGCGCCTGCGCTTCGGCGGCCACCAAGAAGTCTGGGTGCTCCACGTCCTCCACGCCCCGGCCTGCAAGGTGGTGGAGCTTACCCGGACCCTCGAGTACGTGCGAGTCGATGGAGATACCGCGAAACTTCACCACCCGCTGATCCACGACAACAAGAAAGGGTTGAGTGACTGGACTAGAAAGCACGACTTCTACGCAGTTAGAGAGGCAGAAGACCGGCTGAGGGGCGTGGCGCTGGAACAGCCCGTAACCGAAGGGCGCCTGAGGGCGTTGTTCACGAAAAGGTCCTCGCCAGGATCCCTCCTCTCCTGCTGGCCCCAGCGTTCTTCCTGTACCGCTACGTCATCCGCCTTGGATTCCTGGACGGCAAGGTGGGGCTCATGTATTACCTCCTGCACGACCTGTGGTACCCGTTTCTCGTCGCTGCGCACATCCACGAGCTGAGGCTCGCATCCGACGACGACCGTCGACGCCACGGCGCCGCTCAGGACTGAGTGCATCGGCTTCAGCGTCGAGCCAGCCCTCGACCGCCACGTCCCGACGATGGGCCCGCATGTGCCAGCTGGGCACCTGGCCTCAGCCCACCGCTCAGTCGGGGATCTGGGCGGCTTTCTCCCTGGCTTCCTCAGCCAAGGCCGGCGGCACTGCCCTGGCGGCCTCGCGCCGGCTGAGGACTTCCTCGACGACCCTCCTTACGTGGGCACCGCAGCACCGCCCGGACGGGTTGGTGACCAGGCAGAGCTTCCCGGTGTTGGCCTTCGTGAACTCCTTGATGTCCTGGAGCGAGTCGCAACAGCCCTTCTCGAGGATCTCCTCGGCAATCCGGGCGCGAGTCACCCTGCGGCAGTAGCAGACTGGGACGGGGTCGAGTTCGGTCTTGACACCGACCCTCGTCTTCAGGTCGTCCACTCCCCAGATCGCCTCCTTCGCATCGTCGTAGTAGACGACGGGGCAGGAAGGCTCGGGGCAGAACCAGAGCGCGTGAACCTGTGCCAGCCTGTCCCATGTGGACTCCCTGACGTGGGCGCCCACCGTGGGGTCGACCTCGACGGCAACTCCGGCTGTCCCGCTGAGCGGGCAGGCCTCCCGTCTGCCTACGGCCGCGGGCCTCCCTGCCGAAATCGACCTCTGCCCCTGCGGGGTAAGCATTGCGCCCGACACGGTCCTCAGCGTCATCGCAGATCTCCTTTCTTCTGGTCACCAGGCAGGGTGCGAACTGTCGTCAAACGCCCCTCGAGCCCCCTTCCCGTCGAGCAGCTTAAACCTTCCAGTAAACTGGAAGGTCAAGGTCCTGCCCGATGCCGGTAGATACGCCACCTGACCGAGCTTGCGCTCTCGGTCCCCTCGCCGGTTACCCACGGCGACCTGGCCCCTCGGCTAGTTCCGACTCGGAGAAGCGAGGGGGTGCCAACGGGTGGGCAGGCGTCTCCTGGAGGCGGCTGCCCGCCTTGACCACCAGGAGTCGACCCTGACGGGTGGGCAGGGGGCTTGCACACTTCCGATCGAAGGGGCGCTCGGTGATGAGAATCGGCGAGCTCGCGCGGAGGACCGGTGTGCCTCCCAAGACCCTGCGCTTCTACGAAAGCTCGGGCCTGATTCCCCCACCGCCACGGACGCCTTCCGGGTACAGGGACTACCCGGACGAGTGCGTGGAACGAGTCCGCTTCGTCAAGACTGCCCAGGCTGCGGGCTTCACCCTGGCTGAGATCCGGGGCATCCTGGCTCACTCCGACCGGGGAGAGCGCCCTTGTGGGGCGGTGAAGCGGCTGATCGCCCTGCGCATGGAAGAAGTCGAGAGAAAGCTGAAGGCCCTGGAGGAGACAAGAGCCCGGCTCGCAGAGCTGGCCCGAGGTGCTCGGAGCAGAACCTGCCGCCCCGGGGACCGGTTCTGCCGCATCATCACGGGACCCTAGAGCTGCGGCGCCGGGGGCGTGTGCAGCGGCGGCGCACGTGGCCCGATCCCAGCACGGTGCCCCTAGCTCGCCGTTGGGGTAGCGAGGACGCCTCCCTCTACTGTCCTACCCCTGGCGGAGAATACAGTCTACGTCCGCAAGGAGGTACCGAGTCCCGAAGGAGTACCGATGGAGGGAAAGCCTCATCCGCTCGTCCGCTTCACTGCATTCATCCTGGGCCTGCTATGGATGCTATGGCTCGCCTGGTGCACCCTGGTCGCCTTCGCCGGGGGCAAACTCCCTATTCCATTCGTAACCCTGCGCGTCTCTGGCGGGATCGGTCTGGGGCTCGTCTGGCTCCTGGTGATCGACCCGATACTCGCCACGGTGGGCTTGGTGGCTTTCCCTGCCGATCCTTGCGCTCCTCTCGTCTCTCTTTCCACCAGAAGACTGACACCGCCTCGAAGAAGGAACACCGAAGGTGGACGCGGCTGGGGCCATCGCGGAAGAGAATTGTAGTCGTTCATGCCAGCGTACTTTCGGCTCGCACCCGGACTGAAGCTTTCCGTCCGGCGCTCGGGGATCGGCATCGGGGTGGGCCCGCGCGCCTTCCGGCTCTGGTTCGGCGCCGGGGGTCTGCAGGGTGGCTCTACGGGCGCAGGGCCTTTCGTCTTTTACAAGAGCCTGCAGAGCGGTAGCGGTCGTACCCGAACGAGCTACCGTCGCACTCCACCGGCCCCCTCTCCAGCCTCGCTCCAACGGGCCGCGCGCCGCGAGCGAGCAGCGCGAGAGCTGAGCGAGTTCGAGCGGGAGCTACGCCTCCACGTCAAGGACTTTCCCCCGGCCCAGCGCCCCGTCGCGCCGCCACCGGCACCGGTAGACCTGGCCTACCTGGAGGACTACTACAGAAAGGAGCTCATGAGAGGAGTCGGCCTGTTCGACTTCGGAGCACGCCGCCGAGCAAAGAAGCGGGCGCGGGAGCTGGCTCAGGCCGAAGCGATTAGAGAGACGGAGAGGCGACGGCAAGCGCAGGTACAGTTCCAGGCCGAGCTCGACAGATGGTGGCACCGCCTGCTCTCCAACGATCCGCCGGTCGTCCTCTCGACGCTGGAGGCGGCCTTCTCCGACAACCTCTCGCCGGCCGTGGCCGTCGACTGCGAGGGCGCCACGGTCACCGTGGTAGTCATACTTGGCGACCTGGACGAGGTCCCCGAAGAGATCCCCGACCAGACTCCCACCGGACGCCCGACCGTGAAGAGGCTCTCCAAGACCGACCGGAACGAGCTTTACCTGAAGTGGATGTCCTCCCATGTCCTCGCCACCGTCAAGGAGACCATGGCAGTCTGTCCGCGCATCGAGCAGGTGGCCGTTGCCGTCATCCGCAAGGCGGGAACCGATCCCTTCGGCGAACCGATCCTCGAGCCCATCTATGCCGGAACTTTCTCCCGTGACCTGTGCAACAGGATTGACTGGCGCCGCCCCGAGGCGCTGGATGCCATCCGCTACGCAGAAGACTTCCAGCTCGTGGTGCGTGGGAAATCCCGGGAGATCGCGCCCCTCGACGAAGGCGCTGTGCACGGCCTCGACGAGATTCTGGCAGAGGTCAAGCGAGCTCTGACCGAACCTCCTGAAGCGGACGGAGCTGGCAGCGAAAGTTGATGCGGGGCACTGCCTTTCGAGCGGGCGACGCCTCCTCTCCGCTTCTGCTGCCTTGATGGGGCGGACCGGGCTCCGGGAGAATGTACGTCGAGGGGCGGCCCGGAGGGGGTAGGTCGCTTCGGGGTAGTCGAGTCGAGCTTTCCCGAGGCGGCCACCTCCCCGGCACGACCGAGGCAAGGGTCGTCTCGCACCGTCTCACCGCCACGTCCGTCCACCGCCCCGGCACGAGTCGGGGAAGACAATGGCTCGACCTCTGGCAAGGAGCGTCGCCGATGGCATCGCAACTCGGAGAGGCATTTCGCTCGCACCACCGAGAGCTGAGGGAGCGCCTCGACAACCTCGCAAGCCAGGTCAAGACGGAGGGGGTCGGCGCGCTCGAACGCCTCGTCCGGTTCTTGCGTGAGGAACTCCTTCCCCATGCTCGCGCCGAGGAGGCCCACCTGTACCCGGCCGTCGAGCCGCTGTTGCGAACAGGGGGAGACCCCACGGCGACAATGCGCCTAGACCACGAATTCATAACGGAGCGTGTGGAAGCACTCGGGGCAGCTGTCGATGCCTTTCGCAGCGACGACTTACAAGACCTCTCTGCGCTCCAAGGTACCGTCGTCGAACTGCGCGCCCTCTTCGAGGTCCACCTCGAAAAGGAAGAAAGAGTGTACCTGCCCCTACTCGAGAAGCACCTCTCCGATGCCGAACAGGACGCTATCTTGCGTGCCATGCACGAGGCCTCTGGCCGTGGCGGCTGAGAAGACACGGGTCGCCCTGTCCCGAGTCGGCTCCCGAGAGGACCCAGGGAATTGACCCTACCCACCTCGCTGCAGCTTGCGCCGACGCCCTCCAGCCTGAAGCCGTTCCGCCTCACCGTCCAGGACGTAACCGGCAGAACCATCTGGGAAGTGACCGAGAGGGGTTCCCGTAGCCCACTTCGATACACCAGGCTCCGGGGACTCGGACCACTCACCCTCCACGCACAGGGACCCTCCCGGCAGCTCTGGATAAGGAGACCCGCCGGGCTCGTGAGGTACCGCTACGACGTGGAGGATGCGCTGGGCAATCGGGTCTGGCGGATAGTGTGCCCCTGGTTCGTCTGGAAGGTAAGAGATCGGTCGGGAACTGACTTCGCCTCCGTCACCTTCACGAACCCCACCATTGTGGCCACCGACAAGGGAAGGCTGCGGACGCCAAGGGGCCTCGAGGTCGCTCGCCTGGAGATCAGGCCGGTCGTGCCCTTCGGAAGCAGGTGGAAGGGCTCTCTGACCCTCAACGTGTCTTCAGAAGAATGGGAGGCCCTGGCCGTAGTCCTGGCCTCGATCCGGATTGCACACAAACAGATCCGCTGAGGGTACCGCCTCGGATCGACCGGCTTCCTTCGCTCGGTCCGAAGCCCCGTCGCCCGGAGTGCCAGCTCCGTTGGAGGGGTCCTTGGCCTCGGGCACTCGACCCAGGGTGGAGACGAGCGGACTCGAACCGCCGACCTCCTGCTTGCAAAGCAGGCGCTCTAGCCAACTGAGCTACGTCCCCAAGGCGCTCCAGCGGCTTTCGGTTCGCTGCGGAGCCGGGCCGGATGGTCCACCCCCCTCCGGTGAGGGGCATCCTCGATTACCGCCGCGAGGTGCGGTGGTGCGCCCGTCCCGTGGTGGGGCTAGTTGGAATCGAACCAACGACCTCACCCTTATCAGGGGTGCGCTCTGACCGACTGAGCTATAGCCCCGATTCGACAGCGCACATTATCGCGATTGCCGTCGGGGACGACTTCCTACTTCTTGAGAACAGCGGGCTCGCCCGATGTCTCCTCGTCGGCGCCCCCCCTCGGGCGTCTCCCGAGCGAGCCCCTAGCCTCGCCTTCGGCCCCGACCGACTCCTCGACCGGCTCCGCTTCCACGAAGTCGACCAGTTCGTCCAGGGTGCTGACCTCCAGGCCCCCGACGACCTCCGCGATCAAGTTGTAGATGAAGCTCATCAGGACCGTGGCGGCCGTCGCCACGACAGCCCCGACCACCAGTACCAGAAACGTCGCCAGCAGTGTCCTCGAACCTATGAAACGAAAGTTCTCGAACCCTACTTCCTGCATCGCGCCCTCGATCCGGGCCATCACCCCAGCCAGCCGAGCCAGGTTGTACATGACGGTCCCGACGACCAGGACCACCGTCGCCAGGCACAGGTAAAACACGAGCGATACCTTGAGCACGCTCCACGTGTCTATTCGCCGGATCATCCTCCGGGCGCGTCTGCCATACACTTACGCTCCTCTCGCCGTCGAAAACATCGGCCGCCGGGGGCATGTGCAATTCTACGCCGACGAGCTTCTCCCTTCGTTGCGCCGGCCAGGGACTGCGCTTGGGCATCCCGGCCGTGGGCTCGCTCTCGCCGGCCCTCCCCCGGCAAGGCCCGCGGCTCGCACACCGGCATTCGCCCGTCCCTGCCCTATCTTCATAACATGTGCTCGTTTCGAGGTTGCCGCGTCCGCGCCGGACCGCGGTGGCCGGCTCGCGAAATCCCTCTCGCGAACCGACCAACACCGCGGGCTCGGACGACGGACCTGCCCTCACCGACAGCGCCGAACACGCCGACCGAAAGTAGGCAAGGACCATGCCAGATCACTTCGCCCGGATATACGAGAGGCTCGTCGTGCGGGACGGATCCCGGGTGATCTTCCTGGTGATGGACGGGCTGGGCGGGTACAGGGACTCCCGGCGAGGCTCCGAGCTCGAGGAGGCCGACCACCCCCGCCTCGACGCACTCGTCTCCTCCGGATGCGCAGGCCTGCTCGATCCCGTCATGGCGGGGGTCACCCCGGGCTCGGGCCCGGGCCACCTGGGCCTGTTCGGCTACGACCCCCTCGTCTACGAGATAGGGAGGGGGGCGCTTTCGGCAGCCGGGGTGGGCTTCGACCTTCAGCCCGACGACCTGGCTGCACGGGTGAACGTGTGCACGCTGGGATCCGACGGGACCGTAGTCGACCGCCGCGCGGGTCGCCTGCCCACCGAGGAGACAGCCGCCATCTGCGACCTGCTCCAGTCGGAAGTCAGGCTCGAGGGGGCAGAGGTCTTCTTCCGGCCCGAAAAAGACCACCGGGCCCTCCTGGTCCTCAGAGGAGAAGGGCTCTCCGACGCGCTCGCGGACACCGATCCCCAAAAGACCGGTGTCCCACCGCTTCAGCCCCGTCCGCTTCCGGAATCTTCCGCCGACGCCCATGCGCTCCGCACCGCAGAGCTTCTGGCCGAACTCCTCTCGCAGGTCCGCTCCGTCCTTGCCGATCGGGAGCGGGGCAACTTCGTCTTGCTACGAGGCTTCGCCAGGCCTCCTGCACTCCCATCCTTCGAGGAGCGCTATCGCATGCGGGCACTCGCTATCGCTCAGTACCCCATGTATCTGGGTCTGGCCCGGTTGCTGGGCATGGAGGACAGGGGTCCCTGTGGTTCCCTCGACGAGCAACTCTCGGTCCTCGAGAAGGAGGGCAGCGAGTACGACTTCATCTACTTCCACGTCAAGGCCACCGACGCTGCGGGAGAGGACGGGGATTTCGAGCGGAAGGTCGCCGAGATCGAAGAGGTCGACTCACGAGTCCTCCCCCGCCTCGAGAGCCTGGGCCCCGCCGTCGTAGTCGTCAGCGGCGACCACGCCACCCCATCGCAGATGAGATCTCACTCGTACCACCCTGTCCCCGTGGCCATGGCGGGGGGAACAGCTCCCGTCGACGACGTACGTCGCTTCGACGAGCCCTCCTGCGCCACCGGCTGGATCGGGCGCCGTCGCTCCGTCGAGCTGTTCCCGCTAGTTCTCTCCGCAGCAGGAAGGATGGCCAAGTACGGAGCCTGATCCTTCTCCGGGGCCAGTTCCTCGATCAACCCAGCTCGCCCGGGTACACGAGCACGGGCCTGCCCGGACCCCTGCCCGCCGTCATGCCCCCGCATTCGGGCGACTCCACGGGCCCGAAGTGGATCGGATCGCTCTCGGGGAAGGGCTGGCATAGGCCCGCTTCGGCCGCCACCGACAGTAAGTAGGGCACCCAGCCCACCGGCACGTCCACGGCAAGCCCTCGCTCGTGCGCGGAGGTCCCGGGTGGGGCAACCGGGTAGGGGTTGACGAAGCGCCTAGCCCACAGGGCCTGTTGCTCCGCCCTGCTCCGTAGACCGCTCACCACCGGGATCGGCGAGGGTAGCCCCCTCGAGGCGAGCAGTGCGTCCGCCCGCTCCAGTGCCGCAAGGGTCTCGGGTGCCAGCCCCTCCCTCTTCCCGCCCGAGCCGCCCGGCACCCGCCCCCCCGTGGTGCCGTCGTTCCCGTAGCCCGGGTATCTGAGAGCCGCGGCAGCGACGGATTGCACCCCTTCTACGGACACCCGCGCGACGCTCTCACCGCCGCTTCCCGCCCTCACTTCGACCAGCTCCGCTCCGTTGGCCCTGGCCGCTTCCTCGGGGTCCACACCTGCCACCGCACCGAGCGCCGCCGCCTCGGCTGCAGCATCTGCCCTGGCACGAAGGATCATGTACGTCCCGCTCCTGGCCATCGCCGAAACCACCACGACCATCGCAAGACAAGAGAAGGCCAGGAAAAGGGTGATCGAGCCCGCCTCCCCAAAGGAGCGCTGTCTTGCGGGGCCGGCTCCTCCGGTGGAAGTGGGTCGGTGTCGCGCTTTTCGAGGACCGAACTTTCGCCCCGCCGGCACCAGGCGAGGGACTGTTCGGAGCCTGACCGGCACGGCGAGGGCACCGTAGCGCCACCGGCCAGACTCCTTCGAACAGCCCATCTTTCCCCCCTCTCGATTCCGGCCACCCACGCCTATGTCGGGTGCCCGAACTCCAGGCTCCGGTCACGCCACAGAGCGCGCTCCCTGTCCTGCGGAGGCGACCGGCAGTCGTCCGGCGCTTGCCGCGGACTAGCTAGCCCCGTTCTCCTCCGGCTCGGCCAGTGCCACGCCGGCCACCTCCTGGGAGAGTTCCAGCTTCATCACCCTCACCCCGGTTGCTGCCCGGCTCTGTCGGCTGACGTCCGCGATCGGAATCCTGATCACGTTTCCGTCGGTGGAGATGACGAAGATCTCATCCCCCTCTCGCACCGGCACGGCCGCCGCGACCTTGCCCTTTGCCTCGGCAAGCCTGATCGCCCTGACCCCCTTTCCACCCCTGGACTGCAGGCGGAACTGCTTCACCGGAGTCCTCTTGCCGTACCCGCGAGTCGTCACCACGAGGATCTCTTCACCCGCCGTCGCGGTCACTGCCTCCACCACGTAGTCGCCCGGCTCGAGCCTGATTCCCCGCACTCCCCGTGTCGCCCGTCCCTGGGCCCGCAGGTCCTTCTCGCTGAACCGAAGCGACATGCCCTTGCCCGTGAGCAAGAGGATCTCGTCGCCCTCCGACGTGGCGAGCACCGATACCACCTCGTCGCCGTCCTGAAGATCGATCGCTATGATTCCGCGCCTCCCGGCGGAGTCGTACGCATTGAAGCTCGTCTTCTTCACGAGACCCCGCTTCGTGGCAATCACCAGATAGCGTTTGGTCTCGTACTGCGAGGTGTCTATGACGGCCTGCACATGTTCGGCGGGTCTGCCGGCCTCGGGATCACCTTCCTGCAGCTTCAAGTACTTCCGGATGTGCTCACCCCTGGCGGTCCTGTCCCTGACCGGCAGCTCGAGCGCCCTCAGGCGAAAGACCCTGCCCAGGTTCGTGAAGAACAGAAGGTAGGCGTGGCGCGTGGTCCGCACGATGTGTTCGGCCACGTCGTCCTCGGTGACCTTTCCCGCCGAGATCCCCCGGCCGCCTCTGCTCTGCCGCCGGTAATTGGAGGTTCGCGCCGCCTTGACGTAGTCGTTGCGGGTGACGGTCACTACGATTTCCTCGTCGGCGACAAGACTCTCGATGTCGAACCTGGATTCCTCCTCGCGGATCTCGGTTCGTCGCTCGTCGCCGAACTTCTCCCTGACTTCGGCGAGTTCGGCCTTGATCACCTCCCGCAGCTCCTTGGGGTCCGCCAGTATTCGTTCGAGGGTAGCTATGCGTTCGGCAAGTTCCTTGTCTTCGTCCCTGAGTCGCTGGGCATCGAGCCTGGTGAGGCGACGCAGGGGCATGTCCAGGACCTCCCTGGCCTGCGCCTCGCTGAGTCCGAACCGCTCCATGAGTCGGTTGCGGGCCGCCTCGGAGTCCTCGCTCTGCCGTATCAGCCCTATCACCGCGTCGATGTTGGAGACGGCTACCAGCAACCCTTCGACAATGTGCTTTCGCTGGCGAGCCCGCTCGAGCCTGAAGCTGGTCCGCCTCTTTACGACCTCGATCTGGTGGCTCACGTAGTATCCGATGGCGTCGGCCAGGTTGAGGAGTTTGGGGCTCTGGCCGACCACTGCGACCATGTTGACGTTGATCCGCCTCTCCAGATCCGTGTGCTTGAAAAGCAGGTTCTCGACCACCCTCTCGTCCGCGTCCGCCTTCAGCTCGATGACGAGCCGCGTACCCTCCCGAGAAGTCTCGTCCCTCAGTTCGCCCACACCCTCGATCACCTTCGTGTCTACGAGCTCCTTTATTCGTTCGAGGATGGACGAAGGTCTCGCTTGGTAAGGGAGTTCGGTCACGACGATCCTGCGTCTGCCCCTCTTGGTCTCCTCCAGCTCGGTCCTGGCCCGCACGACGATCGAGCCCTTGCCGGTCCGGTAAGCTTCCTTGACTCCATCGGTCCCCATGATGATTCCCCCGGTCGGGAAGTCCGGACCCTTGACGATTTCCGCGAGCTCGTCCGTACTGGCATCCGGGTGGTCGATGTAGTAAGTGACCGCGTCGCAGACCTCGCCCATGTTGTGCGGCGGGATGTTGGTCGCCACGGCGACGGCTATTCCCTCGGAGCCGTTGACCAGCAGGTTGGGAAACCTGGAGGGAAGGACCGTCGGTTCGGTCTCCTCCCCGTCGTAGTTCGGCTGGAAGTCCACCGTGTCTTCGTCGATCCCGTCCAGCACTGCCTCCGACAGCGCGGCGAGTCGGCACTCGGTGTAACGCATGGCTGCAGGCCCGAAGTCCGGCGACCCGAAGTTCCCGTGCCCTTGCACGAGCGGGTAGCGGAGCGAGAAGTCCTGCGCCATGCGGACCAGTGCGTCGTAGATGGCCTGGTCGCCGTGGGGGTGGTACTTACCCATCACGTCGCCCACCACCCGTGCACACTTCTTGAAAGTCCGATCCGGAAGGAGCCGCTGCTCGTACATCCCGTAGAGGATCCGCCTCTGGACGACCTTCAGTCCGTCCCGCACGTCGGGCAGCGCGCGTCCGACGATTACGGACATTGCGTACTCGAGGAAGGAGCGCTCTATCTCCTCTTGAAGCTGTATGCGTTCGATTCCGGGTGCTCCGACCAGCCCCCCTTCCTCGGCGCCCCCTTCGGGCTCACCAGCTGCTCCGGCTCCGTCGTGCTGCGTGGCTTCTTTTCCCCCGTCGGTCATCTGAGTGTCACCTCGATCTGGTTCCTCTGCGCCTGACTCTGGTGCTAGGTCGTTGACGAGGCGGCGCCCGCTCGGCGATCCTCCACGGTACGCACGGTCCTGCTCACTCGCTCAGACGCTCTGCTGGCTCCGTGGCAAGGCGCGGGGGATGGAATTCAGATATCCAGCATTCCCGCGGCCTCAGCGTTTTCTGCTATGAACTCCTTGCGCTCCTTGGATTCCTCTCCCATGAGCGTCGAGACGACCTGCTCTGCTAGCGCGGCGTCCTCGATAGTGATCTGGTAGAGAGAGCGCCGAGCGGGATCCATCGTGGTTTCCCAGAGCTCCTCTGCGTCCATCTCCCCGAGGCCCTTGTGCCTGGAGAACTCCCACCTGGAGGCGTCCTTGCGTCCCTCGAGGAACTCCTCCTTGGCCCGATCGTCCAGCAGGTAGACGGACTGTTTGCCGTGCGTGGCCTTGTACAGCGGCGGCCTGCAGACGTAGACGTGGCCCTCCCGGATCAATTGGGGCATGAACCTGTAAAAGAAGGTGAGCAGGAGGGTGCGGATGTGCGCTCCGTCGACGTCTGCGTCGCAGAGAATGCAGATCTTGTGGTACTTGAGCTTGGAGAGGTCCAGGTCTTCGTCGATGCCGCACCCGAGAGCCATCACAAGGTTTCGGATTTCCTGGTTCTCGAGGGCCTTGTGCTTGCGGCGCTTCTCGACGTTCAGAATCTTGCCCCGGATCGGGAGAATCGCCTGGTGCTCCCTGTCCCTGGCCTTGATCGCCGAGCCTCCGGCCGAGTCGCCCTCGACGATGAAGAGCTCGCGCTTGGCGGGATCCTTGGAGGAGCAGTCAGCCAGCTTTCCGGGAAGCCCGGCGCCGCCTTCCAGGAGGGACTTCTGCCTGTCCTGCTTGCGCCGGCGCTCCAGCTCCTGGCGCTCCCGCGCCGCCTCGGCGATCTTCCGGAGGATCAAGTTGGCGTCGTCCGGGTACTCCTCCAGCCACCTCGACAATTCCTGGTGGGTGAGCTGCTGGACGAATCCCTCGAGCTCGGGGTTGACGAGGCGCGACTTGGTCTGTCCCTCGTACTGCGGGTCGGTCAGCCTGACGGAGACCACCGCCGTGAGGCCCTGGCGCACATCTTCCCCAAGGAAGTTTTCGTCCTTTTCCTTGAGGATCCCCGTCCCACGGGCATGGCGGTTGATCACCGCCGTCAGCGCCTTCTTGAAGCCCTGCTCGTGAGAGCCTCCGTTGGGCGTGTTTATGGTGTTGGCGAAGCTCACGATGGCGTCCGAATAGCCTCTGTTCCACTGGAGGGCGATTTCGGCGGAGGCCTCTCCGTCCTCTCTGGTCCCGGAGAAACCGCAGACTCTCTTGTGGAGCGGCTCCTTGGTCGCGTTCAGCTCTTCCACGAGCTGGCGCACCCCTCCGTCGAATTTGAAGGTCTTCTCGACCCGGGGGCTCTTGCGCTCGTCGACGAACACGATCTCGAGGCCCGCCACCAGGTAAGCGGTCTCCTTGAGTCGCTGCTCCACCTGCCGGCCGTCGAAGACCGTTTCCCTGAACATGGCGGGGTCGGGGAGGAAGGTGATCCTCGTTCCCACCCTGTCGGTCTTCTCCAGGCGCTGCAGGTCGCCGGCGGGCCTGCCTGCGACGAAGGATTGCTTCCAGGTGTAGCCGTCCCGCCAGACGACTGCCTCCAGACGCGCGCTCAGCGCATTCACGGCGGTCAGTCCTACTCCGTGGAGTCCGCCGGAAACTCTGTAGCCCTGCTTCGTGAACTTCCCGCCAGCGTGAATCTCTGTCAGCACGACTTCCAGGGCCGAGCGCCCTCCCCACTCGTCCGACCGCCCGACGGGAATTCCCCGGCCGTTGTCCTCGACGCTACAGCTCCCGTCGTCGTGGAGCGTGACGACGATGCGCGAGCAGGCCCCCTGGAGGGCTTCGTCTACGCTGTTGTCCACGACTTCCCAGATGAGGTGGTGCAGCCCTTCGGCTCCGGTCCCCCCGATGTACATCCCGGGGTTCTTCCGGATGGCCTCGACGCCCTCGAGCTTGGTGATCGCCGAGGCGTCATAGCGAGCGGTCTGGGCTGCCTCCCCTACCTTGACCGCGGTACCTGCCCTCTCTCGGGCCGCAGAGGACGGGCGCTCGCCGTCCTCCTCTTCTGGACTGCCCTCCTTGGCTGGCCCGGCCAGTGACTTCCGTGCTGTTGCCATTCTCCTCCTGACCCTCTTTCCCCTGTTCGGCGCTCCGCTACTCGCGTTCCGCGGTCCCTGCGACTATCCGGAGACCGGTCCGGGGTATTCTCACCGCGGGGGGACGCTTCGGCTGCGTCATCCTTCACTCTCCGGTTCCCGTGGTGGTCGGTTCGGTGCGTCCGTTCGAAGCCGCCCGGTTCGAACCACGACGGTGGGCTCAGGCTGGCCCGGGTTGAGCGCCAGCCAGGCTCGGGCGATCTGCTCGCTCTCGAGCCTCACTCGGGCGGCGCGGGCAGGGTTCGGCGCGAAGATCACCAGCTTGCCCGCGCGGAAGGTGTAGTCGCACCCTCGCAGGAGATCCTCGAAAGCCCGCTTCTGATGCGGGTCGTAGGAAGTGTTCCATAGATTCTCCATGATACCACCGAGGCGTCGTATCTCCTCGGCAACCAGGCCTTCCAGCGGCTCCGGCCCTGGACTTCGCCCCCGTCCCGCACCACCAGCGCCGTTTTCGACGTCGCCACGGGACCGGTAGGGACTCCTGTCCCAGCCCACCTACTCTCCCCCCCGCGCAAAGTGCGGGCCCGGGTTCCGCGGCCCGGCCCACTGAAGTCCTGGTGCGAAGACCGTGCCGTGTGCCACCCGGATTCGCGCGATAGTTACGTCCGGCCGCTCGAGTTCTCCTACGTCCTCATATGCGGACGTGATGAACCCCTGGCGGGGCCTGAGGAACTCCCACACCTTCCGACGACGGCGCCGGTCGAGTTCGGAAAAGACGTCATCCATCACCAGTACTGGTCGCCGTCCCAGTGCTTCCTCCAACACCGCGGCCTCGGCCAGCCTCAGAGCGACCGCGACCAGGCGCTGTTGCCCCTGGGAAATGCCGTCCCTCGCAGACAGCCCCCCTAATCGGATCTCCAGGTCATCGCGCTGGGGACCGACAAGGACCATCCCCCGCTCCAGCTCATCGTCGTGCCTCGCCTCCAGGGCATTCTGGTACTCGCTCCTGACCGAGACTGCATTTCCTGCGAGGGCAGCTTCCCACCTGTCTGCAACGACGACCTCCTCCAGCCTGGCCCTGTACTCGATACGGGGTTCGCCACCGGCGTCGACAGCCGCAAGGGCCTCCTCAAGGGCTGGTCTCAACCTCAGGTATACCCTTAGCCTTTCGACGAGAAGGTCGGCCGACCGCGCAGCGAATTCGGCCGTCCAGGCCTCGAGGCCCCCCGCCTCGGCCGGTCCGGCTCGGCGATACGTCCCTGCCGCTCTCACCGCCTTGAGCAACGCGGTGCGCTGCCTGTGAGCCCTCTCGTGATCGCGCTTGAGCTTGCCGTACGATGGAGAGACCCGCACCCCCAGCCGGTCCAGGAAGTCCCTTCTTTCTTCGCCACCTCCCTTGACGAGAGCAAGGTCGTCAGGAGCGAAGGCCACCACCGGGAACCGTCTGCCGAGACCGCCGACCCGCTTACGTTGCCCCTCCTCGTAGTACTCGAGACCCCGGCTGATACGCACCGCCGTGGTCACCGTTCGCAGCGCTCCCTCGCCCCCTCCTCTCTGTCTCCTACCCGGCTCGGACCATAGCCCGGTTACCAGACCCTCTGCACTACCAGTCCTCACGAGGTTCGCGGGCCCTCCCGGCCGCCAGGTACGGCCATTCCCCAGCAGAAAGACTGCCTCGACAAGATTGGTCTTGCCCGCCCCATTCTCTCCTCCTACGAGGAAAATGCCCGGCCCGAGATGGATGTCCGCCGCGGTGTAGTTTCGGAAGTCCGTGAGTGTCAGTTGCTCCAGTACCGGCGCCGCTGGATCGCCCGACGCCGAAGAGTTCAGCGCTCCTCCCAGGAAGGGAACATCACCCCCACCAAGACCTGACTTCACAGGCGAATCGGCATGACGAGGTGTCTGTAGTCGCTCCGCTCCTCGCTACGCACGAGTACTGCACTCAGAGGATCCTTTATCTCCAGTGACACCTTCTCTCCATCGCAGGCACCCAGCGCATCGAGAAGGTATTTCGGATTGAAGGCTATTTCCAGCTCTTCGCCAGTGTACTCGGCAGATTCGACTTGCTCACGGGCTTCTCCGACCTCGCTCTCCTTCACCTCGACCTCTATCCCCTCAGAGGAAAGCATAATCTTGACCGGAGTCACATCCCGTGCCAGCACGCTTACCCGCCGAATCGCCTCGACGAGCTCCTGTCTCCCTCCCACGCAGCGGTTGGGGTTGTCCGTCGGAATAAGTCTCTCATAGTCAGGAAACGTTCCCTCGATGTACCTGGAGCGGAGGATGTTTTTGCCCACGTGAATCGCAGTAGAGTCATCTCCCAGCAAGATCCGTAATCCTCCTCCGTCATGCTCGCCTTTCAACCTCGCTATCTCTTCCAGCACTCGAGCACCCACCACGGCTCGGCGCCCCTCTCCTTGCGAATCCACTTCCACAATTCTCTCTGCAAGGCGGTAACTGTCGGTCGCCACCACCTTCATCCGCTCCCCAGATACGTCGAGAAGACAACCCGTAAACACCGGTCTTGCCTCGTCAACTCCCGCGGCCACGACTACCTGCGCTATCGCCGTGTCGAACTCCTTCTTGTCCAGTGTTACCGCAGTCGCTTCCCCTGCCACATCGGTGCTTACCGCGGGGAATGCATCTCTCGGTATCGTCCTCAGTACGAATCGGCTCCTGCCGGAAGTCAGCTCGATCGTATTATCCGGAATGCTGGCCTTGAGTCGAACCGTATCCCCATCCAGAACCTTCACCACATCCTGGAGCCACTTTCCCGAAACGACCACCGCTCCTTCGCCAGATGGTACCCCCTCCACCACCGTAGAAAAGACGCTCGTCAAGTCGGTTCCCGTGATGCGAAGACCGTCCGAGTCTCCAGCTTCGAGCAGTACACCACCCCCCACTCTCGACGGACGTGCACCGACGAGGCGAGTGCACACCTGGAGAGCGTCAGATAGAGGGCCGACAGCTACGGTGATTTCCACGGGACACCTCCTACTCTTGCTTTCGTTTAACCACGTTGTAGCTGTTGTAGGGAAAAACCATGTGGAAAGCGGCGAGGAGTCGAGGTTGACCTGCTAGTACGAGGTAAACGTGGCTGGAGAGGAAGGGTGGAAGGACGGGGGTAAGGGGGATTCCCCTTGTGGAAAGACGTTGAGTTCGCGTAGAAGAAGTAACGGGAAAGGCAAATTTTTTGAACACGTTTTCTGGATGTGAGTGCACAACCGGGTCGGAGTGGGCGGGGTTCATCTGGAACGGAGACGCTCTGATAGCTCGAGAACCTGGTGGTACAGGGAATCTTTCTGCTTGAGAAGTGATTCGATCTTGTTGAGCGAGTGAAGGACTGTCGTGTGGTCACGTCCGCCGAATAGCTTGCCGATCTGGGGGAGGGAGAGGTCAGTGAGGCTCCTGCAGAGGTACATGGCAACCTGGCGAGCCGTGACTATGCCGCGGTGGCGGGCGGGGGAGGCGAGGTCATGGGGAGTGACCCCGAAGTAGCTTGCGACCTCTGAGATTATGTCGTCGGGGAGGATGGGTCTGGCGGAAGCAGGGCGGGGAGCGTGGGAGCGGAGCTCGCGTTCGGCGAGCTGATAAGTAATGGGGAGGCCATGCAGGGTGGCGGCGGCGATGACTCGGGTGAGAGCGCCTTGGAGCTCCCGGATATTGGCGGTGAAGAGAGTGGCTATGTAGGTGAGAACCTCGTCGGGGATGCTGGCCCGGTGAAGCGAGGCGTACTTGCGGAGGATAGCGACCCGAGTCTCGAAATCCGGAGCCTGAATGTCGGCGGTCAGACCGAGCGAGAAGCGGGTCCGGAGCCGTGATTCCAGGGACCCGATCTCGCTCGGAGGCTGGTCTGACGAGATCACCATTTGCTTGTCTTCGTTGTACAACGCGTTGAAGGTGTGGAAGAACTCCTCCTGGGTCTTCTCGGAGTTGGCGAGGAACTGGATGTCGTCTACGAGCAAGATGTCCACGGAGCGGTAGCGCTGCTTGAAGCGGTCGGTGCGATCGTACTGGATGGCGGTGATGAATTCGGTGATGAAGCTCTCGCTGGTGATGTACTCCACCCGTTTGTCGGGGTAAAGGCGTGAGGACTCGAGGCCTATCGCATGAAGGAGGTGGGTCTTGCCCAGGCCAGCCCCACCGTATATGAAGAGGGGGTTGTAGACCTGAGCAGGCTGTTCCGCGACTGCACGGGCGGCATGGTGGGCCAGGCGGTTGGAGTCGCCGACCACGAAGTTGTCGAAGGAGTACTTGGGCGAAAGGCCGTGGCGAGGAGGGGGCGATACCGACGAAGCGGTGCTGCCAGGCGTGGAAACCACCTCTCTCGTGGGGGCAGGAGCCCGGTGGTCGGCAGGCTGGCGTCGGTGGGCGGGGGCGTCGACCGGCCCACGGGTGGGAGCAACCGGCGTGTCACCCAGGGGCATGTCCGGGTCGACCACGAAGGAGATCCTGGGGCGCGCTATCCCTGTGACTTCTGAAATTGCCTCTTCGAGCGGGGAGATGAGCCCTTCCCTGATGCGCTGCTCCACGAAGGGGTTGGGCACCGCGAGGACCACGGCGTCTCCTTGGATCAAAACGGCCCTAGTCGGTGAGAGCCAGGCGCGGACGGTCGCAGGGGACACTCGCCCTTCGAGGGCGGCGACACAGCGTCTCCAGACGTCGCTGAGAAGGTCGGCAGATGCGTTGGCCACCCGAAACTACCCCCTAGACAGACGATGCTGACGCGAGCCGCCCTTGCGGACGGACAAAAAGACAGGTTTTCCACACATTCTGTGGAAAACCTGGCAAAACAGCTGTCCCCACCCACCTGAGTCCGCTCAATCCCGAGGTGGTACCCATTGCGCCGACCCGGTGGCATCGACGACCAGCTCTCCACGGCCCGTGCGTGGTACGTGACAACGCCGCCGGGGCCGGCCCCGTCGCCGGATCTCCTGCGGGGAATGTCGATGAGTATACAGAGATGCAAAGAGGCGTCAACCGGCACGGGAATCACCGCTTCGAGCTGGGAGTCCGTGTTGGCCTGCTGGCCACGCGCCGGAGAATCCTGCGATTTCGCGGCGCGATCGCCAGGGACACTAGGAAGGGGAACGGCCGCACCTCTCCGCCTTCCGAATGGCGGCGAGGTGCCGCCATTCGGAAGGCGGAGAGGCAGCTTCGGGGGTGGGGGATGGTCGCGAGGCGCCCCCGAATGCTTTCACCGGAGAGGGGGCAAGCCCTGCCCCTACTCCCTAGGCCAGCACCCGTTCGGAGATACTGGTAGGGCTTTAGCAGTGGAAAAGGCCGAGGTGGAGGGGATACCCTGTAGCTTTCCCGGCCTAGGAGGATGCGGACGAGGGCAGATCGAATCCGCGCTCCTCGAGAGCGCCGGGTGAGAAAGCCTCCTGGTCGGACTATCTCGAAGGGCTAGCGCGGGGGCGTAGATGAAGCGGACCTACCAACCGAACAATCGGCGACGCAAGCGCCGACACGGATTCAGGGCGAGGATGCGGACGCGCTCGGGGCGGGAAGTTCTGCGGAGGCGGCGAGCGAAGGGCCGTACGCGGCTGAGCGCCTAGATCGGCTTTTCCCAGCGGTCGGACTTGTTCTGACGACTTGATTCCCCGCCAGCATCGCCTGACGAAGTCAGCCTCCATCAGGAAGGTGATGGCCGAGGGTGTCCGCGCTCGGTCTGGGCCGATTCAGGTCGCGGTACTGAGGGTCGACGAGAGCCCGACTGGCAGGAGCGAGGGGGGGCCCGGCAACGACCAGGCTTTCAGGGTGTGTGTCGTGGCGGGCCGGGGATTCCGAGGGGCGGTCGCCAGAAACCGCGCCCGGAGGCGACTTCGGGGCTCGGTTTGGCGGGTACGGGACGCATTCGAAGAAGGGGCGGAGTACGTGGTGATCGGCAGGCCTGGCGTAGAGACCCTGCCCGCAGGCGAAATCGACCGACGGCTGCGGGGCATGCTCGGGCGCCTGAGAGAGAGGAAGGAGGGGGGCGCCGAGGACCGGCAAGAGCGCGACCAGGGCGACCTGCCGGCGAGGCGCCGGGCGAGGATGAGCGTCGGGCTTCTCAGGCTGTACCAGCGGGCGATAAGCCCCCTGCTCGGGGCCCACTGCAGGTTTCGTCCGAGTTGCTCGCAGTACGCGGTCGAGGCGCTGCAGACCTATGGATTCGCGCGGGGCTGGCTCATGGCGTTCAGGAGGGTGGCGAGATGTCATCCCTGGTCGGAGGGTGGCCATGACCCTGTGCCGGTAGCACGCGGTAAGTGATGTCTCGTTATCTTACGTTCCTCTACGATGCGTTGCGCCACAATCTGGCCGGCGGCAATCTGTTGGGCGCGCTTTACGGGGTTTTCGTGCGGGTGGTCGGGGGCGCCCTGGCCGGCCTGTACGCGGTCTTCAAGAACTACGCCTTGGCGATAGCCCTGCTCACGGTGGCGGTGAGGGCCCTGCTGTACCCGCTTACGGCCAAGCAGGTCAAGGCGATGGCAGCCATGCAGAAGCTCCAGCCGGAGTTGATGCGCCTCCGCCAGAAGTACAAGGACGACAGGGTCCGCCTCAACGAGGAGGTGATGGCTCTCTACCAGGAGCACGGGGTCAACCCGCTGGGGGGCTGCCTGCCACTTCTGGTGCAGGCGCCGATCATGTTCGTGATCTGGTCCGCGATCGGCGTGGCTTGGGGGGCGCCGGCGACCCAGCGCTTCGCCGGAGCCGTGACCGATTTCTGCACCGACGAACTGGGGCAGCCAGCCCAGTGCGCGCCCGGCACGGCCTTCCTGCCCCCGTGGTCTTCGCTTTTCGAAGCGATCCAGCACCATCGGGTCAACTTGCTGGGCATCGACCTCACCCGACCGGGATCTGGTCAGCGTGGCGTGGCCTTTTTCCTTTTTCTGGTCCTCGTGGGGCTCGTGACCGCTACCCAGTGGTACCAGCAGCGCCAGATCCAGAAGTCGAGCGACGTGGAGATCAACCCGCAGGCGCAGGCGATCCAGCAGGTACTCCCGGTCGTCTTCGGGTTCATAACCTATACTTTGGCCGCGGGTCTGGGGATCTACTTCCTGGTCGGCAACCTGATCCAGATCGGGCAGCAGCGCCTCCTGCTTCGCCACCGCCAGGAGGCCGCTGCCGAAATGGAGCGGCGACTGGCCGCCCGCTCAGCGAGTGACCGGGAATCGACGGGGCGAGCTCCACGGGGCGACCGGCCGCAAGAGAGGACCTCTACACAAAGTCGAAAGCCCCGCGACCGCCAGGGGGTCGCCGCAGGAGCAGCCACCGTGGCCGGAACAAAGGCTCGCCAGGGAGACGGTGGCGCCAGCCCGAAGGCGAGGAAGCGGCGCAAGAAGAAGTAGTCGTGGCGAGGAGAGACAGACCAGGGCCGGCTGCAGGGCGCCGACACCCGTCCCTGGTGGGGCCGGATGACAGGTCCCGGGCGCGGACTGTCGAGGAACTCTTCTGGGCGACGCGGGACGCTGACAGCGCGGAACGATGAGGAGGAATCACCGAAGTGGAGTGGGTGGAGGCTAGCGGCGATACGGTCGAAGAGGCGATTCATGCGGCCCTCGAGAAGGCACGACTGAGCGAGGACCAAGCAGAGGTGGAGATCTTGGCCAAGCCCTTGGTCGGGAGGATCTTCGGAGCCAAGGCGAGGGTCAGGGTCCGTCCTCGTGGGGATCTTTCCCCCGAGGCACTTGCGCCTGCGGCCGCCAGGGTGGCCGAAGACTTCCTGGGGGGTCTGGTGGATGCGTTCGGGCTGAGCGCGAGGGTCAAGACCAGGGTGGAAGACGGGGCCATCTTTGTCGAAGTCGAGGGTGACGGACTGGGGGTGCTTATCGGGCACCGCGGGGCTACGCTTGCGGCGATCGAGGAGATCGTGAGGACCGTGGTCGCCAGGAGGATGCGGACGAAGGTGCGCATTCAGGTGGACATTGGCGGGTACCGAGAGAGGCGGCGCGCGGAGCTCGCCGACTTCGCTCGCGGACTGGCGGAGCGGGCGGTCCGCGAGAAGATCCAGATAAGTCTGAAGCCGATGTCGCCTGCTGACCGAAAGGTGGTTCACGACGCGGTAAAGGAGGTCGAGGGGGTGAGGACGTTCTCGGAGGGCGAGGAGCCGAGGCGGAACGTCGTCATCGCCCCGGTGGAGTAGGGAGGATCCCGAGTCACCCACCACTCGGCGGGCGGAACGAAGGGGGTGCCTCGCCTCGCGGTCGGACGGCTCGGCCGGCATTCCTCGTGGTAACCGGTTCGCTGTTGCGCAGGCGGGTTGCACTTCCCTTTTGCAGGAGGACCCCCTCCAGACGGGCTTTCTCGGGGCTACGCGGCGCGCTCTTGGAGGGGGGAGGGCGGGTCTTGGCGCATCGGCGCCCACAGGACTCAATCCCCTACGTTCTACGGAGCCCGCGGGACCTTGCCCCGGAACGCGTCTTGACCTGGAAGCGCGAAACCGCCGTCGCGTTGGGGTGTCGGGGCCATGACACGAGCGGGTGGGTGAACCGGCGGTCCGACAAGCAACCCCTGCATACGTGATGGCCAGTATGCACCGGGCGCCCGGCGGGAGCCCTGGCAACAACCCCTGCAGATGCGAGATGACTAAGTCCGGCAGGGTCGCGATTGCCGCCTCGGAGCTCGTCGCGGGCGGCTGGCCAAGAGGCCGGTGTCGGCGCGGGGAGATCGAGCGCTGGCGCCTGGCGAACGGGTCGGTTCGGGACACGGGGCTGCGACACGCGCCACCGATTCCTCCCGAAGGGGCGCTTGTGGGGGCGTGAGGGGCTCGAGAACCGCTACCGGGGTTTCACGTGAAACCGGCACGCGGAGAGCCCGTGAAATGCGGTTGGGAGTTCTGCCGGTCAGGACATATGACTCCTCGCACTGCCGAGTCATTCGGGGCGAGACCATCCCCACCGAGGCGTTTGCGGAGGGCAGCGCCCCAGGCGGGTGTTTCACGTGAAACCGGAGGCAATTCCGACGGCGCTCCTTCTCCGGCACTGACGAAGCCGGCATTGACGAACGCTCGGCCAAGTGGGGAAGGGGAAGCGACGTCTTCCCGGCGGCAGATTACCCTGGATGGGTATCCACGGGACACGGTTTGCCAGGGCGCGGCTCCCTCGAATTTTTTCCGGACGACCGCCGACCGCAGCTTCTGGCGGGCGGATTCGGGGTGCCAGCGGGATGCCCAGGCAGTGGCAGGGCCGGGCCAATTGCGCCCTCGGCCCGCTCCTACGGTCAGCGGCGCGCCGCGCGCGGACGCACCCCATACGATCGGAGAGTTCATCTCGGTAGACGTGAGGGCCCGCAGACATTGGGCGTATGACGAACGGGCGAGCCGATCAAGAAGAGAACGCAGTGGAGCTCCTCCGCTCTGGCTTGTCGTCCACGCTCGGGAAGGTCGCGTCAATCGGTGTGGAAGTACCTGATGCCGCGCCGACCACTCTCCTGCGCTACTGCGAATTCCTCTTGCGGAGCCGGGAGGCCGTCTCGAAGAAAGACCGGACACCGGAGCGTGTGCTGGGACACGTGGAGGATTGCGCTGCTGCACTCGAGGTCTGCCCGGAGGTCTCGGTCGCCAGGACGGTCTGTGATCTGGGTTCGGGCAACGGGCTGCCGGGGATCGTGATCGCGACCCTTCTGGGCTGCTACCGCCGCTCGGCGGGGCCAACTGGCCGGCCGGGGATCACCCTGCTCGAACGATCCGCTCGCAGGCGGGCACTCCTCAGGCGGCTCTGCGTGGAGCTCGGCCTGGATGCGAAAGTCGAGGGAAGCGACGGAGGCGGGACAACCCACGAGGTGGTCCTGATGAGGGCGGTCGTGCCCCTGCCTGAGGTCCCGTCCCTTGCGGTGCTCCACATGAGGCGCCCCGGCACGTGCGTGGTCTGGGCAGGGAATCCAGGCGCCGAGATGCGCTCGGCCTTCGAGGATGCTTGCCGGAGGAGCGGAGTCGTGGGAGAGTGGACTGTGCCGAGGGAGCTGCGCTCCCGAGGAGAGCTCGTGTTGGTGAGAACGACCGACCGAGACGACCGAGGGCAGGATCCCCTCGGGTCGGCTTGCTATCGGTAGGGTCGGGAGCCTGGTCGACAGTGTCGGAGAGCGCATCGGAGCCAACGGACGAAGAGCCCACTCTGGTGCTCGAGATGCCCGGGAGCCGTGAGTCCGCGCCGCGGGTGTCTCGAGCCGGCCACGTCGTGTCTGTGGTCAATCAGAAGGGCGGCGTGGGCAAGACCACGACCGTCATAAACGTGGGGGCCGCTCTTGCGGCGAGCGGATTGCGGGTGCTGGTGGTAGACCTCGACCCTCAGGCGAACTTGACCACAGGTCTCGGCCTGGACCCCAGGGCGCTGAGGGGTTCGACCTCCTACGAGGCGATCTCGGGGAGTCGACGGGCGCGGGAGCTCATAGTGGAAGCGCCGTCCGTGCCGGGATTAGGGGTGATGGCGGCCTCGGGGGACCTCGCCGGTGCGCAGATAGAGCTCGTTGCCGAGCTGGCCCGAGAGTCCAAGCTGAAACAGGCTCTCACCGAAATCGAACAAGAGTTCGACGTGTTGCTGATCGACTGCCCGCCATCGCTCGGACTTCTGACGGTCAACGCGATGGTGGCCTCCCATGCACTGCTGGTTCCGGTTCAGTGCGAATACTTCGCGCTCGAGGGCGTGAGTCAGCTCATCGAGTATGTGGGGCGGGTACGCCAGAGCCTCAACCAGAACTTGAGCCTTATAGGTATGGTCCTCACCATGGCAGACGCGCGCACGCGGCTTTCAGCTGAGGTCGCAGCCGAAGTGCGGAAGCACTTCGGCGTTACCGTATTCGACACGGTCATACCTCGCACGGTGCGACTGGCGGAGGCGGCGAGCTACGGCGAGCCGATCCGGGTCTTCGACCCCGCCTCGAAGGGGGCGGAAGCCTACGACGCCGTCGCAGCGGAGCTGGCCCGGCGCCTTGGCCTGGGCTCCGGTGGGGAGGCGGAGCGAGTGGGCTCCGCGGAACGAGCTGCGGGAAATTGACGGGACGCTCGCCTGCCCAGATGAAGCGAGATCCCACGGTAAAGGCGCGTACCCGGCAAGTGGCCGGGGCGCCGTGCGCGGTCCCTGCTGAGATGAAACGAGATCCCACGCTGGAGGGGCGGGCGCAGGGGTATCTGGCGCTGGGGCGCTGTCGTGAAGGGGTGGGCCGCGGTGCAGGTGCGGGTGGCAGGAGGCAAGTTCGCAGCGGACTTGCCCGTCGCTGGCTACGTGAGGCTCGACCGGTCCGGACCAGCGACGGTTCGACCAACCGAGGTTCTAGTCGGCAGAGTGGAGCAAGGGAGGGAATCGAGAGGTGAGGAGGCGGGGCGGTCTCGGCAAGGGACTGGCGGCGCTCTTGCCGCCTGGCGAAGAGGCGGGGCGCCTGGAGGAGGTGCCGGTGGACAAGATCAGGCCCAACCCCTACCAGCCTCGCCAGAACTTCGACGAGGAGGCCCTCAACGAGCTGGCGGAGTCGATCAAGGCGGTGGGCCTCCTCCAGCCGGTAATCGTGAGGCAGCGAGACGAGGAATTCGAGCTCGTGGCCGGGGAGCGTCGGTGGCGGGCGGCTCGCAGGGCCGGCCTTGGATCGGTACCCGCGATCGTGAGGGATGTCGACGACACCGAGGCCGTGGCTCACGCGCTCACGGAGAACGTGCAGCGCCAGCAACTGGGGCCCCTGGAGGAGGCCAGCGCCTACCAGCAACTGATCGAGGACTTCAACCTTACGCACGAGGAGATCTCCGCCAAGGTCGGCAAGTCGAGACCTGCCATCACCAATGCCCTGCGCCTGCTGCAGCTTCCGCCGGCAGTACAGCGACTGCTCGCGGAGGGCCGGATATCGGCGGGCCACGCCCGGGCCATCCTGATGCTCGAGGACAAAGCCGCCCAGGAGCGCCTGGGTCTCGAGTGTGCCAACCTGGGTCTTTCTGTCAGGCAGGCGGAGAACAGAGCCAGGGCGATGGCCGAGAGCCAGACCGGGCCGGCAGGTAGGGCTTCGGGAGCCGGGAGGCGGCGGAGCCGGGTGCCGGCGGCGGGGATCCTCGAGGCGGAGCGGGCTCTCGAGGAGGCTCTCGATACGGACGTCACGGTAGAGCCCAGGGGGAGTGGGGGCGGCGTCATCTCGATCCGCTACGCCGATTCCGAGGACCTGGAGCGGATCGTGAGGGTGATCTGCGGCTGAGAACCGGGCTCACGCCTCGGGCGAGCCGACGGCCGAATCGGGCCGATCACGCCCCCCGAGGAATCGTTCACTCCGTAGCGCAGTAGGATTCCAGGGCAGCAAGGAGGGCCTCGGCGACCGCCTCGACGACGGATCGGTCGCGCACCATGGCGGCGTCGGTCGGATTCGAGAGGGTGAGAGGCTCGACGACGCAAGCGGGGGCCTGGGTCCTGCGGAGGATGGTCCAATTCCTGCCGTGGATCCGACAGTCGGGGCGGCCAAGTGCCGCAACGAGGTTGTCCTGACAAAGTGCAGCGAGCCGACGCCCCGCCCGGGAGTGCCCGCTGGTCCCGGAAAAGTAATAAGAGGCGGTTCCCGCTGCATCGGGGTCGGAGGCCCAGTTCAAGCCCATAGAGATGACGATGTGAGCATCCGCGGAGTTCGCAAGAGCCGCTCGCTCGTCCGCTGTGAGGAATTCGCCGGTCCTGCGTCTGCTGATGGGGAGGGCGCGACGGCCTTCGAGCTTTCGGGCGAGAACCTCCGCAACCGAAAGGGCGAACCGGGCGATCTCGGCATCGACCGCGGGCTCGTACCGTTGCTCCAGCCCCGAGGGCGTATCGAGGTAGACCTTCATGCCCTCCAGGTCCTTCGAGGGCGGGAAAGTCTCGCTGGGGGAGCCGGCGCTCAGGTGCCGGCCACGGCGGCCGAGCGTATCGAGGGCAGCGTGGGTGAGCGGCCCGAATACGCCGTCGGCGACGAGACCGGCCTGGCGCTGGAACTCCTTGAGCGCTGCCTCGGTCGCCGGCCCGAAGACGCCGTCGGCTCGTCCGCAGGCGAAACCGAGGGAGTTCAGGCGACCCTGGAGCTCGGCCACGTCTCGGCCCTCGAGCATGGGCTGTGTGTAGTAGAGCAGTCGGTCGCCGAGGGAGAAGCCGGAGCGGAGGATGTCTTGCCAGGTCTCCGGACCTACGAGGCCGTCTACCAGCAGACCGTGGTCTTGCTGGAGCTTCCGTACGGCGGCGGCAGTGGACTTCCCGAAGTACCTACGGGAGACCTCCTCTTGAGCGACCGAGTATCCGAGGGCGAGCAGCCGGGCGTGGAGATCGGCTACCTTGGGGCCGCCGCTGCCCTCGCCGAATACCGAAGAAGGGGGCGGAGTGGCTTGGCCTTCGGCGACAGGAGGTTCCGCAGGCATACGGGCACTCGTTCCGGCACCGCCGACAGCGCCGTGGGCCTTGCGGTGTCGCTTCATTGCGGCGTGACCCTGGAGACCAGGTGGGAGGCGTGCGGACCGAGGGCGCGGGCGGCTAAGGCGTCTCGGTATCCGGCCCGGACCTGGAAGTCGACTGGGAGACGGTCAGGTGCGGCGTGATTCGCTTCATGAGCGCCGGGGCCGGCATAGCGCCGCGGATTCGGTAGACCTCCTTTCCGCCTACGAACAGGATCATGGTGGGTATCGCCATGATTCCGAAGCGGGTGGCAAGGTCGGGATTGGCGTCGACGTCGACCTTGGCCACCAGCATGCGGTCCGCCTCCCGCGAGGCGACCTCCTCCAGAACCGGCTCCATTGCCTTGCACGGCCCGCACCATTCCGCCCAGAAATCGACCAAGACCGGGCGGTCAGCGCCCTTGACGTATTCGTCGAAAGTTGCCTCTTCGAGTTGGACCGGGTGAGTCTGACTCATCTTGCTCCTTTCTGACTAATGGCGTACGAGTGCGGCTGTTGGGTTCGGGGCGGCGCGCTCGAGGTGTCCTCCCGAGGGCGGAAAAGAGGGGGCCCGCACTTGGGGAGGTGGTACGAGTCCGTGAAATGGCCGCCCGGGGGGGTAGGGGGCCAGGAGGACCACCACCTCGCTCAGGCCTCGTCCAGCCATCGGGAGGCGTCCATTGCGGCCATGCACCCCATGGCGGCAGCGGTCACCGCCTGGCGGTAGCGGCGGTCAGCAGCGTCGCCGGCGGCGAAGACCCCTTCCACCGACGTACGGGTGAACTCGTGAGTCTTGATGTATCCCAGATCGTCCAGCTCCAGCTGCCCCTTGACGAGGTCGGTATTGGGTGCGTGCCCGATTGCGACGAATACGCCGTCTACGGGGAGTTCGGAAACCTGTCCAGATGAGACGTCCTCGACCTTGATTGCGGTCGCAACCTGCTCTCCCAGAATCTCGACGACCCTGGTATTCCACAGGAAGTCGATCTTGGGATTGGACATGGCGCGCTCCTGCATGATCTTGGAGGCCCGCAGGGTATCGCGCCTGTGGATGACGGTCACCCGTTCGGCGTACCGGGTGAGAAAGAGCGCTTCCTCCATGGCGGAGTCGCCTCCGCCCACCACGACTACTCTGCGGTCCTTGAAGAAGGCCCCGTCACATGTAGCGCAGGTGGATACGCCCATCCCCATGTACTCGGATTCGCCGGGGACGCCGAGACGCTTGGGCGACGCGCCCATCGCCAGGATTATCGAGCGGGCGCGGAAGGTGCGCTCGCCCGCTCGCACAACGAAAGGTCGAGTGGACAGGTCCAGCGCCGTGGCAGCGACCGGCAGAAGGCGGGCGCCGAAGCGCTCGGCCTGAGACCGGAACTTGTCGATCAGCTCGGGCCCCAGCACGCCGTCGGGAAAGCCAGGGTAGTTCTCCACGTCGGTGGTGAGCATGAGCTGGCCACCCGGCTGCTGTCCGAATGGTCCAAGCTCTCCCTCCAATACGAGGGGTTCCAGGAGGGCCCTTGCGGTGTAGATGGCAGCGGTCAGGCCTGCCGGCCCACCACCTACGATGACGACCTCTTGAGTGCGTTCTTCCAGGTCAGATTCGTCGGACATCTCGGTGCCTTTCTCGTGTGGGGCCGGTCAAGCACACCGGCCTCCGATGTCGGAAACGAGCCGGTCGCTTCCACCTTCCATGCGGATGGACCTCCCGCACTGCGAGGGCTGGCCGCCTAGCAGTCCTGGCGACTCCCCTGCACCTGCCGCCCAACCGGTCAGGAAGTCAGGGCTCCCTTGCCGCCTTCCGCCAGAAGACAGCGACTCCAAGGGTGACAAGTAAAACCCCGAGTACGGCGTGGACAATCCACTCATTCGGAGCCAGGAGTGCTGAGGCCAGGCGGAATGCCCCGACGAGGAGCACGACGACAGCGGCGGTGCCTACGATTGCGCTGAGTAGCGCTAGCACCAGCGCGCGGGCGGACCGCTCGAGGGGCTGCGCGATCTTCCTCCTGAACAAGTCGGCGACCCCGTCTATGCGGTCGACGACCTTTCTGGGAAGGTCGGGGTCGCCGAGCGGTCCGGCGGCGGCGAGGCGATCGCGCTCGGCTATCGAGCTCAGACGTGCGCGCTCGGAGCCGGCGCCGGTAGCGCCTGTATCCGTACCGAGGGTTCGACGACTGGCTGCCATCCGGATCCTGCCTCTGCTGTCCTGTGTCACGAGCGACTATAACAGACGCCCTCAGGCGCACCCCCAGGACGTCGTCGGAGGCAGTCGCCCGGCAGGTTCAGTCCCAGAAAGCGGTTCCCAGGAAAGTGCAGTCCTCGACGGCCATGGCATAAAAGACCACGCCGGAGAGGGGCTCCTTGGGGCCGACGTCCCGGGCATAGACGAAGACGAGGAGCCAGGCGTCTTTCCCGGCGAAACGGGCGTGTTCCACGTAGGCGGGGAGTATGGGTCTGGGCACGGCACGGAGCACAGCGTTCATGCACTCGGCGGGCGAGCGCCCCCGTACAGCGGCTGCTGCCTCGCCCAGACGGATCTGCATGCTCCGCTGGTTGCCTCCGACATCCTCGGCCCGGTAGGAGTCCTTGAAGGCCCGGATCGTCGCGTCGCCCTCGATGGCCGCGCGGGCAGCCTCGAGGTCGGGGAAGGAGCGACCCCGGTCGACGAAAGCCGGGGCGGGGCCGGCCGGTGGGGCGGAAGCGTCAGTGGCGGGAGAAGCCACTGCGGTTACCGGCGGGGCGGGAGTGGGGCTCTCCAGCGGACGGCGGCCGCCGGCACCCAGAAGTGCCCGTCCCGCAACGAGAAGCAAGATGGCCACGACCGCTGCCACCGCCGAACCCCCGACTCTCCTGAGAGCCCGTAATCTCCCGGCGCGAGCCAGTCGGACCTCTCCGGCCTGCCGTGCCGCCTTGGTCAGGCGAGCGGTGACGGCCTCGGGGGGGTCGGGACGGGGTAGCTCTCGGAGGAGCTTGCCAAGCCCCGCAATCCCTTCCCCCACTAACTTGCAAGTCTTGCAGGACCGGAGATGCGAGACGGACTCCTTGTCGGGGCGGCGGCCCGCCGAGGCATCGAGGACGAGCCTGACGAGGTTGCCCACGCCGGGATGTGAGCCTGTCGTGTCGGGCAGGTCGCTACCTTGGCCGAGCTCTTCCTCTACCTTTCCGATGTGCTCGAATACGGCCATGACTGCCTGGGAGAGGAGATCGACGAGGGAGGCGGCCGGTTCAGCAGAAGCGGGCTCCTCGCTGCCGTCACTCCCCTCGACGCGTGCAGGCGTTTCTCGGGCGGAAACCAGAGCCTGAATGGTCTCGACCTCGAGTGGAGACACCAGGGCCAGGACAAGCGGGACTCTCAGTCGGGGAGGGAGTGCGTCGAGGGCTTCCCGGACCACAGGCGCGTGGGAGGTGTCGAGACTCGTTGCCATCCGGCGCACGACTTCCATGCCGGCGAACGCTTCAGGGGAGGCGGTGTCGATGGAGTAGTTCTGTCGACGGGAGTGCTCCGCCTCCCCCTCCCAGGCGGCGCTCGTCGTCATGGCGCGTCGGGCCGCGGTCAGATAAGCCAGGCGTAGCACCTCCGTGGCGGCAGCTTCACTGGAGGCAAGGTAGTCGGCTTCGTCGACCAGGCGGGCAGCGGCCTCCTCGGCTGCGGGAGAGATGCTGGCGAGCCCCCCGCCGAGGTCGTGGGCCGCGCCGAAGATCAGAGGCGCTGCTTCGACCGCCAGCTTGCAGGCCGTGTCCGGCTGAGGGGCGCGGCAGTAGTCGGCTGCGAGCCGTGCGATTCGCCGATCGAGACGCGACCCCTGTTGGGACATCGACGCGGCAGGCTCGGCCCGGGTCATGGGCCGACTCGCAGCAGCCCGGAGGGAAGCATTTCGACAAGTGCCTCGACGAGGCGCGAGGCGAGGCGCTGACTTGCCAACCCGGCGCTCGCGCACACGGCCAGGCCGATGCCGACACGCAAACCCGACCTGAGGCCGGCGGACTTCCGAGCCTGTCGGAACGTCGGCTGGAGGTCGGGCGCCTCGGGTAGAGGCGGGTGGACGGGGGGCTTTTCGGGGAGCACGACTTGCTGGGTGCCGCCAGACCGGGACGGGCCCCTGACGGAAGCTGGCAGCGGGGGCACGTGAGGTTCGGGCAACGGGTCGTCGACGAGGGTAATGTCCGGAGCTTCTCGCTGCAGCGAAGAAGCCAGCGAGATTTCGGTCCTGCCCTCACAGAACGGGGCGAGGGCCTCTGCGACCTCTCGGGCGGATGCGGGACGGAGGTCCGGGTCGGTCTCGAGACAGGCATCGACCAGCGCGGCAAAGGTCGGATCGAGGTCTGGAAGCCGCTCTGTTACCGGTGGGATGCGACGACTAGCCCAGCCCGATGACCTGGAGGGGTCAGCGCTCGCCCTCGGATTGAGGCCTGTCGTGGCCCTGTACATCACCAGACCAAGGGAATAAAGGTCGGAAGCCTGGCTGGCAGGAGCCCCCTCGAGCTGCTCTGGGGCCATGTACGAGAGCGTGCCGACCAGCTGACCCGCCCCCGTGACGTCATCGTCTGGAGAACCCAGCGGGCGGGCAATGCCGAAGTCGGCCAGCTTCGGGAATCCGGTCTGGGTAAAGAGGACGTTCGACGGCTTCACGTCTCGGTGGAGAATCCCCTTGGAGTGCGCGTAGTCGAGGGCCAGCGCCACGGCTCGGCCCACCACAGCAGCCTCTTTCGGTTCGAGAACTCTCGTGCGGAGCAAGCTCTCCAGGGAGCCCCCTTCGAGAAGCTCCATGACGATGTAGTAGGTGTCGCCATCCCGGCCGGAGTCGTACACCTGGGCTACGTTGGGGTGGACCAGGCCGGCAGCAGCTACTGCTTCACGCCTGAATCTGTCGAGAACCCCGGGTCTGCTCGCCGTATTCGCGGCGATCAACTTGACGGCGACTTCGCGTCCCAGCCTCGAGTCGCGGGCTGCCCAGACGGCAGCCTGCCCCCCGCTGGCTATGGGCCGGTCCAGGAGGTAGCGGCCCGACAGAGTCCGCTTATATCCCACCGGCATAGCGGACGCTCACGTCCACTCGCACGGTGTAGTAGTTCTTGAGGCCCAGGTACTTCAGCACGAGCGAGGGGGCACTCTTTTCAGCACTGAAGCTCACCGTCCCGTCCATGTCGAGATCGGGACAGTCGCTGTCGGGTCTTGGGGGAATCAACGTCGCTCCGTAGTCCTCGAGGGCCTTGGTGACGGTGGAGCAGACGGTGTCGTATCGCTGCGCGTACGAGGCAGCGGTAGAGCGCACGGCGGTCTGGGACGCGTCGAGGGCGGCCGACTTGGCCTTGTCCGAGAGCTGAACCTTCACGATCTGAGGCGCGATCAGGTCGAAGCCGAGTACCACGAGAACGACCAAGAGCAGGCCCACCTGCCACAGCTTGCTCTGCCCTGAGTCGTCCAGCCGGCGCCTGCTAGAGGCGCGTGCCCTGGAGGTGACCAGTACCGAGGAGGCATGGCGTCGGACGACTCTGTGGTTCGATACGTACTTCACGGGACTCCTCCACCTGACGCGCGGAACGGTTCGCCACGACCTGTCCGCTTGTCGGCCCTCGCATAGTGGCGTAATCGACGGCTGTTCAATACTAGCCTGGTTGGGGCGACGGCAAAGGGAAGGCAGGCTTTGCCGGGCTAGCTACGGGCGAGAGCGGATGTGTTCAAGAGAAGTCTTGGGAGCGTGGCCGCTTGCGTCTGAGCCCCTGCGCGATCCACCAGTACGAAAGGACCCCCAGGGCGGCCACGCCGAGCAGGATTGCAAGTGGCCCGACGCGCATGTACCGCACCTGAACTCTCTGGCTAGCCAGGACGAGCTTCCCGTCGGGGGAAGACAGCGAGACGTGCAAGCTGAAAGCTCCGGTGGCCTCTGCCTGTACGGGAACGTTCAGAGTGAAGCCTCCCGGCGGGACGGTAACGGGAGCTATCCGCTCCCCCTCCGGAAAGACCAGCTTGTCGCTCTGGAGAAGCACGGAGAGCTGGATCTGCTGGGGTAGGGAGTTCTCTATACGAATTGGAATCAGCGAATTCTGCGCTGTCAAGGTAATGCCCGCTGCCTGCGGCAGGACCACCTTGGAGGCGAGCTCACGGACCAAGGAGTTCACGGCATCGTAAGACCCTGCAAGCTGGGCAGCCAGGTCGGTGCCCGCCAGAGGGTCTCCTGGTGCCAGTGCCGCCGAAGGGGCGGCAGCCAGAGCGCGGCGGACCGCTCGCGAGGTATCGGATTCATGCCCGAGCATAGAAGCGAGACCTTCGACTGACGCCGCTGCATTGGAGAAAGCGACCTGGACCGGCGCGAATACGCCCCCCTGACTGCCTCTGAGACGCAAGACAGCCCGGACCCTCCTGGATGTGAGGGCAGGAGGCACCTCTTGAAAGAGAGACGAGGCAGGCACAGGTTCCAGCCATTCGGCCTCCTCTAGCATCGAGAGGAGAGCGGCGAGCCCGTTGGGATCGGGGCTCCAGCGGTATGGGGGGAGCAGGAAGACACCCCGGGTTCCCCCGGACTCTCTTGCCGCAAGGGAGAGGCGAGCCATTACTGCTGCTGGAGACCGGGAGGGGGAGGAGAAGTCTAGCGAGGAGAGGGCTGGCGAGACCTCTTCGTAGGCGACATAGACGGGCATCGCTCCTCCCCCCGTGATCTGCCCGAGTGCGGGCTGGAGGGCGGGAGCGGCCTCTGCATCCGACAGGTCTCCTTTCCTGATGACAGCGGACTCGAAGCCCAGCTCCGCCGCTCCCTCCAGGGATGGGGCGTCGAAGCCGTCTACGGGGGGGAGCGCCAGCTCGGTCGAGGTCGAGGCGGCAAGTACCGAGGATATGACCGCGGTGCCTTCGCTCCACTGAGAACGCATTTCCCGCTCCAGGCCGGGGGCAGAGTAGTAGGCGCTGGGGAGCAGCGAATAGGGGAGATGCACGACGTGGGCGCCGGCTTTCCGGGCGGCGATCGCGGAGAGCGAGGACACGGCTTCGCCGGCGTCGGGGTCCCCGGATCGAGCGACCTCGACGAGGTCCGACAGAGTCGACGGCTGGACCGCCAGGACCAGGGGAAGCGACTCTGCCCTGGCAAAGGTCCGGGAGAGGTGTGCAAGGCGGGTTACCTCCGTTGCGATGCTGTCCCGGTCGGATAGCCCGGCAGTATCGGTTGCCGCCAGGGGACCGGTAAGAGGACTCGATGCGATAGGGAGCACCAGCGCGAGTCGGAGCGGCCTCTGGTTTCTGGAGAAGGAGAACTCCACCAGCGTGCGGGCTTCGGCTTCGGTATGGGCGGGGTCGTCGCCTGACCGGAGCAAGAGGCGGACGACGTAGACTGCTCTTGCGGGGAAGTTGACGGACCGCTCCTGAGGCGAGGGGGGATTGACTGGCAGGTCCAGCCCGACCGAGACGGCCCTTCCGGGAGGGATTTCTGCGAGGTCGATCGTGGTGATCTCTCGGAACTGGACGCCTTCCGGGTCCTGAAGTGCCCGTTCGAGAGCAGGGACCGATTGAATGGGCGTGCTGACCGAGACACCTAGTGCGGCTGCGGAAGTGGTGTCAGTAGAGGGCCTTCTGACGAGGGCCTCGATGTGGAGGGTGGACCCGGGCAAGTGCGAGAAGGTCTGGCCCGTCACGGTGACGCTCGGTCCAGCCGAGGGATTCGGTCGCGCCTCCGCTCCAGCGCCCCTCTCGAAAACGGGTTCCCCTGCCACCACACGGGCTCCGGCATTGGCTTCTGCGGGGAAACCGCCTGCCCGGTGCAGTGGCCGAGGTGAGAGTCGTGTGGCGATTCTGTCACTGGCCGGAGTGAGCCCTGAGGGTCCCAGCGCTGCCAGGACGGCTGCAAGAGCTGCCAGGACGGCAGCGGTCGAGAGAGGTCGGCCCGTGAGAACGCGTCTAGATGACATCGCCCATACCGGAGCCGCGGACAAGGTCCATACTCAGAACCAGGAGCGGGCGGCCAAGCGGAGCGAAGCCGAGCGACTCGTAAAGGGTCAGAGCTCCCAGGTTGGTGGCGGGCGTGTTGACCCAGAGCACCGAAGCTGTACTCCGGCGTGCCAGCCGCATGACCGAGATGGCCAGGGCCCTCCCGAGGCCTCGGCGCTGCCACGCGGGATCGACCCCCAGGCGCTGAAGGTAGGCGGTGCGACCCTCTATTCCGAGGATCGCGTAGCCCAGCAAGGGATCTCCCTGAGGGTAGTGCAGGTCTGGAGCAGGTGCCAGGGCTTCGGCGACCAGCACGACGGCAGAGCGAGTCGCCCTCACCGCGTCCTCGATGCCCTCGGGGGAAAGGCTCCAGAACTCGGGGAAGGCACGCCGGTCGAGGCCGGCAATTTCCTGGTAGCGATGTGGGTCTGCAGGCACGATCCTGGCGAGAGGCTTCGCAGTGCGTTCTCTGGGCACACGACTGAAGCGTCCTACCGACCTCTTCAGCACGACCAGCTCCTCGACGACCGAGAACCCCGTTTCCAGGAAGGGGAGGGCGGCTTTCTCGTCGACGGCTTCCGTGAACACCCGGTCGAAGCCCATGGCAGCGACCCGGCGTGCGGCTTCGTCCACCGCCCGAGCCCTAGGTGGCGAGTGGCCGCGGACTGCGATAAGCGGCCGAGAGCCACGGGGTCCGCGCCAGAAGGAAAGCTCTATCGTGGCCTCGCCGGAGACGACGAGGGGCACGCGGTCTTCGGGAGCGGACCCGGAGCCGGGCGGTCCTTTGGCTGCTAGCATAGTCGTGGCCTCGAAAGCTGCCCGTAAGCTGGGTAGCGGGCCGGAAGGCCGGGTGTCACAAGGCTCCACGGTGCCCCACGAGCCGGCGCTCCGTCAGCCAATTATCTCGGCCCGGCGCATGGAGGGCTGCAGGCGTGGTGTCAACTTTTGGCCTCAGGGGGCCGATAAGCGAATTTGGCCTGGCAGCTTCGCGCTCTGGACGGAGGAATTCCGAGGAAGGGGGAACGCTCCCATGACTCAGCTTGACATAGACGAGCTCTTGCGAGTCGTAGTCGAGGTCCGGGCGTCCGACCTGCACATGAAGGCGGGTTCCCCTCCGATAGTCCGCATCGACGGGCAGTTGACGGTCCTGGACGACCGACCTCCACTTACGCCCCAGCAACTCGAAGAAGTCGCGTACCGCATCATGCCACCGAACCGTGCCGACGAGTTCACCAAGAAGAACGAGGCGGACTTCGCGTACGCGATCTCGGGTGTCGGCCGTTTCAGGGTGAACGTATTCCGCCAGCGTGGCTCCGTGGGTGTCGTGATGCGAAGAGTCCTACCCGGAGCCCCCCCCTTCGAGACCCTCGGCCTGCCGCCGGTGGTCAAGAGATTGGCCGAGGAGCCGCGGGGACTGGTTCTCGTCACCGGTCCGACGGGATCGGGGAAGACGACCACCATTGCGGCAATGATCGACCACATCAACTCGACCAAGAGGGTCAACATCGTAACCATCGAGGACCCCATCGAGATCCTGCACCCGGACAAGATGGCCATAGTCAACCAGCGCGAGGTCGGGACCGACACCGAAGACTTCCGAGAAGCGATGAAGCGTGTACTGCGCCAGGACCCGGACGTGATCTTCGTCGGAGAGATGCGTGACCCCGAGACCGTCTGGGCGGCACTGGCGGCAGCCGAGACGGGACACTTCGTCCTCTCCACGCTTCACACCACCGACGCCACCGAGACGATCAACCGCATCATCGACTTCTTCCCGCCGCATCAGCAGAAGCAGGTCAGGCACTCGCTGGCAGGCTCTCTAAAGGGGATAATCAGCCAGCGGCTGCTCGAGCGTGCGGACGGTTCGGGGCGAATCCCCGCCGTCGAGGTTCTCGTGATGACGGGGCGGATATTCGACAAGATCGTCAAGCCGGAGGAGACCCACCAGATCCCCGAGATCATTGCCGAGGGCGAGTACTACGGCATGCAGACCTTCGACCAGTCGCTCTTCAACCTGTACAAGAACGGGCTTGTGTCGCTGCGCGATGCGATGGCAGCTGCTACCAACCCGCACGACTTCAGGATCATGCTGCAGCAGGCTGGCCTGCTGGCACCGACCGGTTGAGGGCCTTTGTGCCCGGTTTTGCCCGGCCGTCGTTGAACCCTCTTCTGATATCGGATAGCCTGCAGGGAGCCGAGCCTGCACACCCGGACGGGGCGAGTATGCGGGTGGGCGCTCGGGGCGAGAGCGGCTCGGGGAGAAAAGCAGCTTAGGGCACCAAGGAGATCGCCATGGGAACTCCACAGTACGGGAACCCTCCGCCTGCAGGGTACGGACAGCAACCGGGATATGGACAGCCGGCACCTCAGCCTCACCCTCCATACCCTCAGGCTCAGGCTGCCGCATACGCTCAGCCCGGGTACGGGTACGGAGGCGGCGGGGGGCTGCCGCCCGCCGACATCGGCAAGCGAGTGATCGCAGGGCTCGTCGATTGGGCGATTTCCATAGGGATATACGTGGCGATCGGGGTCGTCCCCGCCGTGATCTTGCGGGCGGTCAGACTGGGAATGCTCACTCCATTGCTTTTGCTCGCAGGGTGGGCGGCGTCGTTCATGTACAAGCCGTACTTCGAGGTCACCAAGGACGGCCAGACCATCGGCAAGAAGATGCAGGGGATCAAGGTCGTCAAGCAGAACGGCGCCCCCGTCGACTGGGGGGCTGCGATACTGAGGCAACTGCTGTGGTGGCTGCTCGGCATCATTGAGCTGATCGTCATCCTCGTGAAGTCGGACAGGCTCCGACTCGGTGACATGGTTGCCGGGACGACGGTGGTGGATGTCGCTGTCGTCGGGGCTACGGGCATGGGCTACGCACAGCCCGGCTACCCCGCACAGCCTACGGCGCCTGCGCCAGCACCGCCCCAGCCGCCAACGGCTCCGCAGACGCCACCTGTAGCCGCGCCGCCGCCTCCTCCCCCGCCGCCACCTCCCGCCCAGCCGGGGGGCTACCAGCCGCCGGCTCCTCCCCCGCCTCCACCAGCACAGGGCTAGGCCGGCTGACGCCGCTGCAAGCGGGCTGGTCGCAGCGGATCTCGCCGCGGCGCTAAGGGGGACCTGTCGCTCCCCCAAGGCCAGGGCGCCGGGTCCCGGGAAGGTGGGTGTGCTACCCGCTGCCGAGTCGATTTGCGGTCCGCGCGCTCGCTGTGCCCGGGTTCGGTGGTGCGGGATGCCGACTGGCTGGAAAGTCCACCAGCGCCGTCTCGGCTCCTCTCTGTAATCTGCATATCTCATGAACCACAGTCTTCCCGCACGCCTCGAGGCGCTCCTTTCGGGGGGCATCGCAGGGCTCGTCTCCGCATTCGACGAGGCGGGCCACAGCCTTTACCTGGTCGGGGGCACCGTGAGGGACCTGTTTCTGGGCCGGCCCCAGACAGACATAGACTTCGCCACGGACGCCCGCCCCGACCGCATCGAGGAAATCGTCAGGGGCCTGGGCAAGGTATGGCTCGCAGGGAAGGAGTTCGGCACCGTAGGGCTCGACCTCGGGGGGACTAAGGTCGAGATAACCACCTTCAGGTCGGAGGTCTACCCGAGAGACTCGAGGAAGCCCGAGGTGAAGTTCGGGGACTCGATCGAAGCCGACCTCGAGCGGCGCGACTTCACCATCAATGCCATGGCCATACAAGTCCCCTCGGTCAGGCTGGTGGACCCGTGGGGCGGCGTCGAAGACCTACAGAGGAAGCGGCTGCGGACCCCGAGCCGTCCCGAGCGAGCCTTCGACGAGGATCCTCTCCGGATGCTGCGGGTCGCACGGTTCGTCTCCCAGCTCGGCTTCCGGGCGGACAGGCCGGTGCTCACAGCCGTCACCCAGATGCGCAAGCGACTGGGGATCGTTTCGAAGGAGAGGATCAGGGACGAGTTCTCCCGTCTGGTGGTCGGGGACCACGTCGAAGACGGGCTCTGGGTTCTGATAGACACCAGGTTGGCAGAAGAGTTCATTCCCGAAATTCCAGCCTTGCGTCTCGAGCAAGACCCGATCCATCGTCACAAGGACGTCTTGCGGCACACGGTCGCGGTGACCGCCAAGGTCTCGCCGCGCCTGAGACTTCGTCTGGCTGCACTCTTCCACGACGTGGGCAAGCCGGCTACCAGGGCTTACGACAACGGGAAGGTCACCTTTTACCACCACGAGGTCGTGGGTGCCCGCCTGACCTCCAGGCGGCTGAAGGAGCTCCGGTACCCCAACAGCTTGGTGGAGGAAGTCTCGACCCTCGTGTACCTGCATCTCAGGTTCCACACCTTCGCCATGGGATGGACTGACCGGGCAGTTCGGCGGTACGTGAGGGACGCAGGACCGCTCCTGGAGGACCTCAACGAGCTGGTCCGCTGCGACTGCACCACCCGGAACAGGAAGAAGGCGGAGGAGCTGGCCGCGCGGATGGACCAGCTAGAGGAGCGCATAGCCGAGCTCCGAGCCAAGGAGGAGCTGGCGAAGATAAGGCCCCCACTCGATGGCCATCAGGTCATGCAGTACCTGGGAATCGGCCCGGGGCCGCTCGTTGGGGAGGCCCTCGACTACCTGCTGGAACAGCGCCTCGACCTGGGGCCCGTTCCGGAGGAACAGGCCTACGAGATGCTCGCGAAGTGGGCTGCCGAGAAGGGCCTGGAGATCAGGCCCCGCACTTGACGACCAGTACCGGAGGGAGTGCCTGCACCAGGCTCGGCGGGTAGACCCTGTACCACGGGTCGGTAGGGGGAGCCGAGGCGGGTAGCTCGAAGAGCTGCTGGACGGAGAAGCCCTCTCTCGTCAGCAGGGAGACCAGTCCGCTCACCGTGTAGGAGTAAAAGTCCACTGCCGAGTCAGGACTCCCCGGGATCAGCTCCCGACTCGACCGGCAGCCGTCTGCGTACGGGCCGACAAAGGAGCCCGAGGCCCGGTCCATGGCCGACCAGAAAGGGTGCTCGATGCTCAGGACGAACGTCCCACCGCTGGCGAGCACTCTCGAGACAGCCCGGACAACCCGTGGCCAGTCGGCCACGAAGTTGAGGGCCCAGCAGCAGACGACCAAGTCGACGGTGTCGGCAGGGAGGAAGATCAGCTCGGCGAGGCCTGCCTTCCTGAACTCGACCTTCACCTCCTCTCGCTCGGCGAGCTTGCGGGCGATCTCCAGACGCCTTTCCGAAAAGTCCACTCCGGTGACGTGAGCGCCGGCCTTCGCCAGCGCCACTGTTCCGAACCCAGCTCCACAGCCAAGGTCCAGGACGCGCTTGCCCGAGACGGGCCCGAGGAGGTGGAGCTCTTTTTCTCCCGCCACGAGCGGACCGTAGGCTACCTGGCCCTGAAGGGGCGGGAACGCCCGGTAGAACTCGGCCGCGTGAGTCTCCCACGCTTGAAGGGGTTGCGACCGGGATGCCGGCTGGGGGGCCTGCCGGTCGGGTGATTGCCTAGGGCCAGGTGGTTGGTCGGCGTGGAAGGTGTCGCCCATGGGCTACTCCCGAAGTGGCCGGGGTCGGCTATGCAGGGTCCCTACGTGGCACGGCTGCGAGCGAGGGCGGGCCGTCGTTCGCGCGGCGAGGACCGTGCCAGAGGGCTCGATAGGATTCTCCCACAGCAGTTGGTTATCGTGATGGATGCGGCTCCTATTGCTGACTTCGACCCCTCGTCTCGGGAGGCCTTCTTGGTTCAGGGCTGTCCGTCCTGTGGCGCCAAGGTACCGTCCGGTGCGCGCTATTGCGCGGACTGTGGTGCTCCTTTGGGTAGCCGGTGCGGTATGTGCGGTGCCGCTGTCCCGGCCGCGGCTCGATTCTGTCCTTCCTGCGGTAGCCGGCTTTCGAGGCCGGCGAGAAGAGGGGCCCTGGCGCGCAGGCTAATCTCCGGCGTCGCCTCGAGGGCGGCCGTAGAGGGGAGGCCTGGGGGAGCCCCCGGTGAGGTCGTGGCAACGGACGAGCAAGTTGGCGACGTCGCCGCCAGGCCAGAGTCGCAGGACTCCGGGAGCGGCAGCGCGGCGCTCTCGGGAGGCCCGCTCGGGAGGGACGAGCGGCGTCTGGTCACCGTGCTCTTCGCCGACATCACCGGGTTCACCTCCCTGGCGGAAAGGCACGACCCGGAGTCGGTCAAGTCTGCCGTGGACAGGCTCTTGCGTTCCCTGGCCGGTGTCGTCGAGAAGTACGGCGGAACGGTAGACAAGTTCATCGGCGACAACATCATGGCCGTCTTCGGGGCGCCGTTTGCGCACGAGGACGACACGGAGCGAGCACTTCGGGCAGCCCTGGAGATGCGTGAACGAGTAGAAGCGTTCAACAAGGAGCAGGGAGACGGGGGCTTTCAGTTCGATGTCCGGATCGGCGTGAACGCGGGCGAGGTCGTCGCCGGGAGGCTTGGCGGCGAAGGGGCGGCCGAGTACACGGTAATAGGCGACGCCGTCAATGTGGCCGCGCGCTTGCAGCAGGCAGCGGAACCAGGGGAGATCCTGGTGGGTGCCGAGGCGAAACAGCTCTGCCCCCCCCTGCTCCGGTTCTCCAAGCCGCGAAAGATATCCGCCAAGGGCAAGTCTCAGCCGGTTGTGGCGTATTCACTCGAGGCTGCCCTGGGTCCCCCCGGAGGGGCAGGCCGGGAAGTGGAGAAGGCTCGAGGGATCGAGTCACCGTTCCTCGGCAGGGAAGAGGAGCTTCAGGCGCTCCGGGTGCTCGCCCGGGTGGCGGCGGACCTGAGGCGGCCCTATCTCATCACCGTCGTGGGGGAACCAGGGATAGGCAAGACCCGGCTGGTCGAAGAGGCGATCACTGCCCTGGAAAACGAGGGCGTCGTAGCCCTGTGGGGGAGAGCACTGCCTTACGGCTCCACCTCCCGCCTCTACCCGCTGGTCGAGATGGCCAAGGCGCTGTGCGGCGTGGAGGAAGGAGACTCTCCGGAAGCGGCGAGGGAAAAGGTGGTGAAGACGACATCGGTGATTTTCGGCTCGTCCCCCGCGCCCTCCAGCGGGCTGCAGCGGCGCATCCTCGAGGCGATGGGCATGCAGGAAGCCGAGGCCGCCGAGGTGGCACGGGATGTCGCTGCCCCTATACTCGCTCTCTTCGAAGCCGCGTCCCAGCGCTTCCCCCTGATCCTCGCCTTCGACGATCTCCACTGGGCGGAGGACGAGCTGCTGGACGTCGTGGATCGGGTGAGCATGGATGCAGGCGCTGGGGCACTGGTCGTGTTCGCAATAGCACGACCCGAGCTGCTCGAAAGGCGCCCCACGTGGGGTGGGGGCAAGAGGCAGTCGCACATCACCGAGATCGGCTCCCTCCCGGAGGAGGTCTCGGCCCGGCTGGCCCGGCAGCTGTTCGCGCCCGAGGAGCCCTCGTCCGATCTGGTAGACGTCGTGGTCCGGCGCGCTGGGGGGAACCCGCTCTTCATCTCCGAGCTGGTGGCCTATCTCAAGGGCCACGGGTTGAGGAGGGGTCGGGAAGGGCGCCTGGAGCTGGACGAGTCCGCCCCGGACGCTCTCCCCCTCACGCTTCGCTCGGTCATAGGGGCGAGACTCGACTCGCTCAGCTCGGAGCTGCGTGAACTGGTCCAGGTTGCCTCGGTCGTGGGTGACGAGTTTTCTGCAGAAGCACTCTCCGTGGTGTCGGGCCTCGAAGAGGATGAGGTCGGGGGCGCGCTGGAGGAGCTCGAGAGGGAGGGTCTCGTCGTCGAAGACCTTACCTCGGGGGAGGGTCGGGCGAGAACGTACAGGTTCAAGCACGGCCTGGTTCGTGAGACCGCTTACAGACTGCTCCCCAGGGCGAGCCGCTCCCGCCTGCACGCCGCTTACGGAGAGTGGCTCGAGTCGGTGTGGGTACCCAGCGTTGCAGCGGACCTGACCGCAGAGGGTGCCGGAGTGAGCGAGGTCGTGGCGTACGACCCGTCGGCCGAACGGATCGCCTACCACTACGAGGAAGCCGCCAAGCTCGCCGCCCCAGGCGAGGAAGAGAGAGCGCGCCGGCGGGCATTCGACTTCCTGGTAAAGAGTGCCCACCGCGCCTCGGGAATGGCCCTGTACAGGGAAGCCGAGCGGCTTTACGTGCGAGCCCACAGCCTCCTCCCGCCCACGGCCTCTTCTCTCGAGGGCCTGGCCTGGGCGAAGTTCTGCATGGGGGACCTCGACAGCGCAGAGGAGGTCGTGGCCCAAGCAGTGGAGCTGGCGGACTCTGTTGGGGATTCTTCCGCAGAGGCGAGATGCCTGTTGACCCTGGCGCACATTCTGCAGCGAAGGGGGGAGCTGGAGGAAGCCGTGGAGCTCACCGAGCGAGCCGCCAGGGTGTGGGAGAGTTCCGGGGAATCGGGCGGCGTGCTCAAGGCGGAGATCGCGCGGGCGGAGCTGCTGGTGCTGGGTGGTGCGCCGAGGAAAGGCATCGAGTATGCCTTGGACGCCGCCTCGAAGGCGAGGGAGATGGGGAGCGAGTACCTCGAATCGACAGCGCTTCAGCTTGCCGGTGTGGGTCACTACCTGGTCGGTGAGCCCGTCGAGGCCCGCAAGCACCTGGAGGATTCGCTGATGCTCGCCTCCAGCGCGGGGAGCATCCCGGCGGTAGGCGGGGCAATCGTCGCGCTGGGGCTTCTCGACTACTGGGAGGGCCGGCTCGAAGACGTTGCGGCTACCGGCGAGAATCTGATGAAGCTGGCTCACGAGGCTGGCGAGCTGAGGGGGGAGGCGTTTGCCTCTGGACTTGCAGGCGCAGCCTACGTGGCACTGGGGCGCACGGGAAAGGCGACGCGCCTGCTCGAGGAGAACCTTCGCCTCTCCGAGCGCATCCAGGACCGGCTGTCCCAGGCCCTGGCCGCGGTCTACCTCGGACATGCCAAGGCGTATGCCGGCCACGTAAAGGCCGCCGAGGAGATGCTCCTCGAAGCGTTCGTCCTGGCGCGCTCCTCCGGCAACAACGCCCTGGCGGGTGGTGCGCTGGTGGTCCTGGCGGAGATACTGATCGAGACGGGGCGGCTGGGGGAGGCGGCTCTGCGCCTGCGGGAAGCCAGGCTCAGCTTCGAGGACTTTCAGGCTCCCGGGAGCCCCTGGAGGCTCGAGATGCTGCGAGCAGCAGCAAACCTGGCCGAGCGTTGCGGCGATACCGAGGGCGCTCAGGCACTGAGGAGGGCTGCGTTGCAGCAGAGCGAGGGCGGCTACGAGGAGCGGGCCATCGTGGTCAGACCGCTCATGCTGGAGATGGCGAGGGCCCTCACGAGAGAGGGTTCTCTCGAAGAAGCCGAGGCATACGTGGAGGAATCAGCAGAGCTTGCCACCGAGGACGCAGCAAGCGAGGTTCTGGAGCCGGTGGTGAGAGGGGAGCTGTCGGCTGCACGGAAGCGCTTCGAGGAGGCGGAAGGATTTCTCCAGAGCGCGCTGGGGAAGGCCTCCAGGCGCCAGAACGTCTTCCTCGTGAAGCTTGCCGGCGAGGCCTTGCGGGAGTTCTACGTGGCGCGGGGACAGGAGGAGAGCGCAGCAGAGGTCATGGAAGCCACCCATTCGCTGATCGAGAGGATCGAAAGCCTGCCCATGGAAGACCAGTGATTGGAGGAGGCGAGGCACCGTTCAGACTTCGCTGAATGTGATCTGCACTCCCGGAGCTTCTATCGGCCTGGTCTTGGTAGGTATTTCGCCCGAGAGGACGGCGTTGCCGGGCTGTATGTGCCGGTCGACCGACTCCTTGAATACCACCAGCGCCGTGAATACGTGGCTCTCGCCAGGCTCGAGGGCCGGGAACTGGCTCAGGTCCAGATCCTGACCGGCCGAAAACGTGCCCGCCGGTGTCGCGATGGTGGCCGACCACTTCTGTATCCCCATCTCGGAAAGGACCCTGGCGTCGAGCTTCTGCGCGGTGGTGTTGACGATCGAGATCCTCAGAGCTAACTGAGGGTCGGGCAACACGGCCAGCGACCTAGGGGCAGCCGGAGCTACGAGGTAGGTAGGCAACTGGGTCACCCCTTCCTTGGGGGCCGGTGAGCTCCTGGCCTCCACGATCACGGGTCTGGCCGACTGCCCGACCTGTACCGGTGAGGTCGCCAGGGCAGGCACCACCTTGTTCCCGACCTTCAGTGCAGCGAGGTGAACCAGAATGCGCTTGCCCGGGGAGGGTACCAGTTCCGGAGGGACTGGCGAATCCGAGGGCCCCGGTATGTAGACTTCCACGTCGCCCCGACACTGGTACTGGTTGTAGCCGGCTAGCTCTCGCTCTATTCGCAGGCCCACTCGGAGTACTTGCTGGCCTTCGAGGGTGACGCGGGCCGGGGGCAAGACCGGGCTGGCGATTGCTACCGTGCCGGCGACCCCTCGTGCCGCGACCGGGTCGGTCGGTATCGGACCCGGCGTTGCGGGCAGGGCAGCGCAACCGGCTACCGGTGCAGTCCTGGGCGACCTGGAGAAGTCCAGCCTTCCGGACTGAACCAGAGCTACCGCCGCCACGAGCGCCGCCACGGTGACGAGCGCCGCCGGAGCCTTGCTGCCCGACCGCGCTCCACCGACGGCCATGGGGGCGTACCGCCAGACCTCGGTTCAGCCCGCGAGGTGCGTGGCGAGCGCCTCCTCGGCAGCCTCCGATGACCTGCCTGCGATGAAGTCCTCGACCATCTGCCTGGCCTCTTCGTCCGAGAACTGCGCAGGCGGGCTCTTCATGAAGTAGGCCGACGGCCCGATCAGCGGCCCGCCCATTCCCCTATCCTTTGCAAGCTTGGCGCAGCGCAGCGCGTCGATCACCACACCAGCCGAGTTCGGGCTGTCCCAGACCTCGAGCTTGAACTCGATGCTGATCGGAGCGTCTCCGAACTCTCGACCCTCGAGGCGTATGTACGCCCACTTCCGGTCGTGGAGCCACGGTACGTAGTCGGACGGTCCGATGTGGACGTTGTCGGGCTCGATTCCGTGGCGGAGCTGGCTGGTAACGGCGGTCGTCTTGGAGATCTTCTTCGACTCGAGCCGGTCTCGCTCGAGCATGTTCTTGAAGTCCATGTTCCCGCCGACGTTGAGCTGCATGGTCCGGTCGAGAATTACGCCCCTGTCCTCGAAGAGCTTGGCGAGGACACGGTGAGTTATCGTCGCTCCCACCTGACTCTTTATGTCGTCTCCGACGATGGGCACTCCTGCCTCGGCGAATTCCCTGGCCCAGCGCGGGTCCTTTGCTATGAAGACCGGTACGCAGTTGACGAAGGCCACGCCTGCTTCGAGCGCGGCCCTGGCATAGTGGCGAGTCGCCTCCTCGGAGCCGACCGGGAGGTAGCTGACGAGGACATCGGCGCGCGTCTCGGCGAGGACCGAAGCCACGTCGACAGCCTCCGCAGGCGACTCCTCGACGGACTCCTTGTAGTACTTGCCGAAGCCATCTAGGGTCGGGCCGCGCAGCACCTCCACCCCCAGCTCGGGAACCTCGGCGAACCTGAGGGTGTTGTTGGGCGCGGCGAAGATGGCCTTTGCCAGGTCCACACCGACCTTGGCGGCGTCGACGTCGAATGCAGCCACGAAGCGGACATCGCGGACGTGGTAGCCACCCAGGGTGGTGTGCATCAGGCCGGGGACGAACTGGTCGGGTTCGGCGTCCTTGTAGTACTCGATGCCCTGGACGAGAGCAGAAGCACAGTTGCCGACTCCGGCGATCGCTACCCTGATCTCGTGTGCCATCGATTACCTCCTGAAGCCCTCTCTTGCCGGACGGACCGTCGCGACACGCCTTCCGTGGAAGATGGCGTCGACGGCTCGGTGCAGGCTGCTCGAGCACAGACAGACGGTGGGCCGAGGAGACCTGACGCCGGCCTGGTGTGGTCGTCCGGGCCCGAAGCGTCCGGCGGTCTGGCCCCAACGACACCTTGGATCGTTACGGCGTCGGTGTCGGTAACTGGAACGGCCGGCTGCGCAAAATATACCAGAGCGAGCGGCATATGCGCCCTGCCATTGGCATCGGTGCACCCCTCGCCACGACTTTTCCGTGCTCTGACGGATGCGTGGGTGGCCACGATCTCTCCGCCTGAAGTGACGCCGTTCCTCCGGGCTCCAATGTGTGAGTGGGCCGGCCGGCGCCCCTACCGGTCTGCCAGCCGCCCGCACTGCTGTCGGTGACTCGGGCCAGGGGCATCATCAGCCGGCCCGGCGATCTTCAGTCTTGCCCGGTGTGATTGCTCGGGACGAGGTCTGATCCGTGAGCGGAGACCCGATGGGGTCCCGAGTTATCCTGGATTGGGCGCAGTAGCTGTATGCCATGGTGTCGGCCGCTATTCGACTTGTGAAGCAAGATCGGTGATAGGAAGAGTCGTCGATTACACCTTGGTCAAGCGGGACCTGCTCAGGCGCTTCAGGACCGGCAGGGTTCAGAAGGCCGACATCTGTGACGCCCATCCGGAGTTGGTGCGCGCGGCCGCAAGCGTCGGCGAGCCGGTCAGGGCCCGTTGTCCGGTCTGTGAAGAGAAGTCGTTGAAGCGCATTGCGTACGCCTTCGGACCGACGCTCAGGCGCATGAACGGGCGAATTTGCACTCCGGACCGCATGGAGAGCCTCCTGGAAAAGCACGACGAGTTCGTCTGCTACGAGGTCGAGGTATGCATCGCCTGCAGCTGGAACCACCTGATTCGGCAACTGGTCACCGGCAGGGCTTACCTCGCGGGACGGGCTGCGGGCGCGGGAGAGGCGAAGTAGGCGGGCAGGTGGAAGGCCCCGACCTGTCGGCGCGACTGTAATGACGAGGCGTCCGTCCGAAAGGCGGGCCGCAGACGGAGGGAGGCCCGGCCGCTCGCTTACCGCCGACGACAGCGATCGGCTCCTCGGAGCGACCCGTCCGGTAGGCGAGGCTGCAAGGAGGGTCCGGGATTCGGGGAGGACTGACGGTGCCCAAGGGCGAGCAGCAACCCGACGAGACCTCGGTACGGAAGGGGTAGGCGCTCGACGCAGGTCGAGGGCGGGCCAGACCCCCCGGTCCTCATCTTCGAAAGCCTCGGATCGAGCTCCCGGGGGAAAGGCCGGTAGAAGGGGAGGCGAGAAGGCCCCCAGGCGGAGGCGGCGCCGGGTTACCTACCTGCCGCGCCTGAGGTGGGTAGTGCTGACCTTGCTCCTGCTGGCCGTGGTGGCTGTCTTCGGGCTGGCATACGTCCTCTCCAAGGTCGAGCTGCCGCCCGACGTGGACGCGCCCCCTCAGACGACCTTCATCTACGACTCGCAGGGGGGCGAGCTCGCGCAGCTGCACGCAGGTGAGAACAGGGTGATAGTTCCCCTGGAGGCGGTCTCGAGACCGTTCAAGGACGCTGTGATCGCAACCGAAGACCGCAACTTCTTCGAGCACCGAGGCGTCGACTTCAGGGGTCTTGCGAGAGCCACCTGGGCTGCTCTGCGGAATCGGGAGCTGACCCAGGGCGGCAGCACGATAACCCAGCAGTACGTGAAACTCGTCTACACCGGGGGCGAGAGGACCCTGGCCCGCAAGCTGAAGGAAGCCGCCCTGGCGGTGAAGCTCGAACAGCGCCACTCGAAGGAAGAGATCTTCGCGCTCTACCTGAATCGGATCTATTTCGGTCGAGGCGCATACGGCGCTCAGGCGGCCGCGAAGGCTTACTTCGGCAAGGACGCCTCCCAGATCGGCCCTGCCGAGGCTGCTCTGTTGGCCGGGCTGATAAGGGCTCCCGAAGTAGCCGACCCCCTCAAGGCACCGGAGACAGCGAAGACCCGGCGAGACGCGTCCCTGCGGGCGATGGTGGCCACGCAGGCAATTTCGGAGGAAGAAGCACGGAGGTTCAGCGAGCTCGGCTTCGAGAAGTGTGAACCGGGGCAGGCCCCGCCGGAGGGCAAGATGTGCGTGGTGCCTCCTCCCAGGGCGAAGGGAGTCGGCGGCCCTTCCGCTCATTTCGTCGACTACGTGAGGCAGGAGCTTGTCTCGAAGTACACGGCCGAGCGTGTCTTCAAGGGCGGGCTCAAGGTCTACACGACCCTCGACCCCGCGCTCCAGCGCCACGCTCGGGAAGCCATCGACTCGGTGCTCGACAGGCCGGGCGACCCGGAAGCGGCTCTGGTGACCCTGGACTCGGAGGGGAGGATCGTAGCCATGATCGGGGGGCGAGACTTCGAGTCCAGCGAGGTCAACCTGGCTCTCGGCAAGGAGGGGGGCGGATCCGGAAGGCAGCCCGGATCTGCGTTCAAGCCCATAACGCTTGCAGCCGCAATCGACAAGGGCATCTCGCTCAAGTCCAGGTTCCCCGGCCCTCCGTCGCTGACCTTGCAGCTGCCCGGGGGCGGGACATGGACCGTCAAGAACTACGGGGGAAGCTCGTACGGTACGGAGGACCTGGTCGTGGCGACGGCCAATTCGGTCAATACGATTTACGCCCAGCTCCAGCTGGAGGTCGGGGCCGAGGCCACGGTCCAGATGGCCAGACGGTTGGGGATCAGGGCCGAGCTCCAGTCGACGCCCGCGATCGTCCTGGGATCCGAGGAAGTCTCGCCGCTCGACATGGCGACCGCCTACCTGGTCTTCGCTAACAGGGGGCTGGCCGTCGAGCCGAGAGCGGTCGACAAGGTGGTCGACGCGGACGGGCGCGTGATCGAGGAACCCGGGACGTCGAGGTCACGGGTGCTGGAAGAGAACGAGGCCGACCAGGTGAACTTCGCCCTCCAGGCGGTGATTACGTCGGGCACCGGAAAGGGGGCGGCTATCGGCCGACCGGCGGCGGGGAAGACCGGTACTACCGAAGACTACGGTGACGCCTGGTTCGTCGGCTACACGCCCCAGCAGTACTCCACCGCGGTCTGGATGGGTTACCCGGAGGGGCGCCAGCGTGCCATGACCGACGTGCACGGCCGCTCCGTATCGGGGGGCTCGTTTCCCGCCACGATCTGGTCCCGGTACATGAAGAAGGCGGTCGAAGGAAAGAAAGCGACGTCGTTTCACACGCCGACCCTGAGCGGAAGGGTCATCGGAAAGACCTCCGACCCGTGTGGGGACCCGGAATCATCCCCGATTTCGAAGCTCGACAGGCCTGCCTGCCCCACGCCGTCTCCTTCGCCAGAGCCATCTCCCAACCCCAGCGCTACTCAGCTCCCGACCCCCACGGCTTCGCCCGGCCCCAGGAGCCGGACTTCCCCTACCCCGTCGGCTGACCCTCCTGGGCCCACGCCTTAGCTGCAGCGGCCCACGGGCGCGAAGTTGGCCCAGGACTTCTCGAAGCCAGAGCGAGAGGTGCCGGCCGGTTCCACGCGGGACTCCGCCCGCCGCCGGGAAACCTCTGGGAGGCCGGCCTCTTCCCGAGAGGCCGCTGGCGGTACCCGGGCCATCCGGACCCCGGGTAGTCGGGGCGGCGAGAGGTGGACGGTCCTTGCTCTGGCAGCGACGGTCGTGTCGCTGGGAGCCGGCCTCCTGATGAAGTCACCCTGCCTGTACAGCGCCTGGGGTCCGCCCGACTACGTCCAGTACCGCAAGCTGTGCTACAGCGACCTGCAGCCCCTCTACGGCCTGAGGGGCCTGGACGAGCGGCGCCTTCCTTATGTCGAGGAGAAGTCGTACGAATACCCTGCCCTCATCGCGTTGGAGATGTGGCTGGCCTCCCATTTCGCCGACTCGCACGTTTCGTACTTCCTGGCGAACGCCCCGTTCCTGGGCAGTGCCGCACTGGTGTCCACCTGGGCGCTGGTACGGGCGATGGGGCCAAGACGTCGGCGAGTGCTGCTGTTCGCACTGGCCCCCCCGCTCGTCTTCTATTCGTTCCACAACTGGGACCTCCTTGCCGTGGCGCCCCTGGCCCTCTGCGTCTGGGCATGGTCGCGTGGGGACGCGTTCTCGGTGGGGGGCTACTCGGGGCTGGGTGCTGCTGCGAAGCTGTTCCCCGGCTACGGAGTCCCCTTCCTTGCTTCGTCGCTGCTGCGGCCGCCCTCGTGCGGCGCGGCAGAGGCTGGCTCGGGAGACGTAAAGACAGGTAACGCTGGAGTGAAGCCGCCTCTCGGACTGGTCCTGGCCGCTGTGGGGGCATGGCTGGGCGTCAATTTGCCCTTCGTGGCCCTCGAGCTGTTGCGGGACGGATCCCTCGAAGGCTGGCTGGGGGTCTTTGCGTTTCACGCGCGCCGTTTCCCGGACTTTGGCACCGTGTGGTACTGGTGGCCAGAGTGGGTGCGTGAGGTCGGACCTTCCGGTACTGCAGCAGTCCTGCTACCTCTGGTCGTTTGGGTAGGGGGCGTCGGCCTCCTGGCCATCTTCGGGTGGCGGCTCTACCGGCGGGGAAGCTGTACGCGTGCAGTCCCGGTCGGTACGGGCCTGGCGGGTCTGCTCGGTGTGATTGCGATCGCAGTGGTGGGCTCCAGTCCCACGATGGCCGGGGGGCCGACGACGCCCGAGTACAAGGGGTTCGTCGACTCGGTGTCTCTCGGGCTCTTCACGGTCGGATTCGGCCTGATCCTCTTGCGCCACTGGCTTCTAAGACGGGAACCCTGGGCCAGCTTTGCTGCAGTGGTATGCCTCTTCCTGTTGGTGTCCAAGGTTCACTCGCCTCAGTACGCCCTCTGGCTTCTCGTCTTCTTCGTGGTGGTGCAGACCCCGTGGCATCTCATCGCGGCGTACTTCGCGGCGGACGCGGCGCTGCTCGCCTCGGGATTCTGGTGGTTCGCCGACTCGCCTGAGCTGGGACCCAGCGGCTGGAGGACGGTCTTCGTGGTCTCGGTCTACCTCCGAGCCCTCGCCCTGGGAGCGTTGCTGGTGTGGTACTGCTCGGCCGCCGAGGATTTGGTCGGCTTCGGAGAGACCGGAAGAGGGGTAGACTTGGACGCGACAGTGACCGCCGGTAGCCACGAGGGCTCTTCTGGAACGGGAGCCCGGCACTGGACGGAGGTAACGCCATGACCACCACCCCGTCGTCTTCCTCAGAGGAATCCGTCTCCCGCCCCCCCGTCACCGTTCCCGAGATCGCCTCATGGAAACTCAGGCACGATGTGGGAGCGGCTTCTCCGGAGAGCAGTCCGGCGGCTGTGCCGGAGCGTCGTCCGCTGGTGATGGTGACCGCGTACGACGTGGCTTCCGCCAGGGCTGCCGAGGCAGCAGGCGCCGACATGGTGCTCGTCGGCGATTCCCTGGGAATGGTCGTCCTGGGCTACGACACCACGCTTTCGGTCACCGTGGACGACATCGTCCGTCACACGGCCGCGGTGAGGCGGTCGTTGCGGACCCCGTTGCTCGTGGCCGACATGCCGTACCTGAGCTTTCACGTCTCGCCCGAGGAGACGGTGCGCAATGCAGGGCGCATGGTCGTCGAGGGTGGGGCCGCAGCGGTCAAGGTGGAGGGGGGTGCCAAGCGCGTCAGGACCATAGAGGCGCTCCTCGATGCAGAGATTCCGGTGATGGGGCACATCGGGCTTACCCCCCAGTCGATCAACGCCTTCGGCGGGTTCAAGGTCCAGGGGCGGATTCCGGAAGCGGCCGAGCGACTCGTCGAAGACGCCAAGGCGCTGGAGGCCGCCGGTGTCTTCTGCATCGTGCTGGAGTGCGTTCCCCACGAGCTCGCTCGACTGATCACCCGTTCGGTGGCGGTCCCTACGATCGGCATCGGAGCCGGCCCGCACTGCGACGGACAGGTGCTGGTGTTCCACGACATCGTCGGATTCACCACCGGGAAGCGCCCCAAGTTCGTCAGGACCTTTGCCAACCTCCAGGAAGCCGCCAACCAGGCGGTCTCGGCCTTCGCTGCTGCCGTCAGGGAAGGGAGCTTCCCGACTATGGACGAGTCATACGCACTGCCCGAGGAGGTCGCGAGGGTGCTGGTCGAGAGGTATGGAGCGGGGTGAGTTCCGTCCCGAGGAGCCCGAATCGGGGGCATCGGAGTTCCTCGAGGAGAGCGGCAAGCGGCAGTCAGATGACCGGACCTCGCCAGTCGGCCATTCCCCGCAAGCGACCCAGACCCGCCGTGGGGAGATCGTAGGACTCGGACTGGTGGTGGGCGGCCTGCTCGTGCTGGCAATAGCTGCTGGTGTAGCGGCCTCTCTGGAGCCGCAGCCAGGGGGCGAGGCCTCGGCGCCCGATACGGCGATGCTGTACGGAGGCCACTCTTACCTGTGCCTCGAAGTGGCCGCCACCCCCGAGGCCAGGAAGGCAGGTCTTGCGGGGAGGCAGGAGGTAGGACCCTACGACGGGATGGTCTTCCTCTTTCCGGAGGAGACGCCTGCCCGAGCCTCGTTCTGGATGAAGGACACCCGGTTCGCGCTCGACCTTCTCTTCGTGGGGACCGACGGCCGGATAAGAGAGGTCCTGGAGATGCCGCCTTGTACCGAGGGCGCTGAGGGTGACTGCCCCACGTATGCGGCGTCCTCTCCCTACCTTTTCGCCGTAGAGGTGCCGGCAGGGATCGCGAAGGAATTCGGACTTGCTCCCGGTACGTCGGTGGAGCTTCGCGGCGCCTGTCTGCCTGTGGACCGTGACTGAGCAGGTGTCCGGCCTGGAAGGGCGAGGTACCGGGTCGGCGTGAATGGCAGCGGCCCGGGCCGGCTTCCCAGCGGGCGAGGGCAGGCCTGGCATGTCACTGGAGCTCCCCAGGTCCACACCGATTGACTCGCTCAGTACGTCCAGCTTCGAGCGGGGCTCGGTGGAGACGAAGTCGCGGGGGAGAGTCGGGCTGGAACTCGGCGAGGCGGCAGCAAGTATCTGTCGTCTGAGGATTTCAGGCGAGAGCACTACCTTCGCCCGAAGGCGTGTGCGGACGGTCTCCGCGTCGGTCAGCTGGACGTCCGAAAGGGAGGCCCCCGCAGCCGCGAGTGCGCCCAGAGCTCGGGCGATGGTCCAGGAAAGGTCGGCCCGAGCACTGACGGATACGACCGCAAGAAGCCGCCCACCCTGAAGCTCGTAAATGCCTGCTCCGAGTGGTGCCTCACCCGCGCTGACTACTCTCTGGTCGAAGACCAGCCCCAAGACCACGCCTTCTCTCCTGGGGTGTCGGGCGTTCGCCGGGTGTCGGGCGTTCGCCTCCGGCGCGGACTGGAATGGCACAGGCAGACCGGAGCCACTCCGGGGAGCTGCGGCGCGCCCCACGTCGGGCCCGGGCGGCGTTTGGTCACCTCCGGACGCACTGGGAACCGAGGAGTCCAATGGTGCCTCCCCTGGGGACGGATCAAACGAAGATCAGTTTGCCCACGAAGTAGGCAGCCATGAACGCCATCGAGAGCGGCAGCATGATTCTGACCGAGTAAGCCTCGCCGATCCGTGCAGGGGTGACGATCTCCTCGGGATCGGGCTCCCCGGTCACGAGGGTCAGAACGAGCCTCCTGCCCAGGGCCACGGCACCCGAAAGGACGACCGCGAATCCAAGGTACGCAGCGGTGGAACCGGAAGGCTTCTTGAGAGTCGACGCGACCAGACCGACCAGGACCGCTGCCAGAAGTCCTGCCAAATCCGCTCCCAGGTGGCCCCCTACCACTGCACCGCCGGTAGAGCGGGCCCGCAAGGAGTGCTCTGCGGCGGCAGAGGCCGACAGGGCGGCGGCGGCAGTGAGCATGGTCACTACTGCCAGCGCCTTCCCCATCGATTCTCCGCCTGCGAAGGGCGAAACGGCCACCAGACCCAAATGTGAGGCCGGGACCGCTAGCAAGGCGACTACCGAAAAAGCCGAGAATAGCGAGTCCGAGGTCCCAGGAGCGGGAAGGCGCGACATCGCCCAGGCCGCAACGGCAAAGAGGGACACGACGACAGCGGGCAGGTAAACAGCGGGTCTGGCCACCGCCACCACTACGAGGACCACCGTCACCGTGCCGACGAGGAACCGGTTGATCTGGATGGACCGAGCTTCCATGCAGGAGAGCATCCCCAGAGCTGCCATAAGCGACGCTGCCGCCAGAGGAAGGGCTACCAGAGCGGGTCTCAGCAGTACGAGAACCAGCGCTACCAGGCCGAGCACAGGTAGAGCTACGAGGCCGAGGTCGCGCCGGGGTATCTCGGCGAGCGCCAGCTGGTCCGGGTTCGAATTGGGGGCCAGCGACACGGGCCCGCCCGGGTCAGTCCTGGGCTATGTGGGCAACGCCGTCCCTGATCACGGCAGCACCCTCTTCGTTGACGGTCTCGAATTCGTAGACCTTAGTACCATCCTCCTCGCCCGCTTCCCAGAACCGCGTGGTTATCTTCTGCCCGGGAAGGACGGGCTTGGAGAAGCGCACTTTGAGACGACGCAACCTCAGCGGGTCGTTTCCGGCGAGCGCCTCTATGGCCGCCCGCGACACGAAAGCCATCGTGCACAGCCCGTGGTTGATGATGCCGGGCAGCCCTACCGACTTGGCGAAGTCCTCGTTGAGATGGATCGGGTTGTGGTCTCCCGAGGCCTCGGCGTAGCGGTAGGTCTGGTCCTCGTCGATCTTCTGAGTGACCTCTGCTACGGGTTCCCCCCTTTCGGGCTCGGGCGGCTTGGGGGGTCGCTGGCCGGAACCGGTCCCTCTAATGAATATGGTCATGCGCGAGACGGTGGTCGTCTCGCCGTCCTGGTTCCGCGTCGTCACTTCCGCCGTCGCGGTCTCGCCGGTGGCCTTCTCCTCGACGGAGATGACCTTGGCCTTCGAGGTCAGCTTGTCGCCGGGTCGGACGGGCTTGTAGAACCACATGTCCTGTTCGCCATGGACGAGACGGGGAAAGTCGCTGGATGGGACAACTTGAGACATGGCCGCCCCTGATGCTTGCCACGCAGGGACGACGTTGAAGATCGGTGGAGCGATCACCCCCCCTTGCCTGGACTCGTCCAAGAAGACGGGATTCTGCTCGTTGGTCGCCTTGGCGTAAGCTATGGTCTTTTCGGCAGTGACTTCGTAGGTGAATTCTTCGGTTTCCTGTCCTACGGCCTCCCTCTTGAGCGGCATCTGGTGTCCTCCCTTTCCGAGTCGGTTCCCTGACGTTCTTGCCCGTCCATACGAACGCCTGCCGAAGCCGGCAGGAGCCCTGAAGGGCTTAAGTTTACCCACTGGTATCCTCGGCGGTCTCTTTCGCGTTGCGACCGGCTCCTGTTTGCCGTGTCGGCGCCACGCTCCATCCTTGCGGGGCGGAGCAGAAACCACCCCGTGCCCGAGAATTCCTCGCCCAGGGAATTTCGTGCGGGCATCGAGGTCTTGGGGGCAAAGTTTCCCATCCAGGATCTTGCGCATAGTGCATCGGGGGATTCGGACCGGCAGAAGGACGGGGAGCTGGGGACAGGCCCCGTTACGAGGTGCCCGAGTGGAAGGGAGCCTTGTCCTACCCAGGCAAAAGACGCAGGACTGATAGAGAGAGGACCGGGGGGAGCTCACGGGAGAGAGACCCGATGAGGTCGGCTTCCTCGCGTCGTCGGACCGAGTACCGGAAGGACCCCGACGGGCTGAGGATCGTGATCCACCGCTCGCCCCGCCGAAAGCTGACGGTCGAGGCGCGGGTGGTCGGTGACGAGCTCCATGCGTACTTGCCCGCGGACATGTCCGACGCGGAGGAGCGGAAGTGGGTCTCGAGGATGAAGCAGAGGCTGCGCCACAGGCTCTCCCCCGACAACGCTGATCTCGTCGCGTACCTGGAGGTGAGGGCCAGGAAGCTGAACGACCGCTACTTCGGCGGGGAGCTTTCCTGGAAGGCAATAAAGGTCACGCGGGCGAGGAAGTGGGTTTTCGGCTCCTGTGATTCCGGCAGGAAGGAGATCAGGGTCTCCGAGGAGATCCGTCACCTCCCGACGTGGGTGCAGGACTACCTGCTCCTGCACGAGCTCGCACACCTGATCGTTCCCGACCACGGCAAGAAGTTCTGGGAAGTCGTCCGCCGGTACGACAAGGCCGACCGCGCCGACGGTTACCTTCTCGGGTGGGCCCAGCGGAAGGAGCTCGAAAAGGCCGCCAGAGCGAGTTCTCGGCGGGGAAAAGAGCCTCGTTTCAGATGCCCCAGGTACGGAGCCGACCCGTGACGCCCCTCAGGCGGTGGCCTGAGTGGCGGACCGTATCGAACGAGCTGGCTTCACCTTGGGGCCTCGTTGAATTGCGATCCGCCCGGTCTTCGTGAGCTCGATGATTCCGTAGGGGCGGACCAGCTCCTCCAGGGCGTGGATCTTGTCCGGGGTGCCCGTGCACTCTATGATCAGCGAGTCTGCGCCCACGTCTACCACCTTCGCTCGGAACACGTCCGATATCTCTATCAGCTGAGCTCTGGTCTCGGGGGGCGCCTGCACCTGAATCAGGATGAGCTCCCTGCTCACCGAGGTGCTCTCGGAGAGCTCGACGACCTTTATCACGTTGATCAGCTTGTTGAGCTGCTTGGTCATCTGCTCGGTGGTGCGGTCGTCGGCGTGAGCGACGATCGTCATCCTGCTGAAGGCCGGGTTTTCGGTGGGTGCCACGGCGAGGGAGTGGATGTTGAACCCTCGCCTGGCGAAGAGCCCCGCGACACGGGCGAGGACGCGGGGCTTGTTCTCGACCAGCACCGAGAGTATGCGCATCTTTGCCGTATCGTCGACTCGTTCGGCCACGGCTGTCCTTCCTCTTGCCCTACCTCGTGTCCCCCTCGGAGGGGATGTGGTCCTCGGTAGCGTCCGGATCCTGCTCCTTGGAGAGGATGATCTCGTCGTTGCTCGCTCCGGCGGGGACCATCGGGTAGACGTGCTCGGAGTAGTCGATGCGGAAGTCGATTACCACCGGTCTGTCAGTGATCGACTGCGCTTTCTCGAGGGTGGGGACGACGTCGTCGGGGCTGTCGACACGGAAGCCATAGCAGCCCATCGCCTCTGCCCACTTGACGTAATTGGGTATCTCGTAGCCGAGCTCCACCTCCGAGTAGCGCTCGTCGTAGAAGAGCTCCTGCCACTGGCGGACCATCCCCAGGTATGCGTTGTTGAGCACGGCCACCTTTATCGGTATCCCGTGAACGGTCGCCGTTATCAGCTCCTGAGCGGTCATCTGGAAGCAGCCGTCGCCGTCCACAGCCCAGACTGTCTCGTCGGGGCGAGCGACCTTCGCGCCGATAGCTGCAGGGATGGCAAAACCCATCGTTCCGAGCCCTCCAGAGTTGATCCATCGGTAGGGCTTGTTGAACCGCCAGAACTGGCTGGCCCACATCTGGTGCTGGCCGACCCCTGCTACCAGGTAGCAGTCGCCACCCGTTACCTCGTAGAGCTTCTCGACGACGAACTGGCCCTTGAGGGGCCCCTCGGATTCCTGCTCGTAATGGAGGGGGTACCTGTCCTGCCACTCCCTCAGCTGGGCCCACCACTCCTTCAAATCGGGCTTGGGGCGCTTCTCCAGCTCGGCTCGCAAGCTCTTGGTCAGCTCCGCTATGACGTGCTTTGCCTCTCCCACTATCGGGACGTCGGGACGCCGGATCTTGCCGAGTTCTGCAGGGTCGATGTCGGCGTGTATTACCTTCGCTTCGGGCGCGAAAGCGTCCAGTCTGCCGGTTACTCGATCGTCGAAGCGGACCCCGAGGGCGATCAGCAGGTCGGAGCGCTGCATGGCCGTGACGGCCGTGTAGTTACCGTGCATTCCCGGCATCCCGAGGCAGAGCGGGTGGTCGTCCGGCACCACCCCGCGACCCATGAGCGTGGTGACCACCGGAATCTCCATCAACTCCGCCAGATCCAGCAGCTCTTCGGCGGCGCGACTCTTGACGATTCCCCCACCTACGTAAAGCACGGGGCGCCTGGCGTTCAGGATCAAGCGGGCGGCCTCCCTTATCTGGCGGGGGTGCCCCCTCGTGGTGGGGCGGTAGCCGGGAAGGTCGATCTGGCTGGGCCAGTGCCAGGTCATTTCGGACTGGGAGATGTCCTTGGGCAGGTCTATGACCACCGGACCGGGCCGCCCCGTAGAGGCTATATAGAAGGCCTCCGCCACCACCTCCGGAATGTCGTCGGGGTCTGTTATCAAGTAGTTGTGCTTGGTTATCGGCATCGTGATGCCCGTGGTGTCGCACTCCTGGAAGGCATCGCTGCCGATCACCTTGGTGGGGACTTGCCCTGTGATGACCACCATGGGAACCGAGTCCATGTAGGCATCGGTGATGGGTGTGACAATGTTGGTCGCGCCGGGTCCGCTGGTAACCATGGCAACGCCCGGCTTGCCACTTGCCCAGGCGTAACCCTCGGCTGCATGTCCTGCACCCTGCTCGTGGCGGACGAGAATGTGGCGGATCCGGGATTCGATCAGGGGGTCGTACACCGGGAGGATTGCCCCGCCAGGCAGGCCGAAGATGACTTCCACTCCCACCTGCTCGAGAGACCTGATGAGTGCCTCGGCACCGGTGATCTTCATGTCCGACTCCTGGAGGCTGGCGATGTAAGTCCAGATACCGACGGGCCGGCACGTCCGGGTTCGGTCCTATTAGAGTACTTGGATTCGACGACCTTGGCAGCGGCGAATTTGCCTGAGCGGATCCGTACAAATTGGCGGACCCGCGCGGTGGAGATGTCGCGAGGTAGTCCGAGTCGGGCGAGCTCGGGGCACTGTAACCCGAAGGGCAGGCGTCGTCGTGCAAAGCGATGCCTTGGGCGAGTCATGGGCCGGACGAGGCCCACCTCTGTCCGGTGGGCATCCTGGGTTGCCCGAAGCGGCTATCGGCAGCAAGATGAGGCCGGACAAAAAGGAGGCGTACGGTCCCGTCCGCCGCGGCCACGCTCTCGGCCGCGGGATCAATGCGGCCATCTGGAGGTGGCTCGGAGAGGGCGAGCGGTTCCTCTGGCTCCTCGTGGGGCTGTCGGCCGCCTGGCGCCTGTGGTGGCTGTGGAGGTTCTGGAGGAGGCACCCGCCCCCACCCGAGGACTTCGAGGAAGGCGACATCGCCCGGAACATCCTTGCAGGGCGGGGCTACTCTGCGGGAGCGGACTGGTTGACTCCCTTCGGTCAGCCCACGGCTCACAAGCCGCCCATCTTCACCATGATCCTCGTCGCCTCGTACTGGGTATTTCCAGAGTCGAGGTTCCCGGTGACGGTACTCAACTCGGCGCTGTTAGTAGTTGCCAATGCACTGCTGTATGTTCTCGCCCGGAGGCTCATCGACGAGCGGACGGCGCGGACGGCAGCGCTGGTCTTCCTGGCAAGTCCTGTCACCGCACACACCGGACTGTCGGTGACGAACACCGCTCTTGCCATCACCACGGTTCTGTGGGCCCTTTACGAGGCGGCACGCTACTTGGAAGAGGGCGGTCGCATCAGTGCTGCAAGGACAGGCTCCGCGCTTGCGGTGATGGTCCATGCAATTCCTGCTGCCCTGACGCTGGCTCCAGCAGTGGTCTGGTACGCGTGGGAGCGGGAGCGTGGCCGCAGGCGCCGTGCTGAGCTCGGAGTCTTGCTGGCAGTAGTCCTTGCCCTCTCGCTCCCTTGGGCGCTGCGGAACTGGGCGACCTTCCGGACCGTGATACCGGTGGTTTCGACCCTACCTCTCGAGTTCGCCATAGGCAACGGTCCGAACGCGAACGGAGGTCTGGTCACAGCTGGGGGAGGTCCGGTCTTGCAGCCGCCCCCCGAGCAGGTCGCGCATGCGAGAGAAGCGGGCCTCGACGAGGTGAGCGCCTACCGTTACTACGGAAAGCAGGCGCTGGCGTGGTCCCTTGGCAATCCTCGCGGTTTTCTGGTTCTGAGGCTTCGTTCGCTCCTTTTCTTCCTCTTTCCACAGCAATTCTTCTACTACCCGCTCGACAAGCTAGCGATCGCGAAGCTGGTCTTCACCCTTGCCGTCGTTCCCACGGCGGCTGTTGGCGCGGTACTCGCCTGGCGCAGGTACGGTCGGGCTCGCCTTGTGGTGGTGAGCCTCCTGTGCTTTGGGGCGCTCTATGCGGTCACGCACGGGAACGTGAGTCCGCGCTATCGCGAGCCGGTCGATCCGCTGATAGCGCTGCTTGCGTCGATGGCTGCCGTAAGGGCCTTCGACGTCATCGCGCGCCGTGTCGACAGCTTTCACGGCATTCGGCGCATGAGCAAGCCTCCGGAAGAGCGACAGGCCTGAAGTGCGGCGGGAGAAGGGTCCTGCAAGAAGGAGGCCGAATTCCCGCCGAGGCATCTGCCCAGCTCGGCGAAGTCCCTCCGGACATACCGATCGCACGGCAGCTGACGAGATGTGTGCGGCTCGCCACGCCGCGGCTCGGCGCCGTCCAGGGCAACCTCTAGTCGACGGGCACTCTCCTCAGGCGCAACGAATTCGCTACTACCGATACCGATGAAAAGCTCATCGCTGCAGCGGCGATGACCGGGCTGAGGAGGAGTCCGAAGAAGGGGTAGAGGACCCCGGCCGCCACTGGCACGCCGAGGGAGTTGTAGATGAACGCCCAGAACAAGTTCTGGCGTATGTTGCGCATCGTATGGCGACTGAGCAGGCGGGCTCTTGCGATTCCCCTCAAGTCGCCTTTCACGAGCACCACGCTTCCAGACTCCATGGCCACGTCGGTGCCGGTGCCCATGGCAATACCTACGTCGGCCCTGGCCAGTGCCGGGGCGTCGTTGATCCCGTCCCCTGCCATGGCGACGATCCGGCCTTCGCTCTGCAGGCGGTCGACGATCACGGCCTTGTCTTCGGGGAGGATCTCGGCGTGGACCCCGTCGATACCGACCTTTGCAGCGACCGCCCTTGCCGTCGTCGGACTGTCGCCTGTAACCATTACGACTCGCAGGCCGTCCTGGTGGAGCTTCTTTATCGCCTCCGGGGTAGTGGAGCGCACCGGGTCGGCCACTCCCAGGAGCCCCAGAGCCTGGCCGTCGCGGGCGACGAAGACCACGGTCTGACCATCGTCGCGGAGCCCTTCAGCCCTTCTCCTGAGGTCGCCCAGGTCGACGGAGAGCTCCTCCATGAGGGACTCGTTGCCCAGGGCTATGCGGCTCCCGTCCACGGTGCCGACCGCGCCTCGCCCGGTCAGCGCCTCGAACTCCTCTACCTGCCGGAGGCCCGCCCTGTGCTCGGCGGCGCCCGAAACAATGGCGGCTGCCAGGGGGTGCTCGCTCGCCTTCTCTATGGAGGCAGCCAGGCTGAGGAGCTCCGATTCGGTCGTCCCTTCCTTGGCCTCGATCGATACCAGGCGCGGTCTTCCCTCGGTGAGGGTGCCGGTCTTGTCGACGACGACGGTGTCGACCTTGCGTAGCATCTCGATCGCCCTGGCGTCCCGGAACAGGATTCCCATCCGAGCACCCTTCCCCATGGCGACCATCACGGACATCGGCGTGGCAAGGCCCAGGGCACAGGGGCAGGCGATGATGACCACGGCGACGGCGTTCACCAGAGCGTGGGCCATCCGGGGCGTGGGGCCGGCGACTCCCCAGACGACGAAGGTCGCGGCGGCCACGGCAATGACGGCGGGGACGAAGTAGGCGCTCACCGTGTCGGCCAGGCGCTGGACCGGTGCCCTGGAGCGCTGCGCTTCGGCAACCATGGCGACGATCCTGGAGAGCAAGGTATCCGCTCCTACCTTCTCGGCCACGATCACCAGGGTGCCGGTGCCGTTCACCGTGGAGCCGACCACCCGGTCGCCCGGACCCTTCTCGGCTGGGATGGGCTCCCCGGTCACCATCGACTCGTCCACCGCGCTGGCGCCCTCCACGACCACGCCGTCGACGGGGATCTTCTCCCCGGGCCTGACCCTGAGGCGGTCCCCGACTCGGACCTCGTCGATGGGAACGTCGATCTCGCTTCCGTCCTCTTCGATGCGCCTCGCCGTCTTTGCCTGCAGTCCCAGAAGCTCCCGGATCGCCTGGCCTGTCTTCGAGCGGGCACGGAGCTCCAGAACCTGGCCGAGCAATATCAGGGTGGTGATGACGGCGGCAGCCTCGAAGTAAAGCGCCACTTGGCCGTCGGAACGGAACGAGTCGGGGAAGATCCCGGGCGCGAGTGCCGCCACCACGCTGTAGCCGTAAGCGACGCTTACGCCCAGGCCTATCAGGGTGAACATGTTCAGGCTCCTGCTTCGGACCGAAGCCACGGCCCGCTGGTAGAAGGGCCACGCGGCCCACAGGCAGACCGGGGACGCCAGTGCCAGCTCCACCACCGCCCAGGTCCGGCCCGACCCCAACCTCGAGAAGAAGTCCTCGGCGAACTGGTGGCCCATCGCAACGAGCACGAGAGGTACCGTGAGGAGGGTGGCGACCGCCAACCGCCTGGTCATCTCGCGCAGTTCGGGGCTTTCCTCGGGTGCCTCCGCCGAGACGGTCCTGGGCTCGAGCGCCATCCCGCAGATCGGGCAGCTACCCGGCTGGTCGCGCACCACCTCAGGGTGCATGGGGCAGGTCCACTCGGTGCGGGTGGTGACAGCCGTGGGAACCAGGGGCTCGAGCGCCATCCCGCAGACGGGGCAGGAACCGGGCGCGGCCTCCTCGACCTCAGGATCCATCGGGCAAACGTAGAGGGTGCCCGAGGGGGAGGCCTTCGCATCGGCGTGGGCCTCGCCCGGGGAGGCTCGCGTAATCAGGGAGACTGCTGCGGCCTCATTCGAAGGTGCCGACTCCTCACTCGAAGGCCTGACCCCTCCATGGCAGTGGCAGTGGCAGCCACCGCCGCCCCCCGCAGGCTCGCTCTCGTGCGTGGGATCAGAGCGGTGTGAGGCGTCGGCCGGTTCGCTCCCGCGGGCCGCACCGGGTCGGTGAGGGGCGTCGGTCGGTGGAGCACCTATACTGACCCTGTTCCCGGGAGCGGGGCCCGCCTCGCCTGATTCGAGCGGTTCAGGAGCGGTCTCCTCGGCTCTTCCCGGGCGAGACACGTGCTGACGGGCTCGTCCTCGGAGGGAATTGGGTTCCTGGGTACCAGGTTCGTGACAGTGCATGACCGCCTCCGGACGTGGAAAGTCGCAGTTCGGGCTCTCCGGGATCTTGCCGAGGGAGTCCTGGAGGTCGTAACATTGGCATCGGACTCAGTCTTCCCTGCTCCGCCGGTGGCGGGGCGGGAAAAATCTGCCGGCCTCTACAGCAGGGAGAAGGAGACGGCACAACCAGAGTCCGAACCGTCAAGGGTCCTGCAGGGGCCCATTTCCTTCGCTCACCGGGGGGGAAGGCACGAAGGCCCCCACGGGGGCGAGTTACCTGAGAATTCCCTCGAAGCTTTCCAGACTGCGGTCGATGGTGGGGCGCGGGGAATCGAAGCCGACGCCTGGGTCACCGTTGACGGCGTCTGCGTCCTCAACCACGACCCCTTCGTCTGGGACGGCCCGGTCCCCCGACCGATCTGGGAACTCGCGGCCTCCAAGCTGCCACCGCACGTCCCTACCCTCGAGGACTTCTACGAGCGTTTCGGTGGGGAAGTCGAGCTGTCGCTGGACTGCCGTTCGAGGGAGGTGGGTATACGGGCCATCGAGACGGCGGAGGCTGCGGGAGGGAAAGCTCCTTCGCGGCTGTGGTTGTGCTCCTTCCTGTACTCGCACCTACGGGACTGGAGGAAGCGCTCGGAGGAGGTGATCCTGGTGGACTCCTCCCCGGTGTGGTGGCCACCCCGGCTAGTAGAGGCACGGGCCAGGCGGTCCGCAGCCCGTGGCGTAGACGCCTTCAACCTCTATCATGCGGGGTGGACGCCAGCTCTGGTCGACCTGGTCCACGAATTGGGGATGGTCGCCCTGGCGTGGGGCGTGAACGACGGCCACAAGGCCGAGGGGTTCAAGTCGATGGGGGTCGATGGGATCTACAGCGACCGGCTGGAAATAGTCGTCTCCTTCCGGGAGGGCCACGCCGCAGCCTAGCCGCAAGCCCGCGGGGCAGGCGCCGGATTCAGTCCCAGGGCTCGAGGCGCTGCAGGAATTCGATCATGGCGGACGCCGTCTTCTGGGGCTGCTCCAGCTGGGTCCAGTGGCCGCAGTCCTCGATCAAGACCTTCTCCAGATTGGGTACGCGCGCCTCCATGCCTTCCGCCATCGCAGGGGTGAGTACCGGGTCGTTCTGAGCCATGACCATCAGAGTGGGGACCTCCACCAAGCGGTCGGCGACCTTCGCTGTCAGCTCCCAGTTACGGTCGAGGTTGCGGTAGTAGTCGAGTGGCGGGGTGAAAGCGCCGTAAGGGCGGAACTGCTCGCAGTAGAGAGCGATGACCTCCTCCGTGAACGCCTCGCGCCTGCGGGTGACCGGTCCCAGGAACATCAGCCTAAAGAAGGCCTCGACGTCGGCTTCGATGAAGAACTCCGCTGCGCCCGGCGTCTGGAACTGGACGATGTATATCGGCTGGTCCGGGTTCATGCGACGCAGAATCTGTACCGGTGGGGCCGGAGGTCTGGGTATGTCGGGGGTGTTGACCCCGATCACGGAAGATACGAGCTCGGGGTAGAACCTGGCGAAGCTCCACACGATGATCCCGCCCCAGTCGTGACCGGCAATGGCCATCCGTTTGCGACGGTAAAAGGCGGGAATGCCGGCGATGCATTCGCAGAGGAACTCGATGTCGTAGCGCACGTCGGGTTTGTCGGAGCGACCGTAGCCGGGCAGGTCTATGGCGACTGCCTTGAAGCCTGCCTCGGCCAGCTTCTCGAGCTGATAGTGCCAGCTCCACCAGAACTCCGGAAAACCGTGCAGGAGCAAGACAAGAGGCCCGTCTCCCGCTTCCACCCCGTACAGACGGATCCCGTTCGTCGGTATGTAGATCTCCTTCATCACACTCCTCCTGTGGACAGGAAAGCAACTCCTCAGGGAAGTTGCCGGCAGGCCGAACGACGCTCGCGAGTTCGGGCACCCGAGAATCTACAGGACGGCGACCGTCACCGCTCCTCTGGCAATGGGGTCGAGGCCGGGCCTCAGGGGCAACCGGACGAATTCGACCTCCCCTCGCCCCTTGCGCACCGCCGAAAAGACGAAGGTCGAGCGGGGAGTGGGATCGTCGGCGCTTCCGCGGGGGAGGAATTCGGAGGTGTCGGCCGACAGGAACGGTGGGGCGTAATGCAGGGCCCACCTCGCCTCGGAGGGGTAGGGCTCTTCGAAGACGAGCATCAAGGACTCCTCGGCCGTCATCGTGACCTCGGGCCCTTCCGGGGCGCCGAGTAAGCCGGTAGAGTCGGAGGGCGCCTGGGACAGGTATGGGACGAGGCTGAGGCGGTCGAGGTCTACCCTGACGGCCCGCGTCGGTTCAGGCGGCGTCGGTGACGGGGCCGGCTCGACCAATCCTGTGCAGCCAGGAGCCGCAAGCAAGGCAGCTGCAAGGAAGACGAGGGCTGACCCTCGGGATGGTGGGGTCTTTCGAGGCCGCGTCGGTGCCACCGTGTCGCAGGCGACCTGCATGCCCTCGTGACCGGCTGTCCTCGACCATCAGGAGGTCGGGGGGAGGCAGACCGCGCCGTCGGAGGCCGACGAGACCATCGCCGCGTACTTCGCCAGAGCTCCCGAAGGGAACTTGGGCGGTGGTGGGGTGTACTCGGCGATTCTTCGGGCAAGGGTCGCGTCGTCGAGTTCTACGTCCAGTCGCCTGCTCGGAACGTCTATGCGGATCACGTCGCCGTCCCTGACGCCCGCTATCGGGCCCCTCACCCGCGACTCGGGTGCGATGTGGGCGATCATCATCCCGTGGGTCGCACCGGAGAAGCGGCCGTCGGTAAGCAGGGCCACCTTGTCTCCCAGACCCTTTCCCTGGATGGCAGCGGTAACTGCGAGCATCTCCCTCATCCCAGGTCCGCCCCTTGGTCCCTCATTTCGAATGACGATGGCTACACCCGGCTCGATCCGGCCCTGGGTGACCGCCTCGAAGCAGGCTTCCTCTCCCTCGAAGACGCGGGCGGGTCCCGTGAAGGTGAAGTCCTCGTGCCCCACGACCTTTGCCACACAGCCTTCGGGAGCCAGGTTTCCTCGCAGGATGGCCATTCCCCCGGTCCGCTGGATCGGGTCCGAGACCGGGCGTACGACCTCGAAAGTGGGATCTCTGGTGATGCCTTCGAGGTTTTCGGCGACGGTCTTGCCCGTGATGGTCATCGCGTCGCCATGGATGAGCCCCGCTTCCAGCAGCTCCTTCATTACCACCGGCACCCCGCCTGCTACGTCGAGGTCGTACATCACGAAACGGCCTACCGGCTTGAGGTCACCGATCACGGGAGTTCTCCGAGCGATCCGGTCGAAGTCGTCTATCGAAAGGTCCACCTCGGCCTCTCTGGCGATGGCCAGCAAGTGGAGCACGGCATTCGTCGAACCTCCCAGGGCCAGGACCGTGGCGATCGCGTTCTCGAAAGCCTTCTTGGTGAGAATCCTCGAGGGGTACAGCTCCGCCTCGACCGCTCTCACCGCAAGCTCTCCTGCGATGCGCCCGTAGTCGAGCCTGCGGTGGTCGACTGCGGGTGGACTTGCGCTTCCCGGAGGCGCCATCCCCAAGGCCTCCGAAGCAGCTGCCATGGTGTTGGCGGTGAACATCCCTCCGCAAGAGCCGCCACCCGGGCAGGCGACACACTCCAGCCGGTACAGCTCCTCGTCCGACATCTCGCCGGCTGCGTGCTTGCCTACGGCCTCGAAGACGTCCTGTATGGTCACGGTCTTGCCCCTGAAATTTCCGGGCATGATCGTGCCCCCGTACACGAACACCGAGGGGAGGTCCAGCCTCGCGGAGGCCATGAGCATTCCGGGGAGGCTCTTGTCGCAGCCCGCAAGCGTCACCAGCCCGTCGAACTTCTCGGCTATGGCCACCACCTCGACCGAGTCCGCGATCACCTCTCTAGAGACCAGGGAGGCGTGCATTCCGGAGTGCCCCATTGCCACTGCGTCGCTGACCGCGATGGTGTTGAAGCGGAGGGCAACACCTCCTGCTTCCGCCACCCCTTCCTTGGCGGCAAGCTCGAGCTTGTCCAGCTCCAGATTGCACGGCGTCACCTCGTTCCACGAGGAGGCGATCCCGATCATCACCTTGTCGAAGTCCTCGTCCTTCAGGCCGACTGCACGCAGCATGGACCTGTGGGGAGCGCGGTGTGGACCCTGGGTTACTTCGAGGCTGGGGCGCTTCGGACGCGCTTCTCGAGACATCTGGACCCTCCTGGCGACTTCTCGGGCGGGATAAGAAGCCCTACGGGCCTCCGCACAGGTGGCTCATATCTTAGCTGCAGGGTGTGGGCGCCGGCTCCAGCTCGGAGAGGCTTCGGTGAGGTGGATGTCTCGTGTCTTCCCCGTGCAAGTGTTGCGGCGTGCATATGAGGAGCCTCGTCCGGACCTGAACCTACGGACCCCGACTTTCAGGGGGATGGCTCCTGAGCGGCACGTCCACGGCGGCGTTGCTGCGCCGCAAGACGAGGGCGACGGGGTCGTCGGAGACCGGTACCTCGAAGGGGAGGATGCCCTGGATCTTCTGGTGGGGACCGAGAATCCCGAGCGTCTCCCCTCCCGCCGATATGTCTTCGGGTTGGGCAACCAGGACGGCGACCCTGTACGTGGACCCGAGCCTCCCCACGAGAGAGAAGTCCACGGCGGGCTCGATGGTCTCCGTCTGACTGGTACGGTTCGTGATCGAGAGCCTGAGGGCCAGGTAGCGTGATCCGGCAGCAGGCTGATTGAAAGGATCTACGGGTTCGAGCGGGTCTATCACCGACTCTACGAGGACCGTGAAGGGCCCTTCGCTTCGGGGGGCTGACCCGGTCATGTCTGCCTTTCGGGAGCAGGAGACAGACAGGAGGACCACCGCGGCGATCACGACGAGGAGGGGGCCGGACAGGACGATAGGGCCGGGAGCGGCCAGGTCACGGTTTCTCCCCGGAAGCGACGACACGGACCCCGGGCCTCTCAGGAACCGGGAGCGAGCTTCTTTCGAAGCAGGTCGTTGACGACCTTCGGGTTGGCCTTGCCCCTGGTCTCTTTCATCACCTGACCGACGAAGAACGAGAGGAGCTTCTCCTCTCCGGCCCTGAAGCGGTCCACCACGTCGGGATTGTCGCCCAGGACCCTCTCGACGATGGTCGCGAGCTCCCCCTCGTCGGATACCTGGGCGAGCCCGAGCTCGTCGACGACTCGAGCCGGGTCCTTGCCGGTGTCCATCACTACCTCTAGGGCCCTTCGGGCGAGCCTGGTCGAGAGCTTGCCCGATGCGACCATTCCCAGGAGGTCGGCGAGCTGCTTCCCCGTCAGCCCCGGGTTTCGGGTGTGTCCGGTCGTCTCGTTTATCCGGCCCAGCACCTCGCCTGTTACCCAATTGGCAGCCTCTCGAGCCGGCGCCCCGGCCCTCACGGCTGCTTCGAAGAGCGAGTCGAGCCCGGAGTTTGCGACCAGAACCTCGGCGACCCGTCGTTCGATGCCGTAGGTCTGGACGAAGCGGCGGCGCCTCGCCTCGGGAAGCTCGGGCAGGGACGTGGCAATCTCTGCGACCCACTCCTTCGGTGGGGAGAGGGGTACCAGGTCGGGCTCGGGAAAGTAGCGGTAGTCCTCCGCCTCTTCCTTCGAGCGCATCGGGTGTGTGGTCCCGTCCTTCTCGTTCCAGTGCCTGGTCTCCTGGACGAGCTCCTCCCCCGCCGCCAGCGCCCTGGCCTGCCGGACCGCTTCGTACTCCAGGGCCCTCTGCAGAGACCGGAGAGAATTCATGTTCTTTATCTCGACTTTGGTCCCCAAACCCTCCGAATCCCGCGGACTGACCGAGATGTTGGCGTCGCAGCGGAGCGAACCTTCCTCCATCTTCGCGTCCGAGACCTCGGTGGCGACTAGGATCTGGCGGAGCTCGGCTACGTACGCTCTCGCCTCGGCGGGACTCCGTATCTCGGGAGCGGAGACGATCTCCAACAGCGGTACGCCGGCCCGGTTGTAGTCCTCGAGGGAGTGTGCGGCTTCGTGTATCCGACCGGTTTCCCCGAGGTGAATCGACTTCCCGGTGTCCTCTTCCAGGTGCGCCCTGATGATCCCCACCCTCTTCGAATTGCCGTCGGGGAGCGGGACCTCTAGGTAGCCCCCTCTCGCAAGGGGTTCGTCGTATTGGGATATCTGGTAGTTCTTGGGCATGTCGGGGTAGAAATAGTTCTTTCGGTGGAAGAGGCACAGGGGGGCGATTTCGCAATTGAGGGCCAGGCCCACTCTGATGGCAAGCTCCACCGCTTTCCTGTTGACTACCGGCAGAGATCCCGGCAACCCAAGACAGACCGGGCAGGTTCGGGAGTTCGGCTCTCCCCCGAATTCGTTGGGGCACGAGCAGAACATCTTGGTGGCCGTCGACAGCTCGACGTGCACCTCCACACCTATCGTCACTGCCAGCCCGTGCTCTTCGAGAAGTTCTTCCAGGCCGGGAGCTGCGGTCATGCCCATGGCGTCCTCTTTTCCCTCCGGTGGTCCGGCTCAGGCCCGATCTACCACGACGGGTGGCAACGCGTCGATCCCGGCCGCGCGCTCCAGAAGGTGAGCCACTGCCAGCAGACGCGGTTCGTGGAGAACGGGGGCCATGAGCTGAATGCCGATGGGGAGACCGTCCTCGTCGAGCCCTACGGGGATCGACACCGCTGGAATTCCCGCGAGGTTGGCCGGGATCGTACAGAGGTCGGACAGATACATGGACAAGGGGTCGTCTACCTTCTCACCCAGGCGGAAGGCCGTGGTCGGCGAAGTGGGGGAGGCCAGGATGTGGAACCGCTCGAACGCCGAGGCGAAGTCCCTCGCCACGAGGGTACGGACCTTGAGGGCGGTGCCGTAGAAGGCCTCGTAGTAGCCGGCCGACAGCGCGTAGGTCCCCAGCATGATTCGGCGCTTGACCTCGGCCCCGAACCCCTGACTCCTGGTTCTCGCCATCATGGAAGTAGCATCCTCGGCGTCCACCCGCAGTCCGTAGCGGACACCGTCGTAGCGGGCGAGGTTCGAGGAAGCCTCCGCGGGTGCGATGAGGTAGTACGCGGAAAGGGCGTATTCGAACGAGGGGAGCGAGACTTCGTCGACCGCGGCGCCCAGTTCTGCGAGGCGGTCGCATGCCTTGCGGAAGGCGTCAGCGACGCCTGCCTCGACGGCCTCGCCGGAAAGCTCCTCGACCACGCCGACCGTATAACCCTCGAGGGGCTTTCCCCCCGCAGCGTCTGCCCGGCCGACGGCTTCCAGGGCAGAGACCCCATGACCGTCCTCGTCCCCTTCCGGCCCGAGGAGAGGCACGACCTCCGCCGCTGCTCCCGGCGGAATGGAAGTCGAGTCCATCGGGTCGTGTCCGGAGATGCAGTCGTAGAGCAGGGCAGCGTCCCTTACCGTGAGGGCGAACGGCCCTACCTGGTCGAGGGAAGAGGCGAAGGCTACCAACCCGTACCGGCTCACCCGCCCGTAGGTCGGCTTCAAACCGACCACTCCGCAGAAGGAAGCGGGCTGCCTTATGGAACCGCCCGTATCGGACCCGAGAGAGAGCACAGCCTCCAATGCGGCAACCGAGGCTGCCGACCCTCCCGACGAGCCTCCCGGAACCCGTTTCTCGTCCCAGGGATTCCTGGTCGGCCCGAAGGCGGAGTTCTCCGTCGAGGAGCCCATTGCGAACTCGTCCATGTTGGTCTTGCCCAGGGGCACTGCGCCGGCAGCCAGCGCGCGCTCCACCGCTGTTGCCGTATAGGGGGGCACCCAGCCCTCGAGAATCTTGGATGCGCACGTCGTGGCAACCCCTGCGGTGCAAAGGACGTCCTTTATCGAGATAGGGACGCCGGCCAGGGGCCCGAGGGACTCGCCTCTCGCCCGCTTCTCGTCGAGGCGGCGGGCGTGGGCGAGTGCCCAGTCGGGGGTGACCGTCAAGTAGGCGCGAATTCTCGGGTCGCACTCTTCGACCCACGAGAGGAAGGACTGGGCGACCTCGACCGCGGAGATCTCGCCGGCCGCGACGTTGGCCGCGATGCCCTCAGCACCCATGCGGGCCAGCTCCAGCGGCGCACCCATCTCGTCGTCGCTACCTCCTGCGGCCTCGAGGCACCATACCCGTCAGCCGGCCTCTTCGCTCTCGAGGATCCTCGGGACCTTGAACATGGAGTCCTCCACCTCGGGAGCCCCAGCAAGGGCCGTCTCGGCTGGGAGCGGGGAGTGGGGGGTGTCCTCCCTCCAGACGTTGGCGAGCCTCACGGGGTGGGAAGTCGGCTCCACCCCGGCGGTGTCGAGCTCCTTGACTCTGGATGCGTGGTCGAGAATCTGGGAGAGCTGCTCGGTGAAGAGGTCCACCTCTTCTTCGTCGAGCTCGAGGCGCGCGAGCCTCGCCACCTTTCGGACCTCCTCTTCGGAAATCGGCACCCCTTCTCACCTCCGACATACGTGAGGCCGCCTCCAGCTCTCCTGAAGAGCGGCCCACTACTGACCAGGACGAGCTCGAGATAGCGTCGTTCGCCCAGATTAGTGTGCTCCTCCGGGCGCTGGTGGCCCAGATATGTCGGTAACGCTTCCGTAACGAAGTTCTCTCCGTCTCGTAACACGGCAGACAAATCGGGGTAACCGGCGGTCCCTAGGCTGCTGCGTGTGCAGCGCCGCGTCCGGGATGTGGCCGTCACTCTCCGCCCGGCGGCAACTCTAGCGGCGCAGATTCGGTCGGGAAGACGAGGAGGTCGGAGGAGATGAAACGCAAAGCCGTGGCCCGATTGGCCGCTCTCGTCTTGTTCGGAGCGCTGACGGTGGGGACCGCTCTCGCTGCGGGCGCGGAGCCGGCCGGAGCACCGGAGACGAGGTCGGAGCCGGGCCCGGCCATCGCCGTCGCGGAGGAAGCGCCTGCCTCGGCACCGGTCGGTGACGGCTCGCTGGCCCCGCCGGTCGAGGCCGAACCGGCAGAGACGGGCGATTCAGAAGCTGCTTCCTCTGGGGAGGAAAGCGTCGAAGCCGAGGAGGCTCCTTCCGAGACGCAGGTGGCTCTGGACACGGTCTGGACGTTGGTGGCCGCATTCCTCGTGTTCCTCATGCAGGGCGGTTTCGCCATGGTCGAGGCCGGCATGACTCGCCAGAAGAACGTGGCGAACATCGTGATGAAGAACTTGATGGACTTCTCCATCTCGTCGCTGGCGTTCTGGGCTGTGGGGTTCGCCTTGATGTTCGGCGCCGGCACGGCCCTCGTCGGGACGACGGGGTGGTTCTCGAACCCGCCTGCGGCGTTCGAATCTCTCGACTGGGCCACACCGCCGTTGATGGCAAAGTGGCTCTTCCAGGTGGTCTTCGCCGGTACTGCAGCCACGATCGTCTCGGGCGCCATGGCCGAGCGCACCAAGTTCCCCGCCTACCTCCTTTACAGCGCCTTCATTTCGGGACTCGTCTACCCGATATCGGGGCACTGGATCTGGGGCGGAGGCTGGCTGGCCGAGCGAGGGTTCCTCGACTTCGCTGGCTCGACGGTCGTCCACTCCGTAGGAGGATGGGCTGCTCTGGTAGGAGCTATCCTGCTGGGGGCCAGGATCGGCAAGTACGACAAGGACGGCAGGCCGCGCCCGATCCCCGGCCACTCGATGTCCCTTGCGATGCTCGGCGTCTTCTTGCTGTGGTTCGGCTGGTTCGGCTTCAACCCCGGCTCTACCTTGGCGGCCAGCTCTTCCATAGCGGAGATCGCCGTCACCACCAACCTGGCTGCTGCTGCGGGAGCTATGGCCGCGATGCTCACGATCTGGGCAGTCGGGAGGAAGCCCGACGTGTCTATGACGGCCAACGGCGCGCTCGCCGGCCTGGTCGGAATCACCGCAGGGTGCGCCTTCGTCGAGAACTGGGCGGCCGTGGTAATCGGGGCCGTGGCAGGCGTAATAGTCGTCTTCTCGGTCATGGCTCTGGACCGCGTCCGGGTGGACGACCCGGTGGGCGCCGTATCGGTCCACGGCGTCTGCGGGGCTTGGGGGACGCTTGCGGTCGGAATCTTCGCCTCCCCTCGCCTGGTCGAGGCTGCCGGTGTGGGGAGCCCGGGTCTGGTCTACGGCGGGGGGCTCACCCAGCTCACAACCCAGGCCATAGGAGTGGCAGCGGTCTTCGGCTGGGCGGTCCTCGCCTCGCTCGTGATCTTCGGGGCGATCAAGCTCACAGTGGGACTGAGGGTCTCCGAGGCGGAGGAACTCGAAGGCCTGGACATCTCCGAGCACGGAATGTGGGGGTACCCGGAGGTGTTCCTCGGGCCTGCGACTCCGGCCGTACCCGAGGCGGTCGCCGCTGCGAGGAGCCGTCTGGGGATGCGCGAGCGGAGCGTGGTCGGGGCGGAGCCTGCGTGAGAGGCTCTGCAGCTCGAGCGAGCGGAGTGGAGCAAGTGCTGCGCACGCGGAAAGAGGCGCACGAAGGGGTGTAGCCTCTCCTCTACCTCGGCGACGACAGGGCCCGGAATCTCGTGGAGGTTCCGGGCCCTTCCTCTTGCAATCCGCTTCCCGGGACCTGAAGCTCGTGGTTACGGGCTCACGGCGTTCCTCAGTATGGGGACGGTCAGTCCTGCTCGATAGTCAGGGCGACCACGAGCGTCAGACTTGTCCGCCGTGCGTCAGGGTGCAGCCGGTTAGTCCCCTGCAGCGCCCCGGGAGGTTGAGTATCGTTCACAGGGGGCGCGGGAGGAGTCAGCCGGCAGGAGAGGGCTTCGTACGGGCCGCTAGCTCAGTCTGGTAGAGCAACGGACTTTTAATCCGGTGGTCGTAGGTTCGAATCCTACGCGGCCCACACTTATCAGTCGGAACCGGACGGCCAGGCGCTCGCGCGCCGCCTACCGTTCCGGGTCACGCCGCTAGCCGGCCATGCTCATCGACCGGGAGAGGACCTCGTAGGCCCAGTTGATCTCGGCTGTCTTTCGGTCGTAGTAGGAGCGGTCGCCCTTGGAGGCGTGCAGGTCGGGGTGGAACTGCATGATCAGTTCCCGGTAGCGCCTCTTCAGCTCGACGGGGCCCACGTTTTCATCCACCCCCAGGATTCGGCGGGCCCGCCGGACCTCCTCGTCCTCCCAGCGAGCACGCCCGCGCGAGCTCGCGTCGAGCATACCTTCGACCTTCTCGAGGATCTCGTCCGCGACATTGCGGGGAATTCCCAGCCAGTCGGCGTACTGGCCGAAGACCTTCCGCTCGGATGGAGAGACCGAGCCATCCGAAACGGCTACCAGCGCCCCCGCGTGCAGGCACACGAGGCGCATCAGCAGATCGACGCGGGCCGGGTCAGCCACTGCTCGGTAACGGCTCTCGACCCACTTGCGGATCTCTGCCTCTTCGAGGAAGTCGTCGGAAAAGCGGGCCACAATTCGGGCCGCCATCGCAGCCTCTTCCGGCGTGACAGACCCGTCGGCCCAGGCGATGCCGGAGCAGGTCGCCACTATCAGGTCTAGGAACGAAGCTGTTTCGATGACTTCTGAAGGGGCGCTCAGACCGACCTCAGCGAGAAGCTCCTTGAAGTTGCGCTCTCGTATACGGGGGCTGGTGAAGATCTGGAACAAGTTCTGCAGCAGGACGAAGGGAGTGAGGATGGCGGACGTGACCGACCACCAGCCCAGGAGGAAGTTGGCCAGGAAGTTGGCCCCAATTCTCTTGAGCAGGCAGGCCTCGCAACCGAGCTCCGGCGCCAACCCTACCTTGAAGAAGATCACAAGCCCCCTGATGATCCAGCACTTGACTGCGCCTTGGACCGGTGCGATCCCGCAGTGTGGACAGCGAGCCCGCAGCTGTGACTCCACCATCTGGCCGACCCGAGAGTTGATGGCTTCGTATACGGAGCTGGGCGGTGTCCCACCACCGCCGGTCTTGGCGGCACGACCCGGCGAGGTGCCCCCAGCCGAGGGATGCCGTTTGCGGCCCTCCTCCGGCCAGGACTTGAATCGCCCGTGGCACTGACCGCACCACTCTGCCCCCATAGGATTCAGGGCGCCACACCTCTTGCACTTGAGCCTGGGCATGGGCTTCCTTCCGGGTCCCACGAAGCACGACAGACTGTCCCGGCCAGGGGGACGCTGCCAAGATACCGGAACCCCCCGACAAGGGACGGGGCGCTGGGAGTCCCTGCCAGGCGGTGGAAGGGTAGGGTATGCGTAATCCATTCACCATGTGAATGATCACCATTCCTGCCCGCTTCCCAGAATCAGCGAGGGGGCGCTGCACCAACAGTTTTTGCCATGCAGGTGGTCGTGGTCGCCGGAGCCAGCCAGACCGGCAAGACGACTCTTGTCGCTGGTCGGCTGATGGGACGCCGGTACTTCTCCCTTGAACGACCTTGAGGTCCTCGAGTTATTCCGCGGAGAGCCCGAGACGCTGTTGCTACCTAAAGGTCCCACCATGACCCTCGTCGAAGTAAAGAGGAATCCGGCGATCCTCTCTGGGATACCTGACCCTCTGGCCGATGACGCTGGGCGAACTAAGAGGCCAGAGCCGTGCGGGTCTGTAGGAGGACCTGCTCGAGAGTGACGAGGAGGGCTGTGTAGACCTCCTGGCGTCTCGCCGACTAGAGGCTCTGGATGGGCGAGAAGCGGTCACGAGAGGAGGATTTCCCGTCCAGCCGCTGGAGCTGCGGACGAGGAAGGGAGCGGGCAATGTGGTTCGAGGGGTACGTCAGGACTATCTGGAACGAGACCTGCGGGACCTGACCACAGTAGCTTCGCTGGGGGACTCTAGCTGTCTGCTCAAGGCTGCGAGCCTGCACCTCGACCAGTTGCGCAAGTAGACGGAAGTCTCGAGGGACATCGGGATTTCCCAGCCCACGGTCCACCGCTGGCTGAACGTACTGGAAGCCTCTTACGTCGTGGTTAGGCTGGCCGCGTTTTCCTTAAGACGCATGAGACGATTCATCAAGTCGCCGAAGCTCTACTGGGTCGATATGGGGTTGGCGCTTCACGTTTCGGAACTGGAACGCCCTACCGGAGGTTAGCTGGAGAACCTGTGCTCTGCGACCTCTTGGCAGGGAGAGACGCCAGGTGTAAGCGTGCCCAGGTGTCCTACTGGCGGACGTCTAGCGGTGAGGAGGTCGACTTCGTGGTAGAGGCCGGACGCCAGCCATTGCCCGTCGAGGCTAAGACGACCCACAGACCAGGCCTTAGGGATTGCATGGGCATTCTGGCGTTCCGTCGAGAGTAGCCGGATCTGGCGCGCTCCGGGCTGGTATTGCACACGGGGGACGCGTTGACCTGGCTGGCCTCCGGAGTGCTGGCGGTCCCGGGGTGGCAGGTGCTTCAGGTATGACTCGATCCGGGAGCAGCGCCACCGAGGCAGCGATGGATCCTCGGCGCTTCAGTGGTCCACGTAGTCGACAAAGGAGACTACGTCGTCGAGGAAGTGGGTAGGACTACCCCAGCAGCTGAGCTCCAAGACGTCTCGTGCTCGGGCCATCGCCACGTATAGCTTGCACAGATGCATGATCACCTGGTCTGGGTCTCCGGTTTCGACCCAGGGGAACTGGTGCCTGAGGTGGGGCAGGAAGACCCTCTCGAACTCGAGCCCCTTTGCCCGGTTGTAGGTCCCTACTTTCACTCCGGGAACCGGCCGCCCCGAATATTTCTCCAGGCTCACGGCGGGTACCGGGGCCTTCTCGAGTCGTTCTAGCCATGTCTTTACCTGCTTGTTGGAGTAGCACAGTATGGCGGTCCCGTCCCGCCCCTTGGCGGGTAGGCGGGAAATGGTTTCCAGGATCCACTCGACCTCGTCTTCCTCGGTGTCGAAGACGTGCAGTCGCGGTCGGGGACCTTGGCGCACCGTCGAGGGCGACAGCCCCCTTACCCCATCCGCGCCGAATTCTTCGGTAGAGATCGACTTCCCCAGGGCCCCTACGGCCTTCATGATCTCGTCGGTCGAGCGGTAGCAGACGTCCAGGACGAAGGACCGGCCTCTCACCTCGAGGCCCAGGTCCGCCAGACGGTACCCACCCGGGTAGATCCGCTGGGCCATGTCCCCGATCAGCATGAGCCTCCCTTCCTCCCTGCCTTCGAGGTGCTCGAGGAGGAAGCGGAGCCCGACTTCAGTGAGGTCCTGGGCCTCGTCGACGACTATCGCGGAGTAATTCCTCGAGGGAGGGTCATTCCGGACGGCGTCGAGTGCGAGCACCAGCAGCCGATCCGAGTCCGTGACGGGCGGGTCTTCGGACTCGCAAGCTTCGAGGTAGTCCTCGTACAGGCTCCATATGCGGCTCCGGACCGTCCGGTCCAGTGGGCGCTTGCGCCCGTGCCTCTCGAGGCGAAGGTATGACTCGAGGTCCTCGACGCCACGCCCTTCGATGACCCGGGTTACCTCCTCCCAGAGGTACTCCTTGGGCAGTCGCTGGCTCTGCAGGAGGGAGTCTCGGCGCTGCCGGTCCGACTCCAGGCATTCCTCGAAGACCTCCTTGGCCTTCTCGTCGTCGGGCTGCAGTTCCCGACCGGCCAGGGCCCTCCTCGCGAGCTTGTGGATGTTCCTGAACTCGACCCGGTCCTGCAGCTCGGGCGCGAGCCTTTCGAAGAGTCCTTCCAGGACGCCTACCACAGTCTTGACGTACGAGGTCATCAGTACGCTTGAGCGACCTTCCGCCTTGGCGGCGAAGGCCGCTGCACGGTGCAGCCCGACGACCGTCTTGCCGGTACCGGGTCCTCCCGTTACCCTCGAGGGCCCGGCAACTGCCCGGTCCACCGCCCTTCGCTGGAGGGGGGACAAGAAGACCATCCACTCCTCGATGGTCCCGTCGTGCCAGCCCTCGAGGACTTTCTTGTCGACCGCCGTCACCCGGTCGGTTACCGCGGGCGACCGGACGGTTTCCTTGAGGGAGGGACGCTGCTCGAACAGCGCACCCTCTCGAGATCCCGGTTTCCGCGACCTGGCGGCTAGGCCGGCATCTTCGAGAGCCAGCTTCTCCAGTTCGGCGACGTCGGTCCGCAAGGCTGCTTCTTCCAACTGGTCGTGGGCTCCTACCTTGACGAGGTGGACATTCGACCCTTCGAGGGCAACAAGCATCCTGAACGAGTCGTCGACGTTCATGAAGTGAAAGCGGTCGTCCGGGTGGCTTTTCACCCGCCTGGTGTGGAAGGCGGGGTAACGGGGGCCGTGCTCATGGAGGAGATCCAGGCGCATCTCGACTTTCTCCGCAGTGACCTTGTCCAGCTGCTTGAAGTCATCGAGGAAGCGTCTGTCGACCGTTACCTCCCAGGCGCCGGGCGAAGAGCCTGCGTGCTTGCTCATGGCTTGGTAGTAGGTCCTCCAAGGCGTCAACGACATCTGTCCACGGTGGTGGAAGAGGTATTGGTCGGCCCCAGGCTGCGGTGAAGGAGGTTTTGCCGGGGGGTCACCCGTCAAAAATGTCGTAGGCCCGCATACCATGAAGGTGGAACACCGGTGAGCCTGCCGCCTTGCGGGCCGGCGTGGGCTCGCAGCGGCGAGCAGGGGCCGTTGCCGGGCCCCGGGGAGGGAAGGAGAATGTCGGGACGGGGGAGCTCGTCGGAGGGAAATTCGCCGGAGGGTTTCGACGAACAGCCGGGTCTCGACCAGGCCGGCTCGAGCCCGGATTCGTTCGGGGAAGCCCTCCCCGACCGACCATTCCCTGCACCGGTCATTGCGGCTCCGCCCTTTCCTCCGCAGCCCCAGGTGGGACAAGGACCGGACGCTCCAACGGACCACCTGCTCGCAACCCGACAAGACGGGCTGGGTGTGGGTCAGCCCGGAACGCAGTACCCGGCCCAGCCTCCCCGGCCCGGCGACTCGGCTCGGAGGCCACGAAGGTGGCCCCTCTACGTGGCGTGGAGTGTGGCCGCAGTCTCTCTTCTGGCCGCGGCGGCCACCGGCTTCCTCGGCTACGACCAGCGCCGGGATAGGGAGATGGTCGAGAGGGAGCTGGCCCGAACCCAGCTGAAGCTCGAGGAGTCTCAGGCCGAGCTTGCAGGGCTACGCAAGGACTACGAGGCCGTGGTGGGAGCGGGAGTCGACCTCCTCATGAGGCTCGACGAAGCCAAGCAGATCGTCAGGGAGATCGACCACGTACTCGACCTGGCTCAGATAGAGATCGACCGGATGATCGAACACTTCGGAAGGGCGATGACCGACGTGCTCTGGGAAAGGTACTACTCGGCCGGCTCGGAGCTGCAAGAGGCGCGTTCCCACTACGAGGCATTCCAGAGCCTTCTGGCCCAGTATCGAAAGCTGCGGAACCGGTTTGACGAGCTGGTGAAGGGGCTTCCCACCTGAGGAGCCGTCCGCCGGCGCGACCCCATACTGCGGAACCGAAACGGCCGTGACGACTTCGCTCGCTACGAGATTCCCGCGGCCCCCTCGACATCCCTGACGGTGGCCTTCTCGATGTCCACGAAGATCGGCCGGTCGGTCGGTACGGGCTGCCATTCTAGCGGCGCATACGTGAGGTGTCCGTAGCCGCTGGCAAAACCCAGGTACTTCACCATCCCGGGCTCGACCTCGTTGGGCCCCTTCCACCCTGGAAACATGAGCGGGTCCCAGCCGTTGTAGACGGTGATGGCCCCGGGCTTCTGCGCCGGGCTGAGTCGGGCCCTCACCACGAACGACCCGGCGTCGTTGAAGACCTTGACGTAATCGCCGTCTCGGATTCCTCTCGCGGCAGCGTCTGGGGTGGATATCCAGACGAACGGCTCCCCTCTGTGGGTCTGGAGCAGCCAGTGGTTGGCCATGTTCATCGAGTGGACCGACCAACGGTTGTGGCCGGTCGTCATCTTGAACGGATAGTGTCCGCCCATCCTCGGAGGGTCCTTGTGGACGGGGAGCTCCTCGCCGGCTTCGACGAACCAGGGGTGCTCTATGAGGAACTGCGCCCGGCGCGTGAGGGTCGGGTAGGGGTCTCCCCGCTCCACGTGGTAGCGGAAAGGTACGAACTCTCCCTCGGCCGGGTGGGGAGAGGCCTGTCCCTTGGCCATGGCCATCCTCCCCCACCCCGTGAACGGCAGGTAGCCTTTCTCGCGCACCTTCTCGAGGTCCGATCCCTCCGGCAAGGTGCCCGCGTAGGCTGAGTCACGCACCACCTCGTCGGCGACCTGGTCCTGGGTGAGGAGGTGCCCGTCCAGCGTGTATCGCCGCCACAGGTCGTCGTAGCGGACCACTCCCTGGGTCGGGTGCAGAAACGTCTCGAGACCTCTCGCCTTGGCTCTCCGTGCGAGGGCCTTGCAGAGCTGGGCGAAGATCTCCCACTCGGTCCTGGCCTCCCCCGCTGGCTCGACGGACCGGTCCGAGAAGACCAGCGAGAGGATGGGGATGTGGTAGCCGACCTTCTCGTAGTGCTGGGCCGCCGGGAGGACGATGTCGGAGTGCTGGGCGGTGGCGGACATCCGGTAGTCGATCGTCACGACCATCCGGAGCTTGGGCCAAAGGTTCTCGAGCAGCATGCCCCGACCCCCTCTGGTGCGACGCAATATGTTGCCTCCGCACTCGATCAAGACGCGAGGCGGAGTAGTAGGAGCGGGTCGATTCAGCCCTTCCCACCACCCCTTGGTGAGAGCTTCCTGGAAGTACTCGTCGAAGCTACGCCGCATCTCCGGGTCGTTCCACTCGGGACGGTTCCAGCGCTCCCGGTAGCCGCAGTGCCAGTACCAGAAGAAGGCCGGGGGGACCATGCGCCCCGACCGAGCCATCCGTCGCCAGAACTCGATGGCCACCAGCTCGTCGGAGCGGGTCGGGTCTTCGGCCTTGATGGCTGCCTCCGCGGCGTCCAGGGCCGCCAGCAGCTCCTCGACCCCCGCATGGCCGATGCGGGTCTTCATGCCCATGAGGAGCGCTCCGTCGAGTTGGGAGGCTGCCCAGCAGTTGATCCCGGTCCCCTTCTTCCCCCAGTTGCCGGTAAGGCCCAGGAGGAGGTTCATCGTCCGCTGGTACAGGTCCGAGTGGTAGGCCTTGTTGGCTCCCATGCCCATGAGGATCCTCGTCCTGCGGGTGGCGACCTTCCTCGCGATCGTCCTGACGACCTCCGGGTGGACACCAGTTGTCGACCGCGTCCGTTCGGGCGTGTACCTGGCGAGCCTCTCCTTGAGGACCTCGAAGAGCGGGCGGGCTACGACCTTGCCGTGGAGCGTTTCCACTTCCACCGAGCCCTCGAGGCAAGGTTCGTAGCCCACGAGGAGGTTGGCGCGGTCCGCGGCGACGATCGAGCCTGCCCATGACCGTCCGCCTCCGTCACCCTCGCCTCGGCCTTGCTTGGGGAGGTGGTAGAAGACCTCCGAGGACCCCTCTTCGACCAGGTCGGACTCCCGCAAGTAGCGGAGGCCCTGCCCGGGAGACTCGATGACCAGGAGCGACAGGTCAGTCTGGGTTGCCACGAAGCGCTCGTCATGGAGGCCCTCTTCGACTATTACCTGACACATCGAAAGGGCCAACGCGGGGTCCGAGCCGTGCTCCACGGGGACGTGGTAGTCGACGTGGGTGTGGGTCGGGCTGACGTCTGGGGAGAAGAGGACCAACTCGGCACCCCTGTACCTGGACTCGACCAAGTAGTGGAAGAAGGGAATGACGGTGTAGGCAGGGTTGGAATGCCAGATGAGCGTGAGCTCCGCGTCGAAGAGGTCACCCGGAATGGGGTAGAACTTTCCGAAGACGAGGTGGTGCCCGGGGGCGAAGTCGTTTATGGAGCCGTTCAGATCCGTAATTACACCGCCGACCAGCCCGATGAAGCGGTCGGGAGCGTGGACCGCGGCCATCTCCGGCGTCCCCTCTCTGACGACCGACTCGGGGCCCACCTCGAGGTGCGCATCCAGGATCGCGTCGGCGACTGCGTCCAGGGCCTCCTCCCAGGAGATCCGCTCCCACTTGCCCTCCCCCCTCTCGCCTGCTCGCCTCATGGGGTAGAGGACGCGGTCGGGGCCGTGTAACTGGGACGACCACGCCGCCCCCTTCTGGCACCCCATGGGGTTGGGATCCGGCGTATTGGGCGAGCGCTCGGGCACGTTGCCCGAGACCTCTTCCCATACGATTCGACCGTCCTTCACGAAGACGTAGTAGGGGCAGCTTCCGGGGTAGCAGTCGACGCAGTGGGTCCCCCAGCGCCAGTAGTCGAAGGAGAGCCGCGCTCTGTACCTGTCCTCGGTAGGGGTCGCTCGGCTCATCGGGTCCTCCTGCTCTCCAACCTTCCTCGTCCTCACTGTCTGCGAGGCCGTCGGACTACGCTCGTTCGCCGCCCGGCGGTAACCGGGTCCCTACGGTGCTCGCCGGGGAGGGGTCACCCCGCCCGTCGAGGGCGGTAAGCGCAGGTCGGGTCCGCGGCCAACGGGTCTCCGGTCAGCGCCCAGGCTCTGGCCCGACTCCCTCCGCAGAGGCTCCTGAACTCGCAGACGCCGCATTTCCCCCCGAGCAGCCCGGGGTTGCGCAGCGAGAGGAACAGGTCGCTCTTGCGGTAGATGTCGGCCAGGGAGCGTTCCCTGACGTTCCCCGCCGGTATCTGGAGAAACCCCGAGGGACAGACGTCCCCGAGGTGCGAGACGAATGCGAACCCGTTTCCGTCGTTGACCGGTGCTCCCGGTGGCCTCCCTCGCAGGGCCAGTACCCGCCTGTAGGAGGGAGCCGCGATAGTGCGCACCGGAAAAGGAAATTGGGTGTCGGCCAGCCATTCGAGGATGCGTTCGTGCTCGTCGGAATCGAGAACCTCCGCGGCGGTGGCACGTCCGGTGGGAACCAGGAAGAAGAGGCTCCACAGCGACAGGCCGGGCACCAGGCTTGCCAGCAGCTCGGCCAGCTTCGGAAGGTCTGCGACCGTCGACCTGGAAACCGTGGTGCCCACCTGGAGGCGCCAGTCGAGCCTCGAGGCCGCCTCCAAGGTTCTGACGGTGCGGAAGAACGACCCCCTCACACCCCGCATCCCGTCGTGGGTTTCCGGCGAGGCGCCGTCGAGACTGATGTGGATGCTGTAGGCTCCGGAGGCTCTGGCCTGCTCGAGGGCACGCTCGGTAAGCCGCGGCGTTACCGAGGGCGAGAATCCCGTGTGCATTCCGGCCTCAGCGGAATGCCGGATGAGATCGAATACGTCCTTGCGGGCGAGGGGGTCGCCGCCGGTAATCACGAACACCTTCGTCCCCATCTCTGCCGCCTGGTCAATGAGGGAGAAGCCCTCTTCGGTGGAGAGCTCTCGGGAGTCGCGGAGAGGCTGGGCGACCGCCCTGCAATGTGCGCACTTGAGCGGACAAGCTCTGGTGACCTCCCAGGCGACCGTGAAGGGCGACTCCGAAGGGTCCCACTTGTCTCCAGCGATCTCCAGCAGGCGAGCGCCCCGAGGAAGGTCGCCCGGTGCTCCGGTCCGTGTAATAACTGTGGGCGACTCGGTCGGTCGGCTCATGGGATCCTGCCGCCGGAAACCGTCACGCCGTTCCTACCCCGTCGGCTGCCGAGCGGTAACGTGGGGAGACCAGGTCCGTGTCGCCGCCCTCGCCGAGGGCACCGAGCACACAGGACGGGTCGAACCCGGAGGGGTCACCGGTGGTGGCTTCGGCTCTCGCCCTCAGGCCTCCTCCGCATATCTCGAGGTAACGACACGACCTGCACCGGTGCGGGAGCAGGCGCCCCGGAGGCTCCAGCCGGAGCCGGGCGCGCCACCGTTCCCACAGGCTGTCGAAGGGCTCTTGCCTGACGGAGCCAATCGGTCTGTTGCGAGAGAACTGGTCAGGGTAGACGGTCCCCTTCTCGTCGATGCATGCAAGGCCTATACCTGATCCGTTCCTGCTGCCTCCATTCCAGGCCAGGGCGGCATATGCCCCCTCTGCCCGGGCAGGTAGTCGTTCCTTCAGCCAGAGGTAGAGGGCCACCGCGTCCGAGGGGTTGGCCACGGTCAGTACCTCTACTCCCGGAGAAGAAGCAGCGAACTCGAAGACGGTGTTGAGAGCGTCGACCCGCTGCTCGGGGGTGACGTCTGCGAGACGCGCACCGCGACCCGAAGGGACGAGGTGGTACATGCAGAAGCGCTCGACGCCCAACTCCTTGACGGTCTCCAATACGGAGGAGAGGCCACGGTAGGTCTGGGGCGTCAGGGTGAAACGGACACCCCTCTTTACGCCCGCTCGGCCGAGAGCTTCCAGGCCTGCGACAGATGCCTCCCAAGCACCCTTCATACACCGCAGTTTGTCGTGGAGCTCGGGCGGGCCATCGAGACTTACCCCCACGTAGCCGATCGAGGCTTCGGCGATGGCCTGTGCGAACGAGCGGTCGATTAGGGTCCCGTTGGTAGATACCGTAACCGAAAGCCCCACCCTCTTGGCAGCCTGGATGATGTCGAAAAAGTCAAGGCGTGCGAGGGGCTCGCCCCCGGACAGGAGCAGGCTCGGGACCCCGTAGGAGGCAAGGTTATGAACCAGCGACAAGGCATCGTCCGTCGTCATCTCCTGGGGGTCCGGAATCGCTCTGGCCGAGACGTAACAGTGCCGGCACGCAAGGTTGCATGCCCTGGTCGAGTTCCACACGACCACGGGGCGACGCTCGGCTGCGGAACGGTACGGACGCCGTTGCCCGACCGCTCTGCCGTACCGGAGCGCGTCCGACGGAGACGAAGAGCTGCCGCACAGTGTCGAGACGTTGAGCACCAGCGTCCTCCGGACCCTCTCGAGAACAATCGAAGTGGTAGATATAGGTTACAGTACGTCGATGCATGTTCTATAAGTAGTGACGAGTGTCACATCGCTGGCTCGGAAGCTCCTGCCGGGCCCCGGTGGCGAGTCGACTGCGTGTAGCTTTAGCGGCACCCCTTTCTCAGCCTCGGACCGTGGGCGCCCGCTGAGCGGCTGAGGGCCAGCTGGCCGTAGCTCGCAGATCAGGAGGAGGGAGACGATGAAAGCTTTTCAGATGGTGGGGTGGCAGCAGCCTCCGGAGCTCAGGGAGGTCGACGTCCCGGAGCCTGGTCCGGGGGAAATCCTCGTCAAGGTTGGTGGCTCCGGGGCCTGTCACTCGGACCTCCACCTGATGGAGTGGCCCGGCGGGATGCTCCCCTGGGAATTCCCCTTCACCTTGGGGCACGAGCCCGCCGGGTGGATCGAAGCCCTCGGTCCCGGGGTCGAGGGATTCGAGGTGGGCGAGGCGGTCGCCGTACACGGACCCTGGGGGTGCGGCTCGTGCCGCAACTGCAGGGTCGGGCTGGAGACCCTCTGCGACAAGGGAGAGGAGCTGGGGTATGCAGGCGCCGGGCTCGGCCGCGACGGCGGGATGGCAGAGTACATCGTGGTCCCCTCGGCCCGACATCTCGTGCGCCTAGGCGAACTCGACCCTGCCCTTGCAGCACCTCTCGGCGATGCCGCCCTCACGCCCTACAGGGCGGTCAAGCGCTTCCTCCACTACCTCGTCCCCGGATCTGCTGCGGTCGTGGTAGGTGCAGGCGGGCTTGGGCACATGGCGATCCAGATACTCAAGGCGGTGAGCCCGGCTCGGGTCGTGGCCGTGGACGTCTCCGAGGCGAAGCTGGACCTCGCACGTGAGCTCGGGGCCGACGACGTCGCCACCCCTTCTGCAGCCGAAGACGTGGTGAGGGCTGCAACCGGAGGACTCGGCGCTGAGCTGGTGCTCGACATAGTCGGGTCGACCGACTCGATGTCGCTGGGAGTACGGCTCCTTCGGAGGCCCGGAGCGTTCGTCCTGATAGGCCTGGCCCTGGGCTCGATCCCGTTCAACTTCTTCGCGATCCCCTACGACGCCGTGCTCGCCACGAGCTACTGGGGAACGGTCTCGGAGTTCATGGAAGTCGTAGAGCTTGCGAAGGCGGGCAAGATCCATGTCGAGGTAGAGCGTTTCCCGCTCGAGGAGGCCGCAGAGGTATACCGGAAACTCAAGGACGGCGAGATCCGAGGGCGGGCAGTAGTCGTCCCGTAGGGCAGCTGCTCCCCATCTTGCGCCATTGCTGTCTACCTGGGACCTGGGAGGCTGCGACCGGGTGGCAGCGCCTGGCCCCGGCACGAGCCGGATCAGGTCGTGAAACTCCCGTGCCGCCCTGCTCCTTGCTCGAAACGGCGGGCCCCCTGAAGTGCCTCACCTGTACTCAGAGCTTCGATGCCACGTGCATACTCGGCTCGGATAGCCTCCTCTAAGGAAAGCACCGAAGCTTCGTAGACGGCGAGCCTGTCGGCCTGCAGGGTCATCGGCGGGAACTCGGCGATCCCCTGGGCAAGCTCGACAGCGCTCTCCAATGCCCGACCCGGGTCAACGACACGGTTGACGAGACCGATGCGTAGCGCTTCGTCCGCCTGGACAGGTCGCCCCGTCAACACGAGCTCCAGGGCGCGCCCAAGGCCGACAATGCGAGGAAGCCTGAACGTCCCGCCGTCAACCAGGGGGACGCCCCAGCGCCTGTTGAAAACTCCGAAGACTGCGTTCGAAGCGGCTACCCTGAGGTCGCACCAGAGGGCCAATTCCAGGCCGCCGGCCACAGCGTAGCCCTCGACGGCGGCCACCACCGGTTTGGAAAGGAGCATCCTGGTTGGGCCCATCGGACCGCGGCCTTCCTCGGTGATGCGGTTCCCGTGGCCTGCTGCCACTGCCTTGAGGTCTGCCCCGGCGCAGAACGTGCCGCCGGCCCCCGTAAGGACGGCCACCCTCGACCTCGGGTCGGCTTCGAAGGTTTCGAAAGCCTCGGCTAGAGCTTCGGCGGTGGGCTCGTCGACGGCGTTGCGTACCTCGGGCCGCTCGATGGTGACGACCCACACGGACCCCTCCCGCTGGACCGAGACCGAGTTGTCGCTCATGTCGACCCCTTCTCACGCCAAACCGGCAAGTCTGGGCCAGTGCCCCGGAGGCGGCCTGGCGTCAGCTCGCCTGCTTGAATTGCTCGTAGCGCTCCTCCAAGAGTGCCTTGTCGGGGTACCTGCTCCGCCTGTCGGGGAGTTGGATACTAGTCCCGTGAAGGCCCTGGAGAGCGTGGACCAAGGTGGGCCCGTCCTCCTCATCGAGCACGTCGTCACGTACTTCCACTACGTAGTCGGGCCTGATGGCGAGGAGCGACCTGTCGAATGCGGCGTGGTGAAGCTTGCACATCGCAATCCCGTTCGAGACTCGAGGCTCTCCACCTGCAGCGTCGGGCTTTATGTGGGCGGCGTCGAGGAGTTCGGTACGACGAAGCCTGCAAATAGCGCACATGCAGCGGTATGCGTGTAGCACCTGGGCCCTGAAAGCGGGTTGGTGTATCCGTTGGCGGACCAGAGCTTCAGTGTAACGGCGCTGGAGGTCCAGGGGAGCGGGTACGCTGACCCTCGGGGCCCGCAGCAGGGAACCCGACTCCGCAACTTCCCCACTTGCTCGGTACGGCCGTTCCTTCCGCTTCGTGAGCGCGGCCGCGTCTCCGAGTGAGACCAGTACCTGCTCGTGCTGCGGCTCCTCTGCCACTGCCCAGACGGGAAAGACAGGGAGGTACAGGCCGTCCCCCAGCCCTCTGAACCAGATGAGGGGGTCCCCGTACCGGATGGCTTCCCTCAATGCGACGTTGTCGGGATGGTTCGGCCCGCCTCGCCTCCACTTGTAGCTGAGGAGACCGTCGTAGCGCACGGCGTCGCGGTACGGGCTACCTTCGACCGACGTGATGCTCAGGGCCGAACGGAACCCCTTCGGCTTCCAGATTCCGGTCTGGGGTGCCATGAGGCGGATGCGTTGCCCTTCCCAGTGGAAGGCCGACATCTCGTCGCGCCTTACGGCACCGCCCCGCTGGGACGAGAAACGTTCGAGCCAGTCGAATGCAGCGTTGCGGATTTGCGCTTCTCGGTCGGCGTCCATGAGATCGGGGAAGGCGTTCTTTTGTAGGATATTCCACGCTGCGGCAGGTGAGAGGCCTGCGTCGTTGTCACGGTGCATTCTGGAGGTAGGCACACCCGACTGCAGGTTTTGTGGTCATAGGGCAGCGCCACAGGTCTGGTCTGAGCGCTAACCGAGGAGGTCCCAGTAGTGCTGGAAAAATTCAAGTGGTACAAGCAGTCGGCTTACAAGTGGGAGGGTGGCGGCCTTACGGTATACATCGACCCGTGGGGGATTCCGGAAGGCGACCCACCGGCCGACGTGGTCTTCATCACCCACGCTCACTTCGACCACTTCTCGAAGGAAGACCTCGAGCGGGTGTCCAAACCGGAGACCCGTTTCGTAGCCCCCCGGGATGTGGCGGCTGAACTCTCGGGTTCCGTCGTCCCCGTGGCGCCGGGCGACAAGGGGGAGGTGGCCGGCGTCTCCTACGAGGCCGTTCCCGCCTACAACATCGTGGAGGGAAGGCTCGACTTTCACCCCAAGGCGAACAATTGGGTCGGCTACATCCTGCGCCTTGACGGGCGCGACTACTACCACGCGGGCGACACCGACCACCTGCCCGAGCTCGAGACGTTAGAGGTAGACGTCGCCTTCGTGCCCATCGGTGGCTTCTACTGCATGGGCGTCGACGAGGCGGCAGGTTTGGTGAAGGCCATGGAGCCGAAGGCGGCCGTTCCGATGCACTACGGATTCGTGCCCGACGTCGGGCGGGAGGAAGACGGGCAGCGCTTCGCCGAGGCTGCTTCCCCCGTCGAGGTGGTGTTGATGAAGCCCTACCACCCCTTCGCTTCGTAGCTGCCAGAGCGGGCCCCGCCGGCCAGCATCGGGGGGGATACGGTCGCTTGCTCTTGCCGGAAGGGGAGGGGGTGCGTGAGTTCCGGACCGGTCGGAATTGGCTGCGTCAGCGTGCCGATCCTGCAGCCTTCTTCGCCTTGCTGGCAGTTGTCTTGACCTTGGGGCGGTGCCTGTGACTGTTGACAGGAGCCTCTTTCGCCCCTTCTGCGAGAGCGCGGTCGTCCTCGGCTACCTGAGCAAGGGTGGCGGAGTCGAGCGCCTTTATCAGCGCGTGCTGCGCCCCGGACCAGACCCAGTGGAGGGCACACACGTCTTCCCAGTGGCAGGGTCCTCCGCGGAGGGCACATTCCTGAGCTTCCAGGGGACCTTCCAGGGCTTCGACGATGGCCCGGATGGTAATCGTCTCGGGCGGTCGGGCGAGCGCGTACCCACCTGTCCTTCCGGGCCTGGAGATGACCAGACGTGACCGCTGGAGCTCCTGGAGCACCTGGTGCAGGAAGCCGGTAGGAACTTCCATAGCCTCCCCGATCTCTGCGGCCTTTCCCGGTCGGGGATAGCGTTGTGCGAGGAACAGAAGGGCGCGTATTCCGTAGTCGGTGCGACGCGTCGGGACGAGTTTCATGCCGGGATTCCTCTTCGAGTCGGGTGGCCCGCCGCCGGCCCCAATGCGGGAAGCGCTCTCGCTTCTCGGGGGGCTCCTCCCTGGGAACCTGCATTTGACGGATCTCCCCAGGGGGCCAGCCAGCTTTTCCGTACGGGCATACTTCGCTATCCTACAGAATTTCGTATCAGATTTGAACTGCTATTCGGGTCCGTCTGGCAGGGCAGGAGCGGGTCTTTCATGGGCGGGCGGTGCGTGACCCTCGCTTCCTTGCGACCGGTTCGCGATTGAGAAGGGAGCGAATACCGATCCCCACAGATGTAACTTGACAACGTCGACCGAAATTGTCAGAATATCGAGCAAACCCTCGGAAAGTGGACCGGTCCGCATCACAAGAGAATACCCCAGGCTGAAGCCTCTCTAACTGACCTGCAGCGGGCCGGTGCCTCCGAGGAATAGGGCCGCCGCTCCTTGCGGCGGCCCTTTCTTCTGCAGCGCTGCTTCGTCGAATGGATTCGACCCGCCCGTATGGGCGACCATCTACCTGCAGAGCCAAGCGGTTGGGGGAGCAAGCTCGGCATTCGTGAGGCTGTGTCAGAAGTCGTGACGGAGGCTGGCGGTTACGGGGGTAAGTGTGGGAGTTGCCGACGCAGGAGACACGTTCCAGCGCCGTAGGGAGGCCGCCAGGCGGCTGGCCGGCGAGATGCGGCGGGTAATCGAGAAGCTGGTGCTGGTGGACGCACCTGCCGAGGATCTCGAGCGAGCGGCCGAGGCGGCAGCCGCGTTCGCCGACCGACTTGACGGGATGAGGCGGAGGCGCTGGTACGAGGGCTTTGCAGAGGCGGCGAACGCTGGTTCTCCCTCGGCATTCTTCGATCACAGCCCCATAATCGGGCTTGCCAACCCCCTCGCTCCTCCGATTGCTATCGAACTTGTCGAGGTGGAAGATGCCGTGGAGGACCAGCCGAAGGAGGGAGAAGGTGCCCGGGAACGGGAGAGCCGGTCGAGCGATGAGGGTTCTGGCTCCCCGGGGCTCCCGTTCCTGATCGGCCTCCCCGGGGGCAAGCGACGGAAGGTGGTCGGCCGGGTCCGCTACGGGTACGCGTACGAGGGCCCGCCGGGTTGCGTCCACGGCGGGGTGGTGGCCGCAGCGTTCGACGAGGTCCTTGGCTTTGCCCAGTCGCTCTCCGGCAGACCAGGAATGACCGGTACGCTGACCATCAGATACCGGAAGCCGACACCTCTCTACGAAGACTTGGTCTTCGAAGGCTGGGTGGAGCGGATCGAAGGGAGGAAGATCTTCACAGCCGGGGTCTGCAGGGTGGGGGACTTGGTGACTGCTGAGGCCGAAGGCCTGTTCATATCGGTCGATTTCGAAAAGATGGCCCAGCTCCTCAAGGACCGCCAGGCCCGGGAGACCGAACAGTCTCAGAGCGGGTCGTCTCTTCATGAACCCGACGATTGACGGTTCTGGGCCGGTCGCCCCATATGCGTGGGCCAGAATCGACCATCCGCTCGTCGGGTTCCTGACGCAGCCCGGTCGCCCCACGTACCTAAGCCAGTAGCGTAGGAGCCGCCGGCAGTGGTGAGTGTCCGGACCGGTCTCCCCGACATGCATGCACCAGTTCGCATATAATCGTCGAACCCGGCATCAGGCTCCTCGGCCTGGTCGCGGTGGCACGGGGACCGTACACGCACGGGTACTTGCACCGGAGGGCGTGGCGGGTGAGCATGGGGACCGGAGGAATCGTGGAGAGGAACTCGCGCAAACAAAAGGCCCTGGTGGGTCGAGTGCTCCTTGTAGCGCTCCTGGCGTCACCGGTCCTGGTCGTTTCGGCTTCCGGCATAGCACAGGTCTACACCCCCACTCCTCCACCGCCTCCGCCGAAGCCGGGTCCGACCTTGCCTCCGAGGGAACTCCCCTCGTCCCCTGCAGTGAGCGAAGAGCAGGCGCAGGAAAGCCCCTCACCCTCGCCGACCCCGCCCCCGTCTCCTACCGCCGAGGCACCAGGGACTCCTACGCCCACCCCTGCGCCTAGAACCCCGGCAGCTGCCCCCTCACCGACATGCCCTTGCCCTGAGGAACCGCCCGCCTGGGCTCGGCCTGTCACGTACATCGCTTGGTGGTTGATCCTGGTGCCGATCTGGCTGATTCTCGTCGTCGTCTTCTACCTGCTCGGTAGGCGCTCTGCGTCGACGGACTGACTGGAGCGACCATTTCTTTCGGCCTTACGAAAGACCGCTGGTAGCTGGCGTTGGTCTCTCCCGAAGGGGACGCGGGCGCGCGAGTTGCCACGTGCCTCCCTCGAGGTCTAAGCGCACAGGTGCGTCTGTGAGGGCGTGCTATGCTCACTTGTCCCTTTCTCGCCCCCATCGTCTAGCGGCCTAGGACGCCGCCCTTTCAAGGCGGTAACGGGGATTCGAATTCCCCTGGGGGCACCCCGGGGGCGTGGTGCAGCTTGGAGTGCACGCCGGCCTGTCAAGCCGGAGGCCGCGGGTTCAAATCCCGTCGTCCCCGCTTCCCGGCTGGGTAGCTCAGTTGGAAGAGCATCGGTCTGAAAAACCGAGGGTCGGCGGTTCGATTCCGCCCCCAGCCACCTCTTGCCGATTCTCCGGACGAGCCGAGGCTGGCCCGCGCCGTGTAGGATCTACGGGATGGCGTCTCCAACGAAGGTTTCCTTCGCCAACCAGAAGGGTGGGGTCGGAAAGACCACCACGACTCAGGCAGTCGGGGTGGCTCTGGCCGCGATGGGCGATCGGGTGCTCCTAGTCGACCTGGACCCCCAGGGTTGCCTGACCTTCAGCTGCGGCCTGGAGCCGGACTCCCTCGAGCCTTCTCTGCACGACGTGATACTGCAGAACGCGCAGGCCCGGGATGCGTTGCAACACTTGGGCGGCGACGGGCGAACCCTGGACCTCCTCCCCTCCAACATCGACCTCGCAGGCGCAGAGGTCGTGCTTACCGGAAAGACGGGAAGGGAGTTCGCTCTCGCACGCGTGCTCTCCGATGTAGCCGAGCACTACGACTGGATTCTGATCGACTGCCCGCCCTCTCTGGGAATTCTCACCATCTGCGGGTTGACCGCTTCGGATGAGGTGGTCATACCGCTCCAGTGCGAGACGTTGGGGCTGCGGGGGGTCGGACAGTTGCTGGAGACGATCGAGGACGTCAGGCGGTACACGAACCCGGAGCTGAGAGTAAGGGGGGTGGTGGCGACTATGTACGATCCGAGGACGAATCTCGGCAGGATCGTGGTCGACGAGATAGTTGCCAAGTACAACCTCAGTGTTCTCGGTCCCCCCGTACGCAAGAGCGTGAGGTTCGCCGAGGCCCCAGCCGTCGGCAGGTCGATCTTCGAGTATGCTCCCCGGATTCCGGGGGCAGAGGCTTACCTGGAGATCGCCCGTTTGCTGAGGCAAGAGCGGTGAGAGAGGACCAACCGGCAGACCGCCATCCTCCGGAGCGCGCCAGCGCCAGAAGGGGACTCGCCGGCGGCGACGGCATCGACAGGGTAGGGACGAGCCGTCCCCCGCGGCGTGGGGTCCGGCGATCCAAGGTAGCCGGCAAGCACGCTCTCTTTTCGGTAGCCGACGCGGACTCCACCAGGAGGATGTCCGGGGCTGACGTCGCAGCAGGGATGGGTGCCGGGAAGCAGGCTTTGTTCTCGACGAGGAACGCTCCCTTCGGTACGGCAAAGATCGAGTGCAGTACCTGCGGTCGGACGACGAGAGTCAACTTGCTCGAGCTGCTGGCTGCGCGCTTACCGCTGTCGCTGTGGCTCCCGTTCAGGAGCTACGACCACCTGATGCGCTGTCCTGCCTGCGGGAAGCTCGCGTGGTGCCGGATGTCGCTGTTCTCTTGAATCGGGAGCTCCGAAAGGGCCGGTCGTGCTCGGCACTCTCCTAATTCAGTGAGACGGTCTCGAGGGATTCGGCCCCTCACGCGATCGATTCGATGCTTAGCTCGGTGTTCCCCTTGTAAAGGGGTGTGAGCTTGCCTTCCTCCAGGATCTTGAGGAATACGGCCACGATGTCCGGGTCGAACTGCGTCCCGGCGTGCCGCCTCAGCTCGTCTATCACCCGCTCCATGGGCAAGGCTTTCCGGTATACCCGGTGGCTGGTCATGGCATCGAACGCGTCGGCCACGAGGAGGCAGCGAGCTCCCAGCGGGATCTGTTCCCCCTTGAGTCCGTCTGGGTAGCCGTTGCCGTCGAAGCGCTCGTGATGGTGACGAACGATCGCTGCGATCTGCCCGTCGACTGCACCCTGGAGGATTCGCTGGCCGATCTCCGGGTGGAGCTTCATCTCTGCGAACTCGTCATCGGTGAGGCGGGCAGGCTTCAGCAGTACCGCGTCACGGATGCCGATCTTCCCGACGTCGTGTAGCAAGGCGCCGATCCGGAGCGTCTCCAGCTCGGGCTTGGACAGGCCGATCTCGATCCCGATCAACTGTGTGTACTCGGCAAGGCGCTGCGAATGCTGAGCGGTATAGCGATCCCGTGCATCGACTGCTGCCGCCAGAGCGAACACCGAGCGGAGCAGGAACTCTCGCCGGACGCGCTCCGATCCGTCTTCGATGTCGTCGGTCCACGCCGGCTTGTAGACGACGACGGTGTCCTTTCCGAGAGCTTTCGCTCTTGAGAGCGCGGTATTGGTGCGCGTCAGCAGGTCATCCCTCGTGGCAGCGTCGGTGGGGTACCCGGCTACCCCGAAAGAGCATGTGAGGTCGCCGACCAGCTCGAAAGGTTCCGAGGAAATCCTCTTCCGCAGCCGTTCGGCCAGGTGACCTGCTGCGGTGGAGTAGGTTTCGGGGAGCACGATGGCAATCTCCTCGCCACCTATCCTGCAGGGAATGTCGATCGAGCGGCACTCGGAGCGGACACGGGATGCGAGCTCTTTGAGTACCTGGTCGCCGACCGAGTAGCCGAAGCGTTCGTTTACCAGCTTGAAGTCGTCTATGTCGAGAATCATGAGCGAGAGAGGCCTGCGATAGCGCTGTGCCCGAGCCAGCTCTTCCTCGAGACGATCGTGGAAGTACCGGTGCGAGTACAGTCCTGTGAGGTAGTCGGTGATGGTCAGTTCCTGAAGTTGCCTCACCAGAGCTTCCAGTTCACGGGTCCTCTCCTGCTCCTTCTGATAGAGGAGCTCGATCTCGTCGAGAACGGGACGAGTGGTCGCTTCGTCCAGGACGCTCCTGCCGTTGAGCACGGAGGTCAGCGCTTCTGTGATCTGCTCCGCTTCGGCGCCTTTGAGGAGGTAGCTCTTTGCGCCTGCCTTCACCATGTCCGAGACGAGGGTTGCGTCTTCGTAGGCGGTGTGAGCCACTACCTGCACATTCGGGTCGAACTGGCGGATTCGGCGGGTGGCCTCGATGCCGTCCATTCCCGGCATCTTCACGTCCATGAGGACCACGTCGGGTGAGAGCTCTTTGGCAAGCCTTACGGCCGTCTCCCCATCCGCCGCCTCCCCGACCACCTCCAGCTCCGGGTGCGTCCCCAGCAGCTCCACCAGTGCATGGCGAATCCCGTCGTTGTCGTCGACTACGAGGACTTTAGCCGGCATCTTTGTTCACCTCGCCGCCAATGGTCACGCGGACCGACGTCCCCTGCCCCGGCTCACCGTGCACGACACAGCGACCCCCGGCCAGCTCGGCACGCTCGACCATCGATACGATGCCGATGTGGCCCTCTTGCACGGCCTGCTTTGCGTTCGACGGGTCGAAGCCCACTCCGTCGTCGGAGACGACCATCGTGACACCGCCGTCTGGAGATTCTTCAAGGCTAATCCGCACGTGGCGCGCGAATGAGTGTTTTTTGACGTTTGCCATGGCTTCCTGGAATATCCGGTAGAGCACCGCCTGTACGCTCTTGTCGAGCTCCAGAGTCTCAGGGGCTTCTACGAACAGCTTGATCCCTGTCTCGTTCTCGAAGGCTCGAGCGAAGGTCTGGATAGCGTCGGGAAGCCCCCTCTCTTCGAGAACCGGGGGGCGCAGTTCGGTCATGAGCAGTCGCAGGCGCAAGACCTCTGCGCTCAAGCTGCGGCGGACGTCGCTAAGCGTGTCGAGCCCTTGCTGGAAGTCCCCCCGGTCGAAGTGCCTCTTGGCGACGTCCAATGCAATGGCCAGCCGGGAGAACTCCTGGACGGGCCCGTCGTGCAGGTCGGCGGCAATGCGGGAGCGAGTCTCTTCCTCGGCCCTGATCAGTTGCGAGAGCGCCTGGGTACGCAACCTCTCCTTCTCGGCCAGCTGTTCGTAGAGCTCGCGAAGCCGTTGGGCGTAGTTGTGGCGTTCCGTAACGTTACGGACGACGGCCTGGATCTTGCCGTCCCGCCGGGTCGACTGATGGATCTCCAGGATCTCCTCTCCGGATGCAGACTTCACCGCAGCGGTGGTGCGGGTTACCTCTCCGGGAAGCGGCGCGCTCCACCTGGGGATGCCGAGCAGGTCTGGGAAGCTCTCGCCCAGGAGCTGTATGGGTTCCCTGTCGAGCATCTCGGCGAACGCCCTGTTCGAAAAGAGAATGCGCCCTTCGGGGTCGAGCTCGACCACCCCGTCGGCAGATTCCTCGACCAGGACCCTGTAACGCTCCTCGGAGGCCGCCAGCTCTCTGAAGAGCCTCATCCGAGAGATGGCCAGGCTGACGTAGTCGGCTATCGCCTCCATCATGCGGGTGTCGTCCTCGCTGAAGCGAGCGCCAGGTGTGGTCGTGTCGGCACAGAGGATTGCCGTCCCGCCCTCTTCCCAGCCCGAAATTGCTGTCGAGGCGAAGGCCTGCGAACCGAAGCGTGCGGAGGTGTCGCTGAGACCGGGGATCGAGGTGGCAAAGGTGACCACCGTCCTGCCACCTCGCAGGGCCCGCTGGAGGGAGTAGGGGTCTTGCAGACTGTTCCTCAGCTCGGTGAGTTCCTCTACGGAGAGTCCCTCCGCCCCGAGGATCTTGACGGTGTTCTTCACCATGTCGACTACCAAAAAAATTGCCCTGGAGGCGGAGGTCGCCTGCACCACGGCCCCTACGGAGCCCTCGACGATGTCCGAAAGCCCCCAGCCCTCCGACACCCGTTGGAGGATGTCGAGAAGAGCCGCTTCCTTTGCGGCCTCTCGCTCGTACAGGCTCTCCACGGCGGCACCCCTGGCGGCCAGGGCCTCGGCCCGACGGGCGGTAGCGCGCTGAGCCCCGGCTGCTGCAAGCGAGACCACCCCTGCCGCGCCGAGGACCACTCCGACGCTCCAGGCGGTTCTGTAGGTCGGGGAGGAGACGACGTGAACCGCCGGGGGGGCCAGTCCGAGTGCGCACAGTGCGGTAACGGCGCTCGAAGTCACCTCTGCAGTATCTGCGGGACGGGCGGCAAGGGCTTTTCCGGTCTCGACCAGAGGTGCGACGGCCAGGGGAGTGACCACCACGAGGGCCAGAAACGCCATCACGGAACTCTCGACCGGACGGTCTCCGAGCAGGTACCAGACGTCCAGAATGGAAAAGGCGATCGCGAACGCGACGGCCGCCGCGAGTACCTGATCTGCGGGTCGGGCGTGCTCACGGTGGCGCCTGAACAGAACCATGAGAAGGTAACCCAGCCCCGTCGCCGCAACGATTACTAGACCTATGAAGATCGAAGGGGAGAAACCTCGCTTTCTGTAGAGATCGACGAAAGGGGCGTAGAAGTAGTAGCAAGCCGCGACGGCAGTGACTGCCGCCACGTTGGCCAGGTTCAGGTGGGCGGTTCCGGAACCCTCCATCGCCTTTATCCGGCCCGCCACCGCCAGGCAGTAAAAGGAGGCACTAACCAGCGCCATGGCAGTGGCTGCAGCAGCGAAGAGCCTGTAGTCGGTCATCAGTGCAAGGGACCAGGCGGTGAATCCGCCGCCGAGGGCGAGGTTTCCCTTGGACAGGTAGGACCAGAAGCGAGCCACGGGACCGTAGAGCTGGCTGGCTACCCGGTTTGCCAGGAACCACCCGAAGGCCATTAGAGGTCCAGCGGCCGCGAGGATGACCGCAGGGGTGGCTGGAATCCCTACCCTGGTCGAGTAGAGCCCCGCCGCGGCGGTGAGGCAGAGAAATGCGACGATGGCGACCAGCCCCGCATTCCGGATTCGGGGATCCGTTACCGTCGGAGCGCTGGTGGAACTAGCCGTGTCGCCGATTTCCCCGGTACCTCCATGACCCCGAATCTTCTGGCGCCAAGGTTACATCATAGGGCGGCTGGGCCACGGGAGACGCCGAGGTCATGGCGCCGAGGGAGGTTTTCGGAACCCGGTGCGGCACCGTCGAAGGGTCAGCGGCGCGGTGGCGGGCGGCCTTCTACAGAGAGGGTGACCGGTGCTGAGACCACTCAGTCCCGGGCAAGGACTTCGTTCACTATCTGGATGAGCCGGTCGGGGTCGAAAGGTTTGGTCACGTACTCGTCGGCTCCGAGATTGTGAGCTCGGGTTATGTCGTCGTTCCCGGCTTTGGCCGACAAGACGATGATCTTCGGAGCAGGGTCCAGCTTGGAACACTCCTGGAGTACGGCCCAACCGTCCAGGATCGGCATCATGATGTCGAGCAGGACCACGTCGGGACTGTCTTCCTTTATTCTCCTGAGCGCGGTGGCGCCGTCGGAGGCGAGGATGGTGTCGAATCCCTCTGTTTCGAAGTTGACGCGCAGCATCAACAAGATGTCGGGCTCGTCGTCTACGATCAATACACGGTGCCTGGCTTTGAGCATGAACGGCTCGCCCCCTACTCCGCAGACCCATTCCGGGGAAGGGTAAAGCAAAAGCGGCTTCCTTGTCCCACTTCGCTGTCGACCCAGATCTTGCCTCCGTGGCCTTCGACCAGGTTTCGCACGATGTAAAGACCCAGGCCGACGCCCACCGACTTTCTCTTGGAGGAGCCGTCGATCTGGCGGAACCTGTCGAAGATGGCCTGCTGGTCTTCGGGAGCAATGCCCGGCCCTCGATCCAGGACTGCCACCTCCACCCAGTCGGAGTCGACTGCCCTGCCGGTAACGACGACGGGCCCGTCCGGCCCTCCGTACTTGAGTGCGTTGTCGACCAGGTTGATGACTATCTGCTGGAGTGCACCCGGGTCGGCCATGGCATGCAACGGCTCCTCGGGGAAGTCGAGGATTATCCTGTCGCCCCCTGCCGTCGGGGCAACGGCGGCTACCGCCTCCGCTACGACGGTTTGCACGTCCACCGGCTCCAGTTTCAGCGGCTTTTCCCCCGCCTCGATCCGGGAGGCGAAAAGGATGTCTTCGATGAGCCTCAGCAGGCGCTGGCCCTGGCGCTCCATCATGCGCAGGAATTCGGCCTTGGACTCCTCGTCGAGCCGGCTGGACGCGCGCCTCAGAGTCTGTGCGGCACCTATGATCGAGGTGAGGGGAGTCTTCAACTCGTGGCTTACCGTCGCCACGAACTCGGACTTGAGCCTGTCCACCTCCATGAGCTTGGCGACGTTGGCCCGCTCCTTCTCGTACAGCGTGGCATTGGCGATCGCCACCGCAGCGTGGTCGGCGAAGAGCTTTAGAGTCCTGAGGTCGTAGTCCGAGAACTCGCGACCGCCTTCTGTGTCGTTAATGTTGAGCACCCCCAGAAGCCGCCCCCGTGAGATGAGGGGAACGCACATGGCCGAGTGGATGTCCACTTCCTTGTCGGGTACGTCCACGAAGACCTCGGGGTCGGGCTTTCCCTGTACGACCACGGCTTGCCTGTTGGCTGCAACATAGCCCGCCACCCCCTGCCCCACTCGCAAGCGAGACTGGGTCTCGTAACGGTCCGAAGACCCGCGGTAGCAGTAGGTCTCGAGGAATTCGCCGTTCTCGTCGAGGAGCATGATCGACCCTTCGGTGCCGCCGAGCAGCCCCAGGGCCGAGGTCAAGATGACGCCCAGGACGTCGTCGAGCTCGAGGGTCGAATTGATGGCCTTGGCGGCGTCGGTCAGGGCAGTAAGCTCCCGAAGTCGGTTGGACAGCGCGGCGGTAACCACCCGCTCGTCGACGAGCATCTTCGTAAGCTTTCGAAGCGCCGCTTCCTTTTCGAAAAGGTATGCGCAGAACAGCCCGGCCGAGACCAGCAACGCAACGCGCATCCACGGGAAAAGTCGGTCCGTGGTGTCTTCGTATCCTAGGAAGCGCAGGACGTATGAGTATCCGGCGAACGACACTGCCAGGGCGATGACGGTGATGGTGGCGATAGTCCAAAGCTGGCTGCGCCGCCTGTCCACGGCCTCGAGAGACGGCGCCTCGAACTCTCTGAGGCCTGCCATCCTGGCCTGCTCGGCTATCGCCTTTCGGATCTCGCCGGTGGTCGGCAGTTTGCCCTCCACGTGAGCTGTCGACTTGCTCTTGCCGGACCGCAATATGCGGAATCGACCAATCGCCGGACAATCTTGACTCAAGGAATCCTGGTCTCTCGGTGGGCCAGGGCGAGTTGCAGTGGGATGAAGCCGTGGCCGCTCGCTCTCCAGGTGCCGGGCAGGTCGGGACGTGTGGAACGAATCGGGTACCGCTGTCAAGCTCTCCTTTCGGGGAGGAGGAGATGCGAGTAGCACTGATGATAGAGGGCCAAGACGGCCCTCTCTGGGAAAACTGGCTGGCACTCGCGCTGAGCGCCGAGGACGCCGGCCTGGAGGCTCTGTTCAGGTCCGACCACTACGCTCCGATAGACGCGGCGGAGGAGGCGCCGGCTCTGGACGCGTGGGCGACAGTAGCCGGTCTAGCTGCTGCAACGAACCGGTTGCGCCTGGGAGTTTTGGTCTCGCCCGTGACGTTTCGGCCCCCTGCGGTGCTGGCCAAGCTTGCGCTGACCTGTGACCACATTAGCGGGGGGAGAGTGGAAGTCGGGGTCGGCGCGGGCTGGTACGAGGCCGATCACTCCCGCTTCGGCCTGCCCTTTCCCGACCCTCGTCGCCGCTTGCGGATGCTGGAAGAACAGCTCCAGCTCCTCGAGAAGTTGTGGAGCGGCGAGCAGTTCGATTTCGAGGGAGAGTTCTACTCGCTGAGGGGATGCGTCTCCGCACCTCAGCCCGTTCAGAAGCCTCACCCCCCTCTGATCGTAGGGGGTCGCGGGGGCCCGAGGAGCATCGAGGTGGCTGCTCGCTGGGCTGACGAGTACAACACCGTATTCGCGGATCACGACGGGTGCCTTCAGGTCCGCAAACGCCTGGATGACGCCTGTCGGTCGCTAGGACGGGATCCAGGGACGCTGCCGATGTCGCTGATGACAGCGTGCGTCACGGCGAGCAGGAAAAAAGACCTCGACGAGCGGCTGCGGGCAGTAGCTGCTCTGAAGGGGTGCCCGGACACGGAGTCGCTTCTGTCCGGGCCGGCGAGTACATGGATCGTCGGTATCGCCGACGAGGTGGTCGACCAACTCCGAGTGCTCGCGGGGGCGGGGGTGTCCCGGGTGATGCTCCAGCACCTGCTCTTCGAGGACTTGGATGCAGTCGAAGAGATTGGAGCAGTGGCAGCGGCGCTCCGTTAGACGTGCAGAGATGCCCAGGACCGACTCTCAGTGCAGTCCGTGCAGTACGACTCGGGGCTGAGCGCCGCGGGCCTTGCGGATCTCGCCGATCCGGTGGGCATGGTGGCCGTGGGAGCGGAGCAAATCCAGTACACCCTCGACGGAGTCCGGGGAGACCACCACGGCCATCCCGATGCCCATGTTGAACACCCTGAACATTTCAACGGCTTCGACCGCACCTTTCTCGGCGATGACCTTGAAGATCGGGTCCGGATCCCATGCCGAGGTGTCGATCACCGCCTCAGTCCGGGGGGGCAGAACTCGTGCCAGGTTGCCCGGAATCCCGCCTCCGGTCACGTGGGCTATCCCCTTGACGCCGTCGAAGCGCCGTATGAGGTCGAGCACGGCCGGTGCGTATATCGGCGTCGGCTTCAGCAATTCGTCTCCCAGTCGGTGCGGGATACCCGGGAGCTTGACCGAGAGGTCGTATCCGCCTTGCTCCAAGAGCACTTTGCGGGCGAGGGAGTAGCCGTTGCTCATGAGCCCCCCGCTCTCCATACCTATCACGACGTCGCCTTCGGCCGTCTTCGAGCCATCGATGATTCTGGACTTGTCGACGATTCCCACGGCGAAACCGGCGAGGTCGTAGCGGCCCTCCTCCATCAGCCCAGGGTGCTCGGCCATCTCCCCACCGATGAGAGCGCAGCGCGCCTCTCGGCAGGCAGCCGCTATTCCCTCCACAATCTCGTCAATCAGGGGAGGATCGAGCGGAGAACACGAGATGTAGTCGAGGAAGAAAAGGGGCTCGGCTCCGGTGCAGACCACATCGTCGACACACATGGCCACCAGGTCACGACCGATGGTATCGTGGCGGCCCATCGCCTGGGCTACAAGGAGCTTGGTTCCCACCCCGTCCGCAGCTGCTACCAACACGGGCTCCCTGAAACCCTCGATGTCTGGTTCGAACAGGCCTGCGAACCCCCCGATGTCCCCGACCACCTCGCGCCGGAACGTGTTCCGGATCTTCTGACGGATCTTGTCCAGGGCGCTTTCTGCCGCCGCAACGCTTACGCCTGCATCTTCGTAAGTGAGGCCCTTGCGTCTCTGACTGCCCGCTGAGCCGGGCTCGCCCTCTCTTGCCCGCCTTTTCCAGATCACGCTCTTGGGCCAGACAACCGGATCTTGGCGTCGGAGGATCGGAGGCTTTTCGCTGCGACTTCGCCGAGCGTCTCCTTGCCGAGCTCTCCGCGTATCGGTACCGGGTACTCGCCGGTGAAACAGGCGGTGCAGAAGGAATTGACCGGCACACCTGTCGCCTGCACGAGGTTCGAAAGTTCGAGGTACTCGAGGGAGTCCGCTCCCAGGTACTCAGCTATCTCGACCTTGGATAGGTTCGCTGCGATCAGTTCGCTGCGGTCGTAGGTGTCCATACCGAAGAAACAAGGCCACTTGTAGGGGGGTGAGCTGATCCTCAAGTGAACTTCCAACGCCCCGGCATTCCTGAGCAGGGAAACGATCTGGCGAGTCGTGGATCCCCTGACGATGGAGTCGTCACAGACGACCAGCCGCTTGCCCCTGATGTTCTCGGTGAGCGGGTTGAGCTTGATCCGCACGCCCATGTCACGCAGGATCTGGTTCGGTTGGATGAATGTCCGTCCGACGTAGCGGTTCTTGACGAGGCCATCTCCGTAGGGGATACCGCTCGCCCGACTGAAGCCCTGGGCGGCAGGAATCCCCGACTCGGGAACGGGCATGACGAGGTCGGCCTCGACCGGTGCCTGAGCAGCCAGCAGTTCTCCCATGCGCTGGCGGACCGCGTGCACGTTCTTCCCGAAGATCACGGAGTCGGGACGAGCGAAGTAGACGAACTCGAAGAGGCAGAGGGCAGCCCGGCGGTGCTCGGCGTACAGGTGGGATCTCACGCCCCCCGCATCGATGACCACCATCTCGCCGGGCTCCACCTCTCTGACGAAGTGGGCCCCGACTATGTCCAGGGCGCAGGTCTCCGACGCTATGACCCAGCCCTTGTCGAGCCGCCCCAGTACGAGGGGCCTGAAGCCTAGGGGGTCTCGGATTCCGACCAGGTGAGCTTCGTCCATGACCACCAGACTGAAGGCTCCTTGCAAGCGCGGCAGAACCTTGGAGAGGGCGGCTTCCAAGGAGCGCCCGTCCGAGCGCTCTCCTTCGGGGTACTCTTTCTCGACAAGAGCGCCGATCAGTTCGGAGTCGCTCTCCAGTGGGAAGTCGAGGTCACCTAACTGCTCGACTAGCTCGGCGGCGTTGGTGAGGTTTCCGTTGTGCCCCAGGGCCACCCCGGAGTCACCTACCGGTCTGTAAACGGGCTGAGCGTTCTCCCACGAGCTGGAGCCTGCTGTCGAGTAGCGCACGTGACCGATCGCGATGTGCCCCTGCAGCCCCGCCAGACGAGGCTGGTCGAATACCTGGGTCACTAGCCCCATGTCCTTGATGACCTGGATCGTGGAGCCGTCCGAGACGGCTATGCCTGCCGACTCCTGACCGCGGTGCTGCAGGGCGTAAAGACCCAGGTAAGCGAGTTGAGCGACGGGGTTCTCCGGCGCGTAGACACCGAAGACGCCGCAGGCTTCACGGGGCTTCACCTGGCTTTCCTCTCCACCTCGTACCAGTTATCTAGAACGTCTCGTGGCTCGCCACAGTTCCGGGCTCCTTCGGGTTCGCCCTGGGAGTCGGAGGCGAGCTGCTCCCTCGGGGGAGGGGCAGTTCACCCGGGCAGCGCCCGTGGGTGTCCGGTGCTCCTTCCTGCCCAATCGTATTACGGATTACTGCCACGAGTGCAGATCGGACCCTTAGGGCAGATGCTGCCGGCTGGCCCCCTCCGACTGGTCGGCGGACCGGGCGCTCAGCGCGTGGGGGACCTTTGCCTCGTCGGGTCGTGGCTCCAGGTTCGAACCGGGCGACCAACGCGTGAGGGGGTGAATGAGGGAGTCCAGCCAGGAGCAGCTCATGGCCACACCGCAGGCTCGCGGGCGCCCAGCGCGGTTGGGAGGGCGCCCTGCCAGCGACTTGCGAGCTCAGCCACCTGCACTTCCAACACCGACGAGCTTTCCTCGGTTCCGACCCCAACGCGCAGGGCCTCTCCCCCCGTGGTCCCCAGGCGGGCCAGGGGAATACTGTACTGTGCCGCCATGGCCTCGACGGCCCCGGCCACTTCTTCGGGCACCGCAACCAGGACCCTGCCTGGTGTCTCCGAGAAGAGCACAGTGGTGATCGGGGGAAGGGGAGAGTCGACCAGGTCACCGAGCAGCGGCGCGAGGTCCACCTCGGCCCCCACCCCACCGGCTGCACAGGATTCGGCAAGAGCTACGGCGAGACCGCCGTCGGACAGATCGTGGACGGCGGCGAAGTCTGTATTTGGTGGACGGCCGGCCGCCTCAGCAGCTTCCGTAAGTACATTCCCGATCTCGACCAGGGCCTGTTGGAGCCGGGTTTCCACGTCGAGGTCGACCTCGGGGGGAACGCCGCCAAGGTGCTCCAGAACGTGCCAGGCATAGGCGCTACCCGCGAGTCCGTCACCGGTCGTCTTGCCTAGGAGGTAAATGACGAGGTCGTCTGCAGCAAAGGCGATTCCGGGCGGCCGCCGGCGGAGGGACTCCAGGATCCCCAAGGCTCCTACCACGGGAGTAGGCCAGATGTCCACGCCGGACGTCTCGTTATAGAAAGAGACGTTTCCTCCCACTACCGGGACTCGGAACGCCAAGCAGGCTGCAGCCAGACCTTCGACTGTGCGCTCGAACTCCCACATGACCTCGGGATTCTCCGGGTTTCCGAAGTTCAGGCAGTCCACCAGGGCCACGGGGCGAGCGCCCACGCATGCGAGCTTCCTGCACGCCTCGGCCACGACGGCCTGGGCCCCCCTGTAGGGGTCCAGATAGCAGAGCCTCCCTCCGCCTTCGAAGGAGACGGCAAGGCCCTTGTGTGCGGTCGTACGCCCCCCCTTGCTGTCCCCACCAGAGACCGGTCTCTCGTCGGGAAGCCTGGCTCGCACGACGGCTGCTTCTCCGCCGGGTCCGACCACGGTGTTGAGGAAGAGCTGGTGGTCATACTGTCTCCAAATCCATGAGGAGTCGCCGATCTGGGGATCGGAGACGAGCAGAAGCAGTGCCTCGAGGTCGCCCGGGACCTTTCCGGCTCGACGGACGGCTTCCGAGACGTCCTCCTGCGCCAGGCGGGAAATGCGCTCAGGCTCGACGGACGGCCTGAGAAGCTTCGGTCCCTCGGCCAGGCTCGCGGCAGGTACGGTAGCCACGGGCCTTCCCTTCTCGTAGACGGTGAGCTCGGAGCCGTCCGTCACCCGTCCCACCACCGACGCCTCGATGCCCCAGCGTCTAGCGACCTTCAGGACCTCGTCCAGGTTATGTGGCGGTACGGTGAGGAACATTCTTTCTTGGGACTCGGAGGTCATCACCTCCTCTGGAGCCATTCCGGGTTCCCGCCGATGCACGGCGGCGACGTCTATCTCGATGCCGGTGCCCCCTCGGGCGGCAGTTTCGGACGCAGCGCACGAGAGTCCGGCCCCGCCCAGGTCCTGAATGGCACTGGCGAGGCGTCGCTCGAATATCTCGAGGCACGCTTCGATCAGCTTCTTTTCTTCGAACGGGTCGCCAACTTGCACCGAGGGCCGCTTCTGGATGGAGTCCTCGTCGAATCCGGAAGAGGCGAGGAGGCTGACCCCTCCTATTCCGTCCCTTCCGGTGGAAGCGCCCAGCAGCACGGCGAGGTCACCGGGATTGGTAGCCCTGGCGCGCTGCAGGTTCTCCTTACGAGCGAGCCCGAGACAGAACACGTTCACCAGCGGGTTTCCTGAATAGCAGGGCGAGAAGGCGATCTCTCCCCCGATGGTGGGGACTCCCACGGCGTTCCCGTAGCTGGAGATGCCGGCGACCACTTGCTTGAACAGAAAACGGTTGCGCGCTGCATCTTCCTCGGTCACCTCCCCAACAGGAGTGTTTCCGGGTACGAGGGGCCCGAAGCGCAAGGGGTCGCCTAGGAGGACGGGGCGTGCTCCCATGGAGAGGACGTCCCGTATGATCCCGCCGACACCGGTACCCGCCCCCTGGAACGGCTCGACAGCTGATGGGTGGTTGTGGGACTCGATCCGCAAGGCGGCGACCAACCCGTCTCCGATGTCGATGACTCCAGCATTTTCTCCGGGACCCAGGATTACCCAGGGCGCCTCGGAGGGCAGTTTGCCGAGGTGGGCCCGGGACGACTTGTAAGAGCAGTGCTCGCTCCACATGACCGAGTACATGGCCAGCTCGACCAGGGTCGGCTCCCTTCCCAGAAGCTCCCGGATCGAATCCATCTCCTCGTCGGAGAGGCCGAGAGCCCTGTGGGGTGGCATCGGGTCAGGGCTGGCCACCGGGGCGTTCGTAGCTGACATACCTTCCATCGCCTGACCGCCTCGACGAGTCGCTCTACCCGGCCGTTTCCCCTGTCTGGCTCGGCGGCTCCGAGGGCCTACCCGGTGCGGGGACAGCTGTCGGCAGGACGCGATCTCGGACGCGCCGGGCATAGGTGGTCATGGATTCCAGGATCGCCAACCCGGCGGAGGACCCCAGGATCTCCTCAGCGGCTCTCTCGGGGTGAGGCATGAGCGCTGCGACGTTGCCCCTGCGGTCACAGCATCCCGCGACCGAACCGACGCTGCCGTTGGGGTTGAATGCATCGGACAGCTCTCCACCCGGGCCGCAGTAGCGAAGCTGTATCTGGCGCTCGCGCTCCAGCTCGCCCAATACTTCCTCGTTCACGGTGAAGTTTCCTTCGAAGTGGTTGATGGGAATCCCTTCGAGGACCGTACCCGGATCGATGGCACAGGTGATGGGAGAGCGGTTGTCCTCGACCAGCAGGTCGACGGGCTTGCAAAGAAAGGTTAGTCCTCGATTCTTCTGCAGTGCGCCGGGGAGCATTCCCGCCTCGCAGAGGATCTGGAATCCATTGCAGATTCCCACGACAGGCTTTCCGACCGCCGCAGCCTCTTTCACCGTTCGCATGACGGGAGAGAAGCGAGCTATGGCGCCCGGGCGGAGATAGTCTCCGTAAGAGAAGCCGCCCGGAATCACGTAGAGATCATAGGTGTCCGGCGGTGACTCCGAGTGAAAGACGGTCTCGGCTTCCACTCCCACGAGCCCCAGCGCCCAGACGACGTCCAGCTCGCAGTTCGTCCCCGGGAAGACGACCACGGCGGCTCGCAGCCCGCTGCCTGAACCGTACCTTCCGCCAGCTGCCCGGTCGGCGCTGTCGGGAGTCGTGGCGGGCGGCCGCCTGGCCGCACCGATTTCGCCTGGGGGAGGAATTTCCCGGTCGTTCACTTCGGAACTGTCGGTGGAGCCATGCCGCCGTCGCCCGCTCCCGGAATGGGTGCCTCTGCTCGTACTTCCGCAGGTCCGGGAGAAGGCGAGCCAGCTCCGTCGACTCCCTGGACCGAGTATGTGAACTCTTCTATGACAGGGTTGGAGAGGAACTCGGAGCACATCCTAGCGACCGTTTCTTCTATGGACTCCATGTCGGAGCCCTCGATCTCGAAGGTGATCGACTTACCTACCCTCACCGCCGATACGCCGTGAAAACCCAGAGCAGGTAGGCTCTCTTCGACCGCCTTTCCCTGTGGGTCGAGGATTCCAGGTCGCAGGTGGACCCGCACTTCTACCTTCGCCCGCATGGGACCCTCTCGCTTTCCAAGTGCTCTGCCATCTCGTCTCCCACACCCAAAGGCGCGATCCACCCCCGCCAGCACCACTTCATTCCCTTCACGGGATGCGTTCCAGTAGACGCTCGAGCCGCTTCTCGTAAGTGTGCTCGGCGTGGGCTCTCTGGGAGGCTGCATCCCCGATGGCTCTGCGTTCGTCCTCTCTGGGGAGCCAGTACTCGATGGACCTTCGCAGCTCGGAGAAGCTCTGGAAGTAGACGACTTCCTTGCCGTGCTCGAAGAGGTCGTCCATCGACCTCCTCCACTCCACGAGCTGGAACGCCCCGCACCCCGCAGCCTCGAACAGCCGGGCGTTGGCCCCCTCTATCTCGCCGTAGTGCAACATGTTGAGGGTGATTCGAGCCGCTCTCAGCGCCGCTGCCTTGGTCGACCCCTCAAGGAATTCGGTATCCCAGACCGACCTTGCAGGCGACCTTATCCACGACGGGAAGTTCCTGCCGTAGAGCTTCATGCTGTACCCCATGCCCAGCAGCCGCTCCAGTGCCTTCACCTTGCTTGGGTACGCGTTGCCGTAGTGGATGATGTCGCACTCGAAACGAGCCCTCTCCTCGTCCGTCGGCTCGACCGGGCGGTGGACCGACGGTTCGCAAGCCTCTGGCAGGTACTCGACTGGCAACGCGGCGAACTCCCGGGCGTGACGGACCACGTAAGGATCCTTGAGGAAGACCACATCGTAGGGGGCCAGGTAGAAGAACTGACGCCCGAAGTTCACGAGGGCATCCGGACACCACGCTACCACTGTGACACCGCCCTTCTTCAGTTCTGCTACGGTCTCGGGCCAGAGGTTTATGTCGGTGGAGACGACCAGGTCGGCTTCCCAGTCGAGAATCTTCCTGGCCATCCTCGTCTCGGCGGCTCGTGCAGCCTTTGGCGAGTTGGCCAGCACGGCACGCGTGGCGACCTCGATATACCGGTTGAAGACTATTAGACTTGCCGGTGACCTGAATACCCTGGCTTCGTGCCCCATCCTGACCAGGGCTGCGGCAATGAAGGTGGAGAACGACTCGGGGAATTCCTGTCCCACGACAGCCACGCGCATGACCTGACCATTCCCTGGGCGAGTGCACAATCGGAACTGCTGCTCTGCATCGAAAAGGTACACGGTTGGGAGGACCGATAGGAAATATGGACGTGGTGGGCAATAGGGGCGTGCCGGCGGAAGCGGGCCCACCAGGGACGCCAGTGACGCCCGGCCCCAGGAGGAGAAGGCGCAGGAGGCGCAGACACAAGCGCCTCGTAAACAAGATCCTCCTGGGCCTCGGCATAATGGCCGTGACGCTGGCCATTTACGTTGTGGTGTTGGTGCTGCGTCTGGGTCAAGCCACGACGCACCTGCGCCAGGCCAAGGTGGCTTCCGAGAAGGCCGCGACCGCGTTGCAGCAAGAGGACGTGGCCTCGGCCAGGGCAGATCTCAAGCGGGCCTCCGACGAGTTCGTGAGGGCCAGGAACTTGCTCTCCGCAATCGAGGTCAAGGCCGCCCGCAAGATCCCGGTGGTGGGTCCGAACGTGAAGGTGGCGACTGCCATCGCAGTGGCCGGGGCCAAGGTCGCCGAAGCCGGGACGGGCGTACTAGAGCGGGCGCGAGTTCTCGAAGACGAGAACGGCCGCCTGAAATTTCCCTACGAGGGCGGGAAAGTCGACCTCGAGAAGGTCCGTTCCCTCGAGGAGCCCGTCAGTGAGGCTGCCGAGTCGGTGGCTCTTGCCCGTTCGACGCTCGAGGGCGCCCCCACCTCGACCCTTCTCGGAAGCGTGAGCTCTGCCAGAGAGGAATTCCTCGAGCGCATCACCGAGGTCGATCGCCGACTAAAGGAGGCCGCCGTCTACCTGGAGGTTGCCCCCGAGCTACTGGGTGCGGAGGGTCGCAAGACGTATCTGGTCGCTATCGGAAACAACGCCGAGATGAATTCGGGCGGGATGGTGCTGGCGTACGGCTTCGTGGAAGCGCACCGAGGGTCTCTTTCGTTCGGCCACGTGGGATCGGTGACCGAGCTCGATCTCGACAGCCCCGTGTCGGTCGCCCAGGAACCCGCGTTCTACGCCCGGTGGTCCTGGGCGAATCCCAACTTCGCCTGGCAGCGAGTGAACGTATCCATCGACCCAGAGGCGTCGGGCTCTCTGATGGCAGCAATGGTGCAGGCGAAGACGGGGCGGCCCGTCGACGGTGTCGTTTACCTGGACGGGGTGGCGATCTCCTACCTGCTCGACGCGACGGGCCCGTTGCGCTTCTACTCGCCGAACGTGCTCCTCGACGCGTCGAATTTTGCCGACTACACGATGAATCGAGCCTACTTCGAGTTCTCGAGCCAGTCCGAGCGCAAGGAATTCCTCGTGGAGGCTGCCGCCAAGGCGATAGAGGCGGCCTTACGGATAAGGGGCGCGGGCTCGGAGAAGCTGGCGAGCGGGATGGCGAGGGGGATCTCGGAAGGACGTATCTGGGTGTGGGCGTCCGACTCCGAGGTCCAGAGCAAGCTGGCCCGGGTCGCCCTCGGCGGGAAGCCGAAGCGGGCGTTGGCCCAGGTGCGCACGGGCGCGGAAGACGCAGGAGCGCCGCCAGGCGAACTAGCCTCCTACTCGCTGATCAACCTGGCAGGTAACAAGGTCGACTACTACATCCACAACACCATCACGCACAGGGTCGTGATCGAGGCGTCGGGGGAAGCGAGAGTATCGGTGGAATTCGAGATCGAGAATCGGGCACCCGAGGACCTGCCCGAGTACGTCGGAGGGTCGGCTGGACCGAATCAGGCCCAGCGGTCCCGGGGAGAATACCTGGGATACCTTACCTGGTACGCACCCCTGGGCTCGGAGCTGCTGGACGGAGGAGAATTCGAGGTTCAGAGCACCCTGCCCGATGGGGGGTTGTCTGCCTTTTCGTGGTCCGTAAAGGTAGCTCCGGGGGACCGACAGACCGTAAGATTCGAGTACAGGATCCCGCAAGAGGTCCTCTGGGACCGCGATAGCGGACCTCGCTCTTACGTACTTGTCTACCGCCCTCAGCCACGGATCAGGCCGGACCGGTTCAGCTCCGAGGTCATCTTCGAGGGGAGCGGGGGAGTGGAACCGGTGGCGGGCTACGGCAAGAGCGACCGAGGAAAGCTATACTATGCGAACTCTCCGTCGACGAGCACGCGGTTGGAAGCCGTGGTAAAGTTCCCCGAGCGCTGAGCGGAGAGTGCCTGGAGCCCGAGGTCGGATAGTGGTAGCCTGAACAAGGCAAGCACGACCCCCTTAGCGGTTTCGGGCAGGGAGGGCACCCTCAGGCGAGCGTGTCCAAGGTCCGAGACGAGGCGATCGGGCGAGACCCTCCGGGGCATCGCCACGGCCGGCGATACTAACGCTCGGGCGGGTAGTGCGGTGCTCAGTAGGGCCGCCTTGCACGGCAGGCAGGAGGGCTCGATTCGCTTCCATGCCGGGGAGGATGGATCAGAGATGACTCGACATGGACTGACACTCGGTAGGAGACGGCGACTGTTGGCAGCCGGACTGATTCTGGTCGTCTCCCTGTCGGCTTCAGCGACGAGCGCGCTTGCACAGGTCTACACCCCCACTCCCCCCCCTCAGAACGTGTTGGAACTCAGCACCAAGACTCCAGCTCCGAACGGGTCTTTTACTGCCAGGGGATGCGGCTTCGCGCCCGGCACCCCTATCGAAGTGACCATAGGGGGGGTCGCGGCGTCCTCGATTACTGCCGGATCCGATGGTTGCGGGTTCGCGTCGCTGGTGGCACCCTCCGATCCGGGAACGTACACGGTGTGCTTCACCGGTCTCACGCCTAGCGGGAGCGTGCAGCAGCTTTGCGACACGATCACGGTAAGGGTGGCCGGTGCCGCGACGGCTATTCCGGCGGGGCAGTTGCCATTCACCGGTAGTGAGAATCTTGCGAAGCTGGTCGTTGGCGGAATGCTCATGGTGGCTCTCGGCGGCCTTCTCCTCGTCTACGCCAGAAGGCGGGCTGAGGAGTACTGAAGCGAGGACGCCTGAGGGAAAGCAGCGGCGGGGGCGCGCCAGCTAGCGACTGTCAGACAACTCGGGGTCGCCTCGAGGTGTGTCCGGAGGGGAGTTCGGGCACCAGGGCACGCCTGAGCTCTGTCAACTCGGCTCTGAGCGAAGCAAGCTCGGTTTCGAGCTTGGCCACCGCTAGGTGTACGGAGGCGGTCGATTCCAGCAGACGGGCCATGCCCGAGCGGATTTCCGCCAGAGAGGATCCCTGCGGAGCCGCTTCGCCCTCCACCACCCGGGCCTGGGTCTCCCGGCTTCGCAGGTGCGGCGGTGAGCCCACGGGGGTTTCCGGGCTCATGTCGTGGTGGGCTAGGGTGGGCATGGCACCCCCGTCGCTGGGAGGCGGCGCAGGTGGGCCGGGGGCCTGAGGCAGTCCTGCTCCTCCGTGCGCCCCTGCCACGGCGGTCGCAGAGGCGCCACTGCGCCTGCGGCTGAGACCGTCCAGTACCTGCTCGGGAAGGCACCTGAGCTGGAAGTCCAGTCCTCCAGGCCTGAAGACTATCTCCAGGCAATTCGAGAACTTGCCCGTGCAGGTGGCGCCGCACGACTCGCACGCGCACGACTTCGAGTACTCCCGCACGAGCATCGGGTCGTTACACCCGGCCCCACAACGTATGCCGAACGTGTAACACCAGCCCACCAGGACCTCCAGCGAAGGGAAGGGATCGCACCCGAATGTGAGTAGGTGTCCGGCACCGACATCCGGTCCGAGCCGGGTCGGCGCGCGTCCTCATGTCAAGATGAGATATCGGGTGCAGGGGGCTGGTGCTGAAGCTGCTAGTTTCCTGAAGACCTCATAGAGGCGGACGCAAGCAACCTCAAGGATGCCCCCTCGCTCAGCTACGGCCGACGGGCTCGGCGGTACGAGAACCTGTCGACTTCTTCAGGCGGCCTCGAAGCAGTGAGGTGACCCCTCCCGGTGCTCGCCGGGACGACTTTCGAGCATGGGGGGTGTAGTAGTAATAGTCGTAGTAGTAGTAATAGTAGTACCCGCTCTCGCCGAAGGCCGGGGTGACGTCGTTGAGCACGACCCCGAGCAGGTTCGCCCCCCCAGCATCTACCCGCTCTCTCGCGAGGCGAGCTGCTTTCCTCGATGACTTCGGAGCGCGAGCAACCAGCAGGACGCCGTCGGCACGCGGCGCGAGTACGGCCGCGTCCGAGAGAGGGATGATCGGGGGAGTGTCGAGGAGGACGTAATCGGCGAGCTTGGAAAGACTCTCGAGGATGTCGGCCATTCGCTGGGAGCCCAGCAGGTCCGCCGGGTTCGGAGGAGTGGGACCGGAAGTCAGCACCAGCAGGTTGGGCGGACTTCCTGCCAGGCGCGGCCTCTGGAGCAGGTCTGCCAGGGGCCGCTCGGCGAGGATGGCTGTAGTGAGCCCCTGGGAATTGTTCAGGTGGAAGAAACGGTGAACCCGCGGTCTCCTGAGGTCCGCATCGACCACTATCACCGACTTTCCCGACTGCGCGAGTACCACCGCAAGGTTAGCCACGATCGAGGATTTTCCTTCCCCCTTGGACGCACTGGTGATCAAGAGGACCCTCCGGTCGCTCTCCAGGAGAGCGAACTGCAGGTTGGTGCGGACGGACCGATAGGCCTCGGCCACCGTCGAGGCCGGGTCTCTAAGCGAGATCAGCATGGCTTCTGACCGGTCCGTCCAGCTCTGGGCATGCGGCACCATGCCCAGGATCGGGGCCTGGAAGGCGGCGGAGGCTTCTTCCTTCGTCCGGATCGAGTCATCCATGTAGTCGACGAGGAAACTGAGTGCAGTTCCAAGGATCAGCGCCACGGCGAGGGCGAAGGCCATCTGGCGACCCAGACGTGGCTCTACCGGCGCCGAGGGAAGCGCTGCCGGCGAGACGATCTCCGCCGACGCTGTCTGCATACCGCTCTGGATCTGGAGCTTGTCCAGAGCCGTCTTCCAGAAGCTCTGGATGGATGCAGCTTGGTCTCTCCTGGCAGCTGCTGACTGGACCGCCGCCTGCCGTCCGACATCCACGGTCTTGTCGCCACGTGCAGCTGCGATGGCCGCGTTGAGCTCTTCTTCCGCCTTGTTCAGCTCGGCCGTGGCCTCGTCCAGCTTCTGCTGGATATCCGCTGCCTGACGGGCGTAGTTGTCCAGCGCCGCCTTTCGCCTCAGGTCTATGTAGGTGGCGGCAACGTTGTTGGCCAGATCCCTGGCCATTGCCGGGGAGGGGTGGCGGGCTGTGACACGGATGATGTTGGTCTGACCGAGAATCTGAGCACCGATACGGGACTGGACAGCTTCGGGGCCGGTGTTGAGCCCGAGCCTCCGGACGACCTCTTCCGCTACCGGCTTCGAAAGAATGACCTGTATCTGAGTCTGGAGCTCTCTCTGCGCGTCCACCGCAGGCAAGTTGAGGTCGACGGCGGCAGAGGCACCTGCATTCACCGAGACCATTACGTCGGCCGACGCCTGGTAGATCGGGGTGGTGAGCAGCGATGCCACAAGTGTGGCGACCACGATGACAATCGAGGGCACGATGATGTACCACTTGCGCCTCCGCATGATCGTGATGTAGTCGCGCAGCTCGAGTGCACCCTGACGGTCTTCCACGCTCGCCCTCTCAGTCCATCTGCCTGCTCGGGTCACCTGTATATCGGATCTGCTCAAGACGGGGCCCGATGGTACACCTGGTTACCTGGTACACATGTCGCCCGGTGCCCTTCTCGCTTCAAGGCACATGACGAACTCGGGCTCGAGAGAACCCGGTTCTCAGGATCCCACAGCCCTAGGAATCTGTCGATTCTGGCGACGTCGTCCGACTAGCGGGACCGAACTTCGCTGTACCGGGAGGCGTACTGCTCGAACGGCTCCCCGACCAGCATCTCATATGCCTTGCGGTACCGCTCGGCGGTTGCATCCACGACGTCTTGCGGGAGGCGTGGTGCCGGCGGATTTCGATCCCAGCCGGTCGAATCCAGGTAGTCCCTTACGACCTGCTTGTCGTAGCTGGGCGGCGAGCTACCTGGCTCGTAGTCCCTCGCGGCCCAAAAACGCGACGAGTCGGGGGTGAGGATCTCGTCGGCCAGGACGAGCTCGCCGTCTGCAGTCCCGAACTCGAACTTGGTGTCGGCCAAGATCAAACCGGCCTTCCGCGCTATTTCTGATGCTCTGGAAAAGACGGACACTGCCTTCTCGTGCGCCTCGTCGAACAGGTCGGCACCGCAAAGCTCGGCAGCTTCGGCATGAGTGAGAGGTTCGTCGTGGCCCACCTGTGCCTTGGTGGTCGGCGTGAGTATCGGGCGCTCCAGCTTCTCACCTACCGTCATGCCGGCTGGAAGCTTGATTCCTGCCACCTTGCCTGTCTCGCTGTACTCCTTGTAGGCGGAACCGAAAAGGTAGCCCCTCACCACGAACTCCACCGGGATCATCGCGAGCTTGCGCACCAGCATGGCCCTGCCGGGAGCGTCTTGTAGGCCCGGCGTCTGGCGCCAATCCTGCGGGAAGCATGCGGGGTCTGCGGTGACGACGTGGGTGGGGACGATGTCCTCGATGCGGGACGCGAAGAAGAGCGTGAGACCGGTAAGCACCTTGCCCTTGTCGGGAATCGGGTCTTCGAGGACGACGTCGTACGCGGATATCCGGTCGGTTGCGACCATGAGCAAGTGCCCGTCGCCGGCGTCGTAGAGCTCGCGGACCTTACCGCGCCCGATCTTCACAAGCGACATCCTGCTTACCTCCTGATCTCAGTCTCTTCTGCCGACCTCTCCCTGCTTCCCGGGACTTTGCCGTCCGATGCTCCCACCATGGCCGCGTTACTCGTGCGATTGGGGTGCGGTATCCGTATTGTCCCTAGATGCCCCCTACCGTGAGCGCGTAACCGGTGCCTTCCTGGCGGCATGTGGCTCAAAGCGGGCTCTGCGGGGGCTTTGCCTCGGCAAGTCGCTCGATTATCGCAGACGTGCCGGCAAGAGCTAGCCCTAGGTCGAAACAGGCATCGATGCCTTCCTCGCCAAGGGCGGAAACTATTTCGGGCTCCTTGGCTGCGACCTCTCCGAGGTGTCTGCCTTCCAGCGCAGCCTGAGTTGCAGTCGCCTGGACGATACGGTAGGCGCGGTCCCGCTCCAGCCCCGACCGCACGAGCGCCAGCAGCAGTCGCTGGCTGAATACTGCCCCCCGGGTAAGCTCCAGGTTCTCCCTCATTCGCTCCTGATTCACCCGGAGGCCGGATGCGAGCCAGCTGGCTTCGGTCAGCATGAAGTGAAGCGTCGCGGTCGCAAGAGGGAGTAGTACACGCTCGACGGACGAGTGAGAGATGTCTCGCTCGTGCCATAGAGCGACGTCTTCGAGCGCGGCCGTCTGGGCCGACCTGACGACCCTCGACAGTCCGCACAGCCGTTCGGAAATCACGGGATTCTTCTTGTGCGGCATGGCCGAAGAACCTTTCTGTCCTTCGGCGAAGGGCTCTTCGGCCTCGCCGACCTCGGTTCGCTGCAGGTGCCTGATCTCGGTTGCGAATCGCTCGACTGCTGCGGCGCCCAAAGCAAGAGCGCCCAGGTACTCCGCCACTCGGTCTCGCGCCACCACCTGGGTGGGCGCCTCTTCGCCGGCAAGTCCCAGCCTGGCCAGAACCGCTGCCTCTACTCGAGGGGGGACGGTCGAGTACGTCCCGACCGCCCCCGAGATCTTACCGACCAGGACCCTCGAGGTGGCCTCGTCCAGCCTCCTTATGAAGCGAAGTGCTTCGAAGGCGAAGGATGCCAGCTTGACGCCGAAGGTCGTGGGCTCGGCGTGGATTCCGTGGGTGCGACCCACACACGGCAGGTCGGCCATCTCCAGCGCCCGCGCCTTGAGGGCCTCGAAGTAGCCTACCGCCTCGTCACGGACCAGCTTCGTTGCCTCTCTCAGCTGGAGCGCCAGAGCCGTGTCGAGGACGTCCGAGGAGGTGAGTCCGAAGTGGATCCAGCGCCCTGCCGGCCCACACCTGGCCGCTGCAACGTCAACGAAGGCGGCCAGGTCGTGTCTGGTCACTGCCTCTCTTTCGGCTACTGCGGAGGGGGTGGCCGAGGCGCATTTCCTTATGGTCTCCAGGTCGTCCTGGGGCACGACTCCGGCTTCTGCCCATGCCTCGACCACCGCAAGCTCCACGTCCAGCCACTTCCTTATCTTGTTTTCTTCGCTCCAGACGGCGCGCATCTCCGGCCTGGAGTAGCGGGCGGGCAGGGCCGGCAAGCCCTGTTGGCCGGCACCGAGCGAGGTTTCGGGGCTGGCAGAAGAAATCCCGACTTGGATTACCTCTCCGGTGGCTTTCTCCGGGTTGTTCTCTCGGGGATCGATTTCGCTCAAGCCGGACTCCTTGTTCTCCTCGAGGAACTTCCGCCTCGCTTTGGTCCGAGACCCTCCCTCAGCTCTGTGCGGGTGCTGGGCTGTCCGCGCCTGCCCTCCCAGCCGAACGACACGCTACCTCAGCTCCCTACCGGGGCCGCTATGTCCCTCCGGTAGTGCATTCCCTCGAAGGAGATCTTGGAAAGGGCTCCGTAGGCTGTAGTCCGGGCGGCCTCGAGGTCGGATCCGACAGCCGAAACCGCCAACACCCGCCCTCCGGCCGTAATCAGGCGACCTTCGCTGTCGAGAGCCGTGCCTGCATGGAACACCAGCACGTCAGGGTCCTCTTCTGCCTCGTCCAACCCTTCGATCGGCATCCCTGTCTCCGGCCGCTCCGGGTAGCCTCGTGATGCCGCCACCACCGTGAGAGCGGCTTCTCGCTCGACCGGCAATGACACCCTGTCCAGCTCTCCCGAGAGGGTCGAGTCGATCACGCTCCCGAGGCAGGGCCCAAGTCGCGGCAGAACAGCCTGAGCCTCCGGGTCGCCGAACCTGACGTTGAACTCGAGCACCTTGGGGCCTTCCTCGGTGAGGACGAGGCCACCGTAGAGCACTCCGACGTACGGCGCCCCCTCCCTGGCAAGTCCGTAAAGCACAGGCTCGAAAACTTTCTCGATCACGTAGTCGAGTTGGACGGGATCTATCTCAGGCACCGGAGAGAAGGCTCCCATCCCTCCGGTGTTCGGCCCCTCGTCCCCATCCAGGAGGCGCTTGTGGTCTCTTGCGGGTGGCAGGGCGAGGATGTCCTTTCCGTCGGTTACCACCAGGACAGAAGCCTCCTTGCCCGGGGCGAACGACTCGACCAGCACCGTACGGCCTGCGGCGCCGAACTTCTCGCCCGAGAGGCATCCCCTGACCCAGTCGAGGGCGCTATCTGGGTCAGAGGTGACCAGGACGCCCTTCCCAGCGGCCAGCCCGTCGGCCTTCACGACCCAGGGAGGGTCCTGGCTCGAGAGGAAGTCGAGAGCGTCCTGGAGGGCCTCGAGGCCGGTAAAGGCCCGGGCCTCAGGGGTCGGTACGCCCATCCTCTTCATCAGCTCCTTGGCGAAGGACTTGGAGGATTCCAGCCGTGCGGCCTCCCTGCAGGGACCGAAGACACTTAGTCCCCTGGAGCTGAAGAAGTCTGCCAGTCCTTCTGCCAGGGGGGCCTCGGGGCCGACGACGGTGACGTCGACGGACTCGGCGGATGCAGCGTCTGCGAGAGCGGCGAAGTCGGACGGCGGGACAGGCAAGCACCTGCAAGATTCCATTGCCGCGATGCCCGGGTTTCCCGGAGCGGCCACCACTTCCGATACGGTCGGGTCCACAGAGAGGGCCCAGCAGATCGCGTGCTCCCTGCCTCCGGATCCGACCACCATAACCTTCATCGCTTCACTATCCCCTCTCTAGCACAGCGCCGGTCCGCACCTCTTTCGGGAGTCATTGCGAGCCACGGCCTTATCGACGCCGCTCCCCCGTCCCTCTCTCCAGGGCATCCCCGAGGGGTGGACCGCAGTGTCGGCCTCGGGGCCACCTCCAGGACCAGCCCAGCGGGTGTTCGCGCCCGATTTCTCAGTCCAGAAAGACGGTCTGGTCTTCTGCAGGCCCGACAGAGATCGAAGCGACCTTGCACTCCGACTCCTCCTGCACGAAGTCGACGAAGGCCCTGACCTCCTTGGGGAGGTCGGCCAGCTTCCGCGCCTGGGAGATGTCTTGGGACCAGCCGGGTAGCCGCCGGTAGATTGGCCTGGCGTGGTGTAGATCGCTCTGGTGGTATGGGAAGTCGGGCGTCCGCTCCCCGTTTACCTCGTACTCGACGGCGACCGGGATCGACTCGAATCCGCCGAGGACGTCGACCTTGGTTAGGTGTATCTCGTCGAAGCCGTTGATCCGGTGGGCGTACCTGAGGGCCACGGCGTCGAACCACCCGCACCGCCTCCGCCTGCCGGTGGTCGTCCCGTACTCCGCGCCGGCCTCTACCAGCCTGGCCTGGGCCGCCTCGTCGGCTTCTGTGGGGAAGGGGCCCGAGCCTACCCTGGTGACGTAGGCCTTGACGATCCCTACCACCTTCTTTATGTGACGGACGGCCACGCCGCTTCCGCTACAGGCCCCCCCGACCGTGCAGCTCGAAGACGTCACGAAGGGATAGGTGCCGTGGTCGATGTCCAGCAAGGTACCCTGGGCGCCCTCGAGCAGGACGTCCTCGCCCGCTTCCAGGGCCCTGTTGAGCATGGAGGCGGTGTCGCAGATGTATGGACGCAGGCGCTCTCCGTAGGCGCTGTAAGCCTCGGCCACCTCGGTGGGGTCGAGGGGCAACTGGTTGTAGACCTTGGCCAGCACCTGGTTCTTTTCCCTGAGCACGGCTTCCAGCTTTTCGAGGAGGATCTTCTTGTCGAGGAGGTCCTGCACCCGCAACCCGACCCTGGAAGCCTTGTCGGAGTACGCGGGACCTATTCCCTTCTTGGTCGTACCTACCCTGTTCTTTCCCAGGTATCGCTCAGTCACCCTGTCGAGGACCTTGTGGTAGGGCATGATCAGGTGTGCGTTTGCGGACACCTTGAGCCGCTCCACGTGGTAGCCCGCATCTTCCAGTCGGGAGATCTCTTCCAGCAGGACCTCGGGATCCACTACTACCCCGTTTCCTATCACTGGAGTGCAGGCGCTCCGCCTGATTGAGGAAGGGATCAGGTGCAGGCGTACAGGCCTCCCTCCCCCTGCCGGGACGATGGTATGGCCGGCGTTGTTGCCCCCCTGGAATCGCACCACATAGCTTGCCTCGGAGGCCAGGATATCGGTGTACTTGCCCTTTCCCTCGTCTCCCCACTGGCCCCCGAGGACGACGGTCGCAGGCACTTGGGATTTCCTCCCCTCGACTCCACTCTGTCGGCGGGCGGACCTGGCCGAGGGATCCGCCGTTGCTACCTCTCCCGGCCGCTTCGTGCCGGCCGATTGCCGAAGCCGTGCAGCCGGCCCCTCGGCTCTCGGTAGTGCCGCCGGCTCACCTCGAGCCGATGACCATCCCTCGAAGCGCCCATGCAGGATAGCTTCCACTTACGGCGCGAGCGACGGCATTGCAGTCGGCCAGGCCCTCGTCTGACTGCGTTTGCCGGCTCGCAGGTGTAGGTTGGAGCTCAGGCGGTGGAAGTTCCGCTCAGGTGATCCATGCTGAGGCATCTCGCCCGCCTTGGCCGGGCCGCCCAGGCATGCGGCCCAGTAACTAGTTCAATCTGACCATGCCCAAAATAGCCCTTGGCTCGGGCTTGCGGCGTGACGACCGAGCGTATAGAATCGTGCCACAAGTCACAGCGGGTGGCAGGGTGCGTGTCCGGTCTGCGCGGGCATGCGCCCTATTCGTGTATGGTCGCTAGAGAGGGTGTCGCCCATAGGGTGGCCGCTGAGAGTGCTGTGGCGCCGGGGCAGAACCGGGGCAAGACGAGGAGAGGCAAATGCTTCAGGCATCGGTAAGGCGAAGGGTCATCGGGGTCGTGGCTATCTCCGCTTTGGTGTACTCGCTGGTGGTGGCCCTCAGCCCGCCGCCTCAGAGTGAGGCCGAGAACATCGGTGACGGGAATTGGATCAACCAGGACATCGACGTTCTCGTCACGTCGACGTCCTCTCCTCAGTGGGCGATCGACCCGGGCTCCACACCTGAAATCCGCATCATCACACAGAACAATGCTCTCCGCGCGAGGGTCGGCTGCGGCGTCAGCTGCGAGATAAACTTCATGCGGGACGCTCGCCAGAAGATCAACACGATAACCATCACCTTCGAGCCCTTCTACTCTCCGGACACCGACTACCAGGTGATGTCAGCCACGGCGCCGGGTCTGAACGCCGGCTTCAGGCTCGGGGGGCGCGGAGGCAGGCCGGGCAACTCCTCCTCGAACCCGACCAACCTTTCCGGCAACCCCGATGCCGGCACTGCGACTGCCAGGGCGTGCGTGAGCTTCTTCCTCGCCAGCGCATGCACCTGGGCAAGAGCGGTGCCTACTGGGGTGAACCTGGGAGGCTGGTGCATAGGGTGGAACAACGGAGAGATTCCAACCTACGGTACGAACTCCGGTCAAGGTCCCCCTCACATCGCTGTCATCACCCAGGACACCGGCCCGGGCTGGATCACGGTCCCGCCCTACAACGGGCAGAGCCACCCACGAGGGCGGCTCTTCGACTACAGGCGCATGCGTTGGGCGTACAACCACATCCAGTTCGCGGGCTGCGCTCGTGCGACCATTTCGATCGCTACCGTAGACGCTGCAGTCTACGGGGACGCCTACGTCTACAAGGACGACCCGGTTCCCGGTGCGATAAACATGATCCTCTACCAGAGCTGGGATTCCAGGGCCGGTGGCCCCGCGCCTCCCAGCTACAAGAGCTGCGGTGGCTCCACCACCAACCCGTGCCAAGGCATCTACTCCCTTGCGCCGGCCATCCAGTTCTACTCGTCCGGCAAGAGGCTCGGGCAGGCGCCGCTGGTCTGCGGTCAGTCGCGGTTGAAGATCACGCTTGACGACGACGTGACCAACCCAGGTCACACCGTCCACTCCAACAGCGGGGTCCGCAACATGGTCGGGTATCCGAACTGCCCGACCGGGCTGAGGGGAGCGGTCGCCCACAGCAGCGGCAGGCCGCTGCAGGGCGCCTACGTCTACGCGTTCGACGCGGACACGGGCCAGCTTGTCAACGCCCCACCCAACGGGCAGAACACCACGGCTTCCGCGTCGGTTCCCTGCCGAGGTGGGGCCATCCCCAACGACCCGCCCACCGGACCGACGGGTCCGGGCCCGGGCACGGCCGTGTCCTCCTACGGCTGCGCCAGGATCCGCGGTGGACAGACCAACTTCCCGCACAACTCGACCCAGGCGGACGGCCGGTGGTACATAAGGACGAACCACGGGACCAGGTACAAGGTTCTGGTGTCCTCGCCTGCAGGAGACGGCAACGTCTCGAGGTGGGCGTCTACCACCCCGCCGGCCAGCGGGATAAACGACTGGAACACGGCGAGCGTATGGCAGCCGTCCGTGGGTCCGCTCCCGCTTACCGTGGGCGACTCGGGAACGCTCACCACCACGCTTTCGACCGGTAGCGCGATCACCGGGTCTGTGACCCGCAACGGCTCCTGGACTACCGGCACCGACAGTGGCGGCGTCTACATTTGGGACAGCGCTGGCACCCAGTTCGAGGCGACGTGGACGGCCCTCACGGGCAACGGCAGCTACAACGTGGACGTCCGCGCGACCCAGGCGAAGGTCCGCTTCCAGGTAGCAGACGGTGCGGGCAACCCCGACCTGGTCGGGTGGTATTCGGGCTCTGCGACACCTGCACCGAACTTCTCGACCGGGGCTACCGTGACACCGCCGGCGTCGCTGGTTACCACGAACTTCGCGTCGGGTGCCACCATCTCGGGCACGCTGCTCTACAACGGCACGGCCCCGTCGACCGGAGCTCCCGTCTACGTTTACAGGGTCTCTGACGGGCAGCTGGTGCACACGGCCAGCGCCGATCCGAACTCGGGAGGGGCGTATGGCGCGCGGGTAGCTTCTGCTTCCAACGCGTACAAGCTCTACGCCCCCGGAGACGGCACGGTACAGGCCAAGTGGTACAACAACCAGGACACCTATGGGGCGGCCACGCTCGTGAGCTCGCCGGCAACAGGGATCAACTTCAACCTGCCTGCCGGATCGACCATCCAGGGCTATGTGAAGGCAAGAGGCGCCGGCGCTGACGGGCTTGCCGAGGCCCAGGACATCCCCGGTGCTCCGGTATACGCGTACAACGCTTCGACCGGAGCCTTCGTGGGTTGGACCTCCACGGGTGCCAATGGCAGGTACCAGTTAACGGTACCGGCAGGAAGCTACAAGGTGCTCACCAACTCCACCTCGCAGCGCGAGTCCCTGTGGAGAGACGGGGCATGGACGTACGCAGAAGCGACGGCCGTCTCCGCTCCGGCTACGGTCAACTTCAGCGTGCGGCCAGCCGGCAACATTTCGGGTACGGCGACGCAGGGTGGCGCACCCGTGGCCAACACGCTGGTCAGTGCCGTAACGTCGGACTGCATGAGATATGCAGCGCCGAACGCGGTCTCGGCTGCCGACGGGACCTATGCGGTCAAGGCGCCCACCACCACTGCCTCTGGCTGGCAGTACAAGCTGCGCTTCATTCCGGCCACCGGCCAGACGAGGTGGTACAGCAACCAGACGAGCTGCGGCGCAGCGACGCTCGTAAGCTCGCCGGCGTCCGGGATCAACCAAGATACGCCACCGTGATCTCGAGGCCTCTCTTCCCCGAAGGGGATGGGAGGCCGTAAGGGAAGTCGGAATCGTACCGGGCGGCCTGCAGGCCGCCCGGTACGCGTGTGGGGAGTCACGCTCGCAGTCGGGTCCAAAGCGCAAATGACTTGCCACAGAGGGTTCGGGCAGCAACGCACGATGGGGGGCGGATGACGAAAGTTGCCCACGAATTACACTTGGACCCCGCAGACTAGTTCGGTCGGGCGATGGAAGCGCTTGTTGCGCCCGGGCGGGCGCTCGGGCCTGCCGGTCCGACGGCGGGGAACCTGGAGACCGAGACCCTTCGAGCCGAGCGACCTTCGGCTGCGGGGAATGACGCACGACTAGCTGACACGAGCATTCGCCAGTTCGGGCGCCTGCTCCTGTACCTCTGTGTTGCAGGGGCAGTAGCGGTTCTGGGCCTATTCGGCCGGAACATGGTGGTTGTCAGCCTGATGCTGGGTGTGTACCTGGCATTCATCGCCGCGGTCAGGAAACCGCTTTGGACGAGAACCCCGTGGCCGCTTCCTCAGCCCGTGATCATCTTGTCGGTCTGGTGGCTCTTCTCGTACGGAGTCTTCTCGCTTCCCAAGTTTCTGGGAACGTACGACCTGCACTGGGATCTCCTAGGTCATGAGAGCTACCTGTACCTGGCTCTCTCTACCGTCATCGCATCGAATGTACTCGTAGTTGCAGGCTACATGCTCACTTGGCCAACTGCTCCTCGTGTGGTCCGCAAGCCCGCCATGTTGCTCAAGGGGAGCTTGTCGCTTCTGATCGTCGTCGGCTTCTGGGTGCTCTCGCTGGCAGCTCGGGCTTACCTTTTCGGGATAGGGCGCTTCGGCTACGTGGCCGACTTCTCAAGGGCCGAGAGCGGGTTCAGGCAGACAGCGACATTCGTGTACGAGTTTTCGTGGCTGGCCATAGCTGCACTGGTGGTGGAGTATCTGACCATCGAGGACTCTGCGAAGAAGCTGCGGATAGCTTTACTGTTGTGCACAATCTCAGTGGTCGAGCTGGTGTCGGTCGTGGTCATGGGCTTCAAGGGGTATGCGATACTGACTTTCGCTCCGGCGATCGCAGCCCTCTGGGGCATCAGACGAAGGTTGCCACTCAACTTCGTCGGTGTTGGGGCACTGGTCGTTCTCCTTATAGCGCCGGGAAATTACGCCTACAGGGAGGACATAAACGCAGGGAAAGTGCAGCGCGGAGACATCTTGTCTGTCGCCGAGACCTCGCTTGTCTACACGGTCAGGCACTTTACCGACGATCCGGTCGAAAGTTTGGCGCTGGTGTGGGAGTCGGCGACTCGGGAATTCGCGGACAACCTGGAAAACATCGCCCTGATCCTGTACAAGACGCCCTCGCAGGTTCCCCATCGGGGGGCCGACTGGTACTTCACGGCCGTGCCTAGGGCAATCTTTCCCAGGTTCGTCTGGAAGGACAAGCCGATCGACGACATGGCGGGGTACATGACGGTCGTTTACAGGGGCGTGGCTGCGACCTCCGGGTCGCCTCCGGGCTATGCGGGAGAGCTTTACATGAGAGCGGGTGCCGGGGGAGTCGTACTGGGTTCCCTTTTTACCGGCCTTCTACTGGGTCTGCTTACTCGGATTTTCGCCAGGGGGAGCAAGAAAGCCTACTTCGTGGCTTACTCCGGGGTCGTGGCTGCAACCATCTCGAACACGCACCTGGATTCGCTCATCGTATATTCCGTCCAGAGGGGCGTCATATACACGGCTGCGGCCTGGCTCATGTTCTTGCCGGTAAGGGGGAAGGGCGAACTGTCGATCAGGTAGGCGTCGACGGTTCGGTGCCCGGAGGTGATGCCGCGGCGCTGTCCAGGGTCAAGTTCCTGGCGATTCGCCCGGGGGGCTCCCCGTCGGGGGTCGAGCCGTCCGGGCCGACACGCACCCTGTTCCCGCTTGCGGCAGCCGACAGTGCAGCCAGGGTCAGCCGGGACGACACGAACATTTCCTCCAGTATCGGGTCCTCGTAGTTGTCTGTGAGACAGGACGCGGCGAAGAACTCGGCCATTCTACGGAATCCCTTGTCAGCGGCGAGGCCGACCCGGGGAATTGCACGAAACTTCCCTGCTCGGTACACGGTCCGAAAGTCGACGACCCCAGCAGCCCTTTCTGTGCCGATCACCTCGAAGCGCTCTCGCCCGAAGCTTCTAGGCCCGGACCCCGCGTAGGTAATAGATGCGGTCGAGCCGTCCTCGAATTCCAGCAGCGCCTGAAATCCCTGACGCCGGTCCTCTCCTAGAGGGGAGGTTACGGAGGCTGCCACTGCGACGGGCGGAGACTGGGCGAGCGCGCAAGCCAGGTCGAAGAAGTGGCAGCCCTCGGAAACCAGCCTACCTCCTCCCTCACTGGGATCGAGTACCCAGTGACCTGCCTCGAGGGGACCTGGGTTGGCTCTGATCCAGATATAGAAGGGGCCGTGTCCGTCCAGGTGCTCTTGAACGGCGGCAGTGAAGGGGGAAAAGCGACGGTTGAATCCGACCATCGCGACCCTCTCATTTCGACGTGCAAGTGCCTGAATTCGGTCTATGTCGGCAATATCGAGAGCAAGGGGTTTCTCCACCCACACGTGCTTGCCGGCCTGAATTGCTTCGACGGCGAAGTACGCATGGGTGTCGTGCCTGGTGGCGACGACGACAGCGTCGAGGCCTTCCATGGCGAACAGTTCCTCTGGCTCCGAGGCGACCCTTGGGATCCGATACCTCGACGCGATGTCTGCAGCTCTGAGACCAGAGGCCGACGCAATAGCTGCTACTTCTAGGCGTGGCACCGACGTCATGACTCTGATCAGGGTCGAGGCGACGTGGTTGCCGGCACCTAGGATTCCCACCCTCAATACGGAACCTTCCCGAGGCGTAGGGGCCGGCCGGCCGGGCTCAGTCCGGCTACGACCTTCTCCGGAAGTTCGACGCTCGAACTGCCCTACGGGCCTTTCCCCCTGCGGTGCCTCGGGTACCGACGACGCCCTCCGACTCTTTCTCCCGGTCCCTTTCTCCTCTACCGGACTCGGTGGCCTCTTGGTCGAGTCAGGGTAATCGATGAGTACGCCCAGGGGTCGTTCTTGGGGGTCGCTCAAGATGCGGTAAGCGTCCTCGGCGCGATCGATCGGGAACCTGTGTGTTACCAGGCGCCGCGCGCTTACGGAACCTGCCGCCACGAGTTCGAGGTAGGTCTGCATGTTGCGGGGAGCGGTCCACCTGACGAGAGAGGGAGGGTAACCCTCGGAATGACCGCGTTGCTGGAAGCTGGGGTCGTAGGTTCCCGGACCCCATGCTCTCGAGAACTCGACCGTGAGCTCCTTGTCGTAGCCGTACCGGCGGGGGAGGTCGGGGGGAAAGTTGCCGATCACGACGACGTGTCCGCGTTCCCTTGCAATGTCTGCCGACCAGACGAAGGGGGAATTCGTAGTAGACGTCGCGGTGACCAGTGCGACATCCACCCCCCCGGTCGGCCCGCAGTAAGCTCGTACGGCCTCAGCCGACGCCTGCTCGTCTGGTACCACTGTAAGGTCGGCTCCCAGGGAGGCGGCGAGGTCGCACCGTTCCCGGGACACGTCGGCAGCTATCACGGTGGTGCCGCTGGCCTTTGCGATCTGCACGCCCAGAAGGCCGAGCAAGCCCAACCCCACGATGGCGACCCTCGAGCCGACCTCCACACCGCCGCGCCTCATCCCGTGTATGACCACCGCGGCCAGCGCCGAGAAGGCTGCATCTTCGGGATCGACCCCGTCGGGGACGGGGCTGCACATCGTCTCCGGCACCACGACGAACTCCGCGTGCGTGGCGGCCCTCGCGCCCGAGCAGGCGACAAGATCTCCAGGCCTGAAGGCGGACACTCCCTCGCCCACGGCCTCGACGATCCCGGCTGAACTGTAACCCAGCGGGAACGGCTCTTCCAGGCGGGAGCGAGCCTCGCGGTAGGCTGTGAGAGGGCCTTCCTGCAGTGACTTCGACACGACCTTTGCCACGAGGTCCGGGCGGCGCCGGGCCTTCTGCACGATGCCGGCACGAGCGAAGTCCAGGTTGCCCCGTTCGGTCCCGGTGCTTACCGCGGAAGCCAGGGTTCGTACCAGGAGCTGGCGAGGCCTCGGCTTGGGAACCGGGACCTCGATGAGGCATATCCTGCCGTCGGAGGCGTACTGGACCAGCTGCTTCATGGTCACTGCGTGAGTACGCAGCCGGGCTCGTCGAGCGACTCGTCCGATCTCGAGCCGCCATCTGACTGCTCCTGGCAGGCGAAAAGCGAAAATCGGGGGTACTCGGGTTCGATCGATGACGCGATCGAGCGAAGCTCGGCCCCGGGGAACTGCCGCGCCACCTCCAGAGCGCGCAAGACGGCTTTTACCCTTCGTCTGAAACGGGGGTAGGAAAACTCCAGAGCCCTGATCCGAGCCATCCTGCCGAGTTCGGCCCGCCGTGCGGGGTCGGAGAGGATCGAGTCGAGCGCTGCCTTCACGTCGTCCAGGGAATCGGGATCGGCGAGGAGACCGGAAATTCCCTCCAGCACGGTCTCAGTCGAACCCCCGGCCCGGGCAGCTACCGACGGAACACCCCAGATTCCCGCTTCGAGGTAGACGAGCCCGAAGCCCTCGCCTTCTGCAGGCTCCAGTGAGATCCGGCTCGGCATCGCAAAGCACGTGGCGGTGCCGTAGCGGCGCGCGAGCTCGTCCTCGGGTATCTTGCCGGTGAATTCCACGATATCTGTTACGCCCAAGGTTTCGGCGAGACGTCGGAGGTGTGGGCGGTAGGACCCATCTCCCACCACCAGGTACCGCAGCCGAGGATACTTTGCCCTGAGCTCCGCCACCGCCCTCAATACCAGGTCGTGCCGTTTGTAGGGGGCGTTCCCATCGAGACGGGCGACCGTCAGGATGGTCTGGGTACCCGACTCGTGTACCTGACCGCCCTCGGAGAACACGGGCTCACCGACCTCGCCCACACGTTCTCTTGGCGGCGAGTCTTTGGGCATTCGGCTCTCCTGCAAGGGTTGTCGGCGCATCCCGTTGGCGTGCGCGGCAGAACTTCTCGCCCGCAGGGCGTCGGCGTAGCATTCCGGTTCGGCTCGGCCAGCGAGAAACTCGAGTCGTGGAGACAGGATGCTTCCGGTCACGTAGGTCCTTTCCAGGGGGAGACCTACCCATCGCTTCACGACATCCCGGGTGAAATGGCTCACCGGAATGAGCAAGTCGGCTCGACCTACCGCCCGGCGAGTCGTCTTCTTGGTAGGAACACTCCAGGAGTCGTCCCCGTGCAAGCTGACGGCATATGGAACACCCAGGACCAGCCTGATCGCCCAGGCGACTGGGGAGAGCCCGATGTGGGTAGCCACTACTGCCACCGGCTTCCGCAGTAGGGCGACGGCTACTGCAGTCAGCGCAAAGCGAGCTGCTCTTGCCGGGCCTACGCGGGATTCGGGTTTGACACCCCCGCGCCACAGCACCACGGTCCGGGGGCGGTAACCGAGCTCGTACGCAGCCTGAGCCCACATCTGGGCGTACCGCTGGATACCCCCGTAGGTCTTGGAGTCGGTGGAGAGGATCAGCACCGAAGGCCGCTCTCGTGAGGATCGACCATCCTCACCTTGTCCCGCCCCGCTGTCGGCTTCATGCCATGCTGCCACGGTCCTGGCAGATGGGAAGAGTACGGGGGCCCCGATACCGCCCGTAGCGAAGGTGATTGCCGCCGCCGTCTCGTCGTCGTCGGGATCGAAGGCGGCCTCTAGGTACCTGGCCAACTTCAGCCAGAGGGAGGCCAAATGCCTCATGGTTCGGCCCTGGCTCGGGGGTGTCGGACGGGCCAGAGTGCGGCCGGCAACCCTCGACAGGCGCCTCATACGCCTTTCATCGAGATCATCACTCGCAAGGTGTTGAGTATGATCGCGAGATCCAGGAATACGGACTGGTACTTCATGTAATAAAACTCGTACTGGAGCTTTTCCAGGGCGTGCTCGACGCTGGAGCCGTACCTGTAACGTATCTGAGCCCAGCCCGTGAGGCCGGGCTTTATGAGGTGTCGTCGCGAGTAAAAAGGAATTTTCTCTTCCAGCGCCTCCACGAACTCGGGTCTCTCGGCTCTTGGGCCTACAAGACTCATATCTCCCTTGAGGACGTTCAAGAACTGGGGGAGCTCGTCGAGTCTGGACTGTCTGAGGAACTTTCCCACCCGCGTTACCCGGTCGTCGCCTTCGAACGACCACCGAGGACCATCTGTTTCGGCATCCACTCGCATGGTGCGGAACTTCATCAGTCGGAAGACTTTCCCGTTCTTGCCGACCCGGTCCTGAAAGTAGAGTACCGGCCCCCGACTGTCGATCTTTATGGCAATGGCAATCAATGGAAACAGCAACAAGAACAGGGCAGAGCCGACGAGGGCGCCCACGAGGTCTACCGCCTGCTTGAGGCGGAGATAGCCCGTTCTGTGAAGCTCCCCCGTGTCGAACAGGAACCACGCCTCGTTTATCGAGGAGACCGGGACCTTCCCGAACATCTGCTCGTAAAATTCCGAAAAGGTCCTTACTCTGACTCCCCTTGCGTGGAGCTCCGTAACCTGGGAGAGCAATTCGTAGTCCTCCAGGTACCGGGCATCGACCACGATGACGTCCGGATTCAAGTCCACGGCCTGCTCAGCCAATTTCGACCGTGTGACTTCCACCCAGGGCCCTATCTCGGAAGGCCTGGGGTGGGAGTCTCCGCCGTTGATGTGGGCCACGATTCGACAAAGCGGCACCCGTTGTCCTTCGATTTCGTGTTGCAATTGGTAGACGTCGTCGTAAGAGCCTACGACCAGGACTCTGATTGGCTGTGTGGTCCTGGATATGACGACGGCGGGCCACCTCGACAGGAGCGAAATCACCGGAGAGAGAGCCAGGAAGGAGACAGTTACCTGGCGGGGGAGCGCATGCGTTGCCAAGGCGGAGAGTACGGACACGATGGCGAAGGTGACGGCGCCGACTTTCAGTCCTGCATATGCGGATTTGGCGAACCCTGCTTGGGGCCCCTCGACTTCCCCGACCTGAATTAGCCAACCCATCGCAGTGGCGATGACAGCCATCGCTACGGCCCACCATACGAACCTCGAAAAAACCGAAGTCAATTGCAAGGACGAGTGCAGAGCCAGAATGCCCAGAGCAGCGCCCAGATTCAGGGACCCGAACAAGAAATAGGCGACACTCCTGGAAATCCTGCTCGCCACTTCCCTGCCTACCCCGCCGGTCGAAAAGGTGATTTACGATGGTCCGCCCCGAGCCAGTCGCGCCCCATTGACGATGTCGGTTCCCACAAGCGCGACGCCATTCCCCGTTGCCGCAAGTGCCAATACGGCAACCGATACATATTAGCAGCGATCGGCCTATTCGCGACGTGAGGAGGTCGTCTTTGTTGCCAGTTGTTCGAGTTCGGCCACCAGGGAGGCCATGATCTCCCGGCGGCGAAAGATCTTGAGTACATTGGCACGTGCGTCGAGTCCGCGAGCGAATGAGCTGCGTCGGTCGGAGGCGAGCCTTCGTATCGCTGCTGCTATCGCCGCGGGAGATTCAGGGTCGGCTGCCTCTCCTGCTCCGATAAGGCGGAGGACGTCCACCGACTCTCCCGTAGCAGCCAGGATCACGGGGACTCCCAGGGCCGCCCCCTCGAAGAGCTTCGAGGGCACCGACCTTTCCAGGTCCCGGGAGGCCAGGGGAACGTAGATCGCATCCTGTCCGAGCAGCAGCCGGAGGACCTCCTCTCTGGGCATCGGCGGGCGGAATTCGACCTCGTGCGAGCCGATCCGGCGGGCTTTCTCCCGGAGGACTGGGAGTTCGGGGCCCTCGCCCACGATTGTTATGGACAGGGGTAACTCGAGCAAGGAAGCAGCTTCGAGCAGCGAGGAGACCCGCTGTGCCGGGCCCAGCCTCCCGGCGTAGGCAATCCTGAAAGGCGCATGCGGGGTGGGGTCCGGGGGTGCCGTGCGCTCCCTCGCCCGTCCCGCGGCGATGGCAGCCTCGTCGGCTCCATTGGGAGCCAGGATGACCTTCGACTCGTGGAGCCCTCGTTCCCTCAATTGGACGGCATCGCCAAATGTGACGGCGACCACCCGGTCGGCCACAAGGTAGAGGAGCTTCGCCATCCATTCGCCGAGGAGTTTCAACGCCTTCACCGAGGGCGCGTTCCCGCGGTGTTTGCCGATGGACGAGACCACCACGTCGGGCCAGACGTCACGTATCTCCGCGACGACGGAAGCACCGGCTGCTCGCCCCGCAACAGCAGCTGCCAGGGCGAATACGAGGGGCGGAGAGGAGGTGTAGAGGAGGTCGCACTCACGCGCCCTCCTCCAGATGGGAGGTAATGCTGCAAGTGACGCCGTCGTTTCCGAGACGATGCGCGCCACCCAGCCTTCTCCCCTGCCCCGGAGGGAAAGAAGGGTTCTCATGACGCGCGTCGCGTCCCCATCGTCTGCAGGACTGCTGGTCGACTCGGGCAGGAAGTACGAAGGACGGGGAGCGACGACGGTCACGTGGTGTCCGGCCTCCACGAAGGCGTCGACTAGGGAGCGCGCTCTCACCGACGCGGCTCCCAACTCGGGCTCGTAGTAAGGGACGGCGAGACAGATTCTCAATCGACGCGACTACAAGGGGTTGGGTCCTTCTCGGTCCGCGAAGGCATCGAGAACCGCTTCTGCTGCTCGAATCCCTGCCTTTCCGTCCCAGAGAGGGATCTGCCTGGGATCGGGGTAGGGTGCCTGGAGAGCTTCTCGGGTGCTCTTCAGAATGGTCTCGGGGTCGGTGCCTGCTATCCGGTTCGTTCCGTGCGTGACGGTAATGGGGCGCTCGGTGTTCTCCCGCAGCGTGACGCAGGGAATGCCGAGAACGCTGGTCTCTTCCTGGACGCCGCCGGAGTCGGTAAGCACCACCCTGGCCGCCTCCATGACGGAAATGAACTCGAGATACGGAAGGGGATCGACGAACCGGATTCCCTTGCTCGCCAGGTCTTCGACGAGCGACTCTTCGAGCTGCCTGGCCGTGCGGGGATGGGTGGGGAAGATCACGGGCAAGGGATCGACCGAGGCAGCTACCGACGACAGCAGCCGGGCGAGCCTGGGCCCGTCGTCGACATTGGAGGGCCTGTGCAGCGTCAGGAGGGCGTAGCCGCCTCTTTCCACCCCGAAGTCGCGCCAGCGCTCCCGCAACCTCGCGGACTCGATGCATGCGAGCAAGCTGTCGATCATGCAGTTCCCGACCAGTGCTATGCGCCCGGGCGGGATGCCCTCCGACTGGAGGTTCTTCACGGCATCATCCGACGGAGCCAGGCACAGGTCCGCCAGCTGGTCTGCCACCACCCTGTTGATCTCCTCCGGCATGCTCCGGTCGAACGAACGCAGTCCGGCCTCCAGGTGGACGAGGAAGACTCCGCACTTTGCCGCCGCAATGGCCCCTCCCATGGTTGCATTCACATCTCCTGCAACCACGAACGCGTCGGGCCTGTGCTTCTCGAGAAACCCTTCGACACCCAGCATCGTCCGGGCGGTCTGGTAGGCGTGAGTCCCCGAGCCGACCCCCAGGTTCACTTCGGGCTGCGGGATCCCCAGTTCTTCTATGAAGGCGTCGGAGAGGACCTGATCGTAGTGCTGGCCTGCGTGGACAATCGTGGGCGTTACCCCGAGGGACTCGAGACCTTTCACCAGAGGGGCGACCTTGACGAAGTTGGGTCTGGCCGCCACCAGCACCGCCACGTTCAACTCACGAGCCTCGCAGCGATCCTTTGCGACACGGCGAGCAGGCGGTTGGTCACGAACGGGAATCGGCGCCAGAAGTACGACACGGATACCTCGAATCCGGCTCTGGTGAAGGCCTCGTAGATGGTAGGCGCCGTAATCGGCCACTCGTTGGGGGAGACGTGCGCTCCCTTCAGCACGCGGTAGCGCACGGCTGGGTTGTAGAAATTGGGCTCCCTACCGAAGAACTTTCCGCCGGGCTTGAGTACCCGGGCTATCTCAGCGGCCACGGCCTCGGTCTCGGGCATGTGGTGCAGTGCCCCGTTGCCGATGACGATGTCGAACGTGTCGTCGGGGAAGGGAGTGGTGTAGGCGTTCCCCGCCACGACCTGCAGGCCGTCCAGAGACTCGGCCCGCCGGGCGGCTGCGATGAGTCTTTGGGGGACGAGTTCGAGGGCGACGAAGAGTTTCGGGGCGTATCGTTCGGCCACGAGGATTCCCTGGAGGGCCTCACCTGCACCTATGTCCAGAATGGTCGCCCCTGTCATGACCTCGGGATAACCTTCTATCCAGAGGCGCATGTCGTGGTCGAGCCAGTCGTACGGCTTGACCTGAGTTACGGGCTCTGAGAAGAACTCGGTCTCGGCGCGGTAGTCGAAGGTCTTCTTCTCGGCCATGGCTGCAGGCTGCTCTCCTGAGCGGCGAACGAGGAACCGGAACGGTTAGAGCTTAGCGCAGGACGGTCGCATGAACTCGAAGTTCCTGGTGGCGGTACTCACGAAGGACGAGCAGGACAACATCGAGCAGTGCCTCGATTCGGTGGTGCCGCTCGGCTGCGACGTTCTGGTCGTCGACTCCGGCAGTACCGACTCCACGGTAAGCCTGGCCGAGGCAAGGGGAGCCGAGGTGGTCTTTCACCCCTTCGAGTCCATCGCGCAGCAGAGAAACTGGGTGCTCGAAGAGTACGGGAACAGCTACGACTGGGTGCTCTTTCTCGATGCCGACGAACGGCTGTCTGCGGGTCTTGCAGAGGAACTTGCCGCCCTGAAACCTCCAGGACCCGCAGGACCGTTCGGATACTACATATTCCGACACTTCTACTTCCTGGGCAAGCGCTTGCGTCACGGCGAGTTCGCCCGGTCGAAGGTCCTGCGGCTGCTCTGCCCGGCCAGAAGCCGTGTGGTCGAGCAGACCAGAACGCTCGAGTACGCCAAGGTGGACGGGCCGGTTGGAATCTTGAAGAACCCGCTGATCCACGAGAACCGCAAGCCCCTCTCGGACTGGATCCGAAAGCATGACTGGTACTCCACCCGAGAGGCGGAGGACGAGGCAGCTGGGATGGGTTTCCATGCGGAACGGGTGAGCGAAAACCCGATCAACGCGTTCCTCAACGCGACGGTCGGCCGTGCCCTGCCGCCCCTGCTCCGTCCGTTCGCACTCTTCGCTTACTCCTACGTTTTCCGGCTGGGTTTCCTCGACGGAAAAGCCGGTCTTATCTACTACTTCCTTCACGACTTCTGGTACCCGTTGCTTACTGCGGCAAAGCTGCACGAGCTGAAGCTGGGTGGAGGGGGTCCGAGCACCTCTGGAGCTCGGCACGCTCGATAGGCCCCAGGGGGCGGAGCAGCCTTTGGGCTGCTCACGGGTCTTCAGCGAAGCGACCTATAGGCGGCGACCACGGACTCCGAGGCCACACGTCGGAAGCCCAGTGGCAAGAGCAACTCGTCGGCGTGACCAAGGAGTGCGTCCGTAGAGGCGTCGGCAGGGTCGCTCTCGGCTCGGGGGTCTGCATGCACTTCGACGACCAGCCGCTTGCACCTCTCGGCCAGCAGATCGGCTTCTGAGCTCATCAGGCTCCACTCCATCCCTTCTATGTCGCAGAGGAGCTGGAAGGGGGAGCTTTCGGGTAAGTATCGCTCTACCAGATTTCGGAGCGTGGTGACGGGTACGCCGCCCCCGGGACCGACTTCTGGGAGGTTGCGCTCGTCGGCCTCTTCCATCCGCGCTCCGACCCAATAGCCCTCGGTTCCGGTAAGGGTCGGGCGTCCACCCGAGTACCAGATTCCTGCTCTTACCGCAACGCCGTCGACCTGGTTGACGGCCATGTTCCGGCGCAGGTTCGCCCATGCGTCGGGGTTGGGCTCGCAGGCGACGATGAAGGGAATCCCCAGGGCCCTGGCCGAGATTACCGACACCGTACCGATCCCGGCACCGAGGTCCACGACTGGCCAGTCCGGGGAGAAGGTGGCCAGCGCAAGCCGACGCTCGGAGGACTCGTGTGAGCCTGCCAGCATCATGAGAAAGGTCCGAGGGTCCGCAGCGGCGACGCCCTCTGCAAAGAACATGCAGCCGTCCAGGCGGAACCTGTGAGGAAGCGTCCGGGCTACAATCGTCGATATGGGGCTCTGGACCAGGGCGGAAAGGGCTCTGCGCCTCAACCCGGCGGGGAGCAACCTCCTGGCTGCCGTGCGAACGGACACCCCGAGCGGCCTCCTTTCCTAATCACCCGAGTGCATGGCTCAGGATGCGGAGAGCACCCGACGAAGCAGCGAGCCCGCCCCGGCAGCATACAAGACCTCGGCACCTCCGCGATCCGCAGATGTCGCCGAGGCGCTCTCTGGTGACCGACCTCCGGCACCTGCCTGCTTTCCCCTCCGCTACCGTCCCTTCTGCCCTCCAGGGACCCACTCTGGGGGCACTATGGCTGGGTGAGCCGACCGCCGGGCGATCTGGAAGGTCTCAGTACGCGTCGCAGTCGGTCATGCGGAACTCCCAACTGCGGAGGGAAGGGAGGTCCGTGGCCAAGGGGTACGCCACGACCGCCATGGTGGCCTTTCTCCACAAGAACCCATCGCGAAATCTCGGCTCCCGCATGCGGATCACTTGGGCACACGTATAGCCGAGAAGAGCGAGAAGCAAGACGCGGAGCTAAACCGGCGGCTCCCGCATGCGGATCACTTGGGCACACGTATAGAGTTCCGCCATACCTCGGGACTTCGCGTCACCTGCTACTCCGGCCATGAGGTAATCGAAGTATTTAGGAACCGCCCCTCTTACCCAGAAGTCGCCTATGTAAGCGCGGTTACCTCGAAAAGTGGGTTCCTCTCGGACAGAGGCCCAGCCTACGAGACGCCCCGCGTCGTCGCGGAGGTAGTGGTGTTCGTATTTCCTCCCCGGGTAGGCGTACCTCCACTTGAGGTACCCAAGGTCCCTCCTCACGTAGCAGGTACGGCTCGTGGTTGCGCTGCTGACGAGCGCCGGTATTTCGGGGTCGAGCGAGGTGTCCTTGTCCACCCGCCACCCCTGGGGGAGACGGCCGCGGGCGAGGCGGGAGAGCAGTTCCGCCGCCAGTCGGTACGAAATCCTGACGGGAGTCCCGGCGGCAGGGGTGAGCGCGACGGGGTTCGGCACTGGTCGCAGGTACCTCACGGGGTGGAAGAGCAGGTCGAAGCCGAGCCTGCCCAGGAACACCCGGCCGGACGTCTGTCGGGGGTGGGGTGGGGTAGCGTACAGGAGGTCGGCACCAGAAGCCCTTGCTTCCTCCATCAGGAACCTGACTAGGCGCGTGAAGATCCCTTTGCCTTCGTACTCGCGTTTGGTGTAGGCCTGCACCACCTCGAATGCGAGGAACTCCGTACCGTCCAGGACGAGAGCTTTCGGTGTCGCGCTGCAAGTACCGACGCGCGAACCGGCTACGAAGGCGCCAGCGCAGATACCTTCTCCGACCGGGTTGTCGAATAGCCACCATTCGAACCAGGACCTCAGCCAGTCCGGATCGTAATCACCGTCGAAGACGTGCTCGAGGTCGGCGCAGAATTCGCTCATCGCCCTCCGTGGTATCGCCCGCACTTCTACTTCACTCATAGCGACCCAATATGTCCTTTTCGCGGACCCCGGAAGGGAAGGGCGAATCAAGTGCCCTGCCCAGGAGCTGTCTCGTCCTCAGTTCCAATGCCTTGCGACCGAGGCGGGACCGCAGGATCCGGTCCCGCAGAGTCGGGGTGTCCGTAGGGGGTACTTCCCTGAACAACCAGTACAGAGAGTCGCGGGTGTTTCGCGCTGGACCCAGGGTAGAAACGGCGCCCAGGAAACCCGCGTCACGAACTTCCTCGGCAACCTGGCGGTTGAACGCACCGCCCGGGTAGGCGAACCACTTGACTTCCTTCCCTAGCAATGCCTCCAGTAGTCGCTTGCACGAGCTGATCTCGTCCCGGCGCTCGGTCTCCGCCAGGGTCGTCAACCCCCGGTGGCTATGGCTGTGAGCCCCGATCGTGACACCGCGACTCTGCATTTCGACGAGCTGGTCGGGGGTGACCAGGCGCCCACCGTCCTCTTCACCGTGGAGGTATTTGGTGGTGACGAACATCGTCCAGGGAACCGAGAGTTCTTCGAAGAGTTCGAGGGCGTGGTGGTAAGCGTCTGCCCAACCGTCATCGACCGTGACGTGGACGAATTCAGGAGAGGGAGAGCCCTTGCGAAGCAAGTCGCTTACGTAATCGTCGGGCTCACGAATATGCGGCCGGCCTTCCGTAGGTTGGTGATGTGAGCCCGTACGTTCTCGGTGCTGTGTACCCACCGCCAGTCTTCGGCGGCCGTCCCTCCGGGAGGAATCGATTCCGCGGGGACGATGTGGTGGTACATGAGGATAATCGTTGTGCTCCTCCCCCTCGGAACCGGCGAGTCCAATGCTAATCCCGCACCTAGACCTCGGGCCGGGAATAGGAGGGAAGGTCGTTGCCACCCGACGGCATCAGCCCGCCGAAGGCGGACTCGAACTTCTGGGCGACGGAATAGGAGGGAAGGTCGTTGCCACCCGACGGCATGTCAGAGGACCACGGCAGGGCTCGGGGCCGGTGCCTGCCCTTCGACCTGAGGCCGGGCCGTTTGGGGAAAGCCTCTTCCGTGCCGCAGCTGCTCTCAGCCAGCGACGACTTTCTCGAGGGCCGCTGCCTTGGAGAAGGAGAACGCGTCTCCCCCCCAGTCCACCTCCACGACGTCGCCCTCTCCGAACCTGCCCTCCAAGAGCTCGAGGGCCAGCGGGTCGGCTACCTGCTTCTGGATGAGCCGCTTGAGCGGTCGAGCACCGAACACCGGGTCGTAGCCCAGGTCGGCGAGCTTCCTGCGGGCCGCGTCGGTGGCTCTCAGCTCTATCCCTTTCTCGGCGAGCCGTGCCGCCAGGTGGTCCAGCTGGAGGTCGACGATCTTTTCGATGTGATGCTGGCTCAGGCGGTGGAAGACCACGATCTCGTCGATCCTGTTGACGAACTCGGGCCGGAAGGTCTGGTGGACAGCTTCCAGGACCCTCTTTTTGACGACCTCCTCCGGTATGTCCGGCTCGATGTAGGCGCTGCCGACGTTGGACGTCATGATCAGGACCACGTTGGTGAAGTCGACGGTACGGCCTTGTCCGTCGGTGAGCCTACCGTCGTCCATGAGCTGCAACAGTACGTTGAATACGTCGGCGTGCGCCTTCTCGATCTCGTCGAGCAGCACCACCGAGTAGGGCCGCCGGCGGACAGCCTCGGTCAGTTGGCCGCCCTCTTCGTAGCCCACGTACCCCGGAGGGGCGCCCAGTAGGCGGCTTACGGTGTGCTTCTCCTGGTATTCGGACATGTCGATCCTTACCATGGCCCGCTCGTCGTCGAAGAGGAACTCGGCGAGGGCCTTGGCCAGCTCCGTCTTTCCCACCCCGGTGGGCCCCAGGAAGAGGAAGCTGCCGATGGGTCGGTTGGGATCGGCGAGTCCGGATCTCGAGCGCCTGATCGCGTTGGCCACTGCTGAGACGGCCTCGTCCTGACCGACCACCCTGCGGTGCAGGTTCTCTTCCATGTGAATGAGTTTCTCGACCTCTCCTTGCATTAGCTTGGAGACGGGGATGCCGGTCCAGCGGCTGACGACTTCGGCGACGTCTTCCTCGTCCACTTCTTCCTTGAGCATCTTCCGCTCCTTCTGGAGCTCGTCGAGGCGGGCCTGGCGCTCCTCCAGCTCCTTTGAAAGCTCGACCAATTCTCCGTACCGGAGCTGTGCGGCCCTCTCCAGGTCGCCCTCTCGCTCGGCCCTCTCGGCCTCCAGACGAGCCTCTTCGATCCGCTCCTTTATCTGCCGGATGGCCGTGATCGCCTCCTTCTCGTTCTGCCAGTGGGCAATCATGTCGTCGAGCTTTTCCTTGAGCTCGGCGAGCTCTCTCTCTATGGCTTCGAGGCGAGCCTTGGACGCAGGGTCCGTCTCGCGGGCCACCGCTGCCCTCTCGATCTCCAGTTGGCGACGGCGTCGGTCGGCCTCGTCGATTTCGGTAGGCATCGAGTCGATCTCTATACGGAGCCTCGAGGCGGCCTCGTCGATCAGGTCGATCGCCTTGTCGGGGAGGTACCTTCCCGTGATGTAGCGGTGCGAGAGCACGGCGGCGGCCACCAGAGCTGAATCCTGAATCCGCACGCCGTGGTGGACCTCGTAGCGCTCCTTGAGGCCCCGCAGTATCGCTATGGTGTCCGTTACTGAGGGCTCGCCGACGAAGACCGGCTGGAAGCGCCGCTCGAGGGCGGCGTCCTTCTCGACATACTTCCGGTATTCGTCGAGGGTGGTGGCACCGATCATGCGGAGCTCGCCCCTTGCCAACATCGGCTTCAACATGTTGGCCGCGTCCACCGCACCCTCGGCAGCGCCTGCCCCGACGATGGTGTGCATCTCGTCGATGAAGGTGATGATCTCCCCCTCGGATGCCCTGATCTCCTCGAGGACTGCCTTGAGGCGCTCCTCGAACTCGCCCCTGTACTTGGTACCAGCTATCATGCCGCCGATGTCGAGAGCGACTACGCGCTTGTTCTTGAGTCCTTCGGGAACGTCGCCGGCGGCGATCCGCTGCGCCAATCCCTCGACAATGGCGGTCTTTCCCACTCCGGGGTCTCCGATCAGCACCGGGTTGTTCTTGGTGCGCCGGGAAAGCACCTGGATTACGCGCCTTATCTCGTCGTCTCGGCCTATGACGGGATCGAGCTTGCCCTGCCTGGCCAGAAGAGTCAGGTCTCTCCCGAATTTCTCGAGGGCTTGCAACTTCGATTCGGGATCGGGCGTGTCTACCTTCAGCGAGCCCCTCACCTCCCGCAGGGCCTCGAGGACCTTGTCCGTAGAAAGCCCGGCGGAGCGCAGGATCTCTCCCGCCGCCCCGTCGCTTTCGAGGAGCGCGAGAAAGAGGTGCTCGGTCGAGAGGTAGTCGTCGCCTAAGGCCTTGCGCTGGCCGTCCGCCTTTTCGAGCAGGTCCAGGGTTTCCCGGCTCAACTGCGGTTCTTGCGAGGGGCCGTAGACCTTGACGAGCCTCGTAAGCCTGTCCGAAACGGCGTCACGTAGGCGTGCCGGCACCACCTCCAGGCGCTGCAGTAGTGGGAATATGACCGTCTCGCTCTGTCCCAGCAGCGCGTAGAGGACGTGCTCGGGCTCGACGAACTGGTGCTGACGGTCCCGCGCCGCCTTGACGGCGGCTAGGATGGCTTCTCTCGATTTCTGCGTCAGGTTTTCGAGGTCCATCGGATCGCTTCAACGCGGCGTCCGACGGGCATTATTCCCCGGCTGGAGACGGCCGGGCTCATCGAAGGCCAGCAGGACCGTCGGCAGGAGCACCGCACCGACCTTGCCCGGAGGGCCGCCTACGGCCTAGGCGGATCTCCTGGCGGCGAGTGCACGGATTGCATCGGTAACGCCCTTGACCCGCTCCTCCATCCCCCAGGTCTTCATCTTCTCCAGGGCTGCTCGTGCCATACGCACGCGCAGTCCTCCGTCCACGAGTAGCTTTTCCAACGTCGATGCCAACCCCTCGACGTCGCCGCACCTGTAGACGAATCCCGTCTTTTCTTCCACGACGATGTCGCCGAACCCCCACAGGCCCACACGGTGGGAGATGACCACGGGCAGCCCCGAGGCCATCGCCTCCGCCACGACCGTAGCTCGAGGGTCCTTTTCCGACGGGAGTACCAGGACGTCACAGGCTGCGAGCATTTGGGGGAGAAGGGACTGGTTGACGAAGCCGGGGAAGTAGATGTCTTGCAGCTCCAGACGGGTGACCATCGAGTCCAGCAGGGGCCGGAGCTCTCCTTCGCCGATAAAGACGGCCCCGCACTCCACCCCCTTCTTCTGCAATTCAGCCATTGCCTCCAGCAGGTCCAGCGGCCGCTTCCGCTTGATGAACTTCCCGCAGAAAGCGACCAGCGGAATGTCGGGCGGCAACCCGAGGTCGGCACGCAACTTGTTCTTCTTTGCCGGGTCCGTGGTGGAAGCTTCGAAGAATCGGTCGTTGTCGACTGCATAAGGGTGGTGAATCAGGCGGTCCTCCGGCACCCCTAGCCGCTCGTAGAAGACTCGTTGAAGGCTCCCGAAATAAAGGCACGCGTCCGCTCGTCTCAGGAGCCAGGCCAGAAGGAGGTGCTTCAAGGCGCCCCTTACAGGGCTCTCAGGGAAGATCGGTGTGGCGTCGCCGGTGACGAAGAAGGGAACCCCGTTCAGGATGCAAGACAAGATTGCGCACCGCGAGAACCAGTCTCCCCACCCGTAGATCAGCACGGCGTCGTAGCGAGACGGTTTCAGTTCACTCAGGAGGTGCGGGCTGATCAACTCCCAGCCGTGATCCTTCTCGGTCCTACGGAGAGTCGGCACCTTCTTGTAGGAATAGCCCTCCAGCAGTGGGATGTCCCACGAATACGAGATTCCGAACCCCTCGTCGAAGGACTCGTAGGTGTGGGCCAGAGTGCCGTAGAGGACCGTCAGCTCGATGCCGGGTTCTCTGGCGAGGCGGGAAAAGAACGGCGAGTTGTACTGCACGGGCAGCGGTGCAGCCACAGCGAGCCTGAAATTTTCAGGTGTTTCCTTCACGCACTGCCCCCTCGATCAGGTGCACGAACTTGCTTGCGTACTCCCTCCAGCTCGGGAATAGCGACCTCTGGTAGTCCTGGATACCCGCCGCACATTGGCCGCGCAGTCGCGGGTCTACGACGAGCCTTCCCAGCGCCTCGACTGCTTTATCGACGTGCAAGGGCTCGAAGTAAAGAGCGCTGGCCCCCAGCATCTCCCGGTTGATGGGGGTGTCGGCAGCCACGACTGGCAAGCCGGCGGCCCCAGCCTCGAGCATCGGGTAGCCGAAGGACTCGCAGAGCGACGGAAAGAAGAATACGTCCGCTTCGTCCAGAACCTTGGAAACTTCTTGCTCGCCAAGGCGATCGTGGATCTCGAAGTGATCCGACGTTCGAGAGCGACTTACCTTCGCCAGGAAGTCATCGTAAAGACGGGGGTTGTCGCGCCGGTCGATCGCAACGACGAAGACGAATTCGCCTCCTACTCTTTCTCTCAGCCTCGAGGCCACGTCGGGGAGGATCGAGTGAGCCTTGTGCGGCTCGAGGTGACTCAGGTAGAGGATCCTGAGAGGAGAACGGGGTTCGGCATCGGCATAACGGGAGCTGCGGGCATGTGGGTCGGCGAAATCTGCCTCGAAGGGGTCCCGCAATACGGTGATGCGCTCCCGTAGCGCCGGCTCGGCATCGACGATGGCGTCGGCGAGAGCTCTGGAAGGGACCACCACTCTTGCAGATCGCTTCATGATGCCCACCAGAAGCCTCGCCATTGCTGCCGTACGCATTCGCTCCCGCAGCAGGCGCTGGTAGCTGCGCATGTCGCAGAAGTACGTGGAGTCCTGCAGGACTGTAACCTGTGGTTTGCCAGGAAAGAGCGGACCGAATCCAAGGGCATTCACGGAAATGTCTGCACGGTAGTGACGGATCCGCCGCGGCAGCTGGAACTGGTCCCAGGCGAGACGGCTGAGCTGGGAGCCGATGGGAACGGATACCAGCTCTACGTTGTCGGCCACTTCGAGCAGCGCCTGACCGCCTAGACGCGCCGCGTCCTGGCGATTCCTGCGCGCCAGAAGCTCGACGAAGCCGGGCGAGACGAAGAACCTGAAGTGGTGCTCGGGTGCGGCCTCGGGGAGGAAGGCGATGAGCTTTTCCAGGATCAGCGTCGAGCCGCCTGCTTTCCTGGCGGCCACGGCGCTTACCGCGACCCTCACCCTCCGCTCGCCATGCTGCCGGCTCCCAGGGAATCCCCGCGTCGAGTCCGCTGCGGAGGTGACTGGTATCGGTGAGGGTCGGAGTTCTCGGTTCTGGGAGGTCTCGATTTGGACAGGCCGGTGGCCGAGTCACGCAGCTGGTCGTCGCTCCTGCCCAGAGAAGCCACCAGCATTGCAAGTTTTCGCTCGAGAGCGGACACCTCTCTCTCCAGGTCGGAGAGGCGTTCCGAGAGGGCATGCTTTTCTTCCTCGAGGGCGAGGATCATCCGGACTGCCTCGAGCCCGACGCCTCTCCTGGTGAGGTTCTTGATCTTGAGGAGCTGTGCGAGATCGGTGGCCGTGTAACGGCGAGCGTTGCCTCCCGTACGAAGAGGCTTCAGCAGCCCTCGCTTCTCGTACCAGCGCAGGGTCTGGGGATGGATGCCGGCGAATCTGGCGGCGGCTCCGATCGAGTAGAGCGTCTGGCCGCCTCCCAGATCGTCCTTTTTCGAGAGGGTCGGATCACTGCTGGTCTCGCTCATCTTGCCGAAACCTCCCGTGACCGATCCGGGAGTACGGTCCCGCAGTGGAGGCTCACCTCGCTGCGACCTTTTCTGAACGCATGGCTGCCAGATAGCGGTCTATCTCGGGGCGGGGAGAGGCCCGGTGTGCAGCTGCGAACTCTTCCAGAACCTTGCGCTCCTTGCCGGATAGACGCGTAGGGACTACCAGGCGGACGGTAACGAAGAGGTCGCCCCTTCCTTCCTTGGCGGGCACGCCTCGGCCCTTGACGCGAAACTTGCGGCCGTGCTGCGTTCCCGGCGGGATGCGAATGGTGACCGGGTCTTCCATGGTGGGGATCTCGATCTCTGCTCCAAGGGCAGCCTCTGGGTATGAGATGGGGAGGTCCAGATACAGGTCTCGCCCCCTGTTCTCGAAGATCGGGTGAGGGCGTACGTGCACCCTCACGTAGAGGTCGCCGGAGCGCGCACCGGGCCTGCCGCCTCCACCCTTGCCCGCTACCCTCAAGGTCTTGCCGTTCTCGATACCTGCAGGGATTTTCACCTTTACCTTGGTCCTTCCCGGCCGCGAGCCGGTCCCTCGGCAGCGAGGGCAGGGGTTCTCGATGACCTGGCCGGTCCCCGAGCACCTCGGACATGTCCGGGAGAAGGCGAAAGTCCCCTGGTAAGCCGAGACCGTCCCGGTGCCTCCGCAGTCCGGGCAGCTCCGACGTGCCGAACCGGTGGCGGATCCGGACCCGCGACAGGACTCGCAGGGTCTCTCGGCCTCCACTGTCAGTTCCCTGACGGTTCCGGAGTAGGCTTCGTCGAAGTCGATCGTTATGTCGGTGTAGACGTCCTTGCCCCGACCGCGGCCGGAGCGGCGTGCGGAGGCGCCTGCCCTCGTCCCGAAAGCGCTACCGAACAGGTCGGCGAATATCCCGACATCCCCGAGGTCCTCGAAGAGACCCTCGGGAAAGCCGCCCACGAAGGGCCCTGTGAATCCCACACCGCTCCGCAGAAGCTTGCGCCCCTCGTCGTACTGCTTGCGCTTTTCGGGGTCCGAGAGAATGTCGTAGGCGTGCGAGATCTCCTTGAACTTCTCCTCGGCCTGCTTGTCTCCTGGATGCCGGTCGGGATGGTACTGCTGGGCGAGGCGACGGTAGGCCTTCTTGAGCTCCTTGTCGTCCGCGCCCTCCGAGACGCCGAGGACGGCGTAGAGGTCCTTTTCCAGGTCCTGGGGGTTGATGCCCACCTCGATTCCTCTCGTCGGAATTGCGGCTCGCCTGCCGGCAACTTGCTGCCCGAATTCCCGGCCAAGAGCCGGCTCAGGAGCCGGTCTCCGGACCCGGGTCCTTCGGCGGTAAGCGGTACCCGACCTTGACCTCGGCGGGGCGCAAGACGTGCCGCTTCATCTTGTAGCCAGGCCGAAATACCTCCACCACGTACTCCTGCACCCCCTCCTCTCGCACCCCTTGGCGGTCGAGGGCGTGGTGTAGGTGGGGGTCGAATGGGACGCCGGTCTCGGCAATCCGCACGACGCCGGCTTTCCCCAGGGTCGCCATGAGCTCGGCGTAGACCAGCTCTATCCCCTTGGCGACCGCTGGGTGGGACGCCTTTATCTGTTCCAACGTGGGAAGGGCGAGGTCGAACGCGTCCAGCACGGGCAGGAGCGACTCCACGAGCCCCTGAGAGGCGACTTCCAGGTGGTGGGTCTGCTCCTTGAGCATCCTCTTGCGGTAGTTCTCGAAGTCGGCCTTGAGCCTCTGGGCGGCCTCCAAGTACTCCGCAGCCTTCCGCTCGGCCTCCTCTGCCCTCGCCAGAGCCCTGGCGAGCTCGTCAACTTCCTCCTCTGTCCCCGGATCCGGGGCTCCCTCCTCCGAGGCCGCAGGAGTGGGCGCGCCAGCCGGGGCGTGCTGCGAGCTGTCTTCTGTGGGAGTACTAGCGGCTTCCGCCTCCGAGCCTTCGGGCGAGGCGGCGGCCTCGGGTGTGGTCCTGTCTTCGGTGTCAGGCATCATCGCTCGTAATGGCGATCTTCCTCGGTCTGGCTGAGGAGCCCTTAGGGATGACGACCGTCAGGACCCCGTCCTTCAGCGCTGCTGTCACCTTTTCCGACTGGGTGCCCTCGGGTAAGGCTATGGTCCTCTGAAAGTTCCCCGAGGGCCGTTCGATGCGAAGGTATTTCCCGTCCTTTCCAGGACTGGCGGGGCGGCGCTCGCCCTTCACGGTGAGCATGTCCCGCTCGACCGTGACGTCGAGGTTGTCGGCGCCGAACCCCGGGAGATCGATCAGGATTCGGACCTCCTCCGGGGTCTCGTAGATGTCCACCGGGGGTGCCCAGACGCCCCTGCGGGAACTCACGTCCTGGGCTTCCCAGGCGAGGTCGATAAGACGCCTCATCTCCTCGGGAAGCCCGAGCATGTCCCCCAGTTGGCGCCGGTAGCTCATCCGCGTCAATCCACGACCTCCGCCTCGACGACGTCGTCACCGTCGCCGTCCTGGGTGTCGGTCCCACCTGCGCCCCCTGCAGCTGCGGCCTGGCGACCCTCGCCGTAGATGCGCTGGCCAAACTGCTGGCTCTCCCGCAAGACCGCCTCCATTTTCTCCTTGATCGCGGAGATGTCGTTTTCCTTCAAGGACTTCTTCAGGTCGTCGACAGCCGACCTTATGGAGGACTTCTCGTCCTCGGTGAGCTTGTCCTCCTGTTCCTTCAGGAGTTTTTCGGTCTGGTAGACCAGCGCGTCGGCGCTGTTGCGCAGCTCCGCCTCTTCCCTCCTCTTGCGGTCCTCTTCCTCGTGCTTCCTGGCGTCTTCGATCATCCTCTCTATCTCGTCCTTGGGAAGGGCGGTCCCGCCGGTGATCGTCATCTTCTGCTCCTTGCCGGTTGCAAGGTCCTTGGCGGAGACGTTGACGATCCCGTTGGCGTCGATGTCGAAGGTGACCTCGATCTGGGGCACCCCCCTCGGCGCAGGCGGTAGGCCCTCCAGAGTGAAGGTGCCGAGAAGCTTGTTGTATGCGGCCATCTCCCGCTCTCCCTGGTAGACCTTGATCTCCACGGAGGGCTGGTTGTCCTCCGCGGTCGTGAAGATCTCGGACTTCCTGGTGGGGATCGTCGTGTTGCGCTCGATGAGCTTGGTCATGATCCCGCCCTTGGTCTCGACGCCGAGGCTGAGCGGGGTCACGTCGAGCAGGAGGACGTCCTTGACGTCGCCCTTGAGGACGCCGGCTTGAATAGCCGCTCCGACAGCGACCACCTCGTCGGGGTTGACTCCTTTGTGAGGGGTCTTGCCGGTCATCTTCTCGACCAGCTGTGCGACGGCCGGCATCCTGGTCGAGCCGCCCACCAGGATCACGTGGTCTATCTGCTCGAAGGTGAGGTTGGCGTCCTCTACAGCTCGGATCATGGGCCCCTTGCACTTCTCCAGGAGGTCCTCGGTCATGCTCTGGAACTCGGCCCTCGTCAGCTTCATCTCCAGGTGCAAAGGCCCCTGGTTGGTGGCCGTGATGAAGGGGAGGTTGATGGTCGTCTCTATCTGCGATGAGAGCTCGATCTTGGCCTTTTCGGCTGCCTCTTTCAGGCGCTGCAGCGCCATCTTGTCGGTAGAGAGGTCGACGCCGTGCTGGTTCTTGAATTCCCTGACCATCCAGTCGATGATGCGCTGGTCCCAGTCGTCGCCGCCGAGATGCGTGTTTCCCGAGGTGGCCTTCACCTCGAAGACCCCTTCCCCGATCTCGAGGATCGAGACGTCGAAGGTCCCACCGCCCAGGTCGAAGACGAGGATCGTCTGCTCGGCCGCCTTCTTGTCCAGTCCGTATGCGAGTGCGGCCGCAGTGGGTTCGTTGATGATTCGCAATACCTCGAGACCTGCGATCTGGCCAGCCTCTTTGGTCGCCTGGCGCTGGGCGTCGTTGAAGTAGGCAGGGACGGTGATGACCGCCTCGGTGACCGTGTCACCCAGGTAGGCCTCAGCGTCTCGCTTCAGCTTCATCAGAATCCGAGCCGAGATCTCCTGGGGCGTGTACTTCTTCCCGTCGATCTCGATCTTCCAGTCGGTGCCCATGTGGCGCTTTACCGACCGGATGGTCCTCTCGGCGTTGGTGATGGCCTGACGCTTGGCTGCCTCACCTACCAGGACTTCCCCCGTGGTAGTGAATGCCACCACCGAGGGGGTGACGCGGCTCCCTTCGGCGTTGGGAATTACGGTGGTGTCCCCCCCTTCCAGCACCGCAACGACCGAGTTGGTCGTGCCCAGGTCGATTCCCACTGCCTTGGCCATATCCAGCACTCCTCCTCGCCTTCGAGCAGGGACGATCAGAATGTCCGGCGAGCTGCCGCCGGTGCTAAAGTTTAGCGATCTGTTGTCAACTTCGCACTGTCGCGACTATCAAACGCGGGCCCGGAGACCTTTTGTTCCCGCGCACGTGACCACTGAGGGCGTCGCATGGCAAGTGGTGCCCCCCAGGAGGGCAACGAACCTGCGCTGGGGCAAGGTCCGGGCGGAGCTGAGCGCAGTTGGAGTGGTCTTGCCCGTAATATCGCCTTCGTAACCCTGGGGGAGCTGGGAGAGTTGCGTTGGACGGTGTGCGAAAAAGGCGATTCTTCGAGGCCGCGGGTCTGGTAGTCGGGTCGGACGCCCTCTTGCCCGACGTTTAACTTGCCGGGGGGTCCGAACGGCGCGACCGGGCCGTGCTTCTGGTGCCGATGAGTGATGCTACGGTAGCTTCGAAGGTTTACGAGAGCGCTCCGAACAAGGCCCTCGTCGACCTGGTGTTGAGGAATCGCCCTCGCTCAGGACCCGGGTCGGGGGGAGTGCGGCTGCTCGACCTGGGGTGCGGTACCGGATCGAACCTGAGGGCCTTCGACGAGGCGGGATTTCGCGCAGTGGGCTTGACCATCTCGGTCGTCGAGGCGAGGTCCGCAAAGGAGGGCGACCTCGCTGTCGTGGTAGGTGATGCGGCGCTCAGACTCCCCTTCGTTGACGGAGCGTTCGACGTCCTCGTGGCCTCGCATGTCCTCGAACACCTGGTGGACCCCTGGGGATGTCTTCGTGAGGTCCGACGGGTGCTCTCCCCGTCGGGCAAGCTCTACGTGGCTCTTCCCAACGTGGCGTTCTACAAGGTGCGCGCCCAGTTGTTGGCCGGCCGTTTCCGCTACACGGACGTGGGGTTGTTGGACCGGACCCACCTACGTTTCTTCGACCTTCACTCGGCTCGGGAACTCCTCCGTGAAGGAGGGTTCGAAATAGTCGGAGAGTACCACGATGGCTGGATTCCGGCGGGGCCGGTCAGGAGGTTGGCACGGTCAGTCGTGTCGAGAGTCGAGGAACGGATGCTCGAGTTGTGGCCCAACCTCTTCGGGTATCAGTTCGTCTTCGAGGCGGTCCCGCTCACCTAGCCGGAGGCTTCGACGTCGGGAACGGTGCCCACGAACCCCTCGGGCCACTTGCGACGCCGGATTATCTCGGGTAGCTCTTCCGTGGGTATGTACTCGGCGCGGGGAAAGACTTCGGGTTTGGTCGGGTGAAAGTTGCGTGACGACGGAGTCCATTTGGACCACACGTCGTCTATCCAGCGCTGCACCACCCGATCTCGGTGGGCCGTGTGAGCGAGCTTGCGCGCAATCCTCTCGGTGGTGGCCACATATGCAGGGTGGTGAAAGACCCCCACTTCGGGAGGAACCATCCGCCTGCCCGAGAGGATGTTGGCGACCCCAAGGCCCACACGCGGGATCAGGTGGGCGTAAGAGAAGAGCTTCGGCATGTGGGGATCGCGCGCATACGAAAGGAAGGTGCCCGGCCTCACGAAGGCAGTGAAGGGCTGCGGCTCGGGAATTCGATAATTCCACGTCTTGAAGTAAACGTATGCGTGGACCTTGTAGTACCGGGCGTCGTGCGCCCTCACGTACTCGAGGATCCTGGGAACCGACTCGGGGTCGTAGATCTCGTCGCCATCGACTATCCAGAAGTAGTCGGGAGGTTCTAGCCATCCCTCTATCGCTCGGATGTCGTGCGCGTGGGGCTCGAGGTGGTAATCGAGCCGGTGCGTAGCTGCGTGCATGAGCCAGTTGCGTGCCAGAGCTTCGTCCGGGCACCACATCTTGACGCAACAGATCTTGTTCTCGGGGTCGGGAAAGTCGAGGACCCTGTAAAGGGTGGTGTCTGGCTCGACCACCGTGCCGTCCCACGTCTTGTCGCGGGCCGTCAGCACGAAGATCTTCGCAGCGAAGGGGTAGACAGATTCCAGCGAAGCCTCGATGAAGGGCTCGTCCGTGAGGGTGACGTAGATGGCAAAGAGCCTCAACCCGGTAGGAGTGTGTTCACGCCCCATCGTTCTCTCCCACGCCAGTGGGCACGCGTCTCCGGACAGGCAACATCGAGAAAGTGAGGCTCAACTCTGACTTCCCCACCAGCCCCGTCGCTGCGAAACCGATGAGCGAGCCCGCTATCGAGAGGGCTACTGCCAGGAGCGGGTTCGTCGGGAGCCTTCCCAGAGCGAACCCGGCAGCCAGGCCCGGCGCAGCAAGCCCGAGGGCCCGCAGCCCGATCCGGTTGAGACTCCTCGTACGCTGCATCGACTCGTAGACGAGCAGGCTAGAGGTCCAGTAGCTGCCGACCGTCACCCAGGCAGCGCCCGCTGCGCCCCACCGGGGGACCGCCACCAGGTTGGCCGCGAAGTTCAGCGCCGCCGCCAACACTGTGGCCCCCAGCATTGCCCTCTGTAGTTTCCTGGCCAACAGCCCGACGCCGAGGATGGCCCCGTAGTTGGCTCCCAGCTGGGCGAGAAGCAAGATGCGCATCAAGGTCCCGGACCCGGCAAAGTCCTCCCCGTAGATCACCCTGAGGATCTTGGGTCCTCCAGAGTAAAGCCCCACCACCAGGACAGAGAGGAGTACCACGGAAGCACGGAACGACGCGCGGAAGAAGGAGGTGAACCTTTCCGTGTCGTCGAGGCGGCGGCACAGCTCCGGATAGATAGACCTTCCGAGGGCTATGGGGACTATGGTGATGAGTCCCGAGAAGTTGTCGGCGACGGCGTACAGCCCGAGCTCTCCTGGCCCCCGAAATCTCTCGATCATCACTCGGTCGACTCGCATGTTGACGGCTATTGCCAGCGATACGAATGCGAGCGGCCACGAGTGCCTGAGAAGTTCCACGGCCAGAGAGCGTGAGACCTCGAACTTCTGGGCCATCCTCGAGTGCCCCCACCAGGCAATTGTCAGCGCCTCGAGTACGGCGATGACTGTCCTCGTGGCCACGAAAGCCGAAATGGGTGCGCGGATTGCGGCGAGGTAGGCGACGGCGGAGAGCCAGAGCATGTGCCGAGATACCGTGACCGCCGTCTGCCTCCACATCTCCAGGCGGACTTGGAAGACGACGCCTATCAGCTTCGGGGGAGCAAGTGCAATGGCTTCTACCGCTGCCATCGCCAGGAGTACCAACACGGGTCCCCTGTAGCCGAGCGCCAGTGCTGCCAGCGCCGCGGCCACTGCGGCGAAGGCCGACGTCCCCAGGGAGGCGGCGGTGCCGCTGCCGATCACCCGTCCTGCCGGCGGGGCCGCCTCCCCGGCCGGTTCGGTCTGCCCGGATGATCTCGCGGCCTCGCGCACCAGCGTGTTTTCCAGTCCGAAGGTGGCGATCCAGTCGAAGAGACCGAGAAACGAGTAGACGAAGGCAAACGTTCCGTAACCGTCGGCTCCCAGAGCCCGGACGATGAAGATGGACGTGACGAAGCTGACGGGCATCTGGATTGCCTGCCCGATGACCATGGCACCGGCATTCGAGACGATCCTGAGTGCCGTTCGACCCCCTGGCGGGGTTGCCGGTTCTGGGGATGCGCTGTCGGAGGGGGTTCCGAGAGCTCCGCTCATCTCTGGGCGGGATCGTGCCGGTCCAACTGGGGGATCCTGAAGAATCCACAGAGCCTTGAAGACTCGTTAATTCGGTGCCGCTCAGGGTTCACTTCGGGCCCAGGGGGCCTTCCCGGATTCCCACATCATTCTCACCCGCTCGAGGTCCTTCGAGGTGTCCACGCACGTCCAGAATCCTGAATGGCGGTAGGCCCCCAGGCGACCCTGTCGCCCCAGGGTTTGTAGCACGTCGTATTCCAGACTGGTCTCGTCGGACTCGATCATTTCGAGCACCTCGGGCTCGACCACCATGAATCCCCCGTTGATCCAACGACCCTCCAGAGGAGGCTTCTCGAGAAACCTGGCGGTGACGCCGTCCGCTTCGAAAACGACCTCGCCGAATTGCGACGGGGGGGTCACCGCGGTCAGTGTCAGAGCCTTTCCGCTCGACCGGTGATGGCGGAGGAGGGCCTCGATGTCGACGTCGGACAACCCGTCGCCGTAAGTCAGGAAGAAGGGGCCTTCGCTCAGGCGATCGCGCAGACGCCCGATTCGACCTCCGGTAGCGGTGTCTACCCCGGTGTCCACCAGGTCGATGAACCACGGCCTGCTCTCCGGTCTGGAGAGCTTCACCTCGCCAGTCGACAGCGAGATCGAGATGTCGGTGTGCAGGTAGGGATACCGGAGGAAGTACTCCTTGAAGGCCTCCGCCTTGTATCCGAGAGCAAGGACGAAGTGCTCGCACCCGTAGTCGGCGTAGTGCTTCATGATGTGCCACACGATCGGGTACTTGCCGACCTGAAGCAGCGGCTTCGGGGTCGTGGAAGTCTTCTCGGCGATCCTCGTGCCTCTGCCACCGGCCAGGATTACGACCTTCAACATTGCAAGGCTGCCTCCAGGGTCAAGGGCTGCATCGCCATCCGCACCAGTCCAGCGGCCCCTTCCTCGTGGGACGCGATAGACACCAGGACAGACTCGCCCCGTGTTTCGGCGGCCCGAACATCATGGCCCGCACCGCGAAGTACCTCCCTCATGGTGACATCCAGCCTTGCCCGCGATGCTTCGGCCGCCGCGCTTTCTTCGTACCTGACAACGAGTACGGCGAGAGGTGGCAAATCACGGAGGTAACGTACACCCACCGCTAGCCACAGCGGGTCGAGGCACCCGCCGGGCTCGGGAATCCCCGCGAAGGCTGTAGCTCTACCGGCCGATACGGCGAGACTACCCGAACCTGGAAGCCCCAGGAGCGAATTCTCCCCCCCTCGGAAAGCGGTGATCTCTTCTGCGGCGGCGTAGTCGGTCGAGTGGACTATCCTGCGTGGCCCGATTCCGAGACCTCCACCTTGCGGCGTCCTGAACAGCTGGAAAAGACCTGACGTTGTCCGTGGCCAGCCCCGCGAGTCCAGTTCCTTTACCGCTGTGGCCGAGTCGAAGTCTCCCACCAGCATCGTGGAGGTGGACTCTCCCACGCTGTAGAGCTCGAGAAGCGCCTCCAGCTCGTCGGTCCGGTACAGCGCGCCCAGTTCCGGCACCGTGGCCTCGACCCTCGCCAGTGCATCGCGCAGGAGCAGTGGGTACGAATCCGCAGGGGCGCTCCGGGGGATTCCCAGGTCTTTCCTGGCCTGGCTGAAGTCCGTGAACAAGTAGGACGGCGGTCGGCTACCCTCCCTCGTCGGCACGGCTCGCAACATGGCCGAGAGGGCGTTGGGGGGGTTCTGTGGTCGGCATGCCGAGGTTGCCGCAACGACTGCGAGCGCGACCACGAGTGCCGCTGCGTGGACTGCTCGAGGTCGCAGACGCGGGCGGCGAGCGTCCTGGGATTGCCTCACGCAGCGGGGACCAGGGTCTGGGGCGGAAGCTCGACAGGCGAACCCGCCACCACAGCCTTGAGGGCGGTGCGCTGGGCGAAACCCGGCACGTTGAAGGTCAGGAGCCACTCGCCGTCGGGCAGCGGGAACTCGTACTCTCCGGTGGAGGTCATACTCACCTCTGCAAAGTACTGGCCCGAGGCCGCGTCGACGGCCGCCACGGACGACAAAGCCGGCACCGCGGCCGCTCCCGTCAGTACCACCCGCCCCTTGCAGGGCCTGACTCGTTGCAGCGGGAAGTCTATCTTCAGATCCTGTCCGGGCTGGACCTCGACTGTTCCTTCGGGAGTTCTATAGGGCCGTCCGCCGGTCCAGGACGGCGCGAAGCCGTTCCACCCTAGAGGGTGGGAAGGATTGATGATGTTGGCAACGCCGTGGTACCGACCGGGCGGCAGCTCGAGCTGATAGCGGCCAGACAGGTCGGAGTTACCGGGCGACCCCACCTGGTTGCCCGAGAGGTCGAAGAACGCCACCTGGACGTAGGGAACGGGTTCATCGGAGTCGACCGCCGCGACCTTCCCGCTTATACGGACCGGTCCGGACTGAGGCTGCTCGGCTCCGCTACCGCCTCCCCGATCTCCTTTACCTTGACAGCCGGCCAGGGCTCCTGCAAGCAGCCACAGCAGGGCAAGGGCTACTATCATTTGACGGCAGTTCGCGCCGGCTTTCGGGAGTTTCACGAGAGGACGCCTCCGCAGACTCTCCGAGCTTCACGCTTCGGGCGATGGACGCGTGCAAGCGGCGGGGTGCTATTGAGTTTACAGGCCCCGAGGCCGTATATAACCTGAGTCGCCGGCTTCGGCAACCGCACGTCGGGCGGGAGGAGCGGGAGGGCGCTACCTGAGATGTTGGGACTGAGCGGTCCAGCAAAGGCTTTGATCGCCTCCGCCGGAGGGCCGGCTTCGGAAGACTTCGTCGGACGAGAGGTGTTCGGCAACATTCCTCTTGTCCTGGAGGCGGTCTTCTACGCCACCTCTGCTTTCTTCGTTGCCCTCGCCGCTTACATGTTCTCGCTCCGGTTCCGCAACTGGCTGAGGGGGCGTCCAGAGGATCGGGGCGGGAAGACCGAGAGGCGCGTCGCCGAGTTCTCCGGTGGGGTGCTTATGCGGACGCTTCTGCGGGACCGCTCGGCCGGAGTCATGCACTCCCTCATCTATTACGGCTTCGTGATCCTCTTCGCGGGCACCATAACTCTGGAGATCGACAACCTTGCGCCGGAGCGACTCAAGTTCCTGAAGGGCAACACCTACCTTGCGTACTCGTTCGTGCTCGAGCTAGCCGGCATCGCGTTCCTAGCCGGACTCGTATGGGCGGTGGCACGGCGGTACGGGGTGAGGCCGTACCGGCTCAGGGTCAAGACCAGGGCGGAAGATGCCATCACGCTTTTCACCTTGTTCACGGTCGGAATCTCGGGCTTTTTGGTCGAGGGAGCGAGGATAGCCCTGGCCGGCAGCCCTGCCTTCGAGCGGTGGAGCTTTGTCGGCTACTCTGTCGCCAGGATCGGCTTCGGCTGGGTACCTGCCGACGCCCTGGTCCCCCTGCACAGGTCACTGTGGCTGCTGCACTTTGCGTCGTTCGTCCTATTCTTGGCGCTGCTTCCCACGACCAAGCTCCGCCACATGGTCACCTCTCCCCTCAACCTGGCGCTCCACGAGCGGGAGAGGCCGAAGGGGGCCATGCGGCCGGTGCCGAATCTGATGGAGGAGGAGGTCGAGTCGGTAGGGGTCCACGTCATCGAAGAGTTCACATGGAAGCAGCTCTTCGACACGGACGCCTGCACCATATGCGGCAGATGCACGTCGGTTTGTCCGGCAAACAATACCGGCAAGCCACTGGATCCGAGGGAGATCGTCATCAAGACTGGGGAGGTCATGGCGAGGACTGCAGATACGGTCCCCTTCCCCGTCTCGACCCCTGCAGGCCTGGATCGCGAGATCGCCATCTCGGCCGATTCCGTCTTCGAGCGAATAACTGCCGAGGAGGTCTGGTCGTGCACCACTTGCAAGGCATGCGACGAGGCCTGCCCTGTAGGCATCGAGATCCTCGACAAGATACTGGACATGCGCCGGTACCTGTCCCTCATGGAGTCGGACTTCCCAACGGAGCTGGGTCAGGCCTACAAGAACCTCGAGAACTCTTCCAACCCCTGGGGGATGGGTCAGCACACCAGGGCCGAGTGGGCGTCGGACCTCGACGTCAAGGTCGTAGGTGAGGAAGGCTCCTTCGAGGCCGAGTACCTCTACTGGGTGGGCTGCGCCGGTTCCTTCGACGACAGGAACCGGCGGGTCGCTCGCTCGACCGCCGTCCTGCTCAAGCACGCCGGTGTCGACTTCGCGATCCTCGGGCCCACCGAATTGTGCACGGGCGACCCCGCGAGACGCTCCGGGAACGAATACATCTTCCAGATGCTCGCCACGCAGAACATCGAGACCCTCGACGGGCTCGGGGTGAAGAAGATAATCGTCCACTGCCCTCACTGCTTCAACGTCTTGAAGAACGAGTACCCGCAGCTCGGTGGCAATTACGAGGTGATCCACCACAGCCAGCTCCTGCAACAACTCATCGACGAGGGCAGGTTGCAAGTAGGAGACGCGCTTGCCGGAAAGAAAGTCGTCTACCACGACTCGTGCTATCTGGGGCGCCACAACGAAGTGTACGAAGAGCCAAGGCGCGTCGTCGGCGCGCTCGGGGGCGTGAAGGTGGTCGAGATGCCTCGAAACAGGACCAAGAGCTTCTGTTGCGGTGCCGGCGGGGCGAGAATGTGGATGGAGGAACGGCTGGGCAAGAAGGTGAACCTAGAGCGTACTGACGAGGCATTATCCACCGGGCCGGACGTCATAGCGGTGGCCTGCCCCTTCTGCCTGATCATGCTCGACGACGGAGTCAAGGAGCGAAAGCGCGAGGACGTGCAGGTGGGCGACATCTCCATGGTTATCGCCGAGTCGATTGGGTTCCCCGAGCCAGGAGTCGGGCTTCCCAAGCTCCAGTCTGTGGCCGTATCCGCTTCCTCGGCTGAGGACGGCCCGGAGTCGGAGAGTTCCGACCAAGCAGCCGGGTCGTCAGGCGGCGGGCCGGGCCCCGAGACTTCCTGAGCGCAACCCGAGCGGATGACCGCCGTCGTCGAAGCCAGGGTCTTTTGCACCGAGGAAGGCGGCGGGAACCCGCTTGGGATCGCTTACACGGAGAGGCCGGCAAGGGCGCTCCCAGCTCGAGAGTGCCTCCGTATGGCGGCTGCGTCGGGCTACCCTGAGATGGTCTTCGCCTCGGTTGCCGAGTGGGAACGGAAACACCTCCTGTCAGCTCGCGTCTTTGCGCCCCGCACGGAGCTGGCTTTCGCCGGGCACCCGCTGGTCGGCCTGGCAGCTCACCACTCGAACGTACAGAACCTGAGAGAGCCGTGGAAGATCCGGGTGGCTGCGGCCGAGGTCTTTGCCTGGGCAGAGGGGGATTTCGGTTGGATAAGGGTTGCCCCTCCTCCCCTGGCTCCCGGCCCAAAGGATGTCTTTCCGGTGCTCAAGATGTTGAGGGCCGACGCGCTGGATATCTCGCCGAGGATGCCGGTGGCGAGGGCAGGCTACGGAAATCCGTACCTGATAGTTGCTTTCGCTGATCCAGAGCGCCTGCTCGAAATCGAGCCGGACCTGGGGGCTCTGGCGGAGTTCCCCGAGGCACGGGACGGCGTCTACTGCTTCGCCATCAGAGGCGGGGAAGTTACCGCTCGCTTCTTCGCCCCGGCGCTGGGAATCGAGGAGGACTCGGGGACGGGAAGCGGCGCCGTTGCATTGGCCGCGTTCCTCTCGAGGCACTGGAGGCTGGCGCCCAGGGACTTTTCGATCACTCAGGGGCACAGGACCGGAAGCCTGTGCAAGATATTCGTGCGGAGACCGGAGTCTGGGATCGAGGTAGGGGGGAGGGTAGCCTTCGGACCCGAGCGCGAGGTGTAGCAGTGGCGAGCGTGACCGTTCGCTCGGTCTCCAAGAGCTTCGGTCCACGCCGTGTCCTGGACGATGTTTCGCTCGACATTCCCGATGGGTCGGTCTACGGGTTGATCGGCCCGAACGGCGCGGGAAAGACGACGTTGCTCAGCATCCTCGCGGGACTCAGGAAGCCCGACGAAGGGACGGTCGCCGTCGACGGTGCTCCACCGAGCGAGGCGCGTATCGGGTTCATGCCCGACACTCCCCGGGACTATCCGTGGCTTACCGTCGAGGAATCCCTGAGGCTGGCCGCCCGCCTCTGCGGCGTGGCCGACGTGGACGCCACGGTCGGCAAGGCGCTGGAGACCTTCGGCCTATCCGGCTCGGCCAGGGTCAGGCAAGGGGCGCTCTCGAGAGGGATGCGGCAGCGTTCGGCGCTGGCGGCCACCCTTATGGGATCCCCGCAGGTGGTCGTGCTCGACGAGCCCTGCTCGGCCCTCGATCCCCTCGGTAGAGCGGACGTGTTGCAGGCCATCGCCGCGCTGAAGGGCCGATCGACGGTCGTATTTTCGACTCACCTTCTGGCAGACGTGGAGAGGATCTGCGACCGCGTCGCAGTCATCTTCCGAGGCGAGATCGTCGCCGAGGACTCCCTCGACGGCTTCCGTGCAGGCGAGCCAGCACCTGGGTTCGTGATCGTCCTGGACCGACACGTACCAGGTCTACTCGAGCGCTTCCTCGCATGCGAGTGGTGCACGGGCGCGACGGAGCCCACTCCCGGGAGGCTGGAGCTTGACGTTTCCGATCCCTGGGCTGCACAGGAGGAGGTCCTGGGGGTTCTCAAGGGCTGCGGAGCAGGACTGATTTCGGTGAGCCGGGCTGGGAGCACTCTGGAGCAGGCCCTCATGGCGAGGCTCTCGAGGCGGTGATGCTGGCGCTCTTCGTCGAGAACGAGATCCGGAGGTCGCTGAGGTCCTACCGCGTACACGTTCTGACAGCCGCGTTTTGCTTTCAGGGAGTCGCCGACCCGCTGGGGGCCAAGTTCTTGCCGAGGCTCGGAGTCCTGCTGGGGATCTCCTCCGAGGACCTCCCCCAGATAAGGCCCGTACAGGCTCTGCAGTCCTACGGGTCGGACTCGACGAGGCTGGTGCTGCTGGTCTTCACGATCGTCGCCATGACTGCGGCGGCCGATGAGTTCCGCCGAGGGTCGGACTCGGGCGCGTTCTTGTTCACCAGGGGAGCCGACCCCAGACGGCTACTCGACGCCAAGATCCTCGTCTGGGCCGCTGCCGCCACCTTGTGTTCCCTGGTCGGTCTTGCAGTCGCGGTCGCAGCCACATTCGTCGCCGTGGGGGCTCCGCCCACGAGGGGGGTGGCCTACATGGCGCTTGGCACGGTCCTTTTCTGGCCCCTCGCAGCTGTGGTGGTAGTTTCCTCTGCTGTGGCCTCTCGCACGTCGTGGGGAGGGTTCGCGGCCGGTGCCGGCCTGATTGCCATCGGGGTGCTCGAGCTGGCGGGAATCCTGGGGGAGTGGATGCCGACCGGACTCCTCACTGTTGGGGAGAAGGCCTCCGAGGCAGAAAGCAACGGTCTCCTGCTCGTAGGTAGGCCGGCGATCGCTATGCTATCACTCGCAGTACCGGCGTACCTGTGGGCTCGGAGCAATGCGTCTGCCCCGGGCTGGGACTGAGGTGGTGTGGCTTCGATACCGCATCTGACGATACTTGCTCGCCCTCGCCTTGCTCAGGCGCAGGCCTTCGTAGCCGCGTCAGGTCGCCACATCGCGAGGCGAAGCCTGGATGACCCATCTCCCCTGGGGGTCTGCGCCGCTTGCCGGCCGCAGAAGCCCGACGAGAGCTAGTGGCGATCCGATGTGCGGAATAGCCGGCCTGCTGACTTTCGACGAGCCTCACCGCGTATACCCGGGCGGGGCCGGGCAGGTGGCAGCACGCATGACCGAGGTGCTAGAGCACCGCGGGCCCGACGGCGCCGGTTCCTGGTCGGATCCCACGAGCGGGGTCTTCCTAGGCCACCGCAGGCTTTCCATAGTCGACCTGTCGGATTCGGCTTCCCAGCCCATGACCAACGACGACGAGACCGTCGTCCTCGTCTACAACGGAGAGATCTACAACGCTGCCTCGTTGCGGGAAGAACTGGAATCCACTGGCAAGTTCCGCTGGAAGACCGACCACTCCGACACCGAGGTCGTGCTCAGGGCATACGAGGAGTGGGGCGAGTCCTGTCTGGAGCGCCTGCGCGGAATGTTCGCCTTTGCAATCTGGGACTCGAGGAAGGACTCGCTGTGGCTGGTCAGGGACCGCTTAGGCATCAAGCCGCTCTACTACACCTGCGACTCCACACGCCTGGCCTTCGCCTCCGAGATCAAGGCGCTGCTGGAGGACCCGCGGCTGGGACGGGAAGTGGACGAGGAGGCGCTCTTCCACTACCTCAGCTTCTATGTATCGCCAGCGCCCAGGACCTTGTTTCGAGGGGTCTACAAGCTGGCCCCGGGAACCGCCGTCACGGTCTACCGCGACGGAAGGATGAGGCAGAGGCGCTGGTGGAACATGCTCGAGGCAGCCCGTCCTCTCACGGACCTTCGCTGGGCGGACTGCCTCGAGGTGGTGAGGTCGAAGCTGGCGGAATCGGTCGACGTCCACAAGGTTTCCGACGTTCCGGTGGGAGTGTTCCTCTCGGGGGGCCTCGACTCCTCCACCAACGCATACTTCTTCGCTCGGGGGGAGCCGAAGCCGGTCAGGACCTTTTCGGTAGGCTACGCGGGCGACGTCCGGTCTTACCGGAACGAGTACCCCTTCGCGCGGGTCATGGCCGAAGCTGTAGGGGCAAGGCACTACGAGGTCGACATCTCCCGACTCGACTTCGCGTCTTCCATTCCCCGCCTGGTCCGCCAGCTGGACGAGCCCCTGGGGGATCCGGTGGCTGTCCCCATCTACTTCCTCTCGGAGCTGGCACGGCAGGAGGGGGTGACGGTGTGCCAGGTCGGCGAGGGCTCGGACGAACTCTTCGGTGGGTACCGGTCCTGGCAGGCGGTGGTCGCCTTGATGCGCTTCTTCAGGAGGGCTCCGTCCGGGCTGCTCCGCGCCGGCGCCTACCTGGCCGGGTTCGGCTTTTCCGACGACGACCGTCCGAGGGTGTGGCTGGAGAGGATGGCGCTGGGGAAGCCGCCGTTCTGGGGAAGCGCCGAGGGATTCGCCGATTCCGAGAAGCCCGCAGTGCTGTCCCGGCAAGCCCTGAAGGCAGTAGGGGACCTCACGTCCTGGGACGCCGTCGAGGGCTACTGGCAAGAGATCTCGGAGTGGTCGCAGATGTCCTCCCCCCTGCAGTGGATGAGCTTCCTGGACCTATCCTTTCGCGTCCCGGAGCTGTTGCTGATGCGGGTCGACAAGATGTCCATGGCTGTGGGGCTGGAGGCCAGGGTTCCATTCCTGGACCACGAGTTCCTGGCCACGGTGATGGGCATCCCGGAGAAGGTACGCATGCGTCATCTGAGGCGGAAGCACCTCTTGCGGGCTGCCATGCGGGACCTGCTGCCTGCGTCCATTGCCGCAAGAGGCAAGCAGGGGTTTTCGGTGCCGGTCAAGGATTGGCTGGGTAGTGTGGAGTTCGAGAGTTTCGTTCGCGACCTTCTCGAACGATTCGCCAGGGAGTCCGGGTTGCTGACGCCTGGAATCGGGGAAACTGCCACGGCTCGGTTCGGGAAGCGGAAGACCTGGCTCCTGGTGGTCCTCGCTGCTTGGTGGCTCACTTACTTCAGCTCCTTCGAGATCGAGATGGGAAGGTGGTTTCCTGAGCTGGCCGGGGGTAGGGACGAGGCAACACCACGCCCCTGAAGGGAGGCCAGCTTGAGGCTTCTTCAAGACCTGAGCGTGCTGATGAAGAGTCCCCTGGCGAGGCAGGCGATCGCTTCTTCGGTACTGGGACGGGTTTTGGAAGCGGCTCGCTTTCCTGGAGCCTCGAAAGCCAGACCGGGCCGGCTCGATCAGTCGTCGCTGCGGTGGGCCGAAACAGCTGCCGACCGGTTCCCTTCGGACTTCGACCCTGCCCGCCTGCTTGGCTCGCCGCTCCCGACCGAGGTCTTGCAGTCGCGGTCGCGATGGCTCCTTCACTGCGCAGACTCGACGCTGGAGCACCGCTTCGACCTGGGTGGTCCTGAGTGGGTCGGCCTCGCTTCCGAGGCCGAGCCCCCTGGGTTCCTCAGTATCCGCTACTCAGGCAGGCCACGAACCCGCATCGCAGAGCTCCTGGCCGCTGGGGAAACCGGCGGGGCAAGGCTCGGGGCCGACGACTTGCCGTCACTGCGGAAAGGAGTCGGGAATGCAGGCGGGCCGCTGTACGAGGAGGACTACCGGCGTATCCCGTGGGACAGGGACCCGCTGACGGGCTACAGGTGGGGAACCGGCGGGCGCGGGCCCGATGTCGGCCTTCTCGTACGCCTCGGCAGTCGGGGCGGCGCTCCCCCTGGAGCCGACGTGAGGGTCTGCTGGGAGGTCGCACGGCTCCAGCACCTCCCGCTGCTGGCGCTCGCGTACCCGTTGAGCGTGCCGGAGAAGTCTGCCAGGCTTCGGAGGGAGTTCGTGTTGCAGGTGGCAGACTTCCGTTGGGCCAACCCTCCCGGCTCGGGTATCCACTGGGCGTCGGGCATGGAAGCGGGCATCAGGGTCGCCAACGTCGCTCTCGCGCTGGCGCTCTTCGGGACCTGGGGAGCTTCCTTCGAAAGGTCGGAGCTGTGCGAGATCGGGAACTTCCTTGCCGAACACGTCTCCTTTTGCATCCAGAACCCGGACCGCCGGCCGTTCCTCACCCACAACCACTACCTGGTCCAGCTCGCCGGAGTGGTCCTCGGTATCTGGGCTCTGTTCCCTGCGGCTTCCGACGGCACGAGCGAGGGCGGACGCCTGCTGCGCCGTACGGGCGAGGAGCTCTGCCGGCAGGTTTGCGAGCAGTTCTCCGAGGACGGCTCGCATTTCGAGGGCTCTACGGGATACCACCTGTTCGCCTCCCAGGCAGCCGCCTTCGCTCTGGCTGTTCTCGTGCGAGCGGCCCCCGAGATCCCCTCACTGCCCGCTGCCCTGGAGAGGCTGGCCCGTGCGGGCGAGTTCCTCGATTCGGTGACCGACGAGTCCGGGAGGATCCCCCTGGTCGGAGACTTCGACGGAGGAAGGTTCGTCCTGCTGGACCGCAGGCTGGAGGGAGCAGCGGTTCCCATCTGGGACCGTGCCGACGCGCTGGCAGTCCTGGGTGCCGTAGCTGCCGTGACGGGGCTCCGGCTCTCCTTCAACCCGGATGCCGCTAGAACTCTCGACGCCACGGTCCTCCGCTCGGTGTCGGGCCTGGAATGCAGCTCCTCGATGAGCCCGACAGTACAGCCGGATTCGCCGGCCAGCGGCACGGACCAGCCGGTGCTCTCCGGTTCCGAAAGCCGAAGGGAGCGGAGCAGGCCACGAGGCACCGGCACGTGCGCTCCCGACTGGGCCGTGGTGTCCCTTGCTCTCGAAGGCTGGGACCAGGCACCGGGACAGGGGCGGCGAGCCTGGGTCTTCACGGACGAGGGACCGATCGCAGTCCTGGGCACAGGAGGTGATCCCGTCCCCAGGTCCTTCACTGCTAGGGCTCTAGTCGAGACCTTCGCCTCCGCCGACCCCGAAACGGAAGCCCCGGTACTTCTGGAGTACCCGGCCTTCGGCCTTTACGTCTACCGAGCAGAGGGACTGTTCGCCGCTGTCCGCTGCGGGCCTGTGGGCCAGCGAGGGTGGGGCGGACACTCGCACGCCGACCAGCTCTCGATGTCGCTCACGCTCGGCGGCCGTCCTCTCCTCTACGACCCCGGCAGCTTCGTGTACGGGGCGTCTCCCGAGTTGCGGAGGGCATACCGGAGCGCACGTGCTCACAACGGGCTGTACGGCCCGGGAATCGAGTCGCTTCCCCAGACGAGATCACTCTTCGGAGCACCCCTGGGGGCGGAAGGGACGTGCCTCGTGGTTCACGACTCGTGCTTCGTGGGTAAGTGGGCGGCTTCGGGCGCTTCGTTCTGGAGAGCTGTCCTGATCTCTGCCGACTCCGAGGTGCGACGCCGAGTCGAGGGACTGGTGCCCGACAAGAGAAGGGAAGGCGACGCAAGCGTGCCCTCCTGGACGGTGGCCGTCCTCGACTGGAGCGAAGGATCTGCTCTCGCAGAATCCGCCCGGTTTCCCCCTTCTTACGCGTACGGGCGATTTGGCCTGTAGTACGTCGCTCCGGCCTCCAGCTCCCCAGGTCCGGACGACCGGCTCAGCGCTGGAACTCGCGGTAGAAGCGGCTCGGAACGGGTCCGGTCTGTCCCTGGTACTTCGAGCCCGCCTCCTCGCTCCCGTACGGGCGGAGTGCCGGCGAGGACAACTCGTAGAAGGAGATCTGTCCGATCTTCATCTCGGGGTAGAGGGTCATCGGCAAGTTGGCAACGTTGGACAGCTCCAGGGTCAGGTTGCCGTCCCAGCCCGGGTCGACGAAGCCGGCTGTGGAGTGGATGAGCAGGCCGAGCCGTCCAAGGCTCGACTTGCCTTCCAGGCGAGCCACCAGGTCGGCGGGGAGCTTGATCCGCTCCAGGGTGGCTCCCAGGACGAACTCCCCGGGGTGCAGGATGAATGCGTCCCCGGAAGCGACGACCACCTCCTCGGTGAGGTCCTCCTGGGGCTCCTTGAGGTCGATGTAGGGTTTCCTCGCATTGTGAAAGACGCGAAATACGGAGCCCAGGTGGAGGTCGACGGAGCTGGGCTGGACGCAGTCCTCGAAGAATGGATCTATCTCGATTCTCCCCGCCTCGACCGCTTCGAGGATCGACTTGTCCGAAAGAATCACCTTCCCCCCCTAGGTCCGCATCGAATAACCTGAAATCCTACAGCGCCTCTGGGCGCACCAGCGGATGTAGTTCAGAGGTAGAACGCAAGCTTCCCAAGCTTGAGACGGGGGTTCGATTCCCCTCATCCGCTCTGTGACGAAGCGGGTTCCCTGCCAACCCGGACTCCGCCGACTCGTCGGTGCGCTCCACCCCTAGAAATGGCTTCTCAGCAGGCCACCGTCGACTGGTATCGCGGTGCCTGAGATGTAAGAGGCCCGCTCGCTGCAGAGGAAGGCTACCAGGGCGCCGAGCTCCTCGGGCTTCCCGTAGCGCCGGGCCGGAATCGCCGCCTCGTTCGCTGCCCGGACCTCGTCGGGCATTCTTCCCGTCCGTTCGGCTGCCGCTCGGTCGAGAACCCGAACCCGTTCCGTGTCGATCCGACCCGGCATGACGCAGTTGACCGTGACTCCGTACCCTGCTACTTCCCTGGAGAGGGTCTTGGCATAGCCGTGGACGGCCATCCTCAGCGAATTGGAGGCTAGCAGCCCCTCGACCGGTTCCCTCACCGCTGCCGAAGTGATGAAGACTATCCTTCCCCACCTGCTTTCCACCATGCCGTCCAGCACTCTGGAGACGAGGTCGACCTGGGGCGTGAGCAAGGTCCTGGCAGCTTCGGCCAGGTCGTCCGGCCCGGAGTCGGCTGCTCTCGACGGCGGTGGCCCAGGAGTATTGCCGACGAGGATCTGAGGTACCCCGAATCTGGCCGCCGTCTCGACTACCGCCCTGCGCGTCTCGCTTTCGGTAACGTCGCCCTCGACTAGGAGTGTTCTGTCCGCAGGAAGGTCCACTCCTCGGAGCCGCCCGGCATCCCGTCCGTTCAGGACCACGAAGGCCCCTTCCTCGAGCAAAGCCAGGGCGCAGGCAAGGCCCAGGCCCGCAGTGGAGGCAGTTACCACCGCCACCTTGCCTTCGATTCCGAGATCCATGGCCGACTTCCTACCTTCCTCGTGCTAGCCGAGAAAGTCGTCGAGGATCGCCGCGAAGGCTGCGGACGGATCCGGGCTGGCGACCACAGGGCGCCCCACGACGATGAAGTCCGCCCCCTGCTCTGCCGCCTGCGAGGGTGTCGCCGTCCGCGCCTGGTCCCCGGTGGCCTTACTCGAGTCGGAAAGGAAGGGACCCTGCCGGTCGGGTCCCGCTGGAGACGGCCGGATCCCGGGGCAGACCTTGAGGGTCCTCCCCGGCAAGAGGTGTCGTATGTGGGGCAGGTCCGAGACCGCGGACACCACGCCATCGCATCCTGCCCGCACGACCCCTGCCGTCCGCGACTCGAGCAAGTCCTCGAGGCTTGTCGAGGGGCACTCCGTCGCCAGGGCCGACTCGTCGATGCTGGTGAGGACCGTCACTCCGAGCACGAAGAAGGGATGCGTACTGCCGGTGGACCTCCGACCGGCGGCGCGAACTGCGGCCGCCGCCGACCCCCCGGCGACGTGGGCGGTGAAGAACGTTGCCCCCGAGTCGATGGCTGCCAGGGTGGCCGACTCGACGACCGAGGGGATGTCGTGGGCCTTGAGGTCGAGGAATACCTTTTTCCCCTCGTCCACGAGCTTTGCCACTGCAGACGGCCCTTCTCTGTAGAAGAGTCTTGGGCCTATCTTGTAGAAGGTGCACCGCTCGCCCAGTGCTTCGACGACGCCCAGCGCGTCGGTCAGCGAATCGAGGTCGAGCGCTACGATCACCCGGTCCGAGGGGAGGAAGAAAGCACGCGGGTCTGCTGCCTCAGACACCGGACGTCCCCCTGTGGCCCTGCTTCCGCGAGCGCAGAGCCCAGACCCCGCTGCGGCCGAAAGACGTCCTTACGGTAGAGTTCACTGCCCAGGGGAGCCGAATGCTTCCTCCACTGCCCATGCCAGGCAGTGGACCGCGAAGAGGTGGAGCTCCTGTACCGTCTGGGGATCGTGGCTGGGAGCTCGTACCGCCACGTCGCAAAGGGAAGCCAGCTCTCCTCCCTCCTCGCCCACCAGAGCAACCGAGACTACTCCCTTAGAGCGCGCCGCCTTAGCCGCCTCCAGGAGGTTCGGGGACTTCCCGCTCGTGGAAAGGAGGAAAAGGACGTCTCCCTCGTTGCCCAGGGCCGCAACCTGACGGGCGAACACCTGCTGGTAGCCGTAGTCGTTGCCCACAGCCGTCAGCGTGGAGCTGTCACCGTGGAGGCAGACGGCCGGCAAGGCAGGCTTTTCTCCGCGGAACCGGCCTACGATCTCGCCCGTGAGGTGCTGTGCTTCCGCTGCACTGCCCCCATTTCCTGCTGCCATTACCTTGCCGCCTTCTCTGAGGCAGGAGACTGCAAGGTCGGCTGCTCGTGCGAGGGCGTGAACGAAAGACGCACCCTCGGGGTCGACCGGCTTTCTCGCAAGCGTCAGAATCTGAGCGACCGCGCCGCCAAGTGACTCTGCCTTCTTCGAGACGATTCCGGCCATGTCGAGGCGGTGCATCCGGTTGCTCGAGGTTTCTATTTCTCACCTCCCAGAACTTGTTCGGGTGCGACCACCGTGGGTACCGGCGCTCGTGTCCGCCCGAAGCCCATCTTCCGTGCCGACCGGCTCAGCCGGTCCCCTCTCCCTCCCGGGGAGGCCGAGGCCCACCCGCGGCGGAGAGTATAAGGTCTACGGCCTCTTCCAGCCCCCTGGCGGTGGCCCACGGGGGATGGAGACCGCGGAATTCCTCCCGGCGCTGCGGAACTCCACCCGCCGCAATCGGGCTCCGGCCGGACCCGGCGATATCGCCGGAAAGGTTCTCCGCAGGCTTGGCCTTGTCGCCTCCACCGGGACCAGCGGGTGTCTCCAGGAGAACTCCCCTGATGCCCGCGCGGCGTGCGGCCTCCACGTCGCTCCACATGTTGCCTATGAGGAAGCACGAAGAGAGGTCGAGCCCCCGTTGCATGGCCGCCGTGAGGATGAGGCCGGGGGCGGGCTTGCGGCAGTCGCATACGGCCCTCCACTCCGGCAGTGCTCCCTCGGGGTGGTGGAAGCAGTAATACCAGGCGTCGATGGAAGCTCCTCCCTCGGCGAGGAGCTCGGATATCTTTCGCTGCACCGCCGAGACGTCGTCGGGGGTGGCGAGCCCTCGGGCCACTGCCGACTGGTTGGAGACCACGATTCTCTCGAAGCCGGCCGCCTCGAGTCGCAGAAGAGCAGACGCGGCTCGGGGAACCAGCCTCACGAGCCGGGGGTCGGCGAGGTATTCCACATCCTCGATCAGCGTTCCGTCTCTGTCCAGGAACACGGCGCGCGCCACGGGTTGCACTCCGACAGGCTATCCCTTTGGGGGCGAGGTCTTACGTATCCGAAAGGGAGCGGGGTGCGCGCCAGGTCTGCACTCCCCGCATCTCGAACGAGAAGGGCGTCACCCGGTACCCGCGTTCCTCCAGGGCCCCTCTGAGCCGTGCTCCCTTCTCTACCGGGCAGAAGAAGAGGAAGTACCCGCCTCCCCCCGCTCCGAGGACCTTGCCCGCGACGGCACCGTGAGCCAGGCCGTACTCGTACAGCGAGTCCAGCTGCTCTCCGGTGATTCCCTCCGCCAGGGACTTCTTGGCTTCCCAGCCTGCCGAAAGCCCTTCGGCGAAGTCCCGCAGCCTTCCCTTGAGCAGGGCGGCTCGCATCTCGATGGCAATTTCCTTGATCTGGCTCAGAGCCTGGACGGACTTCTCCTCCTTCGATGTGTAGCCCTGGATCTGGCGGCGCAGGATTTCTCCGGAGATTCGGGTCTTTCCCGTGTAACAGAGGACGAGGCTGGCGTGGAGCTCGTCCACCGTCTCGCTGCGCAGGGCCAGTGGATGTACGAGGGCACCCTCGACGTCGAATTCGATGAAGTTGAACCCGCCGAACGCGGCTGCGTAGTGGTCCTGGTAGCCGCCGGGTATTCCCAGATTCGTCCGCTCTATCTTTGCTGCCCGGTCGGCTATCTCGTACGGGTCGAGGGGCTCGCCTGTCCGCTCGGCCAGGGCTGCTGTCATCGCCACGATCAAGGCAGAAGAAGACCCCAGTCCGGAGCCGGGCGGGGCGTCCGTGTGAAGCACGAGCCTGCGACCCCTGAGGGCGTCCAGGTGGTCGGGAAATTCGTCCAGAACCGCGCCGACGAGGTCCGACCTGTCCGACGTGCGAGGGGCCGTTTCCTCCGCGACAGCAGCGTCGGGAGCGGTTTCCGAGCTGGTGACCGGCTGCGTACGGCTTCCGGACCCGAGCCGAGCCACGGTGCCGAGGTCGGGGGACTCCACGCGGAACTCCGGTTCGTCAGGGCAGGTGAGCAGCGACGAGTAGGCGTAGAAGTCGATGGTGGCCGACAGCACGCAACCACCCTCGGTTTCGGGATAAGGCGGTACATCGGTACCGCCACCTGCGAAGGAGATGCGCAGAGGGGCCCTGGACCTGATCACGTCTGCTCTCTCGGTCACCTGGTCCCCGCCTGCCCTTCTTTCACACGCTTTCAGCCCGAGCCCTCAAGATGGTCGGGCCACGAGCGTCACGAGTGCCCATACTGAGGTGACGAGTCCGACCACCAAGAAGAAGGCCGTGCGTCGCCGATTCAGGTTCCCTCGGGGATGCGTCTTCGAGGGCCCAGCGGAGTCGCGCTCCCCCACCCCGATGCGCTGTCTGGCGGAGGGACTCCTCATCAGTGCGGGGCGTGGCTTCCCCGTAGCCGCTCGAACCCAGGCCAGCGAGCTTCCCACGAACACGGCCAGGCCGACGCCAAGCATGATCTCGGGCACGAGGGTGTCGATTCCCAACATCGGTAGATCGCTCGAAGCAGGTGCCCCCGTCGGGCGCGAGGCGGTCTTTTCAGTGGATCTCGACCTTTGCCAGATCCGCGAACTTCGTGCAGGACTCGATGAAGGCGAGGTTGATCTTAGCAGTGGGTCCATTGCGGTGCTTGGCGATAATTACCTGCGCCTGGCCTTTCTCGGGGGAGTCCTCGTTGTAGTAGGAGTCTCGGTAGAGGAAGATGACAAGGTCGGCGTCCTGCTCGATCGCACCTGACTCTCTGAGGTCGCTCAGCAGCGGCGTCTTCGGGTTCCGCTGTTCGGGAGCCCTGTTGAGCTGACTGACGGCGATGACGGGAACGGAGAGCTCCCGGGCGAGCAGTTTCAGCCCCCTGGATATTTCGGAGATGTCTTGCTGGCGGTTCTGCTCTCGCCTGAACGTGCCCGTCTCCATGAGCTGCATGTAGTCGACCACGACGAGAGCCAGCTCCTTGCGGGCGGCCAGGCGCCTGCACTTGGCACGAAGCTCCATGAGGGTTATCGCACCGGTGTCGTCGATGTAGATCGGATCGGTGGCGAGCCGTCCCGCCGCCGACATCAGCTTCTTCCACTCGGTGTCGTTCATGCGCCCAGTCCTGATATGGGAGAGGTCGATCATCGCTTCCGTGGCCAGCATCCGCTGGACGAGCTCCGACTTGGACATCTCCAGGGAGAACACGGCGACCGCCTTCTTGGTCAGCCTGGCCGCGTTCTGCGCCAGGCCCAGTACGAACGCGGTCTTCCCCATGGAGGGCCTTGCTGCCACGACGACCAGGTTGGAGGGCTGGAACCCCGCGGTTATAGCGTCGAGGTCGGAAAAGCCCGAGGGGACGCCCGTCAGGGTCTGCTCTCGCTGGTAGAGGTGTTCTAGCTTGTCGATGGCCTCGTCCAGCAGGTCGTGGATGGTGGCGAAGTGCTCGGCGCCCTCTCGCCTGGTCACCTCGAAGATGAGGGACTCCGCGTAGTCGATGACGTCGGCTGTCTGTCCGCCCGGGGTGTAGCAGAGTTCCTGAATCTCCCGCGTGGCCGCAAGGAGGCGCCTCAGCCTCGCGTAGTCGGCTACGATCCTTGCGTACTGGGGGGCGTTCACCGGCGAGGGGGTCATCTCCACCAGAGCCGTCAAGGTGTCGGTACCCCCGACCGCTTCCAGCTTTCCCGCCAGCCTCAGCTCTTCTGCGACGGTGACGATGTCTACCGGCGATGACTTGCGGTCCAGTGAGCACATCGCCGAGTAGATCTCGCTGTGGGCTGGGCTCCAGAAGTCGTCCTCGGTGACGATGTGGGCGACCTCGGCGAGCGTCTCGGAGTCGAGCAAGATAGAACCCAGCACGCAGGCCTCGGCCTCGAGGCTGTGAGGCGGCACCTTGGGGGCCAGGTCGGGGTGGTCCGACGACACCGGTCTTTTCGAATCTACTGCCACCCTGGAATGCTCCTATTCGCGATCCTGTCGCATTGCGTTCAGGGGCGGCCACGGCGGTCTCCGTGCCTTCCCGTAATGGACGGGCTACGAGCCGTCCCCAGTCGACATCCCCGGCGTCTTCCCCGTAGGAGGGCATAGCTCCGAGGCAGGGGGAACGCGTGACCCTCACGTGCCCGGGAGAAGACTCTGCAGCCGACTCCGGGTAGAGGCTAACCCAGGAGTGCGACGGTCTTCGGGACCTCGCGCATGGCTGGCCGCAGCCGAACCCTGCCCACCGTGGTCCTGTATGCCACAGCTCGCCTGTGGGTTGCCAGAAGGACAAGTTTCAGAATTTCTGTCTTTCCACAGGGGAAAGGCTTGAGAGAGCTTGTGGATTTCAAGGGGATGCCGGCGGTCCGGCTGTGGAAAAGTTTCCGGGTTCGTACGGGATCGCGGCGACTCAGGCGGACTGGCGGATAAGGGAGGCGACGTCGTCGTGCAAGAATTCCGTCGTCCTGTACCGCCGTACCACGGTGGCCGGGCCGAAGTCCCCGTACCTCAGCCCAGCTTTCTTCCACAGGGCCTCCAGGAACTCCTGCACGGAACCTACCTTTTCCCACACCGAGGGTAGGAGCGTGGCCCGGACGCCGCGCTCTTCGAGGATGAGACCATCCACACCGGCTACGACGACCGACTCGAGTTCCTCCAGACTCCTTGCCATGACGGGAGCCGCTGGCGAGAGCACGGCCACCTTGACCGACGTCTCGTGAAGGGGAACGGCGGTCAGGCCCGAGGTACGTGGGTCGGCGAAACCAGCCAGCACGGCGTTGCGGCTCACGTCGTGGACGAGAGGGAGCTCGGGTTCCAGGGACCCTATGCAGCCCACCAAGGCATCGCGCCACTCGTAAGTCACGAAAGATGCCCCAGGCTGGGCAAGGGCCTCACCGTACGCCTCCGGGTCCGGGTAGAACCGGTTCCCTCGTGACAGGAACTCTGCAAGGCTACGACCGACCACCCGCAGGAGCGTGCTTCCGGCTTCTGCGTCCACGGCTGGGGCCGTGGGAATCGCCGTCTCGATCCGCTCGCTCATCCGCTCGCAGTGAAACCTGCTCCGGCCATCCGTACCGGTACTCTCCTGGGACCCCAGTTTCCGGGAGCGCTCTCGAATACGCCTGCACACACCGTGCCGCACCGACGGCAGGCTCCCTGCTCGTCCAGCTCGTAGCGTCCCAACCTGTACCAGTCGCGCTCGATCACGATTTCGCCGCAACCATGACAGTAGGTGCTCTGGCCCTCGATGTCGAAGACGTTGCCGGTGTAGGCGTACCTGACGCCGTTCTCGAGAGCGATGCGCCGGGCCATCTTGAGTGTCTCTGGAGGGGTAGGCGGCCTGTCCATCATCTTGAAGTCGGGGTGGAATGCAGTGAAGTGCATGGGGACGTCCGGCCCGAGGTTCTCCACTACCCAAGAGGTCATGCGGTCAATCTCCTGCGGGCTGTCGTTTTCTCCGGGAATCAAGAGGTTGGTTATCTCGAACCAGACGTCGGTCTCGTGCTTCAGGTAAACCAGGGTGTCCAGGACGTCCTGGAGGTGGCCTCCGCAAATGTGACGGTAAAAGTTCTCGGTGAAGGCCTTGAGGTCGACGTTGGCGGCATCCATATGGCGGAAGAACTCGACACGAGGTTCGGGGCAGATGTAGCCAGCCGTGACGGCCACGGCCTTGATCCCTCGCTCGTGGCAGGCCTGGGCCACGTCTACGGCGTACTCCATGAAGATGACGGGGTCGTTGTAGGTGAAAGCGACACTCTTGCACCCCAGACGCTCGGCCGCCTCCGCGAGCGCCTCGGGGGATGCCGAGTCGGCTAGCTTGTCGATCTCCCTGGACTTCGATATGTCCCAGTTCTGGCAGAAACGGCACGCAAGGTTGCAGCCCGCCGTCCCGAAGGACAGCACGGCGGTGCCCGGGTAGAAGTGGTTCAAGGGTTTCTTCTCTATCGGGTCTATGCAGAACCCGCTCGACCTGCCGTAGGTGGTGAGGACAACTTGGTCATCCTGGCGAGCGCGGACGAAGCAGAGGCCCCGCTGGCCCTCCCTGAGCTTGCAGGCCCTGGGGCACAGGTCGCACTGGATGCGTCCGTCCTCGAGCAGATGCCAGTACCGGGTGGGAACGACCGGCCCTTTTTCGCTCACCGTAGCTTGCGCCACTCCGACTCCTGCGAAAACACCGTTACGGCTCTTACAACGCCAGCTACCAGCACCTTATTCACCGATTGCCCAAAAGGTCCTGCGGGGGACCACAGTGGGACTCTCGGTCGGGGAAGCTCTCCTCCGGCTGCCCCCGGTCGCTCCCGTCGGTACGACCGCTTCGGGCTGACCGGACGAAAGTGTCTCTCGCTGGAATACCTGCCGCGACCATCGTAGTGTGGAACGACAGAGAAGATCGGCCGCCAGGGACGGAGCCCCGAAGATCCCCGGAGGAGGCCCGCGCAGGGCTCCGGGGCTACACCTAATTCTGGCGGCGGGCGCGATGTCTTGACTGGGAGGCCCGAGGGGTCACCGCAATTTCTCACTTCTCGGGAGGCATGACTGAGTGGAAGCGCACGACAAGAGCAGACCGCCTGCCGTGGCAGGGCTCTTTTACCCCTCGAACCCTGCCGAGCTCGAGACGGCCGTCGCGGCTCTCCTGGACTCCGCGCTGACCAGGGTCGGAGAGCGGTTGGCGCGACTGCGAGCCCAGAGGTGCTTCCCGAGAGCGTTGATAGCGCCGCACGCCGGCTATGTGTACTCGGGGCCCGTGGCCGCCACGGCCTACGCGTACCTGACGCCGGCTGCCGGTTCCGTACGCAGGGTCGCGGTTTTCGGTCCGGCGCACAGGTTCCCCGTCCGAGGCATGGCGCTGTCGTCGGCGGATCGTTTCGAGATGCCGGGGTTCTCGCTAGCGGCTGACCGCCAGGCAAGAGAACTCCTCACAGGCCTGGGAGCGACCGTCCATGACAACGCGCATGCCGGCGAACACAGCATCGAGGTCCACTTCCCCTTCCTGAGAGCGGTCCTTGGGGACGTGGCCGTCGCCGCGGTAGCCGTGGGGGAGGCTTCGCCGCCTGTGGTCGGCTCCGCCATGGAGGCCCTGCTCGAGGACGAAGACCGGGTGGTGGTGGTGAGTTCGGACCTCTCCCACTACCTCGACTACCGCTCGGCTGTGGCCGTCGACCGGGCGACCGCCGAAGCGATCCTGGCGCTGCGGTACGAAGAGATCGGTTACGACCAGGCTTGCGGGCGGAACTGCATCAACGGACTGCTGTGGGCCGCACGTCGGATTGGTCTGGTACCCGAACTACTGGACTTGCGTAACTCCGGTGACACCGCCGGCTCGACCGATTCTGTGGTGGGGTACCCCGCCTTCGCCTTCTGGCGCTCCGGAGAGGCCCCTCAGGCTCCCACTCAGGACTGACCGACTGCGACCTTGACCGTGCAGACGACCTGAGGGTGCAGCCGCAGGGACACGTCGTATTCTCCGACCTGCCGGATGGGCTCCTCCAGCTCCACCTGCTTCCTGTCGACGGAGACCTCGCGCTGGCGCTCGATGGCGCTGGCAATGTCGGCAGTGGTCACCGAACCGAAGAGCTTTCCGTCCTTTCCGACCCTGGCTTCCACCGAAATGACCGAGCCTTCCAGCGCCGAAGCGATCTCCTGCGCGCGAGCCACCGCTCGTGCCTCGGCGGCCTCCCGTGCGCGCTTCATGTCCTCGGCCTGCTTGAGGGCACCCCTCGTCGCCTTGATGGCCATCCCCCGCGGAATGAGGTAGTTCCGGGCGTAGCCGTCGGCCACCGAGACAACGCTACCCTTTCGGCCCAGGTTGTCTACGTCGTCGGTGAGTATCACCTTCATCGGTCTACTTGGTCATGTACGGGAGCAACGCCATCTCTCTGGCGTTCTTGATGGCAACCGCGATTGCGTGCTGGTGCTTGGCGCAACAGCCGGTCACACGCCTGGCCCTGATCTTTCCGCGCTCGGAAATGAACCGCCTGAGGAATACGACGTCCTTGTAGTCGACGGATTCCCTCCGCTCCTTGCACATCAAGCAGGGGCGCTTCTTTCGCCGGGAAGCCAGCGACTCGGAACGTCCTCGCTTCCGGTCCGCCTTCCTCGGGTCCTTCCTTCGCGCCATGCGACTCGCTCCTAGATGCCGAAATCGTCGCCGGTGTCCTGCGGGTCGGGCGGAATCTCCTGCACATCAGGCTCCGGAGCACCTCCCTCGCCCCACCTGGTCGTCTTGGAGACCTCCGCCGTTGCCCACCTGAGGCTCGGTCCGCACTCTTCCACCAGGATCTCGACCATCGACCGCTGCTCGCCGTCGGGTGTCTCCCAGCTACGCTGCTGGAGTCGCCCGCTCACGATGACACGCATCCCCTTCTTGAAGGTGTGCGCGACGTTCTCGCCCTGGTCCCGCCAGACAGTGCAGGGGAAGTAGCTGGTGTCTTCCTTCCACTCACCAGTTGCGCGGTCCTGCCACCTCCTGTTGACAGCGACCGAAAAACGCGTGACGGTCTGGCCCTGGGGCGTGACCCTCATGTTGGGGTCGTCTGTGAGATTTCCGACGATGACGACGGAGTTCGTTGCCATACTCCTACCTCTCGAAGATCGTCCAGACTGACAACTGCCTGCTCGTGCCGTCTTATCCTTCGTCACCGGCCGGGACAGCCGCTGGCGACGACGCCGCATCGGCAGGCTGCTCCGGCAGGCTCACTATCTTGTGCCGTAGGACCGAGTCTTCGAGTCGGCAGAGGCGGTCCAGCTCCGCAAGGCCTTCGGGCGTGGCGTCGAAGACTACGTCGCAGTAGTAGCCCTCGGTGTGGTGCTTCACCTCGTAGGCGAAGCGGCGCTTGGGCCAGCGCTCGGTCGAGCGGACTTCCACGCCCAGTGGCCGCACGGATTCGAAGAGACCCTTCGTTACCTTGTCTACCTCCTCGGGCCCGAGCGTGCCTGGGTACATGAGGAGGACGTCGTATCGCCGCACTTGTACTCCTTCGGACGCCTGTTGGTACAGGTGGCCTCATTGCCCGCGGGCCTCTCCTTGCGCTCGGTCGATGTGTCGGGGCGGCTCGCCGGCTCGAGGCAGGGGTACGGATTCGAGACGGGGAAATGCTACCAGAGTGTCGTCTTCTCGCAAGAGCCAAAAGTCACGTGGTGTGTCTTCTCACCCCTGCACGGGGAATTCGGCCGGGGCGACAATGACCCCGGACCCGCACCGATGGTTGACGCACCGGTCGACGTCCTGCACGGGGAATTCGGCCGGGGCGACAATCACCCCGTGGCACCTCCGGGCCTTCGCACCAGTGCACGGGAACTACCGTGGCCGGGAGACTCCTTGCTTCGCGAATTCGATGGCGTCTCTCAGCGATGTGAGAAGGTCGAAGCGCCGGCTCCACCCGAACGACTCGATCTTGCTCGGGTCTCCACACTGATACGAGCCCCTTGCGTCGGGCTGCTCCAGTACGAGCGGAAGCGGTTCGACCGAGGCGGCTTCGAATGCGAGGGACACGAGCCGGTCGATGCCCGTAGCCGTGCCGGAGCACACGTTGTAGATTCCCGGAGCGAGAGATTCCGCAGCCAGCAGGAAAGCGGACACGGCGTCTCTTACGTCGAGGAAGTCGCGCACGGATGCGGTCTCGCGCAGGACGAGACGTCGGGCCCCTTCGGCCAGCTGTTTGACGATCCGACCGGCCACCACGTCGTCCCCCTGTCCGGGACCGAGGCAGTTGAACAGGCGCAGCGAGACGCCACCAGCCTCCACCACCTTCTCGGTCTGGGAGAGCTTGGCCGCCCCGTACGGAGTGGATGGGCGAGGCTCGGTGCTCTCGCTGAGGCGGACCCCCGGCTCTGTGGAGTGACCGTACTCAGTGGAGGACCCGGCCGCGACCAACCTGGGTGGTCTGGGCAGGCCTTCCAAGGCTCTGATCAGAGCCGCGGTACCCTCGACGCAGATCTTGCGGCACGTACTCGGGTCCGAATAGGGCTTGGGGCCGGCCAGGTGAAAGAGGACGTCCGGAACCTCCTCGGAGAGGACCTCCGCGGCGCGCTCTTCCACTTCCGCGGGGCCTGCGGTCAGGTCCAGGTCTCTGGAGGAGAGCCCCACGACCTGCCACCCGCGCCGCTGGAGGGCCTCCATGAGGTGGCGACCCACGAAACCCGAGGCGCCTGTGACCAAGGCCTTCATGGAGGTCACGACGAGAGGAAGCGGCCGGGGTCGGAGCTGAAGACCTCGATCGCCTGCTCGTAGTCGTCCTTGCGCCCGATGTCCAGCCAGGTCCCCCGCAGCGGGAACGCCCGCACCGGCGCTCCGGCCTCGAGGAGCGCCGAAACCAGCTCGGGGAAGTCGAACTTGCATCCTCTGGGTATCTGGTCGAGAGCTCTGCGCGACAGGGCGTAGATTCCGGTCGATACGAGCACGACGCGAGAGGGTTTCTCGTCGTAAGCCAGAACATCTCCGGCGGGACCGACCTCCAGAACCCCGAAGTCGACGCTCTCTCGGCGGCTGTAGGTGGCCACTGTCAAAGCGGCTCCCGAGGCGAGGTGGTCCTCGAAGAGCTCCTCGTACCGCAGGTCGGAAAGGACGTCGCCGTTCATCACCAGGAAGTTTTCGGGCAGCCCCTCGATGGTAGCCAGGGGGCCGGCGGTACCGAGCTTCTCCCGCTCTCGGGAATAGCGGACCTGTACGCCGAACCGGCTCCCGTCACCCACGTAGGCCTCGATCAGCTCGGCGAGGTGGCCCACGGCGAGGAAGATGTCGGTGAAGCCCGCCTTTCCGAGCTGGCGCAGGACTATCTCGATGATGGGCGCGTCCCCCAGCGGCATGAGGGGCTTGGGTAGTACGGTCGTGTACGGCTGCAGCCGCCGACCTTCCCCTCCCGCAAGGACGACGGCTGACCGGGGTTCGGGGTCAGATGGCATATGTTCCTGGTCTCCTTCGGAAGCCGGTGGGTGGGGTGCTTTCGAAGTACCGGACCGTCAGGGCCAGTCCTTCCTCGAGAGAGGTCGAGGGCTCCCAGCCGAGCAGGGCACGCGCCTTGTCGTAGGAGGCGAGCAGCACGCCTACCTCGCTTCTTTCCGGCCGTTTGCGTGCCGCGTCCTCGACGAGCCTCGCTGTCGGTTTCACCAGGTCTATGAGGGTCTTGGCCAGATCCCTCACCGAGACGGCCCTACCTGTACCGAGGTTGATGGTCTCACCCAGGACCGCGTCTGCCGTGGCGGCGGCGAGAAATCCGGCAACGGTGTCCTTCACGAAGGTCAGGTCCCGCCTGGGGTCCAGGTTCCCCAGCCTCACCTCGTCTCCCGCCAGCAACTGGTCGATTATCGCGGGTACCACGGCCCGAGGCGACTGGCGCGGTCCGTAGGTGTTGAACGGTCGCACGGTCACCACGGGAAGGTCGAAGGAGAGGTGGAAGGACTCCACCAGCCTGTCGGCGGCGGCCTTGGAGGCTGCATAGGGGGATTGGCAGCGGATCGGGTGCTCTTCGGTGATCGGGGTCGCCCGGGCGGTCCCGTAGACCTCGCTCGTCGAGGTGTGTACCAGGCGAGCAGCGCCGTGCTCCAGGCAAGCCTGGGCTACATTCAGGGTCCCTGTCACGTTGGTCTCGAAGAATTCTCTCGGATGGACGTACGAATAAGGGATGGCGACGAGGGCTGCCAGGTGGAAGACAATGCTGCACCCAGCCACCGCCTTGCGTACGCTCTCGTAGTCAGTGATGTCGCCGAAGTAGACCTCCACTCCCGCTGCCATGGCGGGGTCGAGCTCTTCGAGATTTCCCGCTGCGCCCCGTGAGTTGTACCGGGCGAAGGCCCTCACCTCTGCACCGGCGCGCAGAAGCTCTTCGACAAGGTGGCTTCCGATGAAGCCAGTAGCTCCGGTTACCAGAACCTTCCCCTGGGGCACCTTCACGAGACGAACCTACCTATCTCCACGGCCGCCCTTCTCTCAGCGTCGGTCGCCTCGCCGACGAAAGAACCGAAGGCGGGCCAGTGGGCGGGTTTCCAGCCAGCCCACTTCTTGCCGTGCAGCCAGTCGCCGAGCACTGCGGCGAGGGAGTCAGAGTCCGCGACCACGGGGATCTCCGTCGAGCCGTCGCACGGTGGTGGTAGCGGCCCGCCCGACAGGTTGACGCATACCGGCATCGATCCGAGGTGGTACGCCTCGACGAGACCCGTGGAAAAGGGGCCTACGACCAGCCCGGCATCGTCGAGGTTGTCGTGCACCAGTCCCTCGGAGATGAGCCGGATGCCCAATCCTACCCTGGAAAGGACGGAGGTGTAGTGGGCGGGATCTTCGGAGGGGTGAATCTTCAGGCCCACAGTCCTCAGGCGGCCTGTGAAGGCCGGGAGGGTTCTCGCCAGCAACTCGAGGTACTTCTCGGCGTCCATCCAGGAATCCCAGGCCGTGTTGTGGCGGACCGCGTAGGAGAGGAACAGTACCGAATCGCGCGCGGGGGGACGAACTCGTCGAAGCCTCCCGAGGTGGAGAGGACCGCACGAGGCCACCTCGACGGAGGTCCTCGCCAGCGTGCGTGCGAGGGCCTTCTGCATCGATTCCGACCACGCCAGTACGTGGGTAGCCAGACGCTTGTCCCCGGGGACCGCGGACCCCTCCATGCCGTGGGCGACGACCACTACCGGGATTCCGGCTGCACGCCCGTAAAGGGCCAGGGGAGCGAAGTCGAGGGAGGTGTCGTAAGGGGTTACCACGGCCGATGCACCTGCACGGGCCACGGCGTCCCTTGCGGCCAGGACTCGCACGCAGACCTCGGGCAAATTGCGGGCGACGACCCGCGAGATGGGCCCCACAAGGGAGGGGGTCGCGTCGCTGCCGGACAACCGGAACGTCCAAGGGGAGACGGCTTCGGCCAGCAGGCAGCGGGTGCGCTCCTCGAGGTCGGGGTCTTCTAGGTTGTCCCGACGTCCCTGCGCGTCCCTCGCGTCCGATTTTCTTCCGGTGGGCAGGCTGGAGCTTGGCCGGCGGGGGAGGAGCTCTGCCAGGGCTCGTGTGGGCTCGAGAACCGGCGGGAAGCGGACGCCCTTCGCGGCGAGGCGCAGGAGGTCGTCACGCCTTGGGAGCCCCCAGGGCCACAGGACCAGCCGGAACCTGCGGGCGAGCTCACGGTGCAGATGCCCTAACGTGGCGTAATGCCCGTAGGCGACGACGTCGCCTTTCCGCTCCAGGATGTGGGTGACCAGAGAGGACGAGACTCTCAACAGCACCGACCTTGCCCTTGCGGAGAGAGATCGCTGCCGGCCCGTAGAGCCCGCCAGTCCATGGGATTCCGGAAGGGGCTGTATGTAAACGCCACCAACGGCTGCCGGGCTCGGAAGCGAAGGGAGGGGGTGCTCCTCGCCACTGCGAGTGGCGAAGGCGATCCCGGCGTACCTGGGGTCGGCGTAGGGGATGTCCGTGACCAAGTCGTAGCCGGCACCCAGGAGTTCCGTCGCGGCGACGGCGTAGCGGACGAAGGGGAAGAACGCTCCCCAAAGGAGCTCTGCCCTCATGCACGCCAGCAAGGGTACGTCTGCAAGCCTGGGAGATGCCATGGAGTCGACCGTGGCTCGCCAGTTCGAGACGGTCTCGTCGACGAGATCCTCCTTTCCTCCCAGAAGCTCGCGAAGGTCCAGCGTACCGATTCCCTCTTGCAGCGCTTCCTGCAAGAGGATCCAGGAATCTGTGACGACGACGTCGCCCGGCCGAACGTGGGCGATGCTGGACGGGTGTAGCAGGAGCAGCGCCCGGCTTTCGCTCATGAGATTCCCGTGTCTCGGTGTGGAGATTCCGGGGGCAGTGCGTTCTCGCCCTCGGCTGACGACGGCCGTCTCCACGCCGGCACCGGTACCGGGAGGGCTTCGAGGAACCTACGCCGCTCGTGGTCGGTCATGCCCAGGGCGGCGAAGGCAGTGTAGTAAGCGGCGACTCCTACTCCTCCTGAGGCGACGACGGCTGCCAGCCCTCCGAGACCGGCGACTGTGGGGCCGATCGAAAAGAGGAGCAGTCCCAGCGCCGCTGCCATCGGGTAGGCGGGCCACGACACGCGGGCCAGGTATACCTTGAGATCCGTTCCGGTCGCAGCTGCCGAGAAGTACATGAAGAAGGGGAAGCCAGCGAGGTAGGAGATCGTGGTACCGGAGACGACCCCGGCCACCCCGTAACGCCGGGCAAGCGCCACCGACAGCACGAAGTTCGCCGCTGCGATCACGTATGAGTAGACCAGAAGCAGGCGCACCTTCCCTAGACCCACCAGCACGTTGGACAGGACGCCAGTGTTGGAATTGAGGATCCAGTAAGACACGAAGATCGCTATCGGAAGCGCAGCTTCGGGAGGCGCCCACGTAGATGCGAGCGCGGGAGTGAGGGCCAGTATCGCGGTAGCCACCGGGAGGGTGACCGCGACCGCCACCCTGGACGCCTCCACCACCAGACGACGAAGCTGCTCGTCTTCCCCCTTCGCATCCAGCTCGGAAGCCACGGGGGTGATCGCGGATACGACCATGGAGTGAACGTCTCTCGGGACCTTGTGGAGGCGAGCCGCGAACTCGTAGAGAGTCACGGCAGCCACCCCCGTGGTGGTGGCTGCGACCAGGCGGTCGATCTGGTAGATGACGAGGTCGGCCAGGCCGATCATCAGGAGGACCCCTGCAAGGGACGCCATCCTCTTCCAGGCGCCGAAGGAATCTCCTCCGCCCGTCACGATCTCGGGAGCCTTCCTTCTGGCCAGGTGACGAGAGACGAGTCCTCCGAGCAGCAAGCACCCCATCGTGGCGGCCATGAGCCCCGTCGGTCCGTGTCCCGTCGATACCAGCCAGACCTGGGCGATGGCAGACGCTGCCGTCACGCCGAGGGATACCTGGCTCACCAGGTCGTAGCGCTGGAAGCCCCTCAGGGCATGGTCGTAGGTAAGCAGCGGCCAGCTGAGCAGCGAAGCGAGCCCCGCCACCACCAGCGTTGCCCTGGCCTCGCCGCGCAATTCGAGGGGGATTCTCAGCCAGGCGAGGGCCCAGAGCGAGCACGCGAGAAGTCCGACGGCGGCCAGGAGGCCGACTGCGGCGTAGGTCCTCAAAGTCGCCCTGAACGAAGCACCGACGGCCTCGGACTCGCCCCGGGCGGCGTGCTCCGCGATCGTCTTGACGAGGGCCGGCGAGAACGACGCGTCCAGGATTCCGAAGTACCCCGTGAATGAGAGAGCCAGAAAGTAGATTCCCGCCCGCTCGCCTCCTATGCGGTTGACGATGAAGGGAAGGAGCACCAGGGCCGCGACCATCCGGAAGACCTGCGCGAGCTGGTTCCAGAAAGTGTTTCTGACCAGCCGCCGACCAAGCGATCCGGACCGCTTCTGCGCTGCCAAGGGTCCCCGCTCGACTCCTCTAGTGCGCGTCGCCGGTACTAGCCGAGACCCCTCGAGTACCGGCCCCTCCGATGCCGCCTTCGCAACCCAGAGCTTCGAGCACCTCCTCGAGGTCGGGGCCCTCTTCGGGGCCGCGGCGGTCGCCGATTACTCCGGCGATGACCACGAGGTCCTCGGGCGTGTCCACGGTGACTCTGGCCCAGGAGCAGTCTCCTTCCAGCTCGACGGAGACGCAGTCGAACTTGGTCTGGTTCTCGGCAATATAGGAAGTCACGTGCTCACGGTGCGGGCCGGTTGCCAGGGCGTTCAGCCGCTCGAGTACCTCTCCCGACACGACCTCGACGTCGAGCCCGTCAGGGAATGTGCGCCTCAGCGTGTTGGACGCGTAATCGGCGGGGGTCCCCTCCCGCCACCAGGCAGCTACCACGGCGTCCACGACTTCGGGACAGACGAGAGGGCAGTCTGCGGTAATGCGGACCACGGCCGGCGGGCTGTCCTGCCTGTAGAGCTTCAAGAACCTCGACAGGACGTCTTCCTCGCTGCCCCGCAGGCACCGGAGTCCATGCTCCATGGCCCAGCGCTCCACCACGTCGTCCGCAGCCGAGACCGATGTCAGGACCACCGTGTCGGAGCGGTACCTGGCACGGTCGACTCTGGCGACCACCCAGTCGAGTACGTGGCGGTCCCCAAGGCTCGCCATGACCTTCCCGGGAAATCGGGTCGAGCCCATCCGCGCCTGGACGCCCACGACTGGGCGGTGTTCTGGAGGTGGACCGGGGGCCTCTGCGGCCAGGCGGTAGGGGAGGCGAGCTGGCTGCACTCAGGTCATGACTCCTCGATCGAAGTAGTCGGGCCCAACGAGACCACGGTGCCCGATCTAGAGGACGACTCCACGGCCTCGACTAGGCGCAGGGTTTCCAGTCCCTCGCGGGGGCCGGGCTCCGGAGCCTCGCCTTTCTCCACGCAGTCCAGGAAGTAAGCGACCTCGGCGACGTAGGACCTTCCCAGGTCGGCCGGGATCTGCTCGGTGGTCCTGCCAGCCTGAGCTCCTCCGGCTCTCGGTGCTTCGGTGGAAAGCACTCCGGTGCCCCAGTCCCACGATACCCTCCCACTCTCGCCCACTATCTCGAAGCCCCGCCGGTAGGTCGGGGAGAGCATGTCCAGAAAGTGCGAGGCGAGGGCACCTCCCTCGTGCTCGACGACAACGAAGGCCAGGTCGTCGAAGTCTCCTTCCAGGATTCCAGTTCGCGCCACTCGAGCCGTGACTGCGGAGGCGGGGCCGAGCAGCCAGGCGGCCAGGTCGAGCTCGTGGGAGGCCTCGAGGAGAACCCCTCCGCCGGTGCGCCTGTCGCCCGAGTAGGTGGTTCTGTAATCGGTGGACGGCCGCCAGAGCCTGAGGTCGTAGCCGAAGCGAAAGGCCGCGGCAACGGGCTTCCCGATGCGGTCCGAGACCAGCTCCTCTTTCGCCCTGCGCGTCGCGGTGAGGAAGCGCAGGTTGTAGCCGACCATTACGGGGATCCGGCTGCTCGCCGCCGCATCTACCACCGCCTTCGCCTCGTAAGTGCTCGTGGCCAGAGGCTTCTCGATCAGAACCGGGATCGAGCGTGTGAGGGCCTCGAGGGCGTGCCGAGCGTGCAGGTGCGTGGGAGAGGCGACGATGCAGGCGTCCAACCCGGCATCGAAGAGCGCCTGCAGATCGGCCAGGACCTCGACATCGGTTCCCACCTCGGACGCGGCTCGGGCAGCTTTCTCCCGGGAAGCGTCGTACAGCAGCGGGGTGTGCCCCAGCTCGACCAGGTTCCTGGAGTGGCGACTGCCGGCCGAGCCGCATCCTATGACCCCTACCCTCATGGCCGGTAGCGCTGTTCTGGGCTGCCTGCCCCCGACAGGTGGGCCAGCAGTTCGGAGGCCACCCTGCAGGCCCCTTGCCCGTCCACTGCCTGTGGACCGGCCCTGGCCGTCTCGGCGAAGAGCCGTGGGTTCGAGGCCAGGCGAGTGACTGCCGTGACGATTGATTCGGGCGACGGCTCCGCCTGGAGCATCGCCCCGGCCCGGCTGAGACCGACGACGTTGGGGACCTGGTTGGGACGGAGAGCGACGCCGACGGCGGGACGGCCGGCCCGTGCCGCTTCGAGCGACGCCACGCCTGCTGCGGTCACCACAAGATCGCTTTTCTTCAGGAAGGAGAGGTAGGCCTCCGGAGGGGCGAGTCCCTCGATCTCGACCACCTCAGCTTCTGGCAGCGCCTCGCGCAGCGCTGCGGCGGAGCGAGCGGTGAGGTCGCCGCTTCCGGCCGACCCGAGGTTGACGAGCACGGTGCGGGGAGGGAACGACACCGGAGGCCCTTCGAAGTCCCAGAAGGGGGACGTGAGGAGTGCGTAGTCGGCACCGACGAGGACCTTCTTTGCGCACCTCGTATAGTTCGACTCGCTCGCTCCGGGAGAAGGGTCCACGAGGAGGGGGACCGAAATTGGAGGTGGATCGCCATCGACTACGGCCAGGGCGGGGTCGAGTCTGGTCCACTCCCCCTCGGTTGCGCTGTACGAGTCGATCGCCGCCGCGTCGAAGACCCCACGGCAGGAAGCCAGGTCTTCGGGCGTCAGCACGGGTCTACCAGCGAGGGACGCAGCGAGGGAGGTCGAAGCGGAGCTCTCGTCCCCCTCAGCTCCCCCACCCACCAGGGCGACGGCGAACCCCGATGAGAGTGACGACAGCGCCTCGCCCAGTGCCACCATCCTGCGCAGGTGCCCGGCGCCTGCCCCTTCTCCGAAGTCACAGGCAAGGACCGTGCGTACCGGGTAGTAGTCCTTCCGTTGCGGTCTGGAGCCCGAACCGCAGCTGCTTCTAGGAAGGGCTCGCTCCCTTTCGGAAGGCCTACCGGACGCGGCGCGCCTCTCGAGCCTGTCGAGGACCACGCCCGCGCTGCTGGTCACCCTGGGCGTCTCGGGATCAAGGCCGTAGCCGGCGGCTTCGAAGGCTTTCCGAGAGGCACGGTTGTCCGGTCTTATCAAGGCGACAAGCCGGGTCGCCCCGAGGGCCTCTGCTACACGCGAGCCGAGTGCGATGGCGACCCGTCCTATCCCCTCGTTCCGGCGAGACTCGGTCAATCCGACTGCCACCTCGTAGGTACCCGGATCGTCAGCTAGGGGGTCGAACCGCAGGTATCCGGCTCTCTCGCCGTCGCATTCGACGATGGTAATGATCGAGCCTTTGCGGAGCTGGTGGTCGAACCAGAGGAGGTGGGTGCGCCAGTCGACTCCCGATCCGGACGCCGATGCCTCGACCACAGCAGGGTCGTTCCGCAGCTCGAAGAGGAATCGGAGGTCGTCAAGGGTTGCCCGCCTCAATGTCACGTCAGCTGTCATCGCCTCGGTCCCTTTCTCAGGACAGGGCTCCGGTCGTGACTCCGGCGGCAGCGAAGGTAATTCGGCTCCACCCCGTTCCGGTTTTCCAGCAGGGGTTCGCAGCCGCCGTCCTCCTCAAATGCAATCCCGAGTTATCACCTCGTCGGCGGCGATGTCCCGCTTCGCCGTCCTGCCGACGACCCAGTCGATGTACTTCGGCTTTATCCCGTACCCCGGGCGCTTCACCGTGAGCATCTCGCGGGTGATCACCGTGCCCTCAGCGATGTCGGTGGCAGCAACGATGCTGCGCCTCGCCATGGTGTACATCTCCCCTTGCTCTTCCTGGGTCGGGCCTTCCTTCCGGCCCTCGCCCAGAGCGGCCTGCGCGTCCCTGATCCCCGAGACCATGGCTTCGAGTTCCTCCGGCTCCAGGGCGAATGGGTGGTCGGGTCCCTCGAGCTTCCTACTGAGTGTGAAGTGCTTTTCCAGAAGCTCGGCACCGAGGGCAGCTGCGGCTATCGGGACCGCAATTCCCAGGGTGTGGTCGGAGAAGCCGACCGGGACGCCGAATGCCCGCCTGAGGGTCTCCATGGCACGCAAGTTCGCCGACGCAGGAGATGCCGGGTACGCCGAGACGCAGTGCAGGAGGGCGACCGTGTCGTTTCCCTCTTCGTCGCAGACTCTCAGGGCATCTTCTATCTCTCCCAGCGTGGCCATGCCTGTCGACAGGATTAGAGGCTTTCCCGTCGCAGCGCACCGCCTCACCAGGTCGAGGTCGACGAGCTCGAACGAGGCGATCTTGAAAGCAGGAACACCGACCGCCTCGAGGGATTCCACCGCCTCGAGGTCGAACGGCGAGGAGAACCACGTGATCCCGAGGGCAGCTGCGTGAGCGAATAGTTCGGGCTGCCACTCCCTGGGGAGGGCAATCCGGTCGAGGAGGTCCGCCGGTGCTTGGGGGGTGAGCTCCTTCAGATATTCGAAGGGAGGCGTGAAGCGAGAGTAGAGCCTCTTGCCCGTGTATGTCTGGAACTTGACGGCGTCCGCGCCAGCCGAAGCCGCCACCTCGATGAGCTGCCGGGCCTGGTCGAGCTTTCGGTCGTGGTTGGCCCCTGCTTCGGCGATCACGTAGCAGGGCGCTCCTCCTCCGACTCGACGCCCTGCTATCTCGAAGCTCTCCCTCATCCTCTTACGGCTCCACAGCTCCTCCCGAATCAGGATATGCCGGCACGCAGGAGGCGGGTCACTTCCCGATTCGGTCCGCCGAGGCTACCTCCAGGATCACGCACGGCTCGTCGCTTTCGACCCACCCGTCGTGCCCCGGGGTGATACGGACGAGGGTACCGGCACCTGCCGTGACGGTGGTACCGTCTTCGAACTCGAGGCTGAAGGTGCCGGAAAGAATGAACCCGACGTGTTCCACGTAGCACCACCTGGATCCCGACCGGGAGCCGATGCATTCGGACCACCTGAACCCGGGTTCGTAAGTGACCCTTCCCAGCGTGTGGCCACCCGCCCGTACGACCTCGATGCGTCCGCGAGGAAAGGTACGTACCTCGTCAGGCTCGTCGAAGTTCTTCGCCTCCGGTGGCTGGATGAGATTGGGCCGCTCGCTGCCATAGCTTTCGGACCGTCCTGCCTCGTTCGTCACGTAGGTTCCCTCCGTGCTGCTTGCCTTGCTGTACCCCTACCTGAGGTGGCCCGCCTGCGGGTGTGCTAGCTGGCGCCGGCTCGCGGCCCGGGACCCCCTCCCGCCGGATCGACGTGCGGCTGAGTCGGCCTCGACAGGGAAACTGGCTCGAGAACGCCACCCATTGCTGGACCGCCGGAGAACAATACTAAGCTGGGTTAGACCTCAGTCCGGACGCGAGGCGACCAGTTGGACGATTCTCCTGACCACCCAGGACGGCTCGAGTACGCGCCGGATACAGCTCCGGAGGCGCGCCGCGCACTCGCTCGACCGACGCCGGGCGCTGGTGGGGCTGCTTACAAACTGTACCTCCCTCGTCCACCTGCTCTGGCGTGGGCACTATGGATATGGCTTCTGGCCTCGGCCTTCCTCCTCGTGGTCCTCGCCGTAGAGGCATATATCCGGGTCTTCCAGATTCCCGACGGGGATCTCGACCGCTACCGCTTCGTGCCGGGCCCCATGGGTCCGAAAGCGTGGGCCCTCATGGGGCTCGTCCTGGCGCTCAACCTGCTCAGGCTGTGGGTGGTGGTGGCGGCCCTCAGGGCTCCCCAGGCCGCCACCGCGCTGCGAGCCGGCTGGATCGTGGTTATTGTCAGCTCGCTCTTCCACGCTGGAGACTATCTCTTCGGTATCGCCGACCGCCCGATTTCGGGTGGCGCGCTTGCCGTGACGCCGGCACCGCTGGCTGCTGCGAGCGTTCTGGCCCTGGTGCTGTCACTCCTCCCGGCGGCGGTCAGGTGGGTGTGGATACCGCCGGAGATCCACGTTCCCGACTGGACCTACTCTGAGTCGTCCGATCGGCAGCAGCCGTCAGCCGGGCAGGGAGCCGAGACAGCAGACACCGCCCCCGCGCCCGAGATTCCCTCCGGTCAGGAGTCTTCCTAGAAGACTGAGCGCATCGGCTCTCCTTCGAGGAATCGCTCGGGCTCGCCCGAGGCGATCGCCTCCGCTACGACGTCCAGGCTCTCGTCGACTGCCTGTACGGTCAGGTCGATGTCCGAGTCGGTGTGCGCGTACGACAAGAAGAACGAGCCGTTGAAGAGGACCTCTCGCCTCGCCAGCTCCTGCTGGAAGATGCTCTTCAGCACCAGGTCTTCGCCGGTGCCGGCCCTCTCTGGAGCCGGGGAGGCTGGACCCGGCGCAGCTTCGGCCGAGTCCGGCTCCGCGGGGAAGGTGACGACCGTCCTGGGTGGCTCGCCTCCTACGCGGACCCGCTCCGCCAGCCCCTTGCGGGCGACCGCCTCGCCGATCGCGGTCCCCAGGCGTCGTCCCTGGTCCCAGATGTACTCGACGACCGGCTCTTCGTCCAGGACCGCAAGCACCGCTCTTGCAGCCGCCAGCGAAAGGCAATCCCCGCCGTAGGTCCCGGAGACGAAGATCTCCTCGCATACTTCCATTACCGAGCGGGGACCGCACACCGCCGCTATGGGCATTCCGTTGCCCAGGGCCTTGCCCAGTACCGTGAGGTCCGGTACCACGCCGTAGCGCTCCTGGGCCCCGCCCCTGGCCCACCTGAAACCGGTGATCACCTCGTCGAAGACGAGCAGTGCGCCGTGCGATCGCGCCATTTCGGCCACTCCCTCCAGGTATCCCGGAAGAGGCGCCTCGGCAGTGGCAGGCTCGATCATGACTGCGGCGACCCGGGATCCGCACTCCTGCATCACGGCCTCGAGGGAATCGAGGTCGTTGAATGCGAACGGTACGGTCAGCTCCCTGACGGCCTGGGGAACTCCAGCCGCACGAGAAGTCACCCCTGCATAGAAGTCGTGCCAGCCGTGGAACCCTCCGACGGCGACCAGGTCTCGACCCGTCCTTGCTCTGGCAATACGGACTGCCGCGGCGCAGGCCTCCGAGCCCGTCTTTACGAACTTCACCATCTCTGCCGATGGGACCGCTTCGACCACCGCCTCGGCTGCCTCGACCTCTACCCTTGCCGGGAGGCTGAAGAGGACTCCCCTGGAGAGTTGCTCGGCTACGGCGGCGTTCACGACAGGGTGGTTGTGGCCCAGTAAGACGGGTCCGAGCGACATGGGGTAGTCGAGGAATCGCCTGCCTTCGACGTCCACGACCCAAGCCCCCTCAGCCGATTCGATGAACAGCGGCACCGGCGAGGCCCCGCTGGCCTGCATGAGGTACGACTTCGAAAGCGTCTGGGAGCCATGCGGCGTCACCGATATCGCCCTCTCGAGAAGTCGTGCCGTAAGAGTCTCGTTTCGCTCGAGCCCGTAACCCATGTCGGTCCCTCCGTCGTGCGGGAGCAGCGCCTGAGTGGCAGGCACGGGACAACTTACACGAACACCGGTTCGCATCCATTCGGTACCGGTCTCGCCCGATGGCTGCTGCCAGCCGCCCGCGCAAAGTTCCGTGTCGTAATATCTAGTAATTGCTCGGAGCGGCAGAAATCCGAGGGCCCGCTCTAGGCGACTAGACCTTCTGGCCGAGCCGATAACTTACCGGGAGTGCGGCTCGAGGGGAGGACGTAATGACGAAGCCTCTTGCGGGCGTACACGAGACGGACGGGCAGACGCCTCGTCTCCCGGACCGGTACGCCTGCCCAGGCCGCGACGAGAGTCTCCAGCACGAGCAAGCGAAACAGCCAGGACCACGGGGTGAACGCGGGTCGGGGAGTGGAAGAGCCTGAGGACGGTGCGGCCGAAGATGCAGCCGAGGTGGGGGACGAGGAGTCCGGGCTGCGCAAGGGCGACCTGAAGCTGTTCCTCCTCTACCTGCTGTCGGAAGGGGCCCGGCACGGCTACCAGCTTCTGAAGGACATCGAGAGGAAGACCGGCGGTGCCTACAAGCCCAGCCCGGGGATGCTCTACCCGAACCTCGCTGCGCTGGAGGAGGCAGGATACGTCAAGGCCGAAGAGGATGAGGGCCGCCGCGTCTACTACCTGACCAGGGCCGGGAAGGGAATCCTGCACCACAAGCGGAGGCGTGTCAGGGAGGCAGTCCAGCGAGTCGAGCGGCGCAAGCTGAGCCCCCAGGAACGACGTAGGTCCAGAGAACTGGTCGGCGAGCTGGAAGAGGACCTGGCCGAAATGACGAGAGCCGTGATCAGGAGAGCGAACCACCTAGGACTGAACCGCACAGGCCTGCGCCATATCAGGAGGGCGCTGGAGCGGGCACGGGCGGAGATCATGAGCGCCATCGACGAACTGGAGGAGGAGCTCTCGGCCGGTTCGGAGGAAGGGGACAAGCTGGCCAAGGACCGTTGACTAACGCGATATATCGCGATATAGTGACTCGGCATGCCGGGTCCCGACTAGGAGGTTCGCAGATGGGTTCGGGTACAGCGGTGGATGAACGTGTATTTCCCTCCTTCGAACAGCGCCTCGCCGGCTCCGAGTGGGTCCTTGGAGTCGACGGTCTTTTCGACGCTGCGCTCCAGTGGCGGGCGCAGGCCGAGCTGCGCCGGCCCGAGCTCGAGCGGCGGGCTCGCCGGCTTATAAGGGAACTGCCAGCTCTCGGGGACGCCGGGCGTCTCGCGAAGATGGGGGTCGAAGCGGGCCGAGCTCTGGCCACGGTCGCTGTCACCGAGGTCGCTCCGAGAAAGGCGCTTGCGGCACTCGGCCTCGAGCCTCCCGGCGACTCAGGCTCTGCCGAGGCAGTGGCCCACCAGGCCCGTGACGCATTCGTCCGCCTCGGTCCGACCTTCGTAAAGCTCGGTCAGGTCATCGCCTCGGCCCGTGGCGTCCTTCCCGACGGGGTGGTCGAGGCGTTCATGCCGTGTCGAGACGAGGTCCCCCCCTTCGACTCCGAGCGCCTCCCCGAAATCATCCGCGACGAGCTCGGAGCGGACCCGGACGAGATATTCGACTCGATCGAAGAAGACCCCCTTGCTGCGGCATCGGTCGCTCAGGTCCACGCAGCGCGCCTCGCCGACGGGCGGGACGTGGTGGTGAAGGTCTTGCGCCCCGAGATCCAGCGGGTGATCGAAGCCGACGTCCGGGTCCTCTCGCGCGTGATCCTCTTGCTCTACAGGATCGCACCCAGCCTCGAGCAGGCAAACTTCCACGGAGTCCTCTCGCTGTTTGCCGAGACGGTACTGGAGGAACTCGACCTGCGTCTGGAGGCGGACAACATGGTCGACATAGCCACCGGCCTCGAGGCTCTGGGCGCAGAAGACATAGTGGTCCCGCACCCCATACCAGGGCTCGTCGGTAGGCGGGTCCTCGTGATGGAGCGCCTCTACGGGCGGAGGTACAGCGAGCTGACTCCTCTCGAGCGCTCCAGGTTCGACACGCCGTACCTCCTGCACGTGGCGATGAGGACGGTACTGGAAGGAGCAGCCGTCGCCGGCATCTTCCACGGAGACCTGCACTCGGGCAACGTCTTCCTGCTTGAAGACGGCAAGTTCGGGCTGATGGACTTCGGAATCGTCGCCAGGATGGACGACCAGAAGAGGCGCTCGCTCATAGACCTGATGCTCGCCGTCGCAAGGGACGACGCCGCAGGGATCATAGATGCGTTCATCGCCTTCGACACCTTCCCCCGGGGGGTGAGCCGCGAAGAGCTGCTGGCCGAAATCGAGGCTACCTTCGCCCGACGGCGTCGCGAGAGGGACTCGGTGAACCTCTCGGACTTCTCCGAGGGAATGGCAAGGGTGATCCGCGTCTTCGCCTCGCACGGCGCCAGGGTCCCCAAGGACCTGGTGCTGTTCCTCAAGAACCTCATCTACCTCGGTGAGGCGGTGCAGGCTCTCAACCCCGACGTCGACCTTCGGTCCGAAGTCGGCACCCTGTACGAGTACTTCCTCTCCAAGTACTCCGAGGAACTCCGCCGCATGGGGGCGATTTCCTGATGGCCGGTCGAGGCGGACCCCCCACTGAGCGTCCGAGCCGAGCGCGCCTAGAGGCTCGCTAGGCTTTCCGCTCCTCGAAGAACTCCTCGACCGCTGAGACGACCGCAGCCCTCTCCTCCTCGGACATACCGGGGTATACCGGCAGGGATATCTCCCTCTCGTAGAAGGCCTCCGCTGCGGGAAGAGCCCCTCTCGGGGGGGCGGAGTGGGCCTTGAAGAGCGTGTGGTAGTGCAGCGGGATGTAGTGGACCTGAGGACGGATCCCGCGGGCCAGGAGGTGGCGGAAGAGTGCACCACGCACTTCGGGCCTCTCGACTGTGGCCGGGTAAAGGTGGTAGGCGTGCCGAGACCCCTCCGGGGCACGGGCCGCAGGCGATATCCCCTGGATCTCGGCCAGCCTGCCGTCGTAGAAGCGGGCGACCTCGTTGCGCTCGAGGATGAAGCTCTCCAGCTTTCTCAGCTGCGAGCGGCCTAGAGCACACTGGAAGTCGGTGATACGGCCGTTCAGCCCCAGTGTCCGGACGTCGTAGAGCCAGGGCTCCACATGGTCGAGGGGCTGGATGCCGTGGTGCCTGAAGCGCCTCGCTCTCTCTGCGACCTCCGCGTCGTTGGTGAGGAGGGCACCCCCCTCTCCGGTGGTGATCGCTTTCACCGGGTGGAAGCTGAAGACGGCCGCGTCGGAGTGCGCGCAGGCCCCGACCCTGGTTCCCCCATAGTGGGCGCCGAGCGCATGTGCGGCGTCCTCGATCACCTTGATCCCGCGGGACCGTGCAACCTCGGCGATCGCCTCTACCGGCGCGGGCAGCCCCGCGTAGTGGACGACCATGACCACAGCGGTCCCTTCGGTCAGGGAGGCCTCGAAGGCTTGCGGGTCGATGTTGCCCGTCTTCTGGTCGACGTCGACGATGACGGGGCGCACGCCGTTGGCGACCAGGGCGGTTGCGGTGGCGGCGAAGGTAATGGCAGGGACTGTTCCTTCCGACCCCGGCTCGATCTCGAGCGCATGCACCGCTGCCCACAAGGCCGAGGTGCCCGAGGCGAAGCAGACGGCGAAGGCCGCGCCGCAGGCCCCGGCAAGGTCCTCTTCGAAGGCCGCCACTTCAGGGCCCTGGGTTATCAGGTCCCGCTCTAGTACCTCCGCCGCGGCTTCGACATCGTCGGGTCCGATCCTCTGCCTGCTGTACGGGATCGGGCGATCCATCGGGATTGGTCAGATGGAGGCAGCGATCGCGCGGATCTCGTCGACTCCCAGCCGCTCGGGGTTGGAATCGGACGAGTAGACGAAGCCCTCGGGAACCGGCTTGCCCTCCGGCCACGGCTCGAGGGGGCGCCAGGAAGGCTCTTCGGGAAGGATGAGGAACCTGTCTTCCAGCTCGATGGCGTGCCGGGCCTCCTCGGCGGTGAGGAGGACCTCGTGCAGCTTCTCACCGGGGCGCAGTCCCACTTCCTCCCTCGGGACTCCGGAGGCGACCGCTTCCGCCACGTCCACCACGCTCACGGTGGGCAGCTTGGGAATGGAGACCTCGCCTCCGCGCATCTGCTCGATGCAGGAGAGCACGAAGTCGACGGCCTGGTCCAGGGTGATGAGGAACCGGGTGGCTCTGACGTCGGTTATCGTCAGTCTACCCTCCTCTGCCTGCCGCCTGAAGAGGGGGATCACCGAACCAGAACTCCCGGCGACGTTCCCGTAACGGGCACAGGCGAAGCGGGTGGGCAGGTCGCCCGCGTAGGCGTTCCCCCGGCAAAACAGCTTTTCCGCGCAGAGCTTGGTGGCGCCGTAGAGATTGGCCGGTGCTACCGCCTTGTCGGAGGAGATCGCCAGGACCTTGGAGACGCCTGCGTCCAGCGCCGCACGGATCACGTTCTCCGAGCCGATCACGTTGGTCTGGACCGCTTCGAAGGGGTTGTACTCGCACGCGGGGACCTGCTTGAGGGCAGCCGCATGCACGACGACGTCCACTCCGCGGAACGCCCGCCTGAGACGGTCCACGTCCCTCACGTCGCCCAGAAGATAGCGGAGGCGGTCCTCGTCGGGATACTGCTGCTGTAAGTTCCACTGCTTCAGCTCGTCTCGGGAGAAAACCCTGAGGGCTTCCACGTCGAATCTTTCGAGCACTCGCTGGATGAAGCGGCGCCCGAACGACCCGGTGGCCCCCGTGACGAGTACGGTCTTGCCGTTAAGGCTCAACTTTCCTTCCTACCTCTCGTCGGCATCCGAAAGAGTAGCGCAGAGCCTCCAAGTGCAGGCCCCCATCTCATCTTGCAAGTGCCTCGAGGTATACCGCCTCCCACGACCGGACCATGTCCTCGACTCCGAACCTGGCGAGGGCCTCCTTGCGAGCGGCCACGCCCAGGTCGCTCGCGGCCTCTCTGTCTTCGAGGAGGGTCTCGATGAGGTGAGAGAGCGTGTCGGGATCCCCAGGAGAGGCTAGCAGGGCGCTCTGCCGGTGGCGCACGGCCTCGATCACTCCTCCCACTGCGGTGGCCACGATGGGAAGTTCCCAGAACATCGCCTCGACGAGGGCACCCGGCATTCCCTCCCACAGCGAGGGCATGACGAATACCGAGGCCTCGGCGAAGTAAGGCGAGGGGTCCTCGACTTCTCCAACGAAGGCCACTCTGTCGGCGATGCCCAACTCTGCGGCTCGGCTCTCGAGAGCTTCTCTCAGCGGACCGTCTCCGACGACTGCCGCCTCCCATGGGACGCGCACTCCCTGTAGCGCTTCGAGCAAGTAGGTGTGCCCCTTTGCTACGTGAAGCCTTCCGACCGACAGGACCAGAGGAGGATCTCTTCGCGCCCGCAACTCGGTCAGCGTCGGACCGTGCCACCGCTCCAGGGGGTCGGGGCGACCAGGGTAGACGACTCGCAGCGAAGAACGGCGGACGCGGGTCCTGCGCCGAGCTGCCTCGGCCACCGCACGGCAGTTGGCCAGGTGCAGGTGCGCCAGGCGTGCAGTCGCCAGGTCCACGAACCTTCGTTGCGGGGACATCCTGGGGTCGGTGCTCGCATATCCCGATACCACCAGGGGTACGCCGGCCAGTCTGGCGAGGGGGCGCGCGAGAGCGTTGGCGTGGAAGAGGTACGACTGGACAACCCTGGGCGCCACGTCGCCGATGATCTCTCTCAGTCGGCGCGCCGCATGGCCGAGGTCGACCACCGTCTCTGCTTCCAGAGAGACCACTTCGACGCCTGAGGACGAGATCCTTGCAGCCATCCTTCCCAGCGGCTTGATCGAGACGAAGAAGTGGTCAGCGACATCTCGGCTACGGTGCTCGAGAAAGGTCGCGACACGGGCCTCGGTGCCTCCGATGCCGGTGTCGGTGGCCACGTGGAGGATCAGCGGCCTGCCCATCCGCGCCGCTTCAGGTTCGAGTACACCCCCACTAGCTTGAGGGCGAACGCGGTCGAGCCAGTATGCCTGTATATCCCCACCCGCTCGAGGGCGTAAGGCCCCTCTCTGTGGCCGGAGGAGCGAGGGGTCACTACCGCCCGCAGGTAGCCCGCGGCTTCCACGATGGCCTTGCACCTGAAGTCGTACATGCCTCGAGGGTAGGCGAAGCTCTCGACCGGACGCCCGACGATGTCTTCCAGCTCCCGCTTCGAGCCGAATACTTCTTCGTGTATCTCGTCGTCCTGCAGGAACGGCAGCTCCCTGTGGGTCCGGGAGTGCGAGCCGATCTCGAACCCGGCGGCGTCCAGCTCCCGGAGCTGGGACTCGTTCATGTGGCCGCTGCGACCCACCCACCCCGAAGGGACGAAGAAGGTGGCAGACGCCTCGGCAGCCGCGAGCACCGGATAGGCCTCGGTGAAGTTGTCCGCGTAGCCGTCGTCGAAGGTGATGGCGGCGATTCGTCCGCGGACCCCGCGGGCTCGGAGGGATTCCAGCTCCCGCAGGCTCACGAGTGCGAACCCCCAGCGCAGCATCCTCTCGACCTGTCGTCTGAAAGTCCTGGGGGACACGCACAGAGGCGAGGTGTCGTCGTCGGAGATCCTGTGGTAGGCGAGGATGCGGTACACCTGAACCCCTAGGGAACGGTCTCCAGCCAGAGCTGGTAGGCGAGGACCAGCCACACGGTCCGTGAGAGATTACCCGAGGGAAGCTTTCCCGTGCCGAACCGGGAGACGAGCCCGTCTACAAGGGCCAGCACTCCTTGGACGTTCCAGCACTCCTGACGCTGGAGCCGTTTGGGGTCGAGAAGGTAGCGGCCCCCTTCGCTCGCTGCAAAGCCCGCTACCCACTCGGCAAGGGGAACGGAAAATCCCTGCTTTTGTCTCGCGGCCACCTCCTGGGGGAGGAGCCTGCGTGCGATGGTGCGCAGCATGGGCTTGGACGTCCTCGTCGAGAGCAACCGCCCGGCCACCGACGCCGGCGAGGCGGAGGGCCCGGCGAGCACGGCGACACCCCCCACTTGCTCGAAGAAGACGTGGTCGAGGTAAGGAACCCTTGCTTCGAGCCCGTGAGCCATCGTCGTCGAGTCGACCTTGTGCAGCAGCCCGTCGGCTAGGTAGCCGCAGATGTCCAGGGCGGCGACCGCGGCGAGCTCTTCTGAGGACAGCAGGAACCGCTCTACCGGATCGTCCGCTACCGACCTCACCCACAGCGGGTCCAGATCGCCCCGCCTCGAACGGTCCAGGACGGACTCCCAGAGCAAGGGGGTCGCCACCGGCCACGACCGGACCTCGGGCGAGAGGATCCTTGCGCGAAGGTCCTCTGCTACCACCTCGTCGAAAGCCCGCGCTGCCGCAAGCAGGTCGGGTTCCAGGATGCGAGCGACCTTGTCTGCCCTGCGTGGCCCGGCGACGAGGCGCACCAGCGCGACCGCCGCCTTCTGCAGCGCTGCAGGAGCTGCCATCAGCGGCCTCAGTGCGAGAAACGAGCGGTACTTGTCGTAGCCGCCGAATACCTCGTCCCCGCCCTCTCCGGTGAGCACTACCTTCACGTGCTCGCGTGCGGCTCTGGCGACCGCGTAGGTGGGTATGGCTGCCTCGTCTCCGATGGGCTCGCCGTACCTGGCGGCGATCTCGAAGAGCTCCTCGTGGGATGGGAGCCGGGCCGGGACCTCCCGGTGGTTCAGCCCCAGGGACGTCGCGACCCTTCTTGCGTGCTTTGTCTCGTCGAATCCGTAGGGAGGTCCTCCACCCGGGGGTCTGAAGCTCGCCGTGAAGGCGACCAAGTCGTCTCGCCCGCACCGAGCCGCCACGGCGGCCACGACCGAGGAGTCGATCCCTCCCGACAGCAAAACTCCGATGGGAACGTCGGCCACCAGGTGCGCTTCGACAGAGTCCTCCAGGGCTTCGGCCACCTCGGAAGCTGCTAGAGGCCTCCAGTCGAAGTACGACTCGGGTTCCCACCACCGGCGGGTCCTGACCTCGCGGCCGTCGTATTCGAGGAGGTGACCGGCGGGAAGCTTCCTCACCCCCTTGTAGGGGGAGAGCGGGGCGGGGAAGTACCCGAGCGAAAGGTAAGTGGGAAGGAGTGCGGGCTCGGAGGCGAGGTCTACGAGCGGAGAGAGGGCCCCGGGCTCGGAAGCGAAGCAGATCCCTTTCTCACCGAGCTCGGCGTAGTAGAGGGGCTTGATACCGAAGCGGTCGCGGGCGAGGAGCAAGCGCTTCCCGTCGTAGAGGGCGATCGCGAACATCCCTCGCAGATGCTCGAGGAACGCGACCCCGTACTCCTCGTAGAGGTGCGGGATGACCTCGGTGTCCGATGACGAGGAGAGGCGATGTCCTTTGGACTCCAGGAGGGAGCGCAGTTCGCGGTAGTTGTATATCTCCCCGTTGAAGACCGCAACGATGTCTTTCGACTCGGAGTAGACAGGCTGCTTCCCCCCTTCGAGGTCGATGACCGCGAGCCTTCTGTTGCCGAGCGCCACCTTCGGGATCCGACGCCCCCTCGATACGAAACGCCCTTCGTCGTCGGGGCCTCTGTGCCGGAGCGACGAGAGCATTCTCCGCAGGAGCGCAGGACTGTCCGGCGGCGGCTCGAATGTGCAGAATCCCGCTATGCCGCACATCTAGTCGGTCCTCGCAGACTTCGTCGGGCCGGCCGCTCGAGCAACGTTTGCCGGTTTCCTCGCCACCACGAAGAGCGAGCTGTCCCTCGTGGTGTCCCACAGTTCCACGACGAGGCCGGCCCGATCGAACCGGCGGGCCAGGCGGCACTCCAAGTGGTAGCGGGTCGGCAGAAGCTTCCTGCCGACCACCTCGGCAAGGACCGGACTCAGGTACTGCGCAAGCTTCCTCAAGCCCCACCGCGCCTCTCGCCGCAGGATGCCGATTCGCTGGGCTGTCACTACGGCTACCCCTCCCCCCTTCAGTACTCTCGCCGTCTCTTCCAGGGTCGCGGTCTCGTCCCGGGAGTGGTGCAGCGCAAGCCTGCAGAAGACGATGTCGAAGGTTTCTTTCCTGAAGGGGATGCTGGTGATGTCGGACAGCACGAACCGGACGCGCTCGCTGAGGCCGTGCCCTTCCACGTAGGCACTGGCATGGCGTAAGAATTCCGGCGACCTGTCGGTCCAGCAGACCGTGCGGGCACCGGCCCTCGCGAAAAGTTCCGCCCACGTCCCGGGCCCGCCGGCCAGGTCCAGTACCCGAGATCCCTCGATTGTCGCTGGAATACGGCCCAGCTCGGCGAAATAGTTGCGGCTCCTGGCGAGGCGGTACTCTGCCAGGGCGTAGTCGCGGACGTCTTCTGGTTTCGACATCCTTGCCCGTCCGATTTCCCGTTCAGGATTCCGGCCCGCCTCGGCCGTCTTCTCTCTCGAGCGGCCCTCGAGCCGGGCCGCCTCGGCCGTCTTCTCTCTCGAGCGGCCCTCGAGCCCGGCCGACACCGGACGGTTCGGGCCCCGGTGGGCCTCCTGCCGCCGAGCGCCACTGGCCCGAGGTTTCGGGTAGGTCCCGAAGTCGGGCCAGCAAGAGGCACTCGTCCACGAGCTCGAGGAAGACCTCGACCTCTTTGTCGATGGAAAACTCTCGTTCGACGAAGGCCCTCGCTGCCTCTCCCATACGTGAGGCCGCGGGCCGGTCGTCGAACAGCCGCTCCAGCGCCCGGGCCATGGCATCGGGGTCTTCCGGTGGGACGAGAATCCCCGTCTTTCCGTCAATTACCAATTCCGAGGAGCCCCCCGCTGTGGTTGCCGCCACCGGCCTGGCCAATACTGCTGCTTCGAGGAGGACGTTCGGCATCCCTTCGTGCACGGAAGACAACATGACCGCGTCGCAGGCCGCCACGAGGTCAGAAAGCGGGCTGTAGAACTCGCAGAGTAGCACCCCTTCGAGACCAGCAGCCCGCTCGGCGACGGCTCGCCTGTAGGCCTTTTCGTCGGGCAGCTCGGACGAGCCCACCAGCACGAGGAAGCAGTCGTTCCTGCGGGAGAGGTGGGAGCGGCGGAAAGCCTCCACGGCTGTGAGCTGGTCCTTGAGCGGGTCGAAGCGAGCTGGCAGGCAGATGACGAAGCTGTCGGGAGCAATCCCGAGCTCGCCCAGGACCTCCTTGCGGCTCCTGGTGACCGTCTGACGTATCGCCGCAGCGGAAACCCCGTTTCTGAGGATGCGGATCCGACGCGGCGGGAGCCCGCGGCGCACCACCGCTTCTGCGACCGCTCTCGAATTGCAGACCAGGAGTTCGCCGAGAACCACAGGCTCGAGAAGCCGCTGGACAAAGCTCCTGGGGTGTGTGGTACGCACGTTGGACAGGAGGGCCGAGCCGGCCATCCTTGCGGCCGTCCCGCCCCAGAAGTTGCCGGCGAACAGGTAGGTACTGCAGCAGTCGAATCCCCTGACTAGCCTGGAAAGTCTCCAGACCAGGGACAGGTCGTAGCGGGACCTTCGGTATCCGAACCGGACCTCGAGGTCGCCGTCTGCACCCTCGGACTCGGGGCCGGCCCCAGCGACCTTGGACTTGCTGCCACTCTCGGGACCTGTCGGACCGGCAGCTACGGGGCGGCCAAAGAGATTGTCCTTCCGAGACGGCTGGACGCTCTCTGCTTCTGGAGGAGAGGAGAGGACCACGATCCGCACCCTGCGACCGCTCTCCGCGACGAGCCTCGCGATTTCTAAGACATGCCCCTCGGTTCCTCCGGGACCGGCAGTGGGGAGAAGGAATGCAACCGAAGGCTCGGCAGCAATGGTAAAGACCCGGCGCGGCACCGAGGCGGCCAGCAGTACGAATGGGACGAAGACTTCCCGGAGCCGAAATGCCGTACCCAGGTTGGCCTGTGTCAGCCCGTAGAAGAAGAGGAGCACCGCTGATGGAGCTGCGAGCGCCCAGGCGTGCGCCGGGTGGCGCCCCAGCAGCCGGCCCAACCCTCCAACGGCCAGGGCGAGTGCCAGGTACCACGCAACCTGAGCAGGAGCGAGGAAGAAGCGCGCCTCCCCAGCATAGCTGCCGAGGGACCCCTGGGGCGTTTCCCAGGGAAACGGCCGGAAGGCCACTGCGGCTGCGGTAGGAGGGAATCGTCGAAGCATGCGGAGCACAAGCGACAGCTCCCCCTGGGCTGGAGACCCGTTCTGGGATGGGGATTCGGGCGCGGAGGGGCTGGGGGCTGTGGGAGCGACCCGGGATGCTCCTTGTGACTCCATCTCCGACCGTTCGGCAAGGAACCTGGGGTCCAGGCTGTCCAGCATCTTGACGCCCAGGACCCCGTAGCCCGCCGCCCACAGGGCTGTCGAGGCGACCACGGCCAGGAGCGCTGCGGCAGGCAGCCCTGCAGGTGCCTTTCGCACGGCCCCCCTGGCCTGTCCTCTCCCGAAGTGCCCACCGGAGAGGACGAGGGCGGTCGGTACGGCGAGGGTGGCCGTTACGAAGACCACGTGCTCCCTCAGGGCAAGGAGCACGAACCAGCAAGCCCATAGCGGAGGGGCCCACACCGCCACCCTCCTTGCAAGCGATCTCTCTGCGGCCAGAGTGACGCTCAGGCCCAGACCCAGGAGCACCAGCGCGGAGACGGCCGAGTCCTTGAGCGCTGTGGACGACCAGAAGACCGAGGTCGGGAAGAAGGAGTAGGCCAGCGAGGCACGCAGGGCCGCCCGGCTCCCGACCAGCTTCTTGCCCGTCCACCAGCAAGCGCAGACCCCGAGGGCCCCGATCAGGGCAGCTGTGGAGCGGATTGCCGGAAGGGTTCCGCTGGAGCCGTGCAGAGCGGCAAGAGGCGACATGAGGTAGGCGAAGCCGTCGTCCGAGAAACGTCGAAGCCCCTGGGGACCGGTCATCGGTGCGAGGTAGGCCGGGAGCTCGTGCAGGCGGCCGAAGAGGCGCGCTGCACCCTCCAGGGCGAGCTTCACGTTCTGGGCCTCGTCGGGAAAGATCGCACGTTCTCGCCCACCTGCCAGGAGCGCGGTAGCGGCCGAGCCTGCATTCCTCACCAGCAGAGCGCCCCCGAAGAGGCGCAAGGCGGTGTACTCTCCCCCGCCCCACCTGAAGAAGGCGTAGCCGGCCAGTCCGGCCGCGGCCGTCGGCAGGAGGGCTGCAGGGCCGCCTGCCGCCAGCCCTACGGCCAGAGCACTGGCGAGCAGCAAGACGCCGAGAGGGTCTCTGGGGACCAGTGCTCCAGTCGGCGGCTCGGGGTCGGCTGAACGGCTCTCGTCGTCCAAGGGGTGCGACTTTCTCCTCGACGGAGGCAGAGGTATTCTCAACATAGCTGAATACCGACTCGAGAAACGCTCACCCCCGTCCGATAGCGTAGGAGAGAAACATCCCCGTCCGGCAGGGGGAGTCGGAGAGGCGGGCCTGGAGGTACCTGGTGGGAGAGGGCCGAGCGGTGCGGAGAGCAAATTGACCGACCCAAGTCTTGACGACGTCATCGACGAGGCGTTCACCGCAGACCTGGCTTCACTCCCCACAGCGGAGGTTCGCCGCAGGAAGGCGGCGGCCGACGCCCACGAGGCTGGCCTCTCGTACGCAAGGCGCCTACTGCAGGGCAAGATCGACCTCTTGAAGGCCGAACTCGCCTCGCGCAAGGCAGCGGACACGGTCACGGCTTCTGCCTCGCCTTCCGACATTGCACAGGCCCTGGAGCCGCGGCGCGATAGGGGATTCCGGGGCAGGTTCCCCGCCTTCTTGAGCCCGCCCGACACCGAGGAAGTGCGATCGGCAGAGTTGCTCGTCGCCGACCCGATATTCGCCAGGCTCGAAGAGGTGTCCGACGAGGAAATCGCCGAGGTAACGGAGCGGCTGGAAAGCGAGGAGCGTCGCATCTCGGGCCTGCGTAGCAAGCTGCACGAGCGGATCGACATCATAGAGGCCGAGCTGGTGCGCCGCTACTCCTCGGGTGAGGCGTCGGTGGACGAGGTGCTGGCGCCCTATGTCGAAGGAGGGAGCTGACCTCGACCGCTGCAAAGGACCACCTGCCCCCTGAGCGAGGACGTAACGCCGCTCCCGCCACCCGGACCTGACTCCTAGTCCCGCTAGCTCGGCTAGCACCGTGTGCGAAATATCACTTCAGCCTGCTTGCAATTGTTTATCATCCGTGTTAGCATCGAGCCATGCCCGATGGAGTGAGCAACCGAATGCGAGAACTCGGCGAGTTCATCAGAGAGCAGCGGCGGCAGGCTCAGCTGTCCTTGCGGAAGCTCTCGGAACAGGCCGGGATCTCCAACCCTTACCTTTCGCAGATCGAGCGGGGGTTGAGGAAGCCGTCGGCCGAGATCCTCCAGGCGATAGCCAAGGCCTTGAGGATATCCGCCGAAACGCTCTACCTACGGGCCGGCCTGCTCGACTCGGATTCGTCCGGCTCCGACGTGGTCGCAGCGATCCTCAAGGACGACTCGATAACCGAGGGCCAGAAGAAGACCCTCATCGAGGTGTACCACTCCCTGAGGATCGCCTCGTCCCGTCCCGCCGAGTTTCGAGTGGGCAGCGGAGGTAGCCTCGGCAGCGGGCCGGTCGGCGGTTCGGAAACCGCCGAGGGAGCGGAGGTGGAGGACCGTCGGGTGGGCGGCACGGAGTCGGGCGAGGATGGGGAAGTCGCCGGAAGCTTCCCGGAGGGCGAGCGTGAGGCGACAGGTTGAGGCAGCGCGCAGAGTACAGGAGGTGAGCGCGGTGAGCGGACCGAGACAGCGACTCGAAAAGCTGATATATGCGGCTGTCGGCGCCGGCGAGAGCTGGGTGGAGACGGCCCAGGAGCTGGTGAGCGACGCCGAGAAGCGGGAAAAGCGCATCGAGACTCTGGCCAAGAAGGGCAAGAAGCGGGTCTCCGCCCTGGAGAAGCGTTTCGAGGAGCGGCGCAAGCGGATCCGTTCGGAAATCGAAGAGCGGATTCCCCAGGAGCGCATCGACCAGTTGCTCGACCAGGCCCGAGAGGCCCTCGAGCCGATCGTCGCACGGATTCCGGGAGCCACGGTCGGCAGCGCCAGGGAGGAGTCGGCCAGGGGCAAGAAGAAGTCGGTGGGAGAGTCGCCGGCAGCCGAGTCCGGCCAGAAGGCTGCTTCGTAGCCTGGACTCATTCGGCCGGCAGTGCCGTCGCAAGTACAGGTGCTGCCAGCCGTGCTTCCGACGAGGGCCTTCCGCCCGGGGCGCGCGAAGCTCCCCGGGCGGTTTCCTCTTCTACCGGCCCCTGGTGGTCAGTCCGCGCCAGAAGGTGCCCGAGCCGAGAAAGTGCCGGGGTACGGATCACCTGAGCGGGGTCCGCTCTCCCGGGGTGCAGGAGCCGGGATCCATGGACGATCGTCATGCCACCGCCGACGCGTCCGCTCCCCGGGCTCAGAGGTGCCGCACCCTATGAGCGGAAATGCCTTGCGCAGCACCTCGTTAGCTCCCCGGGCTCAGAGGTTATTCGTTTTCCGTGGGAGTATGTAGCCTTGGTCCATGATCACGTTGTCGGACACGCTGGAGTCCTCCGTGGTGGGAGTGTGGCGCCGCAACGCCTTTCCGGACCTCGGACCTTTCGTCTTGCCCGAGTGGGCAGAGATCTGGCGGAGCCACTTCGGGGTCGGCTCCGAGCTGGCAGTCCTGTCGTCTACCGAGGGTAAAGGAAGCGTCCCGTGGGGAGTCTGGGCGCTCGAGCTTCACGGTGACGGCTCGCTGGAGCAGTTGGGAGGGCGAGAGGCAACCGACTACTCGGCTCCGGCGGCTCCTCGTGAGCGGGTAGAGGCCTTCGCCACAGAGGTCGCGGAGTTCCTGGCGGGCGGTGGACTGCCCTGGCGTAGGCTGCATCTCGAGGCGATTCCCGAAGACATAGGCTTCCACGGGCCCCTCTGCGACGAGTTGAGCCGGCGCGGGATCGAGGTAGCAGTGGGCTTCGACGAGGTCTGCCCGCGGCTGGAGCTCCCCTCGGATTTCGCAGAATACCTGAGCCTCTTACCGTCGAAGCACCGACACGAGGTCCGGCGGAAGCTGAGGAGGTTCGAGTCCTGGGCGGGGCGTCCCACACTCGAGCTTGCCACCGGGAAGACGCTGGAGGACGACCTCGACGACTTCTTTTCGTGGCACCGGAACTCCCGGGGGGCGAAGGCGGCTTTCATGGACTCAGGCTACGAGGAGTTCTTCAGGGATGTCGCAAGGAAGGGGGCGGAGCAGGGGTGGCTGAGGCTTTCCTTCCTGGTGGCCGGTGGAAGGCGATATTCGGCCTGCTTCGGCTTCGAGCTGGGTGAGACTTACTTCCTCTACAACTCGGCGCACGACCCAGGAGCGCGGGACCTCTCACCCGGAATCGTGCACGTGGCGCTGCTGATCGAATCGGGAATAGAGCGTGGGCTCCGCTGCTTCGATTTCTTGCAGGGCTCGGAGCGCTACAAGATGGAGCTGGGGGGCCATCCCAGGAGGCTGGTAAGTGTCGACGCAAAGCGGACTTCGGCCGCACGGTAACCGCTGGAGCGAGTCGGGCAACTTTGGTCGGGGAACCGTCTCTCGTCGCGTCGGCTTTCCTTGGGGAGCCGCAGGTCCCTCGAGGTCGTCCGTCATACTCCATGGCAAGCGAATGGTGGGGACCACCCTTGAGCGGTGAGTCGGGCGCTGTTCAGAGAATCGCGGCGATCAGCTTTCACACCTGCCCTCTGGAGCCACCCGGCCAGGGGGATGCAGGCGGGCTTAACGTGTTCGTACTGCAGCTCGGCCAGGCACTGGCGCGCCTGGGAAAGCGGGTCGACATCTTCACCCGTTGCGCTTCGGAGGACGCTCCCAAAGTGGTGATAGCTGGCCCCGGGGTGCGCGTGGTGCACCTGGAGGCCGGCCCTCCCTCACCGCTTCCGAAGTCCGAGCTGGTAGCCTACGTGGACGACTTCTGCGAAGCGGTCTTGGCCCACACGGAGCGCTGTGGATTCCGCTACGATGCCGTTCACTCCCACTACTGGATGTCGGGTCCTGCGGGCGATGCCATGGCCAGCTTCCACGAGGCGCCTCACGTCCACACCGCTCACACCCTCGAGCGAGCAAAGCGACTCGCCGGGGTTCGTGCAGACGGGGAGATAGCGGGGCTGAGAGAACGGCTCGAAGCGGAGGTCCTCGGCCTTGCGGACGTGGTCACTGCAGCCACTTCCCATGAAGCGGAGCTGCTCCTTGCCCACTACGCCGTACCGCCCGAGAAGGTGCGCATCCTCCCGCCGGGTTTCGATCCCGCCGTCTTCACCCCCGAAGGCGAACGGTTGCCACCAGGTTGGGGGGAGACGAGGGGGGAAGTCTCAGCCCTGCTCCGAAGCGACGCCCCGCTGGTGGTGGCCGCGGGTCGGATTCAGCCGCTCAAGGCATTCGGAGTAGCGATACGGGCCATTGAGCATGTGAGGCGGTCGCACCCTCGAATGCGCGACGTCGGGCTGTTGATCTGCGGCGGACCGTCGGGACCCGAGGGGGATCGCGAGCTCGAGGAGTTGCAATCGTTGGCCGCGGCTTCCTCTCGACCGGAGAAAACGGTGATTTCCGGGCCCGTAGTGAGGCGCGAGCTGGCCGCATTCATGCGCCGTGCCGACGTATTCCTCGTGACCTCCTTGACCGAGTCGTTCGGAATGGTGGCTCTGGAGGCCCAGGCGTGCGGGACACCGGTCGTGTCCAGGGCCGTCGGGGGAGCCGGGGAAGTCGTGGAGCACGGTGTGACAGGCTTTCTGGTCGATTCGCCCGATCCCGAGGATTTCGCCGAGGCCGTCGTCACGATACTTGCCGACGAAGGCATCAAGTCGTCGATGGGTCGAGAGGCAGCCGAACGCGTCAAGGGACGGACGTGGGACGAGACGGCGCGCACTGCCCTGGACGCCTACTCGCTGCCGGCCGCCTCCACGGAGTCGAGGTGCGGGGGGTCCGGGAAGTGAGTTTCGTGCACGGTAAGTACGTCGTGCTGAGGCCGGTCGAAGACTCCGACTTCGAGATCTTCTACTGCTGGATGAACGACCCCGAGATTGCCTGGTGGATGGATTACGACCGGCCCTTCTCCCGGGTCGACATAGAGGAAGACATCGCCAGGGCCCGGGCGGAAGGCATTCCCTTCACGATCCTCTTCGAGGGGCGTCCCATCGGCAGGATCGGGCTCAACCGCTTCCGCCAGCGCGACCAGGTGGCCTCTACCTACATGTTCATCGGCGAGAAGGAATGCCGGGGGCGAGGGCTCGGAGCAGACTCGATGCTGGCACTGCTCAATTACGCCTTTCGGTTCAGGGGACTGCGAATGGTAGACCTGTGGGTACTGTCCGAGAACGAAGCGGCCATCCGCACTTACCAGCGCATGGGGTTCAAGGTAGACGGCACGCTCAGGGAGCGTTCGTGGAAGTACGATCGCTGGATGGGGCACACCTGGATGTCGATCACTCGAGAGGAATTCGAGGCCTTGCCCGCAAGCAGGGAGCTGGCCCGGCCCGGCGACTGGGCAGCAGGGCACGACGGGTCGGCCGAGTGAGGTGCCGGACATCATCCTCTCCAGGACAGGGAGCGAGACCGTGAGCGAGGAGGCGAGAAAGGCTCTCAAGGACAGGTCGACCGCCGTCCTCGTCGACTACCTGAAGGCTCGGCTGGCAGACTCGGAGGACGTAGTCGCCTTCGAGTCCGACGGTCCGTACAGGCACATGGTCCGGATCTCGGGTCGCTCGAAGGACTTCCTCACCATCTGGTTCGAGGTTGGAGACCGGACCCTTTCCTACGAGTGCTACTTCATGCCGGACCCCGAGGAGAACCACGAAGAACTCTACCGGTACCTCCTCATGAAGAACTTCGAGATCTACGGGTGCCACTTCTCGCTGGCGTCGGACCACGACGTGTTCCTGACGGGCCAGATCCCGCTGGAGGCAGTGACCGAGGAGGAAGTGGATCGCATCGTCGGGTCCATCTATTACTGCTGCGATGCCTACTTCAAGCCTGCCCTCAGGATCGGGTTCGCCTCGTATTTCCGGCGGCGGGAAAGCGGCGCTGATTCTGGTAAGGAAGAGCCGGGCGAGGGCGATGCAACCGGTGAGGCTGCCGGCCAGCCTGAAGCTGTCGAGCAGTCTCTCTGAGGGACTGGGCCGTCGAGGGCTTCGTCAGCCTCTCTTGACGGCCAGGCTTGCCAGGTAGAGAGACGAGGCGGCCAGCACGGTCAAGGCGCTTGGGGGGACGTTCATCCCCAGGGCCGCAGCAGTCCCCCCGACGGCTACCGCCATTCCGAGGGCGGACGATGCTGCCAGAGACCGCCGGAAGCCCGATACCAGGTTCTGGGCTGCAGCGGAGGGCAGGACGAGCAGCGCCGAGACGAGCAACACGCCCACCGCCGGCATACCCGCAACCACCGCCATCGCTGTGGAGACCGTCACCAGCATTCCGTAGCGGCGTGCCGAGATTCCCGAGGCAGCCGCAAGCTCTTCGTCGACGGCGATGGCGACGAGGGGGCGGTAGCAAGCCACCATGAGGAGCGCGGCTGCCACAACCACGAATCCCATGAGAACCAGTTCGGAGTCGGACAGGGTTAGCAGCGACCCGAACAATACTCCGAGCACACGGGCGTTGTAGCTCCTGCTCGCTGCGAGAGTGACCACTGCCAGCGCCATGGACGCGTAGAAGATGAAGGCTATTGCCAGGTCTGACCTCCCCTGAGATTTCCAGCGGATCACCTCCACGCCGACGGCACCCAGGACGGTGAAGAGAAGGGCAAAGGGTACCGGCGCCACACCGAACAGGGTCGCCAGGGCGACACCGGCGAAGGCCACGTGGCCCAGCCCGTCACCCACCAGGGCCATGCCCCGACGCACCACGAAGGTCCCCACGACGGGGAGGGCCGACCCGAGAAGCGCTGCCGCCAGGAGGGCTCTCTGACCGAACGTCACCTCGTGTCTGCTCCAGTTTCCTTCAAGAGCGAGAGATATCCGGGCGGGAAAGAGTGGTGGTCATGGGCGTCGTCCAGGTGCCTGGGCGGAGGGCCGTCATATACCGCCTTCTCCGCCAGGACTACCAACCGAGACAGCAACCCTTCGAAGGGGCCGTACTCGTGGAGGACCACTACCACGGTCATGTTTCCTCCCTCGAAGAGGTTGCCCAGTAAATCCCGGAACTCCACCTGGGAAGGCAGGTCCACCCCGGCCAGGGGTTCGTCGAGGAGGAGGAGGTCCGGTTGGGTGGCCATTGCTCTCGCCAGCAGGACGCGTTGCTGCATGCCCCCCGAAAGCTGGCTGGCTCTACTGTTCGCCACCTCTGCCAGACCGCAGACCTCCAGCGCCCGCTCCACCGCCCGCCGCCTTTCCGGCGAGAGCCTCCTCCACAGACCGGTGCCCGGCCAGGCTCCGGTCCTTACCACCTCGCTGACGGTGGCCGGGAAGCCCGGTGAGAAGGTGAGCCGCTGAGGGACGTAGCCGATCTGCCTCAAAGCGTCAGGGTGTCCAGCGGGACGCCCCAGGACGCAAACCGTCCCGGACCTGGGCCGTATCAAGCCGAGGACGGCCTTGAGCAACGTCGTCTTGCCACCCCCGTTGGGGCCGGAGATGCCGACGAACTCACCCCTGGCGACCGAAAGGTCCAGGTCGCGCAGGACTACGTGTTGGCCGTACGCCACCGTAAGACGGCGTGTCTCGAGGACCTTGTGGTTTTCGTCGGCGCCTCCCATTCTCCCATCCCGTTCTAGGAGCAGCGCAGGGCTGCCGACAGCTTGGACAGGTTCGTGTACATCCGCGCCACGTAGTCGGCTCCCTCTACTTCCCCCTCGATCGGGTCCAGGACATCGACCTGAGCCCCGGCCTCGCGAGCGACCTGCTCCATGGCTGCAGTCCCTGCTTCGGGGTCGGCAAAGACGGTCTGTACACGGTCCGACCTCGCAGCTTCGACTGCGGCTCGCACGTCGGCAGGCCTGGGTTCTGCCTCGGGGTCTGCGCCGGTGACGGCGACCTCTCTCAGTTCGTACCGCTCTGCCAGGAAGTGATAGGCGGAGTGGTACACGACGAGCGTCCTCGAGGCGCAACCCCGGAGCGAGTCTTCGAAGCTGCGGTGGAGCCTGTCGAGTGTCGAACGCAAGGTTTCGAGGTTCGAGTCGAAATACTCGGCTTGGGAGGGGGCGGCTTGGGCCAGTACGTCCCGCATCACCGATGCCCCTCGGGCCACCAGTACCGGGTCGAGCCAGAAGTGCGCCTGAGCGGAGTCCTCCTCGGATGATTCCACCATGGCCCCGGCCTGGACTCTCAGGAGAGGGAGCTTTCCCACAGGCCTAGAGGGAGTGTCTTCACGGGATGCCGCGCTCCGAGAGATGTCCGATGCCGCAGCAGGCGTAACGGATTCGGCGTTTCGCACGGAGTCGAACAGGTAGAGGACCTTTCCTTTCCTTGCACCGCTGGCCTCGAGTGCGCTGTCTACCGCAGGCTGGGCACCCCTGGAAAGCAGCACCACGAGGTCGGCTTCGCCGAGTTTCGACAGGGCGGCGGGGTCGAGCTCGGCGTCGTGGAGGTGCGCTCGTGGAGCCAGGAGGTCTGCGACCCGTACTCGGTCTCCGCCAATCTGCTGGGCCATCCACTTGAGGATGTAGGCCGAGGTGGCGACCGACACGGCCGGGCTCGCAGCACCTGTCTCTCCCGGTCCGTCCCGCTGTGGCCTGGTGCACGAGAGGGACACGATCAGGGCGAGCGCTGCGACCACGAAGACCACGGTGGCGGGCCACCGGTGTACCCATCCCGTACTTGTCCTGGATCCAGGCCGGGGGTCGGCGGCCTGGGTGCAGGCCGACTGACTGCTCGCCTTCATTGCGGCTCCTGTCCTGTCTGTCGCGGTCGCTTACGGCCGGTGGCGGCCGAGGTCCTCGAGACCCGCTCCTTGTCGCGAGAAGCGCCCTGGCGCCCGGGCTTGCGTCCTTCGCGGCCACCAGCCGTGGGCGACCCCTTGACGCTTCGCCGCCAGGCGTCCCGTAGTTGCCGAAGTTCGGCCTCCGCCTCCGCCACGGCTTCCTCCGCGGCGGAATCTCCGACCAGCTCTGCGAGCTCCAAGACCGCAGCCCGCTCCGACCCCTCCATCGCAACCTTCAGTGCGGTCGCCGCGGTCCAGTCTTCCTCGGTTCCGAACTCTCCTTCCCGCAGTGCCGCGTCGGCGAGTCTCGTCGCCGCTCCTTTCTCGCCGGCAGCGAAGAGCATGGCGGCGCAGTAGACCAGGTTGAAGTCGGGGATATCCAACGCCCTCCTGTACTGAGAGACGGCGTGTCTGAGAGCCTTCGCGTCTCCTCTGTTGAACGCCAGCTCGCACTCCAGGTAACAGACTCTGGGCGGATCGGAACCTGTGCTCCGGGCTTCCGAAATCCAGGCGGCAGCCTCGCTCAGTCGCCCCTCCATCAAGCACAGTTCCGCCAGCTCGAATGCAGCTGCAGCGCCAGCTCCCAGGTAGGCCGCCTCGTCCAGCGCCCGTCGGGCACTTTCGAGCTTGCTCGAACGGGCGCGACCGTCGTCCTCTTCCTCAGCGTCTGCCATCAGCGCACGGGCCAGTGCGATGCGGGCTACTGCCGACGTCGGATCTCGTCTGACCCAGGAGAGGGAGGTGGAGAGGTCCGGTTCACCCTCGTGCGGGTCTACGCCGCCCCGAGCGGACTTCCGTATGGCGTGGAAGAACCTGGCAATGCCCGACGGACGAGCGGGAGGAGGCCAGGCGTGCTCGTCGTCCTGGCCACTCGACAGGGCTTCGAAGGCCGTCTCGACTCGCTCGAGGGGGACCCTGATGCGGAAGAGGTCGTCTTCGGTCGCGCCTTCCGGTTCCCTGCGCACCTCGATTCCCGCCCCCTCGAGACGGACCTGGAGGCGTTCGGCCGAGGGGGCGCTCAGGAACCTGGAGATGGTGACCCACGAAGGAGCGTGAGCCAAGGCACTTCCTTCAGGACGGCAAGAAGCAGAGTATATGGTCGCCGGTACGGCCGATACCGCCGGGACCTGGCGCCCTGTCGTGTACCGAGGGAACGGGCCGGGGGCATGGAAAGCGAAGCTACCACACGAACCAGACGCCGGCTGCGGCATAATATTCCGCCTTGCAGGCGAATGGAACACGTGCCGAAGGCGAGTCTTTGCTCCCTTGACTCGAGGGGCAGGCGGCCACAAGCCCCAGCCCGATCGAAGGGACGGCCGGTCGCGGCCGGCGGCCGGCACGCCGGAGCCCGGATGTCTTCGCTGGTAGGGGTCTGGGCGTGCGTCTCGCTCGTCGTGGTCGCCACCAGCTGTACGGTCCCCGACTCCCGTCCGACCGGCGACAGGTCGGAGCGCTCGCCTGTTCCTGCCGCGAGCTCCTCGCCGGATGGTGCAGGGTCCGCAGTGGGGCCCACCGGAGCGGCAGGCCTGTCGGGTTCCTTCGAATACGTGGTGGTGCGGGCTGTGGACGGCGACACCATCGACGTCCGCCCTGCGGCGGGAGGAGCGGTCATCCGGGTGCGCTTGATAGGCGTAGACACTCCGGAAACGGTGGACCCCCGGCGCCCAGTTCAGTGCTTCGGAAATGAGGCTGCCCGCTTTACCTCTCGACTGGAGGGTAAGCTGGTCCGGCTCGAATTCGACGTCGAACGCACGGACGACTACGGGCGGACATTGGCGTACGTGTACCTCTCCGACGGCACGTTCTTCAACTTGCTCCTCGTCCAGGAGGGTTACGCCCGACCCTACACGGTTCCGCCGAACGTGCGATACGCGGAACTGTTCGTGGAGGCTGCAAGAGTCGCCAGGGAAGAGAAGAGGGGCCTGTGGGGGAAGTGCTGAGATTGACTCCATGAGCTCACTGCATGACTTCCAGCAGGCTGAAAGAGCGCTCGTCTTCAGGTCCGCCCGTCGGTCCCCAATCACGGGAAGTCTTGTACCGGACCGCAGGCCCCCTCGAGGAGTCGAAGCCTCGGTTCGCAAACGCGGGGATCTTGACATCGGTGGCCGGAGTCTTTAGAGTCTCGGCACTTGTGAAAGCATTCAGCCGAAGCGCCTTCGAAAGGCTCGTCCGGACGGCGACTTGCACCACGGTCGTCGCGCTCTCGCTGCTCCTCCTCACGGGGGCTCCGTCCCAGGCTGTCGTGGCCACAGGAGTAGACGGCGTCCTCCCGCAGTCTTCGGCCAACTCCAGGCTTTCCGAGAACCGACGCAAGCAGGTCGAGAAGGAAGCCGAGCTGGAGGCCCTCAAGAAGAGCGAGGCAGAGCTCGAGGCCGCTCTCTTGGAACTCGAGGGCAAGCTTTCCGACACCCGGGCGAGGCTTGCCGAGGCCACCGCGCGCCACCAGGAGATCGTGGCCCAGGTGGAGGCGGTGAGGAAGAGGATGGCTGCGACGGAGCAGCGGGCGCGCTCCATCTCGCTGGTGGCAAAGACCAGAATCGTCGAGCTCTACAAGCATCCGGACGGCGGCCTTGTCGAGGTCCTCTTGTTCTCTGAGTCGGTGGGCGAAGCGGCTCGCAAGTCGGGGCTGGTGACCAGGGTCACACGAGCGGATCGGGAGCGTATAGAAGAGTTCCTCTCGCTTCACAAGGACTTGGCAGAGGACAAGGCGGTGCTGGACGAGCTCTCGGCGGCCGCCGAGAGGGCCAAGGCCCAAATCGAGGCCGAGCAGGTGGAGCTGGAAGAGACCCAGGCCAGGCTGGAAGCGTCCAGGGCCGAGAAGGAGCGCAGGATCGAGGAGCTGATAGCGGAAGTCGATGCTCTCCAGAAGGAAGAAGCGAGAATCCAGGCACTTCTGGCACCCACTCCAGGAAGGGGCCCTGGGGGGACCGTGCCGGTGGGAGGGCGTGGCAAGTTCGGCTGGCCCGTATCGGGTCCGGTGACTTCTGGGTTCGGGCAGCGGTGTGGCTCCTCGGGTTGCAGGATGCACTCCGGAATCGACATAGCAGCTCCCGTGGGTACGCCGGTGGGGGCCTCGGCCGCGGGGACGGTGGTCGCAGCCGGCAACCAGGGTGCTTACGGCCTCACGGTGATCATCGACCACGGTGACGGCTTCGCCACCCTCTATGCCCACCTCTCGACCATCTCGGTCTCGTCGGGTCAGCGGGTCTCGAGAGGCACGGTCGTAGGAGCGGTAGGCATGACGGGCAACTCCACGGGGCCACACCTGCACTTCGAGATCCGCTACGGCGGCTCCCCGGTGGACCCGATTGCCTACCTCTAGGTCTGCAAAGGTCACCAGCCCGGCCGCGGGCCCGACAGGAGCGTCCGGACCGGCACGAGCGAAGAATGGCTTCCGCCGCTGTATTCGCCCGGTGATCTACGGGCACTCGGAAGAAATTCGCAATCCGGCGAGAATCCCAGCCAGTTCAGGAAGTGGAGAGGGGCACACCCGGAGCCACGTCCCCTCCGACCGCACCGGGAATCCACTGGTAGAGGGGCTTCTCGACGGTGACCGGTCGGTCCGAGACGAGGAGAAGCCCCCACTTGACGTTCTGGGGGGCCACGTCGTTGGCCTTGAAGGTCCCCCTTGCCTGCTTTGCGATGGCGAAGTTGCGCACGAAGGGGGAGCCTCCGGATGGGTCGAAGAAGTAGAGCGTGACCGTAGCCGGTTGCGGGTTCGGGTTGCCGACCGTTATCCACGTGTCGGCGAAAGGCCTGGTGTCGACATTGGCGATCGCCCAGGTCTGCGACTTCTTGGTCATGCCGGCCCCGTTGTGTCCGTCCCGCCAGGAGAAGTAATCGAAGTACATCGGTCGCTCGACGGCGATCGGACGGTCGGAGACGACCTCCAGTGCGACGCTGTGGTTGGGAACGTCCGAGTTGGCGAACCTGGTGAAGCGCGAGTGGGGGCCTACCGTGAAGTTGCGGACGACGACCTCACCGGTGTCGAGGAGATACCTGACCGTGACGGCCGCCGGAGCTACGGGGTCCGGATTCTGCATCGTGATCCACTCCTCGAATCCCGGCCCCGTGTATCCCTCTGCCAGATAGAAGCGGGTTCCAGGCGAGTCGATGCCGGCGCCGACGTGTCCCCCGCTCATCACTCCCAGTCCGAAGAGCGACTTGTAATTGAAGTACATGGGCCGCTCGGCAAGGAACGCGACGCCGTTGGTCGACTCGACCAGGGTCGATACCTCGGTCGGGCCGATCAACGGCCCCACCTCGAGGGTCCTGCGAGTGCCAGGTGGGACTGCTAGGAATACCGCCTTCGTGGAGCCGTCCGGCCGCATGAAGGTCACCTTCAGCTCGGCAGTTCTCGAGAGGTCCGGATTCGCAAAGGTCAGCCACTGCTCGAATCCCGGGCCCGTGTATCCCTCCGGGAAGAGGAATCTGGTCTTCGGCTGTTCGAGGCCTGCCGATTGGGTGCTACCGTCGATTCCGGACAGGCGGTAGTCGAAGAGCATCCTTCGCTCCACCGCCACCGGCCGGTCTGAGGACACCCTGGCTCCGACGTCGACGCCGCGACCGACGAATTCGGAGGCATCGACCGTCCTGGAGCGCCTAGCCCCTAACGTGAAGCTGGTCGTGACGCTTCCGCCCGGGGTGTAGAAGGTGATCGTCACCGAAGCGTTCCGATCGGTCGGATTGAAGACCTCGTAGAGGGTGTCGAAGCCCGCACCGGTGTAGCCTTCAGCGAAGTAACGCACTGTGCCTGCAGCAGACGGAGAGGGAAGCGGGAGCGAAGGTGTCTGCGAGGGTGGCGACGGCGGCGGGAAGGCCATGTCCGGTGTAGGGGAGGGGACAGCGAAGAAGTCGACCGTGAACCAGACGGTCCCGTCGTGCTTGTAGAAGACCCCGATGCCGACGAAGTTGAATGCCGGGTTCATTACGTTCTCGCAGTGGGGCTTGCTGGTGAGGAATGCCTTTCCTTCGCTTCCCGGCGGGGGCGACCCCCATGGGCAAGGCGGGATCGGGGAAGGAAGCGGGTCGCATTCGTCCGGGGCTCCGCACTGGATCAGCTGAACCGCCCGGTCTCCGAAGACTCCGACAGCCATGCCGATGTTCTGGCCGGCCTGGGTCCAGATCGGGTCGACATGCTTCCAGTCCTCGGAGTGGAACAGGCGTCCCTGAGCAGCCATGTCAGCGGAATGCTGCCTGGCGAGCTGGGTCGCACGGAGCCACAGCTTCAAGGGAGGGAGCCCCGCGGCCTGGCGCTGCCGGTTCGTGTATTCGAGCAGGCGCGCTTCGTCGGTGACGGCGTCGTAGGCGCGGGCGGTAGGGACCTGCACTACCGTCAGGAGCGCGCCAGTAAGGACGGCTGCGAGGAGCAGAGCCAGCCTGCTCGGGTACGCGCGACGATATGTACCTACCATGGTTCGCTGGTGCACTTCGACCTTCCGTGCCGGGTCGGAGTCGGCGGTGCTGAGTAGGGCCAGAGCGCTCGTGTGCCTGTCCCCAGGGCTCTCGAGGCTCTCCACCTGAATGATTCGGAAATACGGCCGAAAATCTGAAATCCGGCTCTCTGTGGTACGCGCTCACGGCTGATCCGCTACCGTGAGTGCGGGGCGGGCCCAGCGATTCTGAAGGAGGCAGGGATGCGGGTCATCGTTGCCGGTGGCGGGAAGATGGGAGAGGCCTTCGTGTCGGGCCTGCTGAGGCGGGAAGAGAACGCGCCGGACGAGATTCTCGTCGTGGAAGTCGACCCGGAGCGGAGAAGCTACCTGAAGCGGACGTACGCGACAGACGCCGTCGTCGCGGAGTTGCCGCCCAGGGAGGAGTCCGCTCGGTACGACGTCCTGCTCGTTGCCGTAAAGCCCGCCGACCTGGAGGGTCTGCTGGCCGCGGCTTCCGAGCGCGTCCCGACGACCGTGGTCGTATTGTCGATCGCTGCCGGCGTGCGGATAGCCTCGATCAGGAACCGGCTGGGCGCCGAATACAAGGTCGTCAGGGCCATGCCGAACCTGGGCGCCACTGTCGGGGCGGGAGTGTCGGCTTACGCAGCAGGGCCTGGCGTCGGGGAGGAGGAGAAGGCCGTCGCCCGCAGGATCCTGGAGGCGGTCGGTCCCGTCATCGAAGTGCCCGAGAGGGACTTGAACGCGGTCACCGCTCTCTCGGGTTCCGGACCGGCTTACGTCTTCCTGCTGGCCGAAGCGCTGGAGAAGGCAGCTCGAGAGCTCGGGCTGTCCCGGCAGAATGCGGAGCTCCTCATCGCCCACACGGTGCTGGGAGCCGGACTGTTGCTGGTCGAGGCGGGACCTCTCGCCGAGGGTGGGAGGTCGGCCTCGCAATGGCGCAGGGCTGTCACTTCCAAGGGGGGCACGACCGAGGCGGCCCTCGCGGTGCTGGAGCAGCGAGGCTTCGTGGACTCGCTGGTCGAGGCGGTCAAGGCGGCAGCTACGAGAGCTGGCGAGCTCGACACCCTGGGAGGCGCCGGCTAGACGTACTCGTCTTCCTCGTAGTACACCTCTTCCTCGTAGTACTCCCAGTCTTCTTGTGCCGCGAACCTACGGCGGCGGGACCAGGCAAGGTATACCACGACCGCGATCACGACGATTACTGCCGCCACTACGACCAGAGGTACGACGTTGGTCGACTGCTTGGGAGGGTTGGGGTTGAAGATGTCGTAGGAGATCGTCTTTTCGGAGACCGCTCCGCCGGGCCCCTCGAAGTGCCCGAAGAATTCGTACGTCCCGGGTTCGTCCACGAAGGTGAGGAACGCCATACCTCCCGGAGTGGCCGGCGAGACGTCCTCGTTGGGTTGGGACTTTCCGAAGAACGGGATCGAGATGTCGACGGGGGTGGTCAGCTCTATGGCCTGGCCTCCCTGCCCGGCGGCAGCTGCTGCACCCGTCAGGTCCAGTGTGTACTCGTATCGGTCCTCTCCCATGCTCTTGATCTTGAGCTTGACCTTTGCCAGAGCCGGGCCCGGGTCGCAGGGGACGGTGGAGGAGATGTTCAGCACGACCACCAGGGTCGCGTGGTCTCCCTCGTCTGGCGGGTTCTGGTTGATCACGCACGCCAGCAGCCCGACCGTACCGATGCCCACGACTCCGATCTTGACGTTGCCTTCCCCGACTTTGTCCTTGTCCGGACCTTGGGCGCTGGGCGTGACCCTGAATCCGCTGCTACGCAGGTAGCCCGACGTGAGCAGCGGAGCTCCCTCTTCGAGCCTTACTTGGAGTAGTACGTCCGCCGACTGGCCCGGCATGGGCTCGCCTTCGCAAGTGGTACCCGCCCTGGGGAATTGCCCGCCTTCGCAGACCTCGACGCTGAGGTCGACGTCGAAAGGCCTGGTAGCCTGGGTTTGCTGTGCAGCGGCTGGGAGACTCCCGCCAGCCATCAGCCCTATCAGCGTTGCCGCGAGCAGGAACACGAGAATCCGGCGAATGGGGGTGTTGGGAGCCGCATGGATCACGCCGCCACCTCCGTTGGCTTGATTCGGGCCTCTTCGGCTCTGTACGGTCCGGTTCGGGGCATGAAGAGTTTATACCCATCGGTAGGCCGTTGCAGGGGAGCGAGGGGAAGCGATGCCTAGGCCAGGGGCTCTGCGGATGGTGGCCCTCGTAGGTGCGATGATGTTCGTCGTCTCCAGCCTGGGAGCGTGCGGGCGCGGCCCGCTACAGCGAGACATAGTAGTCGTCACTCCAGACGGGTACAAGATCGCAGCCACCGTGTTCGGGGACGGTCCCGAGGGCGTCGTGATCGCGCACGACGAGAACTCGAACAAGGCTTTTCTCGCCCCCCTTGCTTACTACCTTTCTCGGCAGGGTTTCGTGGTGGCGACCTTCAACTTCCGCGGCTATGAAGGCAGCGAAGGCGTTCCCGATCCGGCGACGATGGACAGAGACGTGGTCGGTGCTGCTCTGTCGCTTGCGCGCAACTTCGGCGCCGAAGACGTGACCTACGTTGGCTTCGGCACGGGTGCACTCGTAGTGGCAAAGGCTGCGACAAGTCAGGACTTCGCGCCGCGGGCCCTGGCGCTTGCGGGATTGCCGCAGTCTTACGGGGTGCTCGAGGTCAGCGACGTGCTGCCCCCGCTCTTTCTGCCGAAGCTCTTCATGGTGCCGTCCGGCGACGAGGCACTGATCGCTCAGATCCAGCAGTCGATGAATCTGGCGCCGAATCCCAAGGAATTGCACGTGTACCCTGCCACCGAGAACTGGCTCGACCCCCAGTCCGCGGTCCGCCTTCCCGAGAGCGGCGTCGCCCGCTTGGTCCGGTTCCTCGAGGCGGTGGAGCGGTGAGAAGGTCTCATGCAGCTCGTGGCGCCGAAGGGCCCGGAAGGTGGTGCGCTCGCTTCCAAGAGGGGGGGAGGTGACCGGAGCTTCCTCGCGTCGGTTCGAGTTCCTGACGTTCTTGACCGACTACGGGCTGGAAGACGAGTACGTGGCGGTCTGTCACGGCGTGATTTACTCGCTCGCTCCCCATGTCCGCATCATCGACGTCTGCCATACGGTACCCCCTTACTCGATCCGGTCGGCTGCTCTGATGTTGGTACGGGCAATCCAGTACATGCCTCCTGCCGTACACCTTGCGGTGGTGGATCCGGGTGTGGGTACCTCGAGGCGAGCGATTGCGGTGGAGACCGAGGAAGCCGTCTTCGTAGGTCCCGACAACGGGATTCTGTCGCCGGCTGTGCAGATGCTGGGCGGTGCTCTGAAAGCTGTGGAGATTACCAACGAGGAGTTCAGGTTGCCTCAACGGGGTGGGTTGACCTTCCAGGGACGCGACGTATTCGCGCCAGCTGCTGCTGCCCTCGCCGGCGACGCTACCTTGGATGACCTTGGCCCCGAAGTGGATCTGGAGGCCCTCGTACCGATGGTCGTCCCGCTGCCCAGGATCGAAGGAGGAAGAATCGACGCCGAGGTCTTGTGGGTGGACCGCTTCGGAAACTGTGAACTGAACGTGGCTCCCGAAGAGCTGGCGTCCACAGGCGCGTCGCTGGGGGAAGATGTCAAGATAAAGGTGGCTGGTTCGGAGACGACCGCCACGTGGGTGAGGGCTTTCGGCGACCTCGAGCCAGGAGCGACTGCACTGCTCGAGGACCACTACGGTCTCCTTTCGGTGGCCATTTCCGAAGGAGATGCCGCATCGAAGCTGGGATTGAAGGAGGGTATGGCCGTCACACTGGAGAAGGAGTGACGGCAACAGCGGCGAGCAAGAGGCGTCGTCAGTAACGCTCCTACGTACTGGGGATGCCGGCGGTACCTCCAAGCTCCGCTTGCGAGGTTGCACTCAGCCCGGAGTCGATCGAGGAGTGAGGAGTTGGGCAGAAGGGTCCTCATCACAGGTGTAGGACGCTTTTTCGGAGTCCGCCTTGCCAAGATGCTCGACGCCGACGAGTCCGTAGAGGAAATCATCGGCGTGGACCTCGAGCTGCCGGATGCCGAGTTCGAGCGGGTCGAGCTGGTGAGAGCGGACATCAGGAACCCACTCTTCGCCAAGGTCTTGCAGGCGGCAGAGGTCGACACCGTAGTCCACCTCAACATCATCCCGTCGGAAGCGGAGCGCGGTCGGACGATGATGAAGGAAATGAACGTGATCGGCTCCATGCAGCTCTTCGCCGCCTGCCAGAAGAGTCGGACGCTTCGCAAGCTGGTGGTCAAGTCGACCACGGCGGTCTACGGCTCCGAGCCCGAGGACCCTCTCTTCTTCACGGAAGAGATGGCCTCCAGGCGCAGCCCGTCCACGCCCTTCTGCAGGGACGCCATCGAGATCGAGACTTATGCCCGGGACTTCGGAAGGCGCAGGCCCGACGTGGCCTTGACGATCCTGCGCTTCGCCACCGTCCTGGGGCCGACCGTCAACAACCCTTTCAGCCGATACCTGGCTCAGCCCGTCGTCCCTACGGTACTGGGGTTCGACCCCCGCGTGCAGTTCATCCACGAAGACGACGTTCTAGGGGTACTCTACGAAGCTACGGTGCAGGACCATCCGGGCATCTTCAACGTGGCAGCCGACGGCCCGGTGCCGTTGTCTCAGGTGATTCGCAAGGCGGGAAGGATCCAGGCACCGATCCTCCCCCCAGTGGTCTCCCTGGCAGGTGCGGTCCTGAGATGGTTGCCATTCGTCGGTGTTCCACCTCAGATCCAGCGCGAGATCGCCTACGGTTGCGTGGCCGACACGACGAGACTGAAGAACGAGTTTTCATACCACCCGAGGTACACCTGCCTGGACGCCGTGCGGGATTTCAGGAACAAGAAGAAAGTGGAGAGAATAGTCGCCGGCAGAGACAGCAGGGGTTGGGAGAAGGACGTCAGGGCGTTTGTCATGCGCAAGCAGCGTGAGGCTGCGCCCGAGCCGGTCGAGACATAACGAGTTTTCACACCAGCGAGGAGCCTCGAGTGCCCGACGCCCAGATCATCTCGATCGACCGGAAGGTGCCCTCCGGCAAGTGCGTTGCCTTGACCGCAAGGGGGCAACGCTGCCGGAACCAGGCCCTGGAGGGTTCTCACTACTGCCGAATCCACCAGCCTCTGGGGGCGGAAAGGCTCAGGGGAGTACATCCTGCAGGAGGGGCAAGGCCCGCGGGGAGGTCGGCCCGGAGCGAAGACCTCCGAGACTTCATCCGCCGGAGGCTCGCCGGCGACTACTACGTGGACGAGTACGGCTACGACGAAGAACTGACCGAGACGGTCTTCATGCCGATACTCGAGTTCCTTTACCGCAGGTGGTGGCGAGTAGAGGTGCGCGGCATCGAGAACGTCCCGGCCCACGGCCCGGCCCTGGTCGTGGCCAACCATTCGGGGACCCTGCCGTGGGACGGGGCGATGATCATCACGGCAATGCATCTCGACCACCCTGCCAGACCAGTCATAAGGCTGCTGGGGGCGGACCTGCTCTGGACGGTTCCATTTCTCAGTCACTGGGCTCGCAAGATCGGAAACACGGTCGCTTGCGACGAAGACGCCCTCCTTCTTCTCAAGCGGGGGGAACTGGTCGGAGTCTTCCCAGAGGGGTTCAAGGGAATAGGGAAGCCTTTCTCGGAGCGCTACAGGTTGCAGCGCTTCGGGCGCGGTGGCTTCGTAGAGGTAGCGATAGAGACCGGTGCGCCCTTGATTCCGTGCGCGGTGGTGGGCGCCGAGGAGATCTACCCGATGGTGTACGACCTGCAACCGCTCGCCCGCCTGCTGGGGCTGCCGTATTTTCCGATCACACCTTTCTTCCCTCTGCTGGGGCCGCTGGGGATGATCCCGCTTCCCTCGAAGTGGATCATCGAATTCGGAGAGCCGATCCCTACCGACGCCTACCCGCCCGAGGCCAAGGACGATTCGATGACGCTCTTCGAGCTGTCCGACCGGATCAGGGACACGATCCAGCAGATGCTCTACAAGAACCTCATGGAGCGGGGGAGCTGGTTCGCCTGATGGTCCTCGGCTTCGAGTCGAGCCGAAGGGAGCGGGCGGTTGCCGCTCCGCGGGGCGGAGGACGTCCGCCGTCCGGAAGACGGCGAGGCTCCTGAATGCGTCCCGGTACCGCTATCGTGCTACTCCTTATTATCATTGCCCTCGCCGTGGCGGCCTTCTATCAGCTGGTAGTGGCCGCTGGCCGGTAGGGGGATTGGCCTCTGTGTAAACGTGGCAAGGAGCTCGCATGCCCGAATGGTGGGCTGAAGAGTTCGGCCCCGACTACGCAGCTTTTCTCGAGGCGATCACCGACCCCGAGGTCACCGAGGCGGAGGCGCGCGCCTGCATCGAGATACTGGGGCTGCAGGAGGGCGACCGCGTCCTGGACCTGGGTTGCGGGTTCGGACGGCATACGAAGGTCTTCGCGCGCAACCGACTCGTTGCCGTCGGTGTCGACTACTCGCCTGCGATGCTGGAGCGCGCCAGGGGGGTGGCCGGCAGCGACCTCACTCCCCACTACGTCAGGGCATCGATGCACCGGCTCCCCTTCGTGGGAGTCTTCGACGCGGTCGTCTCTCTTTACACGAGCTTCGGTTACTTCGAGGACAAGGCAGAGAACCGGAGGACGTTGAGCGAGGCCCTCGTCGCTTTGAAACCCGGAGGGCGGCTTCTCCTGGAGGCTGCATCGGCGATCCCGAGGTACGCGGAGCCGGAGTACAGCACGTGGGCGGAGTCAGGATCAGTTACCGTGTGCGAGACGTCGACCTTCGATCTTGCCACCGGCAGGAACAGGGCCCGCATCAAGTGGTGGCGAGACGGAAAGTGGCACACCTTCTTCCACGAAGAGTACCTCTACTCACCAGCTCACCTGGCCGAGCTTGTCGAGAGCGTGGGGTTCGAGGTGACCGGCGTATACGCCGACCTCGAACTGTCGCCCCCGAGCCCCAAGAGCACCAGGAACGTAGTCGTGGCGAAGAAGCCTGCCCAATAAGCGAGGAGCGATAGCCACATCGCTCGAATCGCCCTGTGCGGAACGCGGGTCGTCCTTCGGTACGAGGGCGAGGCACGAGGAGGCCGGAGATGGACAGCGACGGGTCGGCGAGAGTGGCCGGTATGAAGCTTGCGGTAGGGCTCCCCCCCGCAGGCATGACGGTCAAGGACGCAGCTGACTTCATCAAGGGAGCGGAAGACCTCGGAGTCGACATCGTATGGGTCCCCGAGGCGTATGGGACCGACGCCGTCAGCCAGCTCGGATACCTGGCGGCTATCACGGACCGCATCAAGCTGGGCACCGGAATCCTGCAGATTCCCGCTAGGACTCCCACGATGGCAGCCATGGCGGCAGCGACCCTGGACCTCCTCTCTGACGGACGGGCCGTCCTGGGAATCGGACTCTCCGGTCCGCAGGTCGCCGAGGGGTGGTACGGCACGCCCTTCACGAAGCCGCTCAGGCGAACCCGAGAGTACGTGGAGATCATGCGCAAGATCTGGGACCGTGAGGATCGCCTCGTCTACGACGGAAAGGTTTACAAGCTTCCCTGCCCGGAAGGGACCGGCCTGGGCAAGCCGCTCAAGCTCATGTTCAAGCCGCAGCGCAGGGTGCCGGTCTACATCGCGTCGCTGGGCCCCAAGAACGTGGCGCTTAGTGCAGAGATCGCGGACGGCTGGCTGCCCGCCTTTTACGTACCGGATCGAGCCGACGTGTTCGAGCCGTACCTGCAGCAGGGATTGGAAAAGGGACGACGCGACAGGTCCGCCCTCGACGTGGTTGCCCCTGTCTTCGTCGGCCTGGGGGCGGGTTCCTCTGTGGAGCTCGCCCGATCCGTGGCAAAGGGCATGCTCAGTTTTTACGCAGGCGGAATGGGAGCCAAGGAGGCGAACTTCTATAACGACCTGCTCAAGAGGTACGGCTACGTGCGAGAGGCAGAGGAGATCCAGAACCTGTTCCTTGCCGGAAAGCGAGCCGAAGCCGCCCAGGCCGTTCCAGACGAGCTCGTCGACTCGATGGGGCTGTGGGGCGAGGAATCACGAGTGGCGGAACGCCTGAGGGTATATGCCGAAGCAGGCGTGACGACGCTTCAATTGAACGTCGTGGCGCCGGACACCGCCGGCCGTCTGGCTCAGATTCAGAGGGTGATCGAGATCGGCAGCTCGCTTTGAGTCCCATTGAACGGAGCTTGCTGGATCCCCTGGTGTGGGGGCCGGCACGTGAGGTAGGTGGGGCACCGAGGTTGCACCGGTGGATCGGGCGAGCGCTTCGTGGGCGGGCTGGGAGGCTTCTCGGTGAAAGGTGTCGTTCGGACACCCGTTCTTGGAAACCGCGTTCACCCGTCCGGCGGACCTCGGTGCCCTCTCCTTACTGTCGAACCGGCGGAGGACCTCCACCGGCTCTCACTCAGCGTATCGGCGCGTACCGATGGTGATATTAGGATTTTTTCGGCGAACCCGTGCGTGCTTTCGAACCGAGGAATTCTCACGATCTGGGAGCAAGGAAGGGCCAGGACAAACCGAGCAGGGCGCCCGATGGTCGGGCCCCGAGGGGGGTGATATCGTCGAAGCGCGCCCCACAGGCCTCTTCCCCGGAGCCGCCGGGGATCCAGGGCAGGGGCCCGTGGCGGCGTCGACATCCCCGACCTCTTCCCGGGGCCGCCGGGGATCCAGGCAATGCGGCGCAAAGGTGGAAGCGAGGGTAGTCGGTGATGGCAGAGGGGTCGTACGGCTTGCTGGGTCTGCACAGAGAGGTGGAGGTCGTCGAGGACGTCGACGTGCTGGTGTGTGGCGGCGGTCCCGCCGGGCTAGCTGCAGCCGTCACTGCAGCCCGACGCGGAGTCTCTACGCTCCTGGTCGAGCGGTATGGGTTCCTTGGAGGGAACTTCACGGCCGCATCGGTAGGCACGCTGTGCGGCCTGTACGTCAACACGGGCAGCGGGTTCGACTTTGCCGTCTCCGGATTTGCCAGGGAGGTCGCCGAGCGCCTGCAGAGAGCGGGCGCAGCCATGGGGCCGGTCCCCTTCAAGGAGACGGCGGTACTCCTCTACGTCCCCTGGGCAGCGAAGAGGCTGGGAGATGCACTTGCTTCGGAAACCGAGAACCTGAAGCTCCTGCTCCACTGCCGGGCTGCAGATGCGGTGGTGGATGGCTCCGGCGACGACGCACGAATAGAGGGTGTCGTCTTGGCGACCAAGCGGGGGCTCATGGCAGTGAGGGCAAAGGTGTACGTCGACGCCACCGGCGATGCAGACCTTGCCTTCTACTGCGGGGCTCCCACCGAGATGGGCCCCCCGGGGATGCGCCAATTCGCCTCGATGCAGTTCTTCGTCCAGCATGCCGACCCTGGCCGGGCTCTGCCGTCCATACAGAGACTGGGGGAGATCATCGCCGAGCACGGAACTCACCTCACTCGTGACTCGGGCGCACTTATCCCGACGGGGAGACCGGGGGAGTTCGTGGGGGCGATGACGCGGGTATCGAGGGACGGGCAGCCGCTGGACGCTACCGACCCCTACGACCTCACGTGGGGAGAGCTCGAAGGACGCAAGGTGGTCGAGGAGACCTTCGAGTTCGTGAAGTCCCACGTACCCGGCTTCGAGGGGGCCTTCCTGCAGGACACTCCTCCCCAACTCGGAATCCGGGAGTCAAGGCGAATAAGGGGGAAGTTCGTCCTCGAGAAGAAGCATCTGCTCGAGGCGACTCCTTTCGAGGACGCAGTGGCCACAGGTGCCTGGCCTCTGGAGTTCCACGTGCGGGGCAAGGGAACAGAGTACGAGTTCTTCCCTCCGGGCCACATCTATCGGATCCCCTTCCGCTCTCTGGTTCCCGAGAACGTGGCGAACCTCCTGGTTGCGGGCCGGTGCATCTCGGCGACGCACGAGGCGCTCGCATCCACCCGCGTCATGGCTCCGTGCATGGCTCTGGGTCAGGCTGCAGGCGAGGCAGCCGCGATCGCGGCTCGCAAGGCGTGCGACGTCGGTTCGGTGCCCTACGCCGACCTCAAAGCTGCCCTGGCCGACTCGGGAGCGGACCTGTAGGTCATGGCCGAAACGACCAAGCCGGAGCGATACGGGCTGGCCGGGGTCCTGCTTCGCACCGCTCTCGGAGACCCGGGAAGAGTCGCCCTCGTCGACTTTTCCAGCCGGGTGACCTACGGTGAGTTGCTTGCCGGAGCGGCAGGCGTGGCGGCCGCGCTTGCAGATGTGGGCGTTTCTCCGGGCTGTCACGTAGGCATAGCCCTCGAGGGGCCGCAGTTCGTCGAGGCATACCTCGCGGTGCTGGCAGCAGGCGGGGTTGCAGTCCCATTGAATCCCCGGAGCCCGGCGTTCGAGCTGGGAAGTCACCTGAGAGACACCCGTACCTCCCTGGCGCTCTGCGCTCAGCGGCTAGGTCCTCACGGCGTTCTCGAAGCCTCCACTGCCAAGGAGACCGCACTCAAAGACGTGGAACTCGTCGACTACGGCGAGCTCAGGGGGGAGGCGATGGAGCGGGCTTCGCCAGAAGGGCGGACGGCTCCGAGCGTCGAAACCGATCCAGATTCCTTGCTGGCAGAGTTTTGCGAGCGGCGTCCGGACGACCCTGCGGTCCTCGTCATGACCGGAGGTACTTCGGGGCCTTCAAGACCTGCCGTATTGACGCATCGCTCGATGCTGGCCAACCTGCGACAGCTCGATTCCCACCCCGGGACCAGGGCGGTCGACGGTGACGTCGCTCTGGGCGTGCTTCCCCTCTTCCACGTCTTCGGTCTTAACGTCGTCGTCGGGTTCTCGCTTTACTCGGGCTGTACCGTCGCCTTTCCGTCAGAGGGCGCTCCAGCCGCCGCGGGAGCCGACGGTACCTCAGCGAGTCCGGGCGGGGCCCGAAGGTGGGCCGAGGGAATTCGAGAGCTGGGCGTCACCGTGGTGGTGGGCTCACCCAACATGTACAGGGCTTTCCTGGAAGGAGGTGTACCACCGGAGACCTTCAGGGGTGTCCGGGTCTGCACGTCGGGAGCAGCCCCGCTTTCTCGGACCCTCTTCGAGGAATTTGCTGCCGAGTACGGCCAGCCCCTGTGGGAAGGCTACGGGATGACCGAGGCTTCGCCAGTGATCACGAGTTCGAGACTGATGGACTCTCCGATTCCCGGAAGCGTTGGACTCCCACTCTGTGGGATCGAGTTGGAGCTACGGGACCCCGAAGGGAATCCTCTGGAAGAAGACGACCCGGGAGAGATCTTCGTCAGGGGAGAAAACGTGTTTGCGGGTTACTTCGGAGACGAGGAGGCGACCCGGCATGCACTGGTCGAGGGATGGCTGCGCACGGGAGACATCGGAGTCCTCGACGAGGAGGGGAGGCTGTACCTGGTCGACCGGTGCAAGGACATCGTCATCGTCGGCGGATTCAACGTCTACCCTGCAGAGATCGAGTCCCTGCTGGCGGAGCACGAGGCGGTGGCAGAGGCCGCTGTGGTGGGCGAGAGAGGCCGTGACGACGAAAGGCTCATAGCGTACGTGGTCCCGTCCGAATCGAAAGGCGCAGAGACTGAAAATCTGACCGAAGCGCTCCAGGAGTACCTCTCGAGGAGGGTCGCACGGTACAAGGTGCCGAGAGACATCCGCGTGGTCGCCGAGCTACCGAGGACCGCCCTCAAGAAGGTAAGCAGGAGAGCTCTGCTCGGCTCCGCAGACCATTGACGTCGACAAGAAGGCGGGTGCTCTCAGCTTCCGAGTGTCCCGCGGGCCTGGACGTCGTGAACGCGGAAGGTGACGGAGCGCGCCTTGTCTGCAAGCGTGGCCACCACCCGGTAGGTCCCGGGGCCCGGGAAGGCAACGCCCGCAGACACAGCCAGCATTGCTCGCTGGTCGCTGCCGGGAGGGATTCCGGGAGGCCGGCCGACCTCGATGTCGCCTTCAAGTTCGGCAAGCTTCTGGGTGGCGTCGTCGTTTTCTATGGTGAGTCGCAAGTGGTGCGTACGATTGGTCTCGTTCCAGCCGACCAGCACGCTGACTGCGACGGACAGGTGAGAGGGTGGAGGGGGCTGACCTTCGGCTGTCGGCACTCGCTGGAGGTCCGACCACCCCCCGCCCATCATGTACAGCTTTCCGTTCACCACCTCTGCGTGGTCCGCCAGGATCAGAAACTCGATTTCGGGCAAGTCAGCCCCCCGTCTCGGTCGCGCTCTGGACGGGAGAAGAGCGCGGGTTCTCGCCACTTCCCTCCTCGGGAAAGCTCTTCCCAGCCCGGCCCTCGCCGAGTCTGTCCTCGCCCTCGGAAGTCGCCTCCTTTGCGGAGGTGGCCACCCTGAAGCTTCCGTACATGACCGAAACCCCGAGGGCCAGGGTGAACGGCAGGAGCCACGTCTTCCCGAAGCGCGCCCCGGTGCCTCCGCTGGCCACCACCATTACGCCGGCAGCTATACCGAGGTTTCCGAGGGCGATTCGCGCTCCCGCTGCAGTCCGGTTTCGCTTCTCGATAAGCCTCACCGCCGCCGAGAGCGTTCCGATGAGGACCAGAAGCGTTCCGAGTACGTTGCCGACGACGGCGAAGATCCTCGGCCAGATTGCGAGTGGGTCGGCTGCCCTGTCGCACTCGGGGCGCGCCGCGGCACCCGGCTGCAGACAGGCTGGAGGAAGCTTCTCTTCGGGGATTTGCGTGGCGTAGACTTCCCGGCCTGCAGGAATGAAGCCGGAGCCCTTCGGCGGGTTCGTCATGGGGGCGGTGAGCACCGTCACGGTGGCGGCGAGCGAGAAGGCGAGTACTCCCACCGCGACCACGTAGGAGACACGGTCGGGCCACAGCAGGTAGACCTGGCCCAGTCCGAGGAACGGCACGTTCAGGATGGCTCCGAAGAGGTAGTAGATTCCGAAGACCGCGGACGACCACCCCGCGCCCAGTCCGAAGGCCAGTGCGGCCGAGGCGAGAGCGAACATGGCAAGGGATATCGCCCAGAAAAGGTTGTGGGCGCCGCCCCTCTTGCGAAACCGGCCCGCCAGCGATGCGGCAAAGCCTGCTGCCACCAGCGCAGCCGAGAGCGCGATCAGAGCCGACATCGACGAGTTCGGCACGAGCGCATGATTCGAGACTTTGAGAACGCGGTCACAAGGTCCATATCATAGCAACACCCCAGTTGCGTAACGTGTCCGGGCCCCTCCACTCACCTGCCGTCAGGCCTTTGGAGGGGATTCGTTTCCGGGACCGGGAGCCATGGAAGAGAGCAGGTCGGACGGCGCGAGGGCCAGCGCGCGCCCTCCTCGCAAATCCACCAAGATTCCCGAAGCCACGGTGTCCAGGTTGCCGCTTTACTACCGGGCTCTCCTGGGGCTCTCGGAGATGGAGGTCGCCACGGTCAGCTCGGACCAGTTGGCAATGATGGCCGGTGTCAATGCGGCCAAGGTCAGAAAGGACCTTTCGTTCCTCGGCTCTTACGGTACCAGGGGGGTGGGCTATGACGTAGGTTTTCTCCTCCGCCAGATCGGACAGGAGCGGGGGCTGGACAAGCGCTGGACTGTGGCCATCGTGGGAGTGGGAAACCTGGGCTCTGCGCTCGCTAACTACAAGGGCTTCGGCGAAAGGGGATTCCGCATCGCCGCCCTGTTCGATGCCGACCCGTCGAAGGTGGGTCAGTCCATAGGAGGAGTGCCTGTCTATCCCGCCGACGATTTGGAGGAGGTGTGCAGGAGGGAGGGAGTCGAGATCGGCGTGATAGCGGTCCCGGCGTCGAGCGCCCAGGCAGTCACCGACCGGCTGGTGGCGGCTGGCGTCAAGTCCATCCTCAATTTCGCTCCCGTCGAGGTGCACGTGCCCACGGACGTGGTGATGCGCAAGGTCGACGTGGCTGTGGAACTCCAGATTTTGGCGTTCTATAGGCGCCAGGACCTCACCCGCACGGCGATGGCGGGTCTGGCTGATGTCGCAGAGGTGGGGCCCGACGGCTCCATTCCGGGTTCGCGCTCTCGTGTCGAGGAAAGGTGATTCTCGTGGCCGACCATGGCTGGTATCCCCTGAACATCCGTATCGACGACAAGATGTGCGTCGTAGTCGGAGGCGGGCCGGTCGCTTATCAGAAAGTCGTCGGACTGCTCGAGTTCACTGATCACGTGACGGTGATTTCCCCCAGTCTCTGCGAAGAACTACAGAGACTGCATTCCTCGGGTGGAATACGCTGGATTTCGAAAGAGTACGAGAGCGGCGATCTCGACGGGTACTTCCTGGCCATAACGGCGACCGACGACCCGGCCACCAACAGGCAGGTCTACCTTGACGGGGAAGGATCCGGTGTGATCGTGAACTCTGCGGACGACCCGGAGAACTGCAGGTTCATCCTCCCTTCACGAGTCATAAGGGGGTCCCTGGTGATCTCGGTCTCCACCGGTGGCAGGAGCCCGGCCATGGCCACTTACCTGCGGAAGCGCCTGGAGATGGAGTTCGGACCCGAGTGGGGCGTGCTGACGGAGTTGCTGGGCGAGGCGAGGGACCGCATACGAGCCAGCGGTCGCTCTACGGAAGGTATGTCCGATAAGTGGGAGGCGGCGATCTCCGAAGAGGTGCTGGATTGCATCAGGAGAGGCGAACTGGACGCCGCCCGTGAGATGATCGACCGATGCCTCTCATAGTCTGATGCCTCTCATAGTCTACGGTTGCAGTTACAAGACGAGTTCCATCGACAAGTTGGAGCGCCTCTCCTTTTCCCGTCGTTCCCTTCCGAAGGCACTGCAAGCTTTGGCCGCCATGCCCAACGTCCTGGAAGGCGCCATCTTGTCGACGTGCAACAGGGTCGAGGTCTACGCCAAGGTCACTCAGTTCCACGCGGGTGTCACCGACGTGAAGAACTTCATCGGAGACAGCTGCGGCGTCTCCCCTGCCGAGCTGGTCGACTCTGCCTACCTGTTCTTCGACCAGGCCGCCATCCGACACCTCTTCAGGGTCGCATCAGGGCTGGAGTCGATGGTTCTTGGCGAGACCGAAATTCTCGGGCAGGTCAAGTCGGCCATCGACGACGCCAGGGCGGCAGGTTCGGCGGGTCGAACTCTGGGTCGTGTCTTCGAGCGTGCCGTCCGCGTCGGAAAGCGGGTGCGCAAGGAGACCGCCATATCCAGGAATGTCGCATCGGTCTCTTCGGCTGCGGTCCAGCTGGCTTCGGAGAAGCTCGGGGGCCTTTCCGGAAAGCGTGTGGCAGTGGTCGGCGCAGGTGAAGCCGGCCAGACGGCAGTGAATGCTTTCCTGGGGGCGGGCTGTGATGCGGTCTACGTGGTAAACCGCTCGCTGAAAACTGCCGAAGAGATTGCCGCCCGACTGGGGGGCGTGGCAGCACCACTCGACGACCTGCGCGAAGTGGTGAGTCGAATCGACATCCTCGTGACGTCCACGCGCGCTGAGGGGATTCTCGTCCAGTACGAGGACGTCGAGGCGTTCGCTCGCCGACGCTCCGGCTTGCCCCTGCTGATCGTCGACATCGCGCTTCCCCGGGATGTGGACCCGGCAGCGCGGGAAATCGAAGGGGTCGAACTTCTCGACATCGAAGACCTCGAGGCCGTAGCAGCAGAAGGCAGGAGGCTCCGCGCCGAGGAGGCGGAGAAGGCCGCTCACATCGTCGACGACGAGGTCGAGGCCTTCCTGGCCGAGCTGCAGAGCGACGAGTACAGGGAGGTGATCAAGCTCCTCAAGACCCGCTTCGATCGGATCTTGGAGGCCGAGCTCGAGAAGGCGGGGCGGAAGGCGGGAGTCGATCCCGCCAAGATGGAGCTGGCTCGGCGAGTTTCTCGCTCGGTGGTGAAGAAGATCATGCACCTCCCGGTCAGCAGGCTCAAGGGAGCTGCGGTAACGGACAAGGCCGAGGTACTAGCTGACGCACTCGCCTACCTGTTCGATCTGGAAGATCTCGTGCCCCCGGACTGAACCCTCCACTACCAGGGTGCAGCCTTGGCGCTTCTGAAGCTGCTCACCAGGGGAAGTGAGCTGGCCCTCATCCAGGCCAGAGAGGTCGAGGCCCGGGTAAAGTCCGTCGATCCGTCCCTTCAGGTCGAGCTGGTCACGGTCAAGTCCGCCGGCGACAGGTTACGCTGGGCACGAATAGAAGACCTGGGGACGACGGGCGTGTTCACCAAGGCCCTGGAGGACGCCCTGGCCCAGGGAGCGGGCGATGCCGCTGTCCATTCCGCCAAGGACATTCCCACCCGACTGGAATCAGGTTTTTCGATCGCAGCCTACCTTCCCAGGGCCGACCGTCGCGACGCCCTGGTTACCAGAGCGCAGGCGGCAATCGCCATTTCTGCAACGGATGCCGGGCCGAGACTTGCAGGCAAAGATGCGGTCCCGGAAGGGGCCGGAGCTGGAGCCGGAGCCGGGGGCCCTACTCCGGCGGGGGGAACGAGCGTCGTCAGCTTGGACGAGATCTTGCCGACCGGTGGAGTCGTGGCGACCGGCAGCGCCCGTCGCCGAGCCCAGATAAGCTCCATTCGACCCGACCTGCTCTTCGAAGACCTGCGAGGGAACATGGGGCGTCGTCTGGCAGCGGTGAGCAGGGTAGACGCGGTAATTGCAGGTGCCTGCGCGCTTGACAGGTTGGCGACTCAGGGCGCTCTTCCTGATGGTCTCGGGGTTTTCCGGCTCGACGAGTCCCTCGTCGTGCCCGCAGCAGGTCAAGGCGCGGTCGCGGTGGAGACTTACGGGAAGGGGAAGTACGCAGAGCTCTGGCAAGCGGTCACCGACGCACTTACGGCCACCGAAGTCGGGGCAGAGCGCGCCTTCCTGCGATCCTTCGGCGGGGGGTGTACCGCGCCCGTCGGAGTGACGGCTGTGGCAAAGAGTGTGGACGTCGTCGAGTTGACGGCGTGCGTCGCTTCGCCGGACGGCCACCGGTGCGCACGGCTCGAGGCCGTGGTCTGCGGACCGGACGAAGCAGCCGCTCTTGGCCACGAATTCGGCGAGTCCACGGCCGAGATCTGGAGAGGGATGGAGGGGCCGAAGAGATGAATGACGACGGGTTCCTCGAGTCCGGATCGAATAGGCCGGACTCGAGCGGATCTCTCTTCGGAGGCGCTTCCTCGGGTGAGCCCGTCCTCTCCGAGGGAGGAGGATTCGTCTCTATCGTCGGTGCGGGTCCCGGTGACCCGGAACTTCTGACTCTGCTGGCGCGCCGGCGCCTGTCCGAAGCCGACGTAATCCTCTTCGACCGCCTCGTCGACCCCGAGACGCTCGTTCATGCCCGTGACGGAGCCCTCCTCGTGGACGTGGGAAAGCAGGAGGGCGCCGGCGCGGAGCAGCAGGCCCGAATCATCGAACTCATGCTCGAGCACGCTCGAGCAGGCAAGCGAGTCGTCAGGCTCAAGGGCGGCGACCCCCTCGTGTTCGGCCGGGGGTCCGAGGAGGCTTCGGCGCTGTCGGAGGCGAACATCCCCTTCGAAATCGTGCCCGGGGTGAGCTCGGCGCTTGCCGGTCCCGCCTCGGCAGGAATTCCCCTCACTCACCGGGAGATGGCCAGGGGATTCGCGGTGGTGACGGGGAGGGCAGCTTCAGGGGAGGTTCCCTCGGACGACGAGGTCGACTGGGGGGCCCTCGCCTCTTTCAGGGGCACGCTGGTCTTCCTCATGGCCGTAACCACTCTCTCCACGGTGACTTCCCGCCTGGTCGAGGCTGGAGCCGACCCGGCGACTCCGGCAGCGCTTATCCAAGACGCGACCTTGTCTTCCCAGCGAGTGCTCGTGTCGACCCTGGGCACCGTGGCCGAAGACGCGAAGCTGGAGGGGATCGGGTCTCCGGCGGTGCTGGTCATCGGCGAGGTCGTCACCCTGCGCGACCGCCTGGAGTGGCGTTCGAGGCTGCCACTCTTGGGAAAGACCGTAGTGGTCACGCGCCCGGTCGAGAGGGCGTCCTCGCTGGCTGCGGCCTTGCGGGACCTCGGTGCAGGAGTGGTGCTGGCCCCTTCCATGAGCATCCAACCGATCGAGGATCCGGCCGCTCTGGAAGACGCAGTCGAGCGGCTCATGGGAGGGGGCTTCTCGTGGGTGGTCTTCACGTCCAGAACGGGAGTGGAGGCCCTGTTCGCTTCGCTCTCTCGTGCAGGGGGAGACGCACGGGCCTTCGCCGGTACGAAGGTAGCCGCCCTGGGCGGGGCTACGGCAGCGGCGCTCGCGGAGTGTGGTTTGAGAGCTGACTTCGTCCCCCGCAGGTCGACAGCCTCGGGCCTGGGACACGAGCTCCCGATGGCCTACAGAGCCGAGCCGGTACTTGCGGTACAGCCTGTGGGTGGTCGTCCGGAACTGGCTCTGGTTCTGCGGGAGCGAGGATTCGACGTGGAGGTCGCGGAAGCTTACCGGACCGTAAAGCCGGCAGCGGACGACCCCTCGGTGAGGAGAGTCCGGGAATTGCTCGAGGAGCGATCCGCGGACGCGGTGCTCTTCGCCTCGGGCTCCCAGGTGGAGAATTTCGTAGAGCTCTTCGGAGTCGAACTGCTTCCTCCGGCCAGGATCTGCATAGGACCCACGACGGCGGAGGCGCTCAAGTCCGCCGGGGTCGAGCCCACGGCAGTGGCCCGGGAGCAGTCGGTAGGCGGGCTTGTCCGGGCGCTACTGGAAGCGGTGGGCAAGCAGGCATGAAGGAGGGGGTCTGGCGAGGGGCGGCTTCGAGGAGGGAGTTCCTGGTGAGGTCCGTGAGGTGGGCGGCAGGAGCCATCAGCGTTCCTGCTTGGGGCATTCTGGGTGGCTGCACGGCAAGCCGGCAGCAGGGGCAGGCGCCCGGACCGCAAGTCGCGGGACTACCGAGGATCCCGAAAGGGTCAGCGGACTTCGACACCCTCCACACGCTTCTCCAGCTCGAGTACAGGGCTGCTGCCCTGGGCGAGCAAGCGCGTCAGGGATTCAGGCTCGGGGAGCGTGCGGCGGGGGCGGTGGGGGCAATGGCCGACAACCACCGCCGACACGCCGAAACGATACGACAGCTCGTCGCCGGGGCAGGCGCCACGCCTGACCCTCCAAGACACCGTTACTCGCTCCCCACCCCCCTGGGCGACGAGAAAAGGGCACTCATGGTCCTCCATCAAGACGAGTCCAACTTGGCGCTCAGGTACGCAGAGGCTCTCGCTCGGATCGAGGCAGTTACACTGGCGGGGCCTCTGGCATCCATTCTCTTCTCGACGCAGGCCAACGCGGCATGTCTGGAGAGGCTTACTGACAGTTGCGTCGCTTTCGGGTTCGACTTCGCCGAGCCAGGCCCGTCCGAACTGGCTGAGCGTGCCCGGCCGGCCTCGTCTCCGTCGCTGGCGCCAGTCGTCGCCGACCCTGCGACGGTGCTGGCTCGCCTTTCCGAATTCGAGACTGCTGCTTCTCAGGTTTGCAAGCGTGCTGCGGAAGACGTTTCAGAGCGGCTGCGCTTGCTGCAAAGCAGGAAGAGGGACGGATCCGCGGAGTCGGGTTCACCTCCAGCTCTGGCTCGAGGCGTTTCAGTCGTGATTCAGGACCACTGCGTCGTACTTGAGGACCCGGAGGGGAGGAGGCTGGGTCCCGCATCCGAACGCGTACCCTCGGCCCTGGCGGTGCTCGAAGGAGACGCAGCGCCTGCAGAGGAACTGGTACCCCTCGTGGAAGCCCTGCGGTCTGCCCTGCTTGGCCTGGCCTCAGGTCACGAGCAGCGAAGCGCTTACTGGTCCTCTCAGGCGACGGAGCTGGGCCAGCCTTCTGCCGGGGGCGGCGGTGGTCCTAGCGTGCCCGAGACGTCTTCGGGAAGGCAACTGCAGGAGCTCAGCCCCACGGCCGTCGGACTCGGGCAAGACGACGGTGGCCGACCAGACCCTGCCGAGGGGCGGACGGTGCGCGAGTCGCTGGACGCCGTCCGCGGTGCCGAGATCAAAACGGCCAGGGCCCTCTCGGTGGCGGCTTCTAACCTTGCCTCCGGGGAACTGCGACACCGCGTCGGGGCTGCCCTCTCGGCCTTGGCGCGTGCCACATCGAGGTTCGTGGGCATTGCCTTCGAGGAGGACTTCCTGGTGACGGAAGTCTGAGTCAGCATCACCGGATTTGCCCAGTCAGGAGGCTTCCTCATGGGATTTCCAACCGAGCGCCCGAGGAGACTGCGACGCACGCCTGCGCTGCGGGACTTCGTCCGTGAGACCGAGCTGACACCCTCCAGGCTCGTCGCCCCTCTCTTCGTCAAGGAAGGTATTTCGGAGCCTGTGCCGGTACCTACGATGCCGGGTGTGGTACAGCACACACTCGGTTCTGTGGTGGAAGCTGCCAAGGAGGCCAGTTCTGCAGGGATCAAAGCCGTGATCCTCTTCGGCGTGCCCGAGCAAAAGGATGCAATGGGTAGTGCTGCGTCGGATGACCGAGGGGTGGTCCAGAAAGCCGTCCGCGAGCTGAAGGACGCGCTCGGAGACGAACTGGTAGTCATGTGCGATCTCTGCCTGGACGAATACACGGACCACGGCCACTGCGGGATCGTCCGACCGGACGGCACGGTAGACAACGACGCCACCCTCGAGCGCTACGCAGAGATCGCAGTTTCTCAGGCCGCAGCAGGTGCCGACATGGTCGCTCCCTCGGGAATGATGGACGGGCAGGTGGGCGCCATTCGGACCTCTCTCGACTCGGCGGGCTACCAGGACGTGGGTATCATGGCGTACTCGGCGAAATTCGCCTCAGCGTTCTACGGTCCGTTCAGGACCGCTGCCGAGTGCGCGCCGAGCTTCGGCGACCGCCGCTCCTACCAGGTCGACCCCCCCAATGCTCGTGAGGCGGTCAGAGAGGTGCTCCTGGATCTCGAAGAGGGAGCGGACGTGGTGATGGTCAAGCCCGCAGGGCTGTACCTGGACGTCGTATCGGCGGTGAGGGAAGCGACCGACTTGCCGGTGGCCGCTTACCAGGTCTCGGGAGAGTACTCGGCGCTCGTATTCGCCGCCCAGGCCGGTTGCTTCGACCTGGAGGCGGTCATGATGGAGTCATTGGTCTGCATCAGGCGTGCGGGGGCCGACTCGATACTTACGTACTTCGCCGTCGATGCCGCACGTGCTCTCCAGCGCTGAGTGCGGCCGTCGCTCCCCAGCCCGGGGTCCGATGCACCGGCTCCGATTTGCAATGAGACCAGGCAGTCCCGGTCCTGGAGGAGACTAGTCGGTCCCTTCGACTCGACGGAGGTCATCGCATGACTGAATCGTCCCTCGCCGAGACCGGCCACAATGGGCGAAGCGACCGAGACTTCCTTGAAAGGGCGTACGCGGTCCTCCCGGGAGGGGTCAACTCGCCGGTCCGCTCATTCGGAGCAGTGGGCTACGGCCCGCTGGTCGTGAGGCGGGGGGAAGGCGCCTACGTATTCGACCGTGACGGAAAGAAGTACCTGGACTACGTCCAGTCCTGGGGAGCTTCGCTCTTCGGACACGCCCACCCCCCCATTGTGGAAGCCGCATGCGAAGCGGCTTCGAGGGGGACCTCCTTTGGTCTGCTGACCGAGGCCGAAGTCTACCTGGCCGAGGCGGTGGCGGAGGCCGTCCCCTCGGTCGAGAAGGTACGGCTCGTCAACTCCGGGACCGAGGCGACGATGACCGCACTGCGCCTCGCCCGCGCTGCGACCGGGCGCAAGCTAGTCGTCAAGTTCGAGGGCTGCTACCACGGTCACTCCGACGCCCTTCTGGCCATGGCGGGATCGGGGGTGGCGACCCTGGGATTGGCTGGGTCTGCAGGCGTCCCCGAGGGGGCGGTCTCCGACACCGTGGTTTTGCCGTACAACGACTCGGAGGCCGTCGAAGAACTGTTCCTTCGTGACGGCGAGCGGGTAGCGGCGGTGATAGTCGAGCCCGTCGCGGCGAACATGGGGGTCATCCCGCCCGCAGATGGTTTCCTCGAAACGCTGAGGCGCGTGACTTCCGAGCACGGAACAGTCCTGATCTTCGACGAGGTGATCACCGGTTTCAGGCTCGGGCGCGGAGGGGCGCAGGAGAAATTGGGGATACTGCCCGACCTGACGACTCTCGGAAAGGTCCTCGGGGGAGGTTTTCCTCTCGCGGCACTTGGCGGGCCAGCTTCCCTGATGGACTTGTTGGCACCTCAGGGGCCGGTGTACCAGGCCGGCACACTGGCCGGAAACCCGGTTGCGGTCGCGGCTGCTCGCAAGGTGCTCGAGGAGGTCGGTGACCCCGTGTACTCGATGCTCGAAGGTCGGGTGGCCTTGCTCGAGCGAGAGCTCTTGCCCATCTTCGAGGAGGCCGGACTTGCCGTGGTGGTCCAGACCTTCGGGACGTTGATGTCGCTGTTCTTTACGGACACGCCGCCTCGCGACTACGTATCTGCGAAGGGCTCGTCCGCCAACGCGTACGCCGCCTTCTTCAGAGCGATGCTGGATCGGGGGGTGCTCCTGCCCCCATCCCCGATGGAGGCGATGTTCGTGACCGTAGCACACGGCAGGGACGAGCTCGAGCGCACGCTCGACATCGCACACGCTGCGGCGCACGCCGCTGCACGTGAGCAGGTGGACTGAGGCCGAACCTGTACTAGGTGGTCTGGACGGCGGGGCAGACCAGGGACATCAGCCGGCTGTCGATGCAGCCTCTTTGGCCAGGCGCTCTGCCCTCTCCATCCTGCGAACTATCCCGAGAGAGGCTCCCATAAGTGCGAGACTGCCCACCAGGAAGATTGCGGGATAGAAGAACTTGGTAACGACCATTCCGGAAGAGCACGCGGGAATGGACACCTTGACTACGTTTCCGTCCTGGTTCATCTCGACATCGACTTCGTTCTGGTCAGGAGCCCCCCCGTTCGCCAGGAATTCTGGATTGACCGCGCCGCCCAGGCACACAGGCCCATCGGGCTTGGGCGCCTGCTGGGGATATCTGAACCAGAGCAAGGAGAGAATCACTACGAACCCTGAAAAGATGGCAAGGACGAGAAACAGGCCCTTCCGGAACCCGACGTCCGTCCCCACTATGAGCCATACGCTGCCGACGAAGACCGCCAACCCGATGATCACCGCCGTGACGCCCCTCACGAACAGGGCGGTCTTGGACAGCTTGGGTCCAGCCTCTGCTGCCAGTAGAACCACCAGACCAGGTGTCATCTAGCTACTCCGCTGTCTCAAAGGCTCCGCTCGTACTCGACGATGCGCCGTATCTCCTCGTCGGTGAGGAGCTTGCCGAACCCGGGCATTCTCCCGGAGCCGATCCCATTGGCCCCGTAAGGCCGTCCGTAGATGCTTCCCTCGGCAATGAACTTGACCTGAGAGTCGACTTCGGGGAATTGACGGGCGCTGCGCCCCTCGTTCAGGGCAGGACCGAAAGCTCCGCCTCCCGGGGGCCCGAGGGTGACGGGCCGGTCAGAGGTCATGTCCGGGTACCGATACGACCACCCCTGAGTATGGCAGCGAGCGCAGTTGCGGTTGAAGAGCTCCTGGCCGGACAGGCCGAGACCGCTTCCGGCCTTCCTGGAGGCCTCTTCGGGGCTGACTTGCACCGACTCGAGGTAGCTTAGAACGTCGTTGATCATTTGCTCGGTCAGGGGACCTCCTCCCTGCAGGCCCCAGGCAGGCATGGGAGTGTTCGGCCTGCCGTAGACCAGGATGTCGTGCACTTGTTCCCGGGAGAACCGGTAGAAGACGTCGTCCAACGAGGGGGCTTCCCACACCACCTCTCTTCCGGCATCGGGCCCGGACTGCAGGAAGTAGCGGACGGTCCCGCCCTGGACGCCTCCGTGGCATACTGCGCACCCGAATCCCTGAGGGTTGACTTTCGGGTCGGCGTAGAAAGCAGCACCTCGCTCCACTGCCTCTTCGTTGTACCGCTTGGCGAAACTGACCTGCCTGCTCGGCTCGGTCACCCAGTAGAGGGGGAGCACGGCGGCAATGACGAACGCGCAGACCAGCGACCATCCCAATACCTTGGTGAGCACGGGACCCTCGAGGGTCTCGTCGTCGTGATAGGGCTTCTTGTTGGGTGCCACTTCGACTCTCGGCTTGGCTGGTTCGGTTCCCGTGTAGAAGAAGAACAGCAACGCCGCGCCGAGAACCAGCGCACCTCCCACGATGAAGACCAACGGAGAACTCACCGCCTAGTCACTCCTGAGCTCGGATCGGGCATTCACAGTCGAAGTCCGCCACCGGCATCCTGAAGGAATTCAGCGACCTCATGCACCTACGCAGTGAGGTCCCTTGGGCAACGGATCCATGGGGGTGTTCGTCCCCTTGGGCGGTCCGGTGATCTGGTTTCCGGTGTCCACCAAGACCGTGTTTCCCTGCAGCTTGATCGGGAAGTGCCACATTCCCCTAGGCGCCGGACCACCCTGCCACTCTCCTGCAGCGTTGTACTTGGATCCGTGGCAAGGGCACTCGAACCACTGAGAGGACTTGCACCACGGCACCTTGCATCCCAGATGGGGGCACTTCTGGTAGAGGGCGATCAATCCGATGTTCTTGTATTCGGAGAAGGCCTTCGGGTAGATCGCCTCCCCGGCGGCCTCGTCGAGCGCTGTCTCGTATGTCATCAGATAGAAGCGTCCTGCGGCGCTGTAGAACGGCTCTCGGTTGGACTGGATTGCCGCCTTGATTTCGTCCAGTGCTCCTGCCGCTATGACGGAGCCGAACCCTCCGGACAACTTCGGCCAGAGGAACGCGATGATCGCCCCACCGAAGGAGGTCAGGGAGGCACCGATGGTGAGCACGATCCCTCGATTGAGGACCTGCCGCCTGGTCATCCCCTCGGCTTCCTCGTCCGCAGGAGGTACCGGTTCGAGTTCCACCTGGGGACCGACGATGCCTGCGACGCTCTTGTGACCGTCCCCGGAGGGAGCCGCCGCAGGCGGCGTGGGCCGAACTTCAGCGACGGTAGCTACGGCAGCGGATCGAGTCGGAGATGCCGAGGCTTGCTCGACCCCCATGGTTGCCTCTCGGACTCCCTCTCGGGGAGTCGGGGTACCTGACTGCTCTGGGATCCCACCCGGCACGGCCCTCAGGGCCTCCTCGAACCGGTCGGCAAGTTCGCCTTCCGAGACCGCTCCCTCCCTGGGTTTACGGGAGGTGGCGACCAGGACGACGAAGAGCAAGAAGACAGCCGCTACTACCGGAACGGCTACTACCAGTACCTGTCCAGCACTCATAGCTCGAAGAAGAGTCCTTGCGTCCAGGGGAACACGAAGTTGTAACCGGGCCCTCTGAAGAAGGAACCGATGATGACGAGAACTGCCCAGAACATGATGAAGTAGGTGAACAGGGCGATGGCGAACTTGCGGTGGTTGGGGTCGGTGCTCGGATTGCGGTCGATGTAAGGAGCCACCATCAGCCAGAAGATTCCCATTCCCGGTATGGTGACGCCCGCGACCATCGGGTCGAAGTAGGCCAGTAGTTCCTGTAGGCCGAGGAAGTACCAAGGAGCCTTCGAGGGGTTGGGGGTGAGGTTGTAGTTCGCCTCTGCCAGGAGCGGGGCATTCACCAAGATGCTGAAGACGGTGAGGAAGGCTAGACAGGCCAAGGCTGCCAGGAACTCTATGGCCAGCAGGTGCGGCCAGACGCTTACCTTGTCGACGGCCTCAGGCTTGGTCTGCTGGATAGAGCCGGCCTTGACGACCGTGAGCAGCCTGTGCGTATGCGTCTTTGCGGCTGCTGCTTTGCCTCCCTCCGTCCTGGCTGGAGGAGCAGGCCTGGAAGGCTCGGGGGCGGGCCTCGTCGCTACGGCCGTGGCGGTGGCGGCGGGCGCAGCGGCAGCCGAAGCCACGGCCGCTGGGGTGGGGACGCCGGCCTGAGGTTCCGGCTCGGGCTGGCTGTCAGCTGTGGTTTCGACGGTGGCCGGGACTTCCCGTGCCTTTTCTGCCTCGGAGGGCCGGCTGCCGGGCTCGGGCTCGGCTTCTGCAGAGACCTCGCCCTTCTTTGCTTTGGCCCTCTCCATCGCTTCCCTGGAGCGACGGAGGAGGTGTTCAGGAATCTCTACCATCTACCCACTCTCCCCGACCTTTGCGTTACCGGCCGCACACGACGATGCACATTCGCGGACTCCAGCATCGTTTACGGGACCACTGCCGACTGCACTACCGAAATCAAAGCGGCCCCGAAATCCCCCCGTCCTTGCGTACGCGCCAGAAGTGGATTCCCATGAATATCGCGGTGACGAAGGGGAACATGATCACGTGCAGCACGTACCACCTGAGAAGGGTGTTGGCCGATACCTCGGTGCTGCCGAGCAGCACGAACCTCACTTCCCGTCCGAAGACGGGCGTGTAGCCCATCATGTTCGTACCTACCGTAACCGCCCACAGACTGAGCTGGTCCCACGGCAACAGGTATCCGGTGAAGGAGAGGAGAAGCGTGAGCACCAGCAGGTTGACGCCGATGACCCAGTTGAACTCCCGGGGCGGCTTGTATGCCCCGTGGTAGAAGACCCGCGCCATGTGCAGGAATACGGAGAGCACCATCAGGTGCGCACCCCAGCGGTGCATGTTCCGCACCAGGGTCCCGAAGGTGACGCTGGTCATCAGGGCCTGCATGTCCGTGTAGGCATTGGCCTCGGTAGGCCTGTAGTAGAACATGAGGAAGATACCGGTGACCGTCAGCACTATGAACAGGAAGAACGAGAGGCCGCCTAGGCAGAGGGTATAGGAGACCTTCACGCCGTGGCGCTTCACCTTCACAGGGTGAAGGTGATACACGAGGGAGTTCATGATTACGTAGGAGCGGTTCCTGGGGCTGTCCGAGTAGCCCTTCGAGAAGATCGAGCCTGGACGGAAGATGGATGTCCAGACCTGGCTGCCCTGGATGCGGTCGACGACCGCAGTCACCCCTTCCTTGATCCGAGCAGCGGCACCGCCGTTGCCGTTGGACTCAGCCAAGTTGGAACCTCCCGCCTACTCGAGGGTCGTAACCTGGGGGCCCCGCCGCATGCAGCTTTTTCAGAAGCGCACGCCGTAGGCGTACCCGTGACGTTGGGTCCGTTCGTGCCGGGGCTCTCTGGCCTGGGGGCCGAGCTTGCCCAGGATAATCACGCCCGTAGGGCAGCGGTCAACGCAGAGGGCACACCTCGTGCATTCGTCCTCGTCGACGACGAAGACCACCGTGTCGTCGGGGTCTTCACCCGGCTTCTCCACACCGGACGCGTCCCTGATTGCCTCCGTACTCAGCATGTGGATGCAGCGCCAGGGACATATGTCCACGCACCCCTCGCAGAGGATGCACTCTTCCTGGTCTATGTGGAGGAACTGCTTGGGACGGACCGCCTTCTGGACCGCCTCCGGCTCCACGAGCGTCAACTCGTAGTCGCCGAAGCTGTCCGGAAGCCCGGTGATTACGTTCCTGGGCATCGCGTCTGGTCAGCCTCCTGTCGGGACAGGGAAGAGGATCCTAGGTCTCGGCCCCAGCACCTCACCGCGTCGATCACCCTCTCGACCTCGCGAGGGGCCGTCCGAACCAAGAACGGGGACCCCTGACTTCGGCTTCCTCGGAAGGCGTCTGCTGCTGCTTGGCCTTCCGCTCTCGCCACTCCTGGTACTTGACCGACCCAACGATCATCGCACCGAAAACCACGATGTGGTACCCGACCACGATCGGGTCGCGTACGAACCTCTGCAAGTTCGGGTCGTTCCACTGCTTGTTGAACCAGCCGATGAACTCGCTGGGAATCACTCCGAAAGCCAGTACTAGCACCGCAAAGGCCAGCCATGCCGAAACTATGGCGAACACCCAGCTCCGGTCCTCGCTACCCACGACACTCCCTCACGTGCTTCCTTCGCAAGGCTTCCCACTCACACTACAGCGTCCGCAGCAGAGCAACGGACCACTTCCGACTCGCTCGCCAGGGGCACCCCAGACAGCTCGACTGAAACATGAAAGGGTGCCCGACTCAGCGCTGTCCGGCCCGGGTAGCCGTAAGTCCGCCCCTTGGCTCGTGAATGCTTTCACATTGTAGACTCAGCGGGGCCGGCCGAGACAAGGCGGGAGAGTGTTGCGGAGGTTTCGAGGTCCCAAACCGAGGAACCGGTGCTGATCGTTCGCACGCAGCTCGATCCCCAGAGCCGTGCTGACCGGCCCTGACGGAGCCACCCCACGCGTTGCGGCTGGCTCCCGCCTGAGGCTCATGTGCCTTACCGAGCTGGACTGGTGACTCGAAGGTGAATTCGAAAGAGCAGCCTTCAGGGGGGTGTGCTAGCGGGAAGGTGCAGCTGGGCGGCAGCAGTGAGGAGGCCTGGCAGCGACTCGCCCGTGCCGGGACCCCTGCGAAGAGCACTTCCTCACCATTTGGATTTCCGACAGGCAGCGCATGGCTCATGACCCTCGTGGTCCTGGTTTCCCTGATCACTCCCGTGCTGACGAGCGGCTGCTCCGCACGCACCGCCACCGCCTGCGAAGGCCGGGTCTTTCTGGAAGACAGGGCGGCCCCTGCGGCTCAGGGTCCCGAATTGAATTCGGAGGATCAGGTGAGCCTGGATCGCATGAGGGGCAAGCCTGTGGTCGTGAATTTCTGGGGATCCTGGTGCGGGCCGTGCCGTGAGGAGGCCCCGGTCCTCTCGTCGGCCTGGAGGGAGCTGTCCGAAACCGTCGCCTTCCTCGGTGTAGACATCAGGGACGAGAGATCGGCTGCACGGAGTTTCGCTCGCGAGTTCGGTCTGGGCTTCCCCCACATCTTCGACGACGACGCCAGGATCGCTGCCGCGTGGGCGGTCCCCAGCCCTCCTGCGACCTTCGTCGTAGATGCGGAGGGGAGGCTCGTGGCTCGACTGGTAGGTACGCTGACCCCCGCGGACTTGGAGTGCATGCTTTCGCTTGCACGGTGAAAGGCCTCATTGGCGTCCCCGACCTACGAGGACCGGAGGGACCCCTCAGTCTCGTCCTGGCGGTCACGGCCCCCGTCCGTGGCCCGAACCGGCGAGTCTCGGTAGAGGTAGGTAGGGCTGGTCCGTGGTTGCGGCGCTACAGGAGGGAAGTTTCCCCGTGAGTGTGCCCGCGTCGGCTAGGACAGAGCGGAGTCCGGTGTCCCGGCAAGGCCTGGGGGAGGGGGTTCGTGGGCGCGCCGTGGATTTCTCTGGTGTTCCGGCCGATGCTCCCAGGGCCCTCCACAGGTACAGGGGCTGGGCTCGTCTGCGCTCTATGAGGACGGCTCTCTGGCTCCTTCTCGTCGTCGCTGCCGCCTCGGTGATCGGCAGCTTGCTTCCACAGAAGAACAATTCTGCCTCGCGGGTCGAGCAGTTCATCTCCGACCACCCCTTCTGGGGAACCCTCTTCGACAGGCTGCACTTCTTCGAGGTCTTCACGTCGTGGTGGTTTCTAGGACTCGTTGGATTCCTCCTCTTCGTGCTCTTTCTCTGTCTGATTCCCAGAACCAGAGCTCACCTCAGAACTCTGGGATCGCTGAAGGTCCCTCCGCGCCGGGGGTCCTTGCCGCCTGTGGATCACAGATGGTCCTTCGAGACCGATCTGGGAGTCGATGCAGTGCTGGGGGCCACGAGAGCGGTTCTTGCGGCTCGCAGGTGGCGGCTCTCGCCGCCGAACGAGGCGAACCAGTTCGTTGCCGAGAAGGGCGCGTGGCGCGAGGCCGGGAGCTTGCTTTTCCACTGGGCGCTGTTCCTGGTCTTTTTGGCCGGAGCGGTGACGGTCGCCACCAAGTTCGAGGGGTACGTGGCGATAGTCGAGGGACGTCGCTGGTACGAAGGGGGGAAGGTGACCTTCGACGATTATTCGGAGGGGAGGTTGGCGAGTCTGTTCAACCCACACGAGAACTTCTACGTGACCCTCGAGGACTTCGAGGCTCGTTACCGGCCGGACGGGACGCCCGAAGACTTCACATCTGAAGTAGTCCTCGAGGATCCATCCAGGGGGGTAAGGCTGGAGGAGACGATACGGGTCAACAAGCCTCTCAACTACAGGGGGGTGAAGGTCTACCAGGCGTCCTACGGGTGGGCGGCGGAGGTCCGGGTCAGCGAGCGAGCCACCGTGCTCTACGAGGGCCCCGTACTCTTCTTGCCCGAGGGTGCCACGTCGGGGCCCGTCCCTCCGTCCGGGGCCGTCGGAGTCGTGAAGCTCCCTTCCACATCGGGAGCGCAGACCGGACTGGAGCTCCGGCTGTTTCCGGATTTCCGGCTCGTTCCCTACCGTGCCACCAACCCCGACGCACCGGAGGCGGCAGACCCCACCGCCCTGGACGTGATCTCGGTCAGCGACGACCCCAACCGTCCACTGGTCCTGGTCACCGAGTACAGAGGTGACCTGGGCATGGACCGTCCCCAGAGCGTGTACCGTCTGGACAAGCGCGCTCTGCAGGAGGTGGACCAGCGTTTCGCGACCTTCCCCGGGCACGCAAACGACAAGATCCCCGCGCGACTGGAGCTGAGTGGGGGGCTCGTGGTCGAGTTGCTGGAACTCAAGCGCTATTCGGTGTTCCAGGTCCGCTCGGACACGTGGGGATCGGGAATCGCTGCGCTGGCCGGAGCGTGCGTGTTCGTATCGCTCTTTCCCGCGCTCTATTCCTGGCGTCGCCGGCTGTGGGTACAGGTCGCGACTGCCGAGGACGCCCGACGATCTGGGGAGAGCACCAGTCCTGAGAGAACCTTCTCCGGCGGGCTCACCGTGGTGGAGGTGCGGGGCGTCGCATTCCAGCGGAAGGACCTCTTCGACTCCGAGTTCGCCGCGGTCGCCGGGTCACTTCAGGCAGCCCTTGCCGGCAACCGGCCCGAAGGAGCCGGGGGTCACGGTTCCGACCGGCCAGCAGAGGCAAGGATGGAGAACACGGGTCCAGAGCGGTCAGAATAGGGCTCTGGTAGGACTGACTAAGAGCATGGTGCCGGCAGGATGGGCTTGACGGGACACAGGGCGACTTTCAGCACGATTTCCAACACCGCTTTCGTCGTGGCTGTAGCGGTCTATCTCCTGGCCGTAGGTCTGCACTTTGCGGGACTGGCGTGGAGGTCCGGCCGCATCCGCTCGGCGGCAGTTGCTGTCACGGCTGCTGGTGCGGTGGTTCACCTGGTCGCACTGGTGGCGCGAGCGGTGGCTGCCGGGCGGGTTCCCTGGGGAAACATGTACGAGTTCTCGATGAGTTCTGCATGGGTCATGGTGGTGAGCTACCTGGCCGCAGCGGGAAAATTCGAGTCCCCTCAGATCGGAGGGTTCGTCCTCTCTGGGACGGCCGTGTGGATGGCGGTTGGATGGGTCCTTTACGCCGAGCCAGGGCCGTTGCAGCCCGCATTGCGGTCGAACTGGCTGATCTTCCACGTGTTTCTAGTGATGACCGGTGCAGGGATGCTCCTGCTGTCTGCGGTCGTCTCTGCTCTGTACCTGGTCAGGAGAGCCTGGGAGGAGCGACACGGGCTCCTGCCGGGCACAGCAGGCGCGCTGGACGTGGAGGTTCCGGAACGGGTCTTCGAGGTCGGTGACTCCGGAATCATATCGGGTAGTGGCGCTGCCGAGAGCGGGGAGGCGATGGGCCTCGCCGTCCGGCCGGAGGGCCCGGGAGCTATGCTGGCCAGGGACCGCAGCAGTGTTCCGCCAGGGGTGATCGCTCGCCTTCCGTCTTCCGACAAGCTCGACCTCCTCGCCTACCGTCTCGTCATGGTCGCCTTCCCCATCTGGACGCTGGGCGTGATTGCGGGGGCGATCTGGGGCGAGCAGGCCTGGGGCAGGTACTGGGGATGGGACCCTAAGGAAGTCTGGTCCTTCATCGTATGGGTGATATTCGCCACCTACCTGCACGCACGGGCGACTCGGGGCTGGCGCGGCAAGGGTGCCGCGTATCTGGCCCTGGTAGGGGGAGCAGCGATAATCTTCAACACGTTCGCTGTAAATTTGTGGATCTCGGGCCTCCACTCGTACGCGGGCGTCTAAGGGGGGCCGGGGCGCTGCGTCGGACAGCGGGGGCTGTGAGTAGCGGTGCTCCTTGACCGAGCCTTCCGGAGCCCGGGTACTCGAGCGAAGCCTGCTTTGACATCGTGTCCGGCAACCGCCCAAAATCTCGGCGACCGTTCGGGTCACAAGAAATGTGGGGAAGGATCGTGACTGCAGCTACGGCAGAGAAGGTCGACTCCGAAACGAGTGAGGCGAGCTCCGCTGCTCAGGCGGAGGAGGCCCGCCTCGAGCGGAGCACCAAGGGCGATCTGGCAGCCCGTCTCTATTTCGTGTTCTCCGGACTCTTCTTCCTCGGGACCGTGGGTGCCGGGCTTCTCTGGGCAGCCTCTGTCATGTCTCCCGAGATCACAAGGCTGTCGGAAGCAAACGCTCAGGTGGCGCCCCACGGCAACCTCCTGCCGGTCTTCTGGAACCTGTGCGTGTACGGCTGGCTATCTTCTGCGGCCTTCGGCTCCGTGGTCTACATAGTCCCGAGGATCACCGGTGCGCCGCTCAAGTTCTCCGGGCTGCTTGTACTCAACTCGTTCGCGTGGGCGGGTCTGGTCGCTGTCGGAGCACTGGCGGTCTCGGCCGGATTCGGAAGACCTTCCTGGCTGCTCGAGTACCCGGTGGCGGTGCAGCTGGCGATGGCGGCGTCGGCCGCGCTCGTGCTTCTGGCCGTGCTGCTCTCGACCATGGGAAGACTCGAGCCGAGGCTCTACCCTTCGCTGTGGTACTTCACAGCGGCTCTCATCTGGCTTCCGGTAATCCTGGTGCTCGGGGGGCTGCCGCTGTATGCCGGTGTGGGTCAGGCGATCCAGGGGGCGTTCGTCGCACACAGCGTTCTGGGTCTGTGGCTCTTCGTGGTCGCTGCCGGCGTGGCCTACTACATTGCCCCGAAAGCTTCGGGGACTCCTCTCTACTCGAGGCGCCTCGCGCAGATCTCGCTTTGGGGTTTCGCCTTGTTCTGGGTCTTTTCCGGGGGCTCACGACTGGTCTTTTCTCCGACCTCCGGTGCCTACCAGAGCACCTCCATCGCATTCGCCATTGCTTCCTCTGCGCCGTTGCTGGCCACGGTGGCGAATCTCGCCAGTGGCTTCAAGGGATCCTGGAGCCGGGTGGTAGCCTCGCCGGTGCTTAGGTGGGTCACCGTGGGGGTCGTGGCGTTGGGGATATACGCCGTGGTGATGCCGATCTCTACGTTGCGCTCGCTCAATCAGGTCATCGGGCTGACCGGTGCCAGCTCGGGCGTCGACATCCTGCTGCTGTTCGGGGTCGTGGGTTCCTGGCTTGCGGCGACTGCCTACTACGCCTTGCCGCGGATTAGCGGCCGTGAGTGGGCGCTGCCACGCCTGATCGACGGCCACATCGGATTCTTCGTGGTGGGCGTAGCGGTGGTCGCGATCGCTGCCGTAGTGGGCGGTGCCGCTCAGGGCTTCGTCGTCAACGCTGGTGCGTCTGCTGCCATGCCAGCCTCCTTCGGGGAGGCCTGGGAGCGCGTGGCAGGGCCACAGCGCTGGTTCGCTGGAATGGCTGCGGTCGGTTGGCTGTCGCTGCTCCTTTCTGCCGTGCTGGCAGTGATGAACGGAACGAAGACTCTGGTCGGAGGATCTCCGTCTGTCCTCGAGACCGTCACCCTCCCGGAGGAACTGGAAGGCATCCGGGAAAGAGCGGAACTGGTGCCGGAGGAGACCAGGAAGCGCATCGTCGAGCCGACGGCCCTGCCCTTGATTTCCGCAGCAGCGGTGGTGGTGCTGGTCTACTTCGGGTCGCGAATCTTGATTGCCGTGCAGCGTTTCGGGTCCAAGACTGCTGCCACTGCGGTCGCCCTCGTCATGGCAGGACTAATCCTGGGAGTGGCTTCTCTTCTGGCCGCTATGCCCAAGCTGAAGTCCCAGTACCTCGCTGCGGTGGTGGTGGTTGCGATGGGCGTGGTCCTCGGTGGTGGTGCCGTGGCCCAGTCGAGGCTAGCTGCCGAGGAAATGGGTGAAGCAGCGCCTGGGGTCGGGGAGACAGAGGGGCTGTCGGTCACGCTGTCACTGTCGGCAGTCAACGTCGCTTTCGACGAGGAGAGGCTGGAGGCACCAGCCGGAGCGAGGGTAGGCATCGAGTTCGAGAACAAGGACGTGGTCCAGCACAACTTCGCTCTCTACCGAGACGAGCAGATGAAGGAGCCCCTCTTCCGGGGCGAGCTCATCGGGGCGGGAAAGACAACGTACGTATTCGATGCGCCATCTGCGGCGGGCACCTATTACTTTTTCTGCGATGTGCACCCGAACATGAAGGGAACCTTCGAAGTCACGGGAGGTACCTGACGGGCCAGAGCGCCTGACCCCTTCGGGAGCGAGATCGCAAGCGGGCACGGCCCGCGAGCCCTGTTTAGGTGTGGCCATGATCAGGGAGCGTTGGTGACAAGCGAGTTGCCCAACATGGCGAGCCGGATTCGCCGTCTCTGCAACGTCAGAAATGTTCGCGTGGCGCTGCTGGGGCTGGTTCCGGCAGCCTTCGGTGCCTGCGCTCAGCGCATGCCCCAGAACACCTTCGACCCTGCAGGCGAGGGCGCGAGGGACATCGCCAACTTGATGACACCGGTGCTCCTCATTGCCGGTGTGATCTTCGTCGTCGTGCAGACCATACTGATCGTCTCGGTGGTCCGTTTCCGGGACCCCGGCGAGGACGACGGTACGGCGCCCAGGCAGGTCCATGGAAATACCCCGCTGGAAGTCATCTGGACCATCGCGCCGTTCCTGATTCTGGTGGGAATTGCGGTTCCCACGGTGCGTCTCATCTGGAAGCAGCATGAAGTGCCCCAGGGTGAGGGAGTACTCGAGGTAGTCGTCACGGCCCACCAGTGGTGGTGGGAGTTCGAGTACCCGAGCGAGGGCGTGAGGACGGCGAACGAGCTCCACATTCCGGCTGGAAAGGAGATCAAGCTGCTATTGCGCTCGAACGACGTGGTGCACAGCTTCTGGATACCCCGCCTCGGCGGCAAGCAGGACGTGATTCCGGGCAAGGAGCTCGTCTGGACCCTCAAGGCAGACCGGCCGGAAGCGGAACCCCTCTACGGGCAATGCGTGGAGTTGTGTGGTGCCTCCCACGCCAACATGCGACTCCGGGCGGTGGTGCAGAGTGAGGCGGACTTCGAGGCTTGGCTGCAGGGCCAGAAGCGTCCGGCTGCCGTCCCTCCCGAAGGTTCGAAAGCAGCGGAAGGCAAGCGGGTGTTCGAGACGGGCGCGTGCATAGGCTGCCATACCATTGCCGGCACCAACGCGCAAGGACGGGTGGGGCCGGATCTGACGCACTTCGCCAGTCGCTCGACCTTCGCCGCCGGGATCTTCGACAGGACCGACGAGAACCTGGCCGCGTGGCTGCGTGACCCGCCGGGAGTAAAGCCAGGAGCCAAGATGCCGAATCTCGGGTTGTCCGACCAGGAAGTGCAGAATCTCGTGGCCTACCTTCAGAGTCTGGAGTGACGGTGATAGCCTGCACTGGTAGAGCAGCGAAGGGACGGTTGGCATGGCTGTAGCCACACTGCCCAGAACCCGACCGGCAGGGCTATTCGCCCGACCCACCTCCAAGAGTGGGCTGGTTGGTTGGTTGACCACCGTCGACCACAAGCGGATCGGGATCCTCTATGGCGTCACGGCCTTCGCCTTCTTCATTCTGGGGGGCGTCGAGGCGCTGGTGATGCGGCTTCAGCTTGCAAGACCCGAAGCGGGTGTCGTGAGCGCCGAGACATTCAACAGGCTCTTCACCATGCACGGCACGACCATGGTCTTCTTGGTCGTTATGCCCCTTTCGTCCGCTTTCTTCAATTACCTGGTCCCCTTGATGATCGGGGCACGGGACGTGGCATTCCCGAGACTCAACGCCTTCAGCTACTGGGTCTTCCTCTTGGGCGGACTGTTTCTCAATGCCAGCTTCTTCTTCGGAGGGGCTCCCGACGGCGGCTGGTTCGGGTATGCCAACTTGACGAGCCAGTACTCTCCCGGCACCGGCATCGACTACTGGATCCTGGGGCTGCAGATACTGGGCATCGCCTCGATTGCGTCATCGGTCAACTTCATCGTCACCATCATCAACATGAGGGCGCCGGGCATGAGCTTGATGCGCATGCCCGCGTTCGTTTGGATGACCCTGGTGGTGGCGTTCCTGACGTTATTCGCCATGCCGGTCATTGCGGTGGCCCTCTTCATGCTCCTCTTCGACCGGATGTTCGGTGCCAACTTCTTCAACGTTGCGGCTGGCGGCGACCCGGTCCTCTGGCAGCACCTCTTCTGGCTGTTCGGCCATCCCGAGGTATACATTCTCATCCTGCCGGCAATGGGTATCGTCTCCGAGGTCCTGCCGACTTTCTCGAAGAAGCCGCTCTTCGGCTACCCCTTCGTCATCTTCTCCGGGATAGCGATCGGGTTCATCGGCTGGGGAGTCTGGGTTCACCACATGTTCGCCGTCGGTCTGGGACCTGTAGCGGTCACCGCATTCTCGCTGTCGACCATGCTGATTGCCGTGCCTACAGGCGTGAAGATCTTCAACTGGTTGGCCACTATCTGGGGCGGGAAGATTCGCCTCGCCACGCCCATGCTCTTCGCGCTTGGCTTCGTCGCCATGTTCGTCATCGGCGGCCTCAGCGGCGTCACTCACTCGATGGCATCTGCTGACCGGCAGCAGACCGACACCTACTACGTCGTCGCGCACTTCCACTACGTCCTCTTCGGCGGAGCCATATTCGCGATCTTCGCAGGCATCTACTACTGGTGGCCGAAGATGACCGGCAGGCTGCTGGACGAGCGCATCGGCAAGCTGCACTTCTGGCTCCAGCTTCTGGGCTTCAACCTGACCTTCTTCCCAATGCACTTCCTCGGGCTCCAGGGAATGCCCAGGCGCATCTACACCTACTCTCCGGAGATGGGATGGAACTTGTGGAACCTGCTGTCAACGGTTGGCGCCTTCGTGATCGCCGCGTCGATTCTTGTCTTCCTGGTAAACGCAGCTTACTCACTGCGGCGGGGTGAGCTGGCCGGCAACGACCCCTGGGACGGACGCACCATCGAGTGGACGATTTCCTCGCCGCCACCCGAGCACAACTTCGACGAGATCCCGCTCATCGAGTCGAGGGACGACTTCTTCTACCGGAAGTACGCTCTGACCGAGGATCACCGGGCAGTACGCGTACTCCAGGGGGCAGCTTACGGCTCCGGTAACGAAGATGGCGGTGGGCAGGATTTGCCGCGTGAGGCAAGGGGTTCACACATCCACATGCCCTCTCCGTCCTACTTCCCTCTGGTCGCCGCGCTGGGCCTTCCCATTCTGGCCTTCGGCGTAATCTACTGGTTGCCGCTTGCGGTCCTGGGGGGGCTCGTATCGGTCGTGGGCCTTTACGGGTGGGCTCTCGAACCGACGTCCGAGTGACGAGGAAGGCGAGCGGGCCGAAGCGATTGGCACGGACGCGAGCGAGGAGGAAGTAACGGCCAGATGGCTCAGGAATCGGTGGCGTTGGGCTCGGAGGTCGAGCACGAAATCGCGTCGGCCCGCCTTCCCGAGGAGGCCACTTATACCGGGCTGTCCAACAAGAAGCTCGCCATGTGGGCTTTTCTGGGGTCCGAGTGCCTCCTCTTCGGTGCCCTGATTTCGACCTACATCCTCTACAAGGGCCGCAGCCTCGGGGGCCCGCAGCCGCACGAGATCTACGACATTCCCTACACATCGGTCTCTTCTTTCGTCCTTCTGGCCTCGAGCCTCACCATGGTTCTGGCGCTGTCGGCGATCCAGCGCGGCGACGGGCGCCAGACCCGTATATGGCTCCTGACTACTGCCGCTCTGGGAATGACGTTCATCTCGGGCCAGGTGTACGAGTTCACTACCTTCGTCCACGAAGGACTGAAGCTCTCTACGAACCTCTTCGGCACCAGCTTTTACGTGCTTACCGGCTTTCACGGCGTCCATGTAACGGTGGGAATCGTCATGCTGCTGACGCTCTTCGGGGCTTCGCTGCTGGGAAGGCTGGGGACGGAGCATTCCGAGACCGTGGAACTGGTCGGGCTTTACTGGCACTTCGTGGACGTCGTGTGGATCGTGATCTTCACGGTCGTGTACCTCATTCCCTGAGGGGACTCGACGTGGGTCGCGAAGGACCGGTGGTCGATTGCTGACGGTAGCCCAGGGGGTTTCCGACGAGTTGACAGGGGAAGGAATGGAAGTCACGCACCAGAGTCGGCACGTTAGCGCCCATCCCCGTACGGCGATCTACGTGGGAGTCGCTGCCGTATTGGCAGTAGTAACGGTGACGGAGGTGGCCATCTTCTACGTAGATCTGCAGCGCAGCGTACTGGTCCCTGTCTTGTTGCTGCTCTCAGCTGCCAAGTTCGTTCTGGTGGCAGGTTTCTACATGCACCTCAAGTTCGACAGCCCCGTGTTCAGGCGGCTGTTCGCAGTGGGCATCGTCTTCTCCATCGCCATATACGCTGCGGTCCTGGCTATGTTCGGCCCCGTCAGGTAGGAAGGAGTGAAGGCGGTGGGAGCGCCATCTGTCGGCCTTCCGCCGTTTCACGTCCACTTCGAGACCCTGGCATTCCTGGTGGCTCTGGGGTCGACCTACGCGTTCGCCCTCGTGCATGTGGGACGACCAATCGACCGCCGCGCGACGCGCGCCCAGAAATTCAGCTTCTTCGTGGGCGTCGCAGTCGTGTACCTGGCACTCGGTTGGCCCCTTCACGACATTTCAGACGATTACCTCTACTCCGCTCACATGGTCCAGCACGTGCTCCTGATGCTGGTGGCGCCCCCGTTCTTCTTGTGGGCGATTCCTGGATGGCTGGTCGAGGCAGCATTACCGAACGGCGTCCTGAGGGCTCTACGGAATGTGGTTCGTCCGGTGGTTGCGACCTTGGTGTTCAACGCGACGGTCGCCCTCTCTCACTGGCCGCTCGTGGTGGACCTTATGAGCCGCTCTACGACGTTTCACGACGTGGCCCACCTCGCTATGCTGGCTGCTTCCGCAGCGATGTGGTTTCCCGTCTTCTCGCCCACACCTGCGATCCCTCGTATCTCCCCGCCCGCTGCAATGCTCTACCTTTTCGTCCAGTCGATCTTGCCTACCGTGCCGGCTTCCTTCTTTACTTTTGCCGAGGGGGTGCTGGTCCCCTACTACGGTGAGGCGCCCCGGCTGTTCGGGATCAGCGTGGTCGCTGACCAACAACTCGCCGGTTTCGTCATGAAGGTCGTGGGCGGTCTCGTGTTGTGGACGTACATAGCTGCGCTCTTCTTCCGGTGGTACGCCTCCGAGGGGCGCGAGGTGGGGATCCCCGGCCGGTTCAGACGGGGAGAGGGTGGCATTCCGCCCTTGACCGATGGACCCAGGAGTGGAGGCGGCGAAGCTGTCCCGGCCGAGCGACCCGGATTCGACAGGGTACTGGCTGGGCGAAGCTGAGTCGGCCCGTGCCTTCCCGGCGCCTCGGGGGTCGATGAAGATGGCCCCTCTTTCAGCCTCCGAATTGGATCCGATGCCTAGGCGTCTCGTAGTGTATGTGGGCGTATCTTCTCCAATTTGGCTGTTCGCAAGAGGGGGCACCGAGAGGACCTTCTGCAGATGAGCGAACCAGAGGCTTTAGAGGGCAACGGAGGGAAAGAGGAGACCCGGCACTTCGAGAGCATATTACCGGTAGTGGTCGGGTCTGTGTTGGTGGTCGCACTGGGATGGGCCCTGGCAGTGGCCGCGCCGGCAGCCGATCCGTCCTACACGACCCCTTCCAAGGTGGCCGAGGCCAGAAAGGATTCTGCAATTCCGGGAACGGCAGCTTCCCGAGGACGGCAAATCTACATCTCGCAGGGTTGCTATTCCTGTCACACCCAGCAGGTAAGACAGCTCCTCACCGATGCGTACCTGGGGCCGGCATCTTCGCCGGGTGACTATGCCTACGAAGACCCCGTACTGCTGGGCTCTCAGAGGATCGGCCCTGACTTGTCCCACATAGGCTCGCGAGAGCCTGGGAAGGACGCAGAAAAGCTTGCCGAGTACCTGCGCAACCCGAGCAAGGACAGGTCGTGGTCGACGATGCCGTCCTATGCTCACCTGAGCGACGAGGAGATGGCGGACCTGGTCGCATACCTTCGGACACTCGATTAACCGGGAGATCTGGACGGAAGGCCAGCATGGTTGAGATTCCCGAACACCTTCTGAAGCGCTCCAGGGAGGCGATGGCCCGTGCGAAGGCGGCCAAGGGTGAAGCCGTAGAGGAGCCTGCGCCTGAGGCGGCCGAGGAAGCGGCTTCGGAAGCCGAGGAGCAAGTATCGACTCCGGCTGGGGCGCCCGAGCCGGCAGCAGCAGGGGGCGAGGTCGAGGCCGAGGCAAGTGCGGGAGAAGCGGCGTCAGCAGCTGCTCCCCCAGTACCGGAGCCCGGGACCCGCGCCGTGGCAGCGGAACCTGCCGTCGTGCAGGAGGCTGTTTCTCTTGCAACGGGGGCCTACCCGGAAGAGGAGCTGGTCGAGGCAGGTGCGGGCATCAAGGAAGTCGCGTACTCCAGGGCTCCGGGCTGGCTGATAGCCGTCTTCGTCGTGATTCCCGTGATCGCACTGCTGTACATGACCCAATTCTCGCACGGCGTCCAGTGTGGCCAGGCGGGTACTCTTGCCGTCGAATCCGACGGCTCGCTCGTTACATGCGACGGGAAGCCGCTTCCCTCTCCTGGCACCGGAGGTACGAAGAAGCAGGGCCCCGATGGCGCAGAGATCTTTGCGCAGAAGTGTGCTGCCTGCCACGGGCCCAACGGAGAAGGCGGCGTAGGCCTTCCACTGAACAAGAACAACGGCACCACCTTGCTGGAGGACTTCCCCGATGCGGCATCCCAGATCGAGTTCGTGACTAAGGGCAACCAGGCATTCCCCCAAGGCTGGGGGGCCAAGGCGAGGAGGCCCCAGGGGGTGATGCCCGGCTTCGGCAACTCTCTCTCTCCCGAAGAGATAGAGGCAGTCGTCCAGCACGAGCGTTCCCTCGCTGGCGAGGCGGCTGCCGGTGGTTCCGGTTAAGGAAAGCGCGGACGCAATCGTCGTCGGAGGCGGGCCCGGCGGAGCGGCAGCTGCAGCCCGGCTCGCTGGTGCCGGCCTGGACACCATTCTCTTCGAGAAGGCTACCTACCCCCGGGAGAAGGTCTGCGGCGACGGGATAACTCCGAGGGCGGTCAAGGCTCTCCTGGACCTCGGTATGGCGGACAGGGTCGCCCGTTATCACCGGATCGTCGGACTGAGGGCGGTGGGATACGGGCAGCGCATGGAGCTGCCTTGGCCAGACCACACGGTCTACCCCGACTACGGGCTCACCGCTCCACGGAGCGTGCTCGATGCAGACATCGCGGGGCTCGCTGCGGACTCCGGTGCAGCGGTACTCGAGGCCCATGAGGTCACGGCGCCCGTCATGCGCGAGGGGGTGCTTTCCGGTCTGGTCGTCAGGGACAAGAAGGCCGACAGGGAGACGGTTTACACGGCGGAGTACTACGTCGTCGCAGACGGTGCGCTTTCCCGGATAGGCCGGGCACTCGGCGCAAGGCGAGACCGGAGCCACCCGATGGGCCTCGCCATGAGGGGCTACTACCCCAGTCCCAAGGACAGGGACCCATGGATCGAAGCGCGCCTCGACCTCTCTCACAAGGGGTTCAGGCTCCCGGCCTACGGCTGGGTGTTCCCCCTGGGAGACGGGACGGTCAACGCCGGTGTCGGGATCCTTACGTCGTATCGGGGCTGGCGGGAGGTGAACACCGGGAGGCTGCAGGACGACTTCGTCGACGATGTGGGGCCCTACTGGGGAATCAGCAAGGACGATTCCTTGGGAAAGCCTAAGGGTGGAAAGCTGCCGATGGGCCTGGCGATTCACCCGAAGGCGGGTCCCAACTGGATCGCGCTAGGGGACGCTGCTGGAGGAATCAACGCCTTCACCGGCGAAGGAATCGGCTATGCCCTCGAGATGGCCGAGCTCGCCTCCGAAGAGATCCTGCGAGCCAGGCGCCTTTCGAGGGCGGTCTCGCCGACCAGGTATTCCGAGATGCTTCAGGACTTCTACGGTCCTTACTACAGAGCCGCAGAACTCTTCGCATATCTGATCGGGAAGCCGCGCCTGCTCGATGCATTCGGGACGGTAGGGATGCGCTCCAGGAGCATCATGTCGTGGTTCCTCGTAGTCGCGGGCCACCTGGGCGACCCGCAAAAGCAGGACCTTGTGACGCGCCTGTACTACGCAGCAGAAAAGGTCGTCTCCCACTTTCCACGTGTGGCCCCCTAGGATCGGAGGCGGTGCCTGGCGGCGGCACCGAGCCGTCGGTCGATCAGGCGCTCAGAGTCCTGGGTACTGGGAGGGATTGCAGCGAAGGAAAGCTCCGAGCGGATTGCCGCAGTTTCCGTGCCCGGCTCCGATCCAGGTTCCTCGGACCCGGACCTGCTCGTGGCAGCCCGGGAGTGGCTTTACGCCATCGAGAGGGCGAGCATGGCCGAGCGTGCCCAGTCCGCCTGCAAGGCCGCATCGTTTCTCGAGGATGCGTGCTCCTCATAGCCCGGAAGGTGGCGTAGCGGAGACCCATTAGCATCCTGAAAATCGCAGTGCTGAATACAGGCGCGGCACCGCCCTCGAGGGCCGGGGAACGGCAACATTGCGGAGAGGTGACCGGCTGGCGTAGCGGAATACGTTCGGGAACGTCCGGAGAGGCTTCCGAATTCTCCTGGAATCCCAGGTATCCGACCAGCCTTACGATTCCCGAGCAAGCGTCGTGTCGGCTCGGGTTCTGCCGACTCGTCCGTTGCGCCGGTGAGAGAGTCCGTATGCGGCGTCGAGCGGTAGGGGTGAAGCGAGATGCGAAGCTGCCGGAATGGGAGTTCCCGCCGGTCCGGGATTCTGATGACCGGAGCAATTGCCGGGACGATATGTCTGCGTGCTGCGGGCGAGTTCACGGTATGACGAAGCCGGTCTTTCCCTGGTTTGCACCCCGACTTCGGCGCCACATAGGCTGGAACGAAGGTCGACCGTGCGTCAGGAGTCGATAAGCCTCCATGCCCGAGAAGAGGGAGGGCTCGACTGGCGGTTCCATGCAGGGAGCAATGGTCGTCTCCGAGGCCGGGCAAGACTCGTCGGCGGGCGCAGGGCAGTCGTTCGGGTGGTCTTAGATGGCTGACTACCTTCTTATCTTGGTGATGATGGTGCTTGTCACCGCCTTCGGTGGCATCTCTCTCGGGGTATCCCGGCTCCTCGCGCCCTCCAGGCCTACCAGGGCGAAGCTCGAGCCCTACGAGTGCGGTATCGTTCCCCAAAGAGAGCCCCCCGAGAGATTCCCCGTCGGGTTCTACCTCGTCGCCATGGTGTTTCTTCTCTTCGACATCGAAATCGTCTTCATCTATCCATGGGCGACACGCCTTGCAGACCTGGGAGCATTCGGCTTTTTCGAGATGGTCGTATTCGTCGCGCTCTTGCTGGTCGTCTATCTGTACCTGTGGAGAGAAGGGATCTTCGACTGGGGAGCCACCAGAGTGGTAGAGCGTGGAACGCCAAAGCCGGAATCCGAGGACGAACCGCACGGGGAGGTCCCCCGTGCGGCTTGAAACCGAATACGGAAGGGAAGGTGTGGGTCCGAGGAGGGGCGCTCTGCTCGGAAGTCTCGGCCTTGCTTGGAGGCACCTGTGGGCCTGGAAAATCTCTCGGCGAACATCCTGACGACCCAGCTGGAAAAGCTGGTCGCCTGGGCCAGGAAGAGCTCGGTATTTCCCGCCACTTTCGGGCTGGCGTGTTGCGCCATCGAAATGATGGCCACCGGAGCGGCCCACTACGACCTTGCCAGGTTCGGTATGGAGGTCTTCAGGGCAAGTCCTCGACAGGCGGACCTGATGATAGTGGCGGGAAGAGTCAGTCAGAAGATGGCCCCGGTGCTGCGTCAGATTTACGACCAGATGCCGGAACCCAAGTGGGTCATATCCATGGGTGCATGTGCTTCGACAGGGGGCATGTTCAACAACTACGCCCTTTTGCAGGGTGTCGATCAGGTCGTGCCGGTAGACGTCTACGTTCCCGGCTGTCCGCCGGGTCCCGAGACGCTCCTGTCGGGGATCATCGCCCTGCACGAGAAGATCCGGTCGGAGCGGATCCTAAAGCGGACCGCAGGCTGATCTCCCAGTATCTTTCCTTCCGGCCTGGGCCGGAAAGGCCGAACTGAGCGCAGGTCCGGGACGAGGTGCCTGTGCCAGCGCCACACCGGTCGGCGAAGCGTGCAAGAAAGTCCGTGAGGTGTCGTTGGGAGTCGGTCGATGAGCGAAGGCAATGAGGCCGTGGCGGTCTCCGACGCCGTTAGGAGGGCGGCCGAGGCAGTCCCCTCGGCGCGGCTGGTAAGGACCGGCAGCGACACCGTGCTGACGGTGGATCCCGCCGAATGGCCCGATCTGGCGGCCCGCCTCAAGGAAGAGGGATTCGAGATGCTGGTGGACCTGTGCGGTGTGGACTACCTGGAATTCCCGGCAGGCGCGATTCACCGGGCCGAGGCGGTCAGGTTCGAGGTGGTCGCCAACTTGCTCTCTGTCTCGAGGAAGGAGCGCTGCAGGGTGCGCGTCCCGCTCATCGGTAACGAGCCGGTGTGCCCGACCGTCACCGGTGTGTGGCCGGGTGCCGACTGGTACGAACGAGAGGCCTTCGACATGTTCGGCATCGTCTTCGAAGGCCACCCTGACATGACGCGCATATTGATGCCCGACGACTGGGAGGGTCACCCGCTTCGCAAGGACTACCCGGCAGGGAGAATCCCGGTGCAGTTCAAGGGGTCCCCACGCCCGGGAGCGCCGGGGGAAGTTCGAATCTCGGGCGAAGCCCCAGCGGAATCGGATCGGAGGGAGTCCTGACCGTGGACCGTACGCAGACCGGGCCCGACGAAGAGCTGGTGGCCCGCACCACTGCGGGGGACCAGGAGATGAAGTCCCGCGCGGAAACTCCCGAAAAGGAGCTCGCCTACGAAGAGGGGCGAGCCGCAGGCGTGCGTCGGGCGGTGATCACCTCTGAGCCGTGGGCAGAGATCCACGAAGACGAAGACACCGTCGTGATCAACATGGGACCCCAGCACCCCTCCACCCACGGAGTCCTGCGGCTGATGCTGGAACTTGACGGGGAAGTTGTATTGAGGGTGAAGCCCGTCATCGGGTACCTGCACACCGGCATGGAGCGCACGGGCGAGATGCTCGCCTACATCCAGGGCGCTACGAACGTCACGCGGATGGACTACCTGGCACCGTTCTTCAACGAGCTGTGCTTCTCCCTCACGGTCGAAAAGCTACTCGGAATCGATGTTCCGCCGCGGGCCTCCGCTATCCGGGTACTTCTGTGCGAGCTGAACCGCATCTCGTCACACCTGGTGGCCGTGGCCACACAGGGTATGGACATCGGCGCGATCTCCATGATGCTCTACGGGTTCCGTGAGCGGGAAGTGATCCTGCGCTTCTTCGAGAAGGTGACGGGCTTGCGCATGAACCACGACTTCATCCGACCGGGGGGCGTCGCAGCGGACTTGCCGGACGGCTGGGAGGAAGACGTGGCGGAGCTGTGCGAGTACATCCCCGCAAAGGTCGACGAGTACGAAGAGCTTCTCACGGACAACCCGATATGGCGTGAGCGGACCGTGGGAGTGGGGACCATCACGACCGAGGAGTGCCTGGCACTGGGTGTGACAGGCCCGATCCTCAGGGCCACGGGATTCGGGTGGGACCTCCGCAAGGAAATGCCCTACTCGGGCTACGAGCAATACGACTTCGACGTCGTAACTGGCAAGGCCGGTGATGTATTCGACCGGTACAAGGTCCGCATCGAGGAGATGCGTCAGAGCGTTCGGATCGTCAAGCAGGTCCTCGAGACGATGCCCGAAGGCGACTACAGGTCTCAGGACAAGAAGATCACCCCGCCCCCCAGGGGAAGAATCGACCAGTCGATGGAAGCCCTGATCCACCACTTCAAGATCTTCACCGAGGGGTTCAAGGTGCCGCCGGGGGAGACCTACGTTGCGGTGGAGTCTCCCCGGGGAGAGCTAGGCCACTACATCGTTTCCGATGGCGGACCCAGGCCTTACAGGCTTCACGTGAGGGCACCTTCTTTTGCCAACCTGCAAGGGCTTTCTCCCATGATGGAAGGCGGCTTGATCGCCGATGCTGTCGCCGTAATAGCATCTACGGACCCCGTCATGGGTGACGTGGACAGGTGAGATCTCCGGTCGGGTAGGAATGCCGTTCAGTTACCAGAACCTCAAACGCGCAGAAGCATTGATAGCCAGGTACCCTCACAAACGGTCGGCCCTGCTCCCCTTGCTCCACCTGGCTCAGGAACAGGACGGTTACGTCCGCCCGGACGCGATGCGCCAGATCGCCGAAATGGTCGGTGTCACGCCGGCGGAAGTGCTGAGCACCGCTTCGTTCTACACGATGTTCAAGCTCCGCCCTAGCGGGGAGCACATCGTATCGGTTTGCACCAACATCTCCTGCATGCTCTGCGGTGCCGAAGAAGTCCTGGAAGTATTGGAAGAGGAGCTGGAGACGGCTGCGGACGGGCTCTCCTCGGACGGCAAGGTCTGGCTGGAGGAGGCGGAGTGCCTGGCGGCCTGCGGGGGTGCCCCGTGCGTGCAGGTCGACTACGAGTATTTCGAGAACGTGACCCCGCGCAAAGCCGCCGAGATCGCCAGAGCGTTGCGCCACGGAGAGAGGCCCCGGGGAGGGCTGGGACTGCCGGAGGACTTCCAGGAAGGGCGGACTGCGACAGGCGCCGAGCGGTCGGCAACGTCGAGCGAGGGCCGCTGAGTTGAGCGAGAAGATCCTCCACAGCCGAATCGACGACCCGGAGGCTTACAAGCTCTCCCGCTACGAGAGCCTCGGAGGATATGCAGCCCTCAAGAAAGCGTTGCGAGAGATGGAGCCCGAGGGGGTGGTGGAGGCCGTCAAGCAAAGTGGCCTCAGAGGGAGAGGGGGAGCCGGATTTCCCACGGGCACCAAGTGGTCATTCTTGCCGCCCGACACGCGCCCCAGATATCTGGTAGTCAATGCCGACGAGGGAGAGCCGGGCACTTTCAAGGACCGTCAGCTCATCGAGAAAGATCCCCACCAGTTGCTGGAGGGAGTGATCATTGCCTGTTATGCCTTGGACGTGCACTGGGCCGCAATATACATCCGAGGCGAGATGCGGCTGGGGGCGTACCTGCTGGAGCGAGCAATAAATGAGGCGCGTGAGGCGGGGTATCTGGGAGAGAAGATCCTCGGTACCGACTTCAGCTTGGATGTCGTGGTGCACAGGGGTGGAGGCGCCTACATCTGCGGGGAGGAGACCGCGTTGCTTACGAGCCTGGAAGGCAGGCGCGGGGAGCCCCGACTCCGCCCGCCGTTTCCGGCCGTCGAGGGTCTTTACAGGATGCCCACGGTGGTCAACAACGTGGAGACCCTTTCGAACCTCCCGTACATCGTGCTCAACGGGGCGGAGAAGTATGCCTCGCTGGGGACGGAAAAGTCGAAGGGTACCCGCATCTTCTGCCTTTCCGGACACGTCAACCGTCCCGGGAACTACGAGGTGGAGCTGGGAATCACGTTTCGCGAACTGATCTACGAGCATGGCAAGGGGATCCGTGCGGGGAACGACTTGAAGTGCTTCATCCCAGGCGGCGCGTCAGCGCCCTGGTTCGGGCCCGACAAGCTGGACGTGCCGCTGGACATGGACGTGGTCATGGCCGAGGGCTCGATGCTCGGGTCGGGGGCCGTCGTGGTGATGGACGAGACAACCTGTGCCGTCCGGGCCGCCATGAGGCTCGTCAGGTTCTTCGCTCACGAGTCTTGCGGGCAGTGCACGCCCTGCAGGGAAGGCTGCACGTGGATGTACAACGTCCTCCGGCGCATCGAGGCTGGCGGGGGGCGACCCGAGGATCTCGAGCTGCTACTGGATATCGGGGCGGGGATCTCGCCCTCCATCAAGAACCCTCCTCCCCAGGGGCCGGCGGAGTTCGTCACCTACACCACGATCTGCTTGCTCGGACCTTCCGGGGTCGTGCCAATGAGGTCAGCCCTGCGCATGTTTCCCGAGGAGTTCGAAGCCCACATCGCAGAGAGAGGTTGCCCCAGGCGAGCTCGCGACCGAGAGGCCATGCCGGCATGAGCGAGGGTCTTCCCGAGCGCAAGATCGTCACCGTAACCATCGATGGCCGCGAGGTGCAGGCAGAAGAGGGCCAGCTTCTGATCAGGGCCGCCATCGAGAACGGGATCTACATCCCCCACTTTTGCTGGCACCCCCGCATGAAGCCCGTCGCGATGTGCCGTCTGTGCTTGGTGGAGGTCGAGGGCCAACGAGGCCTGCCTCCTGCATGCACGACCCGCGTGACCGACGGCATGGTAGTGAGCACGTCTTCTGAGGCCGTCAAGGGCGCACAGCAGTCGGTTCTCGAGTTCCTTCTCATCAACCACCCCCTGGACTGTCCGGTGTGCGACAAGGGGGGAGAGTGTCCGCTGCAGGACCAGACTCTTGCCTTCGGGCCCGGAGAGTCCCGCTTCGTCGAGGAAAAGCGCCACTACGAGAAGCCCATTCCCATTTCCGATCTGGTGCTGCTCGACCGAGAGCGCTGCATCCTGTGTGCCAGGTGTACCCGCTTCGCAGACGAAATCGCCGGTGAACCGCTCATCGCATTCGTAGGGCGGGGGAACGGCACGCAAGTGCTCACCTTCCACGACGAGCCGTTCGTCTCGTACTTTTCGGGCAACACGGTCGAGATCTGTCCCGTAGGGGCTCTCACCGCCACTCCTTATCGCTTCGCCGCGCGTCCCTGGGACCTGGAGCAGACGGACTCCTCTTGCCTGCAGTGCTCGGTGGGATGCCGCATCGAGATGCAGTCGTCGATGGGAAAGCTGGTCCGGTTCCTGGGAGTCGACTCGGAGGCGGTGAACCAGGGGTGGCTGTGCGACAAGGGGAGGTTCTCCTTCGAGTACGCAAACTCGAGCAGGAGGATCACCTCACCCTTGGTGCGCCGTGGGGGGCGGCAGGAGGAGGCCTCCTGGAGCGAAGCTCTCGACTACTGCGCCGAACGCCTGGCGGCAATCGTCGAGCGGTGGGGACCTTCCAGCGTGGCTGTCCTGGGCGGTGCAAGGTCCTCCAACGAATCGGCGTATGCCTTCGCCCGCCTGGCTCGCGGGGTGATCGGCACCCCGAACGTGGACGCAGGGATGGGGGACGCACTGGACCCTGCATTCTTGCTGTCCCGGGGAAGCGGGGAGAGGGCCCTCATAGGAGACGTCGATACTGCCTCGGCCGTGGTTCTGGTCGCCCCGGACTTGAGGGAAGAGTTGCCGGTGCTGTACTTGCGAGTCCGTCAAGCCGCCGTAGCCAGGGGCGTACCGCTGATCGAAATCGGAGCCGTCGCAACTTCACTCACCCCTCATGCGGACACCGTACTGCGTAGCAGGGAAGGGGAGACCGCATACGTCGTGTGGGAGCTCGCGCAAGCGGTGTCGAGTGCAGCCGAGCCGCGGCTGGGGGGGATCGAGAAGAGCGCCTTCGACCAGGCCGTCGAGCTCCTACGGTACCCCAGGCGGAAGGGCAAGCCGGTGATCGTGGTGGGCAGGACGAACCTGGCCGCCCATTCCGGAGGGCTGGAGACGGCAGCGGCGGAGCTGGCACGGGCGGTCTCCGGCCGGATCTTGCCGGTGGCCCGGAGGGGGAACGTCTTCGGCGCGCTGTGGGCCGGAATGTCCCCCTCGTCTCTCCCAGGAGGACACAGGCTCGACGACCAGGAAGCCATCGAGAGGTGCCGCCGGTTCTGGGGGCCGAACCCCGCTCTGGACGCCGGCAAGGACGCCGTTGCAATCCTCGAGTCGGCGGCGGTGGGGGAGACGAAGGCACTTGTTCTGGTGGGCTGCGATCTCCTCGGAGACTTCCCCGGCCTCGATGTGGCAACGCGAGCGCTGGCGCACGCCGAGTTCGTTGCAGTGGTCGATGCGCTCGTATCCCGGACAGTGGGCCACGCGGACGTCGTATTTCCCGCAGCAGCTCACGGGGAGTACGCAGGGTCGTCGATGAATCTCGAAGGTCGGCTGTTCTGGAACAACCAGAAGGTCAGGCCCGTGAGGCTCTCCAGGCCCGACTGGTTCGTGGCAGCAGGCTTGGCCGAGCGGATGGGCGACCGTTCTTTTCCCGAGGCCACCGAGGAATTCTTCGCAGAGATGGCGGGATGTGCCGGCCTCGATTCTGACTTGACGCTGGGCAGCCTGGCTGTGGCATCGGCAAAGGGCGAAGGGGTCGTGCTGAGCGATTCCTTCCCCCTCTACTCGGGAGAAGGCGAGGTCGAGGAACCCCCTCGGCAGGAGCAGTACACGTACCGTCTCGTCTGTTCCAGGCGTCTTTACGGGAACGGGGTCGTGAACCGAGCCTGTACTCACCTTGCCGGGCTGGGGAAGGCGCCGACGGCGAGGCTTGCTCCGAGAGAGATGGACAGGCTCGGCCTGTCGGAGGGAGAACCGGTCAGGCTTTACAAGGGCAACCGTAGTTGCGTACTGCCCGCTCAAAGGGACGATTCTTTTCCTGAGGGTGCAGTGGGGGTGACCTTCAATTCCGACTTGCCGGAGGGAGCTCTTGAAAGCTCGGGGGAGGACGAGGCTGGCTCGGGGACCTCGATCTCGGCGATGATCGACCCGTCCGAAAAGGTCACCGAGGTGCGACTCGAGACGGCGACCTCGCAATCTGCAGGGGCCGGTACCCGGCCTGGGGAGGCGGAGCGTCAGGTGCGATGAGGTCGGTGGTGGACGAGTGGGTGCTGTCGACGGTCACGACCGGGCAGTGAGGGTCCTGGTGTGGAAGGGCCTGTAGATCTCCTCTGGTTCGCGATCGGGACGGCGAAGGTGGGGGCGATCTTCGGCGCCACCTTGGTGTCCATCCTCTTCTTGATCTACGTCGAGAGGAAGGTCGTCGCCTTCATGCAGGTCCGGATCGGCCCCAACCGGACGGGACCGAAGGGAATACTGCAGACGCTCGCGGACGGCATCAAGCTGTTCTTCAAGGAGCAGGTGACCCCCCGGGAAGCGAAGATGCCCGTCTACCTCCTGGCCCCCCTGCTCGCCCTGGTGCCTCCCTTCGTGACCTTGATGGTGGTGCCCATCGGGGACACCGTGGAAATCGCCGGCCGAAAGGTCGTGTTGCAGGGAGCCGACGTGGGCGCAGCGATTCTGGTGTTTCTGGCCATGTCGTCCATGGCGGTCTACGGAGTGGCGCTTGCGGGCTGGTCCTCCGGCTCGAAGTACCCCTTGGTTGGGGGTGTCAGGGCCTCGGCTCAGATGATCAGCTACGAGACGGCGATGGCACTGGCACTGGTCGCGCCGGTGATGACGGCAGGCACTCTGTCTACCAGGGGAATCGTGCTTTCTCAGGCGGGAACGTGGTTCGGATTCGTTCCCAGGTGGATGATCGTGCCTCACCTTGTGCCGTTCTTGGTGTTCATGGTCTGCGCGGTGGCCGAGACCAACAGGGCTCCCTTCGATCTGGTGGAGGCGGAGTCAGAACTTGTCGGCGGGTTCAACACGGAGTACTCCGGGATTCGCTTTGCCGTGTTGATGCTGTCGGAGTACGCCGGTATGGTTGCGATATCGGCGGTCGCGGTGACCGTCTTTCTGGGTGGGTGGAACGGACCGCGGCTCGGCTTCTTGCCCTGGATCTGGCCGGTCCTGTGGTTCGCACTGAAGGTGGCGGCTCTGCTGTTCGTCTTCATCTGGATCAGGGCGACGCTCCCGAGGTTCCGGTACGACCAGTTGATGCGTTTCGGGTGGAAGTTCTTGATCCCGCTGGCTCTGGCATGGCTGCTGGGATCGGCAGGCGTACAGGTATTCCTTGCCGGCAGGGGCTGACCCTAGATAGCGAAAGACGGAGGGTCGAGTAGTTGGGCAAGTTTTCGGGTTTGAAGGTGACCTTCAGGCACCTTTTCAGAAAGCCGGTCACCACTCAGTACCCCGAGCAGCAACGTGAGCGGCCGCAGCGCTTCCACGGTCGTCACGTGCTCAATCGCTACCCCGACGGGATGGAAAAGTGCATTGGCTGCGAGCTGTGCGCGGGTGTCTGCCCTGCGAAGTGCATCTACGTGCGGGGTGCGGAGAATCCCCCGGACGCGCCGGTGTCCCCAGGGGAGCGGTACGGGTACGTGTACGAGATCAACATGCTGAGGTGCATCTTCTGCGGGCTTTGCGTCGAGGCCTGCCCGACCGAGGCGATCACCATGACAAACCTCTTCGAGTTCAAGGTCTACGACAGGAAAGACGCCATCTACACCAAGGAAGACCTCCTGGTCCGAGAGGACGGCATGCCCAGACTCAAGGAAGGTGTGGAGCCCGAATGGGCGGAACCTGCGCTGCAGGAGTCCGGGGGGTGGATGCGAGCTACGAGCCCCGCAGGGGATGCTGACTTCGAGGGGATACCCCAGTGGTCGCCGGAGAAGCTCTTCGGTCTCCGTCCGCCCGAGATCGGACAAAGAAAGCCAGCGTCCGACCTCGGTATGGGAGCAGGTGATGGTTGAAACCGCCACAGTTGCGGTTGCCGGAGCGCTGTGCATCATGGCTGCGCTGGCCGTGATCGCGTCGAGGAATCCCGTCTACTCCGCCCTCTGGCTCGCGGTGTCGATGCTGGGGGTGGCGGTGCTCTTCCTCGCCAGGGGAGCCGAGTTCCTTGCAGCCGTGCAGGTGATCGTCTACGCGGGTGCGGTCGTCGTGCTCTTTCTCTTCGTGATCATGCTCCTCGGGGTGGACAGGAGAGAAAGTGCTGCAGAATCGCTGAAGCTTCAGCGCTTCGCGGTCGGCCTCGTCATGGTGCCGCTGGGGGTGGCGCTGGTGTCGTTGCTTCTGGTGGCAGGGGCTAACCCGGTGTACTTCGGGCCGCTCCGCCGGCTTGCCGCTCCCGACAACGTGGGACAGGTCGCTGAGGTGCTTTTCGGAGAGTACGTCTACCCCTTCGAGCTGACCTCGGTGCTCCTCATAGTGGCGGGCGTCTCGGCTGTCGTGCTGGCGAAGCGGGGGCCTGCTCGAGAATGAAGGGCGGGTCTGGTGCCTATCTGGCGGTGTCTGCCGCGATGTTCCTTACCGGGGCGGCAGGCTTCATGCTGCGCCGGAACGTCCTAGTGATGTTCATGTGCATCGAGCTGATGCTGAACGCAGCCAACGTCGCCTTCGTGTCGTTCGCGGGGACCTTCGGAGACGTGGCAGGCCAGGTCGTCGTCTTCTTCGTGATGGTGGCCGCGGCCGTGGAGGTCGTTGTGGGTCTGGCGATCATCGTCGCGATCTACCGGAGGCGTGAGTCGACCAGTGCCGACGACCTGGCGGCGCTGAGAGGGTGACGGGGTCTCTCGAGTGAGGGCTCTGGCAATCGCTTTGCCGCTGATCCCGGCCGCCTCGGCCGGCGTTCTGCTGGTATGGGGCAGGCGGCTCGGCGAGAGGGTGGCGGGTGTGCTGGGGACGGCCGCGGTGGTGTCGTCGTTCTTCTGCGCAGTAGCTCTCTTCGTCGCCCTTCTGGGGCGGGAGGCTCACGACCGGACCGTGACCGTCCAGGCAGGTCCGTGGATTGCCTCGGGACTGCTGGAGGCGCCCTTCGAATTCGTGGTGGACCCGCTCTCGGTGACCATGGCGCTGGTGGTCTGTGGCATCGGGGCCCTCATCCACCTGTACTCGATCGGGTACATGCACCAAGACCCCCGATTTTCTCGCTTCTTCGCTTACATGAACCTCTTCGTCGCGGCGATGCTGGTCCTAGTGACGGCCAACAATCTCGTCTTGATGTTCCTCGGCTGGGAGGGAGTGGGGCTCTGCTCGTACCTGCTGATCTCTTTCTGGTTCGAGCGCTCCAGAGCTGCCGCGGCCGGGAAGAAGGCCTTCGTCACGAACAGGGTGGGAGATCTGGGGTTCGTCTTGGGCGCCCTTCTGCTGTTCAGAGAGACGGGCACTTTGCGCATCGTCGGGGAGGGAGGCCGTTCCCTGCTCGCGGCTGCGCCGACTGCGCTGTCGGGCACCGCCGCCACTGCGGCCTGCCTGCTGCTCTTCGCCGGGGCTACGGGGAAGTCGGCCCAGTTCCCGCTTCTGGTGTGGCTGCCGGACGCGATGGAGGGGCCCACGCCGGTGTCAGCTCTCATCCACGCGGCGACGATGGTTACCGCCGGGGTCTTCATGGTGGCGCGACTGGGGCCGGTCTTCCAGACCTCGGAAGCGGCCTCGTGGACCGTCGCCACCATCGGGACGGGAACGGCTTTCGTTGCCGCCACTGCTGCGCTTGCGCAGTACGACTTGAAGAAGGTGCTGGCCTACTCGACCGTCAGCCAGCTCGGCTTCATGTTCGCGGCCGTCGGGGTGGGCGCGTACGCGGCCGGGATCTTCCACCTGATGACCCACGCCTTCTTCAAGGCGCTGCTCTTCCTCGGCGCCGGGTCGGTGATGCACGCAATGGGGGGAGAGACCGACATACGCCGTTTCGGAGGACTTCGCAAGTACATGCCCGTCACCTCGACGACTTTCGTGGTCGGCTTCCTGGCGATTTCGGGGATCTTCCCGCTGTCGGGCTTCTTTTCCAAGGACTCGATCCTGGCGGCCGTCTTCGGCAGCGGCCCCCGGGGCCAGGTCCTGTGGTCGGTCCTGGTGGCGACGAGCTTTCTCACCGCTGTATACATGGGTCGAGCCACCCTACGCACCTTCTACGGCAAGCCCTCCTACGACGAGGAGGCGGTGCATCCCCACGAGTCTCCGGCCATCATGACCTTTCCCCTCGTGGCGCTGGCCGTCGGGTCAGCCGTGGCGGGTGCGATCGGGATTCCCGAGGTCGCTCCGCTGCTGTCGCACTTCCTCGAGCCCTCCGTGGGTGAGCACCCCGAACCTTTCGGAGTCAGAGAGGCCCTGCTGGCTGCTGCGGCCCTGACCCTGGCCATCTGCGCGATCGTGATCTCGCAGCGGTTGTGGTCCAGGATGACCGCGCGACAGCGCGGCGAGCTCCTGAAGTCCGTACCGCTTGCAGAGTGTGCCCGGAGGTTCTTCGCCGAGGGGTGGATGTTGGACAGGGTCTACGAGGCAGTCTTCGTCAGAGTAGGCGGCCGCCTGGCCAACTTCATGGCCGAAGCCGTCGACAGGAACCTCATCGACGCCATCGTCGATGGCATTGGGGCGACCTTCCAAGCAGCGGGGCGTGGGATGAGGCGTCTCCAGGGCGGCTACGCACGCCGGTACGCCCTGGGGATCGCGCTGGGCGTCCTGCTTCTTCTCGTGGGGATAGCCGTGGTCAAGGCGACGAGCGGCGGAGGGGGGCTGTGACGATGCTGGAGTCGGTTCCCCTTCTCTCGCTGATGGTCTGGACACCGGCCGTGGCTGCGGTGGTCGTGGCCCTGCTGCCCGAGCGGCTGAAGGCCGGCAGGGCGGCTGTGGGCTGGGCAGGGATGGTGGTGTCCTTGGCGATCTTCGGGGTCGTCGCGTGGCGCTTCGAGCCCGGAGTCGCCGACTTTCAGTTCGTCGAGGACTTCGCCTGGGCGCCCGCTATCGGATCACGCTACGTTCTCGGAATCGACGGGATCAGCCTGTGGATGGCGGGGCTTACCGTTCTGCTCTTCCCCCTCTCCGTACTGGCCACGCTCCACACCTTGAAGGAAGGAGAGCGCGCGTATCTCGCGCTCTTGCTGGTGCTGGAGACGGCGATCCTGGGGGCCTTCCTCGCCCTGGACCTGTTGGTGTTCTTCGTCTTCTGGGAAGCGGTGCTCGTACCGATGTACTTCCTGATCGCCGGGTGGGGATCCGAACGCAGGACCTATGCCGCCATCAAGTTCTTCCTTTACACGATGGCCGGTTCGGCCTTCTTGCTGGTGGGGATCGTGTATCTGGCAGTGGCCCACTCCACGGCTACCGGCGTCTCCACTTTCGACCTCCGTCTGCTGGAGAGCACGCCGCTCGACAGGACGACACAGGTTGCCCTATTCGGTGCCTTCGCCCTCGGGTTCGCGGTGAAGGTCCCCGTCTTCCCCCTTCACACCTGGCTACCGGACGCTCATACGGAGGCCCCCACCGCCGGCTCGGTCATACTGGCCGGCGTTCTGCTGAAGCTCGGCGTCTACGGATTCCTGCGCTTCTCCATGCCCCTGTTCCCCGAGGGTGCGAGGGCATTCCTGCCGTTGCTCGTCGCCCTCGGCCTGGTGGGCATCGTCTACGGAGCTGTGGTTGCCGCCGTGCAAAAGGACCTCAAGCGGCTGGTGGCCTACTCCTCCGTTTCGCACCTCGGCTTCTCCGTGGTGGGGATCTTCGTCCTGACGTTGCAGGGTTCCCAGGGCGGGCTCCTGCAGATGTTCAACCACGGCGTCTCCACCGGAGCCCTCTTCTTGCTGGTGGGGATGATCTACGAGCGCCTGCACACGCGCCGTATCGAGGAGATGGGCGGGATCTGGAGCGTGATGCCGGTATACGGCGGACTCTTCCTGTTCACCGCACTGGCCTCGATAGGTCTGCCGGGGCTGGGCGGGTTCGTAGGGGAGTTCCTCGTGTTGGCCGGAAGCTTCCTCAGGAGTCCCTGGGTCGCCGCTACTGCGGGCCTGGGGGTGGTACTCAGCGCGGTTTACCTGCTGTGGGCCTACCAGAGAGCATTCACGGGAGAGGTATCCGCCAAGGTACGGAGCCACGCTGGCGACCTGAGCTGGCGAGAGGTCGCGGCCGTTCTTCCCCTTGCAGCGCTGATGCTCGGGGTGGGACTCTTCCCCGGGCCCTTCGTCGACCGCTCGGAGGCCTCCCTCCGCAAGGTCGTGGATGTCGTGGCGGCCCGAACCGACCTCGAGAGACCCGACCTGTCGCATTTCTCCGGCACGAGTCGAGGCAGTGCGGCCGAACTGGGGGAGCCAGTCGGCACCTCATCTCTCCCTGACGAGCACGAGAAGGCCGACCTGCAAGGCCGGGGGTCGGCCGCGCAGTCCCTCTCGGGTAGCGAGAATGGTGGTCAGGCACCTTCCGGATCCGGTGCGGGCGAGGCCGAGGGGGAGGACAGGAGTTGAGCGCCCCCGTCTCGCCTCCGCACTTCGACGCGCTTGCGGTGGCGCCGGAAGCTGCGGCTGTCGTCGGAGCCTGCCTGGTACTTCTCACCAAGGCTGCTGGTGCGAAGACTTTGGGAACCCCTGCGAGGCGGGCAGTGGCAGGGGTGCTGGCGCTGGCGGCCAGCGCTGCCTCCACGGCGCTGGGAGCGGCAGCGGTCGTGAGCACGCGGGCAGGCCGCGGGGGGCTGTCTGCCGGCTCGATGGTCGCCCACGACGCTTACGGAGCCAGCTTCAAGGTGGTGCTTGGGGGAGTGGCTGCACTGGCTCTGGTGATGGGGCACGCCGGCCTCGGAAGAGACAGGGCTTGGAAGGAAGAGTTCTCATCCCTGGTGCTGCTCGCGACTGCAGGGATGATGGTCATGGTCTCGGCCGTGGATCTAATCGTCATCTTCCTCGCGCTCGAGCTGTTCTCGGTTAGCTTCTACGTCCTGGCGGGATTCCTGAGGGATCGACCGGCGCCTCAGGAAGCAGCCCTCAAGTACTTCCTCCTCGGTTCGTTTGCTTCTGCCTTCTTCCTCTACGGGATCGCCCTGACCTACGGGGGCACGGGGTCACTGAACTTCCAGGCGATCTCGTCGGTTGTCTCCAGGGGCGACTTCTCCTGGCTCGTGCTGGGAGGGACGGCGCTTCTGCTGGCAGGCCTGGCGTTCAAGGTAGGCGCCGTGCCCTTCCACATGTGGGTGCCCGACGTCTACCAGGGGACCCCGTCTTACCTCGTAGGCTTCCTTGCGGCAGGGGCGAAGATCGCCGGCTTTGGTGCCGCGCTGAGGATATTCGCCGCGCTCCTGCCAGGCAGGCAGACCTGGCTTCCTCTTGTCATCGTGGCGGGGGTCGTCACCATGGTGGTCGGGGCCATGGGTGCGATGGGTCAGACCAACGTGAAGCGAATACTGGCTTACTCGTCGATCGTGCACGCCGGCTACCTGTTCCTGGGAGTTGCTGCTCCCCACGGTAGCGGGGTGGGGGCTACCTTGTTCTATCTGACCACCTACACGGCCATGATCATCGGCGCCTTCGCCGTGGTGGCCGCCCTTCAGAAAGATCGCCCCGAAGCCGGCAGTCTCGACGACTTCAGGGGGTTGGGGAGAACGCGCCCTCTTCTGGGCGTCGCATTGACGGTCTTGTTGCTGGGGCTGGCCGGAGTTCCGCCCACGTCGGGCTTCATCGCGAAGTTCTACCTCTTCCGCTCGGCCGTCGAGGCGGGCCTGTGGGGCTTCGCACTGGCTGGAGCCCTGGCCTCGGTGGTTGCTGCCTTCTTTTACATTCGCCTCATCGTGGTCATGTACCAGGGAGTCGAGGCGCCAGTCGCCGCCACCTCTTACGAGCCGGAGGGACTCGACCTGGAAGCCACTTCGCCTGCAGCACTCTATGGCGCCATAGCCGTGACGGTCCTCGTCACCGTGCTCGTAGGGGTATTCCCGCAACCTGTGCTGGCGTTTTCCGAGGCGGCCAGGCTACTCGGGGGAATCTGATGGGTGCCGACCGGTCGGCATCCGAGCAGGCCGGTCGAGATCGCGCCTCATCCGACAACGACCTGCTTCCCGGTGAGAAGCACTCCGTCGCCGACCTGGAGCGCCGGAGCGTCCGCCGAAACTACTGGGCCCTGGTCTTCAGCCAGGCAGCTGCAACCGGCTTCCTCACCTTGCGATCCGGGTTCTTGGGGGCTCTCTTCGAGCCGGTATCTTCTTCAGTTCTTGCCGTAATGTTCGCCGTCACGGCGCACCGCTGGGTATACCCCATAGCAGCTCCGCTGGTAGGTCGCTTTTCAGACAAGGCGGAAGGGACCAAGGGGAGGCGCAAGCCGTTCATGGTGGCGGGACTGCTGGGAATGGGCCTTGCGTGCATCCTGCTGGGTTTAGGACCGCGCCACTACTGGTGGATGATGGCTCTTGTGGTGGTGGCTTCCCTGGGCTGGACCGCTTATCGCATCCCTCGGTTCTCCGCGACGCCCGAGCTGTTCGGACAGGCCATGTGGGCGGGGATGGCGGTTTCACTTGCGGTAGCGGGGTTCCTTCCGAATCTTCTCGTTCAGGGCGTGATCAACAGGACCTGGGAGCGCAGTCAGGCTTTTGCGTTCGTCTTCGCCGGCGCGCTGGCCACAGCTGCGGGAGCCGCCATGGCGATCCGGCTTGTAGAACCAGAGAGTGGTCGTCTGGAGGCAGCGCGAATCGCCTCTCGAATGGGCTTGGCGGAGCGTATCCGCTACATTCGCTCGCACCGAAACCTGCTCGTATTGATGTTCGCCGGTGGAGTCATAACCGTGGCAGCCTCCCCGGTGGCACCCCTCTACGTGGTCTATGCCGGGAACGTGCTTGGAGTGGGAGCGGCGACGGTGGCGGCGGCAGGGATTTACGGCGGCCTGGTTGCCCTCCCCCTGATTCCGGTTGCGGCGCTTGTCTCGGCGAGGGTGGACAGGAAGACCGTAGGCCTGGGCTGTGCCGCACTGGGGACGCTGCTGGCTGTGGGTGCATACCACGCCGATAGCATCGTCGTACTCACTGCCTACGGGGTGGTGACGTCTATGATCGGGATTGCCATCGCGGTGTCGCTCGGGACCCTAGTGGTGATGCTGTTTCCCCGGGAAGTTCTCTCCGAGCTCGCGGGGTTGTGGACGGCCGTAACTACGGTCGCGTCTATTGCCGTTTCCTACGGGACTAGTCTGGCCATCGAGGCGACCTCGAACTGGCGCCTGTTGTGGGTACCCTTGATGGCGGGGTGCCCAATCTCGCTTGTCGCCCTCGGCTTTCTCGACTTGCCCAGGCGGCACCGACGGCCCGACCTGACCAAGTTGCGGTCCTCCATCAGGACGTCGCTTGCCGCCGGCGTGAGGGGCTTGGGTCCCGAGGAGCTCGAGGCAGTGCAGACTCCGTCTGCGTCGACCGGCTCGGAAAGGTGATCGTGGCACCTGAAAGGGGGCCTGGCGACTCCGACATCCCTCGTCACCTTCCAAGAGCTCAGAGACCAGCTCTGAGTGTGTGGGTAAGTGCCGCTCTTACTTCCCTCAGGTAGTCGGGGTCTACGACCTTGTTCCCCTCCAGATCCGTGATGTAGAAGACGTCTGCTGCGGTGCCGGACATGGTCGAGATCTTGGCCGACTTGATGTCCAGGCAGAGCTCGGCGAGAACCGAAGCGACGTCGTAGAGGAGCCTCGGGCGGTTAGGGGCACGGATCTCTACTACCGTCGCGTGCGCGGAGACGTCGTTGAGGATCCTTACTTCGGGTTCCTCTGAGGGCTGGGGGGGCGAGACGCCCGAGCGGCGGTACCTGAGTTCGAGGTGTTCCTTCCACTCCTTCGTCTTGAGCGCGAGGCGGTAACTCAAGGAAAGCCTTCCCGCCAGTGCCGACCTCAGCCTGGACTCCATGGATCCCAGGTCTGCCGTCCCCGAGGAGCCAAGGGTCACGTCGCTTACGTGGAACTGGTCGCAGGCTACCGGCGGGTCTAGCTCGAGGGTGGAGGCCTGGGCCGAGACTACCGAAAGACCGCACACAGCCAGCGCACCTGCGACCTTGGCGAAAAGCCCGGGCGCGTCCATGGCTGCTATTACGAGGGAGTAGTAGCCGTCTCCGAGAGCCCGCCCCTCCAGCACCGGCCTTTTCTGCCGGCCGAGCAGGCGGCAGAGGGCACTCGCCACCAGTGAAGTGTCGGCGTCCTCCAGCCACAGTAGCTGCTTGGGGGCGGCCGCTGCGACACGCGCGGCTGTAGTACCGTCCATGCCCGCTCCTCGCAACGCCGACAAGAGCCTGCGCCGGAGCTCGGCTTCGGGACTTCCTTCGCCACCGGCCTCTCCCGAAGCGGTGGCCTCGAACGCCCTCCTGGTCGCCAGGTAGAGACGAGTCAGCAGAGACCGTCGCCAGGCGTTCCACGCCTGTGGTCCAGTAGCCGAGGAGTCGGCGAGAGTCAGTAAGTAGAGCTGGTCCAGCAGGGATTCGTGGCCTACGATCGACACGACCGTCCCGAGCGTTGCCTCGTCGCCTGCGTCCCGCCCAGAGGCCATCTGTGCCAGCAGCAGGTGGTGGCGGACGAGGGTCTCGCAGCGCATTGCTGACTCAACAGAAAGCCCCAGTCGCTCCGCGATGGTGCGGGCTATCGGCGAGCCGACTTCGGCATGCCGAGAGCGTTCGCCGACTCGCGGCTGCCTGGTCAGTCCCTTGCCGATGTCGTGCAGGAGGCAAGCCAGGCGCAGCTCGGTGCTACGCTCGTCCGGCGCCCTGGAGCCGTGGGCCAGCTCCCTCAACTCGGCAGCCAGGCTAGCCGGCCATGGCTCGGGTGAGTCAAGCAACGCGCGGTCGAGCGCGTATCCGACTCTTGCCGTGGTAGCGATCGAGTGCACGTCGACGGTGAACAGGTGGTACGGGTCTCTCTGATAAAGCCCCTCGAGGAAGCGCCACTCCGGGATGGCGGCCTGCAGCACCCCTTTTGCCTGCATGGCGAGGAGGTCTTCGAGCAGTCCCTCTTGGGGGCCCCTGATACGCTCCATCAGCAGCTCGCTCGCTGCTTCCGGGCTGAGGCCTCGGGTGGCGGAGACAGGGTCGGTACCACTCCCACCCCCGTGATCCCCTGACGGGCGGCCTATGACGCCACCGCTGTCAGCCCTCCCGCGAACCATTGCAGGAGGGGAGAGAAGTGCTCTCAGGCCTTGCTCGACCACGTACTCCGCGGTCACCATGGACGAGAGAGCCTTGCCGACGAGTTCCTCCCCGAGATCGGCACCGAATCGTTCCTCCAGCCGAATCAACGCCGAGTGGTCGATCTGATCATGCTGGCGGCCGTAGCACAGGTGGAGGGCGCTCCTCAGCAACAGCAAGTCGCTCTTCGCCCGGTTCAGCGACGCGTAATCCGCCTCGGAGAGGACTTCGTCGAGCCGGACCCCTGAAAGGGCCGCTACCCACTCGAGGGATGAGATATCCCGCAGCCCGCCGGACCCGAGTTTCAAGTCGGCGTGCAGGGAGCCGGCCCTCAGCCCGATCCCGTCGAATTCCTCCAGGGATCCGAGCCGCCTGTTCCTCGCCTGAACGACCGCCTCTACGAGGCGAGCCGTCTTCTTCTTGAAGAAGGACGAGAGCCTGGCGGACAGCTCCTCGAAAGCCGCTTTCGATCCCGCAACGTACCTCGTATCGAGGTGACTCGTGGCCACGTCCGTCTCGGCGGAGGCCACGCCCACGGCTTCCTTGGGAGTGCGGACGGAGTGGCCCACCTTGAGGCCCGAATCCCAGAGGGGGTAAAGGATGGCCGACGAGACCTCCTTGATTCCGCGCACCCCTGGCAGGTAGCAGATCGTGAGGTCGATGTCCGAGAACGGACACACCTCTCGACGTCCGTACCCTCCGGTGGCCACGATGCAAACCTGGGGACTTCGGGGGTCGGGTGGCGTGGCCGACTCCGGGCCCAGAGCCAGTGCGAGGACGGATGCCACGCCTTGGTCGGTGACCTTTGCCAGCTCCCCACAGAGCTCGAGGCCTGCCGACTCCAGGTGGCGGTCACCCGCCGACGCAGCCGGTTCACCGGAGTCCTGGATGCTTCTGAAGAACTTTTCGGCTCGGGCGATCCTCGCCGCCCGAATCCCCCGACCTGCGTCGTGGGCGAGCTGCGCGCGGCTGTGCCGGCTCAGAGGGGCGTCAGAGTGCGTCGCTCCCTCTCTCGCCGGTCCGGATGCGGATGACCTCTTCCAGCGGAAGTACGAAGATCTTCCCGTCGCCTATCTCTCCGGTCCTGGTGGCGTTGACGATGGCGTCGATGACACGGTCCACCATGTCTTCGGCAACAGCGATTTCGAGCCGTAGTTTCGGGAGGAACTCCACCTTGTACTCGGCCCCACGGTAGACTTCGGTCTGTCCCCGCTGGCGCCCGAAGCCTCTCGCCTCCGAAACGGTCATTCCCTGGATGCCCGCTTCCTGCAAAGCCTGCTTGACCTCGTCCAACTTGTGCGGCTTTATGATTGCGACTACCTGCTTCATTCAACCCTCCATCGTCGCCTCGAAACACTGTCGTCGGGCTCGTCGGAGACCTGCTGGCCCAGCTGCACGGGCATGTCGACCAGCGGAGGCCGGCAGGCGGCCCCGATCATTGCAGGACGTAGGCTTGCTCGCCGTGCTCCGAGATGTCGAGCCCGGCTGTCTCGACGTCCTCGTCCACGCGCAGGCCGACGAGTGCCTTGACTACCAAGGCTATTAGAGCCGTCACGACTCCGCTGTAGACCAGGGTCGCCGCCACTCCCACAGCCTGAATACCGACCTGTCTGGCGTTGCCCTGGATGAGGCCGCTGCCGAGGGAGTTGACGTAGTCCAGCGCAAGGACCCCGGTAAGCAGCGCTCCGACTATTCCTCCCACCATGTGGACACCTACCACGTCCAGGGAGTCGTCGTAGCCCAGCTTGTACTTCAAGCTCACCGCCAGGTAGCAGATCACACCGGCTGCCACTCCCACCACTATCGAGCCGGCCTCGTTGACGAATCCGGCGGCGGGAGTTATCGCCACCAGGCCGGCAACCGCTCCGGAGGCGGCGCCCAGGGTGGTGGGGTGCCTGTCCTTTACCCACTCGGCAGCCACCCACCCCAGAGCTCCCATCGCGGCACCGATCTGGGTGTTGATGAAGGCCTGAGCGGCGAGCCCGGAGGCTGCCACGGCGGACCCGGCGTTGAACCCGAACCACCCGAACCACAGAATTCCCGTTCCCAGCAGGGTGAGCGGCAGATTGTGGGGACGCAGCTCAGGGGAGTCCGGCCAGCCGTGTCGCTTCCCCAAGATGAGAGCAAGCACCAGCGCTCCGACCCCGGCGTTGATGTGGACGACCGTTCCTCCGGCGAAGTCGAGGGCGCCCAGCTTGAACAGCCAGCCTTCCGGCGACCAAACCCAGTGCGCCAGAGGAGCGTAGACGAGTACCGACCACAGCGCGATGATCAGGACGAACGCCTTGAACTTGAGCCTCTCCGCGAAAGCCCCGGTCATCAACGCGGGCGTGATGATCGCGAACATCAACTGGTAGGCGAGGTAGGCAAGTTCGGGGATCTTCGGCACGCTTTCTCCCCACATGTCAACCCAGGGCTGGCTGAGGGCCTGACCCACACCGCGCCCGAGGTAGTAAGTGAGGTTGCCGAAGAAGGCGTTCCCTCCTGGGCCGAATGCTATCGAGAACCCAATGAGCACCCAGGTCAAGGTCACGATAGTGATCGTGAAGAAGTTCTGCATCAGCATGCCGAGCACGTTCTTCTGACGGACCATGCCACCGTAGAAGAACGCGAGTCCGGGGGTCATGAAGAGGACGAGAGCAGCGCACAAGAGCATGAAGCCGGTGTCGGCCGCTGATATCTCGATGGATTCTGCTGGCATAACTCCTCCCTCGGTGCGACGAGCGGTGGCTGCGTCCGGAGAGCGATCGCGGTGCTCTCCAGCGCGGCGGACGGCCGTGCCCTCGCATCCGGGACCGACGGGGGGCCGACCGACATCGAGGCAGGTTATGGACGGGTTGTTTCGGACGCGTTTCGTGCAGGAAAACGATTTGTTACCGGACCGGCCGGTTGCAATCTTCCAGCTCACTGCCCGGAAACAGTGAATCAATTGTCCTGGAGGGAGGTCGGGGCTGTACTATCGAGCGACCTCGCAACGCCCGACGGGGGTTGCGAAAAGCAATGAAGGAGCTACTAGGCAATGCATACCGGGACGGTCAAGTTCTTCAACACGGAGAAGGGATTCGGCTTCATCACCCGTGACGACGGCAGCGACATCTTCGTCCACTTTTCGAACATAGAGGGCGAGGGGTTCCGCACTCTGAAGGAAGGTCAGAGAGTCGAGTTCGAAATCGGCCCAGGCCGCAAGGGCGACGAGGCGCGAAAGGTACGCGTGATCGAGTAGCTCACCCGTCCGGGGTTGTCGCGGCTGCAGCCCCCAGGAGCCCCTGCCGTGGACGCGAGCTCAGATCTCTTGCATGGGCGCGCCCATTGCGTGGAAGCCCCCGTCGACGTGGATGATCTCCCCCGTTATCCCCCTCGAGAGGTCCGAGAACAGGAACACGCACGTGTCCGCAACCGGCGAGGGGTCCTTCTGATCCCACCCCAGCGGGGCCTGGCGTTCCCATAACGGGCCGAACCTGTCGAATCCGGGAATTCCCTTTGCCGCCATGGTCCGCAGTGGCCCCGCAGAGACGAGGTTCACCCTGACTCCTCGAGGTCCCAGGTCTCGAGCCAGGTAGCGCGCTGCAGACTCGAGGGCTGCCTTGGCGACGCCCATCCAGTCGTAGATCGGCCAGGCGACCGATGCGTCGAAGTCAAGCGCCACGATGCTCGATCCCCTCCCGAGCACGGGCTCGAGGCCCCTGGTAATCGAGACCAATGAATAGGCGCTTACCTGGAGTGCAGTCTCGACGTCGCTCCAGGGAGCGGTGAGGAATCCCCCTCCCAGGCACGAGGGCGGGGCGAACCCTATGGCGTGGAGTACGCCGTGCAGTCGCTCTCCCCTCTTTGCCAGGGTGTCCGCGATCGCGGCGGCGTGGGCTTCCTGGGTCGCGTCCAGTTCGAAGATTTCGGGGGGCTCGTCCAGAGGGAGCCTCCTGGCAGAGCGTTCGGTGAGCGACCTCGTGCGACCGAATCCGGTCAGATAGAGTCTGGCACCGTGCTCCAGGGCTGACGTGGCGACGTGGAACGCTATAGAGTCGTCGGTCAGCACCCCGGTGACCAGTAGCGTCTTTCCCTCGAGCAGCACCCTCTCTCCTTTCCTCGAACCTGGCTCAGTATGGAACCTTGAAGAGTCTGGCGAGCATCATTACACCTTCGCACCAGGCTTCTCTCTATCTGGTGGGATGGGGGGTCGTCGCATTGTCCCGGGCGCTGAGCGAAGGCTTCTCTCTATCTGGTGGGATGGGGGTCTTCGCCGCGACGGGGCTCCGACGACGCTCCCCTTGTCTCGGCCAGCAGTACCGACAGGCGCTTGAAGAAGGCCGCCCTGGAAAGGACCTCGTCGAAGCCGGCCGCTTCTGCTGCAGCTATGCCTTCTCTGTCGGTGTGGGAGATGAAGCCCACGACCCTCACGTCCCCCGAGCGCTTGCGCTCCTCGATGGTTTCGGGGACCTTGAGCCCTTCCAGCTCGGAGTCGGTGAGGTCGACGAAGACGGTAGTTCCCGGACGGATTTCCAGGCCTCTCAGTTCCTCGAGGCTGGAGACGAACTCTACCGACGAGCCCACGGCCCTTGCCATTCCGAGGATTCGGGAGCGATCCAGGAGGTCCTTTACCAATCCCACTACCATCGACAATTCGCCGCAACCTCCAAGAAACGATCCGGGCCTGGTACCTTGGGGGCGAGCCGGGTATTCGGGCCCCCTCGTACCTCGGGGCACCGCAGCTCTCCCGTCCCCTCTCCCTTCTTGGGAGCGGGACCGACCAACAGGTGGCGACTTGTGGCCGCGGAGGCGAGGCGGCCCCCCGAGCCCGCAAAGCACGATCCTACTACGGCGGCGTCAACCTCCGGTCGGGCTGGGAGAGGGATTGGGGGTCTGCAGCGGGGCTGGGATTGGTGGAGGAGTAGGTCCGCTCCCACCGAGGACGTCTTCGTCGCTTGGTGGGGAAGGCTCCGGGCCGGGGCTGGAGGGAGTCGGCTCCTCCACCACGGGCTGCTGGATTCCCCATCCGGCCAGCGATGCCTTCCACGGAGACGGTGGGGGCGCCGAATTGGGGCACGAGAACGACTGCTGTGAGGTCGCGTAGTACACAGACGAAAAGGGCCCCGAGGGTACGTCGTAGATCCCGTAATAGCGCCCGGTCGCTCCGATTGCCTGGAGCAGCACAGCCGCGGAGGGGTCGCTGCCACAAACCATCACTGCTACTACCCCCGGGCGGGAAGGGGTCACCCCTGGTTCCCAGACGACGTGCGGCGCCTCCTTCTCCAGCACCTCGATGTCGGAGGTGTACTGGCCCGCCCTGGCGTAGTGCTTCTTCTGGGCAATCAGTGCGTTGCGCAGGTCGTTCTGTGCCGGCAGGTCGGGCCCTGGGGCGGGGACGGGACCGGGGCTCGTGCGCGGCACGGGCAGGGGCGCCAGACCACCAATCGGTCTGGGTTCGACGCCGGGGGAGGGGGTCGGCTGGGGCTCGAGAACTATGTATTCCTTGGGCGGACTGAGGATGTACTGGGCCACAGCTCCCAGGAGGAAACCCACGAGAAGGGCGGCTGCCACCCACAGAACCGGTCGTCGGTCTTTCTCCGCCGGGGGTCTGATGGCGAAGCTGTCGCCTCTGGCTACGGCAGGCGCCTGGGGGGTCGCCAGCGGCACCCCCTGGGGCTGGGACGGCTGCCCGGACCCCTCCATGATGGGCCGCTCGAAGTCCTGGACAGACTGCAGAGGAACTGCCGGGGACGGGTAGTCGGAAGGAATTGGCTCGGTCGTCTCCGCCATGGGGGGCGCTTCAGCAGCCGCAATCGTCCCGGCCCCAGTCGCCTCCAAGCCCCCGCTCTGGCCGGCGGGTTCTTCGGCCCGGGCGGACGCGTCTGCAGGAGCGGTGTCTTCGTTAGGTCTGGTGGTCCCCTCGGGCTCACGTTTGCGGGTGGGTCGAGGCTGGGGTTTGTCTTCGGGGGACGGCTTTCTCCTCCGCCTCTTCGGAACTCTCCTCAGCGCGGGCGACGGGGTTTCTTCTATTCGCCAGAAGTCGTCAGGGTTTTCCGTAGAGGTAAGTAGCCAGCCGCAGTTGGGACAGAAGGTGGCGCCTATGTGCTGTTCGAACCCGCAGCGCGGACAGTTCATCTCGCCTGAGTTACCCCACGGCCGTACTCGGAGGTTCAGCGAAGCGTGTTCCGATGCCTATACCGGGAACCCTCATCCAGTCCTCCCAGCCCGCGTGGGCCAATTGCATCAAGGTGGGAGGGAGCCGGTTCCCGCCGGTTCGCGTGCGCCCGGAATTCGCCGTGCAGCCAGCCTACACCGGATGAGTGCTTGCTCTGCAGTGCAAATGGATTCGCCCACTCGACCGAAGAATTCTTGCGATCAGGCGTCCGTGAGGACCGGGTCTGCTCGGTTCGCCCACTCGCCCGAGGAAGCCTTGCTCCGAAGCTGAAGTCAAGCCCTCAGCAGAGCGAGTGGCGGGCCCGGCCTGGACGGGGCGCCAGGCGAGCCCCTCGTCGGAATCAGCGAGGAGCCCAGGCGCCCCGCCCTGCAGGCCGGAGCTCTCGTGGTCGGGCCGGCGCCAGTGGCCTCGGCCCCCAGGCCTCAGCGCAGCCCTATCCAGCCCGCAAGCCTCACCGTGAGCGTCACCGGATCCAGCGCCATTGCCCCGCCTGGCGGGCAAGGCGAGTCGGGCGGCCCTTCGGCCAGGCATGCCGCCAGCACGGTGTTCGGCGCGGTCGCCTCACCCTTGACGATTCCGAGCATTATCCGACCTTCCCGTATGCCGATCCGGAGCTTGAAGCTGCCCCCGGTCGTCGACTGGCTAAGCGGGTTCTCGACGTAGGGGCCGGTGATCACCGGCTGTCCACACGGAGACCCGTCAGAGACCAGTGACGCTCTGACCAGTGCGTTCAGATTCATCGAGACGGTCCCTTTGAATATGTCTGCCGATGCAGACGAGGGTCTGGAGGGATCCAGGCGGACCGTTATCGGTGTGGTCCTGACGATCGGGCAGGAGGAGTCGTCGAGCACGATGGGCTCGATGGTGAGGTTGGCGGAAGTGAAGTTGATGGTGACCTGCCCTGCCAGCAGCCTTATGGTAGCGTCACCGTCGACGTACCCCCTGATCCTGAGGGTCTTCGTCTCGGTGGAGATCGGGTTCCCCTGGAGCGACAGGGGCGGGACGACCACCTGGTTCGGGCCGAAGGCGTCATCCAGTTTTATCCGAACCGGGACCGGCTTCGGGCCCTGCTGCGTGTGGGACGCTTCGGCATCGCTCGGGGCCACGACGACGGCCGCGAGCATGATGACAGCGAAGGCTGCTGCGAGTAGCAGTCGTGAGCGTGGTCGGGCAAGTGGGCGCATGGGTTGCCTCCTCTCTCGCACCCGCCGTCTGGCGGGCCTTTGGCCCTCTTCGGCGAGTCGGAGGGACCCTGCAGCTCGAGCTCAGGGGATCCTCCTCGTCGCCTCGGTCCGCGACGGCATCCCCCTGCCCCGAGCAATGCCCGGCTCCAAGACGAGGCGAACTGTATCTCGAAGCGCCCCTCCTGTCAAGGGGCTCCACGGCCTGGCTGCACTCAGCCTCCAGGATGTCGGCAGCGTCGGCGCCTCAGGACGATCTGGGACGGAACAGCGGGATGCATACCTCGTCGGAGAGCTTCTCGAAGACCACCTCGACCTCCATGCCGATGCTCACCGCTCGAGGGTCGCAGTCCACGATATTCGTCATGATCCTTGCGCCCTCTTCGAGCTCGACGATGGCGACCACGTAAGGGGTCGCTGGTGCCATTCCCGGGTGTGCCGGCCGGTAGACCACTGTGTAGGTGTATACGACACCCACTCCCTGGAGCTTTTCCCACGAGAGTTCTCTCGACCCGCATCCGGGGCAGATGGGCCGTGGGTAGAAGACCAGCTTCTTGCATGATCCGCATCGCTGCACCTCGAGCCTTCCCTCGGATGCCGCTTTCCAGAACGGCGCAGTGGTCGGATCGGGTGCAGGTATCGGGCGTGCCACTTCAGGCATGTACTTCCGGTCGGAAGCCATCGTCCTCTCCCAAGTCGTCCTTGGCCGGTGACGGCTTCTCGTCCCCGAGACCCCGCACCGTCATTGCTCCTAGGTCTCGGTCGAGAGCACGGCCGTTGCTGCCGAAGAAAGCACGCCGCCGCAACCGTGGGCCAGTGCCACTGTGGCTCCCTCGACCTGTCTGGGACCGCACTCGCCTCTCAACTGCCTCACTGCCTCGATCAAGAGGAAGATTCCGAACATGCCGGGATGGCAGTAGGAAAGCCCGCCCCCCGACGTGTTGGTGGGCAACGAGCCTCCCGGCCCCAGTTTTCCGTCCTCGACGAAGCCTCCTCCCTCACCCTTCTCGCAGAACCCGAGGTCTTCCAGGGCGAGAAGGACCGTGATGGTGAAGGAATCGTAGATTTCCAGCACGTCCACGTCGGAGGGAGATACGCCGGCCATCTCGAACGCCCGACTGCCGGATCTGGTCGCGGGCGTCGTCGTGATGTCTGGCATTTGGGAGATCATCGAGTGGTCATGCGATTCTCCCCACCCTAGGACGTAAACCGGTTTCTTCTTGCAGTCGGCTGCTCTCTGCCTCGAGGTCACCACCACAGCACCGCCTCCGTCGGTGACGAGGCAGCAGTCGAGCAGGTGTAGGGGGCTTGCAATCATCGGAGAGGAGAGTACGTCTTCGACGGTAATCGGGTCCCTGAACCACGCCTTTGGGTTCATCGACGCCCACCGCCTCGTGTCCACCGCAACCTGGGCCAGCTGCTCGGATGTGGTACCGAAAAGGGCCATGTGCCGCTGCGCGGCGAGAGCATAAGCCCCCAGAGGCATCGGGAGCCCGTAAGGTGCCTCGAACTGCCCCGGAAGGGTCTGCGCGAGCTGGCCAGGAGACAGGCCTGCTGGCGCCAGCCGTCGAGACCGCTCCGACCTCTGCCTGCTGGCATAGCAGATGAGTGCCACCTCGCACGCTCCGGACCCTATGGCCAGCAGAGCATGCCCCAGATGGGCTTCGAAACTGGAGCCCCCTATGTTCGTCGAGTCGGTGAAGGACGGCACGATCCCGAGGTACTCGGCGAGCTGCATCGAGGGGGCGAAGCCCTGACCACCGACCGCGCAGAAGACCGCGTCGACATCGCCGAAGCCCAGGCCCGCTTCTTCCAGGGCCTCTGCGGCTGCCTTTGCCTGCATCGACCAGATGGTCTCGTCGGGGGCCTCTCCCAGTGCGGACTCGGCCACACCGACGATTGCTGCAGCGCCTCGCAATGTCTCCAACTTCATGACGACACGTCCAACACTGCTCGGCCACCCTCAGGTTACGGCCCCGATGGTCGCGCATCTCGTGGCGGGAGGCTCGAGAGGATCGAGAATGCAGGGCGATGGGTGGCATCGCCCGGCGAGCCCCTCATAATAGCTCCCATGTCTTCCTTGGTTCTGGGGGTAGCGCTCGCTGCCGCAGCTTCACTTCTATTCAACCTGGGTCTGGTCCTCCAGAAACAGGGGGCGGTACGACAGCGGGGTCTGAAGCGGCTTTCCGGAAAATGGGTCAAGGGTTACCTCACTTCCAGGAGGTGGCTGGCCGGTACCGCAATCACGCTCATGGGCTACGGTAGCGAGTTCGTCAGCTTTGCCGTAGCTCCCTTTGCCATAGTCCAGCCCATCTTCTCGGCGGGAATTGCGAGCCTGGCAGTCCTTGCTGTGGTCGTCGCGAAGGAGCGCTTCACCACGACCGAGTGGGTCGGGGTCGGCACGGCTGCCGTGGGAGCCGCGCTTGTCGTCCTCACCGCCAGGCCCGAGCTCGACGCGGTCTCGTTCGAGAAGGTGGCATGGGACAGGTTACTGGTGGTCCTGGGGGGTGCCGTCGTGCTCACCGGATTCTTGTATCTGGGAGGGCTCGGGGTGGGGCGAGGCAGGGAGGTAGTTCTGGGCCTGGCGTCGGGGGTAGGATTCACCGGTGCCGAGGTACTCACGAAGGCTACCGGAGTCGAGGTGGTCCACGGCCCAAGGCGACTCAGTCTTACTCTCTTCTCTCAGCCCCGCACCTGGGTTATGGCCGCGGGACTCGTCTTCTTCGGGATTGTAGGGACCTACATATTGCAAGTCGGGTTCGAGCACGGGCGGGCGCTGATCGTGGGCGGTGTGATGGGGCTCAGTGCCGATATCTTGCCGCTGCTTTCGGGAGTGGTGGTCTTCGGCGAGAACCTCGCGCCGGGCCCGCTCCTGGGAGGATTGCGGGTGAGCGGTATCCTGCTTGCGGTAGCCGGTGCCTCAGTCGTGGCATTCTCTCCTGAAACGGAGCACCTCCTGGAGTACCTGGGCGAATCCAGTGGCGATGCAGAGCACGACTCGGCGGGCGAAAAGCCTCGATAGGTTCTGCGAGTGGAGGGCCAGACGCCTTGGGGCCTTGCGGGACGGGCGACCGCGCAGCAAGTCCATGCTGCTCGCGGCCGACCCGGCCATCCGTCCGCGATGGCTGCTTTCTCTGTTGGCGGCGACCTTGCTCGTGTTCACAGCCTGCGGGTCGTACGACCGCTTCTCCTCCGGCGGCAAGGCAGGTGAGCCCCAGGCAGCCGGCGGCGCGACTGGCTCTGAGGGATCGGCAGCGACGTGGTTGAGGCTACCGGATGCCCCGACGGCGAGGACCGAGGTGGGAGCAGCCCACCACAATGGGATCATCTTCGTGGCGGGGGGAATCGCCGTAGGGGACGGCTCGGGCAGGGTCTTGCGCACCTTCGAGGCCTTCGACGTCGCCGCTTCGACCTGGAGCAAGCTTCCGGAGCTGCCCGAGCCCCGTCACCACGCGGCAGTGGCGGCCGTCGACGGGGTCGTATACGTCGTCGGGGGATATAGCGACATGGCCTTCACGCCTTCGGCCAAGGTCTACGCCTACGAGGTCGAAACAAGGAAGTGGAGAGAGGCTCCCCCGTTGCCGGAGGCGGTGGGGGCTGGGGGTGCAGCCGTCCTCGATGGGAAGGTTTACTTCGTCGGAGGAGCCGGTAAGGACCGAAAGCCGTCCTCGAGGCTTTACGTTCTGGGGGATTCGGCCTGGCGGAGGTTGGCCGACATGCCCACGCCGCGAGAGCACCTGGGGGTGGCTGCAACCTCCAGCTTCCTGTACGCACTGGGAGGCCGCTTCCCCATAACTTCGGTCGCAGAGAGATACGACCCCGAGGAGGACAAGTGGGAGTCGCTGCCACCCAAACCCACGGCGCGGGGTGGCGTCGCGGGAGCCGGTGTGGGAGGGAGGTTCGCCTGCGTCGCAGGGGGTGAGGACGAGCAGCGGACCTACGCGGACGCCGAGTGCTTCGACGAAACCACCGGGGGATGGGTAGTGCTACCGCCCATGGCCGTCGCACGGCACGGACTGGCCGCTGCCGGTACGGATAGACAGTTCTTCACGATTGCAGGGGGAGACCGGCCCGGCCTGGCCGAGACTGCGGTGGTGGAGTCGATATCGCCGGGCCCGGAACCGGAGGTGGGGTAATTGCCGGTCACGCCCGGCGGTGGCATCGCCGCCCGTGTCGTCGGGAACCGCTTGGTCCGCCGCTACCTCGGGTTCGACCTTCCCGAGCGAGATGTGAGGTGGGCGGGGGTCGCAGCGGGTATGCGAGTGCTCGAAATCGGCCCCGGAAGCGGCCTTTACACCCGAGCCTTGCTGGAGCGTGTAGGGGCCGAGGGCATGGTAGTCGGAGTAGAGTATTCCGAGCAGGCAGCACGCGTGCTTTCCGGCCGGCTGGAAGGTGCCCGAGTCGTGGTGGGCGATGCCCTCCGCCTCCCGATATCTGCACAATCTCGCTTCGACGCGATCTGCAGCTTTTACTCCCTCGAAGAGGTCCCTTCAGCGGCCGAGGTTGCCGCCGGCCTGAGCAGCCTACTGGCCGACGGGGGGACCTTCGTGCTCTTCGTTTGGCGTCCCTTGTGTGGCAGGAAGAAGAGAAGTAGCATCCTTGACGCGTTGGCCTCGGCGGGGCTGCAAATCGAAGCGCTCTGGTCCGACATCCAGAACGTTAGGGTGGTGCTCCGCAAGGTTTCGGGCGGACCCCAGGGTGTGGTCGGCGGCGCGTGAGCAGGACTCTGGAGATTGCCCGCCAGGCAGTCGAGTGTCGTCTCCGCGCCGGGTCCCCCCGTCGGGTGACGGTGTCCAGCGGGTAGAGTCGTAAGGGGAGAGGTGCCGACTGATGGCTTGGAAGGTCAAGGTCGAGGAGATCCCTTCTTACAAGGTTGCATCGGTCAAGGCTCGTTCCGGGTCTTTCGAGGACGTCGCTGAGGCCTGGACGAAGCTCATCTCCTGGCTTGGCAGCGACCGGGCGCTCAAGGAGACCGAGGTAGGTGGCGGAATCGGGGTGATGCAAGGGCGCCCAGGATCGAGGGGGTACAAGTACGAGGCCGCCTGGCCCCTCGACGGCGAACACAAGGGTACCCGCGTTGTCAAGATCGGGGAAACCCCCGGAGGTACCTACGCTGTACTGAGGCACAAGGGGGACTTGCGGAAGCTGGAGGAGACCGTATCTGCCATCCTCGACGAGTGGCTTCCCGACAGCGGTTACGCTCAGGCGAGCGGCCCGATCCTCGCTCTGCACCGCAACAGTCTCAAGGTGCGCCAGGCCGACAAGCAGGTCGTAGACGTATGCGTGCCCGTGAAGAAAGCTTCCAGGAGGAAGTGAAGGTTGGCGCGGACTGTCTACTACGCGCCGCAGGGCGAGCTGTTCCGTGTAGGTCCGTACTCGTCTAGTCAGGTGAGACAGCTCCTTGCCGCGGGAAGACACGACCAGGTCGACGCTGTCGAGGACGAATTCTTCGACGAGATGCTTGTGGAGCTTTCGCGGCTGCTGGGGCGTCGCCTCGGCGGTCCATTGCGGATTGCCGAAACCAGCGGCAGATCGGTTCGAAATGACGAGGAACCTACTGTCGTATCGGTGGGCCCGAAGGGCAGCCTAGTCGTGAGTTACGCATCGCGTAGCCTCGCCGCCGACGAAGACGGGATGATCTGGCTCAAGCGTACCTTTGCAGGGAGGCTCTCGTTCGTGCTCGACCCCGAGAGAAGGCGGGGCGGGTGAGGCTGTCCGCGCCGGACCGCCTACCGGCGCCTTCCCTGGTGGTTGCCCTCCTCTTCGTCGGAGTACTTCCCCTGGCTGGCTCGCCCGCTTCGGGCCTTGAACCGGAGGATACGACTTCGGGTCCCTCGGCTCTTTCTGTGTCCCTCTCCCTCGAGGACGGCTCCCCCTCGACACCGGCGAGTGCTACGTTGCCCTTCGGTCCCCAGGCAGTGGGCACGGGTGGGCCGGTCGAGGTCGAACTCGCCGGCTGGTCGGGCGTCGACGTGGTTCCTCAGGAGCTGATAACCGGCCCCAACCCGGAGCGCTACTCCAGGATCCGCAAAGGGCAGTCGTTTGAGTACGTCCTGCGCGAGCTACCGTCATCCAGTAGCGGCCGCTACGACGTGGAGGTCTACTTCGCCGAGCGGGCCTCGAGGTGTCCCGGCGCGGCCACCTTCCAGATCTTCTTCTCATCGGACCCGGACTTCCCCGCCTCCAGTCCGCTCTTCACGGTCGACCTGTGTGCATCGGGCACCCTACGAGGGGCCGTCAGAGCCGCCAAGTTCTCCTACCTCGGCGTACTCTTGCCGTGGAGGGCACTGCGGCTGGGTCTTGTCGCCGTCGAGGGGAACGCTGTCGTCTCCCAGGTGCGAGTGGCCCCCCAGGGGGAGCTGGAGACCGCCCCTCAGGTGGTCCCGTCCGACGAAAGCCGTCTCGATTTCCGGAACCACCCTTCAGGGTCGAGTCTCCCTCCTCGGCCGCTGGACTTCTCGAAGGTAGACGTCAGGGAGGCGGTCCTCTCACGGTTCGGTTCGAGGCAGACGCTGGTCGCAGCCCCCCAGCGTCTGGGTTTCATGTACTCCGCACTGGGGATCGACGCGGCGGACCTCCAGGAACTGGTCGTGGTCGTCTCGGCAGGAGGCCGAAGGCGGGCGCTTCCCTTGACCGACCGCTATCCGATCTTCGAAAGGGTCCGGCAGTCGGATTCGCCTACGGCCATCCGCTTCGAAGGGAGCGACTCCAGTTTGGGACTCACGCTGTCGCTCGAGCTGAGGGCTCCGTTCTGGCCTCAAGACGAGGCGACGTCATTGCTACCATCGCACTTTCTCGACCTGGCCGTCACCAACACCACCACTTCGGTTCTCACACCCGAAATCACAGTGGCCGTGCCCGTCCTCTTTGACGGGAGGGACTCCTCTTACTGCCCATCTTGTGGTCCCCGGGAGGTCACGCCCACCCCGGGGGTTACCGGGGTCGGGTGGTCTTCCGTGGAAGCGGTCGGGGAGTCCAGCGTGCCCGGAGCAGGGGAGTTTTCAGGCTCCAAAGCGGTTAGGGTCGAGTACGGACTGGTCCCCATCGGGGGCACCTTGACGGAGGTAGCTCCAGCCGGTGCCGGAGGGGCGGACGCGACGGCCGGTTCCGGATGGCTTCCCACCTCGCCGGGGTCGGGTATACCAAAGACCGGGGCCCGGATCTTCCGGCGTGCTCCAAGGGGACATGCCGGTCTGGTATGGAAAGTGGGGGCTCTTGCCCCCGGCGGGAACTACGAGTCCGGCGCGGTGCTCGCCTCGTCCGTGGTGGGAGACGTAGCCAGCGCCCGGCTTCCGAGCGGTCCTCAGGGGCGCTACACGTTCCGCTACAAGGAAGCTTTCCCGGACCTGACAGCGGTCGTGGCGGCGGCACTCGGAACGAGAGAGCTCCAGATTTCTCGGTCGCGCCGAATCGACGAACTCCTCTCGGGAGCTGAGTCTTCCGACCTAGGGCCGTCCCTGGCGAACGCTACCGCCGCACTTCGACGGCTGCAGGCCCTCTCCTTCAGGTCGTACGTGGCCAACAGCTGGTGGCTGTCGAAGACGTCCGGATCGAGCTCCCTGCCCGGGGACTTCTATGCGGTCTCGGAGGGTGCGGCAAGCTGCTGCAGGTTCCAGTCGACCGTGGACGTGTCCTACAACGACTCTCATGTCCTGCTGGCGCTGTGGCCGGCACTGCTCGGAAAGCTTCTGGACATATGGCCGCTCTACGCCTACTCGGGCGGCACCCTTCCCGGCAGGGTCGTCCCTCAGGACATCGGACTCGCCCAGAGTTTCGGTGGGCAGGTCTACATCGACATGCCGGTGGAGGAGAACACCAACTACACACTGCTCGCCTATGCCCACTGGAAGGCCACGGGAGACTCCGCCTCTGCGGCTGCGAGGCTGGCTTTCATCAAGGAGGCCATGACCTACGTGGAGGCGGCGGACTCCGACGGGGACGGACTGCCGGACACGGGCGCTGCGAACACGATCGACGCGGCCAACCCCACCCTTTTCCGATCCCCCGGGCAGCTCTACCTCGGCCTCAAGTCGGCGTCTGCGGCGAGGGCGGCTTCGGAGATGAGCCGTTCGCTGGGGGATACCGACCAGGCCTTCAGGGAGCGGATGGACCGCATCCAGCACCGGGTCTTGCATACCGCCGAGACCGCGGCCTGGAGGGGGGACCACCTGGCGGTCTCCCTGGACCCCTCCGAGGAGTCCGCCGCGCTCCGCAATTACGGGTCGATCTATCCAGGGGGAACGCTGGTCTTCAACTTGCTGTACGGAGGAGACCTTCCTGTCTCGCAGAGCCTGCGCGACCGGATGCTCCTGGACGCTGCCGCGGTGGCCGGTCGCACGACGGGGCCGTATGGTTCGGTGCACATGGAGCAGGGCGAGATCTCGGGATGGGCCTCCCAGAGCATCCAGAGGGACATGGCCTCCCTGGCTCTTGGCGCCTCGGACACTTCGCCTTTCGTCTCGACTCTGGAGGGGTACCGCTCATGGCAGGAGTACCTGGCGAGGGCCGGAGATGGGGGGTGGTGGGACACGTTCACCTACTCGAGGACCGCCGACGGCGCCTTCCTGCCGGACTTGAGCTCCACGTCCAGGGGCGTCCTCGGGTACTACCCCAGGGGAACAGTCGTCTTCGGGTACGCCCAGTCCTTTGCCGGCCTCACCTTGGACCGCCACAACAGGGTGCTGGGCGTGCTCCCGTGGGCCAGGGCGGGTGCCCGAGTCCCGCTCTACGCGCTGGCCGACTGGTCCACGGGCACCGTACCGCAGGCCGTGGTACAGCCGGGGACGCCGCCCTCCCTGGTGGTCCAGAGCCCCACGGCTTCCTCCTCGAGCCTGACCGTCGTCCGCAGGGAGATATCGGGGCCACAGGTCGGGGCGAGTGCGGACAGCTTCGCCCCGTCCCTTGGGGAGACGGTCCAGGTCTCGGTAGGCGGGACCGCCTCTCGAGCCTCGCTCTCTGCCGGACACGCTGGGAACTGGTTTTATCGGGCCGAGGCGCCTGCCCCCTTCGCCTATACCTGGAACGGCCTCGTGGGCGGCGCGCCTGCAGCGGATGCCCTCGGTACCGCATGTGCGGTCGGTGCGGTACCCGATCCGAGTTCCCTCCAGGCGCCCACGTGCGTGGAACTCAGCGTCGATACGAACACTCCGCGGCCCTCGACAGATTGGTACCTTGCGGAAGGGGCCACGGCATATGGATTCGAGACGTACCTTCTGGTGCAGAACCCCGGGAGCGTCACAGCACATCTGGAAGTGACGTACATGACTCCCGAAGGGCCCGTATCCAGACCTCCTCTTGAGGTCCCGCCATTCTCGCGCAGGACCATAATCGTCGCTTCCGACCTGCCGGGCCGCGAGGTGTCGCCTCGCGTCCGCTCCGACCAGCCAGTGGTGGTGGAGCGGGCCATGTACTGGCGGACCGGGGACGGCAGGTGGAGAGAGGCCCATGCGGTCGTCGGCGCCCGGACGGCATCTCGAACCTGGTACCTGCCGGAGGGCTCGACCAACTGGGGATTCGACGAGTTGATCCTTCTGCAGAACCCGCAATCGGCAGACACGGTGGTCACATTGGACCTCGTTGCACAGGACGGCCAGCGGGAGACAAGAACGCTGGAACTCGGGGCGGGTAAGCGCTTGACCGTGAGGGTGGGTGACATCCTGCCCGCAGCGGACGTGGCAGCCGAGATCCGGTCCACGGAGCCGATCGTCGCTGAACGAGCTATGTACTGGGGAGGGGGATCCCCGGCTTCGGCTGGAGGGTCTGGTTCCATGGGATTGGTAGCCCCCTCCCATACGTGGTACTTCGCCGAGGGAAGTTCCGACTGGGGCTTCCAGTCGTGGTTGTTGCTGTCCAATCCTCACGACACTCAGGTAGCCGTCGACGTTGTCTACATGACCTCGGCGGGCCCGAGGGTGAGGCATGGGATCACCATGGCCCCCCGCTCGAGACAATCAATATCCATGGCGTCGGACATCGGACTGGCAGACTCGGCCATCTTCGTGCGCGCCTCGTTGCCCGTACTTGCAGAACGAGCCATGTACTACTCCACCGACGGAGCACCAGCGGGCGCGTCTCGTGGGGGACATGCCTCCCAGGGCGTTTCCTCTCCCTCGAAACGCTGGAGGCTCGCCGAAGGCAGTACCGCCCATGGCCTGCACGAGTTCGTACTGGTTCAGAATCCGGGGTCGAGAGTCGCTCAGGTGAGGTTCGACCTGCAGACCGAGGCGGGGTTCTGGGGATCGAGGACCTTCACGGTGGCACCGGGTGCTAGGCTTACCGTTCACCTGAACGATATAATCCCGACCTCTGACGTCTCGGTGGCAGTCGAGGCTTCCGACGCGGTAGTAGTCGAGCGTGCCATGTACACGCGCGACGATCTGGGTTACCTTGTAATGCAGGGGGCAAACGGCGCCAAGTAACGCTGGGGAGTCTGGCAACGCAACGGGCTGCTACGGGGGAGCCGCCACTCTTCCGCTTTCTGGCCCGAATGCAGGCGAGCAGCCGGGGAAATATGGGGAATACCTATGCCGTCTCCGAAGCGTGACAGGTCGTCCGAAGAGAGCGAAGGAAAGTCCGCCGAGGACCTGCTGGACAGGCCGGTCGGTGGATCTGCGGGCCAGATCCTGATTTCCCAACACGACTACGAGTCTGAGTGGCTACGCGTGGAGTGGCCGCCTACAGGGCCCGTTCAGGTCGAGTGCATGAATCCGAACTGTTCCTCACGGAGCTTCGACTGGGAAGAGCTCGAACAGGGGGTCTTATACGCCCTCGAGACCGGGCAGGCCGCAGCAGGCTCGCTGCGGTGCGAAGGCACCGACAGGCTCACGATGAGCCGCTGCACGAACGCCCTGATCTACATCTGGGAGGAAGAGCTCGAATAGGGCTGCTCGGTGGGGACTGGGCTGCCCGGATGGCCCTCCCCTGTTCCCGCTCAGGACCAGCGTCGGGTCCTATTCCTTTCCTGCTCCGCCGTCTTCGGCTTGCCTGGATCGCTTGCCTCGAAGGGACCCGATCCTACGGTAGTGTTCTGTCCCGTACTTCTTCTTCGTGGCCGCCCCGCCCTTGGCTCCGCCTTGCTTCCCGATGCTCTTGTAGTGGCCTGTCCCGTATAGCTCCCGAGTCCTCAGGCCCCCCAGACGCCCGGCCTCGGCTCTCGTGAGCTTTCGAGCCGTGCCACCGGTGGCTGCGCCTCCGGCCCTCGATCCCCGCTCTTCGGCCTCGCCATGTTGTCCGCTGCTCTGGCTTTCAGACCCCGCCACTGCCGTCTTCGGTGAGCCAGGCTCGTCACCTCGACGCGCCCCGTCAGTCATAGGTCGGCCTTCCTCGTCAGGACGACTTACGTTACCGCCCGAATTCTATTACCCGGTGTCAAATCGGGGGAAGGCCGTGCAGGGCACGGTGGTAACCGGGTCGCTCTCCGGGTCGGAAGGGGCACGCCGAATCGGCAGCAGGCGAGTGCATGGGTGTTGCTTGGCGACAAGCGGCGTCGAGGAGGGCCCTCTTTGCTTCGTAAGCTGTGCTAATCTCGGCGCGGGTGACTGAGGTCGCATTCCCAACCGGGCTGGGCGGCTTGGATTCCGGAAGGGATGCGTCGGTTGGACGGTAGCGATAGAGATGACTCCGGCTGTTCGCTCGACGAGGCGCTAGAAGCCGTCGCCTCGACGCTTGTCGAACAGGGAGAAGACCCTACCCCTGTCCTGCAGAGCGTATGCCGTGAGGCGTGCAGCCTCACGGGCGCTGACGGAGCGTTCGTCGCAATCCCGGAGGGCCCGGGTGCCCGCTTTCTGGACATTGTCGCCTGGCACGGTGACCTCCCGCCTCGAGCCCTGGAGATGAGAATTCCTCTATCTGGCACGGCGACAGGCGCTTCCTATACTGGCGGAAGCGTGGTCGTAGTAGATGACTTTTCCGAGGCTCTTCCTGCCTCCAGCGTCCTCGCCCAAATCTTCGAGGTCGAATCGGGGGTGTTCGCGCCTCTCAAGCCGCTCGGGGTACTGGCGGTCCTGTCGCGCGAGCGCAGGCACTTCGGCAAGTCCGCGGTGGCTCGAGTTCGTTGCCTGGCGGCACTGGCTTCTGCGGGCATCAGGCTCGCCGAGGCGAGCCGGGCTGCAGGAAGGGAAGCGGTCCTGTCGGTTCTGCACGACGGAGCGATGCAGTTGTTCTATGCAGCGTTGCTCAAGACCGATTCGATCAGGCGCGCACCAGCCTTGGGGGCGGAGGAGCTCCGCCGGATTGCAGACGAGATATCCGACTTGATACGAGACGGCCTGCACGAGATGCGCAGGGAGATATCCGGAGAAGTCCCGGCCGATGCTTCACTGGGTGAGCGGCTCGAATCGATAGCGCAGAGGCTCGGCACGGATGTGACGGTGCGAATCGTCATGGAAGGTGGAGACCTGCCGGGAAGACATCCTTGGACTTCTCAGCTCGCACGCATCGCACTCGAGGCCACCTCGAACGCCATAAGGCACGGGAAGGCGTCGGAGGTAGTCATCGAGTTCAGGCGGGGTCCGCATGGCAGCACGCTCACGGTCACCGACAACGGCGTGGGATTCGACATCCAATCGACTCCCAAGGGGATGGGACTCGTCAATTTGCCCAAGCGCGCGGAGGCGATCGGTGCGGACTTCAGTATCGAGTCCGAACCTGGCTCCGGAACCAGAGTCGTCGTCGAGATTCCTCACCGCAGCTGACCGCCTTCCCGCTCAGGTAATCAATCCCGAAACGGCCCCAATTCGGGCGTGACGAAAACAGGAGGGGGTCGTCACCGTGCCGGCTCCCCGCTCCCCGGATGCGGACCTGAATGGAACACCCCGCCCCAAGCGGGCGGGGTGTTCGACGAGAAACTGACTCGCTCGGCTTACGTACGAGCAGCGCCTCAGAACTCGTCCATACCGCCGCCACCGGGCATCGCCGGCTGCTTCTCCTCCGGCTTGTCCGCTATCACGGCTTCGGTCGTGAGGAAGAGCGCCGCTATGGAGGCGGCGTTTTGCAGGGCGGAACGGGTGACCTTTGCCGGGTCGATCACGCCTGCAGCCATCAGGTCCTCGTACTCGCCGGTTGCGGCGTTGAGTCCGTGGGATCCTTCCAGTGAACGGACCTTCTCGACGACGACACCTCCTTCGAGCCCAGCGTTCTGGGCAATTTGCTTGAGGGGCGCCTCGAGAGCGTGCGAGACGATCTTGGCACCGGTCAGCTCGTCACCACTGAGATCCAACTCGTCGACGGCCTTCTGGGCCCTGAGCAACGCCACGCCTCCGCCGGGGACGATGCCTTCCTCGACCGCCGCCTTCGTAGCCGACACGGCGTCCTCGATGCGGTGCTTCTTCTCCTTGAGTTCTACCTCGGTGGCCGCTCCGACCCGGATCACGGCGACCCCGCCGGAGAGCTTGGCGAGGCGCTCCTGCAGCTTCTCGCGGTCGTAATCCGAGTCGGTCGTCTCGATTTCGTTCTTTATCTGCTGGATGCGGCCCTTTATCTGCTCGGGGTCGCCCTGGCCCTCCACGATCGTGGTCTCGTCCTTGGTGACGACCACCTTGCGGGCACGTCCGAGCAGGTCAAGGGTGGTGTTCTCCAGCTTGAGGCCGACGTCCTCGGAGATGACCTGCCCGCCGGTCAGTATCGCCATGTCCTGGAGCATCGCCTTGCGGCGGTCGCCGAAGCCCGGCGCCTTGACGGCGACGCTCTTGAAGGTACCCCTGATCTTGTTGACCACCAGGGTGGCGAGGGCCTCCCCCTCCACGTCCTCGGCGATAACGACCAGGGGCTTGCCTGTCTGCATCACCTTCTCCAGCACCGGGAGCAGGTCCTTGACCGAGGAGACCTTGGATTGGACGAGCAGGATGTAGGGCTCTTCGAGGACCGCTTCCATGCGCTCGGGGTCGGTTACGAAGTACGGCGATATGTACCCCTTGTCGAAGCGCATGCCCTCGACCAGCTCGAGCTCCAGACCGAAGGTGTTCGACTCCTCGACGGTGATGACGCCGTCCTTGCCGACCTTGTCCATCGCCTCGGCGATGGTCGATCCGATCTCCTCGTCGTTGTTGGCCGAAATCGTGGCGACCTGCGCGATCTCGTCCTTGGACTCCACGTCCTTTGCCAGCTTGGAGATGGAATCGACAGCAGCATCCACGGCCTTCTCGATGCCACGCTTCAGCGACATGGGGTTGGCACCGGCCGCCACGTTGCGCAAGCCCTCATGTACGAGCGCCTTGGCGAGGATGGTGGCGGTAGTCGTCCCGTCGCCCGCCACGTCGTTGGTCTTCTTGGCAACTTCCTTTACCAGCTCTGCGCCGATCTTCTCGTAGGGGTCCTCGAGCTCGATCTCCTTTGCGATCGAGACGCCATCGTTGGTAATGGTCGGCGCTCCCCACTTCTTCTCCAGGACGACGTTGCGCCCCTTCGGGCCCAGAGTCACCCGTACGGCGTCCGCCAGCAGGTCCATTCCCCTTTCCAGGGCCCGCCGTGCTTCCTCGTCGAAAGCCATGATCTTGGGCATAGCTCAACCTCCTCCCCGTAGTGGGACAACTCCGTTAGCAGTCGAACCTTGAGAGTGCTAATAAAACTTCTACCAGATGGGGGGTGGGATGCGCAACCCCTATCTGCTGCCGGCGGCTACGTCTGGGGGCTCGCGCTGACCAGATCTGAGGATCCCAAGAGCCCACACCTCGCAGCTCCCGCTGACCAGATGAGGGGCCTGCCTGCCGCGGTTCGCCCGGAGTCGGTGCGTCGCTTGAGCCTCAGAGCCCGCCAGCGACCGCAGGCACGATGGAAACGACCGATTCCTCTTTCACCACCGTCGACAGGCCATCTACGAAGCGGATGTCCTCGTCGTCCACGTAGATGTTGACGAACCTGCGGAGCTCGCCGGAGTCATCGTAAATGCGCTGCGCCATCCCGGGGTGACGCTTCTCCAGATCGTCGAGAACTTCCTTGACGGTCCCGCCTCCCGCCTCTACCTCGGCTGCACCACCTGTCAGCGTGCGGAGCGGGGTCGGGATACGTACCTTCGGCATCTGGCCCTCCTGGTGCTACTTACTTGCCCTGCTCTTCACGAGTCGGTCCGAGCCCCCAAGGTCTCCAAGAGCTGAGGTTCCTGGCTTGCCACCTTACTTCGCCGTCAAGGACTCTTCCAGGGACCGGTACGCCTCGGCGAATGCTTCCAGTGTGGGCTCGACGGTCATCGTGGGCCTGTTGTCGGACTCGAAGGCCTCCAAGGTCTTGAGGCCCAAGCCTGTCACATAGGCCACGACCTTCTCTTCGGGCCTGATCACGCCTCGGTTGACAAGCTGAACGAGCGACGCAATCGTCACGCCCCCTGCCGTCTCGGTGAAGATCCCTTCTGTGCGAGCAAGGAGCTTCACGGCCTCGACGATCTCTTCGTCGGTGACCTTTCCGAAGCTACCGCCCGTCGAGGCGACGGCGTCGAGGGCGTAGTAGCCGTCGGCCGGATTGCCGATGGCAAGCGACTTCGCTATCGTCTCCGGCTTCTGGGGCTTGATCGCCGGCAAGGATTCGAGCATTGCCGTTGCCACGGGGGAGCAGCCGGCGGCCTGCGCTCCCGAGACCCTTACGGCAGGAGCCTCCTCCACCAGGCCCACCCGGTGCAGCTCCCGGAAGCCCTTGTCGATCTTGGTCAGCAGCGAACCGGAGGCCACCGGGACCACGACGTGGTCGGGGTATGTCCAGCCCAGTTGCTCGACTGTCTCGTAGGCGATGGTCTTGGAGCCCTCAGCGTAGTAGGGGCGGATGTTCACGTTGACGAAGGCCCAGGGGTAGTTGCTGGCGATCTCAGCACACAGCCGGTTCACATCGTCGTAGTTTCCCTTTACCGCGACGACGACCCCCCCGTAGATCGCGGTGGTGACTATCTTTCCCGCTTCCAGGTCGTGGGGGATGAAGACGACCGAGCGGAGCCCGGAGGCCGCCGCGTGGGCGGCGACCGCGTTTGCAAGGTTGCCTGTGGACGCACACCCGACTACTTCGAATCCTAGTTCTCTGGCCCTGGTGAGGGCGACGGAGACCACCCTGTCCTTGAACGAGTTGGTGGGGTTGGGAATCTCGTTCTTCACGTAGAGCTCTTTCAACCCCAGTTCGGCGCCCAGACGGACGGCCTTCCGGAGCGGCGTGAAGCCCGCACCCAGGTCGACCCGGTGGCCGGCTTCCACCGGAAGGAGATCGGCGTATCTCCACAGCGAGCGTGGCCCCGCCTCGATCGAGTCTCGCGAGATGTTGGCTGCGATCTTCTCGTAGTCGTATTCGACTTCGAGGGGGCCGAAGCAGAACTCGCAGACGTGAAGGGCCTCTGCGGGGTACTCGGAGTTGCACTCCTTGCATCGAAGTCCCGTGACGTACGACATCGGCCCTCCGTAGGTAGTAGTCCGCTCCGGCACCGGATTCCTCGCGGCTTCGTTGCTGGCGTGCGGACGGTCCGCGCGGAACCGGCTTTTCGTCCAAAGATCGCAGGGCGGTCTCAGAAGAGAGCGTGGAGGCTATGGGAGGGCCAGGAAGGCGTCCGACAAGAACGCGACTGCAATGTCCTCGCCGGATCGCTCATCTCTCCCGGGCTCCTGCAGTGTGTGTCTACCGCCGGGCAGGAGTTGGCACCTTCCACCGTGGGGGTTGCCGAGGCTTCGCAGGGCCAGTCCCTCCACCTCTCTTGATGAGGATCCGCTCTGACGAATCGTGCAATCCTAGACGATTCCCCAAGAAGCAGGCCCCTGAATTCGAAGGAGAGGTGCCCTCGGATCGGCAGGCCGAGGTGCGGCGGCCATCCGGCCCCTGAATGCGGGAGGAGAGGCTCGAACAGCCCGGCGACCGAGGCTTGCGGTGGGGCCAGTTTCTGGAGAGGTGCCTCGTCAGGCCGGGGCTATGGCGCTGGTGACGCGGTGGCGTAGCTTCAGGGCTATGCCTGCAACGGTGCCCAGAGCGACCAGTGCGCTCCCCACACCGATCCCCACCGCTGCGATCCTTATTCTCGAGCGCCTGGCTACTGCCTGGTCCAGGGCCGCCAGGACCGGAGCGACCAGGTCCACGGGAGGTTCGGCTACCTGGAAGCGGAGCTTCTCGAGCTCCCGCTGGATCTTCCTGTACCTGGAAGCTTCCGCCTGGCACCGCAGGCAAGACTCCAGGTGCTTGACCACGGCTGCCGGCAAGTCGCCGTCCACGATTCCCGGCAGCATCTGGGCGGTCTGCAGGCAAACCGTTTCGTTGGTCATGGCAATTCCCCAGCTCGCTCCCTTTTGTATTTTCGCTCACGCGCCTGCTGCTGCCGAGCCCCTTGCCACCAGCATGTCCTTTATTCGCTGCCTCGCTCGGAACAGGCGCACCTTGCAAGCGGCGACGCTTATGCCCAGGGCCTCGGCGATCTCCTCGTGGGACATCCCGTATATGTCCTTCAAGACCACCACCGCTCGCGATCCGTACGGCAGCCGCTCTAACGCCTGGAGGACGTCCTCGTAGGCGATTGCCGTGATCGCCGCCCGCTCCGGCGGGTCCGCTGGGGACGCCGGGATCGGGAGCTTCTCCGCTTCCAGCCTCTCCAACGACTCCGCCCTTCGCCGCTTCGCCCTCGCCCGGTGGGTGAAGGCCACGTTGGCGGTGATCCTGTACATCCACGTGGAAAAGGCCGAGTCACCACGGAACTTGTCCAGGCTCCTCAGGGCCCTGACATAGGCTTCCTGGGCCACGTCCAGCGCCTCTTCCGGATCCCCGACCAGCCGCTTCGCCAGGGTGTACACGTCGTTCTGGGTCAACCGGATCAGTTGCTCCAGAGCCCTCGGGTTCCCCTCTTTGGCGGCTGATACGAGTGCCGAGTCGACTCGGTCGCTCCGGTGCGGGTGTACTTCGCCCATATAAGACGTCTCGTTCTCGAGCGAGGTTACCTTGCTTGCTCAGCTCAGGCCGGACGGGCTTGGGGCGCCCCGGCCGGCAGGTACCCAATCGAAACTACCCGGCCTCGCCGGAGAGCGCAACCGCAGCCTCCGGGGTTCGTCATCCCTTTCCCCGGGACTCGAGTTGGACGGTTCCCCTCGCCACGAGCCGTACTTCAGGATGGTCCGATCCGGCGGTCGGCTCCAGGGGGCCCTCGCTGCTTTTGCCCGGTCCTTCGGGGCCCGCCCTCGCAGGCGTCCCGGCGGCAGCTGTGGGTTGGTGGGGCCTGGTCCCGAGGGAGACCACTTCGAAGTTTCGGTCTTCGAAGAGGTTCACCTGGGCGGTCTCGCCCGCCTGCAGGGGGGAGAGGAAGCGAATCCTTACTTTCAACTTCTCGGGCGGTTGCGCTGTGGAAGCAACGGTCCAGATGACCCAGTTGTACATGAGCATCCCGTGGACTATCGGCCTCTCGAACCCCATCCGACGGGCCCGGTTCTCGTTCCAGTGGATCGGGTTGAAGTCCCCGCTGGCTCCCGCGTAGCGCACGAGCTCATCCAGGCCTGCCTTGCAGGAGGCGGAGACCAGCAGAGCCGCCGAGGAATGCCTTGCTTGTTCGGCAGGCAAGCCGCTTTCGCGCCCAGAGGTATCGTCCTCACCGCCTCGGGACGCCGGGACTGCTGGCTGGTCGTTCACCACGAGGGTAGTGGAGCCTCGAAGAATCTCGGAGGCGTCGGGTCCTGACCGCTTCAGCACTTCTTCTATCTGGACGATCCAGGAGCCCCTCAGGGCACGCCGCCTTCTCAGCGAGGCGTTCGCCAGAAAGATCTCGTCTTCCTGGGGCAGTGTCGCGAACTCGAATGACTGCTCGGCGTGCAGCACGCCAATGCTTTCTGATTCCAGGAGCTCCTCCAGCGGCCCGGCAAGGGGTGAGAGGGAAGCCACCGAGCAGTACGCAACCAGGGAAGGCCAGCGGGGATCCCGGTCGCTGTCTCTGCTTGCTGGGCCCGACCGGGACGGAGCCCCTGCAGAGTCCGGTCCTTTCGACCCGGTGGCGGCCCCGCTCGGACCTTGGGGAATCCACAGCGACCTTGCCACGACCGCCTCGAGCTCGGCCGCCTTCTCCGGTAGGGCCCTGACCCTGTAGGGAGTAGATGCGTCGAGGGCCTCGAAGGCCGCCTCCAGGGCGTCAGATAGAAAGGACTCCCTGCTCAGCGGGTTTCCTTGTGGACGGTGTGGTGACGGCAGAACGGGCAGAACTTCTTGAGCTCGAGACGCTCCCGGTCGTTTAGGCGGTTCTTCGAGGTGGTGTAGTTCCGCCTCTTGCACTCCTCGCACGCAAGGGTGACTATCACTCGCTTGTCGCCTGCCATGACGATCTCCTGGATGTGTGCTGACCGACAATAACCCAAGCCCGCTGCCCGGCCGCCTCGAGCAGCCCGGCCGGCGTCCGCTGGTAGCGGCGGGAGGACTCGAACCTCCGACCCAGCGATTATGAGCCGCTTGCTCTACCTCTGAGCTACGCCGCCTGGCAGCCCTGACGGGACGGACCATGAGGACAGCAAGGCGACCCGGGATCCCACCCACGAGATACGCTGCCTCTGGTCCCGATACCCCTCGTGGGGCCGAGAGCCCCCTTACGGACTCGAACCGTAGACCTTCTCCTTACCATGGAGACGCTCTGCCGACTGAGCTAAGGGGGCGCACGCCAAGCATTCTAAGTAAACCGTCGGACGTGGTTTTCCCAATTCGCAGGGGTCGCTTGGGGACCGAGGGGGGTCCCGGGCCGGGCAGCATGGGAGCCGGCTGGGGCAGACGGCGGCCGGAGGGCAGCGCGGGCGTCTCGGCAGGGCGAGGAGGCTCTTCGCCCTCCTCCGAGGAGACGAATTCGCGCCAGCAGGACTCCGCGGGCGTCTCGGCAGGGCGAGCAGGTGCGCGGGCCGTTCCGGAAGGACGAGCAAGAGCCTGGGGAGTCTCTGCAGGGCGCGCAGTTGCGCTTGGGAGGGCGTTGGAGGAGCGAGAGTTGCGCGACGGCGGGTGTTTCGGAGCGTGGAGCTTCGACGAGGACGGCAAGCCGGTTTTCGTCGTGGAGCCGGCCAGGATAGACGATGCCGACGGTGGGTCTCTGGTCCTGCCGGAAGGAGGGATTGGGAGCATCTGGCATCTTCTCGGTGCGGAGACCGTCATTGCGACGGCCCACCTCTGCGGGAACCTCAGCCTCTACTTCGTACCCCGTACCATCACCAGGCTCACGGGCGAGCCTGGGAGCCAGTCCAGAGTCCTGAAAGTGGGGGAGGAGAGGATTCCCCTTGAGGTTCCCGAAAGGGTCGCATTCGGGCAGAGCTACTGCGAGTGGCGCTACAGGGTGAATCCGACCTCGAGGGGGAGCGGAAGGGGCGAGATCACCCTCCTGCGCCGTGTTGCGGTGGTGGGAGCTGGCCGTCTGTGCTTGAGCGTGGAGGTCTCGGCCGGTCGAGAAGGGACCCCCGATCCCGGCATAGAGGTTTACTACGAGGAGAGCTGGAGATTTCGCCCCCTGCCGCTGATCCCGCTCCCGCTCATGGGAAGCGGCCCCGTGCCTCGCTCGGACTGCGACTCGAAGGCCCACCAGATTTCGCGGTACCTGGCGTACGGTATCTCGGGACCGACTCGGCGTCTGGGCGAGGTTGCGAGGAGCCTGGCTGGCCTGGGCGCCCGGTTCGAGGTCCGAAACGGGCGAGATTCGGTGACGCTATGGCCTTCGGCCAGCAAGGGGTGGGCCCTGGTGCAGGGCGGGCTCGGACGCCCTCCGGTGGATTCGCCGGGAAATGATCAGGTCGGAGCAGCCGGGGCCCAGCGCCCTGCGGCCGTCGATGCGACCCTCCCCGTGGTCGGATTCTCGGTCCGAGAGGTGTCCGGCGAAGAAGGGCCGGGCGGTATGGACGTCTCGGGTAGGAGCCTTCGAGGGGGCGCCGAGGTGGACCTGCGGTGGCCCGCTTGCAAGGGCGGCAGGCTCGTCCTGGAAATTGCAGTCACGGACGCCGAAGGCGCCGGTGCCGCCCCGAGTCCACCGGCGCACGAGAAGCCGACGACCACCGGGGCCGACTCGAGTCCTTCGAAGCGAAACCTGGGAGCATCCGCCGGCGCGGGGGCCCTGCCGGTCACCGGCGACGAGCGGCTCGACCGGGAGCTGGCCTGGCACCTCGGATACCTGAGACAGCTCGCTGTGCGTGACGCCTACTTCGGGCGCCGCTTCGTCACCCAGGGTTCGGCGTACACCTTCCTACAGGGAGCCCACGGGGCCCCCCGTGACTACGCCATCTCGGCTGCGGCACTGGCCGAGGCCGACCCGGAGCTTGCCAGGTCGACCATCGAGGTCATGATGATGATGACGCGGACCTCGGGATCCATGTTCTACATGCACGCCGGAAGGGGTTGGTGCTCGGACGTCGTCGTGCACCAGAGGCCTTCGGACCTTCCGATCTTCTTGCTCTGGGCGCTCTGCGAGTACGTGGAAGCCTCGGGGGACGAGTCGTTCCTCGACGAGCGCGTACCCTTCTACCCGCTCCACGAGGGCTATGGCTCCACGGTCGCCGAACGCATCTCCCTCGCCTTCAGGTGGCTTGCAGACCGGCTGGGTACCGGTCCGCACGGGATGTTGCGAGTCGGCTCGGGTGACTGGGCCGACCCCATCTCGATGATGGTCGACGACGCCCACGCCTTCCACCGCTCGGGGGAGTCGGGTCTGAACACTGCTTTCGCTTGCCACGTGCTCCCACGGGCGGCTTTGTTGCTTCGCTCGAGGGATCCTGAGACGGCGGCGGAAATGGAGGAGTTCGCCGAGGCGCTGGCCTCGGCCATGCAGCAGGCCTGGACCGGCTCGTGGTACCTGAGAGGCTGGGACGGAAAGGGACGCCCCCTCGGAGACGCCCACCTCTTTCTCGACGTCCAGGCCTTCTGTCTGGTAGCCGGACTAGGGGAGGCGGACCGCAGGGCCAGGCTGGTAGAGGAGGTGAGCAGGCGTTGCATGGACCCATCCCCGATCGGAGCGGTGATCCTCGACCGCCCGCATCCGACCAGGTTCGGCCTCCTGCCCGCCGGATGGGACTGCAATGGAGGGGTCTGGGCTGCGATCAATGCCTTCCTTGCGTGGGGACTGTCGCTGCACGACGGCGAGCTGGCGCTGGAGTGCCTGTACAAGCAGACCTTGGCCGCCCACGCCGATGCCTATCCCCGGGTGTGGTACGGGATATGGAGCGGGCCCGACTGCTACAACGCTCACTACGCCGAGCGGCCCGGCGAGACCTTCAATCTGCCGGCTACGCCGATGGCCGAGTACCCGGTGATGAACTCGAACGCGCACGCCGGCCCCCTGCTTGCGGCGAGAAAGGTATTCGGACGGACCGGCTGACAACAGTACGAGCCAGCCCCCTTCGGGTCTAGCGTCCGGCCAGCTCGGCGACGACTCCTTCGGCAAAGCGCTCCAGGGTGCCGGGCGGAGTGTGGCTGCCGTCCTGTATGACGATGTAGCTGATGCCCGTGGACTCCCGCTGTCGCTGGAGGCGCTCTACGATTTCGCTTGGGGGACCGGTCAGGAAGAGGGGACAGGCGGCGACCTCGTCGGGCGTCATGCCCGTCGAGGAGGCGATCGCCTGTCGTACAGGAGTGGGGTCGTCGACCAGCGAGACGACGAAGACGAGACAGGAAAGCTCGATCTCGTCCGGGTCCCTGCCGGCGGCCCGCACTGCCTCCCCTAGCCACTCGATCTTGCGCCTGGTGTTGTCGGGCGAGAGGTCCGAGGCCGTCCTGGACGTTATGCGGCCCTCCCGAAGCGCCGGGTTCACCCCCACGATGTCGGCATACCGCCCCGCCAGTGAGAGGACCTGCTTTCCCCCGCCGCCGATGAGTACTGCCGGCTGCTTCAGTCCTTGATGTTCGAATGATCCGGCCTCTCCGGTTATCGACGAGACTATGTAATGGTCGCCCTCGAAAGAAACCGTTTCTCGGTGCCACATGGAGGTGATGATCTCCAGCGCCTCCCCCAGGCGTCTCACCCGTACCTGGGGCGGGTCGAAAGGCAGCCCCGCCTGGTCGTAGTCGCTCTTCATCCACCCCGCCCCGATTCCGAACTCGAACCTGCCACCCGACAGACACTGGATGGTGGCGGCTGCCTTTGCCATGACCACGGGGTGGCGGTAGTCGACGTCCAGGACGAGAGTTCCCGCCTTCAGCGAGGAGGTGGCTGCCAGAGCGGCCGATGCCGCTGCGAGTGGGTCTTGCTGGTCGCCGAAGTGGTCGGGGAAGAAGATGGTGGAGTAGCCGAGGCCCTCGAGCTTTTCGAGGTAATCACGCCATCCCGACCCACCTCCGGGCGGTATGCGGGAAACCTGGACTCCGAACCTGAAGGGTCTCGTCACGTCGGTCGGCCCCCACTTCCTGTGTGCCTGCCAAGACCTTGACGGCTCCGGGACTCTCCGGAGGGCTTTGAGATCAAGGCACCGCGACCGGCAGCTCCGGTTCCGCCGCTCGGGTTCTCCGAGGGCTCCTTGGAGCAAGGTGGTGCCGGTGTCGGAAAGGACCTTCCGCACCGGGGTCTCCGGAGGCTCCCGGGACCAAGACTAGCCTGACGGTACCGGCTCGCTGGGTATCGTGGAGGGAGCGCGGTATACGGCCAGCACTCGCAGGATCAGCACCGCAGCGGTGCGGATCCCAAGCCTGTCGAAGCGGTGGGGGGAGGAGGATTCGAACCCCCGAAGGCATACGCCGGCAGGTTTACAGCCTGCTCCCTTTGTCCGCTCGGGCATCCCCCCGTTGGTCGTCGAGTGGTACCCTGTCGCAGCCTGGTGTCCCTCGCTACTAGCTCTGGCCGGCGTTGCTCGACAGGGCCGCGATCTGCGGTGCCAGGATAGTCGGATGTTTCGGATGCCCTTTGCTGGTTTCCTGCCCAGCGCCTTCGCCCTTGGCTTCGCAGCAGCGACGAAAGGTTTTGACCGAGGCCGAGGACGCAACGAGACTGGACAGACTTGCGAGCGAGCTCGGGAGGAGCGGTCAGGCAGGTTGGGCACCCCTCCGTTCTCGAGGGAAGGCGTTCCCTGGACCTACCTGTAGTTCGTGAACTGGAGGGGGATGCCGAAGTCTCGCTCCTTGAGGGCCGAGATGACGGCTTGCAGGTCGTCCTTCTTCTTGCCCGTCACGCGGACCGCGTCTCCGTAGACACCGGCTTGAACTTTCAGGCGCAGGTCCTTCACTGCCTTGATGATCTCCTTGGCCTTTTCCTTGGAAATCCCTCTCACGATTCGGATTTCCTGCCTGTACGTCGATCGAGCGGCTTCCTCGACACGCCCCGGATCGAGCGCCTTCAAGGAGACCTTCCTGCGGACCAGTCTCTCTTCCAGTACCTGGACCGCTGCTTTCAAGCGCTGCTCCGTCTCCGAGCGGACCTCTATCAGGTCGGGCTTGGGCAGGGCTATCGAAGTGCCCGTTCCCTTGAAGTCGAATCTGGTGGCGACCTCTTTTTGCGCCTGCTGCACTGCGTTCCTCACCTCTTGGAGGTCTACCTCGGAAACGATGTCGAAGGTGGGATCCGGCACCTCGCCTCCTCAGCGGCCTGGTCGTCGAGCGTCGATCAGGGGGACTAGGCACGCCCCCGGGCTCCCTTCAGGTGCGGCACCGCCGTCACTTCGGAGGATCTCACCGTGCATTTCTAGCACAGGGACACGGCGTCGTTCCTCTTGTAGACCACCAACGACCTCTCCGGCCAAGTGGAAGACTCGAATCTCGCGACTTCCGAGTACTTTTCCAGGACGGCCTGCTGGTCCGTTCGGTCCGCGAACATGGGCGCGTCGAAGCTAGCGAAGAAGCGGTTCTGGGGGATTTCGTAGCTCCTGAGCACCAAGTAGTCCGGTTCGTACAGCAGGACCTGGCGTCCCCCCCAACCGGGCTCGAACTTGTCGGGGGTCGGACGGAACTCGGGAGAGACAAGCCCAGCGAGGTCGAGTACCTGCCGGCCGGAGTAGAAGCCTATGTAGCCCAGGGGCTCCAGCATCACCACCGAGTCGGCAGTGGTGCAATGACGCAAGAATTCTCCTGCGGGCTTGAGGACGGTGTCTTCGTAGAGACGGGCGTCCTGCCACGGGAGCACCCGGACCACCATTACGGCGAATCCCACGGCGAGACACACCATGGCTACCACCGCGGTAGCAGACTCGACTCGCCTGCGGCGCTTCCCCTCTGCCAGGGCCTCCAAGGACCTCCCCATGACTTCAGCTGCGAAGTCCACCAACACCGCGAGAGCGAGGGAGAAGAGAACGATGGTGGTCACGGCGTACCAGGGGAAGAACAGACCTCTTCCCAGGTAGTAGAAGAGCCCGAGACCCAAGAGCAAGCATTGCGCCGCCACCACGAGGGATCGCCGCCGTCGCAACGCGACCCCGCAGGCCAAGAGCCAGAGGGCGGCCGTACCGACGGACAAGAGGCCCCGCGCGAAGGGGGGGAGCTTGAGCACGTACAGCCCCGTCATGTTTCTCCACAACAAGTCGAGCTCGCCTGGCCGGAAGAACGTCTCGACGACGGAGAATCCGGAAGATCCCCACATCGACTTGGATGCGGCGGATCGAGGAATCGGCGACCCGTAGTAAGCGGTCGCAAAGGCGATCCAAGGGAGGACGACGATCGCGGAAGGGAGCGCACTCTGGAGGAATGGCACCTTGCGGTGGCTCCTCAGTTCGCTTGCAGTGACGTACCCGAAGATCACAGCCCAGAGGATCGCCCCCTCGGGCCTCGTAAGTATCGAGAGGGACGCCAGTGCGAACGTCACGTACAGCCTCCCCGCCGCCGCAGCCCAGAGCGCCCCGCCGACCAGGAGCACGAAGAGCGACATTTCCATGCCTGAGACCGACTCCGCTGCGAGGCGAGGTTCCAGCGCGAGAAATCCAGCGAATACGGTGAAACCCCACGGCCCGAGCCGGAACTCGTTGCGCCCGAGGTGAAGCCAGACCCCTACCGCTGCCGCGTACAGGACCAGACACAGCAGCGTCAACATGAGCCTCGCTGTCGAGATGGGGAACGGCCCGACGATCGGGGCGGCGGTCAAGGTCCAAAGCGGAGAGGTGAACCCCATGACCTTCTCGCCGAGGTTGTAGACCAGGCCGTGGCCGTCCCAGAGGTTCTTGGCGTAACGAAGGGTGATGAGGGAGTCTTCTTCCAGGAAGTCGATCCCGAACACGAGCCACAGCCTGACCGCCGAGCCGCAGGCAAGCAGCACAGCCGTAGCAGCTGTGGCAGGGCGCGGGTAGGGACGGAGCGACGACCCTTCCGGTGTGTTATCTCGAGGCACGTGACCGCTCAGATCGGCAGCTTGCGGAAGAGCGGGGTGGGGAGGTGGCGGAGTACCGCCATGACGGCCCGCATCGCCGGGGGAACCCACACCAGCTCCTTCCTCTCGACGACACCTCTGACGACGGCGGCCGCCACTTTATCGGGGGTCGTAGAAAGGGGTGGAGCAGAGAGGCCCTCGGTCATCCTGGTCTTGACGAATCCTGGTCTGACTACGAGCACTCGCACCCCGCTCTCTTCCAAGGCCGCTCCGAGCCCCTGGAAGAAGGCGTCCGCGCCGGCCTTGGAGGAGCCGTAGACGAAATTGGAGCGCCTGGCACGTTCCCCGGCTACGGAGGAGAGGTATACCAGGCAACCGTAGCCCTGGTTCCTGAGGCGCGCCGCTGCCGAGAGTCCGACGGAAGCGGCGGCCGTGAAGTTCGTCTCGATGATTTCCCGGGCTACGGAAGGGTCACGCTCTGCCTCGGCTTGGTTGCCCAGCACGCCGAAGGAGATCAGAACCACGTCGACGTCGCCGAGAGTGTCGAAAGCTCGCGCGACTACGGCTTCGTGGGAGGCGAAGTCAAGGGCGTCGAAGCCGAGCTCGGTGACTTCTTCGGCTCCGAGTGAGCGGAGGCGTTCCGCCGCTCTCTCGAGCTTGGCCGCATCCCTCCCGGCGAGGGCGACGCGGCGGCACCCGTCTGTGACGAGACGCTCTGCGGTAGCTAGCCCTATGTCGGAATAGCCGCCCAACACGAGGAGCGTTTCGATCCCTCCCAACGCGTCTATCATCGGCCTCGCTCCATGCCTCTCCTCATCGTACGAGCACTTCTAGCCTTTCATGTGGAGCCGACGCCCCAAGTCGGACTCGAAGGCGTCTCTCTCGTCCAGCTCAGCTCTCGCCTCCCGCCACTCTTCCAGCCTCGGATACATGCGAGCCATCACTTCGGGTCGCATCCTCGAGTCCTTGGCGAGGTAGACTCGCCCACCGGCATCAGCTACTGCCTCGTCCAGCCGGTCTAGGACCCTCCTGAGACCCGGTACCCAGACCGGGACATCCACTGCAAGGGTCCACCCGGGGGTCGGAAACGACAAGGGGTACCCGCTCGGCTCTCCCATTCGCTTGAGGACCGAGACCGGGGAGTACGCCTTCGCCGACCGCAGCTCTTCGAGGGCCCTTGCGATAACCCCTTCGCTCCCGTAAGGGACAACGAACTGGTACTGCAAGAAGCCCGGTTTCCCGTAGAGGCGGTTCCATGCTCCCACCGCATCCAAGGGGAAGAAGAACTTTCCCAATGGCACCAAGTCCCCCCTCCGGGACTTTGGTGCATTGCGGTACCAGAACGTATTGAACGCGGCTATGGTCGCCGGCCGCACGAGCCTCCACCTAGAGAAGAGGTCTTCGAGGAGCGAGGCGACCAGGCCCAATGGATCGTAGGACTCGGGAGCGATCTCGATTCCTTCGGCCTCGGCTGGCCATCCCCTGGGTGCCAAGCCGAAGCCCACCAGCCCCAGGCGGCGCCCGAGGGTGATGGGCGGGAACACCGGGCGGCCGCTGCTCGCCACGGCTTCGGCCTCCGCATGGTCGGCACCCTGCACTATGCCCCTGCCAAGCCGCTTCCCGCTGGCCGAAGTGTCCAACCAGGCGACGGAGTAGCGCCGACTGGTGTCCAGGGTCTCGAGGGTCGCCATGGTGTCGTCGATGTCTACGGTTTTCTGGGTGTCGGTGGTCATCCACCCCGAGGGGATTCGTTCGAGACGAATCTCGGCGCTCAGGATTACGCCAGCGAGGCCCATCCCACCGACTACCGCGTCGAAAACACGCCTTCCTTTCGAGGTCGAGCGCTCGACTTCTACGATTCCGCTGGGTGTCAAGACCTCGAGGCGGAGGATGTGAGCCCCTATGCTCGAGTCCCTGTGGTGGTTCTTGCCGTGTATGTCCGCGGCGACTGCCCCGCCGACGGTTACGTGAGCCGTTCCGGGGAGTACGGGCAGGGTGAACCCCCGGGGTACAGACAGCTCCAAGAGCTCTGCCAGGGTGACTGCTGCGCCGACACGCACGGTACCGGCATGCGCGTCCAACTGTGCCGACGAGGCCAACGGCCCCAGGAGGAGGGCGACACCGCCTGCGTTCTGCGCAGCGTCGCCGTAGCTCTTGCCTGCACCGCGGGCGATGACGCCACGCTGTGGGGGCTCGCCTACGATCCTCTCCGCCTCCTCCAAGGACGCGGGGCGCACCAAGCGCGCTCCGGAAGGCGATGTCCTTCCCCACCCGACGAGGACGCAGCGGGCTGCCGGGATTGCCGGCGCTGTGCAGGGGTTGGCCGTGCCGGAGGGTGCCCGGAGCGAGTCGCTACGCAGCCTCGAACTGCCTCTGTCGCTCTTCACCTGACGGCTGCCTCCCCCCAGTAGAGGGCGAGAGCGAGGACGAGAGCAAGCGCAGCTCCGAAGACCTGCAGGGTCCGGTCCGCCAGGAAGATCTCCTCGGGCTCTTCGCCCCTCCCCTTGCCGGCGACCAGGGCGTACCGCATGAAGGCGAGGACGAAGGGTGCGATCGAGAGCTCGAGCAGGATCGCCGAGATGGGACGCGCCGTCTGGGGGAGGTGCTGAGCCCGCTCGAAGGCCCAAAGGCAGTAAGCCAGGATTGCCACGGAAGCCGACACCGTCATGCCGAACCCGAGGTACTCGGAGTCGTACACGGAAAGGACCTCACGGCGCCCTCTGCTGTCGCGCGTAGTGCCGGCCGCCTCGGCGTGCCGCTTCGAGGTGACTACGAAGAGAGCCCCGAATGAGACCACAATGAGGAACCAGTTCGAAAGAGGCACGTCAGCAGCAAAGCCACCTGCGACCGCTCGAAGGAGAAAGCCCGAGGCGACGAGCCCGACGTCAACTACCGGCACGTTCTTGCCCCAGTAGCTGTAAACGAGCGAGATGGAAGCGTATGCTGCCAGCACGCCTGCTTCCTCACGCAGCGTCCCGACCGACAAGGCAAGAGCTGGGAATACCACCATGAGGGCGCCCGTCGCCCAAGCAGCAGCAGGCGAAAGTTCTCCAGAGGCCACGGGACGACTCTTCTTGCGGGGGTGGTGGGCGTCGGACTCGGCGTCCATGACGTCGTTTATCAGGTACGTACCGCTCGAGACGGCGCAGAATGCGGCTGCTACGACGAGCGTCCGCAGCAGGACCGGCGGTTCCGTGAGGACTCCCGCAGCAGCTGGGGCCGCGAAGACCAGAGCGTTCTTGAGCCACTGTTTCGGGCGGATGGCTCTGAGGAGTGCACCCATGGGATTCCAGCCAGGCACCGGAGGTCTGCCCCTTATAGGCGCCCCTGCCCGCCTGTTCGCCCGAGTCTAGCACGGCAAGCTATCATTCCGGCATGACCCAAGGGCCCGTATACTCCCACTACCTGGCATTTCGAAGGACCTCCGCGGGGCTCACGGATAGCTCCGTCGGAGAGGTGGCCGAGCTAGTTGCGAAGCACGAGGATTCGGTCACCCTCCGGGCCGCCTACAGTTGCGAGGGGTTCCGTCCCGACACCGACCTCATGTTCTGGCTCACCTCGCAGAGCGTCGACGCGTTGCAGGACTTCTACATTGCACTCCGACGAACGAGCTTCGGGGCGGCAGCGGAGCCATCTCACATCTTCCTGGGAGTGACCAGGCCGCCCGAGTTCAATCCCGATCACGTCCCTGCCTTCGCCAAGGACGAGCCGCCCAGGCGGTACGTCTGCGTCTACCCCTTCGTGAGGACGGCAGAGTGGTACCTGATGGAGCCGTCCAAGCGCGCCGAACTCCTGCGGGAGCACGGGCAGATGGGGCGTGAGTTCCCGGGAGTCAGGACGAACACGACATCGGGGTTCGGACTGGGGGACTGGGAGTGGATCCTCGCCTTCGAAGCGGACGACCTGGTTGAGATCGTCGACTGCATAAGGCGCTTGCGGGCCGCGGAGGCGAGGCGGTACACCCTCCTCGACACCCCCTTCGTGGTGGGGGTGCGGAAGTCCCTCGAAGAGGTCCTGGACGACCTGCGTTAGCGCCATCTGCCGAAGCCCGACAGCTGTGCGTTCCCGAGGAGACGTCTCCGGGGACTTCTGTCCGGCTCCGGGGCTGGTCCCGGTCTCAGTTCTTCGGCGGCATCCTGATCGCCCCGTCTAGGCGGATCGTTTCCCCGTTGATGTAGGGGTTCTCGACTATGTGTGCTACCAGGTCGGCGAATTCCGAGGGACGGCCCAGCCGCTTCGGGAACGGGATGTGCGAAACCAGAGCATCTCGTGCTTGCTGGGGCAGGAGGGCGATCATGGGCGTGTCGAAAGTCCCAGGCGCTATGGTCACCACTCGGATGCCCGAGGAGGCGAGGTCCCTTGCGGCTGGCAGGGTCATGGAATGGACCCCTCCCTTCGAGGCGGCATAAGCGATCTGGCCGATTTGTCCGTCGAAGGCGGCTATCGACGCTGTATTGACGATTACCCCACGCTCGCCCCCGTCGTCGGGCTCGGTCGAGGCCATCGCTGCGGCGGCCAGCCGCAGGACGTTGAAGGTACCGATCAGGTTGATCTCGATCACCCGCCTGAAGGCTTCGAGGTTGTGGGCGTTACCGGCCTTGTCGACTACACGCTGTGCCCAGCCGACACCGGCGCAGTTGACTGCGATGCGTAGGGGTCCCAGCGTTGCCGCCTGCTCGAGGGCGGCCGTCACGGACTCTTCGTCGGTGACGTCGGCTTCGCAGAAGGTCGCACGGTCACCCAGCTCGTCGGCCAGCGCCTTTCCCCTGGACGCGTCCCTGTCGAGGATGGCTGCGAAGGCTCCGGAACGCACGATCCGCCGGACCGTCGCCTCGCCTAGCCCCGAGGCCCCTCCAGTCACCACCGCTACTGCGCCTTCCAGTTTCATCCGTGTTTTTCCTTTCGCGACCGTCTCACTGTCACACCCTCCCCTTATGCTGCCCCCGTAGCTGCCGAGCAGGCATCCGGTCGCAGGTCACCCGGCGCCCGACGAGCGCTGCTCGTGCGATGACCGCACTACGGAGGACATGGGAGTCATGGAGCCGAATCTAACGAATTCCTCGAAGCGGAACCACATCCGGGCTCGGTGTGCTGCGGAGGACCGCATCGCACTTGGAAGAACGGATATGATGGTGAAGCGGATTTTCGGCGGGGCCGGGGCGAACCGACAGACTCGGGTGTCGATTGCTGATGGAGGGTGGCTAGGATGGATCGCCGCCGGATCTTGACGCTGGCTGTCTTCTACGTTGCCGTACCGGGGTTGCTAGGGCTCGCACTCCAGCTCGCCCGCCCGATCCCCGCACTGGCCGCTCAGGGAACAGATCGGGTGACCGTATCTTTTATGGGCCTGCCTGCAAACGGGGCTTCGACAACCCCCGTCCTGGCCAAGAACAAGAGTGCAATAGCTTTCAAGACCAGCGCTACAAACCTATTCAACCCCAACTTTGGCCCGGCTGCTGTAGTAAAAGATCTCACAACCGGTTGTTACGATCTGATAGCCGCTACAAGTACCGTTTTCCCTGCGTTCGTACCGCGGGTCTGCGAGCCCTACACAGTACCTATCGTACCTGGCCTGCTCGGGTCAGTCGAAAGTCTTTACATTTCGGGAGACGGGCGATATGTCGTATTTCAGGCAGTGGCTAGCGGTAGCTGCTCTAACACGAGTAGTCAAGTATACCTGGTCGATAGGCAGACTCTCGTAAGGGAAAGGATCGATATTACCTCGACGAGTAATGCCGGGGTCTGGTGGAGGAAACAGTCGGGCTTGAGCCGCCCCTGCGCGAAATCGACACTTCCTGTGGTTTCCGATGATGGCCGCTACGTGGCGTTTGTAAGCGACTCGGACGAACTGTTGCCCTTGGGTGAGGACACGAACAATGCTGATGATATTTACATGAAGGATCGCGTAACTGGAGCGATAGAACGAGTAAGCCTTACGACCGTAAACGGAGAGGCCAACGGCTCTTCGGGTGGCAAGCTGGCGATAACGCCGGACGGCAGGTACATTGCTTTCGAGTCTCTGGCGAACAACTTGGTCCCTAACGACCTCAATAACAAGCGGGACATATTCATAAGGGACAGAGGGACAGAAAGCAGCCCCCCCGACACTTTGAGGGTGTCCATCTCATCAACGCAGGTCGAAGGGAACGGCGATTCCTTCTGGCCTTCGCTCAGCGACGACGCTCGATTCATCGCTTTCGAGTCGAGAGCTACGAATCTGGTCACGGGAGACACGAACAGCCAGTCCGACATCTTCGTCAGGGACCGTGTCCTCGCCACGACCTACCGGGCCAGCGTGTCCAGCATCGGGGTCCAAGCTAATGGGGCGTCGAACAGGCCCTCCATCTCGGCCGACGGAAAGGCGGTCGCCTATACATCTGCGGCCTCCAACCTGGTCCCTCTCGACTGGAACAAGGTTGCAGACATCTTCGTGAGCGACTTGATCGACCGCCGGACGTATTACGCAAGCAGGACGACTTTCGGGTCTCAGGCCTCGGGGGGTGCTTCTGACTACGCAAGCATCGCCGGAGACGGACTGACCGTGGCCTTCCAGAGTGTGGCGAACAACTTGGCTACGGAGCCGGATGATTCGAACGGGGTGAGCGACATCTTCATCCGGAGGATCTACTCGATGCCCGAACGTATGTCCGCGGACCAGAGCGGCAATCAGGGGGTAGCGGATGCCAACCGTCCTTCCATATCGAGGGATGGGCGCTACGTCGCATTCCACACCCTCCACCCCTTCGACCCAGCCGACACCAACGGCGTCGGGGATGTGTACGTGAAGGACAGGTACACCGACGCGATCGAGCGAGTGTCCGTGTCGAACACGGGGGTCGAACCCAACGGTCGGTCTACCTTCGCGTCGATCAGCGGTGACGGTAGGTATATTGCGTTCGCCTCGACAGCTACGAACCTTATAACCGAAACGGCAGACAACAACGGCCGGACGGACATTTACCTCCGCGACCGGATCGCGAATCGCACCTACCTCGTTTCCCAGAACGACTCGGGGCAGATCGCGCAAGGAGGAGATTCGAGGTTCCCCTCGATATCGGACAGCGGCCGGTTCATCGCGTACCAGTCCGAGGCCAACAACCTGGTGCCTGGCGACACCAACGGCGTCTGGGACATCTTCCTGCGCGATACTTTGCTTCAGACAACCATCCGGATCTCCGTGAAGAGTGACGGGAGCCAGGCGTCGGTCGGCGTTCCGCGTCCGTACTCGACTCGGCCTTCGGTCGCTACCGGTGGCGGCCTTGTGGTATTCCACAGTTGGGCGACGGATCTCGTAGACGCGTCGAGCCCAGGCGGTGCCGATACCAACGGTCAACCCGACGTGTTCCTGAGGGACTGGCAGAACGGGGTGACGGAGCGGGTCTCGCTGACGAACACGGGTGGCCAGGCAATGGGAGGGCCGTCGCAGTTCGCGACCATATCTTCGAATGGCAGGTTCATCGCCTTCCATTCCACGGCTACGAACCTGGTCACCGGAGACACCAACAACAAACGAGACGTGTTCGTAAGAGACCGGCAGGCGGGGAAGACTTTCCGTTTCTCGGTCTCAACTTCCGGACAGGAGGCCACCGCTGATTCCGGCTACGCGAAGGTAGCTCCGAACGACGTGAACGGGGCGCTTGTGACCTTCCATTCCGAGGCGACGGACCTGATATCGCCCGGCATCGACACGAACGGGGTGCGGGACTGTTATGCCCGGTGGGTCCCCCTGAGCGGGACCACTCTCGCTCCTACGGGGACGACTTGGAGGATAGCGACGCGGCGGCCCGGGTTCGAGACGTCTCCGGCTCTCCAGTACGACGACTGGTCCGGAACGTGCGTCGCATCGAGAGACGCAACGCCCATCGTCTTCCAGTCAGCGGCGACTGACGTTGTCGACACCCCGGATACCAACGGTTCTACGCTGGACATTTACGTAGTCGAGGGTTGACTAGGGGCAGCTCTCGCGTCAGGCTCGCACGGTGGAAATTGCCGGGATAGCACGGTTCCACGACTGATCGCGCGCGAACTGCGGTGCCACGTATAGAAGAGGTTTCAGAGGAAGAGCGCGCTCTGGTACTGGCCTCCGGCTACTTCGACGGCGAGTGGTACTTGAGCCACAACGCCGACGTCGCCGCTGCCGGCGTCGATCCGCTCGAGCACTTTCTCCACTACGGGTGTGTGGAGCTGCGCGATCCCGGTCCCAAGTTCTCGACTTCATGGTACGTGGAGGCTGTACCCGAGCTTCGAGGTGAACCGGTGAACCCGCTCATCCACTTCTTGACAGAAGGCAGGGCGATGGGGATCCCGGCGTGTCCCTCGGAGCACGCTCTTGACGCAAGCGAGTCAGACCTGGAGGGGGGCGGGGGCGTCGCTGAATCTCCTGGGCTCGAGCTGGAGCCGGCTGCAGGGCCGAGAGGCACGAATCTTGGCCCGAGGCTCCTCGGCGCCGAACCTCCGTTGGTAGTCGTTTACCAGATGGGGAGGGTAGCTTCCAAGAGCGTCTGGCTCTCGCTCACTTACTGGTTCAGGACGCACGGGTACAGAACCAAGGTCTTCCACGTCCACCGCCTCACCAAGTTCGAGGAAGCCCGCCGACTTGCGTACCTTACTCTCGCCGACCCGGAGCCAGCCGTGAAGGACATCGCGGCTAGCATGCGGGTAGTGGGGGAGCTCGAGTCCTACCGTGACGTAGTCTGGCCTGTAATCAGCCTGGTGCGGGACCCCTTTGCCAGGGCCTTGTCGGAGTTCGTGTTCAACTTGGAGACGAGGATTCCCGGCTACGAAGGTAAACTGCGGTCGGGAGTGCTATCGGTAGAGGACGTGAAGCAGACCTTCGTCGAAGCGTACTCGAAACCGCTTCCCGATTGGTTCGCCGAAGAACTGCAACCGGCCTTGGGTATCGCCGTCTACGACGGCGAGGCCACCAATCACCCCGGGGCGGTGGAGTACCCTCCTTCCGAGCGAGCCCGCCTGTTGGTGGCGCGAGTGGAGGATCTGGACCGAGGCGCAACCGATGCTATTGCGCGATTCCTCGATATTCACGACTTTCGCATGTTCAACTTCAACACCTCTGCCTCGGCGCCGCATGGCTGGCTGTACTCGGCGCTCAAGGGGCTCGCTTACCCCGCGGACTTCGTGGATCACATCTACGATGTCCGGTGGGTCCGGCACTTCTACTCCCCGGAAGAGATAGAGAATTTCAAGGCGAAGTGGACATCGGGGCAGGGCTGAAGCTGCACCACAGCCACGCGGTCGGTCGACAGGTCGTCACGAGGGGTCTTGCGCATCGTTACTGCCCTCAGGGGGCGACCTCGTTCGAGACGAGTTCGTTGCGGTACAAGACGCGTTCCAGCTCGAGCGCTCTTAGCTCTACTGCTTGTCGGCCGACCGCGTGGGCGGCGTCGAAACCGGTGGAGACCACTGCGAGGTCGTAGATTTCCCTACCCAAGGGGCGTAGGTCGAAGCGACGCTTCGCCTCCAGGCTTCGGCGGTCCAGGACGGTAACGGCGGCGCCGTCTTCGATGAACTCCTTCTCGTCGAGGGGAAGGTTCCTCCGTGTGGACCGCGACTTCCACCTCCGCCCGCTCGACCCTACGAATATCTCCTCGCCCTCGTGCGCTAGCCCTCTCGCATAACCTCCGACCTCCGCCGTCTTCCCTCCCAAGAACGAAAAGAGGCCGGGCTGGTGCGTGAAGGCGACCTCCCCGTCGATGATCGCCAGCGAGTGGGGCCCTTGCAGGTCATTCGACACGATGGTACCGTCGTCGATCCGAAGGATTCCGCCCCCGTATGCACAATCGACGAGAGGGACGCCCCGGCTGGAGTTGCAGTAACTGACCAGCACGCCGCCTTCGGTCCTAACGGCACAGTTGACGTGGCACTGGTCTCCTCGCTCGACCATGCTTCCAGGGAACCGCCAGTACAGGACCTCTTCCCTGATCTTGTCGGGCCCCTCCATGCTCACGAGGTAAAGCTCGTCCGTCCCGGTGCTAGCCACCAGAAATTCGTCGTCGCCCCACGCCGTGATCGAGTGGATGTCGGACACGCAGCGCAGGTCGTGCGCCGCGACCAGTTCGAAGGACGACTCCTCGTAGACGTGCAGCCGCGGACCTTTTCCACCCGATTGCATTCCCACGTAGACGTAACCCCCGCTGGAGCAGATGCCGGCAGCTCCCGAGACGTATTCGGACCTCTGGAGGTCGAGCCATCGGAACTCGCCGGTAGAGGTGTCGAGGACGCCTAGGCAGAGGTGGGGGGTGAACATCTGGTTGCAGAAAGAAACCAGGAGCATAGCTCTCAGCCCGCGCTCGTTCTCCCGCCTATCTCGTCCTTTGATGGCCTCCCAATGGTAGCGCCCTCGGCGTGGGGCGGGGCCATCTCGAGAGGACACCGTAAAACCTATTGGTCCTCGGTCTTGCCTGGTCGTCGGTGTCCGTCAAAGCGGTGCCGAGTCAACTACGGCGAGGCCCCGAAGCCCCTTGCACAGCTTGTACCTCGCTCCTCTCGAGACCTCCGGCGCCTTGAAGAGCCTTGCTATACTGCAGACGGCCCCCGCTGCTCTTACCGGTAGCAGTTCGCTTGAAGTCGCGCAAGGTCCTTCTGCTCTACGATTCCGTAAACGACAACACCGGCGACCGCGCCATAGGCGAGGTCATGGTGGACTTCGTCCTGGCGCACGGTGGCGAGCCCGTGGTGGTCGACCCTCTGAAGAAGGGTCGTCTAACCCCGCCGGTCGTCGTGGGGGGAGGGGAGATACTGCACCCTCCCGGCGACCCGTTCTACGACCAGTTCCGCGTCCCAGGTCCTCACATCCTGAACGCCGCAGGCGTCACGGGTCGCTTCGGGATGGAGCACCTCGCCGACTACGCCTACGTTTCGGTGCGCTCCACGACAGATAAAGCCCTGGTCTCCGAGGTGAGGCCTGATGCAGAGGTCGTGCCCTGTGTGGCCACGCTTCTGGAGCCTGCCGAGCCACCCTCGCCCCCGACCAGGCCGACGGTCCTCGTTCACTTGCACCACTATGCTGCACACATCTGCAAGAAACTCCCCTTCTTCCTCGAGAAGACGGTCGACTACGACATCCGCTGGCTGAGCCTCACCCCATACGCCGGTGACCGAGCCACCATGACCAAGCTCTCCGCGTGGATGGACCGGGACGTAGAACTGGACCCTTCGACCACTCCCAGAGAAAAACTCGGTGCCATCGTCAGGTCCCGCCTCCTCGTGTGCGCCTCGTTGCACGGGGCGATATTCGCGCACGCCCACGGGATACCCTTCCTGGTCTTCGCCCGACCGCCCAAGATCCGAGCTTTCCTCGAGGACAGGGGGCTGGAAAGGTTCGGGTTCCACTCCGACTTGGAATTCCAGGAGAAGCTCGAAGCCGTACTCGAAGAGGACGTCGACTTCTCGGCGACCGTCGAGGCGGACCGGCGTCGCCTCGAAGAGCACATGGACAGGCTGGTCGACATTCTCGGCTTGTCCAAGGTGCGGGGCGAAGTCCCCTCCCAGGCCCGGGACAAGGTCCGCAGCCCGGGAAGGGCAGCGACGGTCCTCGAGAAGGCACAGCTTCTCCAGGCCTACAAGGAGCTGGAGGACTCGGCCTCCCACATAAGGGCATTCCGTGGGATAAAGGCCCGGCTTGAGGCGGACCTAGATGCCCACAGGCGGGAGCTCGAGACCCACAGACAGGAAACCGAGCGCCTGCGTGGCGAGCTCGAGACCCACAGACAGGAAACCGAGCGCCTGCGTGGCGAGCTCGAGGCCCACGTCCAGGACCGCGACCGGTGGCGGGAGCGGGCGCAGGCAGCAGAGGAGCGCCTCGATGTCGTCGAACGGGAGCTGGCGGCGCTGGGTTCTCAGGCCCAGTACCTCGAGGCGATCCGGCACGAGCTGGTCCAGATCTCTAACAGCCTGCGCCTCGCCCAGGCCACGAGGACGAGCGAGAGGCTGCTGAGGTTCTCCAAGAGGGCCGCACGCAAGGTCCTGTCGGAACTCGACCGTTCCACGAGGGATCGCGTCTCGAGAGCCCTGGAGCGGCTGGTGGGACGCCCGTTAGAACTCGAGGGAGGCTCGACGGAGGGTGACGAACCCGGCCGGCCAGGTGTTGGTCGCGCAGGGCAGGGGGTGGATACCGGGGATGCCGCCGCCCCCTCACCAGCCGGGCGCCGGGCACACCGCTCGTACAAGGGCGCATTCCCTCAGATCAGGGCAGACGTCTCGGTACTCATCCCGACGCTCGACGCGGGGTCCGAGCTGGCAGACCTGCTCGAGGCGGTGAGGGCCCAACGGGGCATCGGAGAGGTCGAGATCGTGGTCGTGGATTCGAGCTCCTCGGATGACACGGTAGAGCTGGCAGAGTCCTTCGGAGCCATCGTGAAGGTCATCCCCCAGCAGGAGTTCGGACACGGCACCACCCGCAACGAACTGGCGTCTCTGGCCTCCTACCCTTACCTCCTCTTCTGCACCCAGGACGCGATCCCGGCCGGCGACGACGTCGTGCGCAGGATGCTCGACCTGCTGCTCTCCGAAGAGCGGGTGGCGGCGGTCAGTGCTCGGCAGATTCCCCGAACCGACGCCGACCTTTACTCGGCCTTTACCTCTTACTACCACTCGAGAATGCTGAGACTGGAAGCCGACATGATTTTCCCGCCCGATGGGGAGAAGGCTGCGAACTTGGAGGCGCTGGACTTCTGGACCCTCAGGCGGTGGGTGTCGGTCGACAACGTCTTCGCTCTCTACAACAGGGGAGCCTGGGAGCAGCTCAAGTTCAGAGCAGTCCCCTTCGCCGAGGACCTCGACTTCGGAAAGAGGGCTCTCGAAAACGGTTTCAAGCTCGGCTACTGTCACGGTGCGGGCGTGATCCACTCTCACGACAGGCCGGCTGCCTACCACTTCCGAAGACACGTGGCGGACCGCCTCTTCGTGGCAGGGATACTGGAGCCGTTGTACAGTACCCCCTCTCCAGAACACGGCCTCGGGTCAGCAGTGGCGGCGACACAGATGCTCCTCTGTTCGCTTGACTCCGACTTGTCGGCATTCGGCGGGAGCGGAGCGGAGGAGCTGCTCGGGACCCTGAGAGCCTGGGCGACGCGGGCACCTGGCGAGATTCTCTCAGCCGGCGCGCGTTCCGGCGCCCCCGAGGGAAAAGTGAAAGGGCCCTCGGCTACACCTTCCGGAGCTGGGCCTTCTCAGCCGGAAGCCGCAGAGCTGTACGGCGTGCTCCGAAAGTTACGAGGGGGGCGCGAGGATCCAGGGGCCGAAGCCGGCGACACCGAATCCGTTGAGGCTGAGGCGGCTGCAGGATCTCTTTTGAGGCGGCTCTCCGACTTCCTCGACTCGCCGCTGCTGGCCGAGTTTGCTGCGGCTAACAAGGCCTGCGGCAGGGACGAAGCCGTGACCTTCGGAATGCGCCTCTTCGGGGGAGTGGCGGGCGCTTTTCTGGGCGATGTGCTGCGGGCCGAGGGCGCTGCCGAGGAGGTCCGTACTTCCCTGCTACGAGGGATCTGAGCGGAAAGGTACCGGCCCGTGCGCGTGCTCTTCGTCGTCCACCAGTACTTTCCCTACTTCGTGACCGGCGTCGAGCGAGATACCCAGAACCTGGCGTCGCAGTTGCGAAAGATGGGCCACTCGACGACGGTGCTTTCGGCTGTCCCTGCCAGCCTGGACCCCGGATCGCTTCCCCGCCGCTACTTCTTCGAGGGAACCGACGTGGTACAGGTGGCCGTCCCCCGACGAGAAGGGAGCCCCTCAGACCATGTCCGTGACGCCGAGACAGTGCGTGCCGTCGAGTCGGTCCTGGAGAAGACGACACCCGACGTCGTCCACGTGATGCACCCCAGATACTTTCCCGAGGCCCGATCGGTAGCAACTTCCGCCGGTATCCCTGTCGTCGTCCATCTCCACGACTACTGGTACTGCTGCCCGAGGATCCAGCTTGTAAGAGCAGGGGGTGAGCTGTGCACGGGCTCCGGGGCTGGCAAGAATTGCGAGTCGGTCTGCCATATGGCGCCTGGCGCCGGGGTCGGACGTCACGAGTGGGCGAGGCAAGAGCTTGCTGCAGCGGACGCCGTCATCTCTCCTTCCCGCTTCCTTGCCGACGTTTTCGCCTCGGAGGGCTTCGACACGTCCTACTGGCACCTGATCCCTTACGGTGTCGATTACCGAAACCTGCGAGCACCTGATGGCGGACAGGACCGGGCCGACGGACGCCTAGTGGTCCGTTTCCTGGGTACCCTCCTCAGGCACAAGGGCCCGGACGTGGCGGTCAGGGCGATAAGACAAATCCAGAGCGACAAGGTAGAGCTTAGGGTCCACGGCTCCAGCTACCACGAGTCGGATTACGAGGCGGAGTTGCGGGAGCTGGCCGCCGGCGACGACCGGATCTCCTTCGAGGGTCCCTACGAATACCGCGATCTGGGCAAGATTCTCTACGCGACCGACCTCGTGGTGGTGCCGTCCGTGTGGTACGAGAACCTGCCGATCACCGCGCTGACGGCGGCGGCCATGAGGGTGCCGCTAGTGGCTTCGGACCTGGGCGGGATGAAGGAGATAGTCGAGACCTACCGGGCCGGGTTCCTCTTCAGGCCCGGGGATCCGGAATCCCTCGCAGCGATCATTTCCGAAGTGGCCGCAGATCGAGCCGCCCTGGAGGAGCTACGGGGCGGGATCGTCCGCCCTCCGTCAGTGGAGGAAGAGGCCCACCGGGTCGACCTCGTCTATTCCGATCTCTGAGCCGACCGAGTAGAGCCCCCTCAGAAGTACTGCATCGGGTCGACCGGCTGCCCGTTCACCCGCACCTCGAAGTGCAGGTGCGGACCCGTGCACAGTCCCGTGCAGCCGACGTTTCCGATCTCTTGGCCCTGGGAGACGGACTGCCCAGTTCGCACAGCGGTCCTCGACAGGTGTGCGTAGGCCGTCGCCAGCCCGTCCCCGTGGTCGACGACTACCAGGTTGCCGTAGCCTCCCGACCACCCGGCGAAGGCCACGATTCCCGCGGCCGCGGATCCGACGGGTGTGCCCGAGGGCGCTGCTATGTCCACGCCCGAGTGCATCCGGGCGTAGCCTAGGACGGGATGTACCCTCATCCCGAACCCTGAGGTGACCGGCCCCGTCACCGGCCATGCAAGCTTGCCCTTCCCGCTTCCTCTCGACAGGACGAGGCTGCCGACCCACCGGCTGCGGCCTTCCAGTTCGTCCAGAGCTCGTTCGAGCTTGGCCCTGTCGGCCTCGATTCCGGCGAGGATCCTGCGGTGAGTTTCTATTTCCTTTTCGAGAGCGATTCGCAGTTCGGTCTGCTCGGCGAGTGCCGTCTCGAGACGCTCCTGCTCGGCGCGGAGGGCGTCACGCCTGGACTCGGCCTCTTGCCGAGCCTTGTCGAGCTCGGCTCTGGTTTCCTCGAGGTCCTGGACCGCAGCGGCGATCGCCCTGGCCTCGGAGTCATTGCGCTGCCTTACCGACTCGTTGTACTTGGATTGGAGCACGGCCTCCTCGAAGGACTCCGAGTCCAGGACGGCCAGAGCGGTGTCGAGGCGGCCGTACTTGTACAGCTCCACCACACGCCTCTGGAGAACCGCCCTGGCCCTGGCATGGCGGACCTGCGCCTCCCCGAGCCGAACTTCGGCTTTGTGCAGCCTCGCCACGGCGGCGCTGAGGACTTCCTGGGCGGTGGCGACCCTCTGTCTGGTCTCCTCCACCTGCACCGCCAGCGCCGCGATGAGGTCGTTCACCTCGTTGAGGCGCTTGTCGGAGGCCTCGATTGCCTCGAGCTCCGCCTGGGCTTTCTGGGAAGCCTCGTCGATCTGGCGCCTAAGGTCCCGGATGCGCTCGGACCTTGACTGTGATTCGGCGGTGGGAACTCCGACGGAAGCGAGGGTAGCCAGGCACAGCGCCGCTGCCACCAGGCTGACAAGTACCCTCAGCGGGAGACGGTATGTGGTAAGGCGTGTCCTGGTGCGCATGGATGTTCAGGCGCTCTTTCTTCCGAGCGGCCGCTCCGCAATGGTAGCAAAGGTCGCGGGAGCCGGGAAAAGCAAAGCAAGCAACTTACTGAGGGAGGCTGCGTAAGCCCTTCAGTGCTTCTAGCACCCAGAAGCTCCCGAAGGCCTGAGGGTCCGAGAGGGCTCGGGCCGAGACAACGAGGGAACGTGCGGCCACTGCCTGCAGTGGCTCGTCGGTTGAGGCAAGGAGGGACTCGAGTCGTTGCCTGGCGTCGGTAGCCTCTGGGGGTGGGGGGCTGTCGTCCCAATGGGCGGCGGCATCTCGCCGGTCGCCGGGACGAGCACCTCCTACGGCTTCCGCCAGCACGCCGACCACATCGTCGATTCCGTTGGAGGAGAGCCAGCTTGCCTGGGACCGGACCTCCTCGACTCTGAAGCCGGCTCGGGAGAGAGCCAGGCGTATAACCTCCCAAGAGACCGGAACCATCACGTCCTGGTTCCCAGGGCTCTCGAGTGGGTCGAAGCCCTGAGTGTGGCCTGCATAGGTCACCACGGGCGCCTCGTAGGGATTTCGGGGGAGGTCGAAGATGAGCACAGCTCCGAACCCTTCGACGGCAGCAGCCACTCGAGAGGCCAGCCGGGCTTGCAACGGCGAGACGACCCCTACCAAGGCGTCTGGGGTCAGCTCGGACAGGACCGAAGGAGCCAACCTTGCTTTGAACTCCTCGGGCAGGTCGGAGATCTTTCTCCAGGTGGCGTGCTCGCGTGCGTCGGGTCCGGGCAGTGCCGACCCTGCGATGCTCAGCTCCTGGGAGGGGGCCATCTTCTTCAGGCAGAGGCGGCCTCCTTCGATCCCCACTCCGATCTCGTCGACCCTGTCTCCGCTGCGGATCAGCAGGTGAGAGGGAACGTTATCGAAGACTTCGTTGGCGACTACCACCGTGCAGTCGGAGCGGAGCAGGTCCGATGCAGGCCGCCACCCGACTCCCATATCGTGGGGCACGAGCTCGTCCAGCTCGGAAAAGCTACGGACCTCGAACGACCGGGCCAGGGCCCTCTCGCCTTCACCGGGGCGCCAGGCCACCAGTGACTCGCCTGGAGGCAGGCCGGGATCCACCAGCAGATATGTGACATCGGGCAAGGGATCAAGCGGTTCGGGCACCAGCACATCTCGCACCAGCCCCACCAGGGCCCCGCTCCAGGTGAGGGGCAATGACCGGGCATGCGCGGTTGCGTAGCCTGACCCGTAAAGCAGATCCGGTGATGACACGGAAAGCGGCTTGCCGGGCTTCCTGCCCGCTCCACTTGCCACCGCGGGTTCGAACCCCAGGAAGGATCCCACCTGGCCGAGGAGCGTGCCCGATGCACCTCCTAGCTCGATTACGAGCAGGCGGTTTCCGGCCCGCGCCCTCGACCACAGCCTGAGCGCGTAGGTGGCCACTACGAAACCGAAGAGCGGAGAGGCTTCCACTGCGGTCAGGAAGTCGGCACGGGGCCCCCCTCGTCGCCCGGTCGCATAGAAGCCAGTCCCGGGCGAGTAGAGAGCGAGCTGCATATAGCGGGCGAAGCTGACGGTCCCCGAGGCGCGCAGCTCTGCCCGGAGCCTATCCAGGACTGGGACCGTCGGTCGCTCTACTGCAGGGCTCCTGTGATTCCCAGGTGGAAGACGAGGTTGGGAAGCACGAACCACGCCAGGCTGAGGGCTGCGAGTATGCCGAGGGCTCCGGCCAGCGTGGAGGGCACCGGAGCGGGCTCGGCTGCTTCGAGCCCCTGGGAGGGTGGGTCGAAGATCATCTTCTTCGCCACCGCCACGTAGTAGAAGACGGCGATGACGGAGTTCACGGCCACGGCCGCCCCGAGGGCCACGTTGGCAGGCCCTCCCGCCTCGATGATTGCCCTGAAGACGGCTAGCTTGGCCCAGATGCCCGCAGCAGGGGGTACACCGGCCAGCGAGAAGAGGAAGAACGCCGTGACCAGGCTCAGCCACGGTGCCTTTCTTACCAGACCCGCCCACGTGGAGACCTCGGCGGAGCGGGTGCGCTGGGCGATGGCCATGACGCTGCCGAACGCTCCGAGATTCATCACTGCATAGACGAAAAGGTAGGTGATCGCTGCCGGCAACGCAGAGTCGGGAAGGCGTCCTTCGGTCCCTACCGCTGCGAGCGGAGCGAGTATGTAGCCGGCGTGGGCTATCGAAGAGTAGGCGAGTAGCCGTACGACGTTCGTCTGGCGCAACGCGATCAGATTGCCGACCGTCATCGTCGCCACCGACAAGGCGTACACGACCGGACGCCACACGCCGACCTGAGTCGGGAATGCCATGAGTATCAGGGTGAAGATGCCGACGAATCCGGCAGCCTTGGAAGCTACCGACAAGAAAGCGGTGACCGGGGTCGGTGCCCCTTCGTAGGCGTCCGGCGCCCAGAAGTGGAAAGGTACCGCAGAGATCTTGAATGCGAAACCGACGAGTACCAATACGATCGCGATGCCGGCGAGAACCTGAGCTTCTCGCGCCGGGGCTGAGGAGAAGAAAGAGGCGATCGCATCATAGTGGAGGCTTCCTCCAGTAAGGCCGAAGAGTACGGACATCCCGTAAAGCGAGACGGCGATGGCCAGAACTCCTATCAGGAAGTACTTGATGGCCCCTTCTATGGACTTAGGATCCCACTTGCGCCAAGCCGCCAGCAGGTACGTGGGCGAGGACACCAGCTCGATGGCGATGAAGAGGGTAAGCAGGTCTCTGGCAGACGATATGACCGACATACCCAGGACCGAACAGAGCAGGAGGAAGTAGAACTCGCCCTCTCGGTAGGGCCCTTCTTCCACGTAGCGGAAGGCGAGCAACAACGTGAGGAACGCCGAGCCCAGGAAGAAGGCTTTCAGTACCAACGAGAAACGATCGACGACGAAACTGCCGCCGAACAAAGACCTGGGGCCGGGCGATACCCAAAGCGTCGTCAGCGGGATCGAGGCTGTTAGGACCCCCGCTCCCGCAAGAGCTGCCGTCAGCCACTTCCAGGTCCTGGGGAGGAAAAGGTCGACGACCAAGATCGCCATAGCGGCCCCCGTGAGGACCAGCTCAGGAGCCAGCGCGTGGTAATCGAAGTGAGGCAATGCTCCTTCCTTCCTCAGGAACCGAAGATTCGAGCCAGCGACTCTACGGCGGCGTTGGTCACCCCGAAGACGAGCTTCGGATACACCCCCATCACCACGGTGAGCACGACCAACGGAGCCCACGACACCAGCTCGTAGACGTTGATGTCGTGAGCTTGCAGGCTCTCCCATCGCTGGGGTAGTTCACCCAGGTTGACTCTCTGCAGCATCCACAAGAAGTAGCCGGCGACCAGTACGGTTCCGATGCCGCCCATGACCATCAACGTGCGGAAGGTGACCTCCGAGAGACCCGGCGCGGGCTGGTAGCTGGCCAGCAGTGCTGGGAACTCGCCCCAGAAACCTGCGAGTCCGGGAAGACCCAGGCTTGCAAATGAGGTGAATGCGAGCAACGAAGCAATGACGGGGATCTTCTTGAGCATCCCCCCGCCCAGCTCCGCGATCTCTCTGGTGTGGTAGCGCTCGTGAATCGACCCGGCGAGGAAGAACAGCATGCCGGTTATCACGCCGTGAGCGAGCATGCCGAAGATGGCTGCGTTGATGCCGATGGGGGTAAGGGTCGCTATCCCCAGCATGACGAAACCCATGTGCCCTACCGAGCTGAAGGCGATGAGGCGCTTGAGGTCGGACTGGGCCATGCAGCAAAGAGCGGCGTACACGATGCCTATGGCGCCGAGGATCCCGATGGTGGGTGCCCAGGTTCTAGCCGCATCAGGGAGTACAGGAAGAGCAATCCTCACGAAGCCGTAAGTACCCATCTTCAGCAACACGGCGGCCAGCAAGACAGACCCCACGGTGGGAGCCTCGGTGTGGGCATCGGGGAGCCAGGTGTGGAAGGGAAACATGGGTACCTTGATGGCGAATCCCAGGAAGAGCCCGCCGAAGAGAACCAGCGCTGCCCCCCTCGAGAACTGGGCTACTCCCGAAGACAGCTCCAGGATGTCGAACGTCCCGCTCTTGAAGTAAAGGGCCAGAAATGCGAGGAGCATGAACGCGGATCCGAAGAGGGTGTAGAGGAAGAACTTGATGGCAGCGTATTCCTTCCTCGGGCCGCCCCACAGTCCAATGAGGAAGTACATGGGAAGGAGCACCATCTCCCAGAAGATGAAGAACAGGATCAGGTCCAGGGCCACGAAGGTACCCGACATGCCGGTTTCCAGCAGCAGGACCAGTGCGAGAAATGCCTTCGCATTCCCGGGTTCGGGGATGTGGTCCAGGCTGTAGATCACGCAAAGGAAGGTGATGAATACCGAAAGGATCAGCAGGGGAAGGCTGATTCCGTCCACCCCGATGTGATAGTTCACATCGATCTGGGGAATCCACGAGACCTTCACGCCGAGTTGGATCTCGCCCGAGCGCGAGAAGTCGAACCTCGCGAGCACCCCGATGCCCGCCAGGAACGCCAGACCGGAAGCGACCAAAGCGACGCCCTTGGCGGCAGCCTCGGCACCTTTGGGGAGGAAAAGCAGTACTACCACCCCCAGCAGGGGCAGGAACACGGCAAGCGTCACGATCCACTTGTCCAGGACTTCCACGTGGCTCTACCTCCCTTGGCTAGCGCAGGAAGACGACGAGCGTCAGACCTATCAGGCCGGACGCTACGAACAAGACCGCTGCGTACTGCTGGACCTTGCCGGTCTGGATGTGGCGCAGCACGCCGCCCGCCTCTCCAGCCTCCTCGGCTGCTGCATTCACCAGCGAGTCGACGACGTTCTGGTCGAACCAGTACGAGAAGCGGGCCAGGAGCCTCGAGGTGGCGAGGCCCACGCCGTTTATGACGCCGTCGATCACGTACTGGTTGGTCCAGTAAGCCAGCCTCGAGAGGCCGTACTGTATCGGCCGTACCACTCCCTTGATGTAGATGTCGTCTATGTAATAGCGGTTCATCAGGAAAGTCCTCGCCGCACGCAACAACGGGTTGCGCGATACCAGGCCTTCAGGTCCGACTTTCCAGTGGTAGATAGCGAGGCCGATCAGGATGCCTGCAGTGGCTGCAGCGATCGAGAATCCCAGCGCCACCGGGTCCAGGACTGCCACCTCTTCATGGCCTCCGTGGGTAACCCAGGTACCGAAACCACGGATTCCCCAGAAGTTCAGATAGCCGGCCCCTACCGAGAAGACGGCAAGGACCATCAAAGGAACAGTCATGACGGCGGGCGACTCGTGGGGATGCCCGTGTCCGCGGTACTCGCCGAAGAAGGTGAGGTAGACGCAGCGAGTCATGTAGAGAGCGGTGAGCCCTGCAGTCAATACCGCAACTCCGAATATGGCGTAGTAGTGGTTCTTGAAGGCCCCGTGGAGAATCTCGTCCTTGGAGAAGAAACCGGCCAGGCCGGGAATTCCTGCCAGTGCCGCCGACCCGATGAGGAAGGTGTAGAACGTCCTGGGCATGTACTTTCTCAGGCCTCCCATGTCGGACATGTTGTTCGAGTGCACGGCGTGAATGACGGAGCCGGCCCCGAGGAAGAGCAGAGCCTTGAAGAAGGCGTGGGTGAACAGGTGGAAAACTGCTCCGGTCCAGGCACCCACACCCAGCCCGGCGACCATGTAGCCGAGCTGGCTGACCGTCGAGTACGCGAGTACCCGCTTGATGTCGTCTTGTACCAGAGCCAGCAGGGCTGCCATCACCAACGTGATGGTCCCGATGACGGCGACGAAGTTGGCCCCGCCGCCGGGACCGATGTCGAAGGCGTGCTCGAAGACCCCGAACATCCGAGCTACCAGGTAGACGCCAGCCACCACCATGGTGGCTGCATGGATCAGAGCGGAGACCGGAGTGGGGCCTGCCATGGCGTCGGGTAGCCACACGTGCAGCGGGAACTGGGCGGACTTGCCGATGGCGCCACAGAATAGAAGGGCCGCACCGGCTACCAGAACGGCCCTTGCGATCCCGCCCGATCCCGCGGCCTCGTTCAGCTTCTCGATCTCGAAGGTCTTGCCGGCGAAGAAGAGCGCAATGATACCGAAGATCATCCCCACGTCGCCTACGCGAGTGGTGATGAAGGCTTTGATCGCTGCGTTGGAGTTTTCCTTCTCTTCCCAGTAGTGGCCGATCAGGAGGTACGAGCAGAGGCCGACCAGCTCCCAACCAATCAGCAGCTGCAACAGGTTGTCGGCGGTGACGAGTACGAGCATGGAGCCGGTGAAAAGGGAGAGGATGGAGTAGTAGAAGGTGTAGCGGGGCTCTCCTTTCATGTACCCCAGTGAGTAAACGTGGACAAGGAACGAAACAAGAGTCACGACGAACAGCATCATCGCCGTAAGCCCGTCTACAGACAGGCCGAATCCGATCTCGAACTCTCCGAGGTGCATCGAGTAAAGGCGCAGGTGGTACGGGGCCGAGCCCAGCGCGTTCTGGACGAAGATGGCGGTGGATAAGGCGAGACCCCCGCCTACGGCAATAAGCCCGAAGGGAGCTCCCTCGCCTGGAGCCTTCCTGCCGAAGAAGAGCGTAAGCAAGAACGACGCGAAAGGAAGCGCTACGACCAGCCACACGAGTCTGAACGTCGCCGCCTGGGCGAGTTCTGCAGGCGCTTCCGATGCTGCTGCGATGGTGGCGATCATCGCTCTCCGACCCGGCCTGCTACCACTTGAGCGTGTCCGCTTCGTCGATATTGATGCTCTCTCTCGCCCTGTAAAGGGCGATGACCAGTGCAATCCCAATGCCGACTTCCGCAGCGGCGATCGCAATCACGAAAAGCACGAAGACCTGTGCCGTAACGGCAGCTTGCCCTCCGATGTGGGAACCGAAGGCTATGAAGTTGATTGCGACCGCATTCAACATCAGCTCGATGCCCATGAGGACCAGCACGGCGTTACGCCTCGCCAGCACCCCGTAGATGCCGACGGCGAACAGCGCTGTAGATACAGCCAGCAGGGGGAACAGCTTCATCCGGCCTTCACCCCTTCCGCGATACCCATACGACTCGTTCCGGGCGCCCTGCCACCTCGATCACCTTCAGTCCTTGCGCGCGATGGCTAGCGCTCCGATCAACGCTGCCAGCAGCACCATGGAAACCGCCTCGAAAGGAACAACCCAGGACTTCATCAGTTCGGCGCCGATGTCGGTAGTGCCGGCTGCCTGGTGGACAGGCGTGAAGCTGCCCGAGTCGCCGAAGTGGCCTGCAAGTGCTGCGAGCAGGACCCCACCGAAGACGAGCGCAGCGATCGCCGCGAACGGCACCATCTGACTGTTGGTGAGGTCTGGCGATTTTCCTATGGGGGCGTGAGTGAGCATGATGCCGAAAAGGAACAGGACCACGATTGCCCCTACGTAGACGAGAACCTGGACCCAGGCGATGAACTCCGCTGCGAGCAAGACGTAAAGCACCGCAGTCGCGCCCAGCGTGACCACAAGGTACAAGGCTGCCCGCACCACGTTGCGTACGGTTACCACCCCGACGGCCTCGAACAGTATGACTGCAGCCACGATCACGAACGTCGTCGCAAGGGCAGGGTTCTCGAAGCTCACTTCTGGACTGCCCCTTCCTCGAGGGCCGGGGGCTCCGGAACGGTCTCCATCCACTTGCCCAGCCGCTCCTTGTCATGGAGCAAGTTGGCGATCGAGGTCTCGGCGTACTCGTATTCCGGGCTCCAGAACAGAGCGTCGAACGGGCAGACCTCTACGCAGATCCCGCAGTACATGCAGAGCGCGTAATCGATGTCGAAGCGGTCCAGGATGTTCACGGTCCGGGGCCTTGCTCCGGGGCGTCTGGGCGGGGCCTTGACCTTGTGTCCCTCGATGTAGATGCACCAGTCGGGACACGACCTCGCGCACAGCATGCAGACCGTGCAGTTCTCTTCCTTGAGAGCGATGACCCCTCGGGCGCGGGGATGGGGGGTTTCCTTTTCGTGGGGATACTGGACGGTGACCGCCCTGGAGAGCATCGTCCTCAGGGTCACGGCCATCCCCTTTGCAAGACCCACTATCGGGGTCGACATCTAGTTCCTCCGTCCTGACATCTCGGCGACCTCCAATCCGCCTCCTCAGCCCTGTACTGACACGACTCGTTTCTCTCCGCCTGCTACCTGTGCGGCGGCGCGACCGGCCGGATCAGCGACCGGCGAGTGCTACGCCCGCTCCCACCAGAAAGATGTTCAGAAGCGAGAGAGGTATCAGGTACTTCCAAGCGAGCTGCTGGAGCTGGTCCTCTCGCAACCTCGGGAAGGTGGAGCGGATCCACATCATGATGAAGGCAACGAGCCCCGTCTTTGCAAGAAGGGCTATCGGCCCCACTAGAAGGGCCAGGTTTTCCGGAACACCGGGCACCCAGTAGCCCCCGAGGTAGATCGTGGCTGCGATCGCTGCCAGCGCGAACATCCCGGCGTATTCGGCAAGGAAAAAGAAGAGAAAGCGGAAGCCCGTGTATTCGGTGTACGGCCCCGTAACCAGTTCGCTCTCGGCTATTGGCATGTCGAACGGGGTTCTGGAGAGCTCCGCTACCGATGCGGTTACGAAGATGACGAACCCCAGCAGCTGGGGCACCACGTATGGCACCGGAACCCCAAAGATCTTGAAGCCTGCCTGGGCCTCGACGATTTCTACCAAAGAGAGGCTCTGTGCCTGTACGGCCACTGCCACCGCTGCCAGCACGAGGGGGAGCTCGTAGGCCATGAGCTGGGCCGCCGCCCTCAGGGCACCGATGAGCGAGTACTTGTTGTTGGAAGCCCACCCCGCCATCAGCACGCCTACGACACCCAGGGCACCCACGGCCAGCGCGTAGAAGAGACCTACACCCAGGTTCTCGATCCAGAGCCTGCTGTCGGGGCCAAAGGGAATTACGACCAGCAGGGAGAAGGTGCTTACCAGCACTACTGCAGGGGCGAACTTGAAGACCGGCCGGTCGGCAGCTTTGGGCACGACGTCTTCCTTCTGCAAGAACTTGAGACCGTCGGCGATCAACTGAGCCCACCCGTGGAACCGGCCGGCTTCCATCGGGCCTAGCCGTGACTGCATGTGCGCCATGACCTTCAGTTCGGTGTAGCCCAGCACCAGGCCAGCAAGCGGCACCAGGGCCATGACCGCTACGACCTTGACTGCAAGTTCTACGACGGCTGCAATCTCCATAGGCTGTCCTAACGGTCGACGTCGCCCAGCACGAAGTCGAGGCTTCCCAGGATCGCGATGATGTCGGCCACGTAGACACCCTTGAGCAGGTAGGGGAGGCAGGAGATGTTGGAGAATGAAGCCGAGCGAATCTTGAGCCTGTATGGTCTGGTTCCGCCCCTGGATACCAGGTAGTAGCCCATTTCACCTCGCGGGTTCTCGGCTCTCTGATACACCTCTCCTTCGGGGATCTTTATCACCCGCGGCACCTTGGCCATGATCGGACCCGCGGGCATGGAATCCAGGCACTGGTCGACGATCTTGGTGCTCTCGACAAGCTCCTTCAGTCTCACCAGCGTGCGCGAGTAGGCATCGCCGTCCTCGGCGGTGGCGACCTCGAACTCGAGCTGGTCGTAGATCAGGTACGGCTCCGCCCTCCTCACGTCTTCTCCGACACCGGATCCTCTGAGGTTCGGTCCGGACACGCCCAGCTCGAGGGCGAGAGATGCTGGGAGAACGCCGACTCCTCTGGTGCGCTCGATGAATATGTCGTTGCCGAGAAGTAGGTCTTCGAGGTCGGCTGCGACCTTGCGGACCGCTTCCATGGTTTCGGCCGCCTCCCTCTTGAAGCCTGCTGGAAGGTCCTCCTTCAGGCCCCCGACACGGTTGTAGTTGGGGTGGAAGCGACCCCCGGTGACCGACTCGATCAGGTCGAGCACCCTCTCACGTTCCCTGAAGCTGTGGAACATGGGCGTGATCGCACCAACCTCGAGGGGGTAGGCCCCGAAGAAGACCAGGTGACTCGCTATGCGCTGCATCTCGGCGAGCATAGTCCGTATGTACTGGGCTCTCGGAGGTGCCTCGACACCGAGCAATGTCTCGGCTGCGAGCACCAGGGGGATCTCGTTGGCAAAGCCAGAGACCCAGTCGATGCGGTTCACCAGCGTGGTTATCTGAGGGTAGGTCCGAGCTTCGGCCAGTTTCTCGTATCCACGATGCATGTATCCGAGCACGGGTTCGCACGACTCCACCTTCTCGCCGTCTAGGGTCACGACGAGTCGGAGTACTCCGTGTGTCGCCGGGTGCTGGGGGCCGATGTTGAGCGTCATCTCCCCGGCCCGGATGTCCAGGCTTACCCGGGTATCGGCGAGGTGCGCGGCCACCCTCGCTTGCTGGGCGATGTCTCCGGTAAGGCCTTGCGTACTCACGAGGACGTTTCCCCAGAGTTGTCCTTGGGAGAGGGGCTTTCCCCTGCAGCCAGCGCATCGAGCCGAGGCTCGAGGTCCGGCGGGATCTCCTCGACGTCGACGATGCCGGGCCAGGGCTTGACCAGGCGGGCGCCAAGGGCATATGACTTGAGCAACGGGTGTCCTTCGAATTCCTCGGGCAGGTAGAGCGGTGCCAGGTTCGGGTGGCCCTCGAAGGTGATGCCGAACATCTCGTGACACTCGCGCTCGTGCCAGTCGGCACCCCGAACCGTGGTGGTAAGGGTCTCCAACACCGGGGAATCCTTTTCGAGAGCTGTCTTCAGCGTCACCCCGAATTCCCGTTCTGGGGCCGACAGGTGGCAGCAGACCTCGAAGAGCTCGCCCGAGGGCTGCGAGTAAGCAGCAATGCCCGAGGGATCGACATCGGGCTGCCTGGCCTCGGGGGGCGACTCCGCCTCCTCTTGTCCCTCCGGCTCCTGGCCCGAACCTGTCTCTGCTTGCGTCTCGGTGCCTGCGCCGGCCTCATCCGTAGCCGGGCTAGCCGAGGTGTCCCCGCCTACGGATCGCGCTTCGTCTCCTTCGGCACCCTCCTCCCCTGCTGCCTCGGCGTCCACCACCTCTGCCTCTGTCCAGTCGATCGCCGAGAGCCAGGAAAAGAACGTACAGCCGAGGAGAGGATCGGTCCTCACGAATCGGACCGCGTCGACCCAGCCATCCTTCTTGACTCTACAGATGACGCGCTCGTGGTCCACGAAGGCGTATTCGAAGGCGTCACCGAGCCCCTCTCGGAGCCTTTCGACGATCTGCCGGGGGGAAGGCCTAGGCTCTGGCACCGGCGGTCTGTCGGCCTCTGGACCCCTCCGTCCACCGGATCTTGGGGTCTTCCCGACGAATCTTCTTCTGCAACTCGACTATTCCCTGCAGCAGCGCCTCGGGCCTGGGGGGGCATCCGGGAACGTAGACGTCGACCGGGATGATCTGGTCCACCCCCTTTGTGACCGAGTACGAGTCCCAGTACGGGCCTCCGCAGTTGGCGCAAGAGCCCATGGATATCACGTACTTGGGGTCGGGCATCTGCTCGTAGACCCTCCTGATGGCCGGCGCCATCTTGTCCGTAACAGTCCCGGCCACGACCATCAAGTCGCTCTGGCGAGGCGACGCGGGGAAGGGGATCACGCCGAAGCGCATCAGGTCGTATCGCGGCGACGCCGCAGCGATCATCTCGATTGCGCAACACGCCAGGCCGAACTGGAAAAGCCACAGCGAGTAGCTCCTCGACCAGTTGAGCAGCCAGGATACGGGCCTCGGTGCGCCGAACTTCGATATCAGCCCCACGAAAGCACCCCCTTCTTGTAGGCATACAGGAGTGCAGCGGCCAGGATGCCTACGAAGACAGCCATCTCCACCAGGGCAAAGACTCCGAGGTCACGAAGTACGAGGGCCCACGGAAAGATGAAGACTGCCTCGACGTCGAAGATCACGAACAGGAGGGCGTAAAGGTAGTACCGGACGTGGGCCTGGTTCCAGCCCGTCCCCACGGGGTCGACGCCGCACTCGTACGTCGTGAGTTTCTCTGCGTTCGGGTTGTTCGGCCTGAGCAGCCATGCCAGGCCCAGCATGAGGCCGAACATCCCCACTGCCGCCGCGGCGACGGCAGCCACAGTCACGTACTGACCGTAGTACCCTTCCATTCTTCCCCGCACCGATACACGAACAGGCCGACGAGGGCGCGGGAGCGCAGCGCCTGGTCGCCGCCAAGGCCGGAGTATAGCCACTACGCCTCGCCCGATACCATTGCGGGCTGTCGGCAGCGTGGTGCCAGGAGAAGGCGGTTGCTGGCGGCTCCCGGAAGTTGCAGCAGGGGACCTGCCCACAGATAGCAGCATTCTGGCGGACGGCCCCTGGCTGTCGCTTGGTTATCCTTGATGGAGGCGCGGAACTGAAGGGGAAGCGTCCCAGCATGGCCTGCAGGCATCGTGAGCATCGCGGATGGGGCGACCGCATGGCGCAAGCGGGGCATCCAGGGTAGGAATCGACTGGCGGGGAACTTTCGTAGTTTGGCAAGGAAGCGCGGGATTACGGCGTTCGTACTTTCCGGAGGGGGCGTCTTCGGCGCCCTGCAAGTGGGGATGCTCAAAGCTCTCTACGAGAGAGGGGTCTTTCCCGATCTGGTGGTCGGTTGCTCGGTAGGAGCACTCAACGGAGCCGTGATTTGCCAGTGGCCGGGAATCGAAGGCCTGGAGAGGCTTATCAGGACCTGGGAGAGCGTGGGAGACGACCAGATCTTCCCGGGAAATAGGTTTCTGCGGCTGCTCAAGGGAGTTCGCCAGGACCATCTCTACCCGCGCGAAGGCTTGGAGCGCATCATCGACGAGAACATCGCGTACGAGCGCATCGAGGACGTTCCGGTCCCCTTGCGGGTTGTGGCCTGCGACCTCGACACGGGCGAGGAAGTCGTCTTCTCGAAGGGGCCTTTGCGACCTGCCCTGCTGGCTTCGACTGCTCTGCCCGGGGCTTTTCCTCCCGTCCACCACGAGGGACGGCGGCTGATCGACGGTGGCGTAGTGAACAACGTGCCGATCACGATTGCAGACCAGGGCGGCGTGAAGCGGATTTTCGTCTTGAACGTCGCCTCGGAGGTCGAGCCTGGCCAGATCAGGACAGCATGGGATGTCATATACCAGGCTTTCTCGATCGCCAAGGGTAGGCGCTGGATTGCAGAGCTGGAGAGGTACTCCAACGATCCCAGGGTGGTAGTCCTTCCCAGACCCGAGCCCTCCAAGGTCTCGTTCGACGAGTTTTCGCGGAGCGAGGAGTTGATCGACGTCGCCTACAGGATGGCCAAGTCATATCTGGATCAAGCAGCAGCTTGACCTGAGGTCGTCCTGGCAGGACAGGCAGTCCAGCAGTCGTAGAGGGCTCTTGGGGGCGCCTCACGCCCGCATACCAATCCGACGGGAGGTCCGCGATTGGCCAAACAACCCAGAAAAACCGGAGCAGCAGAGAGGAAGGAGAATTCCACGGCATCTGCGAGGACCAAGACCAAGGCCGACCGCAGGGCGCAGAAGAAGCTCCAGGAGGAGTTGAAACGCAAGAGCCGCATGCGCGCCAACGTGGTGACGGGAGTAGTAGTGGCCCTCATTGCCGCTGCGGGCCTTGTGGTCGTGCTGGCCGTCAACAAGCCCAAGGCAGAGGTCAGCCTCCCCAACGAGGGCGCCACCGAGTTCTGCGACCCGATACAGACCTTCGAGATCGACGACAGGATGCATGCCCCCGAGGGCCAGCCGGTGACGTACGCACAAGACCCGCCAGTCGGTGGCCAGCACTGGGGTAGCCCGCCTCCTCCCGACGACGGCTTCTATTCCACCGAGATTCCCAAGGAGCTGACTACTCACAGCCTCGAGCACGGCCAGATAGTGATCTGGTACAACCTGGGCGACGAGGAGACGGCGCGCCGGCTAGAGGATGCCGTAAAGGAGAAGAAGTCGTTCCTGGTGGCGGTGCCACGGTCGGAGCCCTTGCCCGGAGGGGCCCGCATGGCCCTCACGGCCTGGGGGAAGAGCCAGTTGTGCAGGCAGTTCGACATGAAGGCCTTGCGCCAGTTCCAGGACGCCTTCAAGAACAGGGGTCCCGAGAGGGTCCGAATGGGCTGAGGCCGGGTCGAGCGCAGCTCGTCAGCTCTCGAAGATGTCGCGTGCCGGCAAGCTCCGGTATTCGGGTCCGGACGCGAGGTGGAAGTACTCCCACCCCAGAAAGGCCCTCAGTACCTCGTCTGGTAGGGAGCGAAGCATTGACACCTCACCTACCTGGGACTCGTGGGCCAGGATCGCCAAGCGTTTCTTCTCCGCAAAGTCGGTGACATCGAGCTCTACCGAGATCGTGGAGTCGGGCACGAAGAATGCGCCGGCAGATCCGTCTTCCTCTGGCGGCAGCCCTTCCCAGGACCTGAGGCGCAGTCCTCCGCTTTCGATGCCCGGCAAGGCCTTTGCAAGCGCTGCCCTCACCCGCTCCACGCTCCTGGCAGGGATCACCTGGTAGAGCAGGCGAGACCCTTCCGGTGCGGCGGTCGAGAACGCTTTGGTCGTGGCCTCGTGGACGGCGATGTGGTCACGGTGCCCGGTCACGCCCGTGCGGTCGAAGGTGACGACGACGCGTGGTCGGAGCTGTTCGATCCTAGTGGCAATCTGCTCTGCGAGCTGGTCTGTGCCCAGTCCCTTCAATCCGCCGTCGGGCAGCCCCAGGACTTCGTAGCCCGATAGCCCGATGATCTTGGCAGCACGGGCAAGCTCTGCCATCCGGACCTGCTTGCGTTCCTCCACCGTGGTGGAGTCCCTTTGGTCTGGAGGAAATCCCATCTCGCCTGCCGTCACCGTGATGAGCATGCACGAGTAGCCGATGGACGAGTACCTGGCTATCATGCCGCCGCAGCCCCACGACTCGTCGTCGGGGTGTGCGAAAACAGCCAGGATGTCCGCAGCACCCCTCTCTTGTCGCTCCAATTCGCTCTCCCTGGCCTCTGAAACGCTGTTTCGATCCCACGTGACCGCGGGAGCGCTGCGCGGGACCTTGGCTGCACCTCTGAACGTCGTACCCTCCGGCTAGGATCAGCCCGAATACTCTAGCTGGGCTGGAAACCCCGACAGAACGTCAAGGAGACGGGTTGATACGCATCAGACGCTCTTCAGCCGGAAAGGGCTCCCTGGAAGAGCTGGCGCGCTGCATCGCAGAGGCGAAGTCCAGCGACCCGCTGGCACCTGTGTGGGTGATAGCCCCTTCCTACATAGCGTGTCAGTCGCTGCGGTACACGCTGGCTCGCACCATGCCGACGGGGCTGACTGCGGTACGTTTCGGTACGTCGACGAACCTGGCGTACGCCGTCGCCTCGAGAAGCGGTGCCTTGTCGGGGCTGAGGCCCGTCGACGAGCTCGCCAGGCGCACACTGGTCTCCCAGGCCGTTGCGGAGGCTGTAGAAGCGGTTTCTCCAAGAAAGTTCGACCCGGAGCGCCTGCTGGGGCTCTTCACTGCCGCCACCAGTCTGGATTCGCTCGGTCACGTATTCGAAGTCCTCGACGAGCGTTGCGTCGAGGAAGAGCTGGCCAAGATCAGGTCGGGGCCGCGCTTCGGCGAGCTCCCCCTGGAGAGTCGGGTGGTTCTTGACGCATACCTCAAGTTCTGCCGCTTGCGCTCTGGCCGCTATCTCGACACTGCGACCTACTTCGAGGTGGCTGCCGAGTCCCTCGGTCGCCCTTCCGATGGCGAATGGGAGAGCGTGGTCTGGTACCTCCCTTTGAGTCTCACCGCTCAGGAGGAGAGTCTAGCGAGGTCCCTGGCGCAAACGGTTCGCCTCGACGTGATCCTCGGCTTCACCGGCGACAAGACGGCCGACAGCTACATTTCCTCGGTCGGCAAGCGCTTCGCCGAGATCGGGCAGGACGTTCCAGGAGCTATCGTCGAGGTCGAGTACGGCGAGGTGCCCGTCGACGCACCTCCCCGCCCCAATGTGGCCACCGCATTCGACGCCTACGAGGAAGCGAGGTCCGCGTCGAGACTGGCACAGCGGTGGTGCGCCGAGGGAGCGGACCCTCTGCACATCGGCATCGTCTATACCACCGCGCACCCCTACAGGGCTGCTCTGACTCAGTCCCTCGAGGCTGGCGGGATCCCCTTCTGGGGGACCCGCCACAGGAGCGTCGGCGAGACCGGGCCGGGCGCGGTGCTCCGGGGTATAGCCGAGGTCCTCTCCTCGGACTTCAGGCGTGATGCCCTGGTCTCCCTGGCGAATACCCTCCCTGCACCCGAGCGCGCTTTCGCCTACAAGAACCGCACCTACAGGGCCTGGCCCGAACAGTGGGATCTTGTCACGAGGACATCCGGGGTTGTGAGTGACCTGGACGAATGGCGTCGGTGCTTTCGGGGGCGGCTCCGTGTGCTCGGAGGGAAGTCGGGGAGCAGTACCGCCGAGAGCTCGACAGCGAAGAGCGCACTAGCCCTCTCCGACGTGCTGGCCCCGCTCGAGCCTCTTTCGGAAGGCCTGATTCACGCGGCGAGTCTCGACGGTGTCGGGAAGGGGGGAGGGGAAGGGGAGACTCCTAGCTGGGCGCAAGCGGCAGACTCGATCTTGCTGGTTCTCGAAAACCTGCTCGGAGCTTCACCGGCGAAGAAACCCGGGGTCGGCGACGGCGGAGACGACCGTGCCGCCTATGTGCGGATCCGCGAGGGGCTCAGGCGACTCGGGCAGCTGGATGCCGCGGGGATCGCCTACGATCCGGAAAGGCTTGCAGGAGAGATCGGGAGACTGCTGGGAGAGCCGATCTCGAGTGGGACCAGGCCGGAGGGCATCTGCCTGGCGGCTCTGCACGACGCCGTGGGGGCGGTGCTCGATGCGGTATGGGTGGCGGGCGCAACGGACGAGTCGCTTCCGGTACCTGCCTCCCCGAGCTCCTTCCTGGAGCCCCTGGAGGCTGCCCTTGGGGGGTCCATGTCGCTTTCGAGTGTCCCCCCTCCCCAGGAGCAGCGCGCAAGGCTTTACACGGTACTTTGCTCGGCAACCCGAAGCGTGCTGTCCTACCCGATCGCCGACCTCGAGAGGCGCCGAGGCGCCAGGCCTTCGTGGTGGTGCCTGGAACTTGCGACGAGCGCCAGAGGTGCCCACGAGCTCGTCGGGCACGACGAGCTGGCTGCCGGAAAGCTCGGTGACTGGCACCTGTACGTGCCGTCGCTAGAAGCAGGCCTCTCGGAGCTCGGCCCGGCAGACGAGCAAGAAGTAAGGCTCATGAAGGTCCTCTACGAGATGGCGGGGGGCCGTCCCTTCGAAGAGACCTCCGTCGTCAAGCAAGACTCGCTGCTTGCCAGGCGTGTGGCGAGAGAGGAAGGACTTCGGTCCGAACTGCCAGACGAGTGGTGGGGCTTTCTGGGAGGCGGCAACAGCAGGAGGGCGCTGTTTCGGTCCGACGAGATCGTACTGAGGCCCACGGAGCTCGAGCAGTGGTGTGCCTGCCCTTACCGGTACTTCCTGGGATCCGTACTCGGAGTGGGCCGGCCTGAAGCTCCCGAGGAGGCAGAAGAGGTCGCGCCTGCGGACCTCGGGACGGTCGTCCACGCGGCCCTCAAGCGGCTGCTCTCCGAGAGAACTCCGCCCGACCCCTCGCCGGAAGGAGAGGCGCGACGCTACTGGAAGAAGCGCCTCCAGAGTCTTCGTCGACGCCTGCCTGGGATCGTAAGAGAGGAGTTCGATAAAGGCCGAAAGCAAGGTGTGCTTCTCGGTCCGGAACGGTGGCTGAAGGTCCTCGAGCACCGGGTCATTCGCTCGCTCGAGGTGTTCGTGGTGCTCGAGGTGTTGCTCGAGCGGGAGTTCGGTGCATGGCCTGTGGCTTTGGAGCACAAATTCGACAAGACCGAACACTTCGGGAAGCGAAGGATTGCTTTGCGCATCCGAGGAAGGGCAGACCGCATAGACCAAGTCGAGCTTCCCTCGCTCGGGCCCGCGGTCGCAGTCATCGACTACAAGACGACCTCGCGCCGCCGGGGTGACCTGAACAGCTCGTGGCAGAACCTCGAGCGGATTGTCACGGCGCGCTCGGTAGAGGAGGCAGAGCGCCTGCTCGAGGCCGCCGAGGGTACAGGCATGGCGGCCGAAAGAGTGGGGGTCAGGGATCTGGTCAACGGTGGTTCGTTCCTGCAGGTCCCTCTGTACTTGAGGCAGGCCCTTCGGAAAATGGCTCCGGAAGCGGAGCTGGGGCTTGCCTCGATCTGGTCCTTGAACCTTACGACGGCCGAAAACGTCGTGCTGGGCGGGGTGATCGGCCGGACAGAACTGGACGAGGTCGACGCGTTCGTCGGGGGAATCACCGACGCGATCCTCGACGGCATCTTCGTGCCCTATCCGGGAGAGGACGGCTACTACGGGCCCGAGAACTGCCGCTTCTGCGACTTCGACCCCGTCTGTCCGCTCGACAGGGTCCGGATTGCCGACCGGAAGCTCGCATCGGACGCGTACTGGCGGTTCCATGAACTCACGTCGCCGGAACAAGACGAGGTAGAAGGTGCGTACTGAAGGCCTGCCCGACGCAAGAGCCCGCAAGCGGGTGGCGAAGCCCTCGAGTACCAGCCACCTGGTCTCCGCAGGCGCAGGGACCGGAAAGACTCAGCTCATAGTCGAGAAGATCTGCAACGAGTTCCAGTCGGCCAGCCTCGAGCCGCACCAGCTCGTCGCCATCACCTTCACGGAGGCTGCCGCGGCCGAGATGCGCGAGCGCATTCGCGCAGAGCTGGTCTACCGCTTGAGGTCCGGCACAGTCCGGCCAAAGGAACGTGAACGCATCGAGGAGGCGCTGGAGAGGCTGGAATCGGCTCGGATCTGCACGATTCACAGCTTCGCCCAGGCGATCCTGTCCGAGTTCCCCCTTCAAGCGGGGGTTCCCGTTGCTTTCCGGGTCGTCGAGCCGTCGGTATATCGGGCGCGGGCGAGTGAACGCTGGGGCGAGTTCTGGCGGGATTTGCTCGAAGACGATGACTTCCTTGCCCTGGCGGCTTTCTGTCAGGGATTCGGGATAGATCTGCGGCAGAAACTCGGAGAGCTCGCGCTCAGGGCTCCCAGTCTGTGCCCGCAGCTACTCCTCCCGCGACGGGTTACAGGTTCGGAAGTGAGTTGTGCAATCTTCCCCGAGGAGCGGACCCGGTCGAGGATCGCGGCAAGCCCCGAAGACGACGATCGATGGGTCGCTGACGTGCTGTGGGAGGTAGCCGAAGGCTACTACTTCGCCCCTCCTCTTGCAGGCTTGATCCGAGAAACAGCCCTGGACGATTTTGTTGAAGTCCTCTTGTCCTGCGAGCCGGAAGCGGTCTTCAAGAAGTCCGGACTGAGCCCGCTGGAGCGGTGTCTGGCGTCGGGTAGGAGGCTGCTCGGTTGGGCATATGACGACCCCGAGCCTCATTCGTACTACGGCGCAGGGAAGGACTTCGCGACTCTTGTCGAGTCGTCGGAATCCCTACCCAGACATGTCCGGAAGGCAGCGGAGTCCTCACAAGTCGCGCAAGTCGCAGAGGATCTCGCCGAACTGGTGGCGAAGCTCGCAGAGGACGTCGGGACTCACTGTGCGGACGCTGCGCTTGCACTGCTTGCCCGATTCGTGAGCTCCGAGGCTGAAGAGCGAAGGTCTCTCGGGATTCTCACGTTCGAGGACTTGCTGACCGCAGCCGTCGAGCTGCTCTCGTCTCGCCCCGACATACGCAGCAGGCTTCAAGACCGCTACCGGATGGTCGTCATTGACGAATTTCAGGACACAGACCCCCTCCAGGCCTACATGGCGTTCCAGGTGCTGGGGCTTTGCGCCTCGATGGACTCCTTCGGTGACGAAGCCACTTGTGTGACGAGCCACGATTCCCACCTCACCGATCTCTCCTCGACAAGGCTCGTCGCAGTGGGCGATGTCAAGCAGTCGATCTACGCCTTCAGGGGAGCTAGACCGGCGATCCTCGAGGAAATGACAGGGAGATGGCCCCAGGCCGTCTCGCACCTACAGTCGAACTTCAGGTCCAGTCCCGAGATCGTCAATTTCGTGAACGCGGTCTTCGGTCGTGCCTTCGAGTCGGCCGGAACCGAGGACGGCGCTTCCCCTTCCTACCATCCGATCGAGGCAGTGAGAGCCGCCCCGGAGCAGGCAAGGCCACGGCCCAGGATCCCTCGCCGTCCTCGGGTCCTAGTCATAGGGGGGCCAGAGGTACTGGAGGGCCTCCGTGCGAGCGAAGCCAGGTACCAGGAGATGCACCACGTCGCATGCTTGGTCGAAGAGGCCCTGGGGCTAGATGGGGGTACTCCGTGGCTGGTAGAGAAGCGTGACGAATCGGGCGAGCCTGCGCTGGTTGCACCGTCGCTTTCCGACGTCGCGGTCCTCGTACGGACTCGCAATTGGCTCGATCCCCTCCAGGAGGCCTTCGAATCGCACGACATTCCCTACCGGCTGGAGACCGGCGAGCTGCTGTACGCCGGACAAGAGGCAGCAGACATCCTGGCAGTCTTGAAGGCCGTCCACGACCCCGCGGACTCCACGAGCGTGGTCGCAGCGCTCAAGTCGCAGGTCTTCGCCTGCACGGACCTCGAGCTCTACCAGTACCACCGTTCCGCCGGCGAAACGGAGTTTCCCTGGGCATACACGCGCCTCGACGAGGCGGTGCAGCATTCGACAGGCGACGGCCAAAAGAGGGTTCCTGCCGGGGGTGGCCACGGGCCCTCCTACGTCAAGGAGTGCCTCGCTTACCTGGAGCATCTGCACGGGGAGGCGACGCGGCTCTCGCCGCCAAGGCTCTTGGAGAGGCTGCTGCGTGACCGCAAGCTCATGGAGAGCGCTTGCTCTTACGACAGACGAGGACGCTGGAGGCGCTACCGGCTTCTCTTGGACGACTGCCGTCGGTTCTGGGACCAGGAAGGCGGTAGCCTCGGCGACTACATAAGGTGGTTCGAGACGCTTTCCGAGGGGGTGGCGGAGGACTCGTACGCAGGCCTGTTACCGGCCGAGCCCGACCACGACGCCGTCCGCGTGCTCACCATCCATGGAGCCAAGGGTCTCGAGTTTCCCATCGTCTTCGTGGTCGGGGCGCTGGGCGGTGACGACCAGCTCAGGGGAGACCAGCTAGTCTCCTGGCCCTCTTGTGGAATCGGCTTGAGACTTGGGCCCAACCAACGAGCCATTCGCTCTTCGGGCTACGAACTCGCAGCGACCGCTTACGAAAAGGAACTGGTCCGCGAGCGTGTGAGGCTCGGGTATGTGGCATTTACCCGAGCGAGGGACTACCTGGTGGTAAGCCGCTACGAAAAGACCAGAAACGCCGACGGCGGCCACCTGGCTGCGGCCCTCGAGGATGCACTCGCCGAAGGCAAGGTTGGCACCGGTGGCTCTTCGAAGGCTGCTGGCAACCGGCCTGAGTCCTACGACCTCCTATACGAGTGGGGAGCGGTGAGGGTGGAGCCTGCAGGGGAATGCTTGACCGAATGCACTGCAGAGGGAGCCCGCTCCGCTACGGGGGACGCAAGACCGACGGCCTCCCGGAAAGGCGCGAAGAGTTCCGACCGCTTGCGGAAGGAGGCCGGCCATGGCTCACTGGTCATCCAGCAGCTTGCAACAGAGGAGGCACTGGGTCTGAAGCCACCAGTCTTCTCGGCGAGCTGGATTGCCGAGAGGCTGAGCCCTTACGACTTCGAGGCCCAGGGCACGAGGGCAAGCCATGCCCATTCGGCCGGACTGGATCCTCTCGTCTTCGGCTCCGCGGTACACACGCTGCTTTCGACCACCGACCTGGGTGCAGACGAGGACGTCCGTGAGCGGGTGCTGCAGGAGGCGATAAAGGGTATCGACCTGACCGGCGAGGCCGACAGCGAAGAAGAGGAGGCGCGCAGCCTGGCCATCAGGCTTGCCAAGGCGGCCCTCCAGCTCCCTTCCGTCGCGCGAGCATCGGTCGGGCGGCACTGGAAGGAGCTCTACGTCTCGGCGCCGGGCCCTGAAGGCACCGCGGTCGAAGGCTTCGCCGACCTGGTCTACGAGACCGAGGCCGGATTCGTCGTCCTCGACTACAAGACCGACTCGCTCGAGAACGCGGCCGATCGGGAGGGGCTGCTGGACCACTACTCCTACCAGGTGGCGGCCTATTCGTGGGCCCTGGAGAGGTCGACGGGCCAGCCCGTGGCAGGGGCGGTCCTGGCCTTCCTCGGCGACGATCCCCCTGTGGAACACCAGGTCACCGACTTGGAGGACCGGATGCTCCAGATAGAGAAGCTTCTGTCCGAACTGGGCACCCTGAGAGAGGAAGCGCTGGAAGCAGCGAGAAACGCGGCTACTGGGCCCCGAGCTGGCTAGCGGTCACGGTCGAGACTCCACTCTTCAGGGGGCCCGGCCAACGAGTGAGCCGTGCGAGGGCTGCGGCGGCGTCGTGGCTCAGCGGCCGGGTGGAGGCGGGTCTATCAGAGCTCCGGGGTTGAGGACGCCGGCAGGATCGAGAGCGGCCTTGACCGCCCGCAGCGCCTCCCTGTACAGGGCGGGCGTCTGCATCTCGTACCACCGCTTGTGGTCTCGTCCGACCGCGTGGTGGTGGGTGATCGTCCCGCCGGATTCCAGTATCGCCTGGGAGGCGGCGGCCTTGATCTCGTCCCACTGGCTCAACCGGCTGACGGGCTGTTCGTGCCCCGCGGCCACCACCGTGTAGTAGGGAGCGGGCCCGTCGGGGTATACGTGGGTGAACCGGCACGCCACCCAGCCTGCTCCGCATGCGTCGTCTATCGCCTCTCGCACACTCTGGGTGACGCTTTCGTGGAGCTCCCAAAAGCGGTTCCAGGTGACCGCAGTCTCGAAGGTCTCGGTCACGAATCCCGCACGCACCAGAGCGTCTCTGCCATAGGGGGCCCGTAGGAATGCCGTACGCCAGGCTCCGCCTGCAGAGGTCCGCTCTCCCTCGCCTTCTCCCGGGTGCTGGATCCGGACCGAGTCTTCCGAACAGAGGCCGCCGTGGGATCGGGCGATTTCGAGGGCTTTCCGGAGAAGGTCCTCGACGGGGTGGTCGGCCGATTCGAAGGCGAGGACGACTATGGATTCCTCTCCGTCTCCCCCCGCAAGCATCGCCTCCAGCGGATCCAGGAGGCGGCAGTTGGCAGGGGACAGTCCCGCCTGGACGATAGATCGCACGGCGTCGACCCCGTCGGCGAAGCGGCCGAACCGCACGTCGGCAGCGGCGCGGAAGGTCGGGCGCCTCTGCAGCCGTACCCAGGCTCTCGTTATCACCCCCAGAGTTCCTTCGGACCCGATGAAGAGCCGGTCGGGGCTTGGTCCTGCACCGGATCCAGGAAGCCTCCTGGTCTCGACAATGCCTGCAGGCGTCACCAACTCGAGGGACTCGACGAAGTCGTCGATGTGGGTGTAAAGGGTTGCGTAGTGGCCGCCCGAGCGCGTCGCTATCCAGCCTCCCAGGGTCGAGAACTCGAAGGACTGGGGGAAGTGCCTGAGCGTGAGTCCCTGGGGGCGGAGCTCGTCTTCCAGTCGGGGCCCCAGCGTCCCTCCGAGGATGGAAGCGGCTCTGGAGTAGACGTCTACTTCCTCGATGCCGGAGACCTCTCGAAGGTCCAGTGAGACGGTTCCTCTGTAATCGGGAGGGACCAGGGGCTCGACCCCGCCCACGACCGACGACCCGCCTCCATAGGGGATCACGGCAATCTTCTCCCCCGCACACCACTCCAGAATCTCCTGGATGTCCTGGGTTGGCCTCTCCTTGCGGGGGAAAGCGACGAGGTCCGGAGCGTGGGAGAAGTCACCGAGCAGACCCCTCAGCACGTCCCGGAAGGACTTGCCGTAGGTGTGTGAAGCCCTTTCGTAGGGGTCCGAGGTAAACAACGCCTCCAGGGCCCGAGGGGGGTCGATACGACTGTTGGGTAGGGCGAGCTCCGACACGTCCGGCGGCCTGAGCATCGAACCCCCGCCCGGCGCCACACGGCGCCCCATCCTTGCAGCAGCGGCCACAGCGAGATTCGAGGCAGCGGCGTCGTCGAGGGCCCTGTCTTCCCACCCCCATCCCCAGAAGTTTCTCCTGCGGGGAGTACCTGCCGCTTCGCTCATCTCCTGCTTCCTGGTGCGCTCGAGCGGGGCGCTTCGCCCACGCCGCCTTCCCCAACCCCGATTCTGCCCATGATGGCCCGAAAGGCTGCAGTCACTCTATCCAGCCGGTGTAATCCAGGAGGGGACGAAGGTCGCACCGGAATCCGGCCAGGCCCAGAGCCTCCTCGGCTCTCGCCAGGCGTTGCCACGCGGTACAGGTCGTTGGCGAGCACCGTCGGGAGCTCTCGGATGCTCGCCTGCTCTCGTTGGGCGCTGCCACGGCCGAGGCGCTACGGTGATTGCACGCGCCGGCCATCGGGTGGTGCGGGGGCGGCGTCGTGGGTCTCCGTCCTCTTGCGAGGAGATACGGTGATTACACGCGCCGGCCATCCGGTGGTGGGGCCGGAGTATTCCGGAACCATGGTCCCAGCAACCAGGAGAGAAAACCCGATGGACTTCGAACTGGATCCCGAACTCGAAGAACTTGCAGCCAGGGTGAGGGCCTTTATCGACGAGTCTGTAATCCCGGCCGAGGCAGACATCCTCCCCGAAGAGGACGATGTGAGACGGGCCGAGGTAGTCGAGCAACTTCGCTCCGAGGCAAGACGTAAGGGGCTGTACCTTCCCCACCTGCCCGCAGACTACGGGGGCCAGGACGTGGGCTTCTTGGGGATGTGTGTGGTCTTCGAGGAGGCCGGCAGGAGTCCGCTGGGACCTCTGGCTCTCAACTGTTCTGCTCCCGACGAGGGAAACATGCACTTGCTGCTCCACTGGGGTACCGAGGAGCAGAAGGAGAAGTACCTGCGACCTCTCGCCGAGGGCAGGGTGAGGTCCTGCTTCGGGATGACCGAGCCCGCACCTGGTGCAGGTGCAGACCCGACGATGATGAGGACTACCGCCACCCTCGACGGCGAGGAGTGGGTGATACAAGGCGCCAAGTGGTTCACCACGGGTGCAGACGGGGCGGCCTTCTGCATCGTCGCTGCAGTCACGGATCCCGACGCCTCTCCCCACGAGCGCACCAGCCTCTTCCTGGTGGACACGTCCAATCCTGGATTCCGGGTGAAGCGCAGGACCCCGGTCATAGGGGCCGAGGGACCAGGCGGCCACTGCGAGGTAGAGCTTGTCGACTGCCGTGTCCCCGCCGACGCCATGTTGGGCGAGAGGGGGAAGGGATTCGCTCTCATGCAGTTTCGCCTGGGGCCTGCGAGACTCACTCACTGCATGAGATGGATAGGTGCGGCGAGACGTTGCTACGAAATTGCCGCACAGCGAGCTCTCGAGCGAGAAGCGTTCGGCCACCCCATCGCCGACTACCAGGCGGTGCAGTGGATGCTGGCTGACTCGTACATGGACCTCCACGCCGCTCGCTTGATGACCATGCACGCGGCGTGGAGGCTGTCCAGGGGAGATCAGGCCCGCCGGGAGACGTCGATGTGCAAGGTTTTCGTCGCCGAGGCGGTCGGACGGGTGATAGACCGGGCGGTCCAGATTCTCGGGGGCCTTGGGGTCACCCGGTACACGCCGGTCGGTACTTTCTACGCGGACGTCAGAGCTTTCCGAATCTACGACGGACCCTCTGAGGTCCACCGGATGTCGGTGGCTCGATCTCTCCTGAAGGAGGCTCGAGCGAAGGCCGAGGCAAAGGGCCAGGCTCCCTCCGGCCCGGCGGCCGCTAGGTAGCTGCGGACCTCCCGCCCGTCAGCTGCACACCGCATCCGGTCGCTATTCACGTCGCTATCAGATGAAGAAGAGCCGCGTCCTCGGACCCAGATTGCTCCCACTCTTCGCGGTCACGCTTGCGGGGGTGTCCGGTTCGACTCTCATACCGCCTGCTATCCCGGCCATGGCCGGGTCTCTGGGCGTGGCCCCGTCGACGGCGACCCTCCTTATTTCCGTCTACACTCTCCCCGGAATCGTCGTAGCTCCGCTGGTCGGGGCTCTGGCCGACCGTTTCGGGCGCAAGGCCGTGCTCGTCCCTGCTCTCCTCCTTCAGGGTCTCGGCGGTGGGATGTGCTACTTCGCTCAGGACTTCTCCAGCCTTCTGGCTTTCAGGTTCGTCCAGGGAATCGGCTCGGCGGGCCTCGTCAATCTGGTGGTGGTCATCCTCGGCGATGTCTTCGAGGGGCTGGACCGGGCGCGGGTCGTCGGGTACAACGCAGCCGTCTTGACGTTCGGAGCTACCAGCTTTCCTGCGCTCGGCGGACTACTGGCAGCACGGGGGTGGCGATACGTATTTGCCCCGTTCTGGCTGGTACTGCTCGTGGCGGTCGCCGTGGCGGTCGTGCTGCCGAATTCCAAGTCCGAGCCCCGCTCCGTCTCGGGGACTTCGGAGCCGGCCGGGGTGCTGGAAGGGATGAGGCGCGTACTGGGCCTCGAGACTTCTCGCCGCCTGATGATGCGGGGGTTCGTGCTGTTCGTGCTCATCTTCGGAGGAGTGCTGGCCACCGTCCCTCTCATGCTGGAACGCCGATTCGGTGCAAGTCCGGCCCTGATAGGTGCCTTCCTGACCACAGGGGCGGTGGCTTCGATGCTCGCTTCTGCTGCCGGAGGGCGGCTCAGGCGTCGTTTCGAGCCCCCGGTGGTGCTGTCGATCGCCTTTCCTTTGTACGTCGCAGGGATGGCGGTGCTGGCCTTCTCGGCTCAGCTGGGATGGCTGGCTCCGGGGCTCGTGGGCATGGCTCTGTGCGGCCTGGGGGAGGGAACGGCGCTGGTGTTGTTACAGACCCGGGCCACAGAGACCGCACCGCCAGGACTGAGAGGAACCACCGTCGCCGTCTTCGTCTCCTCTGCACGTCTAGGCCAGACCACCGGCCCGATCCTCGCCAAGGCGGCAATCGACAGACTCGGATTCGTGGGCACGCTTCTCGGCTTCGCCGGCCTTGCCTCGGCGATGGCCGCCACCCAGTTCCGACGCCTTGTGAGCAGAGGGTAGGGGTCCGTCGAGATTCCCGGCCATCGGATCTGGGGGAGGACGGCGACTCCCGGCAGGTCCTGCCCACCCTATGACCGAAGCCGAGCCTCGACGTATTTTCTAGAAGCTGTCAGATGCTGATTCCTTCCGGGCAGTCGCCTTCGTGCAGGGCGATCTTTCGTCTGGCTGGGCCTCGACCCGGGAGAGGAATTCTCGAGCCCGGAGGCCCGTATGAGTCTTGGTGTCACCCTTTCGGATCCGACCCTGAAGACCAGACCCTCACCTGCTCCCGGCTACTCCAGACCAAGGCACGCTGTTCTGCTGGCACGCCTCCTGCTCAATGTGGCCACCTCCCTTGGGGATCCCTGGAGCAGAGAAGAGATCTCCACTCCCGATCCGGACAAGAAGCTCAAGAGCGACTGCCATACCCCTTTTACGAGGAGGCAAAGGACCCAGAGCCAGAGACCGGGGGGCCAAGGCCCAGAACCTGCTGGCAAGGCTTCCCGCCCGCTTTGAAGCCAACCTAGGACAGGGCCCGGGTGGCATCCCGAATCCGGCAAGAGCCAGGGGATACACGGTCTCGCTTTCAAAGGACGGCATCTGGCGGTGCTTGGCTCTTATACCCAGTCCGGAGCCCTGCCAGAGGGCTCTCGGGCTCGTGTGCGATCTCCGCTGATTGCACCTACGTCGTCTACCACTCCCAGGCCACAAACCTGGTGGCAGGGGATATCAACGCCTCACAGGACGTCTTCTTGGCCGTGGTTCCTTGAGGCATACGGCGTAAAGCTGCCCGCTGCGGTGGCGTGAGGAACGAATTCCCTTGGGGGCTGCGAGCTAGTAGGCACGAGACGCCGGCGGAGCATAGAGTAGGCGCATGCGGCGCACGAGGGAACCGACGAGCGATCGGGCCACCATCGAAAGGCTCTTCGAACTCCTGGCGATGCGGAACGCCCAGGGCATGGACTTCGAGTCGATGCATTCCGCACTCGAGGCGGCCGACGCCTTCTTCGGCGCAGGGGCGCCCGACCCGAAAGGAGAGGTCGAAGTAAACTTGGGCGACTGCTGGGCAGTACTACGGATCCCCGAAACCGGCGAGCAAGGCGACCAGTCCGCCAATCGAGTCCTCGTCTACTTTCACGGCGGTGGGTTCTGCATAGGCTCTCCCACTGCGGAGCGGGGACTCACCTTGCGGATGGCAGCCTCGCTCGGGGTGCCGGTTCTAGTACCGGACTACAGGAAGGCGCCCACTAACCCCTTCCCTGCAGCGGTCCACGACGCCGTCGCTGCGGTGCGCTGGATTTCCGGCCCGAAGGCCAGAGAGTGGATCGGCCCCGAGCCCACCCTGGTGCTGGGAGGTACCTCTGCGGGAGCCAACCTTGCCCTGGAGGCCGCCTTGCACCTGAGGGACGAGCACGACCCTGCCTTCGACCGGATTGCGGGCATCTTCTGCATTACCGGGTGGTTCGACCTGACCAATTCGTCGGCGTCGCAGGTGGAGCTGGAGGGCTCCGATCCAATCCTGGATCCAGCACTGACGGAAGCGTTCGCCGCAGCCTACTTGCCCGAGGGAAAGAGGGACGACCCCGCGGCGAGCCCGCTGTACGCGGACCTGACAGGCCTGCCCCCGGTCCGGATAGACGGGGCGAGCTCCGACACCCTGAGGGATGATTCGAGGAGGCTGGCCGACGCCCTCGATGGAGCCGGGGTCGACTACGAGTTCGTCGAGTGGGAGTCGATGCCACACATGTTCCCCTACTTCTGGGCGATGCTCGAAGAGGGGGCTGCATACCTGGACAACGAGCTGCCCTCCTGGTTCGAGCGAGTCTCGGCAGGCTGAGCCCGGGACTCAGCTCCGCCCCGGCCGGCGGGCGATATTTCGCCACGGCGCCATGGGGACCGAGGCATCCTTTGCTCATGAGAGGCAGACCCAGTTGAGCGCCGAGACCACCGCAGACAGCGCCTTGGCCGGCGGAATCCTCTCCTCGTTCGGAAACCGCAACTTCCGCCTCTTCTTCGTCGGCCAGTCGATTTCGTTCACCGGCACGTGGATGCAGCTCGTCGCCCAGTCCTGGCTCGTCCTGGAAGTGACCGAGAGCGGGACGGCGGTCGGCGTCCTCTTCGCCCTCCAGTTCCTGCCCATGCTGGTACTGGCTCCCTACGCGGGGGTCGTCGCCGACCGGATGGACAAGCGGAAGCTGCTCATGCGGGTCCAGGTGCTGGCAGTGGTGGCGGCAGGCGCCATGGGAGCTACCACCGCTGCAGGCACGGCAAGCGTTCCGATCATCTATTCGCTGGCCTTCGCGTTGGGCCTGGCACAGTCCTTCGACAACCCGGTCCGCCAGAGTTTCATCACCGAGATGGTCGGTGTCGAGCGTGCTACCAACGCGGTGAGCCTGAACACGGTGATGATCAACAGCACCCGAATCCTCGGCCCGGCACTCGCAGGGGTGATGGTCGCCAGGTTCGGAGCGGCCTCGTGCTTTCTACTGAACGCCCTTTCTTACCTGGCAGCCTGGTTCGCTTACTACTCGATGCGCCCCGAAGAGCTGGACCGCTCGAGGCCGGTGGCACGGAGGCGAGGTCAGCTCAGGGAGGCGCTCGGCTACATAGCCAGGTCCCCGGATTTGGCCATTCCGCTGCTGATGATGGCCGTCGTGGGGACCCTGGCCTTCAACTTTCAGGTGATCATCCCGGTGCTGGTGAAGGAGAAGTTCGGGCGCGGCCCCGAATCGCTCGGGGCTCTCGTCGCGATTGCCGGAGTCGGGTCCATGCTCGGAGGGTTGGCGGTCGCCTCGCTCCGCAGACCTCGAAGGCGGCACCTTGTCGGCGGCTCGGCTCTCTTCGGGGTCTTCCTGGCTGCGTTCGCCCTGGCGCCGGGCTTTGCTGCTGCTGGACTTGCTTCTCCACTGCTGGGGGCCGGAGCCGCCGTCTTTCTGGCGGTCACGAATTCGATGCTCCAGGTGAGCGCAAGGGCGGAGATGAGAGGGAGAGTGCTCGCCCTGTTCTCGGCGGCTTTCCTCGGGTCGACGCCTCTCGGGGGGCCGATCGTGGGGTGGGTGTCCGAACGCTTCGGTCCCACGGCTGCCTTCCTCATGGGGAGTTGCTCGGCGCTGCTTGCAGCAGTGGGAGCTGCGGTCGCATACCGAGTGCTTGTATCTCGTGGACGGCGCTCGCCTTCCGGTGTTTCGGTCTAATAGGGACTCGAAATAGCACGAGCCCGGGCTGTTCGTGGCCGGGTCCATCTTTTTGGCCCCGCTCTTCCAGATCAAGGGGTCCCGTGGAGCATATCGACCTTTTGACTGTGGTCGTCTTCCCAGCTGCCTGGGGAACGACAACGGGAGCTGCGGCAAATTCCCGAATCAGACGAGTAGGCCGTCCGTAAATCGGGGGATGGATTCTCGGTCGTTATTCGACTGACGGGTCGGGATGCTCCACGGGGCAGGACCCTACCCGCGCAAGGCGGGTGTGTACTGGGATTGGGGATCGGAGTGAAAAGATTTCGAGCGTCTGGATGGAAAGATTTTCCTCCTGACGCTGCTGGTATTTCGCGGGGATCGGTACCAAGATTTCGCGGCCTTCAATACAAGGGTGTCGTGCGACGGGGTGGGGGCCAGAGCGGGAAACGCCGCTCCTACCTTCTGGTTCCCTCGATCTCGAACGATGCCCTGCAGGTGTCCTGCTGGAGGTCGTAAGTGCCCGAAATCCCGTCGGGCATCGCCTTTCCCGCATACGACTCGATGTACGGCTTGCCTTCCTTGGTCTGACCCGACCCGGTCGCCCTGAAGCCACCGTCTGGGAGCACCTGTCCGGATGAGAGGTTCCCTCCCCTGCGCTGGACCTCGATCCGCTCGCCGTACTGGCGCACCCTTATTACCTCTGACGTCTTCAGCTCGAACATCCCGCACGAGTCCGACTTCTTCGAAAAGACCACGTCGTAGTCGCCGGCGATCCTCGGGGTCGCTCCGGCGGAAGGGATTCCATGCGACCCTCCCGTATTTCCGCCGGCGGCCTCCCCTGAGCCTTCGGCTGGCAGTTCGGGGAGAGGGCCGCCGAACTCGACGGTGCAGGTCGAGCCGGATCCCTTGTTCGAGCCGGTGCCAAACGTCATGGAGAGGCGCGTGCCGCCGGCCTCGGGTCCTGCCTCGAACGCTACAGCCCTCAAGGCTCCCGACCCGTCGCGTAGGGCTTGCAGGTCGACGGGCTGAGAGGCCGTCTCCGAGACCGAGGGCTGCTGGGAAGGGGTGGACTCCGAGGCAGAAGAGGTCAGCAGGGCACCCTCGCGTATGACCGTGACGGAGGAGCTTGTCGCTCCGTCTGTCGCGTTGTACTGCCTCGCCGGGAAGCGGTGGATCGGGACGACGGTGACGGCTCCCGTATGGGCGAGGGTATCGACGCAAATGCCGACCGAGCCCCCTTCGGCCTCTCCCGTCGCGGACACTCCCCACGTCATCGGGGTCGCGCTATACCCTTGCAAACCCCGCAGCTCGCCCTCGGCCGCCTGCCGGCCGGGGGAGGCAGGCGGCGGGCCATCCTCAGGGTCTATTCTTCGCCGGGAATCCGTGATGACTGCGAAGCGACACTCGCTCGCCGGGGTATGGATCTTCCCGTACCGGATTTCGTCGAGAGCCGGCGTTCGCAGCACCGTCCAGCCGGAGGCAGTGTCGAGCCCCACGGGAAGAGTGACGTCGGTCATCCCGTCCAGCCGTGCAGAGGGAGCTGCCCCTCCAGGACTCCCGGGGGCTGGGTTTCTAGCTGCCGTGGCCGAAACGCCGCTTGTGCCGGATGCTCTTACCAGAGAAGCCGAACCGCCGGTGAGGGCAGGCGGGAGGCCACCGGAGCACGCAGCCGGGCTGTTCCCCGATGAGCGCTCGAATGCCGGTCGGCTGACCAGAATGTCTTCGGTCTCACCATACTTGTAAGGGCGGTGCGGGACGGGGCTATCGACCCGCTCTCCTACGGTGAGGACGGCTCGCATCCAGAACTCCAGAGTCTGTCTCCCCGCAGGCATCCGTACCGGCACCGCGACCGTAGCCTGTCCACTCTCGAACCCCGCTGAGGGAATGATCTCTAGGTTCTGCACCGCCCATTCCCGAGCGCACTCGTCGGAGCCCTCGAAGGTACCGTCACGGTTCCAGTCGGCGAATAGATTGAGGTAGATCCTGGCATCTCCTGGCGCGCGGGAACGTGGCGACCTGGTGACCACCGCTAGCAGTGCGTTTTCGGTGCAGGGCATCAGCTCCGGCAGGAGCCTGGGTGCCTGCCCTTCGGCTGCCGGGCTGGCTGCCGATACGAGGATTCCGTCATCGGGACCTGCTGCCGGTGCGGAGCCCAACCAAGTCGAGCTGGAGTCCAGGTGCAGCGGACCTCCCTCCGCCGCGCCGGAATGGAAGCGTCCGACGAAGGCCGGGTCCGCCGTGGCCGAGACTGCCGTGTAGCCGGTGGGGGAACCGTCGGGGGCACTGCCGGTGTCGGCAAGGGGCGAGTGGTCCGCGCTCCGTCCGAAGAACCAGAGGGCCGACGAGACTGCTACGAAGGTCAGGCCGACCGACGCGACCAGGATCCGTATGCGGCCAGTCCTTCTTCCCGAGCCCTGGGTTTCCTCCGGCTCGCTCACGTCGGGCTCCGCTCGTCCAGCTTCATCCCACCATCGTCAGCCCGCCGCTTACGGAGAGGACCTGCCCGGTGACGTAGCCTGCCTCCTCCGACGCAAAGAAGCCGACCGCGTGTGCGATGTCCTCCGGGCGCGCCAGGCGCCCCATCGGGATGGCTCTGCCAATGGCCCGCAAGACCTTGGCACCCTCCTCCGACTTCCGGGACATCTCGTCGAGAAGCGGGGTGTCGGTGGGCCCGGGGCACACCACATTCACGGTGATTCCGTGGGGGGCCAGCTCCCTTGCAAGACCTTTGGAGAAACCGATCACTCCTGCCTTGGCGCCAGAGTAAGGGACCTCACCGGTGGAGCCGACCCTCCCGGCGTCGGAGGAGATGTTCACGATCCGCCCGTACCCGGCCTCTACCATGACCGGTGCCACCGCCTTGCACGTCGCCATTACGGAGAGGAGGTTGATTCGGAGCACACGGTCCCAAAACGAGGCGTCGGTCTCGAGGAAAGGGTGGATCTCGTCCCAGCCCGCGTTGTTGACCAGGACGTCGATTCTGCCCCACCTCTCGACGATTTCTCTTACCACGGCTGGCACCGCCTCGAAGTCGGTCAGGTCCAGCTCGAACGCAAGGGTGCCTGCCGGCTCCCCCGGCGTTTCACTCTCCGGACGGGACGGCCGTGCCTCGCGGGACACTTCTCCCGCCGCCCGCTGCAGGCCCGGCCCGTCCTTGTCCAGCAGCGCCACGCCCATCCCCCTCGATGCGAGCGCCCTCGCTATAGAAAGGCCGATGCCTCTCGCAGCGCCCGTGACGACGGCGACTCGGAAGGACGCTCGAACGGCTCCGGACCCTCCTGCAGAGGCCTGGGCGGCCTCGCTCATGCCAACTTCTCCCCGTGGGTTCGGATCGCGTCGAAATCCAGTTCCACGCCCAGTCCTGCGCCGTGGGGGAGTGCGACGGTCCCGTCGGGGCCGACTCGTATCGGCTCGGTAAGCATCGCGTCCCGTGCTTCGGGAACCCAGCCGGGCGGGTTCCAGGGGAACTCGAGCATGGCGCCAGTCGGAGCTGCTGCGAGGACGTGCATGTTGGCGACCAGCCCGATTCCGTTGGTCCAGGTGTGGGGGGCGAAACCTACCCCCCTGGCCTCGGCGAGCACCGAGACCTTCCTGGCGACGGTAATCCCTCCGCAGAAAGTCACGTCTGGCTGGACGAAGTCGTAGGCGCCCTTGGAGATCATGAGCTCGAAGGGGGCGAGGTCGGAGAGCATCTCGCCACCGGCCACCGGCACCGAGGAAGCCTCCCTCAAGGCCCTGTAGCCGTCTGCGTCGTACTGATCCAGGGGCTCCTCGATCCAGGTGATGTCGAGGTCTTCCACCGCTCGTACCGTCTTCTTAGCCCGTGCGAGGTCCCACCTGGGAGATGGCGCGAAACCTTCGATCCTCCAGCCCTGGTTGGCATCGACCATCAGCTTCATCTCGGGGCCGGCAGCCTCCCTGGCAGCCTCGATACAGGCGACGTCCTCGGCTACGGTCTCGTGGCGGACGCGGATCTTGCATGCCTTGAATCCCGATTCCCTGGCAGCCTGTACGGCTTCCTTCCAGGCCCCAGGCCCTCTCAGCTCGCCGAAGGACGCATAGGCCTGCAGCCGATCCCTACTGCCGCCGAAGAGGCGGTAGAGTGGCTGGCCCGAGACCTTGCCAAGGATGTCCCAGAGGGCCATGTCCAAGAAGCCCGCTCTGAAACCCAGGACACGGGTCGAATTACGCAGGACCTCCACCAGGCTCTCGATCTGAAGAGGGTCTCTTCCCAGCAGGTAGGCCTTGAACAGGTAACCCAGGCCGGCCCACTCCCTACCCACCGAGAGCGAGGCTGCTATCCCGTCGACCCCCTCGTCGGTCTTGACGACGAAGACGGCGACCCCATTGTCCCTGGACGTGATTCCCGGCGTCCAGGAGGGGCTGAACGGAGCAGGGAGCGGGAACCGGCAGGCGTACACCTCCAGATCGGTAATGCGCATCCTTCCTCCTCTGGTGGCAAGATTCGTCTGGTCCAGTTAGGGTTCTGTAATCTTGCATCGAGATTCAAGAGGATCGCCCCCGCACGGACCGATCTCGGACCAGCCTATGGCTTCGTTGCTCTTTCCGCGAGAAGAACGGATAGCCCTCTCGGCCTTCGACGCGATGTTCCCCCACTTCGAAGGCTCGCCGCTCGGCATCGGCGCTCGCGACGTCGACATGCGAGCTTACCTGCTGGATGTCATGGCTGCGTACCCTCCCAGACTCAGGACGGGACTTCGTGGACTGTTCTGGTTTCTCGAAGGCGCCTCCTACCTCGCACACGGACGCTCTTTTCTACAGTTGCCCAGGGACCTGCGGGAACGCCTGCTTCTCCGACTCTACGAGTCCCGCATTTACTACCTCAGGTACCTGGTGTTGATGCTCAAGGCGGTTGCGGCACTGGGCTTCTTCGGGTTCCCCGAGGTCAGAGAGAAGGTGGGCTACTCGAAGCCCCGCAACCTCTCGCCGGTGGCTCTCGTGTCGGGAGCCGCTTTGGAGAGGGAGGGGATCCGCAGAGAAGAGAAGGCGGCAGACGCGCGAGCGTGAGCGGATATTGCACGTGAAGCTCCAGGAAGCATTCGACGTGATAGTGGTGGGCTCCGGCGCTGGGGGCGCAACCTGTGCCCGCAACCTGGCCAGGGCGGGCTTCGAGGTCGCTCTTCTGGAGGAGGGCACCTGGGTAGACGAGGACGACTTCGACGCCAACACCTGGCGGGCGATGAAGCGTGCCGTGAGGGACTTCGGCACGACTTTCGCGCAGGGCAAGGCGATAATCCCCCTCCTGCAAGGACGCTGTGTCGGCGGGACCACGGTGATCAACTCGGCGATCTGCTGGAGGACGCCTGAGGACGTGCTGGAGTCTTGGAGACGCGACTTCGGCCTGCAGGACACGCTCCGCCAAGACCGGCTCGACGCCGCCTTCGAGGCTATCGAGAAGGACCTGTCGGTCGCCCCGACTCCCGAGTCGGTCTTTTCAGAATCGGACCGGATCATGAAGCTCGCCTGTTCGAAGGTGGGTCTGGATCCAGTGCCCACGTCGAGGAACGTGAAGGACTGCGAGGGGTCGGGACTGTGCCTTCAGGGATGCCAGGGCCGGCGCAAGCAGAGCATGGCGGTGACTTACGTGCCCCAGGCGCAGAGCGCAGGAGCCTTGCTCTTCACCAGGCACAGGGTGGAGCAGGTACTGATCGAGCGGGGCCGAGCTGTCGGGGTAAGAGGGCGTGTTCTCCCCCAGAGCGTGTATGACCACTCCCCGGGTAAGCCATTCGCCCTTGGAGCCAGGCAGGCTGTCGTGATGGCGGCGTCTGCGGTCCAGACCCCGCTGATCCTCAAGAAGAGCGGCTTGCGCATGCCGGAGGTGGGGAGGCACTTCCAGGGCCATCCCGGGGTCGGAGTGCTCGGTTTCTTCCCCCACAAGGTGCGGATGTGGGAAGGGGCGACCCAGGGCTTCCAGGCGGTACCGCCGAGATCGGCCCGTTTCAAGCTCGAGACCCTGGCTCTCCCCCCGGAGCTGCTGGCCGTACGGCTTCCGGGACTCGGTCGGAAGCTGATGAGAGAGGTCGCCAACCTCGAGTACGCGGCGCTCTGGGCCGTGCTGGTCAGGTCCCATGCCGAGGGGCGTGTGGTGGTACCCAGGGGCCCGGCTTTTCAGAGTCCGGTCCACTTCTCGATAGTGGACGAGGACCTGCCCATCTACGCGAACGGGATCCGCACGGCCGCGGAAATGATGCTGGAGGCCGGGGCCGAATACGTGATGCCGGGGGTCTTCGGGCTTCCCGAGCGGATCACTTCACCCGACCAGCTCTCGGCGATCACCCCCGAAGCCCTGGACGCGACAAGGATGAATATCGTGATGACGCACTACATGAGCTCGTGTCGGATGGGCGCTAGCACCAAGTACTCGGCAGTCAGTCCTTCCTTCGAAACCTGGGAGATCGAGCGGCTATACGTAGCCGATGCCAGCGTCTTGCCCACGAACATGGGAGTCAATCCCCAGCACACGATCGTCGCCATGGCCTGGCTCGCCTCGGAGCGGATCGCTTCGGCGATAGCCTCGGGAAGCAAGCCGCAGGTTCCCTCTGAGCTTGCGGGCTGAGGCGTGGAGGAAAAGGAGGCAAGGTCTCATGCCCAGATCAGAGCCGATCGAAGCGGTCGCCCAGCGGGTACGGAACAAGGAGCTCTCCCCCGTTGAACTCGTAGAGGAGTCACTCAGGGCTATCGAGGAGCTCGATCCCGTCCTCAACGCTTTCGTGGAGGTAAAAGGCGAGCTGGCTCTGGAGCAGGCTAGATCACTCCAGGAATCCATTGCCAGGGGAGAGGACCCCGGCCCCCTGGCCGGCCTGCCTCTCGGAGTAAAGGACCTCCAGCATGCAGCGGGGTTCCGGACCAGTTTCGGTAGCCGGCTGCACCAGGACGACCCTCCCCAGGAGGAAGACGACTGGGAGGTCGCTTTGCTCAAGAAGGCCGGTGCCGTGGTCGTCGGCAAGACCAACACTCCGGAGTTCGGTTGGAGCGGGTTCACCAGCCCTCCGGCTTTCGGTCCGGCGAGAAACCCGTGGAACCCGGCGCTCACACCGGGTGGTTCGTCGGGGGGTTCGGCCGCTGCCATAGCAGCCGGCATGGTGCATATCGCGACGGCGTCGGATGGGCTGGGCTCCATCCGGATCCCCGCCGCTTTTTCGGGGCTGTTCGGAATCAAACCGCAACTAGGCCGGGTAGGTCACAACATCGCCGACGGCTGGCAGTTCCTGGCGTGCCACGGTCCGATAACCAGGAGCGTGAGGGATGCTGCGCTATTGTTGGACGTCACCGCCGGCCCGGCACCCGGCGACCCGTTCTCCATCCCCCACCCGGGGGTCTCCTATCGGAAGCTGTTGGACGAGCCGTTCCCGGGCGCCAAGGGGGTGGTCTGCCTCGACCTGGGTTGGGGAGTGATGGAACCCGAGGTGGAGAGGGTCGTACGTGCCGCGGTGGACCGGCTAGACCAGATCGGCGTCTCCCTCGAGGAGGTCGACCGGGTCTTCTCGGAGGACCCGGCGAACTACGCTTTGACCCTGTCCACTGCGGATGGCGCTTTCAATCAGGGGTCCGCAATCGACGCTAAGGCCGAGCTTTACGATCCGATGTACCTGATGTCGCTCCAGGTAGGTCGAGCGGTCAACCGGGAGACGTACCAGCTGGCACTGGCCAGGCGGTACGACTTCGTGCGTGAGCTGGACGAGCTGCTGGGAGACGAAAGGCTTCTGTTCTGCATAGTGACAGCGACGCCTCCGTTTGCGGCCGAGGGTCCCCATCCGACGGAGATCGCCGGTCAGGCAGTGGGTCCGACGGCGTTCATCCGCACGTACCCATTCAACTTCACAGGTCACCCTGCGGCGTCGATACCTTGCGGGAAGACCTCGGACGGCTTGCCGGTCGGCCTCCAGGTCGTGGGACCCAAATTCCGCGAGGACCTCATCCTGCGCTTCGCGGCGGCATTCGAGGAGGCCTGGCCCTGGGACTTTCCCGACACCTCGGGGCTGGCCGGACAGGCCGGTTCCCCATCCTGAAGACCTGCCGGCTCGCCGGCTCGCAGCCTCGTACCAGGCCTCGGCCGTAGTCGGTCCTCCCGTGGCAACCAATGGCCCTCGCCTCCGTGCAAGGCTCACTCTCTGCTTCATGGCAGGCCTGCCGGTGTCGATATCTCGGACGGGGAGCTGCAGCAAGGAGTCGGGTAGGGTGAACGCATGAGGGTTGCGGTCGTAGGGGCGGGACCTGCGGGGCTTACAGCGGCCTATCTGCTGAAGATGTCCGGCCACCAGCCGGTGGTCTTCGAGGCACAGGAGTCCGTGGGAGGGAGGACGCGGACCCTCCGTTTGGGCCCTGGCCACCATCTGGACTCCGGGGCCGGCTGGATCGCCGGGTTCTACCGAGAGACCCTCGGCCTTCTCGAAGCCGTCGGTATGCGCGACGCGCTGGTTCCGATAGACCTGCGGAAGTGCTCGTACCTCTCGGAGGGGAGCCAGCTCTTCAAGGTCCCCACGGGACCCCTGTCGTCGCTGTCGTTTCCACTCCTCGGGCAGAAGGACAAACTGAAGCTCCTGTTGTGGGGAGCCGGGTTGCTTTCGAGGCACCCTCGGGGAGACCTCGGTGCCGACCTCCGCTTCGACTCCACTGACGCCGAGGCCCACATCTTGAAGTCCGTGGGAAGGCGTGCTGCCTCGGTCGTCTTCGAGCCGCTGGTCTCGGCCCTGTACAGCGGACTCGGCGAGCTCTCGGCCGCGTCCCTACGCTCATTTGCGAGGGCCCTACTCTTCACCCGGTTCTATTCGCTGTCCGAAGGGATGGACTCCCTCTGGCGGCGCCTGGCCGAAGAGGTGAACGTGAACACCGGCTCTCCCGTCCGTCGGATCGTCGCCTCGGCAAAGGGAGGGGTCGACCTCGTCTTCGACTCGGGGTCGGCACGCCGCTTCGACGGCTGTGTGGTCGCCGCGCCGATCACGAGGGTCAGGAACGTCGTCGACGGCGTCGACCTCCCGCCGTGGGTGGACTCGGTACGCTACGCTCCCCACGTTCGGGTCTATGCCGTGCGCAGCGGTACGACGCAGCGAGCCGAGATCCACCCCGTGGACGGACATGAGGACCAGATAACCGTCTCCAGGGGAGCCGAGGGATGGCTGTGGGGGGCGCTGCCGGCCGGGGATTCGGCAGCACTCGTGGGGACGGCAGGGAGGTTGGCCCTCGACCTCGTCGACGAGCCCGACGAAAAGGTGGGGAGGTTGCTCTGGGATCGGGCAGCGGCGATCGACCCGGACCTGTTCGGACTCGACCGGTGCAGGCTGGTCCGGGTGGTCAAGTGGCCGGAGGCGGTCCCCGTATTCGGTCCGGGCCACCTTTCCAACCTCGCCTCCTGGCGGCAGTCCCTTCCGGTGGTATTCGCAGGTGACTGGACCAGAGCGCCCTGCATAGAAGGGGCCGTACGGTCGGGAATCGAGGCAGCCAGGCTGTTCGGCGGCGGCTGAGAGCCCCAGCCAGCGCACTCCGTCGAAGAGGAAGGCAATTGATCAGGGAGGACCCATGGACTTCAACGAGCCCGAGGAACACGTACTGATCAGAGAAGCGATTTCCCGGATCTGCTCGGATTTCGGCAGGGGATGGTTCCAGGAGCGGGTTTCCTCAGGAGAGAAGTCCACCGAGCTATGGAAGACCCTGGCCAAGAACGGCTTCATCGGGCTGAACATCCCGGAGGAGTACGGAGGGGCAGGAGGGGGAATTTCGGAGCTCTGCCTGGTCTGCGAGGAGACCGCTGCATCGGGCGCTCCTCTGCTGCTCCTGGTGGTCTCCCAGGCCATAGGAGCTACGGTCATATCAGCTTTCGGTACCGAGGAGCAGAAGAGGGAGTTCCTTCCCAAGCTCGCATCTGGCGAGTCGATCATGGCCTTCGCGATCACCGAGCCCGATGCGGGGTCGAACTCCCACAACATCTCTACCACCGCCAGGCGGGACGGGGATTCCTACGTCCTGCGGGGGACCAAGACGTTCATATCGGGTGTAGACGAAGCCGAATGGGTGCTGGTGGTCGCGAGGACCGGTACGGACGAGAGGGGCAGGGCTGCGCTCTCGCTGTTCGTCGTCGACGCCGACGCCGAGGGGCTCCAGAAGAGCTTGATAGAGACGATCATCTCCGCTCCGGAAAAGCAGTGGCTATTGCACTTCGACGACGTCGAGGTGCCGGCGGACCGGCTGATAGGGCACGAGAACCAGGGACTGAGGGGGGTGTTCCACGGGCTCAACCCCGAGAGGATCACCTCGGCGGCGATGGCCGTGGGGCTGGCTAGGTATGCCCTCGAGAGAGCGAGCCAGTATGCGAGGGAGAGGGCCGTATGGGGGGTGCCGATCGGTGCCCACCAGGGGCTGGCGCACCCCCTAGCGGAGCGCAAGATCCAGCTCGAGTGTGCCGCTTTGATGACGAAGAAGGCGGCCTGGCTGTTCGACGAAGGGCTGCCCGCCGGCGAGGCCGCCAACATGGCCAAGTTCGCAGCCGCCGAAGCTGCGATCGGGTGCATCGACCAGGCGATGCAGGTGTTGGGCGGGAACGGCCTAACGGTCGAGTACGGGGTCGGCGACTTGTGGGCCATGGCGAGGCTCATGCGGACGGCGCCGGTCTCGAGGGAGATGATCCTGAACTTCGTCGCCCAGCACTCGCTGGGACTGCCCAGGTCGTATTGAAGCTGCTGCGCACCCGGAGGCCTCAGCTAGCCGGCGTGGCCAATACGCACTGGAAGGGCCCTGTCCTTCCCAGGTGGTCAGCGAGCAAGGGAGGAAGACCTCGTGTCCGAGGACTACAGGTCGTACGAAGCCGCCCTGGCGAGGCTCGAGTCTCCGTTGAGGGAGGTAGTGGAGACGCAACGTTCGATCCGGCGCTTGCTTCCCGACCCCGTCGACGACCGCATCGTATTGCGGCTGATCGAACTCGCTACCAAGGCTCCTACCGGGTCCAACGCTCAGAACTGGGAGTTCGTCCTGGTCAAGGAGAGGCGGGCGAAGGAGAAGCTGAAGGAGCTCTACTCCAGAGCCTGGTTGTTGTACGGCTCGGCAGGCAGGAGGGTCAGGCGGGACGAGCGGACCCGTCGGATCATGAAGGCCGTCGAGTACCAGATCGAGCACTTCGAGCAGACACCGGTAATCGTGGTCCCTTGCCTGAGGGGGTGGAGACTGCCCTTTTTCCTTCCCCAACCCTCCTTGGCCTACTCGACCTACTACGGTTCGATCTACCCCGCCGTGCAGAACTTCCTTCTCGGGGCAAGAGCCGTGGGACTCGGGGCGGGCCTTGTCACGCTTCCGTTGTGGAACAAGTGGGCGGTGAAGCGCTTGCTGAGGCTCCCGCTTTCGGTCGAGCCGGTCTGTCTGATCCCGGTGGGGTGGCCCAAGGGCCGCTACGGCCCTACCACTCGAAGGGCCGTGGAGGAAGTGGTGCATGTCGACAGATACGGGAACAAGGCATTCCGGCGGTGACGGCGTAGGGCGGACATGGTACGGCAGCTCAGCGCGGCTGCAAGCGTCCCTGGTCACTACGTCCCCCGGATTGGAGCTTCCCGCTCCTTGCCGGGGCTCTCAGCCCCAGACGTAGATGGCGTCGGTATCCGAGAAGTAGAGCCGCCCGTCGGGCCCCTGGGTGATGGCCAGCGCGCATCCCTCGGGGCCCAAGCCCGGCTGTTCGAGCCCTTCCTGCCACGGACTGCCGTCGCGGTCCACGACGTACATGCGGTCCTCGGCAAAGGTACAAAAGGCCACGGCACCCTCTAGAGCCGAGAACCTCCTCGACGAGATCACCTCCACGCCGGTGGGCACGACGGTCCGCTCACCCGAGTGCCATAGAGGCGGTACTCCTTCGACGTAGCGAGGCCCGAACGAGTTCGGCCAGCCGTAAAACTGGCCTCGTTTGAGGCGGTTCAGTTCGTCGCAGCAGGACGGCCCGTCGATCCCGGACGGCCCGTTGTCGGTCGCGTACGCCTCGCCTTCGGGCCCGAAGGTCAACCCGAATGGATTGCGCAGCCCGGTCACCCACACAGGATTCGAAGCTCCGAACGGCCCGTCCTCGGGAACGGACCCGTCCGGTTCGAATCGCAGGACCTTGCCCCGGAGGTCATGGATGTCGGGTGAGGCAGAGGGCACCAGCCCGTCGCCCAGCGTGACGTAGAGCTTGCCGTCCGGTCCGAAGGCGAGCCGTCCACCCTTGTGGCAGCAGGCGTCGTTCGAGGGCAGCTCGACGATCACCTCGTCGGCGATGGCTCTCTCGCCTCCCTCGTCAAGGAGGAGCCTGTGCACCCTAGCTACGTCGTTCGTCTCTCTCGGAGAGGCGAAGAGGTAGACGAAGCGCTGGTTCTCGAAGTCAGGGTGCAGGGCCAGGCCGAGCAGGCCGCGCTCGCCGGCCGTCGAGACTGCGACCTCCGCCACGAGGGAGGGCCTGGGATCGTCGGGGTCATGTGGTGAGGCGGCTCCCCTCTCGGTGGAGCTGAAGTCGACCTTCCAGAGCCGTCCCGCCCGCTCCGTGAAGTAGAGCTCGCCTCGGGGCGTGACTGCGATGGCGGTGGCGAAGTCAGCTCTGACGAGGACCCTCGGGCCTTGGGGAGGCATCCACTGACTCGTAATCTCCTCCACCTGCATCTCGCCGGGAGAAGCCTTGCCCTCCGGAGCGCCGACCACCTCGGGCTCGGGACGTCCCCCTCGCGCTTGACAGGTTGCAAGGAGGACCACTGCGACCAGAGCCAGAAGTCCGGCGAAGAGCTCGTCGAAGTGCCTCGGCCGATGCGTGGCATGTTCTGGTGTGGACGGCCTCGCTATGGCTCTGCTCCCGATGAGATCCGATGCAAGGATGCAAGTCGACCTGCCAAGGAGAAGCGGATACTACACCGCTCTCTTCTTGGGAGGCAAGCGTTCTCTGGCTGAGCTGAAGGGCTGTCGTCTCGTTCCTGGAGGGGGCCCGAGGAAGCAGGCCGCAATTGCAGGCGAGAGAGGAGCCTAGGCCGGTCCTTGAAGCTATCATTGACGGCGCCTCGGGACGGGAAAGGCAACGACTTGCTCGTCCCTGACAGGCAGGTTCGAGACGGCCTGGTGGATTCAGGTAGTCCGACGGCGGATGGGAGCGTGGGAGCCTCGCCAGGAGGTGGCCGACTGACCGAAGAGACCTTGGCCGACGACGAAGTAGAGGAGCTTGTCCAGGAGGCCGCCCGAACCCACCTCCGGATCGAGACGGAGGGTATTGCCGAGACGGCGGGCCTGGAAGTGGCCTGGGGACGGGTCCGCGACTACGGGCTGAAGCCGATCATCCTGCTCTTCGTCCTCAACGCGGTTGACGAGTTCGACAGGTCCGTCCTGGCCGTCGCGATGGAGACGATAAGGGACGACTTCGGGGTCTCCGACACGGTCGTCGGCCTGCTGCCCTTCGCCTTCGTTCTGCTGGCCGGCGTAATAGGCGTGCCTGCGGGGACCTGGGCGGACCGGTGGGTGCGGAAGTACATAATCACCATCGGGGCGATGGTCTGGGGGGCTGCAGGGTTACTGGCCGCGGCGTCTCGCAGTTTCTTCCAGCTCTTTACGACCCGCATCCTCCTCGGAGCGGGTCAGGGGACCATCGGCCCTACTCACCTGTCGCTGCTCAGCGACTACTACCCCATCAACGTGAGGGGCAGGGTCCTCGGCTACCACCGGTCGGCCAACCCGTTCGGCCAGGTGCTGGGCGGGATCATGGGGGGAGTGATCGTGGCGGAGTTCGGCTGGCGGTGGGCATTCGTGGCTGCCGCAGTCCCGGGATTGGTCTTCGGGGTCTACGCCCTGACCCTGAGGGAGCCCAGGCGTGGCGAGTCCGACATCGACCAGGTCTCCAAGCAGAACCCGCTGCTGGCGGCGTTCTTGAAGGAGCCGGAAGACAAGAAGGGCTTCTTCGAAAGCCTCTCGACGATCTTTTCGAGGAAGACGCTCGTCTACCTGATCACTGCTAACGCAACCATAGGCTTCGCCCTCGTGGGAGTGCTGTTCTGGCTCCCGGCCCTGTTCGAGCGGCGCTACGGGATGACCCCCAGGGGGGCATCCGTGGTGATCGGTGCGCTCGGCATCGCTTCCTTCCTGGGCACTTGGTTCGGCTCTCCCCGCTCCGACAAGGAACTCAAGAAGGGATTCACCCACCTGACCAGGTTCGGGGCCACGGGGGTGGCGATGCTGGCGGTGACCTGGCCGCTGGCTTTCGCCGTCACCCACCCGGTTCTGGTAATCGCGCTCATGTCGGCCGGCGCACTCGTCGCTTCCTACGGGCTTCCGGGGCTGATCGCGGTGGTGGCAGCCTCCTCCCCGCCGAGGGTGCGTAGCCAGTCCTTCGCGGTCTTCGGTCTCGCCCTCGCCGTCTTCGGCGCGGCGGTGGCGCCGATACTGATCGGGGCGCTCTCGGACCTGTTGCAGGCCCGGGGAATGGACTACGCTGAGAGCCTCCGGTGGTCTCTGTTCGTCAACACTACGGCGGTCGTCGGCTTCGGCACGTGGTGCATTTTCCGGGCAGCGAGACATGCCGCCGCCGACGTCTCCACGACGATCGCGGAATTCTTTGCCGAGCTCGCTGCCCATGGAAAGGGTGCCCGGACCTCGGACGGGCCGTAAGAGAGGAGCAACCTTGCGCTCGGGACCTCCTGCTGGCCGTCCTCAGGGCGGCCCCTCCGAAGCGTACTTTGGCCTGCGCAACCAGGTGTTCGCGGTCACGCCTGCCGAAATAGGGGTCGGGCCCACCCCGGCAATGCCAACCGTCTGGGGAGTCGTGATGGAGGTCGGGTACCCGGAAGGGGCTTATACTCTCGTCTCGCTGGCCGACGGCACCACGAGCCTCTACTTCAGCACCGGCGGCGGGATCATCGGGGCTGGCCGCCATCCCGCGGTCGCGCAGGCGAGCCGATCCCTCGTGGCTGCTGCAGAAGGCTTCTCCGGCAGGATGGGACCCGTTTACTCGTACCAGCTGCCGGACACCGGGATGGTCAAGTTCTTCGTTCTCGGGTATTCGGGGACCTACTGCGCCGAGGCAGGCGAACAAGCCCTCGGCGCGAGGCGGCACGACCTCTGGCCGCTCTACTACTACGGCCAGGAGGTGATCGCCCGTCTGAGGGAGCTTGACGAGGGGCGCGCGCGGTCGTAGAGGTACCAGTCCTGGCGACAGCTACCGGGCGCGAGGGCGAGGTCGCGCGGCGGGCATCTTCATCGACACGACCCGATCCCGAAGGAGCGATCGGGACTAAACTCTAGATCGTGGACACAGCAGAGACTGCCGGGCTCTCCGGCAATCCTATTCCGACCAGAGAGGGCGCCCTGAAGTCCTTCGAGACCCACGTGGACCCGGGGAAGGTCGCCTTCTTCCGCAGCGTAGGCCTCGACATCGTGATGGGTCGTAGGGAGGGCATCTACTTCGAAGACGCCTACGACTCGAGGCGCTACGTCAACTGTCACTGCAACGGGGGCGTATTCAACCTGGGCCACAGGAACCCCCGTCTACTGGCAGCACTCTCGAGGGCCCTCGAAGCCCTCGACGTCGGCAACCACCACCTGGTCTCCCCCTGGCGGGCAGAGCTGGCACGCAGGCTCGTCGAGTCGACGGGGAGCGTGACACAGGGAGTGATCTTCGCTCCGGGTGGGGGAGAGGCGGTCGACGTCGCGATCAAGATGTCGAGGGGATTTACGGGGCGGAGGAAGGTCGTATCGGTGGTCGGGGGCTACCACGGGCACACCGGTCTGGCGATGGCAGCAGGAGACCCTCGGTACCGGGACCCCTTCGGACCGAACCTCCCCGACTTCGTCCAGGTTCCCTTCAACGACCTGGAGGCCATGGCTGCACAGGTTGGGAGCGACACCGCGTGCGTGATCCTCGAGCCGATTCCTGCCACCCTGGGGATGCCGCTCCCGGAGCCGGGCTACCTGGAGGGGGTTCAGCACCTCTGCAAGGAGGCGGGGGCCGTCTTCGTCCTGGACGAGGTACAGACCGGGCTCGGCCGCACGGGGAGCATGTGGTACTTCGAGCAGGAGTCGCTCCAGCCCGACGTGGTCGTCACCGGCAAGGGCCTCTCCGGCGGACTCTACCCGATGGCGGCCGCGATGCTGGGGCCGGAGATATTCGAGTGGTACGGGCGCCACCCCTTCGTCCACGTCTCTACCTATGGGGGCGCTGAGCTCGGCTGTGCGGTCGCAATGGAGGTCCTGGACATACTCGAGGAACCCGGCTTTCTTGCCCACGTCAGGGAGATGGGCGAATACTTCGAGGCGGAGCTCTCGGGCCTGGGATTCGAGCTCCGTAGGAAGGGGATGATGATGTCCTTCAAGTTCCCCAGGGAGGGCGAGGGCCTGGCTGCGGCTGCCAAGCTCATCCGCAACGGCGTCTTTGCCGTCTACGCGAACAACGACACGTCCTGCCTACAGTTCCTCCCACCCCTGGTGATCACTGCAGAGCAAGCCAAGGAGCTCGTAGAGACGGTCCGGACGGCCCTTTCCTAGCTGAACGTACGGGCGTGCCCTGAGCAGGAGAGCCGTCTCTCGCCTGGAGCTGCGGCGAGCGGGGCGGAGCACCGGTCTTGGTGCGGCCCTGCAGGCGTGTCACCCAGCAGGCAGGAGCGGCACGGAGTCGGTCCCGGTCCGGCTGTGAGTCCGGCCCTTGCGCGTGTCACTGAGCAGGCAGGAACGGCACGTAGGAGCGGTGGCAGGAAGCATAGACCTCGACTTCGAGGAGGTGGAGGGCGCGGTCGGCAAGGCTCTCGAGGCCGGTAGCCCCGAGGGACTGGCGGTCCTCGGTTACGGCGAGATCAGCCTGGTCCTCGGGTGGCCACCGGATTCTCCCCGCTGGGCGCTCAAGCGCCTTCCGATCTTTCCCGACTCACAGCGCTTGCGGGCGTACGAGGAGTCCTGGCGGTCGTACGTATCCGAGCTGCAGAGCCGCGGGGTGACGGTGCTCGAGTCTGAATTCCGTAAGACGGGGCGCGCCGAAGGGGGCTTTTCTGCCTACGTCGTCCAGCCCCTGGTGCCGGAGGGCGACTTGCTCGTCGAGAGGCTCCGCCGGGCCGCCCCCGGAGAAGCCAGGTCCCTGCTCGCCGCGCTGGTGGACCTCGTCCGGGGGGCGGTCGGCGGACGGCTCGGCATCGACGCCCAGGTCTCCAACTGGGCGGTCCGCGGAGGCGAGCTGGTCTACTTCGACGTGTCCACTCCACTGATGCGGGACGACTCTGGCGCTTACTTGCTGGACGTCGACTTGTTCGTGGATTCCCTGCCTGCTCTGCTCCGCTGGCCCGTGAAGGCTTTCGTGGTCGACTCGATCCTCCGGACCTACTTCGACGAGCGGTCGGTGATGCTGGACCTGGCGGCGAACTTCTACAAGGACGGGATCGAGCGCCTCTTGCCGGACCTCCTGGAGGTACTGCACGGCAAGGTCTCTCCGCCTCTGGACGAGCGGGAGGTCTTCTCATACCACCGCAGGGACGCTTTCCTATGGAGCGCCCTGCAGCGCGCGAGACGGCTGGACAGGTGGTGGCAGCGGCGCGTCAGGGGGAGGGTATACCCGTACTTGCTCCAGCCTACGCTGTATGCAGGGCGGAAGGCTTCCAGGCGGCCCTCATGAGGCCTTTGCGAGGATCACGAAGTTGTGATCGTGTGGAGGCCAGCCGGCGCGAGGCCCGCCCTCGGATCAAGAAAACCGCTTTATGAGCTTGAGTAGCGCCGGGTCCATCTCGCCGCCGGGAGCGCCTGCGTCCATCGCGGCGTCCTGCTTGAGCAACGCTCGTCGGGTAAGCTCCGCTCCTAGCCAGGCAAGAAGGTTGGGCGGGAACTCGAGCTCCTTGGCGTTGACGAAGAATAAGTCGGAGAGCCCCCTGTCGTTCCCGACGATGAGGTCTGCCAGTATCTTGCCGCCCAGGCGGGCCGGTGCTACGCCGTGGCCGTTGCACCCCAGCCCGTAATAGACCGGGGAGTCAGGGAATTTCCCATATATGGGTACGAAGGTGGGAGTCATGGCCACCGGTCCGCCCCACCGGTGGGTGAAGCGGACGTCGGCAAGTTGGGGGAAGGTCTTCCTGAAGGTCCGCTCCAGCTTCCAGAAGATCTCCTCGTTCCTGTCGTAGCGGGGGCGGATTCCTAGGTCCCTGTAGATCACCCCGTCGGTCCCGCCCCACAGGATGCGGTCGTCCGCGGTCAGGCGGTAGTAGTGGACGTAGTTTCGCTTGTCCTCTATTCCCTGGCGCTTACGCCAACCGATCCGGTCGAGCTGGTCGGGCCCCAGGGGCTCGGTGAGGATGACGTAGGTGTAAAGGGGGACGATCTTGCGTGCGAAGTAGGGGAGGCGGGAAGCCCAGGCGTTGGTGCACAGCGCCACCGATGCGGCCTTCACGCTGCCCTCGGGGGTCCCCAAGATGACCGAGCTCCCCGACGGCGTTATGGTCTCTACCGGAGTCGCCTCGTAGATGACGACCTTGTCCGACTCGACGGCACGGGCGAGCCCCCGGGCGAGCTTGGCCGGGTGCACTACGGCGCAGTCCTGCTCTTCGAGGGCCATGCGGTAGGTGGGCGAGTCGACTTCCGCACGAACTTCCTGTGCCGAGAGCCTCCTGATGCGCTCCAGACCCAGCCTCTTGGCGGCCTCCAGGTCGTGCTCGACCCGTCGTTGTTGACCCGGGTTGGTGGCGACGACCAACAGCCCCCCGAGGTGGAAGTCGCAGTCGATTCCTTCCTTTCTCGTAATCTCGCCGATTTCGTGCACGGCCTGGGCTACGGCATCGTGTGCCTGCTTCGCCGCTTCCTCGCCGTGGTTTCGGACCAAGTGCGAGAGGCTCATGTCCAGAAGAGTCATTGCGAAGCCCCCGTTCCGTCCAGAGGCTCCGTGGGCCACCTCGTCGCCCTCCAGGACCGCAACGCTCGCAGAAGGGGAGAGCGAGGCTATCTCGTACGCCGTCCAGAGGCCTAGGAACCCACCTCCCACTATCGCCACGTCGACCTCTACCCGTCCTTGCAGGGACGGCCTCGGGGTGGCCGGAGAGGTCTCCAGCCAGTAGATGGCACTTCCGTAGCCTTCCATGTCCTCTACCTCTGCTGCGACTTGGACTCGGACCGGACTTGCGGATTCATGGCGCAGGAGGCTTCCCCAGCAATGCAGCACGCTGGCGCATCTGGGTCTGCCCAACCTACAGTCCGTCCATGCATGTTCAACAATATCGTCACCCGGTGGGGGGTGCGCCGAGTAGTTCGCGGGCTGCGGTGGAAATAGGGGATGGGGCGCCACGAAAGCATCCACCGCGGTAGGAAAGCGTATGGCGCCCCTGGCTCGACATGCCGGAGATGGTCCCTTTCGGTGGGCTCATCCAAGGAGGCAGGGGTAATGAAGAAGGCATGGGCCAGGCCACCGTAGCGAGCGACTGCCAGATGAACGTTCCGAAGGAGGTCCGGGAGTCTTTCGGGCTGCGCTCTGCCAACAAGGTCGAAGTCAAAATCGTGGGCTCCGAGATCATGCCGGGGTGCATGGCCGCGGGCCGAGACCTGCTTCGTGCTCGCCGGCTAGTGCCGCCTGTCACGGCCGGGGAGAGGAAGAGGCGCCAGAGGTTCCGCGTACTCAGGGCCCCCCGGTCTGGTACGAACCCTACCTCAAGGCCGGCCGGGAACTCGAAGTGGACCGCAGGGTGGACCTCGAGGACGCCTGACTTGAACTCCGGACTATTGCTCACGGGGACGGCGTGGTTTCCTTCTACCGCGCCTTCAGGAAACTGCGTGCAAGGCGGCTCGGCGTCGAGTTGCACGCCCGACGCCTCCCCGGAAGACTAGCCCAGGCTCAGCGCATGCCGGTAGCCGACAGTGGTCCTCACGGCGTAGGACGTGTCGTCCGGCAGAACGCTAGTCGAGACTGAGCGCAGGACCGGCTGTGGAGTCTCCCGTGAGCGCCCTCGGGGCGTAGACAGCCCTCTCCACAACGACTCCCGGCCCCGAGGTGACCCTCACCGACGTCGATACGTCGTAGCTTTCCACACTGGCATTTACCTTGAAGGACTTCCTGGTGCGCGGTGGGAGCACCGCCGTAGGCCCGGAGACGGTCGACCCGCCGGTGAGGAAGGCGAGCTCGACTGTCGCCGAGGCTGACGGGTCGGGGTTGGAAACCAGCACCCAGGTCTCGAAGCCACCCGCAGATGCTCCCTCTACCGCAAGCCAGCGTCTGACTGGCTCTCCTGCTGCCTCACCCGTGGCGGCACCGATTTCGCCCGGCGGACCGGCGACGTACATGGCTCTCTCGGCCACCACGGGTACGGCGGTGGAGGAGACCGACGTCGAGACGTCGTAGGAATCCACGTGGTCGTCCGCTCTTATGGTTCGGCGCGAACGGGGCGGTACCACTACCGAGACGGAGCCAGCCTCACCTCCCGTGCTGAGGAAGGAGACCCGCACGGGTGCAGGTGCCGAATTGGGGTTGGCCAGCAGTACCCAGGTCTCGAAGGGGTCCTTCGTCGCCCCCTCTGCGAGGAAGAGGGCGTTCCCTGGTGCCGGCACTGCGGGCGACGCGGTAGCCCCTTGCCGTCCCTCGACCGACGAGTAGGTCGCCCGCTCGACTACTACAGCTGCTCCCGATGACGTCACTTGGGTAGCCACGTCGTAGCTCCGGACGTAGTCGTTCACACGTACGGACCGACGCCTCGAGGGGGCGATTTCGAAGGGTGGCACGAGCACGGGACCGGAGCCCGTGAGGAAGGCGAGCTCGACCGTGGCCGTCTCCGTCTTGCTCGGATTGGCCAGCAGCACCCAGGTCTCGAAGCCCCCGTCGGCCGCCCCTTCCGCTGCGTACCAGAGTGTCGACGGTGCGGTCGCACCCTTGGAGAGGTGGGCACCTTCCATCCCGGGCTTGGCGGAGTACATGGCTCGCTCTGCAACTACCGGGGCCCCTAGCCCTTCCACGATGGTCGCGACGTCGAAGGTATCTACGTAGTCGTCCAGTCTCACCGAGCGCCTCGTCCCCGGCGGAACCGAGACCTTCGGACCGGCCTTGGAAGTGCCTGCCTCGAGCAGGGTCAGGCAGGCAATGGCCGTTTCCGTGCCGGGGTTGGCGAGCAGAATCCACGTGTCGAAGAAGTCCTTGGTAGCGCCCTCGGCGAAATACTGGACGGAAGCCGGCGAGGGCGGTCTGGGGCTGCACCCGTCGCCCTGGAAGGGGGTCTGGGTCGTCCAGACAGGGCCTGCCGGACTGCCTCCTACCTCGAGGGTCCCGTCGGACGGACCCCCTGGGGCTCCTGACGTGTCGTAGGCTACGGTCCCCGAGCCCTCGTCGAAGTGGTAGAGGGCGGCCGTGGCAGTGTCGGGGGTGAACGGCTGTGACGGGGGCGCGAAGGCGGAAGTGTAGCGCAAGGTCGTGGAGATCCTCAGCTCGTCCAGGAAACCGCTGAAGGAGGGGTACGCGGGGCCCGCATCGTGCTTTTCGGCTCCCAGGACGATGAAGGGGTCCGAGTCCGTGCAGGGGCCACCGCAGTATCCTCCTGGGGTTCCATCGTCGGGGTAGGAGACGTCGCCGTCGGGCCCGTCGGCCTGAGCCTCCAGGACTCCATCGACGAAGAGCCAGAGCCACCCGTCCGAGCGACGCCTCGCTACCGCCAAGTGGTGCCAGTTGCCGTCGAGGACGGAGGACGTCGCGCAGATGGTTCGTTCGCCGGTGCCGTCTCCGCTCACCCCGAAAACCGGCATTCCTCCTGCGATGGAGATCCCGAACTTGCGGTCCTGGTTGTAGCGGTCGCGGTCGAAGACGATGTTCCCGTAGATCCAGTTGACGTTCGCGCCACAGGCCTGGGGAGCCGATGTGTTTTCCGATGCCGACCCCTTGATCCAGAACTCGATGGTGAAGTCAGTTGCACCGACGTCGGCCGGTGGCCCGGGAAGCGAATCGGAGGGGTCGTCGACGCGGACCTTAATCCGGTCCTTGCCCGGAGCGGCCGACCCGTTGCCGAAGAAACGGACCGAACCCCCGGCGGTCGCCTGCGCTCGCTCGGTGCGGGAGCCTACGAGCGTTACGAACAGCACCGCCAGTGCCGATATGAAGACCAGGGATTTGGCCCGCCTTATCTTCGCCTCCTTTCCCCGGGTCGGACCCGTATCCCCGGGGGCACGACCGGGCCGATTGCATCCGGTGTGTAGGCAATGTCAAAGCTCCGGCCGGGGTTTCCGCCATAGTGTCGGCCGAGCGCGTCTCAGGCTTTAGTAAGAGGAAAGCCTCGGGTGGGCTCCGCCTCGCACACCGAAGTGCCTAAGATTGGGCATCTGCCAGGTAGCCCGATCGGGGCGGTCCCGTCGAATCCCGCCGGGGGTCTGGATTCAGCCGAGGAGGGACGATGAGCAACGAGATGGTAGTGGAGCTGACCGGCTCGGGGGATTATTACCTGGGAGGGAACTTCGCTCCCGTCCCTGAGGAGCGGACCGTGCTCGACCTCGAGGTGGTCGGGGAAATCCCGCAGGAGATTTCCGGTAGGTACATCCGCAACGGTCCCAATCCGGACCCCATCCCCTCGATGGCCTACCACTGGTTCATGGGTGACGGAATGCTTCACGGCATCGAGATCCGTGAGGGCCGCGCCCTCTGTTACAAGAACAGGTGGGTACGAACCGAAGGCTTCGCCCTGCGGCACGGCCTCGAGCCGCCCGCGGGCCCACCCGACGTAGTACCGGCCGGCATGAATCCCGCGAACACCCATGTAGTGGCGCATGCGGGCCGACTGTTCGCACTCTGCGAGGTCGGGCTTCCCTACGAGGTGACACCGGACCTCGAGACCGTCGGGAAATACGATTTTGCCGGCAGGCTCAAGTCGGCTATGACGGCGCACCCCAAGCTGGACCCCGCCACGGGCGAGATGCACTTCTTCGGCTACTCGATGTTCGGCCCACCCTACCTCCGCTACCACGTCGTAGGAGCGGACGGAGAACTGAGGAAGACGGTCGAGCTGGAGATGCCGGCTCCCGTGATGGTCCACGACTTCTCGATCACCGAAAACCACGTTGTCTTCTACGACCTCCCGGTGGTACTGGACCTGTCGCTCCTCGACAAGACCCCGATCCCCTTCAGGTGGGACCCTGCTCACGGCGCCAGGTTGGGCGTCATGCCCAAGGGAGGGGACGCACATGAGATCCAGTGGTACGAGGTCGAGCCGTGCTACGTCTTCCACCAGCTCAACGCCTTCGAGCAGGGGAGCGAAGTCGTCGTGGACGTCGCCCGTTTCGAGTCCATGTTCGTCGTGGACGAAGAAGGCCGCGGGGGTAAGGTAGCGCCGTCGTCCCCGTCGCTTTCGCGCTGGAGGGTCGACCTGGAAGCGGGCGGGGTGTCCGAAGAGGTACTGGAGGAGGAGGGTTTCGACTTTCCCCGAGTGGATGACCGGCTGATTGGTTTTCCTGCGCGGTACGGCTACGGCGTCGAGGTCGAGAACCAGGGCGCGGCCATTCGATTCGGGAACTTGGTCAAGTACGACTTGCGCGAAGGTGCCAAGTACGTACATAGGGTCGGCCTCGGAAGGGTGGCAGGCGAAGGCGTATTCGTGCCCGTCGGTCCGAACGCGTCGGAGGGTGAGGGGTGGGTAATGGCCTACGTCTACGACACCTCTGGGGACAGATCGGAGCTGGTCGTGATCGACGCTGACGACTTCGAATCGGAGCCGGTCGCCAGGGTGATGCTTCCCTTCCGGGTACCGTTCGGCTTCCACGGGAGCTGGTTGCCCGACTGAGGGACCCCACGGGTCGTTGGAGGGGCAGCCGACCGCTGACGGTCCGCCAGCCGTCGAAGCGACCACTTGGCCGTTGCTAGCCGTGCAAGGCGGGTGCTGTCAGCTCCCATTCGCAGCGGGAATAGGGTGTTCGCTGCCTCCGGGTAAGGGGGGCGCCCCGGCTCCGTACCGCCGGCTGCGTTCCGTCCGCTCCGGTGCGGAGTGTGAGGAAGATTAGGATTCCGTCCCGCCGATGGTCCGCGCTTAGGCTCTAGGGCCGATGTCTACCCAGCGGACAGCCCCGAGAACGGACTGGCACGCCCTCAGCCCCGAAGAGGTCCTGGCAGCACTCGACTCGGCTCCTTCGGGGCTCACGGAGGAGGAGGCCCGGCGACGCCTCGCGGTCTACGGTCCCAACCGCGTCGAGGCGGAGAGGGCGCCTTCGGTCGTTTCAATTTTCTTGCACCAAATTCAGGACCCGATGATCTACGTCCTATTCGGGGCTATAGGCATAGCCCTGGCGGTGCAAGAGACAGTGGACGCGGCCGTGATTGCCGCTGCAGTAGGGCTCAACACCGTAGTCGGGTTCTTCCAGGAGTACAGAGCGGAGAAGGCGGTTACGGCCCTTGCCGAATTGGTAGCCCCTAGGGCCCTGGTCGTCAGGGATGCGCGGAGGCTGCGGGTCGACGCCGAGGCTCTGGTCCCCGGCGACGTGGTCCTACTCGAAGCCGGGTACAAGGTCCCCGCGGACATTCGCCTGATCGAGACCGTGCGGCTAAGCGTCGACGAGTCCTTGCTGACCGGCGAGTCGGTTCCGGTGCAGAAGCGTACTGACCCGGTTCCTTCGGAGGAGGGAGCCCCGCTCGGCGTCTCGGAGATTGCCAACGTGGCCTTCGCAGGGTCGGTGGTCACTTCGGGCAGGGGTTCCGGAGTCGTGGTGGCGACGGGAAGCGGCACGAGGCTCGGCCAGATCAGCCGGGAGGTCGCCTCGATTTCCCGGGCGAGGACGCCCTTGCAGGCCCAGCTGGCCACCTTCAGCAAGTTGCTCGGGGCAGCGGCCGCCGTCCTAGCGTGTGCGATGGTAGCTTTCGGCGTCGCCAAAGGCGACGGGTTGGTCTACATGCTCAGGTTGGCTGCCGCGCTACTCGTCGCCGCCATTCCGGAAGGCCTGCCGGTCGTGATCACCGTTTCCCTTGCAGTAGGGGTCACGAGGATGGCACGCCGTCGAGCTGTGGTGAGGCGCCTCATTGCGGCGGAGACCCTGGGTAGCGTGACTGCGATCGTCTCCGACAAGACCGGCACGCTGACCGAGAACAAGATGACGGTCCGCCAGGTATACGCAGGGGGCCGTCTCTACCACGTAGAAGGTGCGGGTTACGCCCCGGAGGGGGCCTTACGAGAGGGCGAAGCCGTCGCAGACCCCCGCCCCGGTTCTCCCCTCCACATGCTCTTGTTGGCCGGAGCCCTCTGCAGCGACGCCGAGCTGGTTTCACGCAAGCGTGACAAGATTCGGCCGGAGCGAGCCGGCGAGCTGGAGTGGTCGGTGACCGGAGACCCCACGGAAGGAGCCCTCGTGGTGGCGGCTGCCAAGGCCGGCGTGGACTGGAAGGCCGAGAGGATCCGCTTCCGGCGAGTGTCCGAGATCCCTTTCCCCCCCGAGCGCTCGTACATGGCCACCCTCCACGAGCTTCCCGACCCCTTCTGGGAGAAGCATCTGGGTGACCCACCGGAGAACGGGGGACCACCCCCTCTCTCACTCAGTAGGGAGGTGTCGAGCGGAGCTGGCGCCTACGACTCGGCGGAGGCTGCGCCGGACACTGAAGTGAACAGCCGGCTCTTGCTCGTAAAAGGAGCTCCCGAAAAAGTGGTCTCTTCGTGCCGTTACGAGCTCTCGGCGGACGGCACCAGGGTGGCCGTCTCTGCAGGTCGACTGCTCCAGCAAGCCGAAATGCTCGCCTCCGAAGGGCTCAGGGTGCTCGGCTTCGCGTGCAAGCTGGTCGGGCCTGACACGTCGGAGCTCTCCGAAGAAGAAGCCTTGTCGGACCTGTGCTTCCTGGGTTTCCAGGGGAGCCTGGACCCTCCCCGTCCCGAGGCCATGAAGGCCGTAGAAGGCGCCCGTCGCTCGGGAATCACGGTCTACATGGCGACTGGCGACCACGAGGCGACGGCCCGTGCGGTCGCACGGATGCTGGGCCTCGTGGGGGAGGACGACGCGCCGGTGCTCACGGGTCGGGACGTCGCCGAGATGTCTCCGGAAGCGCTGACGGAGGCGGTGGCGACCGTAAGGGTCTTCGCCCGCGTCGAGCCGGAGCACAAGCTCCTGTTGGTCAGGGCTCTCCAGGAATGCGGTGAGGTAGTTGCGGTCACCGGTGACGGGGTAAACGATGCTCCCGCACTCAAGCAGGCGAACATCGGCATAGCGATGGGGAGGACGGGTACCGACGTCGCCAGGGAGGCAGCCGACGTGGTCCTCACCGACGACAACTTCGCGACGATCTACGCGGCGGTGCTGGGTGGTCGGGCCATCTACGAGAACTTGAAGAAGGCTGTAATGTTCCTGATACCTACCGGCTTCGGATTGACCATCACTATCGTCGCCGGGCTCGTATTCGGAGCACCGGTCCCTTTCCGACCCGCTCAGATCATATGGATCAACCTAGTGACCAACAGCCTCCAGGACCTGGCTCTGGCATTCGAGCCCCCTCGCCGGGGAATCGAGGACGAGAGACCACGGGATCCCGGTGTGGCCTTTTTCGACTGGGTCATGTTGCGAAGAACCCTGTTCGTCGGAGCGTATCTCGCCGCCGGAACCTACTTCGTGTTTCACCGTGCGGACCCTGGCCTCGGTGTCGAGTACGCCGAGACCCTTGCCGTCACCACCATGGTCTTCTTCCAGAACTTCTACCTCTTCAACAGCAGAGCACCCTACGTGTCGATCTTCGAGATCCGCTTCTTCTCTAACCGCTACCTCTTCGCGTCGGTGCTAGCGGCTCTCGGGGCGCACCTCGGGGCAATGTACTGGGAGCCGCTGCGCTCTGTCATGGGTTTCGTCCCCCTCTCGGGCGGGGGGTGGGTGACCGCGCTGGCGGTCGGTTCTTCGGTCTTGCCGGCTGTCGAGGCCGCGAAGTGGGTGTGGTCCGTAGTCGGTGCCAGGCGTGATGCTCGATAGGGCGTCGGACCCCCGGGTGAAATGGGGGTACTGAACGTAGGCCGTCCCGGTGCAGAATCGACCTCGGCCCCTACCGTGCTAGGGTGATTGCCGGCTCTGGAGGGTCGTCCAGCCCCTGGGAGGCGGAACGGCGAGCGCGGACTACGGAGCGGTAGGCTCGCAGAATTGCTGGAGGATCTGTCGGGATGCACGCCGTCATAGTGGGTTGCGGTCGGGTCGGTGCCGAGGTTCAGTGGCGCCTCCAAGAACTCGGGCACACAACTGCCGTCATCGACAAGGACCCCCAGGCTCGGGAGAGGCTCAGGAAGGGTTCGAGGGCCCGCTTCATGGTCGGGAGGGCCTTCGACCAGGACCTCCTCGAGGAAGCGGGCATAAAGGAAGCGGACATCTTCGTCGCTGTCACCAATGGGGACAACTCGAACATAGTCTCTGCTCGTCTGGCCAAGGAGTACTACAGGGTCCCGAGGGTAGTTGCCCGGATCTACGATCCCAGACGCGCTGAGATCTACGAAAGGTTGGGGATATCCACGGTTGCGACCGTAGCCTGGACGACGGACCAGATCATGGCCAGGATCCTGCCCAGCGTTGCCAAGGAGGAATGGACCATGGGGTCCGGCGGAGGGGTGATAGTCACCCTTCCGGCCCCGCCCCACCTGATCGGCGAGTCCCTGAAGATTCTGGAAGACCGCTCGAAGTGGGTGATCTTTGCCGTCACGAGGGGCGGTCGCACTTTCTTTGCGGACGAGCGGACGCTGATGCAGGAGAACGACCTCCTGCACGTAGCGGTCCTGCGTGACCATCGAGATGACCTTGCCGATGCGCTGAAGCCTCCCAGGGACGGAATCTAGGGGCCTGTGGTCATTGTGCTGTCCGAGAAGGAGCGAGGCCTGGTAGGAGCTGAGCGGTGAAGGTAGCAGTTGCAGGTGCGGGAAAGGTGGGCCGATACGTCGCGGCGGACCTCTCGGCGCGTGGCCACGACGTCGTTCTCATAGAGCAGGACCAGTCCGTGATCGACCGGTACGAGCAAGAGATCAGCTGCAGGTGGGTCCGTGCCGACGCTTGCGAGCCCCAGGACCTGGTCGGTGCTGGCATGGAGGAGTGCGACGTGATGATCGCAGCTACTGGGGACGACGAGGACAACCTGGTGATCTCGCTTCTTGCCAAACAGGAGTTCGGCATCTCCAGGGTGCTGGCCAGGGTGAATCACCCTAAGAACCACTGGCTCTTCAACGAGCTCTGGGGCGTGGACGTAGCCGTGAGCCCTCCGCACGTGCTGACGTCTCTCGTCGAGGAGGCAGTGACGGTGGGCGACATAGTGCGCTTGCTTACCCTGGAGCGAGGTAAGGTCTCTTTCGTCAGCTTCACCCTGACTCCGGGCTCCCCGGCTGTCGGAAGGCGCATCTCCGATTTGGAGGTTCCGGCGGGCTGCGCAATAGTGGCCGTGATAAGGAACCACCACGTTCTTCAACCAAGACCCGACATCCCCCTGATCGACGGTGACGAGGTGGTCGCGCTCGCCCCTCTTGAGGCAGAGGCTTCTCTCGAAGAGCTTCTGTCGGGGCACCGAGGGGGAGCTGACGGCCTGCCGGGCTGACCGGCTCGGTTCTGCTGCCGGGATGGGCTATCGTGTTGCGGCGAAGTACTGCTCGTCTCGGGAAATCAATCGGCCGGTACGAGTTCGTAGTATGGGTTCAAGAAGACGAAGCCGCCTTCTGCGTCGGGGGCGGCAGTCCCCTCTACGGAAATGTAGCGCCCCACATCGATACCCGGAATTCTGGGTCTACCCAGCCAGCGCGCGCGGGCAAGTCCGGTCCCGTCGTTGAGCGTGACCGTCAGTGTAGCGGTCCGGTCGTGCGGCTCTACCCTGAGGTTCTGTACCAGGCCGGAGACCTTGAAGCGCTTGCGAAGCTCGACTCGCGCGATGGGTACTGCGCCTTCGACTCGCTCGCAGATGTTGCGAATCTTGCGTATTTCTAGGTTCTCTAGTGGCTCCGTGAGGCTCCGAAAGAACTTTCGCAGCGTCAGGCCTCCCTAGGGCGTGAGACCCCTTGGCAAGGTACCTCGTCCGTATTTGCCGCAGCATTATGGGCGAGTGGACAATCGCGGTCAAACTTCGTTTCGCTCGTGGAGTCCCCGAACCTGAAGGAGCGCCGAGATGGCCGATTCGCCTTCCAAGTTCCACGTCACTGAAGACGGGAAGAAGCTCGTTACCTTGATACCGGGTGACGGTACGGGCCCCGAGATCGTGGAGGCCGTGAGACGCATTGTCGAGGCCTCCGGGGCGGCCGTCGCGTGGGAAGAGCGGTTGGCAGGCGCGAAGGTCTTCGAGATGGGCCATCCCTCTGGGGTGCTCCCGGAGACGGTCGAGTCGGTCAAGAAGACCCGGGTAGTGCTCAAGGGGCCCCTGGAGACCCCGGTGGGCTTCGGGGAGAAGAGCGCCAACGTCACCCTCCGGAAGCTCTTCGAAACCTTCGCCAACGTAAGGCCCGTCCGAGAGCTTCCGGGCGTGAAGACGCCCTACAGCGGCCGGGGCATCGACCTGGTGGTGGTGAGGGAGAACATCGAAGACCTCTATGCTGCCATCGAGTTCATGGACACTCCGGGGTCGGCCGAGGCGGTGAAGCTGATCACGAGGAAGGGCTGCGAGAAGGTGGTGAGGCTGGCCTTCGAACTGGCTCGGGCAGAGGGCCGAAAGAGCGTCGCCTGCGCTACCAAGTCCAACATCTTGAAGCTCACGGAAGGCACTCTCAAGCGCACCTTCGAGGAGGTGGCCAAGGAGTACGACGACATCGAGTCATGGCACATCATCGTGGACAACTGCGCCCACCAGCTCGTCAAGCGCCCGGAGCAGTTCGACGTGATAGTCACCACCAACATGAACGGTGACATCCTCTCTGACCTCACCTCTGCCCTGGTCGGTGGGCTTGGCTTCGCTCCGTCGGCGAACCTCGGCAACGACTTCGCCATCTTCGAGGCGGTGCACGGCTCGGCGCCGAAGTACGCCGGCAAGAACGTGATCAACCCCACGGCGCTGCTTCTGTCGGCGACCATGATGCTTCGTTACCTAGGGGAGTTCGAGGCCGCCACCAAGATCGAAAACGCTCTCGCCAGGACTCTGGAGGACGGGATAGCTCCCCGGGACGTGGTGGGCGACGAGAAGGCCGCAAAGACTACCGAATTCGCCGACGCCATCATCTCCAATCTCGGATCGACGCCCACGTCCTGGAAGCCTCGTTCCTACAAGGCCTTCGAAGTGCCCAGGGTCTCGTCCCGACCGGACTTCGTCCAGGCCAGAGAGGTCAAGGTGGTAGGTGTGGACGTTTTCGTCAGGTCTTCCATGTCGGCGACCGAGATCGGCGAGCGTCTCGAGGAGCTCGCCAAGGCAAGCGGGCTCGACCTCTGGATGGTCTCGTCGAGGGGAACGAAGGTCTATCCCCCCACCAGCACGAGTCTGGACGTGGTGGACTTATGGCAGTGCCGCTTCATGGGCTCTTCGGGATCCGTAGGGGACGAAGAGATTACCCGTCTGCTCGGCGTCATAGCCGGCGAGTTCGAGTGGGTCCGTGTCCAGAAGCTTTTGGAGATAGACGGCGAGCCGGGATTTACCAAGGCGCAGGGAGAGGATTGAGGTCAGTAGGAGCTGCCACGGACTGAGCCCCCTGGGCCTCGTCGAGGCCGGGGTTTCGACGAAGGGGGCTCGAGACACGGGGTAGATTTCCGGTTCCAGGGTGAACCAGGGGGACAGGGTCGAGGGTTCGGAAGCTCCTCCTCACAGTTGCAGGCGAATAAACGAGAAAGGGAGGATCCAGTGCCGGGTCTGAAGGTGGCGATTCTGATGGGCTCTCGGTCGGACTGGCCCACCATGAAGCGGGCGGCCGACGCCCTGGAGGGTCTGGGGATCGAGTACGAGGCGAAGGTGATATCGGCTCACCGGATGCCGGAGTTGCTCAGCGAGTACGTGGGCGCCTTGCAGGATAGGGGGTTCGGCGTGGTCATAGCAGGTGCTGGCGGAGCGGCTCACCTTCCGGGCGTTATCGCTTCCAAGACCCGACTGCCGGTTCTTGGCGTACCGATGAAGACCGACTCGCTAGGGGGGCTCGACTCGCTGCTATCCATCGTCCAGATGCCGGCAGGCGTGCCGGTTGGCACGCTGGCCATCGGAGGGGCCGGAGCCGAGAACGCCGCGCACCTCGCCGCCAGGGTGCTGGCTCTCTCCGATGCCGAGCTGGCAGGGCGCATCGAGCGAGCGGTAGCCGAGAGAAAAGAGAAGCTGGCAGCAGAAACCGACCCGACAGCGGGGTAGGGGTGCGGCTCAGGGGGTCGCGCCGACCAGCCCCTCTTGGGAATACTTCCCCGCCACTACCATGGCCGCCAGGATCATAGCGGCCCCCATCAGGCCTTTCGGGCTCAGCGTCTCTCCCAGCAGGACGAAGCCGAAGAGACCTGCGAATGCGGGCTCCGAGGAGAGGATCACCGCAGTAGACGACGCCGAGACCTTCCGCTGAGCCCAGGTTTGGGTGGCGAGGCCGAGTGCCGTGGCCCCAAGGCCCGTGACCGCCACCGCCACCACGACTCCTGGCTCGACGAGAACACCGAGGTCGATGCCGGGAAGGGCGAACGAGAAGAACCCGGCCTTTACGGCGGCTTCTACCAGGCAGAGGCCTTTGTAGTCGAGGCGGGGAGCATACCGACCGGTTGCGGCCACGTGTAACGCGAAGGCCAGTGCAGCTCCGAGATTCAGGACATCGCCCTTTGCGACGGCTGAGAGGTTTCCCAGGTCTCCTACCGTAAGCAGGAAGAGCCCCACGGCGGACGCGGTGGCCGCACCGACCACCGGGAGAGCGGGTTTCCTACGCAGAATGGGGATGGCCACGAAGGGAGTGAACACGGCATAGAGGCCGGAGATGAAGCCCGCCTTCACCGATGTGGTGGTCTGCAGGCCCACTACCTGAAGCGAGAGTCCCGCCGCAAGCGCCAGACCCAGGAGGGCGCCTGCGCGGGCGGTGCGTGCGTCGACCGGCCTCCTGTTACCCCTTTCGTCGGTACCTTTCCACATCCCGGGGGCCCAGATGACCGACAGCGCGGCCAGCCCCACCAGGTTGCGCAAGGCCAGCAACTGGAATGGGCTGACGTGCTCGAGAGCTGACTTCATCGTGGGGAATGAGAGTCCCCATACGGCGGCGATTCCCACGAGCGCCAGCACCGCCTCGAGGGGCGCACGGCGCTGTACCACAGGAACGGTCGGGGCCTCAGCGTCTTGCTGATGCTCTGCCGGATGTATCGGCGGTCCCTTTCCTGAAAACGACGTAGGCAAGCGCCAGACCCACGATGTTTGCCGCAAACAGGCCGAACCTGGAAACGCTCTGACCGCCCTCGAAGAGACGGGTCCACGCTATTCCCCAGGCCCTGTCGAGCCACGGGAGACGTGCCGGGGGGACCTGACGGAGCAGTACGTAATAGAGAGTGTCCTCCCAGCCGGTAAGGAACAGTACCAGCCCGCCTGTGAAGAAGCGCCAGTCGCGCCCCGAGATACCTACCAGTAGAAAGACTCCGATGGCCAGGGGGATGAACGCTACGTGCCACCAGAGGATTTCCGGAGCCCACTTCAACCCTGCTGACAGCTCGGACCAGGGGACGTCGTATGCAGCCGCGAGGGGCTTGTAGATCCTTTCCAGCACGATGACGTCCGCGAATGCGAGCAGGAGGAGCGTGGCTGCCGAGAGGGAGAACCGGCTACGTGCAGTCACGCCGACTCGCCTTGGTCGGTCTGCGTCCCGGAACCTCTCGATGCCGATCCGGCCGAGACCTCCATCTTCCCGGAACGGTCGGCGAGCCAGGCGGCAAGGGCTTCCCTCGTGTTTCGGAAGGCGAGCTGATCGTCTGGAGGGAGCGAGGCCGGTTCGAACCACGCTATTGCTTCCACGTCCGAACCCGGCTTCTCGATCCCCCCTGTAACCTCTGCCTCGTAGGAGATGTTCAACGTATCGGTCCCGCCGTCGCCGTACGTGTCGACGAAGAACCCGAGAAGGCGCACGGTACGAACCCGCAGACCCGTCTCTTCGAGTATCTCCCGCTCCAGGGTCTGCTCGGGGGTCTCCCCTACCTCTACGTACCCGCCGGGCAAGTCCCACAGTCCTGCGGAGGGCTCCACTGCCCGTTTGGTAAGCATCACCTTCCCCCTGCGCAAGACCACCGCGCAAGCGCACGGAGCGGGATTGTCGTAGATGACCAGCCCGCACTCGCCACAGACCAGGCGTTCCTTCTCGTCTCCTTCGGGCACCGCTTCTACCAGGCCTCCCCTGCAGCGGGGACACCACTTCCAGCTTTCCAGTCGACTCACCTTGCCCTCCTCGGGTTCGGAGACCCTTCGTAGTAGTCGAAGACCGTCGCGTTGGCGGTCACCGCTCTCAGGATCCACCGACCGTCAGGTGCGACCTCCAGCGAGAGGAAATGGTGGCGGCTCTCGACGCGCCGCACCATTGCGGCACCGAGGTCGCATCCGGGCCGGGCTCCGGTGAGCTCTCGCCCGCCTCCTCCTGCAACGACGTAGACGGTCTTCGAGGCGGGAGACTCCATGATTATGCGCTGGTAGTTATGGTCGTGCCCGTTGACCACCAGCTCCGGTGCCCACTCCTGGATTACGGAAAGCCACAGTCTTTGGACTCTGGCCGTCGAGCCGTGGGGACCGCACGAGAAGACGGGATGGTGGAAGACCACGACCCTTACCAGAGCGTCGCTACTTGCGAGATGTTCCTCGAGCCAGAGGGCTTGTGCCTCGTCGACCCGGTTCGAGTCCATGACGAAGACCTCCACGGGTCCGAAGCGATGGGAGGAAGGGGGCGCGGGCATGTCGAAGAACTCGAGGAGCTTCTTCCCGCCGGCGGTCTGCGCATCGTGGTTCCCCAGCGCGATTACGAGGGGGACTCCGAGGGGCGAGTAAGGGCGCTGCACCTGGTCCACGAAGCCGGATTCCTGGCCGCGGGGGTAGACGTTGTCTCCAGCGGTTACCACGGCATCCACCCGATGACCGCCACGCTTCCAGGCGAGCATCGCGTCTGCTATTTCTTGCTGGTTAGGTCCGCCTCCGAAGTCGGCTATGAACAGGATGCCAGCGGCGGAGTCTTCGAGGGGGGCGTCGGTCGGAGAGGAAGGACCCGCGCCCGGAGCGAACGAAGGCGTCTCGCCCGGCAAGGGAGTAGCGGCTGCGAAGGGGGGCGGGAGTCCTCCCGACGGCGCGGCACAGCCACCGAGCAGGGCTAGCGCCAGAACTGTTGCGGAGAGGCGAAGCCCCGATGGTCCCGTGCGGCGACCTGCCTCCTCAGGGCAGGATCGCTTCGGATGGGCTGCGGGCATCGTAGGAGTCTCCGACCACTCTTGTCGCGGAGCCGGAGCCCTCCACCTCGACCATGTAAATCGCGTCGTGACCGTCCCTGTCCGAGACGAAGTAGATCCTGGAGCCATCGTGAGACCACCGGGGTCTCGAGTCGTTTGCCTTTCCGTCCGAGACGACTCGTTCGTCTGTCCCGTCCACGGAGATGACATGGATCTGCCAGTATCTCCCCCTCTTAGCCTGGAAGGCGACGCGCTTGCCGTCTGGGGAAAAGGCGGGTGCCGATTCGGCAAAGGAGTTCCTGGTGAGGCGACGGGGGTTTTGCCCGTCGGGGTCGGCGAGGTAGACCGCCTTTTCGCCCTCCGCTTCGCTGACGTAGGCGATGGTATCCCCGTCCGGAGACCAGTCGGGGGCGGTGTCGGAGCCTTCCGCAGTGGTGATGCGTTTGATCGATTGCCCGTTTACCGAGGCGACGAAGACATCCTCGTGGCCATGACAGTCCGAGGTGAATGCGAAGGCTCGTCCGTCAGGCGACAACACCGGACCCACCTCATTTCCGGGAGTGTTGGTCAGGCGCGTCTGACCGGAGCCGTCGGGAGCCATGATGTATATCTCGTAGTTCCCGGTTCTGTTCGAGGAAAAGACCACGTACCCGTTCCGGGACGCAGAGGGGGTCACGTTGGAGTTCCCTTGCTCCCTGGCGGAGTCGGTGAGTCGAACTGCCGCTGTGTCCGCCGCACGGATGGAGTCGCGTGACGGGCCGGCAGGACCGATCCGGTAGATCTGGAACTCGCCAGTCGGGTTCGCTGCGTAGAAGAGGTAGGGGCCTTCTCCACCGGTCTCGGCGGCCGCGGGCCGAGACATCGGTCCGGTGCCGGTAGCGATGTCAGTGAGCACCCCGTCTGGGGTGCCGATGGGGGACGGGTCGGGACACAGCGCTCTTCTTGCCTGGCTCGTCGTGTTCGTGCACGAACCCGCCACGAGTGCGACCAGCAAGAGCGATCCCACAAGTCTCAGCCTCACGTGTGTTCCTCCACCCATGTGTCGTCTGTCGGTTGGATTGGATTCCCTGCCACCTCACCCGTCGTGCCGGCCGGGCCGCGGGATCTCGCGGCGGGGCATCCAGCGCGGTGGGAGGTCCGGATCGGAGCTGGAACCTCTAGGCTCGACCGCTTGCGCTCCCCTCTCCGAGTGCGGACCACATGCGGGACTGGAGCGGTCCTCGCCTCACCCCGCACGCTGCGCGCACCTGACGGCCTCGTCCGCAAGCTCGACGAAGCGCAAGTTTCCAGCGAAGGAGAGGGAAATCTTGTTGACCAGCAGCGCGGCGGCAAGACCCGTCTCGAGGTCCACGAACGCACCGGACCCGCCGAAGCCGAAGTGACCCATGGCTCGGGGCATCACCCCCTGGCCCGTAAAGACGGAATGATAGCCCAGTCGCCACATCATGGGCAGCCCTATGACGACGTCGGGTCTCGAGTTGTATATCTGGACGACCCTTTCCAGCGTTGCGGCCGATACGAGTGGGGACTGCCGGCCCTCAGGGGCTGCCAGCATGGCCGAGTAGGCCTCGGCGAGCGACCGTGCCGTGAAGACGCCGTTGCCAGCCGGCAGGGGTACGGTGAGGATCTCCACGTCGTTTGCGAGAATGCGCTCGAAGCCCGGTGCTAGCGCCCTGGCACCCTCTTCCAGCGGGGACCCAATTCCGGGCGGCGAATCGCGTTGCGGACCGCCGCCCCTTGCGGCGTCCGGTGCCTCGCCGCTCTGGGCGGGCGGTCGGACCGCCAGGGGTATCTGGGGGTCAGAGGTAGTGTCCGGCACGAGCTGTGCGAGCCTTGCAGACTCCTCGGCGGGCATGCCGATGAAGAAGCCGTCGAGTTCGAGGGGAGCGGCTATCTCCTCCTTCACGAAAGTCGAGATGTCGGTGCCGGAGACTCGGCGGACCAGTTCCCCGACCAGCCACCCGAAACTGGTCGCGTGGTAGCCGTTTGCCGTCCCGGGTTCGTAGGCCGGGACCATCGACTCGATTACGTCGACCATCCGCTCCCAGTCCATGATTTCACCGGGATCCGAAACGTAGTCTCGGATTCGGTGCAGTCCCGATTCGTGCGTGAGGACGTGCCGTACGGTGATGGACTCCTTGCCGTTGCGCCCGAATCCTGGCCAGTAGTAGGCGACCGGCTTGCCGTAATCGATCTCGCCGGCCTCCGCGAGCATGTGGACGGCGAGGCTCGCCATCCCCTTGGTGGTGGAAAAGGCGACCACCATGGTGTCTCGCTCCCATGGATCCCCCTGGGCGTTACGGTCTCCGAAGAAGACGTCTACCACCGGCCGTCCGTGTCGGTAGACTGCCAGGGCTCCTCCCAGGTGGCGCCCCTCACCTATCTGGCGTCGCAGCCTGTCGACGACCGGCGAGTAAGCCTCGTCCCACTCCCCCTTGACAGCTGCGGTTTCAGTCAGTTTCGAGTCCAAGTTCTCTGGCCACCTCCGTCGCAGCGCGCTCGCCGGATTCGAGCGCGCCCTCCATGTACCCCGTCCAGACCGTCGCCGTCTCCGACCCTGCGAAGTGCACAGCGCCGTGAGGGCTGCGGAGCTCCTGCCCGAACCGGGTCAGTACCCCCGTAGGAGCATGCGCCGCGTAACAACCTCGAGTCCAGATTTCCTCACCCCAGTCCCTCTCGAGGAATTCAGAAGGCCTGGATGCCTCCGGGCCAAAGTACTCCCGGAGGGCACCGAGGACCGTCGTCCGTCGGTCCGGCGGGTCCAGCCGGGACAGGGTCGCTGCATGGCGACCCTCCGCAAAGGCCACCAGAATGCCGCAGGAACCGTCGGGGGGAGAGTTGTCGAAGGTGAAGGAGACCGGTAGATCTGGACTTCCCGCCTGGCCGCAGAGGCCGTCCGAACGCCAGAAAGGGCTGGGGTAGACGGCGTGGAACTTGACGGCATTTCCCGGCAGCAGGGACCGGAGCAGCCGGTCCTTTGGCTGGGGGAGCGGGGGACGGTACTCGATGCGCCACGCCAGAACCGGCGGGAGGGCCACCACCACTCTCTTGCAGGTCACGTGAAGTCGGTCGGATCTCACCTTGACGCTGCCCTTTCCCGTCTGGTCGATCTCGCCGACGGGCGACTCGTAGACCACTGCCTCGGCCAGCCTCTCGGCCAGCCTCTCGGCCAGCTGCATCGTTCCTCCCACGACGCGGTCCTGCTGTGCGCCACCTGCAGAGGAGACAAGAGTCTCGAAGCTGGTCCCCGCCTTGGTGTAGGCGAGCGCAAACAGGAGGGAAATCTCGGAAGGGTCAGCTGCGAAGACGGCAGATGCGAGAAGGCCGAAGAGCCTCCTTCCCACAGGAGTAAGAAAGGTACCTCTCGCCCAGGACTCGAGGGTCTGCGAGTCCATGGACTCGGCTCGAGGATGCCGCCAGGGCGCCTCGTTACTCACTCCTCTTGCGAGCCGCTCGTACCGCAGTACTCCCTGGGCGAAGTCTGCGGTGGTGAGGAGGCCAAGCTTGGGCAGTCGGCCCGAGAACCTCCTGCGGCTACCTCCGATCACGGCTACGTAATCGCCGGTCTCGTAGGTGGGAAAGGTCTGCAGCCCCAGTTCCGATACGAGGCCGTAGATGCGGGTCTGGCCCGCCCCCAGCCACTGCCCGCCCTCGTCGATCCAAGTATCGCCGACCCTGGAGGTGAGCACCCGCCCGCCGGGGCGCTCCCTGGCTTCCAGGACGACGACCTCGGCGCCGGCGCGGGCAAGCAGGTCGGCGGCTCTCAGCCCTGCGAGCCCCGCGCCCACGACGGCGACGTCGGCGGTCCTGGTATCAGGCACCTCCGCCCGCCTCGATCAGCGCATCTCGTATGGCAGCAGCCGCCTCGACCTGGGAGGCATCGTCGGGCGCCTGCAAGGTGAGGTTGAAGTACTTGCACCCTGCCTTTACGTAAGGTACCAGTGCCGCCACGACATCCTCGACGCCCCCGTAAGGCGACCACTTCTCGAACCTCTCGAAGGGGATTCGGTAGAGAGCCTCCATTGCAGATGCAAGCCTGGTGCGGGCCTTCTCTCTGGTCTCGTCAACGGCGCACCATACCTGCAAGCCGTGGGCGAAGGGAGGGTCTCCTCTCCCGTACCGGGCAGCCGCCTCGCGGATGTAAGCCGTGGCTTCCTCGAAGCGACGGGCGGATACCCATATTGGGAGCCAGCCGTCCCCGAACTTAGCCGTGCGTTCGAGAGCAGCTTCGGAGCGCCCGCCAATCAGGATGGGTGGGGCGACCTTCGGGGCGGGGAGGATCAAGGCGTCCTTCACGCTGACGAACTCTCCCTCGAACGTGAACGGCTTGCCTTCGAGCAGCCCTCGAAGTACCGTCAGGCACTCGTCCATACGTCGGCCGCGGGTCTTCGGATCCACACCGCAGATCGCGACTTCGTGTGGATCTTCGCCTCCAATCCCGACTCCGAAGATGAGGCGACCGGGGAATATCGCCTCGAAGGTCGATATCTGGCGCGCTACCAGGACAGGGTGGCGCAGGACCAGCAGGTAGATCCCCAGGGCGACCGGAATCTGGGAGGTCATGGCCGCGTAGGTCGAGGCGGTGAGGAGGCCATCGGACCCGAAGCCCACGTAGAAACTTACGTGGTCCCCGCAACAGACGTAATCGAGGCCTGCCGCCTCGACATCTTTCAGGTAGGACGCCAGCCTGTCTGCGGGACCCCCGCTCAGGTAGGCGGGTGGAAACACCCCCACCCGAACACTTGCCCGTTGCGACACCACTGCCGGCGGTCCCAATGGATTCGGCGAATGGCCCCTCCTACGAGCGGGCCGGCGGTTCCGCCTTCTTGTAAAGGGTTACCACGGCAGCTCCGCCAAGCCCGAGGTTGTGCTGGAGGGCGAGCTTGGCGCCCTCGACTTGCCTCGGCCCGGCCTCTCCGCGAAGCTGCCAGTTGAGCTCCGCGCACTGGGCGAGTCCGGTGGCACCGAGCGGGTGTCCCTTTGAAATCAGCCCTCCCGAGGGGTTCACTACCCACTCTCCACCGTAGGTCACGGCGCCCGAATCGATCAGCTCGCCGCCCTTGCCCTCCTCGCAAAGCCCCAGGGCTTCATAGGTGATCAGCTCGTTGGTCGAAAAGCAGTCGTGCAGCTCGATCACGTCTACGTCCTCGGGCCCGTAGCCCGACTTCTCGTAGACCTCCTGTGCGGCCTTCTTCGAGAGGTCGAAGCCGACCAGCTTGATGCAGCTCCTGTCCTCAAAGGTTGAGGCCATGTCGGTCTTCATGGACTGGGCTACGATCTGGACTGCCTTGTCCCAAAGTCCCCTCTGCTCGACGAAGCGGCGACTGGCCAGTATGGCTGCCGCTGCCCCGTCGGAGGTCGGGCAGCACTGGAGCTTGGTAAGAGGCTCGTGCACGACCGGAGAGTCCAGGATCTCCTTCAAGGTGTAGACGTCCTGGAACTGGGAGTAGGGGTTGTTGGCGGAGTGGCGGTGGTTCTTCTCGGCGACCTTCGCGAACTGCTCTTTGGTCGTCCCGTAACGCTCGGAATGCTCTCTGCCGGCATTGCCGAAGATCTGGGGTGCGCCGGGCGCGTTGGCGAAGCCCCGCAGTTCGACCATGAGGGAGAAGTGCCTGTCCATGGGGTTCGTCCTGTCGGAGAACTTCGGAGCCAGGGAGCCCTTTTCCATCTTTTCAAAGCCGAGGGCCAGAACGCAGTCCGCCAGGCCTCCCTCGACCAATTGCCGGGCCATGAACAGGGCCGTGGAACCCGTGGAGCAGGCGTTGTTGACGTTGTAGACGGGAATCCCGGTCATCCCAAGCTGGTAGACGGCTCGCTGGCCGCAGGTCGTCTCGCCGTACACGTAGCCGACGGTGGCCTGCTCGACGTCCTCGAAGGCGATGCCGGCGTCCTCGAGAGCCTTGGTGGCGGCTTCCTTGGCCATGTCCGGGTAGTCCCACTGCCTGGACTGGGGCTTCTCGAACTTGGTCATGCCGACGCCTACCACGTACACGTCGTTACCCATCTGCTCCTCCTTGTACGCGCCTTCTTCGTACCGTCGACAACTCCGTGCCGGACGACGCAGGTCCGGCCCTTCCCCTGACTTCGTCTGCACGGCCGGTCCGGACCCGGTGCCGCCACCCCCTAGCTGCACCGGTACAGGTTACGCGATCCGAGCCCCGTGCCCCGACGGCGAGGCCGGGGGGAGCCACCCATGAGCTGTGGGTCTCCGCACCGTCCGGCCCGGCGCTGCCACCGCGCCTGGGATCTCGAACCGACGGTCTCCAGGGAAGGTCAGCTCTTCCAGGAAAGCGGAAGCTTTTCCAGGCCGTGCAGTACGAAGTTGTCCCGGAAGACGGGCTCGCCTGCGAAGTCCACTTCCGGAAACCTCTCGAACAGGCACTCGAGTGCTATCCGACCCTCCAGCCTTGCAAGGGGGGCGCCCAGGCAATGGTGGATGCCGAAGCCGAAGGAGAGGTGGCTGGTAGCCCCCCTTCTGACGTCGAAGACGTCGGGGTTCTCGAACTGGGCAGGGTCGCGGTTCGCCGCGGCTATCAGGGCGACTGCCGAGTGACCCTTCTCGACGACGGCACCCCCGACTTCTACATCTTCCAGAGCCACTCGAGCTGTCAGCTGGACGGGCGGGTCGAATCGCAGGATCTCTTCCACGGCACCCCTTCTTACCGACGGATCCGACTTGAAGATCGCGAGCTGCTCAGGGTGCCTGAGGAGCTGGAGGATGCCCTTCGAGATCAGGCTCACGGTGGTCTCGTGTCCGGCTATCAACAACAGTATTGCGGTGGAGATCAGCTCGGCCCTGTTGAGCTTGTGCCCCTCGTGCTCGGCGACGATCAGCCCGGATAGCAGGTCGTCACCGAGGTTCTTCGAGCGGTCTTCGATGAGGTTCGAGAAGTAGACCGCGAATGAGGCCCGCGCTGCTGTCACCTCGAGCGGGGGCTCGAACCTGGAAGCGTCTGCAGCGAAGAAGTCCGGGTCCAGACTCCTCGCCAGCACCTTCGACCACTGCTTGAACAGGGCGTTGTCTTCGAGGGGGACGCCAAGCATTTCGCAGATTACCCGCACCGGGAGAGGGTAGGCGTAGTCCTCGACGGCGTCCATCTCGCCTCGCTCTTCCGCTTGGTCGAGGAGCTCGTTGCAGATCTCGGCGATCCTGGGAGCAAGGGACTGTACTACCTTGGGAGTGAAGGCCTTCTGCACGAGTCCCCGTAACCGGGTGTGCTCAGGGGGGTCGAGGAAGAGAAACGGCCTGGCCTCCGAGATGGTCGGGTCGATCTCGGACCCGGACTCCCGCAAGCGTTCGGCAGCCAGCTCGAACTGGGCAGAGTTCCTGAAGTCCGAGCTGAAGCGGTGGTGGTCCTTGAGGATCTCGACGCAGTCCTGATAGCGAGAGAAGAGCGTCGCCCCTACGGGCGTTTTCAGGACCGGCATCGCCTCCCGAAGCATGTTGTACCGACTGTACGGGTCCTTCTTGAAGTCGGGGTCGAGGGGGCGAAGGAACGAGGCCGAGAGCCCCTGGGGCGTAGAGTCGGTTCCAGAGGAGCCGTCGAAGCCTGTCCGCTTCGAGCCTGCAGCGGGGTAAGCCTCGGTGGTCATCGAATCGATCTGCGCTCCCTGTCGAAGTCGTATCGTATGTTACCACTGGGTAAACAACTGGAGTGTGCCGACGCGCACATCCGGCTGCGCCAGCGCGGGCGGCCAGGGCCGGATGCAAGAGGGAGGAGACCATGAGCGAGCAGAAGGACGGGGGCTCGGGCAAGAAGCTGAGCGAGGAAGAGCAGGTAAAGCGGAGGCAGGCCGTGAAGGAGTTCATGCCCAGGACACCTTTCATAGGGCTGCTGGGGATGCGTTTTGACGAGTACGAGCCCGACCGCGTCGTCATGCGCCTTCCCTTCAGGCACGAGCTGACCAACGACGGGTCGGTCTACCACGGCGGCGTCATCGCCTCGGCACTGGATACCGCGGGCGCTGCGGCCGCCTGGTCCAACCACGACTTCGACAAGGGGGTCCGTGCCTCCACGGTGTCGCTCTCGGTTCAGTTCGTGGGAGCCGCCAGGAATTCCGATCTCATCTGCCAGGCCCGGACGGTGCGGCGCGGCAAGGAGCTGATCTTCACCGAGATCACCGCCACGGACGAGGACGGCAAGGTCGTGGCTCACGCAGTCCAGACCTACAGAATCGTCTGAGGCTGCGGGGAAGGCGGACAGTCCTCACCTTCTGGAGAAGGCCTCCCACGCCCGCATGGCCTCCACGTTCATGGTCTCCGCGAGATCCGGACGCTCCAGGGCAAGGCCGGGGAGCTGGGGAACGTCGTAGGCCAGAAACCAGTAGAGCCTCGAGGCATCCAGGGCCTTGGCGAAGACCTCTCTTTCCGGTGGCCCGGTTCTTGCCCCCAGGTATGCCTCGATCTGGGAGAGCCGGTCCACGACCCGGCCTAGGTGGAAGGGCGTCTGGTCGAGCCATGCCGCGAAGTCCGCCACCCCAGGTCCTACCGAGGCCTGCCACCAGTTGAGCCAGACGAACTCTCCGCCGCGCTTGGCTACATTGGCGGGCCAGGGGTCGCCGTGCAGGACGGTAGGTGGGAGTTTCTCGAGTGCTTGAATGAGCGGCGTCGGGTCTTCGAGGAGGGCGTCGAGCGGAGGTGGGAGCTGCCAGCCGGCCCTGCGAGCTGGGGCCAGGACCTCCGCACTGTCTCTTCCGAACGGCCTCCTGAGGATCGGACTTACCAGATGTGGCGAGTTCTCGAAGTGCTCGTGGAAGCGCGAGAGCTCTGCCACCGCCGCCAGAACCTCGTCGTCCGACCACTCGTGTGTGGTAGGGATGTCTTCGGTCACTATCCAGGTGATGTCCCAGTCGATCACCTGCGGAAGCGAGAGGGGGACCCCGTCGAATTCCTTGAGCAGCATGGCCCTTTCCCGGGCAATGGCTTCGGGGAGACCGTAGCGTGCGCAGTACCCACCGCCCGCAAAGACGGTGATCTCTTCCGTCGTCAGCACGATCTCGGGGTCTTCTCCCACGTACCGCGCGATTTCCTCGGGGATTGACGCTCGCCCCGAAGCGGCGGGCTCCGATCGGTCGTACTCGCTCAACGTCTCGACTCGTTCAAGTCATGGCCTGCTCGAGGAGCTCGGCCGTGTGGACGACGGGTCTGACCTGTGCGGCAGCGAGCCTGGACCGGCAGCTGAACCCGTCAGCGACCAGGGGCGCATTATCCCCGTGGCGTGATCTCTCGAGGGAAGGGCGGACCTGGAGGTCGTAGATCGCGCGGGAGATGCTGCGTTTGGATCTGGTCAATCCGAAGCTCCCGGCCATCCCGCAGCAGCCGTTGTCCAGCAGCTCGGCGTCGATCCCTGCCTGTTCGAGTACTGCAAGGCCTGACGTTGCGCCCCACAGCGCTCTTTGGTGGCAGTGGACGAAGACGCTGGCTCGGGGACCTGCTGGCTGGACGCCGGATAGCACGGGTCTCGGCGACTGGATAGGGCCTGCGAACGTTTCCACTGCCTCCGAAAGCGAGAAGCTTCTCTCGGCGAGCTCTCCGGCTTCGGCAGGCTCGAGGAGCCTCCAGGAGTCGGATCTGAACACCGACAGGCAGGCCGGTTCCAGGACCACCACCGGGTATCGCACGGGGCCGGGCTCCGACAGGAGGGCCGCTGCACACCGGAGCATTTTTCTGGCGAGCGAGACCATCCCGCTCTCCAGTGCAGGCCGCCCGCAGCAGGCAAGCAGGGGCAGTTCCACTCGACCCCGCGGGACATGGGGCCGCGTGCCGGCCAGAGCCAGGACCCTCGCCGCAGCCTCGTACCTTTCGGGCCAGAAGTGGCGGCTGAAGCAGTCCGGCCACAGCACCACGGTGTTGCCCGAATCGCTCCCAGAGAGGACGTCACGGGGGAGCGACGGGGGCCTGGGGGACGGCTGGGGAAGCTCCGGAGGATCCACCAGACCGAGCGCGGCTCCAAGGCGGGCGGAGCCAGCCAGCCGTCGGAAGAGCCCGCGCAGCGGTCTCCGGGCAGCGAGTCCCATCCACAGAGGGCTCAGCCCCGACAGAAGGTGAACGGCCGATCGCCGTCCCAGGCCCAGGGCTCCGTGGCGCTGGTAGAAGAACTCGGCGCGGTAGGCGGCCATATCTACAGCGGCCGGACACTCCGACTTGCACGCCTTGCAACCGATGCACGCCTCTAGGGCTTCTGCGACGTCCTGCTCCGAGCGGCCCTCTCCGACGACCTGGCCAACGGCCACCTCGAAGAGGAGCCTAGAGCGTCCTCTCGTCGAGTGTCGCTCGTCGAGTGTCGCCATGTAGGTCGGACACATCCACGCCCCGTCCCGGCCGCGGGTCTTGCGCACGCAAAAGCCCGCTCCCACGCAGCGGTCGAACTCCTCGGTTATCGACAGAGTCCCGTCTTCGGCGGTCATTCCAGGACGGCGCCTCAGAGGGGCTCTCGCTACCGCTTCTCTGAGGTCGGCTGTGGGAGGTGGTGCGTCGACGAGGCGGTGAGGGTTCAGCACTCCGGCGGGATCCCAAATCTCTTTGAGCCGTCGGAAAGCCTCTAGTAGGCGGGTGCCGAACATCTTCTCCAGCAGCGCGCCTCGAGCCTGGCCGTCTCCGTGCTCTCCCGAGAGCGATCCACCCACTGAGACGACGAGGTCCGCCGCCTCTTCCAGGAAGTGGGCAAACGCCTCACGTCCGGGCTCGGAAGCAAGGTCGAACGAGAGGTGGGTGTGGACGCATCCGTCGCCGAAGTGCCCGAAGATGGATCCCGTAAGTCCGTGACGCGCTGTCAGCTCCCGGAACTCTCGCAGGTATGCGGACAGCCTCTCCGGGGGGACGGCCGCGTCTTCCCAGCCGACCGACTCCCTCGCTCCTCGAGGATTCAGAGTCGCCATTGCCAAGGCAGCCTTTCTCACCCTCCAGACTGCCTGCGCCCCCTCTCCGACCAGGACCACGCCCTCTCGTCCCCGTAGTTTTCGATCGGTGCAGTGTCCTGCAAGTAGAGTTTCGGCCTTCTCCCTTGCGTCACTCCCTGTGTCGCCGTCGACCTCGACGAGGAGCCACGCGCTCCCCTCGGGTAGGAGCGCAACGCCTCGGCCCAGACCCCCCTTTTCCTTGCAGCGCAAGACGAGCTCCTCGTCGATGGCTTCCAGGCCCAAGGGGTCCACCCTCAACAGGTCGGGGACCGCCGAGGCCGCCTCTTCGATCGAAGCAAAGGCGAGCACCGCAAGAGTCGTGCTACGAGGCACCGGGACGAGCTTCACCTCTAGCTCGGTGACCACGGCCAGCGTCCCCTCGCTGCCGCATAGCCCACGGACTGCGTCGGGTTGGGGACCGAGGAACGAGTCTAGGTTGTAGCCGGAAATCCGCCTGGGTATCTGGGGGAACCTGGTGCGAATCTCTGCGGCGAGCTCCTCCGCAAGAGCGGCGCTCTCCCGCACTTTCGGGTCCGAGATGTTTCGGGTACCTTCGTCTACTCGAACCTTCTTGCGGGCGTTCGTACCTTCCTTGTCCCGTCCGCTTGCGGTCCCTTGGGTTCGAGGTTCACCGGGGCTTCGACCCCCGTTACGGTGGCTTCGGAACCTGAACTCCTTCCCGTCTGCGGTCGTGCCGGCCACCCCTACGACGTTGAAGGCTGTCGGACCGTATCGGACGGACCGCACCCCGCAGGAGTTGTTCGAATACATACCTCCCAGCGTCGCAACGTCCTTGGTCGAGGGGTCCGGAGCGAAGCAGAGACCGTGACGGGCAAGGTAGCCGTTGAGCCTCTCCAACGCGATCCCGGGTTCGACTCTGGCCACGGCGGAATCCTCGTCCACTGCCAGCAGGGCATCCACGTGGCGCGAGGTGTCGACCACTAACGCCTCGTTGCACGACTGTCCGGCCAGGGAGGTTCCGGCTCCGCGCACTAGGACTGGGATCCCGGCCGAGGCGCACTCCGCTACGGCGACAACCACGTCCTCTACGGATCGCGGTACCACTACGGCGAGGGGAACGTGACGGTAGTTGGACGCGTCGGTGGAGTAGACGGCCAGGACGGATGCCGAGGTATGGACGTCGCCGCCTACCCGGGCCTTCAGGTGGCGGACGAAACCATGCGGCAGGCTCAATCTCGGCTCATGCTCGCAAGAACGCCTCGTAAGCCCTCGACGCCTCCTCGTTGATCTTTGCTACCAGCTCCGGCTTGGACTCGGCGACCTGTTCCAGGTTCGGGAGGTCGTATGCGAAGAACCACAAGACCCTCGAAGCATCCAGCGACTTGAGGAAGCTGGTCCTTTCGGGTGGGTTCTGCCAGCCAGAAAGGTAGGCCTCGATGTGGGTGAGGCGGTCGATGGGGCGGTCAACTTCCCAGGGCGTCTGGTCCAGCCAGCTCGCCAGGTCGGCAGCGGGAGGTCCGACCGATGCATGGCACCAGTCGATCCAGACCAGTCGGGAATCCCCGGAGCCGGCCGTCATCTCGTCGAGGTCGAGGTCGCGTTCGGCCCTCAAGACGTTTCGGGGAAAGGGGTCGCCGTGAAGGAGGGTGGAGGGTTGGGCGTTCAAGAAGTCGACGATTTCGGACGGATCTCGAAGCAAGTCCTTGAGCTTTGGTTCCAGCAGCGAGTCTCGTGTTCTGGCAGCAGACAGGAGCAGATCGAGGTCCTGGTCGAGGGGCTTCCTCAGCCAGGTTTCCTGGAGGACCTTGCTTTCCGTAAAGGTCTCATGCAGTCGGCCCAGCTCCCGGAGAGCCCGCTCGAGGTCCTCGTCCGACCACGGGCCGGTGTCGTGAGGCACCTCGCGTGTCACGATCCACGAGATCCCGCAGTCGACCAGCCTCGGTACCCTGACCGGGAAGCCCGAGGCAGCAAGCTCGAGGACCGAGCGTTCTCTTTCGGCCAGCTCAGGGGAGAGGAGTTTTGCCACGTGCCCGTTGCCCCGAAGGACCTTGGAGTCGGTGGTGTCCGGGATCTGATCCGGATCGTGCCCCAGGTAGTTCTCGAGTGTGGTCTGGTTCTGGCTCATCGTTACCCCAGCGCCCGCTGCACGACACCAAGGATAACTTGGGGCTGAAGGGGAGGAGGGGTCAATGGGATCCCGAGAGGCTCGAGCTGGCTCGCTCGACGCACCAGGTCGGTGGGGCGATACGGAGGTCGTGGAGATGAACGAGACGGGAATTCACCATGATGCGGAGGCGCTGGAACCGTTCCTCGGGAGGTGGCGCGGGAGAGGAAGGGGTAAATACCCCACGATCACTCCCTTCGAGTACGAGGAAGAGTGCGAGTACCGCCCCTTCAGAAAGCCGTTCGTCATCTACTCGCAAAAGACGTGGGATCCCAGGACCGGAGAGCCGCTCCACCAAGAAGTGGGCTACCTCAGGCCCAAGCCTGGAGGACTGGTCGAGATCGTGATAGCACACCCGACCGGGATCGCAGAAATTCTCGAAGGATCGATCAGGAACGGCGAGATCGACGCGGAGTCAACTCATGTGGGCCTCACGTCTACGGCCAAGGATGTGAGGAGGCTGCGGCGTCAGATCTCGGTGGAGGGAGACTCCATGCACTACACACTCCTCATGGCGGCAGTAGGCCTTCCCATGCAGGAGCACTTGACATGCAGCCTCACCCGCGTACCAGAGTGACGTGCGGCCAGGCAAGGGTGCCGGCGCCGGACTGGCGGTCGGGAATCGGGACCTGCAGTCGACAGCCACGAACCCTCGGTGAGCCTGGGGTGGAAGCTAAGGCGGCGGCGGTGGGAGCTGGACCAAAAGCACGAGGAGTACCACCGAAGATATGGTCCCCAGGACTCCCGCGACTATCCCGGCGACAGCCAGCGCGCGCCCCCCGAGCATGTCGTCCGATGCCGCTATCCTCCTGAGTGAGACGAATCCCAGCACCGCTGCAATGACTCCTATCGGAGGGCAGAGGAGCAGACTTGCCAGGCCCACGATCATTGCTATCACTGCCAAGGAATCCGTATGGCGAGCGATCGGGATTTGCACCGGTACGAGTGGAAAAGGCGGATACCCGGGGTAGGGGTGGGGCTGCACGGTGGGGGGCTCGTACCGTTCCGCATAAAGTGGGAGCGTTGCGGAGCCAGGGCGAGCCGAGAGCTGTGCCCGGTGAGTCTCGGCCGTCCCATTGGCCGCAAGGCTATCCGTCCCTGGAGTCGAAGGGCCGGCCTCGGTGGCGCCGATACGGGCGCCACAGGCATGGCAGCGCTCAGCACCTGAACGGTTGAGCGCAAAGCATTCGGGGCATGCTGTGTAGGAAGTCACCGGGAAATCATAGTTCGGGAGAAGCGTCGTGAAGCTCGCCGTAGTGGCCGATGTTCACCTGGATACCACGTTCTCCGGCCTGAACCCCAAGGCTGCGACCGCAAGACGGGAGAACCTGAAGAAGTCGCTGGAGTCGGCCGTCGACGTGGCGAGAGCCGAAGGAGCCGACGCGTTCATTGTCTGCGGCGACCTCTACGAGCAGGAGCGCTTCTCGGCCGACACGGCGCGATTCCTGGTAAGGGTATTCGAGTCCTTCGCGCCCAAGCAGGTCGTGGTGGCTCCCGGCAACCATGATTGGTGGGGCCCCCGTAGCCTCTACTCGATCGCCGACTGGAGTTCGAACGTCCACATCGTCGAATCCGCAGACTTGCAGCCATTCGCCCTGGAGGACGGACTTTACCTGTGGGGTGCGGCCCATCAGGCTCCCCGAACGGAGCGGAACCTTCTCGAGGGTTTTGCCGTGCCGGGTGAGGGTATTCACATTGGCGTCCTGCACGGCTCCGAGACTTCCCGCTTCAGCAGGGAGCAGCTCGCAGACCCTGACAAGTTCGCACATGCCCCCTTCAGGGAGTCCGATGTGGAACGGGCGGGGCTCGCCCACGTCTTCGCCGGGCACTACCACAGAGCCTCCTCCACTGCGCTGTGCACGTATCCGGGCAACCCAGACCCGTTGACTTTCGGGGAAGACCGCGCGTTAAGCCCCAGGGGACTGGTCTTCGCGACGATCGGCAGCTCGGGGACCGTCGAGGTCGAACCTCCCCGGGACGTCTCGGTTTCCAGGGTTTTCAGCGTCGAGGTCGACTGCGCGGGCACCTCTGACAGGAGGGACCTCATTGACCGGGTCCTCGAGTCGGTCGTGGAGGCTACCGGGGGCCAGACCGCAGGCTCTTTCGTGAGGGTGAGCCTGGCCGGCACCGTAGCTCCCGAAGTCGACGTCGACTCGATCGACGAAATCGTGGCTGCCGAGCTCGTGGACGCCGCAGGGGTCTGGGTCGACGCCGGTCGCCTGCGCCGGGGCGTAGACTACGGAGCCTTCGAATCGGAACAGTCGGTCCGAGGCGAGTTCATCAGAGCAGTGCTTGCCGCCGCCGACCTCGACGACCGCTTGAAGGATATGGTGATCGAGACCGGCCTGGCCGCACTCGAGGGCTGGGACTTCTCGCAAGGTGGCGATACGCCGGGATGACGACACCGAAGTCGGCGCTTTTCCGTGTTCTCGGGCTGGGGAAGAGGTCCGCGTGGCAAGGGACTGATTGCAAGCTTCTGACAAGAAGAGGGATCGAGGGTTGCGAGTAGAAGCAGTCGAAGCCGTCTCGTTCGGTTGTCTCCGAAATCAGCGACTCGAGTTCCCCGAGGGGATGACCGTCGTGTTCGGACCGAACGAATCGGGCAAGAGCACGTGGGCACACGCCATCTACTTCGCTCTGTGCGGCATTCCTGCTAGAAAGGGCAAACGTTCCGAGAGCCGGGCAGCCTTCGAAGACCGTTACAGGCCCTGGGTGGGCAAGGAGTGGAAGGTATCTGCGACGGTCGTCATGGACGACGGCCGCCGGCTGGAGGTCAGCCAGGATCTGGCCAGGAAGTCGGGGATGGTCATCGATCTCCATACGGGCAAAGACGTCACCGCAGAGTTCACGGCCTCGCGGCAACCAGGTACGCCGGATCTGTCCCTAGCTTGCGGTGTCGATCGGGACTTCTTCAGGTTCGTAGCGCTCGTTCCACAGGCCCGGGTTCTGGAATTCGTGGAGGATTCGAGGAACTCGAAAAGCTCTCTTTCCAGCGAATCCATTCGGAGGTTCATGGAGAAGGCCAGTGCTGTGTCGGGAGCACCCCAGGGTATCCGCGAAGCGATGAAGCGATTGGAGGAGGCCCGTTCCGAACTTGGCCAGGAGGGGAGGGGCGGCGGAAAGCCTCTCAACGTGGCCGCCAGGGAAGTGAAGGAAGCCGAAGAGGCTCTGGAGGAGGCGAGGAGATACCACTGGCTCCTTGTGGAGACCGAGCAGACCATAAAGGAGCTGAAGTCGCGGGAGGAGGCCCTTTCCCGCAAGATCCTGGTGCTCGAGGCCGTCCTCGCAGAGTCGCGGGCCAAGGTCCTCGAACGACGTATCGAGGAGGCCACTCGACTGGTGAGCGAACATCCGGAGGTGGCAGACGGGCGCTGGACAAGGGCCCTGGAGCAGGCACGCCGCATCGCAGTCGCCCGGTCGGAGCTGGAGGCTGCGGTCGAGGGGAACCGCCCCTACGCGCACCTCTCCGAAGCCGAGATACGAGACGAGTTGAGTGAACTCCAATCCGTGGTTGCTCCCGAGAACCCCGAGTTCGACTCCCGGCAGACTCTTTCTTCGCTTCGAGACGCCGAGTACGTCTACGGGCGCTTGAAGAACGAGGTGGCGGCGCTGGACGACGAGGTAGCAGGCATTCCCGAGCCGCCCGAGCTGGGTACAGCCGATCCGGCCAAAGTCCAGGAGCTGGCCGCGAAGGCGTCCGCAGAGCCGCCTCCCGTCGACGTGAGTCTGGTCGCTGCGGTGCAGGAAAAGGAGGGACAACTCGCCAGATCGATGAGTCGTCGCAGGTGGATGATCGCCTTGGCCGTTCTCGGCGCTCTCGTCGTGGTCCTCAGCGTGGCCGCGCTTCTGCAATACCCCCTCTGGAGCGCCTTCGGGGGGGCCGTCGGGCTCGGCCTCCTCTCTTACGCTCTGGTCTCGATATCCCGCATGGGCGATGCGGACAGGGAACTCCACCGCCTCAAGGTGCACTACGAGATGCAGCTGAACGCGGTCGAGCAGACCAGGCGGCAGGTCGAGGAGGCTCTGGCTGAAGCGGCCAGGCTGGGGTTGCCGACGGACAAGCACGCCCTGGCCGAACTGGCCCTTGGCTGGCAGTACTACGAGAGGTCGAAGGAGAAGCTGGCCACGCTGCAGGCCCGCCGGGCGGAGGCGAATACCAAGCTGGCCGGCGCTGCAGCGGCTCTGGCCGAGAAGCTCGCCAATGCTGCCGAGGCGTTGCGCCTGGACGGTATCGAGATTCCACGAGCAGCAAGCCAGAACTCCAAAGCCTCTCTTGACCCGGAGGCCCTTTCCCGCTTGGAGCAGGCCTACGTACTGGTGACCCAGGCGCTGGAGTCTCACGCCAGCGCAAAGGAACGCCTCGAGAGAAGAAGGTTACTCGAGGACGCTCTACGAGCAAGGCAGCGACACAGGTCGGTCGTTGCCTCCGCGGTGGAAGCCCTGAAGGGAGTAGGCGGAGTCGAGCGAGCGGAGTCAGCAGAGGACACCGACAAGCTCCTCCATCTCCTCGAAGAGGGTGAGCGACGCCTCGAAGCCGAGTTGAAGGCGGCCGACGAAAGGCAGCGTGCCTATGCCGGTCTTACGGGGGGCCGCTCCTTCGAGGAGCTCCACCAAGAGCTCGCCCTGGTCCGGGAGGCTGCCGAGGAGCTCCGCAGGCGCCTCACCGAGGCGGAGCTGGCAGAGGTCGAAGCGGAGGCGGTGCGAGCAGCAGAGCAGGGATCGGACCGAGTCGGCGCGGAGTTGGAGGCGGCCAAGGCGGAACGAGTCGAGGTGTCCAGGCGCCTGGCCGAGAAGGAGAAGGAATTCGAGCTACGGTTCGGCAAGAAGAGCGAGAGCTTCCTCACTGTCGCCGAGGCCGAGGAAAACCTCGAGGAGAAGCAGTACCGCTACGAATACTTCCGGGAGAGGGCTCTGGTCTACGAGAAGGCCGTCGAGTTTCTCAAGACAGCAGAACGCAAGCTGCACAAGCTGGTTGTTCCTCGAATGAGGGATGTGGCGTCCAAGCTTGCTTCCGAGGTTACTTCATCCCGCTACGCAGAGGTCTTCGTCGACGACGAGAAGCCACTTGTCCGGGTGAGGAAGATAGGGCCCGACGGCGACCTCGGGGGGACCACCGAAGCCGAACTGCTGTCCATGGGGACGGCAGAACAGATCTACCTCATCTTCCGCATGGTGGTCGCCGACACGGTCGCCACGGGCGATTCGATGCCGCTGGTTCTGGACGAGTCGACTGTCTTCGCCGACTCGGACAGGCTAGGACGACTCCTGGCGGTACTGGATGCAGCAGCGGGGGGTCGGGGGCCTTTCGAGAAGATTTCCCAGGTAATCCTGTTCACTCAGGAAGAGGAGGTGGCGTCCTGGGCGCGGGGCCACCTCCCACCCGAGAACCTCATCGAGCTTGCTCGTCGCTGAGCACGACCGATGCAGACCATTGCGGGCCGGTACCAGATAGCGGAGGAGGTCGGGCGTGGGGGTATGGGGGTCGTCTACAGAGCACGAGACACCAAGCTCGACCGTGAAGTAGCCCTCAAGCAGTTGAAGGTATTGGAGTTCGGTTCTCAGTCTGTCGAGGCTGTCGGTCGTTTCATGAGGGAAGCCCGTGTGATGGGCAGTCTGTTGCACCCCGCGGTCGTGGTCCTTTATGACGTGCTCGAATTAGGAGACGACCTCTACCTGGTGATGGAGTATTACCCTTCTCGCAACCTCTCGTCCGTGGTGAGCGAAGGCGGACCCCTTTCGGAGGCGGAGGTCGTTCGCATGGGGGCGAGGCTGGCTTCGGGGCTCCAGCTCGCGCACTCCAAGGGCATCGTCCACCGGGACATAAAGCCCGAGAACGTGCTGCTGGGCGAGGATGGTGCGAAGCTGACCGACTTCGGAGTCGCCCGGATCGCAGAAGGTACGCGGCAACAAGTTACCAGGCTTACCCAGAGCGGCTTCTACGTCGGCACCCCGGGGTACATGGCACCGGAGGTCCTCAAAGGCGGAGAGGCGGTTCCGAGCTCCGATGTGTTCTGTCTTGGCCTTGTCCTCTACTACGCGCTGGCGGGGAGGGATCCTTACCAGGGCACCGACCTCGCAATCCTTGCCTACCAGGTCGTCTACGAGCCCCTCGATCTCGGGTCGCTTTCCATCTCCGACGAGCTCGCCTCGATACTCGAGTGGGCGACTGCCAAGGCTCCCGAGCAGCGCCCCACGGCGGGCGAACTACAGCAGGCATTGGAGAGGCCCGACGCGGCGGTTCCGTCGGCGGGGCTGGGCTCCGGCGGGCCCGCCCCCGCTGCTCGGGCTACTCCGGCTCCGATCCCGGCTGCGGCCCTCAGCTCGGTCTCGGAACCGACTGAGGCCGAGCCTCCTCCAAACCCTGCCCTATCCGTCGCTCCTCTTACGGCAAGCCCTCCTCCGGTATCTCACACCCCGCCCTCCCTCACGCCTGCCCCACCACCGGGCCTGCCCCGGTACCCGCCTGTCAGGGGAAGGAGCTCTCTGGGCTGGTACGTGCTGGGCGCCATCCTGGCTGCGGTGGCGCTCCTCGGGCTGGTGGTCGGGGCTCTCGTGGTCGCCCGCCGCAGCGGGAGGGAAGCCCGGTCCGGAGGAGCTTCTCCGGGATTTCAGGTCCACGAGTCGGCTCTGGGCTATCAGGGGGCCATCCCTCGCACCTGGAAGGTGGAACCTCCTCCGCCCTCGGGCCCACGAACGGAATACCTCTGGGCGCCGGACCAAAACGCTGGCATCGTGGTCGCGAACTTGGGCCCATGGGACCCCTACCTTTACTCCCACAAGGAAGAAGAGCTCGTGGACAAGGTCAAGACACAGATCGGGCTCGAAGGGGGGTACCAGATCGTGGACGCCACCGTCTCTGGCGAGCCGAACGCGTACTTCGGCACCATAAAGGCTGCCAAGGTCAATTTCGAGATCGCCGGAGAACCCGGCAAGCCCAGATACCTGGCAGAGCTTTACCTCTTCAACGCGAGCGACCAGTTGTGGGCGGTGGTGGGATTCGCCCGGCGGGCAGAGTTGCAGGCGTTCGAGGCTACCTTCTCGAACTTCGAGAGGACCTTTGCCGTGCGGCCGTAGGACGCCGGCAGGAGGAGATCCGATCACGACGGCTGGCGCCCGGAAGTTCGAGGAGCACGGCGACGGCCGCACCTTGGCCGAGCAGCAGGGCAAGCATTTGGGTTAGACTTCATTTGCTTGTCTTGCTGGTCAAGCCGCAACGCGACCGTGACGATATCTCCGGGTACGGAAGTTTCCGGCTCTCGAAAGGATCAAGGCCATGGAGAAGCCTTCCAGGAGGCAGGTGATCGCTTGGGGAACTGCAGCGTCAGCGGCGGTCGTCGTTCTCGCCCTCTCTGCGCTCGGAATAGCCCAGACGACCACCCAACGACCAGGTGCCGAGCCCTCGCCCAGCCCTACCTTCGGGCTGCGGGCACCGGGAGCTCCGTACCAGGACGGCCGGCTGGACGTGACCAACAACGTGGAGCCTTCTGGTCCTGTGCCGGCCAACTTTCAGTTGTGCCCGCAGGGCGTCACCAGGAGCTGGGCGGGACGAGACATGCGCGGTGCGGATTTCTCGAACGAGGACCTGCAGTGCGCAGACTTCTCTGGAGCCAACCTGATCGGCGCCAGGTTTACGAACTCGAACCTCAGGGCTGCCTCCCTTGTGGACGCCGACCTCACTGGTGCGGACATGAGAAATACGGACCTCCAGGATGCGCGGCTCACCAACGCCACTCTCGCCTTCGCAAAGCTGGACGGTGCGAACCTGGCGGGCGCGGCGCTGCAGGGGGCCAAGATGAGCGACGTGAGCCTGCTCGGAACCCGCTTTGTCGACAGCGACATGAGGGCGGCGCACATGGCGGGGGTCAACATGGCAGGTACGGACCTGAAGGGCGCGGACCTCACCGGAGTCGACCTCAGTTTTGCGAACTTGACGTTCGCCAGGTGGCAAGGCGCGATCCTCCGGAACGCCACCCTGGTGAGGGCGGACTTCAGTGGGGCGAACTTCTCCAACGTGGACTTCTCCGGATCGAACATCAGCGTGAGCAGACACGACGGTACCGTGCTGGCGGGGGCGAACTTCTCGAATGCGATAGCCAACGATGTGAACTTCTCGGGCACCAACATGCGGGGATCGAACTGGGAGAACGCGCAGGTGACCTACTCGCACTTCAACTACGTGCGGCTGGACGGGGCCAATCTGACCAACACCAACTTGACCGGCTCCAACTTCTGGGGAGGGTCGCTTAGGGGCGCGACCTGGGGCGGTGCGATTCTGGATGGGACCCGCTGGATGGCGGGCACCATCTGTCCCGACGGTACCAGGTCCAACCTCAACAGGGGTACCTGCGTCGAGCACTGAGGACTCTCGAGGCGGATACCGATTCGTTCCCCACACGGCCGACGTGATCCTGGAGGCCTGGGGGACGACCAAAGAGGAGTGCCTCTCCCAGCTTGCCACGGGCTTTGTTGCGGGATTCGTCGCGCCACTCCCCGAGGCGCCGGCTCCCCTCGAGGAGCAATTCGCGCTCGAAGTCGGCGACGGCCCGAGCCTGGAGGAGACCGTCGTCGCCTTCCTCGAGGAAGTCCTCTTCCTCGTAGAGACCGAGGACCGGATCCCCGTCCGCACCGAGGTCGATTCGCTGGAGCCGGGAAGGGTCGAGGGTCGGTACTACCTGCTGTCGGTCGAACAAGCGGAGGAGGTCGGGGCCGTTCCCAAGGCCGTCAGTTACGAGGACCTGGTCTTTTCTCGTGCCGAGGACGGCCTCTGGCACGCCAGGGCGATCGTGGACGTCTGAGAGAGGGATACTCGGAGATTCCGCCTCATCCCTTCACTACCCCTACCGGGACCAGCTTTGCCACTCGCTTGGCCAGGCCGGCGTGCTCGCAGGTGGCGACGACCTCGTCGACGTCCTTGTAAGCGAAGGGAGCCTCCTCGGCGAGGCCCTTCATGGACTGTCCTCTGACCTTGATCCCCTGTGCTTCGAGCTGCTTCTTGAGGGTCTCGCCGCGTACTTGCCTGGTGGCCTGGTGCCTGCTCATCTTGCGTCCGGCTCCGTGGCAGGTGGAGTTGAACGCGGGGTTGTTCGGCATGCCGGCGCAGACGAAAGAGGCTGTACCCATCGAACCTGGGACCAGAACCGGCTGACCCGTGCTCCGGAAGACCTCGGGCAGCTCCGGGTCGCCTGGCGGCAGCGACCTCGTAGCCCCCTTGCGGTGCACGCACAGCGTCTTGGACCGGCCGTCTACTGGATGCTTCTCCAGCTTGGCCAGGTTGTGCGAGACGTCGTACAGGAGCTTCAGGTTCCTCTCTCCCAGGGCTGAAGCGAATGCCTGGCGGGTGGCATGGGTCAGTGCCTGGCGGTTTGCCCTCCCGTAGTTCGCTGCCGCAGCCATGGCTGCCAGGTACTTGCCTCCCTCGGGAGAATTCACCGGGGCGCAAGCCAGTTGCTTGTCGGGGACCTCGATGCCGTAGCGCCCCATGACCTTCAGCATTTCCTTGACCGAGTCCGAGCAGACCTGGTGTCCCAGCCCCCTCGAGCCGCAATGGATCATCACGCAGATCCGACCCTCTTCCAGGTCGAAGGCTCTAGCGAGAGCGGGGTCGTAAACCCGGTCGACTTTCTGGACTTCGAGAAAGTGATTTCCCGACCCGAGCGATCCGACCTGGAGGAATCCTCGTTCGTAGGCCCTCTCGGACAGGGCATCGGGGTCCGCCGATTCCAGGTATCCGCTGTCTTCGCAGTGGTCCACGTCTTCGGGAAGCCCGTAGCCTCGTTCGACCGCGAAAGCAGATCCTCTCGTGAGGATCTGGACCATCTCGTCCTTGCCCGAGAGCGACCACACGGCTCCCTTGCCCAGCCCCTTCGGGATTCGCCGGGCCAGTTCGTCCATCAAGGTGTCGAGGCGGCCCGATACCTCCGTATAGGCAAAGTCCGACACCAGCAGCCGCACACCGCAGGAGATGTCGAAGCCCACTCCTCCGGGGGAAATGACGCCGCCGGCGTCGACGTCCGTGGCGGCTACCCCGCCGATTGGAAAGCCGTATCCCCAGTGAATGTCCGGCATGGCGAATGACGCCCTGACGATTCCAGGCAACGTCGCAACGTTGGCTGCCTGTTCGACCGACTTGTCGCTCATGATGTCGGGTAGGAGCTTGGGGGAGGCGAAGATGACGGCGGGGACCCGCATCATTCCCTGGGGGGCTACCTCGTACCGGTAATCGCCTGTGCGCTCGACCTTCAGGCTCATCAACCCTCGCCGGTGTCTCCACTCGCCTCGGTGTTCCGGCGCTTCCGGGAACCGCCGGCACCCGGCGGCGAGGTCACGACTCTGGAACCGATCTCCGACATGACGAACCTTCTTATCGGCCCCGGGACGAAGGCGAGGGACTTGGTAGCGAAGGCGAGAGGGGCAGGGAAGGAGACCTCGGGGCGGTTACGCTCGATTGCATCTGCCACGATACGCGCAGCGACGTCGATCCTTACCAGGAACGGCATCGGGAAGTCGTTCGAGGCGGTCATGTCGGACTCGACGAAGCCCGGATTGACGAGGACCACATGCACGCCGGAGCCCTTGAGGTCGATCCGGAGGGACTCCGCCAGATTCACGAGGGCTGCCTTGGCGGCACAATACGGCGCCGACTTGGGCAGGCCGGCCAGCCCCGCCAGGCTGGCGATGAAGACCAGGCTCCCGCGCTTCCTCTCGAGCATCGACCTCAGGACCGCCTCTATGCAGTTGACGGCGCCCATGACGTGCACGTCGAGGTGCCGCTTGAACACCTGGGAGTCGAAGGAGCTGACATAGAACGGCTCCAGGATCCCGGCGTTGAGGACGGCGACGTCTATGTACACCCCCGCCCGCTGTGTTTCCCGGACTATGTCTCCCATGCGGGCCGAGTCCGTCACGTCACCCGGCATCACTACCGCAGACGGAGCACCAGATTGGCGGCAGCGAGACGCCACATGTTCCAGGCGCTCGGCGTTCCTTGCCGTGAGTACGAGAGACCAGCCCCTCCTGGCCAGCTCGAGGGCAAGCGCCTCGCCGATGCCTCGACTGGCGCCGGTTATCCAGGCTGTCCGAGGTTGGTAGGCCGATTCGTGACCTCTTCCGCTTTCCGATGCGTCGTCCGTTTGCACAGGAGCCTTTCCTCTCGTCGGGGACCTGTCTCTCGGCCGGCCCTCTAGGTGGGGCCTAGCACTCGAGCTTCTCAGTCCTCCCTCCTGCTCGGCTCTCGCGACCGAGATGCTCGGTGGGGCCTCTCGCTCGGCGGTTGCAGGCAGTCCGAGCACTCGGGTCGTCTGCCGGAGTAGCCGGCATGGGACTACTCGTGCCGTGCCGCAAGGGCCCACACTCCCACCGGTCTGTAGGTCGGTGGGACGTCCACCACCAACACCTCGCTCTCATCCGCTGCTTCGATGCGGATCTCGCTCTCCTCGAGGACCTTGGCTGCGTCCCCCGTCACCAGGGAGACCGTGCCGTCAAGAGCCACCGCGCCGCTGATCAGGTAGATGTAGGCAGCCCTCCCTTGGCGACCCGGACCGGATGCGGTTCCTCCCGCGGTCAGCGCCAGAGAAACCGAGCAGCCTTTCTCGAGCGAACCGACCCAGACCACGGCGTTGCCGTGGACCGGTATGGGTAGGGGCACGCCCTCGGCCTCGGCCTGCCGGGAGTACTCGGCGAGTTTCTGATCGGTACAGAACAGGCAGAGCATTCGGTTTCGCCTGTGCTCCCGGGTGAAGAGGCGCTGCTCGCACGAGGGCTCGAGTGCCGGAGTGTGCGGAAGGATCCACATCTGCACGAAGCGGACGGGCTCGTCTGTAGAGGCGTTCTGCTCGGAGTGCAACGCGCCCCGGCCGAGGGTCATCCTCTGGGCTGAACCCGCAGGGAACTCCCCGTTGTTGCCGAGACTGTCCTCGTGTCGGAAGCGGCCCTCCACCACGTAGGTCAGTCCTTCGACGTCTCGGTGTGGGTGGAGGGGCCAGACTGCTCCCGGGACCAGCGTGTCGTCGTTGAACACACGCAAGGGGCCGATACCCATGTTCTCGGGATCTCTGTAGTGGTCGAATGAGAAATGCCAGCGCGCCTCGAACCAGCTGGCGCTTTCTCGGTGAATCGATTCCGCGGGTCGTCTCTGAATCATGATGCTGCCCGGTAGGCTGGTATGCCAGGGCGATTGCCGGTGCCCCGTGCGCCTGGAGCTACGAAGCGCTGCCCTCTCCTGCTGCAGCGCCCCCGGGAGGACTCGAACCTCCGACACCCGGTTTAGGAGACCGGTGCTCTATCCCCTGAGCTACGAGGGCACGAGTTGGACGGGACCGACCTCTCCGAGCGGCCTCTTCGACGCACGGGGCACCTGCCAATCGTACAAAGGCGGACTCTGGGGCCCAGCTCCGAATACTCCGGAGCCTCTACTCGAGGCCGAAACTGGGATTCCAGCGAAGGTATAGTTCGGACATACCGGGTACAGCGTGGAATCCATATGCAGAACGAATTCAGTGCCAGAGCGGGTGACCTGGCTCTGGGCTGGACTCGTCCAATCCCCATGCGACAAGGAGATCAGAGCATGCCCACTGGGAAGAAGGGCGAGAGGGCCTCATTCGGAGCTGGCGCAAGCCGTCTTGCCGCAGGGGCAAGACGACAGGGGTCGGGCAAGTCTTCCGGTGCAGACTCGACAGGGAGATTCAGCGCAGGAGAGAGGGCTGCCATGCGCGAGCGAGCAAGGGAGCTCGCTGAGGAAGGAGGCGGTTCCAGGAGGGGCGACAAGTACGACGGCGAAGCTAAGTTGCTGGAGAAAGTCGCCCAGATGTCCGGGACGGATCGACAGATCGCCGAGCGCCTCCACCGGCTGGTGAAGAATGTAGCTCCTCACGTCACGCCGAAGACGTGGTACGGGATGCCCGCTTACGCCGATGACGCGGGAAAGGTCATCGTGTTCTTTCAGCCCGCGGAGAAGTTCAAGTCGAGGTACGCGACCATCGGATTCACCGACCAGGCGAAACTGGACGAGGGGACCATGTGGCCGACGACCTTTGCGATCCTGTCGTTGGGGCCGTCCGAGGAAAAGAAGGTCCGCTCCCTGCTGAAGAAGGCGCTCCGCCCTGGGTGAAAGCTTCGTCGGGAACCCCGACGCCAGCTCTCTGACCCTAGACCGAGTGGTCAGATGTCGACCCAGATGGACCCGTACCTGTCCGAATCCGAGTGCAGCCGCATGGCCGGGGAGAACCTGGGCCCAGGCTCTGAACGCTCCCTTCTCGAGACCTGTGTTGACCGGTGCCCAGGGCCGAGGTAGCAGGGTTGGCCTACTTGACCCGCGGCTCTTCCCCTGTCTCCGAGACCATCTCCAGGCCGGCTTCCGCCCAGGCCTGCATACCACCGGCAAGGTTGTAGGCACGGATCCCGTTGGACGAGAGGATCTTCGCCGCCTTGAGGGACCGCCCTCCGACCTTGCAGACAACGACCACGTCGACCTCTGCGTGCGAGCTGGCTCGGGCGGCCGCTTCCTCGACCCACCTTCTCACCTCCCTTACCGATCCGACAGGATTGCCCTGAATCTCGGGCAGGGAGAGGAATCTAGCCTGGGGGGCATGTCCTGCATCCCACTCGTCCTTGTTCCTGACATCGACGAGGACGGCGCCCTCTTCCAGTTTTTGCCTAGCCGCCGCCACGTCTATGTTCTCTACGTCTACAGCCTTTTCGTCTCCCATGGCTCTTTCCTCCCCGGGCACAGAGCCAAACTGTCATTCCGGGCTGTGCTATTCAAGCATTCTGAAGCGGGCCGCCAAAGGGGTCCTTGGTGGCCAGTGCTTCCATGTCTCGTACCACAGTATTGGCGCCACTTGCCATCAAGAGCCCGCCGACTATCCCGAAGGGTGCCAGCGACGCAAGGCCCCATCGCACGTCACCGGTCAGGTCAGAAATCCTCCCCACCAGGACCCCTCCGAGCACGCCGCCGAAGAGGGCGATGCAGAGTGTGATGAGGGAGAGCATCAAGGCCCTCAGCCTCGAGGGGCAGATCGCCGACATGACTGCGTTCATGGGGGCTACCACCACGGCGATTGCCAGGACCGCGAACCACTGCACTCCCACTACCAGATAGATCGTCGGCAAGAAGACGCCCACGGCAAGGATGATCGTGTTCGCCGCGATACCGGTCCCTACCACTCGGACCGCGAGTGAAGGGCTCTTCTGGAAGACCCTCTCGCCGACCGGACCCCCGATGATGTTGCCGACGAGCGAGGCGGTGGCCAGCAGGCCGAAGATCACCCCCCGACCCCTTTCGTCGATCCCGAAAGTCTCCTCGTAGAGAAGGCTGGCGAAGGCCGCCACTCCAACCAGGGCGAAGCCAAGGACCCCTATTCCGACGAGTTGCCTCCTGAAGGTCTGGATGGAGACTATCCGGCGCACTGCCGTGGCGAACCCGAGGTCGGGAGGGGCGCCGGTCACGGTCATCGAGGCTGCCATGAAACTCCTGGCCATCTGCACTTCCGGCTCTCTCATCCTTCGTGCGACCAAGATGGTGGCCAGTGTCGGGACGGTGAGAAGCGGAAAAGCCCAGCGCCAGGCTGTCGGCGAGTATCCGGTGGCGACGGCAACCCCAGCCGCCATGAAGGGGCCCACTATGTTGCCGAAGGGATTCGCCGCGTTGTGCAGTGCGAAGACTCTGTTCCATGAGATGGGCGGGTAGTAGTCGGCCAGCAGCGACTTGCCTACCGGGTCCACCGCCGCCTTCCCGATCCCCGACCCTATCCGGGCTGCCAGGAATATCCCGACATTGGTAGCAGCGGCGGTGAGAGTGGAAAAGAAGCTCCACATCGTCGCGCAGGCTCTGAGCATTCGTGTCCGGTCCACCCTGGTGGCCACGTAGCCCACAGGGACCGTTGCGAGCACCAGGAGGGACACCTGAAGACCCACGATGAGACCCAGCTTCGTGCGGTCCAGTCCGAAGTAATCGCGGATGTTGGGGGCAAAGACAGCCAGTGCGGCCTGATCTATCTCGTCGACTACGTTGAGGACTACCAGCACCACGAGGGGGTACGCACCACGCTCGGCAATGGCTTTCCTGAAGGGGAGGGGCTTTGGGGCAGGACGGAAAGTCTCGCCAGCGCTCTCTGTGGGTGGCCGGATCTGCGGCGATTCGGTGCCCAGGGCTGCCTCGTTGGCAGAATCCCCTGCGGGTGCGTCGACCTGCGCCGGGATCTGGTCCGTCAACTACGGATGCCGAGCGGCCTCAGGTCGCGCATTCGCCCCGCCCTAGCTTTACCTGGAACTGCTCCTCTTCGTCCCAGTCTATGTAGTCGTCGGGGGCCTCCGAGAACGGGCGCGGCTTGCCGGTTTCTTCGACCTGCTTTTCTATGGATTCCACCCCTCGGACTTCGAGCCATTCCTTGAACGACTGCCCTGGCAGTCTCTCCTCGGCGTAGGAAGTCAGGATCGAGCTGACGACCTTCGGGGCGCGCTTTGCCGAGAGCTTGAGGCTTCGCTTCCCGAATTGCACCTGTCCGGCCGATACAACCCCCCCGCCCAACAGCATGTGCGCGCCGGGGGCCGAATTCCCGTCGATTCGCTTCTCGAAGCCGAAGAAACCGATGTCGGCTATGTGGTGCTGGCCACAGGAGTTCGAGCATCCAGAGATGTTGATCTTGACCCCCGGCAAATCCGCCAGACCGGAGGCGACCAGCTCTTCCCTTATGGCCTTGGCCAGCCCGCGGCTCTGGGTTATCGCAAGGTTGCAGGTGTCTGCACCGGGGCAGGCGACCACGTCTGCGGCACGCTCGCCTTCGATGTTCGACAAGCCAATCCTCTGCAGCTCTTCGTAGAAGGGCCGGAGCTGGTGCTCTTCCAGGAACCGGAAGACCAGATTCTGACGTATGGTGGCCCGCACTTCTCCTTCGCCGTACCGACGGCACAGGTCGGCCAGTTCCCGGAACTGGTCGGCGGTGATGTCGCCGATTGGAAGCGAAACGTAGGCCGCAAAGCGACCCGGCTGACGCTGGGCGACCACGTTGGACGCCTTCCAGTCCTCGAATGTCGGCTGTACGAACCTCTCGATACGGGCTCCGTTCCCCGAAGGCCCGGAGTCGCCAAGAGGTCCCAACTGACCGAACGCCTCAGGACCCGCCTCGAGGACCTTTTCGGGTATGACGGAAGGGGTTCTCTCGCCTACTACCGAACGCAGCTTCTCCCTCTCGTCGAGTACGGCCGCACGAAATTCCTCGATGCCCATCGACTGAACGAGCCACTTCATCCGCGCCCGATTCTTGTTCTTGCGATTGCCGTTCCTGTCGAACACCCTCAGGATCGCTTCCATCGTGAGGATGAGGTCTTCGGGCGGAGTGAATTCCTCGAGCACCTGAGCCGGGAAGGGGGTCGTGCCCAGGCCTCCTCCCACGAGGAGTCTGAAGGCCAGGCGCCCCTGGTCGTCCTTGACGGCGATTATGCCGATGTCGTTGATTGTCCCCGCCGAGCAGTCCTTCTCGCATCCCGAGAAGCTGATCTTGAACTTTCGTGGGAGCCGTTGGGAGATGGGGTGGCGCAGGAAGTAATCCGTGGCCGCCCTTGCCCACGCCGAGATGTCGGCGTTCTCTAGGGGGCAGGTGCCTGCCAGGGGGCAGCCCGTGATGTTTCGGACTGTGTCGCCGCAGGCTTCCCGGGTAGTGAGCCCTACGGAGTTGACGAGGCGCATGACATCCGCGCACCTCTCCAACCTGACGAAGTGGAACTGGACGTTCTGGCGGGTGGTGACGTGCCCGAAGCCTCGGGAGTACTCCTCGGCTATGTGGCCGAGCATCTCCAGCTGTTCTGGATTGAGTCTACCCTGGGGCACCTTCACCCGGACCATTTGGAGGTTGTTGCCCTGCCGGATCCCGTAGATGCCGTTGGTGAGGCGGATCGGGCGGAATACCTCCTCGTCCAGCTCGCCTGCGAGGTACTTGCGGATCGACTCCTCGAAACGATCGATTTCCCTCGCAATCTGGGGAGAGAGGTTCGTCGTCAGCATCTTGCCGTCCCTCTTGGCGCTGTCTCCGAAAAGAGGCCGGGTCGGTGAGTTGCAAGGACGAACCGATGCTACAGTTTCAGCGACCCGGCCGCCAGCAAAATCTTACCAAATAACTCGGAATTGTGCGGCCCGCCGTGCGGACCGGAGGTCCTCGTGACCGTCCCAGCGCTTGGGTGGCCGTCTTCGTCGGCGTTCTCGGGATCGTCGCGGTCGTCGGGTCGGTCGGTTGCGCATCCGGATGTCTCCAGGCAGTGCCGAGCGCTCCGGAGACCCCTTGCAGCTCCTGGTGTGATTTGCGTCACACCTCGTAACTGACCTGTTGCAATCTGCCGTCGCGGGCGGTAGTATCCGCAAGGCTGAGACAAATTTTGGTGGAGTGTCTCAGAGGTGGTCTCCACGCACGGGAGAGGAGACGGGCTGAGTCTTCGAACGGCTCTTCCCTCACGTGCGAGAGGTTCCCACACAGGGCCGACCATGCTACGGAGGAGCGAGATGAGCCAGGTGCTGTCTCAGAAGGACATCGTCGAGATCAAGCGCCACGAGGGGGAATGGCGCTCGTCCACAGGGCTCCGATACGACACGGTACCTTGGAAGCTTTACGAGAAGGCAAAGAAGCTCTTCTGGGACCCTGCGGAGATCGACTTCAGCCAGGACGCGAAGGACTGGCAGAAGCTGCCGGAAGACCAGCGCCTGGCAGCGGCGGTCCTGGCCCGTGGCTTCATGGTAGGTGAGGAGTCCGTCACGCTGGACATCGTCCCGCTCATCATCGGTGTTGCCGACGAGGGTCGCACCGAGGAGGCGATGTACCTCACCACCTTTGCCTTCGAGGAAGCCAAGCACGTCGAGTTCTTTAGGCGCTGGTTCGATGCCATCGGAGAAGACCCCCAGAGGATCTACGACCTGGCGGACGAGAGGCGCAAGCAAGCCGGTGTCGCTTTCGACCCGACCGAGGGGATGTTCAACAGCCAGCTCCCCAAGGTGATGCGGCGGGTGCTCTTCGACCGCTCGCCGGAGGCATTCCTCGACTGCGGCCTTACCTACAACCAGTTCGTCGAGGGGTGCCTTGCGATCTCCGGTTACAAGCTCTGGGCGCAGTTCTTCGCAGAGAGCGGAGGGTTTCCGGGGCTGCAGGAAGGGCTGCACCACGTGAGGAAGGACGAGAGCCGTCACATCACTTACGGCACCTACCTTTGTCGGCGCATCATTGCAGAGCATCCCGAGCTCATGGAGTTTGCCAGGAACCGCTTGGTCGAACTGGGAAACTACTACTTCCGCTACTTCTTCGGCTTCCCGATAGATCGAGAGGTCGTCCGCGGGTTCTTCGACGAGAACGGAAACCTGGACCGTTCCAAGCTGCCCCCGGTGGAAATGCTGGGTCTCGAGCAGAAGCTGGTCGAGTTCCTGGCGACGTTCATGTACAACGCCTGGGACCAGGTGGACCGCCGAATCCAGGTCCTCGAGAAGGCAATAGGGATGAGCGAGGAAGAAGCGCTGTTGGGCGCAGGGGCCGAGGATGCCGAGCGCGAGCTCGACACGTTGGTCGCCTGAGGCTGGGAGGCACCGCCGGAGATCATCCGACCCCCTGGACCACCTCGAGGAGCGCCCTGCATGGGCGCTCCTCGTTTCTTTGGCACCCACCTGGTCCGCCCCTACACGAGGTGGATCTCTGGGACCGCCCGTAGCGGGTACGGCAACGGAAATCTCTGGGACCGCCCGTAGCGAGGTAAACTTTTTCTTGCATTGGTCCGATGTACAGAGTCGAACAGCGGGGAGGGCGATGACCGGATAGGAGGTTCCGGTCGTCGCCCTTTTTGCTTTCGGTATGAGGGGGCGGTCGCCGCGACCGGATGGATACCTGGTTGACGGTGGGACAGACCGTTTCGCTGGGGGAGGCTCTAGCCCGATGCGCCCTTCAGGTAGTCTCATGGATTCGGGTCCGCCCGAGGTGAACTCGGCCGACAACGAGCGCGGTGCGACAGGCGTAGGAGCGAGCAAGCCTGTGGAGGACACAGGCTTCACGCTGGTGGAGCTGATGGTCGTCGTGCTGATCATTGCCATCTTGATGGCGATCGCCATTCCCACCTTCCTCGGGGCCAGGAGAAGAGCGATGAACCGCGCGGCCCAGGCGAGCCTGAGAATCGCCGTCACGGCGGAGATGGCCTACTACGCTTCCAACGGAGAGACTTTCACCTCGGACCCGGATTTGCTCGAGGCCGAGGAGTACGGTCTGTACTGGATGGGGCCCAACGCTTCCACGCACTTCAAGGAAGTCTCCGTGGACCACTCCCAGGGCGACTACTTGTGTCTTGCGGTCTCGAGCCCGTCGGGCGACTCCTTCGGGATGTTGGTGGAGATCGTCTCTCCGGGAAATACGCTCTACGGGAACTCGGTGCCGACGCGAGCCTCGGACTTTTGTACGGAACATGTTCCGGGCATGATCCCGGCTCAGGGGAATTGGTCGACCGACCCGTCGGTAGGCTGGGCCACCTGAGCATGCAGCGAGTGTCGTAGGTTGTAGCGATAAGGGGCCGCGCCATCAGGGTAGCGATCGTCGGAGCGACCGGGTTCATAGGGAGGGCCGTAGCGTTCCACCTGCGAAGCTGTGGACACTCGGTGCTCGCGTGCGTCAGGTCTCTCCAGCGCGGGCGCCAGGCCCTGGGCAGGGACGTCGACTTCGAGCAGTCCGAATCGGGAGTTCCCTCGCCGGATGTGCTGTCGGGCTGCGACGCGGTCGTCAACCTGGCCGGCTCCCCACTGGTTGGGCGCCGCTGGACCAGGCGCAGACTCGCAGAAGCCGAGGCCAGCAGGGTCGGCGTGACCGAGGAGGTGGTGCGCAGCCTCGAGGCCGCCTCGCCGAGGCCCACGGTCCTGGTCTCAGTTTCTGCTGTGGGCTATTACGGCGACCGTCCGGATGGGGTGGTCGACGAGTCCGTTTCCTCGGGGAGTGGATACCTAGCAGGTCTGTGCGAGCGATGGGAAGAGGCGGCCAGGCGTGCCGAGACGCTCGGGGTCCGGACCGTGATCGCCCGACTAGGCGTCGTACTCGACCGCTACGGGGGGACGCTCGCGGTCCTTGCGCCTCTCTTCAGGGCAAGGCTCGGGGGTCGGCTCTCGTCGGGAGCGCAGTGGTTCCCCTGGATACACCTGGATGACGTCTGCCGCGCTGTAGGTGCAGCCTTGACTGACGCTGACCTCTCTGGTCCGGTAAACCTAGTTGCCCCTCGACCCGTTCGTTACAAGGACTTCGTCGACTCCCTGAGCAAGGCCATGAGGGTGCGCGCCCCATGGGTCATGCCGGGACCGATGTTGCGCCTGGTCTTGAAGGAGGGCGCCTCCGCGCTTCTCGGCGGAGCACAGGTCGAACCGACACGTCTCGCAGATAGGGGGTTTCAATTCGACTACCCGGATCTGGATAGCGCCCTGGCCGAGATCTTCGAATCCCCGCCAATCGTCGTCTCCGAGGGCACGGCGCCCCAGGAGGTCGTCTCCTCCGATGCATCGGCAGACGTTGCGAAGAAGTTCGGCATCCTGGTTCAGTCCGACCTCGCCGTCGCTGCCTCCAGGGAAGAGGTCTTCGACTTCTATTCCTGCCCTTACAATCTCGAGCCCCTCATGCCGCCACTCCTCGGCTTCGAGGTCTTGGAAGCTCCCGAGCATATGCCGGAGGCTCCCGCCGAGACCATCGTGGTCTACAGGTCGGGCAAGGGCCCCTTCGAGCGTCGCTACTCCGGCAGGATCTACGGCGTCGACCCGCCTCGGCGCTTCTTCGATGCCAGCCACGCGGGAACCCCCATCAGGTGGTTCCACAAGCACTCCTTCGAGCCGATCGGGACCCGGCCTGGCGGGTCTGGCGGCACGGGCCACGACCAGACGAGCGAGCCCAACTCCGACCAAGCGGGAGATCGGTCGGGTTGCCGGATCTCCGACGACCTCTGGATCGACGTGCTGGGGAGGAAGGTCTCGGGCGGCGTTGCCTCGGCTGTCGCACGGTATCTATTCGACTACCGTCTGCGGGTTGTCCGCCGCCGCTTCGGCCGGTATGAACCGTCACGAGCGAGCCTAGCGCAGTCTCCACCTACGTCTTCCCTCTAGCGCCGGCCCGTTCCCTCTGATAACCTCGAAGAAGAGGTCGCCCGGCAGATCCGCCGGTCCGAGGGAATAAGGCAGGTCAGGCAGGAGGGGCCCATGGCTACCGATACGTCCCTTCCCGACATTACCCAGGTCATAAGGCACGAGGCCGAGTGGAAGTCGTCGCGGGGGCTGAGGTACGACATCGTTCCGTGGAGGCTGTACCAGAAAGCCAAGCAGCTCTTCTGGAACCCAGCCGAACTCGACTTCTCCAGGGACAAGGAAGACTACGCCCGCATGGACGAACAGCAACGGCGGACGATCGCGTTCTTCGCCAGGGGTTTCATGGTGGGCGAGGAATCGGTGACCCTCGACATAGTCCCACTGATCATCGGAGTGGCCGACGAGGGAAGGGTCGAAGAAGCGGTGTACTTGACGACCTTCGCCATGGAGGAGGCCAAGCACGTCGACTTCTTCAGGCGCTGGTTCGACGCGGTAGGCGAGGACCCCCAGCGGCTCTACGAAGAGGGGGAGCAGCGTCGCAGGGAGCTCGGAATAGAGCGGGACCCGTCTGCAGGCATCTTCGAGAGCGAGCTTCCCAGGGTGATGCGGCGAGTGCTCGTCGACAGGTCACCCGAGGCATTCCTCGACTGCGGCATCACTTACAACCAGTTCGTCGAGGGGTGCCTCGCGATCTCCGGTTACAAGCTCTGGGGGGAACTGTTCAAGCGGTGGAAGGTCCTCCCAGGGTTGCAGCAAGGCCTTGCGCTGGTCAGGAGGGACGAGGGGAGGCACATCACCTACGGGACTTACCTGTGCAGGAGGATCCTCGCCCAGAACCCTGAGTTGATGGACTTCGCGAGATCGCGAATGCACGAGCTGGCGGACTACTTCTTCGGACAGTTCCGCTTTCCCAAGGAGGCCGTTGGCTCGCTTTTCGACGAGGAGGGGCGCTTCCTTACCGACCGCGCACGACCACTCGCCGAGGCGTTCAACGTGGACGTCGGAGAGGTAGAGTTCATCGCCAGCTTCATCAAGACCGGCTATGACCAGGTCGAGCGCCGTATTCAGGTCATGGAAAAGGCCCTTGCCCTCAGCTACGACGAGGCGTTGCTGGGCGAGGGTGCCGAAGAGGCCGAGATCGCCCTGGAGACCGTGGAGGCCTAGCCGACCTCAGGCGAGCGCCAGGGGCTGGGATGCACAAGGAGCGGTCCTTGCGGGCGGCAGCTTTCAGGAGGCGCTAGTCGACGGCGGGTTCCTTGGGGAGGCCGAGGATCTTCTCGCCAATGATGTTCCTCTGCACTGCCCAGGTGCCCCCGCCGATGGTGAGCGCTGGCGAGAACAGGAACCCGTAGTGCCATATGCCGGCATCGGTCCCCATGGGCCCGGCTGTTGCCAGCATGCCCCCGGTACCTGAGAGGTCCTTTGCCAGCTCCATGATGTGCTGTCCGTGCTCGTCGGCGAGCAGCTTGCGGATTGACGACCACGGTCCCGGCGGCTCGCCCCGGATGGAGGAAGTGACCGTGCGGTAGCGCAGGAGTCTGAGAACCTGGTGCTCGGTGTAAAGGCGGGCAAGCTTCTGTCTGAGCCAGGGTTCTCTTACCCCCCCTCTGCTGCGCACCAGCTCGATCAGATCCATTGCGGTGGGCCCTGCACCCCAGATCGCACCCTCCTCGGACAGCGAGACCCGTTCGTTCGCCAGGGTCACCTTGGCCAAGGCCCATCCCCCGTTGACCTCTCCCACGACGTTCTCGGCAGGAATGCGCACCTCGTCGAGGAACACCTCGTTGAAGGTGTGGGAACCCGTCATCTCGACGATCGGGCGCACTGTTATCCCCTCGGCATCCATCGGGCAGATGAAGTACGTGATCCCCTCGTGCTTGGGGGCGTCGGGGTCGGTGCGAGCGAGGAGGATTCCGTACCTCGCCACGTGGGCGAGGGAGGTCCAGATCTTCTGGCCGGTGACGACGAACTCGTCGCCGTCCCGCACGGCCCTGGTCTGAAGCGATGCCAGGTCCGAGCCCGCGCCCGGCTCCGAAAAGAGCTGGCACCAGATATCTTCGCCGGAGAGTATGCGGAAAAGGTAGCGCTTCTTCTGCTCCTCGGTCCCCGCCTGCAGGATGGTCGGACCCGCCCATCCGATTCCTATGGGATTGGCCGGCTTTCGGACGCCCGCCCGCTTCAGCTCGTCTTCGATGATCAACTGGTGAACGGGATCGGCGTCCAGCCCCCAGGGCCTGGGCCAGTGCGGGGCGACGAATCCCGCCTCGGCCAGTTCCCTCCCCGAGGGAGAAGGGTGGGCGGCAAGCCAATTTCGGATTTCCGTGCGCCGAGGGTCGTCTTCAGGTGGCAGTTCGAAGTCCATGACAAGAGCCTACGATATAAACTCGTCGGTAACTCCGGCCACACCGCATTCTTTCGGTAGGTCATAGCCGGCGGAGACCGGTTCCGTCGGAGGTGGCTGCACCGGGTGAGCAGGTGCGAGCGAGCGATCCTGCCCGCTCTGCTCGTCTCGTCATGGCCCGGGGACCGATCCTGATCCTGCGGAGCGCAAGCATGCTTTCGGACCAGTGGAACTTTGCCGACATCTGGGACGTCGCTGCAGAGGTCCTGCCCGACAGCCCCGCGCAGGTCCAGGGCCACAGACGGTTCACCTGGGCCGAGTTCGCCCGGCGCGCCTCCGGCGTCGCCAGGTCCCTCGTCGAAGCAGGCCTCGAGGAACAGTCCAAGGTCGCCCAGTACCTCTACAACTGCCCCGAGTATCTGGAGAGCGTCTACGCCGCTTTCAAGGCCGGGCTGGTCCCCGTCAACACCAACTACCGCTACGAAGACCGCGAGCTGCTCTACTTGTGGGACAACTCGGACACCGAGGCAATCGTCTTTCACGGGGTCTTCTCCGAGAAGCTCGAGCGGCTGAGGAGTTCCTTGCCGCGAGTGAGGCTCTTCGTCTGGGTGAGCGATGGTTCGGGCCCTCGCCCCGAATGGGCCGTCGACTACGAGGAGCTGGCGGGGTCGGCCTCCTCAGGTGACGACGGGACCGCTCCGTGGGGGCGTAGCGGGGACCACCTGTACATGCTCTACACGGGCGGCACGACGGGGATGCCGAAGGGCGTCATGTGGCGCCAGGACGACCTGTACAGGGTCTTCGCCTTGTCGACGGGGGGCGACCCGGGCAAGCCTGACCCGGAGGTGGTGGCGAGGAGGATGAAGTCGTCTCCCCCGCCGGTCGCTCTGCCGGCCTGCCCCCTCATGCACGGCACCGGCGCCATTACCGCTTTCCAGGTGATGTGCCTGGGGGGCACGATCGTCACGCTCGAGGGTCGGCACTTCGACCCCGTAGAAGTCCTCGAAGCTGTGGAAAGGGAAAGGGTCAACTCCCTTTCGATCGTCGGAGACGCCTTCGCCAAGCCCATACTCAGGGCGCTCGACCGGAACCCGGGGAGGTGGGACCTGTCGTCGCTACGGATGATCGTCTCCTCGGGGGTCATGTGGAGCAAGCAAACCAAGGAAGGACTGCTCGCGCACAACCCCGGGATGATGCTTGTGGACGCCTTCTCTTCCTCGGAGGCCCTGGGCATGGGACAGTCGGTCTCGGCGGGCGGCAAGGCAGAAGTGACGGCCAGGTTCAGGCTCGGTGACAGGGCGCGAGTGATCAGGGACGACGGAAGCGATGTGGAACCGGGCTCGGGCGAGGTCGGCATGGTGGCACTCAGGGGTCCCAACCCTATCGGCTACTACAAGGATCCCGAGAAGACCGCTCGCACCTTCAGGCTGATAGACGGCGAGCGGTACGTGGTACCCGGCGACTACGCCGTGGTGGAGGCTGACGGCTCCATCAGGCTTCTCGGACGAGGGTCGGTGTGCATCAACACCGGCGGAGAGAAGGTCTTCCCCGAGGAGGTGGAGGAGGTCCTCAAGGAGCACCCCGCGGTACGGGACGCAGTGGCCGTCGGGGTGCCCGACGAGCGCTTCGGCGAGGCAGTGACTGCCGTGGTCGAACTCGAACCCGGCGCCGAGGTGCAGGCAGAGGAGCTGATGGCGCACACCAAGTCTCGCATTGCCTCCTACAAGGCGCCGAGGCACGTGGTCTTCGTGGAGACGGTGGGACGTGCTCCCTCGGGCAAGGTCGACTACAAGGCGGTAAGGGAGCGCGCTCTCAGGGACCTGGCAGGGCCCGAGGAGTAGGGGACTTCGAAGACACTCGCCCTGGGGCTGCGACCGTGAAATCCCTGTCGCTAGTGGTGGACGAGGCCTGGCCCGACCGGGTCCTCGAGCTGTGGGAGAGCGTAGAGCCCCGAGTCGTCGTGGTTCCGGGCGGGCGCACGCCGACCCCCCTCTTCGAGAAGTTGGAAGCAGCGGCCGGCGACTTGCATCTGGAGTCGGTGGAGTTCTTCCTCTCCGACGAGCGCTGCGTTCCCCCTTCGCACCGCGATTCCAATTTCGGCAGGGCCTACCGACTGCTGTTCTCGCGTGTTCCCACTACCGTGCACAGGATGCGCTCGGAGAACTGCGACCCCTCGTCATACGAGCGACTTCTCAGGCGTCGGCAAATCGATCTCGCGCTCCTGGGGCTTGGCGCCGACGGCCACACGGCATCTCTCTTTCCAGGGGACGGCGCCCTGGAACTGGACTCCCCCGAGGACCCCCTGGTCTGCGTGGTCGAGTGGCACGACCACCGCCGCATCACGCTCACGCCCAGGGCGCTTCGAGGCTCGAGGGTAGTTGCGTTTCTAGCCGAAGGTTCCGAGAAGGCGCGGGCCGTTTTCCTTCTGGCGGCCGAGGACCCGGGCATACCGGCGTCTCGTATCAGGGGAAGGGAAGCTACCTACCTGTTCTGCGATACGGCAGCGGGATCGCTGGTGACCTCGAAAGGAGCGTGATCCAATCAGCCCTTCAGGTGGGGCTCCAGAAGCTGGATCCATGAGCGCTCGAGCTGCTTGTACTCGTCGGGGCAGCGCTCCGCCCGGTCGACGGGAAGCACCCCCGATCCTACGATCCGGACGTACTTGCCGGGATCCGAGCCGTACAGCCAGCAGAGAATGTTGAAGACGCGCTGCTCGTTGAGAGAGTGCTCGTCCGCGAAGTTCAGTTGGCCTCCCGAAATCCTGTCGAAGAACTCGGCCGCCGCGAGGGCCGACGCTCCGTCGTCGTCGGCGCCCTTGATCAACATCAGCGTGGCAAGCTGGTCAGCGGCGTCTTCCTCGCGCCCGACGGCAGGGAGCTGGTAGACGTCGATCACTGCATGGCCCAGCTCGTGGAAGATGATGAAGGTGAACGCGCCCGCAACTCGGTCGGTGTCGTTTTCGAACACCTCGAGAAGGAATGCGAAGAGTTCGTAGCAGATCGTGAGCTGCTTCTCCTTGGCCGAGTAGAAGGCATTGGGGTCACCGCATTCGGCCATACCGAGTCCGACGTCGTAAGGGAGAGCGAAGGCTTCGTTCAGCCCGAGCGAGATCTCCTCCACGAGGTTTGACTGGCGAGCAGCCGACTCTATGACTCGATTGGTCGGGTCGGAGGAAGTGGAATAGAAGGCCTTGAAGTCCCCCTTGTCTGCGACCTTCCCGCCGGTCGGTTGCGATGTGGGAGCCGCTCCGGTGGTGGTCGCCTTGGGAGTGGGCTGCGTGTCGACCACGGCCCCGATGACGACTAATCCCCCGAGTATCAGGACGACGACCACCACCACGCCGAGGATCGCATACAAGCAGCCCTTACCTCCGCGAGAGGTCGGCTGGGGCTGGGGCGGGTAGTACGGAGGCGGGGAGCCGCTCGGAGGCTGGGGCGGCTGGCCTGGCGGGTAGGCGACGGGCTGTTGGGGCGTAGGGTAGTACCCCGGCTGTTGGTGGGGTCCTGCGGGAGGCGGGTAGCCGGCGCCGGATTCTTGGGGGCCGGGGGTTCGGGCGGGTTGCTGTGGCGGCGGAAAGCCTCCGGGAGGTTGTGACGGAGGCTGGTAGCGGCCCGGCGAGGGGGTGAGGCTCATATGGGCTCCAGTCGGTAGTTGGCGGGCGGTGGAATACGAACTCCGAGCCGTCCTTGTCTGTCGTCGCTCGGTCGGACAAGTCTAACAGCCTGGGCTTTTCGATGCAGGCCCTCTGCGGCTCGCTTGGTCCCGAATAGGTCAAGGTGTGCCCTCTCCCACGGGACTGCGCCGCGTAGTCACCAGGGTGCTCAGCCCCCGTAGTTCAGCCTCGTATCTTCCATCCGGAGGACCGGGGTTTCCTCGTCCTTCAGGAAGCCGCAGTCCACCACCTCTCCTATGAAGAGGGTGTGGGTTCCTGCCGGAACGGCTTTCCATAGCGTGCAGTCCAGGAAGGCGACAGCCTGGTCGAGGATCGGGCACCCCGTCTTCCTCGTGTGGAAGGGAAAGCCGTTCAGCGTCCTTGCCTGAAGGTCCACTTCCACGGGTTTCACGAACTTCCTTACGATCGCCCGGTCCTCACGATCGACGATGTTGAGGGAGAAGGCCTTTCCTTCGGATATGAGCTCGTGCGTGAAGGCCTCCTTCTCCACCGAGATTGCAAGGAGTTTCGGGTCGAAGGAAACCTGGGTGGCCCAGTTGAGCGTCATTCCGTTCAGCCGGTCACCAGAGCGGCTCCCCACTACGTAAAGACCGTAGGGCAGCTTCCACAAGACCCGCCGCCGTAGCTTGTCGTACTCGTCTGCCTGACCTTGCGTCTCGCTCATCCCGGTGCTTCCCCCTTCCAGTTTTCCTGCTTGTACCCATAGCTCTGGTGACGCGCGTCAATGCGAACCGGCCCATGAAGCTCTCTGCGGCGAACTGACTGGTCGTGGATGCCTATCTGGTGACGCGCGTCAATGCGAACCGGCCCATGAAGGGCGCTGCGAGGAGCTTCGCCTACGCGCTCAGGCCCGAGCATCCAATACGTCAAACCGTCACATGTGCCTGCGAGGAAGTCTCCTCGGCTCCAGGCTCCTTCCCGGCCAATACCTGAACGAGCCGGCGGGTGCGCTCGACGGCTGCGTCGGGCATACCGATGGTGTCGAAGCCGGTGACACTCGGCTCTGAAGGAGACAATTCGGCCGCTCCTGCGATCTCGAAGTGGGGCCTGGTAAAAGGTCTCAGCTGGTTCGGCGCCTCCTCCAGTCGGGTGCAATGGCTCTGCATCGAGCCGTGCTCCCCGGGGCGGAGCGGGCGGCATGTACCCTCGAGGCCCCGATTCGTCATGTCCCGCAGTCGAGGGGCGGTCGCTGCCCATCATGCAGGCGTCGGATGGGCGCCACCCGGGGCGGCGCACGTTCTCGAGTTCCCGTTCCAGGCCAAGGGTGGAACTCTGCTTCGCGGCGTGGAATGGGGCCGGATATATGTCGAATTGCACCGATCCTCCCTGACCGACCTGCAGGAGTCGATGCTAAGATTTTCGCGACCTTCGAATCCAGGCCGAACGGCTCGCGCTTCGGCCAATACCCCACGGTAGCGGTCGCGTCCGCCCTGACCCCTGCTCCAGGCGTTCTGCTCGATCGAGGAGGTCCTGGCATCGATGGGAATCGGCGATGCGTCTGGCGCGCACGGCGCTCTCGACCCGAGCCTGCTCCACCGCCCGGCTGTGCCGGTGCGTCCGGAGGCGCAGCGGCCTGTCAAGAAGGGGGTGGTGTTGGCTGCGGGTCGGGGGAGCCGCCTCGGCCACAGGAGCGGCACGCCCAAGATGCTCCACCTGTTGCTGGGGGTGCCTTTGGTAGAGCGAGCGGTGAGGACGCTCTTCGAGCTCGGCCTGGAAGAGGTCGTGGTGGTCTACGGAGCCCACCCTGCTGTGGGTGACTACTGCAGGAAAGCACTTGCTGACCGCTTCAGGGGTGGCAGCCTGAAAGTCGTCTTCGCCTCCAGGTGGCAGGAAGGAAACGGCGCAAGCCTTGCCGCCGTCGAGCCGTACGTGGAGGCCGACGAGGCGTTCATATCCGTTTCCGGAGACCACTTCACTACCTCCGACTGCTTGCGGGCCTTGCTGGATGCCCAGGCCCCTTCGGTCCTGGTCGACTCGCCAGGACGGCCCGGCATAGACGACGAGGAAGCGACGAAGGTCCTCAGCGATCCGGACGGCACCGTCGTAGACATCGGCAAGGACGTGACTGGGCGTCCGGGATATGTGCTCTCCGTCGACGCCGGAGCGCACCTGCTCACGCCGGCTGTCTTCCCTCACCTGGGGCCCCGTCCGGATGGGGGAGAGGTGTCGCTGACGTCGGCCCTCCGGGCGATCGCCCATACGGGAGCCTTGAGGACAGTGAGGGTCCCGCAGGGTTCCAGCTGGCAGGATATCGACACCCCCAGCGACCTCAAGTGGGCGAAGAGGAAGGCTCTTGGAAGCCTCCGGAGCGACAAGGACGGCCTGGTCGCGCGGCTGCTCAATAGACCGCTCTCCCTGGCGATCACCTCCGTCGTCAGCCGGTGGCGCCCATCTCCCAATGCGATCTCGATCGTGGCTTTCATGGTGGCCGTTGTCGCAGCGCTCGTTGCAGCTGTCGGTGCGGTCCCCGGAATCGTCCCGGGCCTTCTGGTCCAGGCTGCCTCGGTTGTCGACGGGGTGGACGGTGAACTGGCCCGTGCCACCTTTCGCTCCAGCCGCTTCGGCCGGCTGCTTGACGGCGTCCTGGACCGAATCGGAGACACGGTCATCTGCCTCGGAGTCGGCCTTCGTGCTCTGGACTTTGGTGCGTCTCCCCGGGCGGTGGTCGCACTGGTGGCCGCGTCCGTGGGAGGCTCCTTGTTGTCTATGGCGTCCAAGGACAGGGCGGCGCTGGTACTCCCCGGGGAGATGCGACCCCGGCTCGAAGGGGTCGAGCGAGCAATCGGTAATCTGCTTGCGGGTCGGGACGGACGCCTCCTCGTCATCGCGGTAACCGTGACTTTGGGCGCACCTCTGATGGGTCTGGCCCTGGTATCCTGTGTCGCCTGGCTCGGGGTCTTGCTCAGGGTCGCTGCAGTCGGGAGGGTCGTCGGCACGGGGTCTTCTTGAGGAGCGGGCTTCCGTACCGCGCCCGGCGAGGGACCGACGGCACCCGCAGCAACTTCCAATTAGACGTAAGTCGGCCACGCAGCGTGCCGACATTACTTACCGGGGCGTAACTCACCGCATGACCCGACTCGAGGATCGACTTGGACTTCAGTGCTCACGCTACGACTCTCGAAGCCATGCCTGCCATCCGCAGGGTAGCCACCCTGCTCGCGCTCATCACCGCCCTCGGGGTCGCTGCGTTCGGCGACGTCAGCTCCCGCTTCTATCCGCCTATGGTCTGGCTTCCCTGCGCGTTCGTTTTCGCCCTGACAGCCTCCTCCTTCCTGTCTCCACCCGAGTCTTCGAAGCCATTGGAGAAGAGGTTCTGGAGAACCGTGGCGGTTCTGGGCCTTTACTCCGCGGCCCTGATGCTTTCCTTCGGGTTTGCCGGGGTTGCGATGGGGTCCATTGCGGGGATCTCTGCTGGTGGGCGCAGTCCAGGTACGTCGTGGTTCTTGGCGGTTGCAGGGTCGGGAGTGGTGAGCACCGCGCTCATCTTCCACGCGGCCAACTTGCGGGCCAGGGCCTTTTTCTCCGAACCGCACCACTCCAGGATGGCAGCCCTTGACGCACTGTCATTGGGAACAGCGGTCCTGGCGATCCAGGCGGCGCTTGCGATTCCAATCACCGAGACTCCGGGATGGCTGGGAGCTATGTCGGTCGTGCCGGTGGTGGGATGGTCGGTTGCACTGGCCGGAGCTGTCGTCCACGTGGCCCATGGCCACAAGCGCTACGAACGCTCCAGCCGCTGGATCCTCCTTGGCTGCCTCTCCATTTCCGTCGCCAACACAGCGCTGGCATCACAGATCATGCACGCGGCAGCACGCCTCCCCACTGGGGGGAGCGCCTGGGCTGCCGCGCTCATGGTCGTTGGCGCCGCCTGCTTCGCCGAGGCCTTCGAGGCGGACCGGAGAGCTCTGGCCGGATCGGCTGGTGAGGAAGGGACGCATAGGGGGCTTTACCCGTCCTTGGAGCTCGACGCAGTGGGGTCCGGCCTACCGGGGACCGGACGGCTCTCCGCTCTGCGGAGTTTGCTCTCTCCCTCGCTGAGTCTCTTCGGTCCCGTAGCCTCCGGCCTGACCATGATCATCTTCATGGCTGCAACGGGGGGAGCGACCGTCGTACATCGTTCGATTCTCTTCGCGGGTTTTGCGACATCGTTGGGCACGGCAGTCTGGAAGCTGTCCCTTGGAGCCAGACTCGAAAGCGAGGCGACCGCCAGGGTCTCTGTAAAGCTTGTCGAGGAGAAGGCACTGGTCGACGAGATCCTGCAGGCGGTCGACAAGGACCGGGAGGCCGTGGCGACCCGTGTGCACGACGAGCTACTCCAGCCTCTCACCGCGGCTTACCTCAAGCTCTCTCACGCGAAACTCATGATCGAGAGGGGCGAACCCGAGGAGGCGAGGCGCCTTCTGGAGGAGGCCACCGCAGCAATCTCCGAGCGCATATCGGAAGCGAGGTCGCTTGTCTCCACGGTTTACCCACCCTCCCTCGATCACCTCGGCTTGACGGCGGCACTCAAGGAGCTCGTCGCGGCTTACCGGCGTCGCGGGCTCGAGCTGGCGACCGGGCTCGACTGGGCCGGAATGCTCGAGCGACCGGTAGCGGTTGCCATCTACAGAGTCGCAAACGAGGCGCTCGACAACGCGCTCAAGTACGCTTCTCCCAGGCGGGCGACCTTCAGGTTGAGGTCTGTACGGGAAGGTCTGGAGCTCGAGATCCAGGACGAGGGTCCTGGCTTCACCTGCAAGTCGGACGCAGCGTACATCGAGTCGGGAAAACTCGGAGTCGTAACCATGCGGAGGGTGGCCGAGATGGTCGGGGCTTCGCTCGACATTTCCGGCACCGGAGGGACCCGGGTGGTGATGACGATTCCTCTTGGCCAGCGGGAGCGGATCGGGCCGTAGCGTATCCTCCACCAAAACGGGGTCAAGCGGCAGCCCCAGTGGGCCCGAGGCGCCCTATGCGTGGTCGAAGCGTGAACGGTCCAGTACCACCCGGGTGTGCTTGCAGCGGCCCACCACGGTGTCGCCCTCTCTGGCCTCTACCTCGAAGTGCACCCTGGAGCCTGTGACCTCGACGACCCTTGCGATCGCCTCCACGTGGGCGCCGGTAAAGGACGGGGCGACGTGGTCGATCTCGGCGTGTGCCCCGACCGACGTCTTTTCTGGCGGCAGCTGGGAAGCGATTGCTGCCACTGCAGCTTCCTCGCACAGGGCGAGCAGCCGGGGGGTCCCGAGTACTTCCACGTCTCCACTTCCCTGACTTCTTGCGGTATCGGAAGTCCCCACGATGAGACTCGCCCGACCTTCCGAACCTACCTTCACCTCGAATCCGGTTGGCGCCATCTTTGGTCGTCCTCTTCTGACAATTTCGGTTATTGACGCCTTCTCTCGTGTGTCCGGCCCCAATGGCAGTTCATGTCCCCTGTCCTTCCGTCGGGGTCAGTCCTCTTCTTCGGCGGGTTCGGCGTGGAGTTGCAGGTAGGCCGCCTCGCCTATGCGCCTGACCAGCTCCAGCTGCGACTCGTACCACTCGACTTCCTCTTCCTCATTCCTGAGGATTTCCTCCATCAGAAGCCTGGAGCCGGCGTCCTTGGCTGCGGTGGCCACTGCGATCCCGTCGTTGTAGAGTGCGACTGCTCCTTTCTCAAACTCGAGCTGCATCTCGAGCATCTCGGTGACGGTAGACCACGGCGTGATCGCAGCGGTCTGGTCCATCTGCGGAGTGCCTTCCAAGTAGAGGATCCTGTCGATCAGGGCCTCGGCGTGACGCATCTCTCCGAGGGATTCCTCCCTGGCCATCCTGGCCAGCTTGGAGGCTCCGATGTTCTCGAGCATCTTCGAATTGATCAAGTACACGTTCACCGCGTTCAGTTCGAGTGCGAGGGCCTTGTTGAGCACCTCTACTACCGCGGGATCTCCCTTCATTAGCTGTGCTCCTCTCCTTTGGTAGCTTCGTCTCTGCGAGCTGCTGGCAGACTGTAGAGCCGTGCAGCTTCGAGCTCGCACGTCCTGCGCGACCGACTTCGCTGGGTGAATGCGCATTGTACTTCCGAACGGACCCGCGTTCTGCGGTGTTCCAGGTGCTGGACCATCGCGGTGTCCTTCCCCGGGGGCTGCGCCCTCGTAGTCTCGTTGGGGTCATTTCGAAGAGGGGAGAGGGTTGAGGATCGACTGTCACGTCCACACCTACCGGTCGGGCGACAGCCGGACGCCCGTGGAAGATGTCCTCCGTTCTGCTCGTGCCGCTGGGATCGACGTGGTATGCATAACCGACCACGGCACGATAGAGGGGGCTTTGGAGGCCTCCGCTGCGGCCGGGGAGGCAAGGCGGCGGGGGTCCGAAAGGTTTCCTGCAGTGGTCGTGGGTCAGGAGTGTCGAACGTGGGCAGGGGAAATAATCGGACTGTTCCTGAGCGAGAGGATTCCCGGCAACCTTCAGCCCGAAGAGGTCCTCGACAGGATCGAGGCCCAGGGCGGGGTGGTATACGTACCGCATCCCTTCTGCAAGGCCCACAATGGTCTGCGACGGGAAATTCTGGAAGATTTCGTCGCTGAGGGACGAGTCGCGATCCTGGAAGTCCACAATGCCAAGGCCGACCCTTCCTCCAACCGGGAAGCCGCCCGGTACGCTCGCAGGCACGGAATCGTGGGGGCCGCAGCCTCGGACGCGCACTATGCCGAGTTCGTCGGCAGGGCATACGTGGAGACGGACGACGAGGTTCTGGGCGTCGAGGATCCCGTAGCCGCCGTGGCCACGGATCCCGCGGTGTTCCTGGATGCCCTGGGCCGCGGCCGGCTGCACTGCGGCACTTACAGCTACTTAGAGGCCTCCTGGCCCAGGAGAGTCTGAGATGCCCGATTGGTAGAGCAAGGGGCGCACACGGTGAGCCTTGCAGCAGTGGCCCGAGTAGCGCTGGGGGACAAGCGGGGGCTCCCGTTACCAGTCTGGGTGCCCCTGACGGGCGCTCGGTGACGAGCACGACGCCACGACGATACAGGAGCGCACGTGGTCTCCTCGGGCGCTCGGAGGAAGGAAGGCCTGGACCGGGGGCTCCGCCATATGGCGGAGACTCTCAGTGGGAGCGTGCGGGAAGGAAGGGGTGAGCGGGGCTGCATTCGTATTCGGAGGAGTCCGGTAACGGCAGTTGCTTCAGAGCCGGAGAACCAAGGCAACGATGATGCCGATTGCGAGGAGAATGGCTACCACCATGAGGACGCTCGCGGCGCGTCCCAGGCGACCCGTACGTCCCTGGGCAAAGTAGATCACGGCAGTGAAGAAGCTTCCCACGACCAGGGCGACTACCCACGTGAGCTTCCTCCTCCAGTCGAGGTCGTCTGACCCGACCACCTCCGCAATGAGCAACAGGATCGAAGCGACCAGGGTGGCGACGAGCGTCCCGAGGGCGACCTTGCCGGACAGTGGTACGCTCGTCATCCTCAGGGCCTCTCACCGGACTCTGCTTGCAGAGATGAATCGTGTCAGCCGCCGGCCAGCGACATCGAGGGTCCACCGGACTCTGCTTGCAGGGATGAATCCCTCTTTCTTCGTCCGTCCCGCCTCCTCTCGTGGTGGCATAGCGTCGACTCCACCGAGGCTCGGGAAGGGTGGACGGTGAGGGTAGTAGAGGCGATTGTCCTTGGGGTGGTCCAGGGACTCACCGAATTCCTCCCCATCTCGTCGTCAGGCCATTTGATCATCGTGCGCTGGGCGTTCGGCTGGGAATTGGGAAGTGCCGCTGTGGAGAAAAGCTTCGACGCCGCCACGCATCTCGGTACGGCAGTCGCTGCCCTGGTACTGTTGCGGCAGGAGGTCTGGCGCATGGCGCGCTCGCTCGTGCTCGGGGCGGCGTCGAGCGACGACGGATTCTACCGACGTCTGGCTCTCTACGTCCTGGTCGCGTCGGTGCCTGCCGGCGCGGCAGGGCTGCTGGGCGAAAGCTTCGTCGTAGAGCGGCTCGGGTCGGTCGCTCTGGTGGCAGTGCAACTGGCCTTCTTCGGGCTGGTTCTCTTCCTGGCGGACCGCCTCGCCCCCAAGGTCAGGCCGATGGGCGAAATCCGCATGGCCGACGCTGTCGTCGTGGGGCTAGCTCAGGTCTTGGCTCTGTCGCCCGGGGTGAGCCGCTCCGGAATCACGATCACCGCCGGGCTCGGCAGAGGCCTGGACAGAGCTGCTGCTACTAGATTCTCGTTCCTGCTGTTGCTGCCCGTGACTGCGGGCGCTGGGACGTTCAAGTTCGTCGAGGTCCTGAGGGAGCCGTCCAGTTCGCAATTCGTGCTGCTGTTCGTCGTGGGCATCGCGACCTCGGCGGTGACGGGCTACGCAGCAGCCCGTGCCCTTCTCTCTCTTGTGAGAACGAAGAGCTTCGTGCCCTTCGTCGTATACAGGTTCGTTGCGGCCGGCGGTATCGTGGTTCTCGCTGCCTCGAGGGGGTAGCCGTTACCGGGCCTGGCACCGGTCCGGAAGTCACTCCGCGGCCAGCAGACTCCTCGACCCCGCAGTCGCCAGGACCGTCGTCAGCAGGATCCAGATCGCAATCCCGGCCACCTGTGGACCAAGGTCGAGAAGGGACGCACCTTCCAGCAGAATCCTTCGGGTGCCCTGTACCAGCGGCGTCAATGGGAGAGCCTGGGCGAAGAGTCTGACGGGCAAGGGCAGTCCCCCAAGGGAGAAGAACGAGCCCGAGAGTATGAACATCGGGAGCGTGATGGCTGTACCTGCTGCGGACGCGGCTTCGGGTCCGCCCCTGATCGATCCCGCAAGAGCCATTCCCAGGTTGACGAAGATAAGGTTCCCGCCCACCACCAAGACGACGGCCCAGGCTGGATTGCCGTAGACGTGGGCTCCCAACAGCCTGGCGACGGCCACTATGACGACTACCTGTAACGCGGAGAGCACGAGCCTGGCGCCTACGTGGGCCAGCATGAATCGCACCGGGCTCGCTGGCGTGCATGCCAGGCGCTTGATGATCTGCTGCTGCTTGTAGCCGGCCATCGCCGACGCCATGCCGATTACCGATATCGAGGCCACCCCATATGCGATGAACCCCGCCAAGGTGAAGTCGAAGAAGTTCACGGTTCTCGAGGCTACGGGTTCGAAATTCGCGTCGACGAAACCCGCCGAGATTCCTGCAGCTTCGAGGTTGGTCTTGTCCACGAAGGCCCTCAAGGCGCCGAGGGCCACCTCTTTCTTGAGAACGTCGGCCTCGTCGTAGAAACCCCTGATGGCAACCCGAGCAGCGGTCCCGTCGACGACCTCCTCGACTACCACGGCCAGGTCGAGCTTGTCTGCCTCGACCTTGGACAGCCCGTCGGAAAGGTCTTCGGGAGGTCTGAGGCTGACTTCGGAGACTGAAAAGGTCTCCAGGCCGCGCAGGCTCTCCCGCAGCGCTTCGGCAACTTCGGCGCCGCGGCCTGAAGCCGGAGCGAAGATCTCGGTTCGAACGTCGACCTGGCTCCCACCCCTGAAAAGGGAGAAGGCCAGCACGAATAGGAGTGGAAACGCGAACCCCCAGAAGACGTTCTGGCGGTTACGGAACACCACCTTCAGGGCGGCGGCGAACGACTCAGTCACGGAGCGCCCTCCCCGTCAGGCTCAAGAAGACGTCTTCCAGTGAGGCGTTCCTGATCGAGAGGTCTTCGAGCTTGGCGCCAGCGGAGACCAGACGGTTTACCGAGTCGAAGATCCCTGAGGGGCTTTCCGATACCAGCTCCAGGGCCAGGAGACCCTCTCTTTGTGCGTCCGCCTCGCCAGGCGTCTGCCCCTGTTCGCGTACTGCCGCTGGCTGGACGACAACGCTCCTCAGGTAAGGCTCTCCCACGGCCCTCCGGACTTCATCTGGCGTAAGGGCCCCCACCACGACGCTTCCGGCGTAGCTACCGCCAAGCGATGCGATGAGGTTCTTCGGAGAGTCGAGCGCCACCACCCGTCCTCGGTCGACGATGGCCACCCGGTCGCACAGCAGCTCGGCTTCCTCCATGTAGTGAGTGGTAAGGACGATGGTCCTGGAGGATTCCGCCTTGAGCTCGCCTACCAGCTCCCAGAGGTTCCTCCTGGCCTGAGGGTCCAGGCCCGTGGTGGGCTCGTCCAGGAAGAGAACCCGGGGGTCGTTCACCAACGCTGCAGCTATCGAGAATCGCCGGGCTTGCCCCCCCGACAACTCGCCATACCTGGCACGGGCCTTGTCGGAGAGCGAGACCCTGGCCAGCAAGTATTCGGCCTCGAGGGCATGGGGGTAGTACGAGGCTAGAAGACTCAGGGTTTCCTCGAGCGTAAGTTCTCTGAAGTAGTCGCTCTCCTGGAGCTGGACGCCTATTGAGGACTTGAGCTTCGCTCTCAGGGTACGGTCCGTAGTCCGCACCGAGATGCCGAGCACCTCGGCCTCGCCCGAGGTCGGTTTCCTCAGGCCCTCGAGGATCTCCAGTGCGGTGGTCTTGCCGGCGCCGTTCGGACCGAGTAGTCCGAAGACCTCTCCCTCTTCCACCTCGAAGGAGATTCCCGCGAGAGCCCGGATCTCTTCCCCGTCACGGCGGCGATACACCTTGACCAGGTCGGAGACGACGATGGACGGGCTTCTCACGGGCGCGTATTTTCTCTCTCAGAAGGACCGGGTGTTGATCTGAGCGCCCTCGAGGGCGGAGCCGCACCGACAGTCCCGCTCTTCTCTTGCCGGCAACGTCGCGACAAGCTCGAAGAGGAGCATCTTGAGCTTCTCGTTGTTCTCGTTGAATACCCTCACTATCTCCTCGCCGGTGGAGGCCCTCACCCCTTCGACGCCGCAGTCGTAGTCGGTTATGAGGGCTATCCCCACGAAGCAGATCTCGCATTCCCGGGCCAGGGCGACCTCGGGGTATTGCGTCATGTTTATCACCTGCCAGCCGTTCGACGAATACCACCTCGATTCGGCCTCGGTCGAGAAGCGGGGACCTTCGATCACCACGACGGTTCCCCGGGCGTGAGTCTCGATCCCGAGCGACTGGGCCACTGCCGCTGTATGCAGCCTCAGGGCCGGGCAGTACGGTTCCTCCAGGGTAATGTGGGTGGCAACCGGGCCGTCGAAGAAGGTGTCCCTGCGAGATTTGGTTCGGTCGACGACTTGGTCGAGCACCACGAACGAGCCCGGTCTTACCTCCGGCTGCAGGCTGCCGGCTGCACAAGGAGAGATGATCGCGTCGACGCCGAGCTCCTTCATGGTCCAGATGTTGGCGGCGTAGTTCACCTTGTGGGAAGGGAACTGGTGTCGCTCGCCGTGGCGAGGGATGAAGGCCACACGCTTTCCCCCGAGCGTACCCAGGTGGACGGGCGCGGAGGGCGGCCCGTAGGGAGTGTTCACCCAGAACCGAGTGGGGTTCTCCAGAAACTCGTAGAAGCCGGACCCCCCGAAGATGCCGACATCGGCCCGCCTCGACTCGCCGTTGGTGTCCTCGACCATAGGGCTCTCAGGCGATCTTCGCCTCTCCGTCAGAAGCTACCTTGTCTGCAGACTCGCTGGCAGCCTTGGACTGTACTGAGTTTTCCGAGGAGGAGGAGGTGCCATTCGAGCCGGACCCCTTCGATGCAGAGCGGGAATCGGTCGAGTAGAACCCGGATCCCTTGAATACAATGCCCACCGGGTGGAAGACCCTCTTGAGCGTACCGCCGCAGATCCCGCACGAGCTCAGAGGGTCGTCGCTGAACGATTGGAATACCTCGACATGCTCACCACAGGAGTTGCAGCGATACTCGTAAGTCGGCATTTCCTCCCTCCAGAATCCCCTGCAAGCGGTGCGTTCGTTCCGGCCGCACACCCTGCCGCCGTAGCCGCTGGCCCCCCAGAGCGCGGCGGGGCAGCCTCGCCTGCCCGGGGTGATTCTCGTTCCCCTCGTCAATCGATCTGGCGGGCCTCACGGACCTTGCAGGCCACCGGCAGAGGGCGCCATTAGGCTAGCACCCATGAACCGACCGATAGCAACAGCTATCGCTGCTTGCAGCGCATATCTTCTCGGATCTATTCCGACGGCAGTCCTGGTGTCCAGGGCAAAGGGTATCGACATCTACTCGGTAGGCTCCGGCAACCCGGGCGCTTCTAATGTGTCGCGTGCACTGGGGAGGGGATGGGCCGTCTTCGTCTTCACGGTCGATGCTGCCAAGGGAGCAGTTCCGGTGGCGATCTCCCGCTTCGGGCTCGACCTCGCCTGGGGCGCGGCCGGGCTCGTCGGCCTGGCCTCCGTCCTCGGCCACACCTGGCCGGTCACGACCGGGTTCAAGGGCGGACGGGGGGTGGCGACCGGCGGAGGCGTCCTCGTCGTACTCCAGCCGCTCGTCGCGGTGGTGGCCGGGGCCGTGTGGGCGATTCTGGCCAAGGTGACCAGGAAGGCGTCGGTGGCCTCCCTGGTGGCGTTGGCCGTGGCGGTGAGCGGAGTGCTGCTCCTGGGGCGTTCCTGGTCCGAGAGGGTGGTTGTAGCAACCATCGCAGCGGTGGTGGCGCTACGGCACGCTCCCAACATCAAGAGGCTTCTGGCGGGCGAGGAGCTCTCCTTGGGAGATGCAGCCGAGGGGGCTGGTCGAGACGTGGCCGTGGAGGCTGGCGGAGCTGGCCTTGGAAGGGAGGAGGAGGGCAGGTGAGCCGACTGTCCGAGGTAAGAAAGGCTGTCATCCCGGCTGCGGGACTGGGGACGCGCTTCTTGCCGGCCACCAAGGCCCAGCCCAAGGAGATGCTCCCCATCGTGGACAAGCCAGCCATCCAGTACGTGGTGGAAGAAGCGATCGAGTCGGGCATCGACGACATCGTTATCGTCACCGGCCGTGGGAAGAGGACGCTCGAAGACCACTTCGACCGTTCCTTCGAGCTCGAGCACTACCTGGCGCGGTCCGGCAAGGAGGACTTGCTCAAGGAGGTCCAGGCCATCTCCGAGATCGGAGACATTCACTACATAAGGCAGAAAGACCCTCTCGGGCTGGGCCACGCAGTCTCGGTAGCCCGTGCGCACATAGGCGACAACCCCTTCGCCGTTCTCCTCGGTGACGACATCTGCGCCGATGGTCCGGCCCTCCTGAAGGCTATGATCGAGGCTTTCGAGCGCTACGGGAGGAGCGTCATTGCGGTAATGGAAGTCCCGATCGAGGAGATCGAGGCCTACGGCGTAATCGAGCCAGAAGTCGTCGACGACTCCTTGGTGGAAGTCAAGAGCATCGTAGAGAAACCTCCGCGTGCGGAGGCCCCTTCCAACCTTGCGGTAATAGGTAGGTACATCTTCACACCGGAGATATTCGATGCTCTCGACTCGGTCGAGCCCGGTGTCGGCGGAGAGATTCAACTGACCGACGCGATCTCGCGTCTTCTGGAGGATCAGACCGTCTACGCCTTCCTTTACGAAGGCACTCGGTACGACATAGGGAGGAAGGAGGACTGGATCAGGGCCACCGTCGAGCTCGCGCTGGAACGCGATGACCTGGGGCCCAAAGTCGCCGAGTTTCTCTCGTCTCTCGCCCGCAGGAAGAAACTTCCTTTCACGTGAGGTCCGGGCGGCTCGAATTCAGCTCCGGCCGGATCTGGCCGAAGAGGAGGGGCGTCAGGCATCGTTTGCGGGTAATCTGACAAATCCATTCGAGTCGAGTCGGGGGCACCGCATGCGAAAGTACGAGCGGCCGGTCAGGGGGTCGACCACACGGGGGGCCTGGGCTAGTAGGCTTGTCGAGGCACCTTTCCCGGGCGGTCCTGACGGTGACAGTTGTGCTCATCCTGATAGGGTTGGCCGCAGCAGTCCTGGCGGCGCCGGTATTGGCGGGGCGGCGTGAAGTCGGTCTGTATGGCTCGATCGTCGACTTCAACCGGAGGCTGGCCAATATTGCGGTATTGCGCTCCATGCCGGCGATTCGGATCACTGCTGCCGCAGCGTGGGACGAGCCGTCCATGGTAGGTACGCCGCCTCCGACTGTGAGGGTAATAGGGCCTGACGGCAAACCCATCGACGAAGGGCGCTCCGGTCGACCTTCAGGACTGGGTAGTGCGAGCACTTCGGCTGCAGGTGGTGTTCGAGAAGCCGGTGTAATCTCAGTCGACTCGTCTCCTTACCGCCCGGCGGGCCGACCACCGGGCTGGCAGGGCATCGGGAGTCCTTCCCGTGGTGAGATCTACGCCGGCAACTCCTCGTTCGCCCCAGTCGTGCCGGCAGCAGGTGCGGCTGCGGTGTCTACTCAGGCCCAGCAGCGACGCAAACTGGTTTTCCAGTCATTGCTAGGGGCATTCGGCGCGACTTTCGTGGTCGGACTGCTGCCTGGTCTCAGAGCCGTACTACTGCTGAGCCTCTTATTGGCGGTGTTGCTCGTTGCATATGCAGCGATGCTGCGGCAGCTGAAGCTCCAGTCGTCGTTGATGAGGAATGCGGCTGGTCCGGCTGGCAGGACGCAGGTGTCCGGAAACCGGCTCGTCGCGGGGAACCGTCATGGAGGAGGCAACACAGGTCCTGATGCCCCGGTTTGAGGCCCAATCCGCAGGGGGCAGGCGGCGCTTCGCTGTCATGGGTACCCTGTCTCGGCGTCACGGGGCCCGGGAGAGATCGAGGTTGTCTTCGGGCCGAGTCTCTTCTCCTCCAGATCGACGGGGGGCGGTGGCGCGGCCGGGGAGAGATCGAGGTTGCTGCCGGGGCCGGGGAAGGAAGCGTACCGGTACTCGGTAGCTCGGATCGGGGGAACTCGGGCCCACCGGGAGTGAGCGCGCTGGAAGGAATCGATTCGACTGCGGAAGAAGCTCGGGACTTTCTCGAGAGGGCCCATCGAGCCCGCGAGACGGCCCTTGCAGCTTGCCGAGGTGCGGTGCGTTCCGCAGCGAATTGCATAAGAGCCACGCACAGAGGCGACTTCGCCGAAGCGGAGAGGCTCTTGGGGGAAGCTCGTACCTCACTGGAAGAGGCGGTGACGGCGTCCGAACCAGTCCCCACCGTCAGGTACGCAGGTTTCATCGCGGATGCAGAGAAGGAGGTCGCTGAGGCCACCATAACCCTCGGCCTGATACGGGACGGCCGCCTCCCTTCGATCCGGGAGGTGGGGGTAGGGGTGGCGGAGTACCTCGGGGGCGTATCCGAGGCAGTCGGGGAGCTGCGCCGACACCTGCTCGATTCCTTGCGGCGCGGGGAGGTTTCGCGCGGCGAGGAGGTGCTCCAGATGATGGACGAGCTTTACCAGTTGCTTACGACGATCGACTACCCCGACACGCTGACCCGGGGACTTCGGTCACGCACCGATGCTGCTCGCGCGGCAGTCGAGCGCTCGCGGTCCGACCTGACTGTGACCGCGATTCAGCACGAGGTGGCGGCCTCGCTCGAAACGCTGCACCACAAGCTTCACTCCTCGGAGCGTCGGTAGCACCGGCCGTGACGGGGGTTTACGGTTGTCGACCCATCCAGAACCTTCACCACATCCTGGAGCCACTTTCCCGGTAGCACCGGCCGTGACGGGGGTTTACGGTTGCTCGACCGGTCCGGACTGCCCCGCCGGCTGGACGGCACTTCGACCCCCCATAAGCCTCTGCCGGAATCCCTCTGCAACAGCCAGGAGTTGGCCGTAAGCTTTGCTGGACGCTGTCGCTTCGGGGGTGTAGCTCAGGCTGGAAGAGCGCGGCCTTCGCACGGCCGAGGTCAGGGGTTCAAGTCCCCTCACCTCCACTCCACGACAAGTCTCCTTCGTCGCGACCCACCCCTGGCTGGTAGGGTTACGCCGGGGTCTCGGTGCGGGCACGCGACTCAGCGGAGTCCTCGGCGCCCGCGCGGGCAAGCAGATCGGCGGCTCCGACCCGGCGTCAACGGCCTGCCAGCCTCTCTTCCCGGAACGAAGCTGCGGGGGTGATCCAGCGCCTCCCGAAGATGAAGATCACGGGGGCAGTGAACGCGAGGGGCAGCACGAGCCACAGGGGGCGCTGCAGCCACCAGTCGAGCGTGGGTTGGGGCGGAGGCCTGTATCCGAATGCCATCGCGAGTCCCATGGCGAGAGCGAAGCCGGTCGAGTGGAACAGGTAGAGGGGCAAGGCGAAGCGGTTCACCAACCCCGAGATCCGCTGGTATCGCTCGTGTTCGAGCACCCGTTCCACGCCCGATCGCAGCCTGATCGCCAGACCTGCCTGGAAGAGCCCCAAGGCGACGATGCATAGCGTGGGCGGTGTCATGTTCGAAATCCGGTCGCCGGGAACCCCGACCATGGAGGGGGGGTAGATGCGCGTCAGCACGAGGGCTACCATCCCCAGCAGCCCACCCAGGGTCATGGCGTCCGCGACAGTCCGAGGCGCGCGGACCAGGATGTCGTAGTAAAAGCCCAACTGGTGGCAGAGCGCCCAGACGACGAACACGTTGACGAAAGCGACCCACTCGACCTTGTGCGCGAAGCGGATTACGTCGACAAGCATCGCGGTGCCCGCCATTACGACTGGCACCACAGGTCCGAGTTTCTCGTGCAACCAAAGTGCTGGTGGTGCCACGAATACGAGGACAAGGTAGACGACGACGAACCACAGCGGGCTTATCACCAGGAGGACGGCCCGCGGCAGCCACGGCGCGTGGACGACGCTGCCTACCAGGGTTCCCAGCGCTACCCACGTGCCTGCCAGCGCGACCGACGGCACGGCGAGACGACGCAGGCGGCCGAAAACGAACCTCCCGTAGCCACCCCCTTCCGAGCGTACCTTCTCCCAGACCTTCTTGTGGGCGAAGCCCCCTACGAAGAAGAAGAGTGGCATGACCTGGAAGAACCAGGTGAGGAGCCAGAACCCGTAGGTGAAACCGATCGGGTTCGAAGCGGTGGGGCCGTCCTCTCCCCACACGACGATCGTGAAGACCCAATGCCAGACCACCACGACGACCAGGCTGAAGGCCCGGCAGAAGTCGATGAAGGGGTCGCGACGACCATCGCCAGCCCCTGCAGGTTCAGAGGGCGTAGTTCCTGTAGCGGTATCGGCCGAATCCGTCATCCTAGGAAAGCAGGACTTCCTGTGCCGACCATTCCTCCCTTGCAGGCCCGACTTGCCGTCACCGGCAGCCATTACCGGAGGCGGAGACCGAAGCCGGCGCCGGGGAGCACTGCTACCATCAGTCGGGCTACGAAATCCTCACGCCACCCATGCCTGTCGGTCCTCGATTCTTGTAAGGTAAGCCTAATCGCAGCCGACCCTCGAATCCCTCGGGGGTAGACTGCGATTCCCCCGGGCTTGCACCTACCCTAAGAGACGGATGCTGCAAGAGGAGGACAAGCGACGTATGGCCGACCGTGCTTCTTCCCCCTATTCCCCAAGGGACTGGTGGCCTGGCCGCCTGAGCCTGGAGAAGCTGCGCCACGGCTCGCCTGACTCGGTGCCACCTGGTGCCGACACCGACGACTACCCGGCAGCCATCGCCGATCTCGACGTGGAGGAACTGAAGAAGGACATCGTCTCGGTCATGACGACCTCCCAGGAGTGGTGGCCAGCCGACTACGGCCACTACGGGCCCCTGTTCATCCGCATGGCGTGGCATGCCGCCGGAACCTACCGGGTGTCCGACGGACGTGGGGGCTCGAGCGGCGGGCTCCAGCGCTTCGAGCCGGAGGGAAGCTGGCCCGACAACGCCAACCTGGACAAGGCCAGGCGCCTCCTCTGGCCGGTCAAGAAGAAGTACGGGCGCAGGATCTCCTGGGCCGATCTGATCGTCTTCGCGGGCAATGTCGCCATGGAGTCGATGGGCTTCGAGACCTTCGGGTTCGCCTTCGGCCGGCGAGATGTCTGGGAGGACGACACGACGACCGACTGGGGGCCGGAGCAAGAGTGGCTGGCCGACCAGCGCCATGCCGACAGCGGCGAGCTACGGGGACCCTACGCTGCCGACCACATGGGGCTCATCTACGTGAACCCGGAGGGGCCGGGAGGCAACCCGGACCCGCTGGAGGCCGCCAAGTTCATAAGGCAGTCGTTCAGCCGTATGGGTATGACCGACGAAGAGACGGTCGCCTTGATCGCGGGCGGTCATACCTTTGGCAAGATGCACGGTGCCGGACCGGAGGATTGCGTTGGCGCCGAGCCGGCCGCCGCTCCTCTAGAACAGCAAGGTCTCGGGTGGAAGTCTTCCTATGGAAGCGGGAAAGGCGCCGATACGATCACGGCGGGATTCGAGGGCGCCTGGACCGACAACCCGATCCGCTGGGACAACAATTTTCTGGAGAACCTCTTCGAGCTCGAGTGGGAGAAGACCAAGAGCCCGGCGGGGAAGTGGCAGTGGGTGCCGAAGGACGCCGAGGCTCACGCAACCGTTCCGGACGCGCACGACCTCTCCAGGAAGCACTCTCCTGTGATGCTGACGACGGACATCGCCCTGCGCGAGGATCCGGTCTTCGAACCCATAGCAAGGAAGTTCTACGAGAACCCCGAACAGCTGGCAGACGCCTTCGCCAGAGCCTGGTTCAAGCTGCTGCACAGGGACATGGGGCCGAAAAGTCGGTACCTCGGTCCGCTCGTGCCCGAGGAGGACCTGATCTGGCAGGACCCCGTCCCGAAGGCTGACCACGAACTCGTGGACGAGCGAGACGTCGCTCTTCTCAAGGAGAAGGTCCTCGCTTCGGGCCTCGCAGTTCCCGAGCTCGTGAAGACGGCGTGGGCTGCCGCGTCCACCTACCGTGATACCGACAAGAGGGGCGGGGCGAACGGTGCCCGCATCTGCCTGGAGCCCCAGAAGAGCTGGGAGGTGAACGAGCCGGAGGTGCTCGAACGGGTGCTGGGAAAGCTGCGCGAGATCCAGCAGGAGTTCGACTCGTCGCAGTCGGGGGACAAACAAGTGTCCCTGGCAGATCTCGTCGTGCTCGCCGGTTGTGCCGCTGTGGAAAAAGCCGCACGGGATGCCGGGTTCGACGTGGAGGTCCCCTTCACCCCTGGCCGCACGGACACCACCCAGGAGTGGACGGACCCCGAGTCGTTCGCGGTACTCGAGCCTCTATCGGACGGGTTCCGCAACTACCACCGCGAGGGGCTGGAGGCGACCCCGGAGGAGATGCTGGTCGAGAAGGCGTGCATGCTGACGCTCACGCCGCCGGAGATGGCAGTGCTCGTGGCCGGGATGCGGGCGCTGGGGGCGACCTACGAGGGATCCTCGCACGGCGTTCTCACCGAGCGACCGGGAGTCCTCAGCAACGACTTCTTCGTGAACCTACTGGACATGGGAACTGTCTGGAAGCTGTCCGAGGACCAGCCGGGAATCTACGAGGGTTACGACCGTGCGACCGGCGAACGGCGCTGGACGGTCACGCGGGTAGACCTGGTCTTCGGTGCCCACAGCGAACTCCGGGCGCTGGCCGAGTACTACGCCTGTGACGATGCCGGGGAGCGGTTCGTCCGCGACTTCGTATCGGCCTGGGACAAGGTGATGAACCTGGACCGCTTCGACGTGGCCTGGCGATGAGTACAGGCGACTTCAAAACGTAAGTACCCGGTCGCTGTCCCGGACGAGGCGGTAAAGGTCGGCCATCGTCGAGGTCGGGCACAGCTCGCTTTCCGGCTTTTCCCGGAGCTTCAGGCAGGTCCCGCAGGCGAGGATCTTCCCACCGCTGCGGGCGAACTGCCGCATCTGTTCGGAAACGGGGAAGTCCGCGGTGTCCAGCGAGTCGGCTTCGACTCCCTTGCCCAGTAGGAAGGCCGACACGTCGTCGCCTTCGTCCAGGGCGAAGCACCCCAATCGGAACGCATTCCATGCCGTCTCCGCCTCCGCGGAGTAAATAACCAGCGCAACTCGCATGACCCCTCCTTTTTCCACCTGTCGTCCTGCCCGGGGCCGAGCGGAGGAGAGCGCCGTTGGAATCCCGGCTGCTCAGACTAGCGGCCTGCGAACGCTCCTGTACGACTCCTGCAGTCTCGACCGAAGCAGCCTAGCCGAACCGACAGGACGATCCTGCGTGGGTTACCTCGGACAAGCGTGTCCCCCGCGGTCCTGCCTAGGTTTTCGTCGATGACGGTGCTCACGGCAGCCGTATGTTCTGCTCCCGAGGCGGGCTTGCTCCCCAGCTATCCTTTGGCCGGTAGCGAGGAGGGTCGGCAAATCGGGCTTTTAAGGTGCGGAAGGGATGCCGATTCACAAGGGGAGGCAGAGAGGTCGCGGTCGGCATAGTGTCACGAAGCAGTGGAGAGACTTTCGGAGACGGCGAGGCAGACCAGCTGCGGTCTGCCGAGGTCGTGCCGAACTTGCGTTGCAAGTACTGCGGCTCCGAAGCGGTTCGCGTCGGAACGCATCGTCAAGATCCGAAGGAAAAGCCGCTCACCTGGTGGGAGGTCCCATTCGGCATCCTGGTCTGGTCGGCAGGCTTCCTCGGGCTCGCCGCACTGCTGTACTGGCTCTACCTGGTGCCTCAGGGGACCTCAAGGCAAGGGAGAAGTTCTCCGGACTTGTTGGTGCTCCTGGGATCGATCATGGTCGCCTGGGTGGTGGCCGGGCTGCACATGGTATCGGTCGTCGTCGACCGGCGCGGGGGCGGGGGAAGGAGACCCAAATGGTCCCGGGACGAGTACCTGGCGGCCGCTAGGGCACGGCGGGCAGTCCGGCTCGGCAGGAAGGCTCCGGGCGCTTCCGGCCTCGACGCCGAGGCTCCCGGCGCCGCCAGGCCCGAGGGGGCGAACGACCAAGACGCTTTCTTCGTGAGGATCCCGGCGGTAAGGGGGCTCCCGGGGAGCGAGGGGTCGGCCAGGCGGCTGGGGAGGAGGCACAGGGGGCCGGTACTGAAGCGCTACTTGTGGTGCAGCGCCTGTGGGCGCCTGCAGTCTTCCTGGGACGCTGGGTCAGGGCCCGAATCTCGTGCCGACTAGACGCTCGTCTAGTCGCCAGAGCCCGGCCTCTCTGGCGGCTTCGTAGGCTTGCTCGAGCTCCTCGGGCCGGGGTCGGCGGTCGATGTCTTCGTACCGGGAGTTCCCCGGCACCTTGTGCTCCGGACGGTACTGAGCCATCACGTTCACGTACGTGTCCGGAGAAAGCTCAGCAGCCAGCCACCTGAAGATCTCGGCTGCCTCGTTTACCATTCCTGGCATCACCAGGTGCCTCACGAGAACGCCCCTCCTGGCCAGGCCGTCACGGCCGAATTTCAGGACCCCGACCTGTCGGTGCATCTCCGCGATGGCTTCCCTGGCGCGCTCCGGGTAGTCGGCTGCACGCAGCAGCCTCCGGCTCTGCTCGGCGCTCCAGCACTTGAAGTCGGGCATGTATATGTCCACGAGCCCTTCGAGCAACTCGAGCGACTCGACCGAGTCGTAGGCCGACGTGTTGTAGACGATCGGGACTCGCAGCCCTCTGGGGACGGCCGCAGCGATCGCCTCTACCACCTGGGGGACGACGTGCTCCGGCGTGACGAAATTGATGTTGTGACAGCCTTCCTCCTGCAGGAGCAGCATCAGGTCGGAGATCTCTTTTCCGCTGCACTCCCGACCCGCCCGATTCTGCGAGATGTCCCAGTTCTGACAGAAGACGCAACGGAGGTTGCAAAGCGAGAAGAAGATCGTCCCGGACCCGTTCCACCCTCTCAGGCAGTCCTCCTCTCCGAAGTGGGGGAAGGCGCTGGCGACGATGGCCTTTCGACCGGTGTTGCACGTACCAACTTCGCCGGCCAGCCGGTTGGCTCCGCAGTCGCGGGGGCAGGCGTGGCACTCCTCCAGCTCCCGCACGGCTCGCTCGACTTTCTCCTCGATCTCCACCTCGGAGAGCTTCAGGTACGAGGGCTCGAAGTCGTCGATGACGAACCGCGCGTCGCCAGCCAAGGTCGAGAGCCGAGTCGTCTCCAACATCAGCGGGAGTGCCCTTGTCTTCCGCTCAACCTACTGGCCCCGTGAGCAGCCCGCGACGACGGTAGCCGCTGTTCGAGCTGCGATTCCACCCGACCTCCACCTCAACTATAGATGCGGACCGGGCGCCACGGACCTTGCTGGGCGCTGTGGACCCGCCACGAGGCTGGTAGCGTCCCCAAGGCGGAATCGCAGCCAAGGCTGGCTCCTCTGTCCGAGGAGAGCGCCGGGCAGGGCCCCCGGGACTGCTCGGCTCAGGATCCCAGCGGCACCTGTGCGAGGAGAGCGCTGCCGGGAGCCGAGCCTGGTCCCCGAAGCGATCCTCACTTGCCTTCCTGCGTCGCCCTGCCAGGCGCGGAAGTGCGGTCTGTTGCCAGAGCTTTGAATTGGCACTGTGACCAGAACTGTCGGGGAGGGTGGTACAGCTTTACGAATTGGCGGTGAGCCCGACACCAGCCGTAGGACAAGCCGTCGCCTTGCGGCGAAAAATGCTGGCAGTCTCGACAGTCTCTTCGTCGCATTCCCCTCCTGGCAGCGATTTCTTCGAGCAACCCTGCCGCACTGGCAGGTTTGGATACGTCCAAGGCAAAGTTGCCTCTCTTACCAGCTCTATCGTCCGACTCCATTTCATGGAAGCTTCACGTCGTCAGGGATAAGGCCGACGGGGTCGGCCACCCTGGACTCCCAGAAACCAGGGACGAAGCGATCCAACACGACGATAGCCGAGGCCCACTTGACACCCTTGTACGCCCAATAGTTGGGCGGTGCCACATAGCGTAACGGCCCCCCCTCTTCTGGAAGCAGGTGACGGCCGTTCTTCTCCCAAGCGAGTATGCCTCTGGCCGCATCCTCGACCGGGAGGCAAGACGAGTAACGACCCGAGGCGGAGCGGACCGTCACGAAATTGCCCCTGGGGACTGCCAGGTCGAGAACTCTCGCGAGCTCGACTCCTCCCCAGCTGACCGCGGGCTGACTCCACCCCCACACGCAGTGAATGGGTACCTCGAAGTTTCGCTCCCCCAAGACCTCGAGGTCTTCCAGCCTGAGGGAGATTCTTCTCTCGACGAGGCCCGACACCACGAGCGAGTTGACAGTCGGGATCTCGCTTTCGAGATGGAGTATTGGCCATGTGGACGGGACTCGTTGGACCCGCGCGTATTTGGAGCTCTCCTTCGCCACGCCGCCTCCTTGTGAACCGACTTTCATTCAGCTTGCGGGTGCAGCGAAGCCACCTGAAGCGACAGGGTGGTCTTGGGTGCGAATCTCACGCTACCCTCCGAGCAGTGTCCGTTGGCTGGTCGGTAGGTACCTGCGAACCGGAGGACGGATCCGTGTACGGATCGTCGAAAGGAGGTGCAGCTGCTTCGATACGCTTGCTTATTGCCTCGGCTACCACCTTCAGCCCGAGGCGCCTGAAAGTTTCGGCCGGCCGTTCGTGGTCGCGCTTGAAGGAATTCCATAGCTCTGCAGCCGCGAGGGCCGCAGCAGGAACGGCGGCGGCCGGGAGCCTCAAGATGGGCTCGCCGAAGAGGCCGGCTTCCACATCGGCCCCGAGGTACATCTGGTAACCGGGCTGCGAGCTATTTCCGAGGCGGATCTTGGTGCCGGCAAAGCCTATGTCCGCTACTTGGTGTTTGGTGCATGAGTTCGGGCATCCCGAGACCGCAATTGCCAGGTCCTTGACAGTGCCCATTCGCCTGTGAAGAAGCCGTTCGATTTCCTGCGCCACGCCCTGGCTGTCCGTGATGGCCAGGGGACAAAACGACAACCCTGGACAGGCGGCGACGTCGATGGCAGCGGCGGCTGTAGCTGGACCTAGCCCTACGTCCGCCAGCCGTTCAACAAGGTATTCCACGTCGGCAACAGGCACGTCACGGATGGCGAGGTTTTGTTCGGGAGTCGCGATGAGGGTACCGGTCGGTGAAAGTCGCGACATCTGAACGAGTTCGGACACGAGCAAGTCACCCAGAGGAATGCGTATGACTACGGTTGCCAACCCAGGTTTCCGCTGGGGCAGAACGGTCTCGTTCCACCCACTGGCTGGAGCCTGCGCGAAGCAAGCCGCCAGGTCGGCCGCGCTGGGGACCGAAATCGGCGACAGTGGTGGCTGGTCCACCTCACGTTGTTCAGCGAAGCGCCTAAAGAACGCCGCCCGGAAGGAGGCCTCACCCTTCTCTTCGATCACGAACTTGAGACGGCCTCGCGACGGCTTCTCCAAATCGCCCTCGTCGCAGAACCAGGAAATGATCGCCCAGACGGCAGGAATCACCTCGTCCCTGTGGATGAATGGCAGTAGGAGGGAGGAGAGACGGGGGGCAGAGCCGGTGCTACCTCCAGCCCACAATTGGTATCCAGGCACACCGTCTCTTACCGTAGCGACCAGGCCTATGTCGTTGGTAAGCGCATGTCGTCTGCACGAGGAACACCCTCCCATGATGATGTTTACACGGGATGGAAGCTTGACGTTCAGCTCTGCAGAACGCTGGAGCAGCGCCTGCGACAGACGTTGGACGTCCGGTCCTACATCGAATGGTTCGTCTGCGGACGTAGAGGCGAACGGACATGCCATGATGTTTCTGACCGTATGGCCGCAAGCGGAACGCCCCACGAGCCCTGCAGGCGCCAAGATCTCGTATATCGCAGGGACGTCTTGCAGCCTGACTGAATGCAGCTCGATGTTCTGCCGAGTAGTGAGGTGAATCCAACCGCCGGCGTATTTCATAGCAGCTTCGGATATCGAGGCGATTCTCCTCGGGTCCAAGACTCCTCCTGACGTCCGCATTCGGATCATGAAGAATCCTTCGTGGCGCTGGGCACAGACGCCGTAGGTCTTCAGTCGGTAATGGTCGTTCGGACTCAGCGCTTGTTCGCCGCGGTTGCAAACGTCATTCAAGTCGAGCTCGAGCCCTTCTCTTTTCGCTTGAGGGATGTTCGGCTTCGGTCGCCTTGGAGCGAACCTGGAATCTGGAAGAGGGGTGGATGAGGTCTCCTTCACCGCCTTGCTCCTAGGTGGTCTCCGGGCTGCTCCTCCAATGAGGAATGTGCCGGAAAGCTGAGAGAGCCGTGAGGGTTGACAGAAGAGCGAATGTTTGGAGCGCGAGGGAGTAGCTTCCAGTGATCGCCTTCGTACCCCCGAGGATGCTGGGTACCACGAATCCCCCGAGTCCGCCGGCGGCAGCTACGAGGCCGGTAGCGGCTCCGAGCCGCTCTGGGAACCTCGAGGGCAATAGCTGGAAGACAGCGCCGTTCCCTATACCCAGTGAGCCGAGGGAAAGTGTCATGAGCGCGACTACGGTGGCAGCAGACGTGGACCTCGACAGTGCGACAAGCGCGACGGCGACGGTCGAATAGACCGCGGTAAGTACCCGCACCCCACCAAGTCGGTCAGCTAACCACCCCCCGACAGGTCGAGCGACGGAGCCTGCAAGTCCACATCCCGCTGCGAGAATCCCTGCAGAAACTCCGTCGAAGCTGAAGGAGGTGACTAGAAAGGTCGGTAGGTACCCCACGAATCCTACGAAACCCCCGAAGGAGACTGCATAGAAGGTCGCCAGGACCCGACCGTCAGGATGCGAAGCGACGCTTAGGCAACTTTTCGCCAAGTGCCTCCATCCTCGAGTCAGGCCTCCCTGCGGGCGCGCTCCGGGTGCTTCCCTGGCGAACAGTGCAAGGCCGATCGAAGCGAGCGAGAGCGGAACGAGCGCGGCGAGAAAGGCGTTGCGCCAGCCGAGCGCGTCGGCTACTCGGGGTCCCAGTAAACCTGCCAAGACCGTTCCGGAGTTTCCCGCACCCACGATTCCCAGGACCAGACCTTGCGCTGACTGGGGATACCAGCGGCTTACGAGCGGGATCGCCACCGCGACACTCGAGCCCGCGAGGCCCAGCAGAATCGCCACGACTAGCATGACCAAGAGCGAGGAGCCAGCTGCCCAGGCCAAGGCCATGGGCGCGGTCAGCAGGGTGCACGACGCTACGGCTGTGCGCTTCGCTCCCCAGGTGTCGGCCAGGGTCCCGACTACTAGCCTCAGCACCGACGCTCCCAGGACTGGCATGGAGACCAGCAGGCCCGTCGCCGAGGGCCCCAGAGCGAGGTCGGACGAAATGTAGGGCGCGAGGGCGCCCACCGAGAGCCAAACCATGAAGCAGACTTCGAAGTATCCGAGAGACGCGACGAGCGTCGGCAAGTGACCAGATCCCGGGCGAGGACGGAGTTCGCTTGGCAATCGCATGCCCCGATTAAGTCCTCGAAGTGTTTCCAGGTTGTCAGGAACGGTGGAATCCAAGGGCAACGAGATGCGACACCACTCGTGGGCCCGAAGTGTGGAAGAAAAGATCCGGTAACGCGCTCTTATCGCCGGCGTAACGGCGTCGGGCCACGATACGACGTGTTGCCCGAACGCGTTCTGTCCGACACGTTCATCGTCGTGTTCGGGGGGCCGTCGCTGGAATACCACGAGGCGGCATTCGCTCGGCTAGGTGCTCGGGTTGCGGGTGCCTGCATCTACGACGTAACCCCAGCCCCTGAGGCCGCCGTCGCACAAGAGTGGGAACAAGCGCTCTGCGAGGGCTTGACCTGTCTGGTGGCGGCGACGTCCGCTCCTTTCGAGCTCATGGCTCGGCCCTCGAACGACGCGCTTCGGTCTCTTCGCGAATTCGCCCGTACGAGGAGGGTAGTAGTCGGCGGAGGGCGCGCCGTCGGGGCGGCTCGGAGAGCCGGAATCGAGCCGTGGCTTGCAGTTGCTACCGGGAGACCCAGGTTGCTCGCCGAGGTGGTGGAGAGAACCTTCGGGAGGGGAGCAGTCGTCGGAGTGCTCGCCTCCGGGACGCGTCCCTGCCCCGTAGTCCAGGCGATGCGGAACGCGGGACTGCAGGCGGTTCCTCTGACGACCTATCGGTGTAGGCCGCTGAGGGACATCTCGGCGGGAAGGAAAGTTCTCGAGATGTTGGCTGCAGATTCGGCTGACTATGCGGTCTTCGTCACTCCCGCGGCGGTCAGGATCGCGATGCAAGTGGCGCTAGAGTCGTCGCTCTCGGCCGTCCTGGTCGAGAGGTTCGGTACGGTGACGAAAGCCCTGGCGTCGGGCCCGGGTGGCTGCGACGCCCTCCGGGACCTCGGGGTGACCCGCCCTCTGTGTCCTCCGCGTCCCGGCTCGAAGAACCTGGTGGCCGCGGTCGTGGGAACGTTGGCCGTAAGGGTAGGCGACCTGCCGGTCGTCGACGTCGCGACCAATTCGGCCTCGGTTGGAGGTAGGGTGGTACGCCTGGGGCGTCTGGAGGCACGACTGCTCGAGGCGTTGGTGCGAAGGCCGCAGATGGTCTGCAGGCAGCGTGCGTTGGAAGTAGAAGTATGGGGAACGGCCGACGGGAGCCGTAGGCTGTCGGTGCTGATCAGTCGGCTCAGGCGTCGGCTTGCTACCGTCGGGGTCGAGATCGCCACGGTCCGGAAGCGAGGCTACCTGCTCAGAACGTGACCCTGACTCGGTGAGGGGCTGGGTCCTCGAGGCCGACCGTCGGGAAATTCCGGAGGCGCTCGAAGTCGCTTCCCTGCGGGGAGATCAGGGTTTCGGGCAGGACTTACTGGAGAGCCCAAGGTTTTCCTACCATGTAGCTGTGACAAGGGCGCCGTGCTGGCAGGTCGTGAAGTTGACGAAGATTTTGCCGGCAGCTGCGATGGGAGGTCCGAAGGCATGCAAGACGTACGCGGGTCGCCGGAATTCGAAACCGTGCGCTACGAGGAGCGAGAGGACCGGATAGCGACCATCTTGCTGGACCGCGCGGAACGCAGGAACGCCTTCGACACCCGTCTCTACGACGAGGTCCGCAAGGCACTCGAGCGGGCTGCGGCCTCGGACGCAGTCAGGGTCGCCGTACTCGGGAGTACGTCGGAAAACTTCTCGGCGGGCGCAGACATTACCGAGTGGGCGGGAGGCATGACCCTCCAGTCCGACGGCGAGCCGCACGGCTTCATGCCTTTCGTGGACGCGATCTCTGAGTTTCCCAAGCCCCTGGTTGCTGCGGTCGAGGGTTATGCCGTAGGGATCGGCGCGACTCTCCTGCTCCACTGCGACTTCGTGGTGATGGCGTCCGACGGCCGGCTGCGAATGCCTTTCGCTCCGTTGGCGATCGCACCGGAGGCGGCGTCGACCGTCTTGTTGCCCCTTACGGTGGGGAGGACTGCGGCCAGAGAAATTCTCCTCTTGGGAGACTGGATCTCGGCCGAGAAGCTCCACCGAGCCGGTTTCGTCTACGAGCTGTCTGAGCCCGGCAAGGCTCTCGAGGCGGCACTGGCACTGGCGGCGAGGCTGGCAGTCCATCCCGGGAGGGTCCTCACACGCATCAAGCGGTTGCTCCTGGCCGCGGAAGAAGACGCCGTCCGAGCTGCACGTGCTCGGGAAGACGCGGCCAATGCGGAGTCGTTCACCCAGCCGGAATTCCGAGAAGCCGTGACCGCGTTCATGGCCAAGAGGGAGCCCGACTTCTCGAAATTTCCCTGAATCCGGCCCAGGGGAACGAAGCGAACTCGGAAGGTGTCATGCAGGACCGCAAGGTACGCGTGCCGGAGGACCCGGACGAGAGGGCACGCTACGCGGCATCCCTCGGGAAGCGGGCCACTCCGGATGAAGTAGCGGTACTGGCACGCCTGCTGAGGGACTCGGACCCTGACGTCCGCCTGGCGGCGGTCGAGTCACTCGAGGAAATCGGGAGCCGAGGATCCGGCACGTCGGGGTCGCCGGACTTGGCCAATGACTGCGCCATCGCTCTCACCGCCGCTTTGGCAGACCAGAATGCCCACATCCGGTGGCGGGCGGCCAGGGCTTGCGCCCGTCTCGAATCCAGGGAGGTCGTCTTCGCATTGACGAGGCTCCTCGGGGACGACAACAAGCACGTCGCCTGGGCAGCAGCCGACGCACTGGAAAGGATCGGCGATCCGCGTGGGCGGCGTGCGGTGGAGGACTTCAAACGTTCTCGCCGTATTCAGGGGGGTTAGCCGATATCACCGACGCTGGAGCCGCGACCCCCAGCGCCCAGTGAAACCCCGGGCAACCCTGCCGGCGGAGGGTGCGGAGGGATAGAGGTCGCCGCCCGGGAGGGGCGGATCGACAGGGTATCAGGTGCTCGGGATGAAGACGGCGACCTCTATCCGCGTACCGCGGCCCGGGCTGGAGCTGACGAGCAGCGCTCCACCCAGGATCTCTACACGCTTCTTCATGTATGCCAGCCCAATGTGCCCTCGAGCTGCGGCGTCCCTGGTCTTTTCTACCTCGAAGCCGACCCCGTCGTCCTCTACGACGACCACCAAGCAGTCGCCCCGTTTTTCCAGGGCCACGCGGATTCTGGAGGCTCTGGAGTGTTTGGCCGCATTTCGCAGCGCCTCCTGGATGCAGCGGAACAGAAGGCTCGCCATCTCTGCCGGCAACTCCAGTGCGCCGTCGGGAGCGTCGAGCTCGATCGGCGCGTCCGGAAATTCCTCGAGGACCCTGTCGATGCCTCTGCTCACACAAGACACGAAGTCCGTCTCCGGGTCCACGGGAGGAGGCAGGAGGTTGGTCATGATGATTCGCAGTTTTCTCATTTCCTCTCTGAGGATCTGCTCGGCCCTCTCGATCATTCCCGCGGAGTCCTCTTCGGCCCGTTCCGCAGATTCTTCTCTGGCCATCTGGAGGTAGTACGCGGCCGCAGCCATCCCCTGCAGCGGCCCGTCGTGGATGTCGCCGGCCAGCAGCGCCCTCTCCTCCTCGCTGGTGCGCACGAGGCAATTCGCCAGTTCGGACTTGGCGGCTTCCAGCTCTTCTACCTGTTCGACGGCATCGAGCCGCCCGAGCACCGTGGAGCTGACTGTGGCGAGCGTCTCGAGCCACCTGGTGGAATCTCTACGTGCGAGGTCGGGGTGGACGACGAGAACCATGCCCTCTAGCTCCCCGTCCACCACCAGAGGGTACGTGGCGAAGTCGGTGGCGAGGCCGGCGTCCGGCAGGTCGGCACTGCGCGGCACCACGGGCTCGGGCCCGTGCCTTCTCGACCCGGTCAGCCTGTAGGCTTCCACCAGAGCTGCTCTTACGCTGTTTTCGTCCACGACGTCCAGGGTCAGGGCTGCTCTGTGCGGGGGGATCGAGGAGCATATCTCCAGCGTGGTGCCATCGAGTACACCGACTAGGACCACGAGGCACCCTCTTCGAGTCGGTGGTCGAGCGGGAGCGAAGGAGCAGAGGAAGTCTAAATCTTCGAGCACCGCGAAAATTTCCTCGATGGCCCGGAGTGTTCTGACCCCGAGGTCGACTTTCGATTGGGCGTGCGATACCCGTTCGATCGCCTCGCACAGGAGACTCGACTCGGAGACGGCCCAAGTGGAGCCATCGCCTTGGAGGCGTTCCTCCAAGCTGTAGTGCGTCGCTACCGAGCTTCCCGAATCCGGAAGTAGCGACAGTGCCGACTCGCCACGCCCATGTCGAATCCCCCGTCGAAGTGCTCGGTCGGATCTGGTACTGGAACGCATTTTTCCGCCCTCCGGGAAGCTCGAGCGAACGGTGCGGCGTCGAAGGACGCTAGCCCTGGCCCTTCCGGTCGAGAGCGACCTTCGAGGTTGCCCGTGGGAAGCGGTCCCAGTCTCGCACCGGATTGTCGTAGCTGTCGTCGGCAGAAAATGGCGGAAGCTGTGTAGTACTTAAGCCACCGAACGGTAGTGAATTCGAGCTAGTCACCTGTAGCCGGGGTGATGCTGGGAACCGAAAAGGTGGTGTGGTCCCACCTTCGAACCGTCGACCCCGGACGGGAAGGGCCCAATCGGTCAGCCACCGGAAGGGGGTGAACCGTATCCGCCTCCGCCAGGAGTCTCTATCCGGATGACGGTACCCGGTCCGACACGGAAGGTGGCTTTGTCGGGAACCTCTTCGAAGCGACTCTTCTTGCTCGGACGGGCGATCAGGTTCCTGCCGGGTGCTCCCGGCATGCCGCCCTCCAGCCCCCAAGGGGCAGACTTCCTCCTCTCCGTGACAAGAGAGACGACGGCCTCCTCCAGGAATTCGATTTCACGTACCAAGCCCTCGCCGCCCTTGTAGCGGCCGGCTCCTCCGCTACCCTTTCGGATCTCGTACCGCAGGACTCGCATCGGGTACTCCCGCTCGAGAGCCTCTATAGGCGTGTTTTCGGTGTTCGTCATGCCGGTGTGAACCGCCGACATGCCGTCCTTTCCCGGCCTGCCGCCCTGACCGCCGGCGAGCGTCTCGTAGTAGACCCAGCCTCTTCCCCCGATCAGGAGGTTGTTCATCGTCCCCTGGGAGGCAGCGCCCACTCGCCCGGGAGCCGCCCGCGCCAGGGCCCCGAGACAGACGTCAACGACTCGCTGGCTTATCTCGACGTTGCCTGCCCCTGCTGCTGAAGGGGGCTCTGCGTCCACGACCGTTCCCCGCCGCGTCATCACTTCTACCGGACGCATCACGCCTCCGTTACGGGGGAGGTCGGGGTCACCCACTGCCCGCAGTGCGAAGGCAACGGCGGACTCCGTCACCGCCCTGGGGGCGTTGGCATTCCCACGGACCTGAGCGTCGCTCTCGGAGAAGTCGAAGCGAAGACTGCTCTCCGAGACGGTCACCCTTACGTGAATGCGTACTGGGTCTTGCTGGTCCGCTTCGGGGCCGAAGGAGTCCAGGAAGTCTTCGAACTCGTACGTGCCAGGTCGCAGGGTTGCCAGCGCCGCCCTCGTTCGCCGTTCACCGTAGTCGAGCACCTCAGGGAAGATTTCGGGGTCGAACTCGGCAAGTCTTGCTGTCCCGAAAGCGTTGGCGCCTGCCTGAGCGTCCAAGTCCCCTGCGCGCTCGTCAGGCGTGCGGGAATTCGCCGCAATCAAAGCGCGCACTTCTTCCGTATACCTCGTGGGCGGGATCCTAAGCCCTTCCTGGTAGATCTCGACAGCGGAGGCCGGGATCGAGCCGGGAGCCATGCCCCCGAGATCCGAGTGGTGAGCCCTCGTCGCTACCCACCCGACCAGGCGTCCTTCCCTGTGTACCGGGCTGACGAGGGTTATGTCGTTGAGGTGGGTGCCCCCGGAGTAGGGGTCGTTCACGATCCAGTGCTCCCCGGGGGAGGAATTGGCTGCTCCTGCTGCCAGTACGGCAGCGACTGAGGCCGGCATGGAGCCCAGGTGGACCGGTATGTGCTCTGCTTGCGCCAGGAGTTCTCCGTCTCGAGTGAATACGGCAGCGGAGCAGTCTGCCCTCTCCTTGATGTTGGGACTGTAAGCCGCCCGGCGCAGGATGGCACCCATTTCTTCGGCGACCGCAGCCAGCCGTACGTTGAGTATCTGGAGCTCGGCCGGGCCCAGGCTCATCCTCGCGGTCTGATGACCCACGATCCGGCGGAGTCGACCTCCGCAACCCAGCCTTCCTTGACGAAGATCGTGCAGTCTTCTTCGGCTATGCACTCCGGCCCGACGATTCGCCCCCGGCCGCGAGACGAGACCGCTAATTCCTCGTAAGTGGCGAGAGCTTCGGCCCAAGCCCTGGCCCTGATTGCCGTCACCTCTACGCGGCGCTCAGGTCTCGCGTAACCATTGCGAAGGCGGTGTACGTGGTGGAAGTGCTCCACCGACTTACAGGTGAGTTCGTAGCTCTGGCCGACATACCGGCAGTCGTAGTAGACCTCGTTTCCGATCGGTTCGAATCCCCACCCAGTCAGAGTGGCAGTCGCCTGGGCCAGCACTTCTTGTGCTTCCTCCTCGAGCCCCTCCAACCGGCCGGGTTCCGTACGGCTCCTTACCATCTCGTGGCGCACCGGCGCTACGAGCAGTCCCACGGCCGAGAGGACTCCCGCGTTGGGGGGAACCACGACAGCCGGGATCCCCAGCGCCTCGGCGAGATCGCATGCATGCAGTGGGCCTGCTCCTCCGAATGCCACCAGTGCGAGCCTCGATGGGTCGTAGCCTCTCTCGGCGGTAACCTTTCTGAGGGCACGTTCCATGTTGGCGTTCACCACAGCGACGACGTCTTCCGGCTCGACGCCCAGCCGCCTGAACGCCGCCCGGGCGGCGGCCGTGTCCAGGGTGCCCAGGTCCTGGAACTCGTGGCCTTTCGGAATGCGGCCCAGCAGCAGGTCGGCGTCGGTCACGGTAGCGTCATCCCCGCCCTTGCCGTAGCAGGCAGGTCCCGGGTCGGCACCGGCGCTTTTCGGTCCGACTTGAAGCGCTCCTCCGGGGTCGAGATAAGCGACCGACCCTCCTCCCGCGCCGATGGTAACGATGTCGACGCTCGGTACTCGCACCGGCAGTCCGCCCACCCACAGTTGAGAGCTTGGTTCGGGTACGCCCCCGTCGATGAGGCACACGTCTGCCGAGGTGCCGCCCATGTCAAGAGTCACCGCGGCCTCGAACCCTGATGCCGAGGCCGCGGCAGCCGCCGCCACGGCTCCGCCTGCCGGGCCGGAAAGCAAGAGTCTGGCAGCCGAGCCGGCCGCACTCTCTGCCGGCATGAGGGCTGCCGACGAGGTCATGACGAAGACCCGTTCTGCAAGCCCTCCGAGCAGGGCGAGGTAGCGGGAGAGGACTGGCTGGAGGTAAGCGTTCATCACCGTGGTCGAGGTCCGCTCGAACTCGCGGAATTCGGGGCTCATCTCCGAGGAGAGGGTGACTGCGAACCCGTTCTGCCTCAAGACTTCCGCTATGCGCTTCTCGTGCGAAGGGTTTGCGTAGGAGTGGAGGAGGCAGATGGCCACCGAAGCGACTTCTGGTTCGGCATCCAGCAGGGCCTTCGTCAGCTCCCTCAAGCTCTCTTCTTCCAGCGGCACAAGTTCGTTTCCGCGGTGATCGAGTCTGCAGGGGACTTCGAATCGGAGCTGTCTCGGCACCAGTGGGGCGGGCCGGTCGGCGAAGAGGTCGTAGAGGTGGGGGCGTGTCTGTCGCCCTATTTCGATCACGTCTGCCATGCCCGCGTTGGTGACGAGTGCCGTGGTGACCCCCCGCCTTTCGAGCAAGGCATTGGTCGCCACCGTGGTGCCGTGGCTGAGCGTGCCGATCGGCACGGTGCCGACGGTACGGAGGAGGCCGGCTTCCACGGACTCGACCGGGGATTCCCGTATGGTGAGGACCTTGGCGGTCCTGCCCTGGGGGGTGACCACGTCGGTGAAGGTCCCGCCAGTATCCGCCGAAGCCATGAGGTTCTCGAGGCGTGTCCGTTTCTCGGCCATCCTCCTCTGGCGCTCGTGTAGTCCTTCGACTGCCTGCCCGCAGAGCGCAGCACCTGCAGCCGACCCCACCAGCTCGGCCGGCTTCCCCACGTTCGCACCAGCCTGAACTGCTAAGATTCGCCCTATCACCACGCCGCCCCCCAACTTTTTCGCCGTTCGGTGTGGCTGTGGCAATGCGCGAATTCGAGGTCCTGGGCGGCCCTGACGCTTCCCGGCCTGGGGCATGCGACCCGGCCGCCCGGGCCTGTTCTTGGGCACTCGACACCCCACGCCGGTGCGGAGGTGGGGGCGTCCCACCAGCGTAGCGACTTCGGAGTGGAGTTCATGGCCGAGCAAGAAGACTCGAAGACCGTCCCCCGAGGCCGAGGCCGGGTGAGGGCAGCAGTCGGCCTGTCGCTCGTACTGGCAATCGGGCTGGCAGGTATCTGGCTGGCGGGCTGGACGCGGTCGAACTATGCCAATCCCGAGCGGTTCTACCAGCATGAACTCCCGCCTGCCGAAAGGACACCGGCGATTTCGCAGCGGGTGGTCTTGGTGCTCATTGACGGCTTGCGAGACGACGTGGCACGCCAGCTTCCTCAGATGTCCGCCCTGGCCCGACGCCCGGACTCGGTGTTTCGTCGGTCGGTAACAGGAGTCCCCTCACTTTCTCGTCCAGGCGCCATTGCCGTTCTTTGCGGGTCGGGTCCCGAACAGTCCGGCTTCCCCCTGAACGAAAGCGAAGGGATAGTGGGAGTGGAATGCCTCTTCGACACCGTATCGCAGGCCGGTCTCGGATCGGCTGTCGGAGGGGTGGGGGAAGGATTCGAGGCCAGGTTCCACCCGCCACGCACACAGGTCTTCGCCAGGCACCGGTCGGACGACGTCTCGGCGTACGTGCCCGACGACCCCGAGTCTTACCAGCTGGCGAAGGAGGCCCTGGCGACCGACGCGTCCTTCGTTTACGTCTACTTCCCCGACGTCGACGAAGAGAGCCACCTGTCCGGCGCTCTCTCGCCCCAGGCACAGGATGCAGCCAGGACGGTCGACGGTTTCGTCGGCGAGATTGCCGCATCTATGGACCTTTCGACCCAGACCTTGATCGTCACATCCGATCACGGGCACAGGGACCAGGGAGGTCATGGTGGCTACGAATACCTGGCGCGCAGGAGCCCACTGTTGATGGTGGGAAAGGGGATCGCAGGGGGCTCTACGGGGGACGTTTCCCAGACAGACATAGCGCCTACCGTTGCTGCACTTCTGGGGGTGGCTCGTCCCAGACACGCGGAGGGGCTGCCGCTCCTGGGGGACCTGGACGTGGACGCTCAGATGGCAGCCGCGATCAGGTCGGCTCAGGAGGCGGCTCTGGAGCGGAAGCTCCGGGCAGACCTGGCAGCTCTGCAGAAGAAGCCCGCTTCCCCCGGGGAGGTTTCGATCTTGCAGGAGCAGATCGAGGAGGCGGGCTGGGCCAGAGGCGTGCGTGAAGCAGCAGGCCGGATTCCCGGTGCGGCGGCGATGGCCGCAGTCCTCGCCCTCTCGATGGCGGTCGCCGGCGGCTGGAAGCGCGAAGACCTCCTCGGCGGCGGTGTGGCAGCCGCGGTATTTGCCTTCGTCACATGGGCCACCGGCTGGAGGCTAACCATATCTCAGTTCAATGTGGCATCTGACGAGGGAAAGCTCACCTGGTCGCTCATCGCGGCGTCCGCGTCGGGTGTCCTCGTGGGGTCGCTAGCTGCGGCCGGAGCAGCAAGGATTTCTGGCCGAATGAGGGAGACCTTTGGTCGACACGTCGTCGCCACCGCTTCGGCGGCCCAGGGGTTCGGTGGACTACTTCTCGTCTGGATGTTCGTCTGCTACGGCTTGAAGTACAGCTGGCGTCTTCCCGACCTACGCCTGGGCCTCGCGACCTTCTGGGCGATGTACGCCATGGGATTCGCTGCCCTTGCAGCAGCTGTGCTGTGGGCTGCCTCGGTGCTTTTCCTGCGGGCGGTCCGGAAGAGTTCGAACCCACAAGCCCAGAGTGCCAGGGGGGCTGAAACCGCCCTGTCGGGAGCCGATGGTGTGCCGGAGGAGGCCGACGAGGTCACGGCAGAGAGTGCGCGAGAATCGAGGTGATGACTGCCTCCAGAACCCAGTTGGAAATCGCCTTGCGACTTGGAGCGGCCCTACTGCTGGGGCTCATCATAGGCGCGGAGCGCGAGGCGAGGGACCAGCCTGCGGGGCTGAGGACCCACGCTCTGGTGAGCGTGGGGGCCGCCCTCTTTGGCGTCATATCAGTCTTCGGCGTGATGCCCTATGCCGGTCAGTTCACGCCCGCGGACATGTCTCGCATTGCTTCACAGGTCCCTTCGGGAATCGGGTTCCTGGGAGCTGGAGCCATTCTCCGGTTCGGGGCGACGGTAAGAGGGCTTACCACCGCGGCCAGCCTGTGGGTGGTGGCCGCCATCGGGCTTGCTTCGGGGCTGGGAATGTACCTCGCCGCTTTCATGGTCACGGTAGGAAGCGTGGTCACCCTCATGATCTTCAGGGTCGTCCGCCGCCCTCTTCGCGGGCTCCTCACGGCTGGCCGTTTCAGCGTGACGATCGAGTACGACCGCAAGGCAGACCTTGGTGCATTGATAAGCGTCCTGTCCAGGAGCCCTCTCGAGCTCGACCACCTCGACCTCGAAGACGAGGGCGGGGACAAGGCCCGCACGGTCTATGCCGTACTCAGGTGCAAGCCGGGGGTCCAGCCTGAGGAGGCCGTATCCAAGGTCGCAGAGCTGGACGGCGTGCAGTCGCTGGAATACGGGCGCTGAATCGAGCACCCTCGCGGAAGCCAGCTGCAGCCTTCGTCGTCGGCGCGGACAGCGATCTCAGCGCTACCGCGTCGGTCTGGGCCCGGCTCGCAGGCCGTCCCCAGAGGATGGTGTCATTGGCTCATGTAGAAGAGCTTCTCGAATGTGGAGCGCGCACGCCGCGTGACCCGACGGAAATCCTCCATCAGATGCGACCTCGGGTGGCCCACGTACCCGAGGCTTTCGGCAAGAACTACTGCGTCCTCGGGTCGCTCGGGGATTTCGTCCAGCGGCCGTCCCTTTATCAGGAAGATCCTGTTTCTCACGTGGGAGCAGAAGAGGTAGGCCTCCTCGAGGCGAGCGGCGTCTTCCTGGGAAAGCACACCCGCTTCTGCAAGGCCTCTCAGTTTCTCGAGAGTGGAGCCGGACCTGAGATCTGGATGCGCGCCCGCATGCCGCAGCGCATAGAGTTCTACCAGGAACTGCACGTCGTTGAGCCCACCTGGTCCGAGCTTGAGGTTGAAACGCTGTCTCGCCGAGGCAGGGAGCCTCTCTCGCTCCACTCGAGCTTTCATGAGGCGTATTTCTCGTTCCCTGGCAGCGGGGAAGGGGTCGGGCCAGACGAGGTCGCTTATAGCCTCGAGCAAGGCATCGAAAAGCGAGGGATCTCCCGCCACCGGGCGAGCCTTCGCAAGGGCCTGGAACTCCCACGTGTCGGCCCAGTTCCTGTAGTAGGAGATGGTCGATTCCAGGCTGCGGACCAGCACACCAGCCCTTCCTTCGGGCCTCAGGTCTGCGTCGAGGCTCGCCCCGTAGCCGGCACCAGCCAGAGCCCTGAGGTCGGCGAGAAGTCGTGTCGCCACGGAGTGAGCGACCTCTCCAACAGAGGCAAGATCGTTTCCATCGGTCGGCCCGGAGGTTTCATAGATGAACATCACGTCCATGTCGCTCGAGTACGCCATCTCGTTAGCCCCGAGAGAACCGAGCCCTACCACACAGAATCGGAGGCGGCCCTCGGCACCCACGTCTTCGAGCGCGGCATCGGTAGCCACCGAGAGTACCCCTTCGGCAATCCCGCACAGCTCGCCGGCGACCACTTCCACCTGGGTACGGTCGTTCAGCAGCAAATCCCTGGTAGCAGTGCGTAGTAGCTCCTTTCTGGAGAATCGAGCGAGACCGTCGAGCTTCTCCCGGTAGCCGCTGCGCCAGGACGTGAAGCTGCGGGCTTCCTCCCTGAGCGCTGTCGGCGACTTGGTCGAGAAGAGCTCCTGGTCGTCGGCCAGAGCGTGAATCCCTCCCGGGTCGTGGACCAAAAGGTCCGAAAGTACCCGTGAGGTTCCGAGAACCTTGCACAATCTCTGGACGGCAGCTGCGTTTTCTCTGAAGGTCGAGACCAGCACCACCTGGTCTCCGACGGCCTCGACCAGCTTGCGCAAGTTCACCAGGCCTGCCGAGGGGTCGGGGGACTCGGACAGCCATTCCAGGATCAGGGGCATGAGCTGTGCCATCAGCCGGCTTCGACGGGAGATCCCCCGTGTCAGCTCCTCCAGGCCCACCCGGGCCTGACGCACGTCCACGAAGCCGAGCGCCCTGAGGCGCTCTTCTGCCGTGTCCTGGGACATGGTTGCCGCCCGCTCGTCGGCCGTGGCCGACTTCGGCAAGGAGGCGAATGCCTCGAGGAGGGGGCGGAAGAAGAGGCGCCGGTGTAGCTGCCGAACCGTCGACGTGACCCTCGAAAACTCGTCCTGGAAAAGCTCTTCGGCTGCTGCCTCCTTCGAGTCGGAGAATCCAAGCGACTTAGCCAGGACCCTGACCGAGGCGCGGTCGGAGGGGAGGTCGTGGCGTGCCGAGTCGTTGCGGATCTGGAGCCGGTGCTCGACGTCGCGCAGGAAAAGGTAGGCCCCGACTAGCTCCGCTCCGTCTTCAGAGGAAACGTAGTCGCCGTCCGAGAGAGCCTTCACGGCTTCGAGGGTGTTGGGGCTCCTCAGCGAAGCGTCGTGGCGGCCGTGGATCAACTGCAGCAACTGGACAGCCATCTCGACGTCTCTGATTCCCCCCGACGACCTCTTCACATCGAAAGTGCGGGTTCTCCGTGCTGCATGAGCTTCCGTCCGACGTTTCATCTGGCGTATTGACTTGATCGCCTCGGGATCTAGTACTTCGGGCCACAGGCGCCTGGAAGCTGCCTCGATGAAGGCCTCGCCCAGCCCGGCGGGGCCCAGGACGGGTCTCGCCTTTATCAGGGACTGCAATTCCCAGGGCTCGGCCCACTCGTCCCAGTAGCGCTCGAAGGACGAGAGCGAGCGTACGAGGGGTCCGGCTCTACCCTCTGGCCTCAGGTCGGGGTCCACAAGCAGCACGCGCTCCATAGCCACCTCGCCCCCGAGGAAAGTAATCAGCGTCCTGGCTTTCGTCTCCGGGGTGTCGACCGAATCCCTGTCACCCGCCACGAAGATGACATCAACGTCGGAAGAGTAATTGAGTTCTCTCCCCCCGAGCTTTCCCAGCGCGATCGCAGCCAGGCCTGAGCCGCATCCAAGGTGTCGCCAGGCAGCCGCCAGGACGGAGTCGGCCGCTGCCGAATAGGCTCTCATGCACTCAGCCGTGGCTTGGTCCCCCGACAGATCCGCTGCCACTATTCGCATCCATGCTCTCCTCCGGAAGCGGAGAAGCTCCGACCTGAACGTGTCCGTTTCCGAGGTAGAGGCCTGTTCCAGCAAGTAGGCTGCTTCACGGTCGATCCACTCGCTCAGGCCGCTCCCCCCTTGCAAAACCAGACCTAAGGACACGGGGTCGAGGAGGATGTACTTGAGCGCCACGTGGGACACAGCGAGCAAGCGAATGAGACGGTTCGCTTCTTCGAGGCGTTGTGGGTCGAATAGGTTCTCGGCCAGCTCCCATACGTCTAGTTCAGAAAGCAGCCGAGCGAGAGAAGCTGCTGCCCTGTCGGGGTCGGGACAGGTGCGAATCGATCGGGCCAGGTGGCTAGGTAGCTGCATCGAGACGGACGACTGGTAGTTGGGGGCAGTCCCATTATGCTTTCCGGTACTAATCGGAGCTCTCACCTTGAGGAGTTCTCTCGGAGTCGGCTACCGGCGAGGGGACCGAGCGCTCCGGCACGGGTTTCCGTGCCCGGCGATTCCCCGTGCAGAAACCCGGCTCACCCCGGCGGACGGGAGGTCTGATCGTGCGAGTGACGCTTGCCCAGCTCGACTTCGTCGTTGGCGACATCGAGGGAAACGTGAACCGCATCAAGGAGGCGATCCGGGAAGCCGCCCGTAGGGGGGCCGACCTCGTGGCTTTTCCGGAGCTGGCGATAACGGGGTATCCACCCGAGGACCTCCTACTCAAACCCTCCTTCGTGCAGGCGAACTTGCGTGCGCTCGAGGAGGTTGCAGCCGAGTGCCACGGTATTGCCTGTGTGGTAGGACACGTCGGCCGGAGGCCGGACGGGATGACGAACGCAGCCTCTTTTTGCAGGGCAGGGAGGGTAGAGGCAACCTACGAGAAGAAGCTTCTTCCCAACTATGGGGTCTTCGACGAGAAGCGCTATTTCGTGCCCGGCTTGGAACCAGTCGTAGTAGAAGTCGGCGACCCTCCGATGCCCGTCGGTATCTCGGTGTGCGAAGACGCGTGGGCTCCCGAGGGTCCGTTCGCGGATTACGGACGTCTAGGAGTCGGTGCGGTCCTCAACGTGAACGGCTCACCCTACCATCGGGAAAAGTCGAAGGAGCGGGCGCGAGTGATGGCCGACCGTGCCCGGGAGAGCGGGTCTCCCGTGTTGTACCTGAATCTCGTGGGCGGTCAGGACGAGCTCGTCTTCGACGGGCAGTCTTTCGCCCTGGACGCTTCGGGAACCCTGCGGGTCCGCGGTCCGCAGTTCGAGGAGTACCTTGTCGACGTGACGGTGGGCCCGGACGGCTCGGTAGGGGGGGCCGTGGAACCTCAGCTCGATGAGGTCGGCGAGGTCTATGCCGCGCTGGTCCTAGGCACCCGCGACTACGTCCGTAAGAACGGCTTCTCGGGTGTGGTGGTGGGGCTGTCGGGCGGAATCGACTCCGCCCTCACGGCGACGGTCGCTGTGGACGCGCTGGGACCCGAGTCGGTCGTGGGCGTGTCGATGCCTTCGAGGTTCACCAGCAAGGCAACCCACTCGGACGCTGCCGAGGTCGCCAGACGACTGGGTATCAGGTTCATGGAGCTTCCCATCGAGAAGCCCTTCCAGGCGTACCTCGAGGTCCTGGAACCGGTCTTCGAAGGAAGGCCGTTCGACGTCACCGAGGAGAACATCCAGGCACGCATCCGGGGCAATTACCTCATGGCCCTTTCCAACAAGTTCGGCTGGCTGGTGCTGGCCACGGGCAACAAGAGCGAGCTGGCCACGGGCTATTCGACCCTTTACGGCGACATGGCGGGCGGATTCTCCGTCCTCAAGGACGTCCCCAAGACGCTCGTCTACCGGCTTGCGAGGTATCGGAACGCGCTTGGGAAGGTCGCGCTACCCCTCGAGCTCGGCGGGCTTGCGACCTTTGGGGCATCGGCTACGGCGGGGCCTGCCAGGGCCGATGCTCTGATTCCTGCAAGCGTCATCGAGAGGGCGCCGTCTGCAGAACTGAGAGCGGGCCAGACCGACCAGGACACGCTGCCGCCGTACGAAGTACTGGACCGCATCATAGAGATATATGTGGAGCGGGACGGGAGCCTGCAGGACGTGCTGGCAGCTGGCGTGGACGAGGAGACCGCCCGACGGGTACTCGCGATGATCGACAGGGCCGAGTACAAGCGGCGGCAGGCTGCTCCGGGCGTCAAGATCACGGCTAAGGCTTTCGGGAAGGACCGCAGGCTTCCCATCACGAACCGGTTCTTCGGCTGAAGGTGGGCAGGCCGGGGTCGAGCGCCGTTCTTCTCCTGGGAAGGAGTCGGTGGTGGTCGGGACCGTGTGCTGGAGGGGGTCTCCTACCTCACTGAAGCGCCTCACCGAGGAGCTTCGACCCACCGACGAGCCTCGCGCCCCTGCTCCCTCGGCTGATTGTTCTGCGCGGCCGGCTAGCTCTCCTAGCTACCGCAGGGTGGGCCTGAGTCGTTAATTCCCGCGGACGGAGAGTCGACCGCAAGGGCCGTAGCGAAAGAAGTGGAGCCTGAAGCCCCGTCGTAGAAGCACGACCCCTGGCCGCTCGGCCAGACGAACCGGAGTTTGTACTGGTAGCCGTTAGCCGTAGTCTTGGTGGCCTTGAGCCCGTACGAGCCGCCCGAGACGCCGGTCCAGCCGACGAACTTCGAGCCGTCGTGGGTGTAGGCGTATACCAGGGTTCCGTCCAGCGCCGAGCTCCCCTGGATCAGGCCTGCCGGACGTAGCGAGAAGTTGGCGGTCGACGGAGATGCCACTGCGCTGGCTTCAGCGAAGGAGTACGCACCGCTCCAGAAGGAGTCTTCCCGAGTCGCGGTGCTGCTGTGAACCAGCAGCTTGTAGTTACCTGCCGGCAGGGCGATCGAGTATCTGCCCGACGTCTGGATTCCGCTCTTGGTCCAGGCGACGAATGCGCTCGTCGATGCGTCGTAGGCGTAGACGACAGCGTTGTTTATGTCCTCTGCATCGGCCATGTCTGTGTCGGTCCCCTGGGCCTTTACGTAGCCGGAGATCACCGGGTTGGCCGAGAGGGACATCGTATGCCCTGAGGAAGGCGACGTGAAGGCGTCAGCTTCTCCGAAACTCTTCTTGTTCGTGTACCAGGTGTTCGCAAGCCCTGTCGAGTCGGGGGGTCGCACGTAGACCTTGTAGGTTTCTCCGCTCGATGCCGTCGTAGGCACGTTTGCCGACCACGTGCCGTCGGGCCCGGTCACCGTCCAGTAGGCCAGAGTTCCATTCGACGCTCTCCAGACCGTCAACTCGGCTCCCTGGACCGGGTTGTTGGACCCGTCCAGTACCGTTCCCGAGATCACCCCTCCGGTGGAGAAGTTGGTAGTGGCGAGGGGTGTACCAGGTGTCACGCAGGCTGCCGAGACGAAGGCGTCCGCCGGCGTGGTGTTACCTGAGTACCACCCGATCAAGTCCGACTGGCCCGGCGACGACCGCACCGAAAACCTTATCTTCACTCCGGGTGAGGGGGTATCCACACTGAAGGAGCCGTCGGAAAATACGTAGGTTGGTGTGGCCTCGAACTGCTGTCCAGAGCAGTCCCACAGCGACACAGATGCCTGGTCAGCTCCGGTAATCCATGTCCCGTCCTTTTGCACTTGGCCCTGGACGGCTGCCCCGGCAGAGAGGGTAGACGTGAGGTCCCCGCCGTCACCGACGACGGCCGGCTGGGGACCGTCGGAAGTCGACCAGACCGAGGCCGTGGTCCAGTCGTTCGTTCCTGCAGCCGGCGGAACGACTGCTGCCCACCTCGTCACGTTGCCGTCGAAGGGCGGGCTCGAGATGAGGACCTTGTAATTCCCCGAGCCGGTGTTGGTCCGGATGTACCAGCGACCGTCGCCCCACCCTGGGGACTCGTGCAGCCCGAAGCCGGTGTTGCCGACCGTCGTATCGCAGCCCCAGCTGGACGGGTGACTGCCGGGACCGGGCCCGGCTGCCACGCCCGACGGGCCGTCGTAGGGTATCCGGCCACCCCTGCAGGGGATGGCGTCCCAGCCGAAACCCGCGTTCACGAACTGTCCGGTGTCCGCGTCGAAGGCTCTCACGACCGCGCCGTCCAGCGGCCTGCCGTCGCTTCCCGCGACCACTCCCCTGATGCCGGACGGGCAGTTAGGATAACCCGCCGAGGCCAGGTTGTCGGACCCCTCTATGTAGGTGTGGCCCGGGCTGGTGACGTCGTCGGCCGCCCTCACCGTGTAGGCATACCTGCCACAGACCTTGGGAAGGGTCATGGCCCGAATGCCCGAACTAAAGGTGTCGAGCGCCAGACCGACCCCGTAGATCGAGAAGCACGGGTTCAACAGGATGCCGCAGTCCTTGTAGCTGTCGGGTTGCCCGTTGCTGTCCCAGTCGGTGGTCGGAATCCCGGTCCTCTCGTCTGTGCCCTGGTAGAGGATGAGCGAGTAGGCGCCCGGATACGGGTCGTCCTTGTAGATGAAGGCCTCGAGGTACACCGAGGTCCCGAGCCCGAGCGGCTCTCCCAGGATGTTGTAGAGCGTGACGCCCCCGCAGGCCAGCACGGACCACCGCGCGTACGCCCACCTCTGTCTCCTCTTGTCGAATAGCCTGCCCTGCGGGTGATCTCCGATGCCGGGTACTACGTCGGGCCCAGCGTCGTTAGTTATGGAGACGATGTGAATGGGGCCCTGTCCTGCTTCGGTCCCCGCAATGCCGCCTTCCCCTGGCTGCCACCCAGGACAAGCGCCCTCGTTCCCGAGCGGGAAGTTGTCGGTCGGTTCTTGATGCCTGGCCCAGTGGCACTGGGGATTCCAGGTGAACTCGGGAATCCCCCCGTCCCAGGCGTCGATGCACACCCGGGCAGTCGCAGTCCCCGCATCAGGGTTTCCCGAGAGGTTGATCGGGTTCTGGCTGGGGTCACCGGGCTTGCCTCCCCTGCCGCCGAAGACGAATCCGTCGGGTAAGGCGGTACCAGAGGCGATTGCGAAGTCGGTATTAGGAGAGAATCCCGGCTCGATCACGAAGGTGATCGTGTTCGCCTTTGCGTCGGACGATCTCATGAAGTCCCGTTCACAGACGAACGGGTCGGGGTCGGAGGCGCATGCCTCCACCATCTGGGGAATCCCGAAGTTGTGGACGAAGAGCCTGAGCGAGGGGGAGGACCCTGGCACGGGGTTCCAGTCCGGCCCGGCTGTGCTTGTCATGGCGATCTCGACGTCGATCTTGAACTGACCCTGGGAGATGGAAAGAGCCTCACTCCCTTGCGAGCTTCCCAGCACGACTGTGGGGGTGAGGGCGAGCAGGAGTGCTGCGAGCAAGGCCATTCGTCTGGTCGGCCTGCGGGTCGGAAGGTAGATCTTGTCGTCCATCTCGACTCCAGGGCTCGATTCTGGTCTGACGGGGGGAGGCCTCAGAGCGGGCCATCTGCTCGGGGTGGCCTCCCAAGGAGATGCGCGGTGTGAAAACTAGCACATAGGCTCGGATGCGTCCACTGGCTCTGTCAGGTATGGAAGGGGCGGCCCGCACCTGGGGCGGTCCGACACCGCGAGTGCTCCTCTACGGTCGCCAGGGGCAAAGACGGGGCGGCTCCGACGGTGACCTGGCGCGCCTTTGCTGCGGGCGCGGGCCCTCGACAATGCTGGTATGCTCATGGGTGTCGCGCCATGGCCATGACGGGTTGTATGGATCGGCCCGTCCCAGGTACTCACGGTGGTGAAGGGAGGGACCCGTGAAGAAGCTGATCGTGCTGCTCATTCTGGTAGCTCTGGGCGTGATCGTCGCTCGGGCCATCAGCGGCAGAGAGAACTACTGAGAACCTGTCGGGGCTGGTAGCGCCCCTGCCGCCCAGGCCGAGGCGGTACCCCCCTACGGGGGTAGGTGTCAGACGCGGCGCTCCCGCCTGGTGATCAGGCGGTAGGCGATCCCGACTGAGACGAGGGCGGCCGCCGCTGTGGCGATCCGTGCAAGCGGAATGCCGGTTTCGGGGCTGTCCAGAGATACCGTTTTCTCGAACCGCAACACGGGCCACCCCCGGTCTGCTGCGACTCTGGACAGCTCGCGGTCAGGATTGACCGCATGGGGGTGGCCTACGGCCTCCAGCAGGGGCAGGTCGGTTATCGAATCCGAGTACGCGTAGCTGCTCTCGAGGTCGATGCCCCTGACTTGCGCCAGTTCCCGAATGGCGGTTGCCTTGTTTTCGCCGTAGCAGTAGAAGTCGACCTCCCCCGTGTAACGACCGTCGACTACCTCGGCTCTGGTGGCCACGTAGTCGTCGACCTTCAGCAGGCGCGCTATGGGCCCTACGACTTCCTCTGGGGCCGAGGACACGATGTAGACGCGACGCCCTTCACGTCGGTGGGAGGAGAAGAGCCGTAGGGCTTCCTCGTAGATCAGTGGCCGGAGCGTGGACTCGACTGCCTGGTTGACCAGACGTCTTACGGTCGCCTCGCTCCAGCCCCTGGTCAGTTCCGCTGCCGCCTGCCTCGCCCTCTCCATTTTGTCTTCGTCGGCACCGAAAGCCACGAAGACCAGCTGCTCGTAGACGCCTCGTAAGAGATTGGGAAGACCGATCAGGCCCTCGCGGTAGAAGGACTTTCCCAGTGCGAGGACCGAGGAACGCGCTATGACGGTCTTGTCCAGGTCGAAGAAGGCGGCCTGCATGCAATCGATTTTCGCGCCCCTTATGCCTCGATCGTGTCTAGTTGGTCCGTTCCGGGAGCAGAGCAGTTTCGTGGGTGGCCTGAATCGGATCATCTGCTGACAACATGATGCAAAAAGAGCTTGAGCAATTTAGCTTATTTCACATTCATCTATCTCTTGTCAATGGTATGCATGTGCGCTACTATCGGCTCTGCCAGTCGACTGTAGGTGACCCGGCCCCGGTGCTCCGGTCGGTCCCAATCGAGGGCCGAGTACCCGGGCGGGCCTGAGGGAGCTGGATTCGGACGGAGCTGGATTCGGACGCTCTGGCGAGGGGGGCTTGTTGGGCAAGGTCGTGGTCGTCGGATCGGTCAGCGACCCGGTCGGAGAGATCGTTTCATTCCTGCGTGAACGGGGCGTCGCCGCCCGCTTGCTTACATACGACTCACCTGGCGAGACGCAGGCCGACGTCCCCGCCTCGACGGGCTTTCCTCTTGCGGGAAACTTGCCAGCGCAGGCCGTGGCGTTACAAGCCGAGATCTCGCCGCGGGCGGAGGCGCTGTCAGCGGATGCCACCTGGGACAGCGTCGCAGTGTGCTGGTCCGCCAGCGCGAGGCGCCTCGCCGAGCTTTGCGTAGAGGGTCTACCTTCTACCGTCGTCATTGCCGGGCCCACCAAGCAAGATGTGGTAGCTGCCTGTGTCGAGATCGAGGCCGATTACGCCGTGCTCTGGCCCAAGGAGAAGGACCTTCTCGAAACGCTGGTGCGTGCGGAAATGGGCCAGGGAGCCGAGCCCATCGAGAGTGGCCCAGCGAAGGTAGTGATCGGCTCCGTCAGGTCGGCAGGCGCCACGCTTCTCGCAGCCAACTTGACGGCGGAGCTCTCGTCCAGGGGGCTGCGAATCTGCGTCGTGGACTGCGACACTCGCCACGGTGAGCTGGCCGATCTGCTCCTCGGAGAGCACGTTCCTTCTTCAGGGAGTGCTGCCGGGTTTTGCGAGGGCGCCATCCCGGCCCTCTGCGGGGACGACAGCGTCGACTCCCGCGGACAAACCAGGCCGAGTCCCGGTGAGAACCCCCTGCTTCTCGGCAGAGCTCCCGACCTCGCCGAAACGGTCGTCTCTTACGGAGCGGCCAGATTGTGGGAGCTCGAAGCCCTCTTCGTCACCGGAGAGAAAGAGAAGGCCTTGTTCTGCGGTCACGACTGCGTGGTCGTCGACGTCCCTTCCGGACTGCTGGAGGCCACTCGTCCACGAGAGGCTCCGCGCGAGGGGGGAGTTCTCGACGCTTTCTTGCTCGTGGTGCCTGTCGACTACTTCGGATTGAGGCGGGCCCGGGAGCTGCTGGCGCTGTTGGACGACTCGGAGTTCATCGCCGGTAAGGCAGCGATTGTTCTCTGCCCCTCCCGTCGCAGCGGCCCCGCACCCCTGGAGGCCGTAAAGCTTCTGGGTGATCGCGTGGCTTTCGAGATGCCCAGGGCTGCAGAGGAAGCGGCAGGTGCAATAGACGAAGGCCGACTGCTGGCCCCCTCCGACCGGAGTCCGATAGGGAGAGTGGTAAGCAGGATTGGCGATTGGATCGTCGAATCCTTCGCACTGGACTCGAATTCCCGGAGCACCTACAGGCGTACTAGCCGCAAGGGCCCATCAAGCGAGGGGTTCCGGTGGCGGTAGGTGCTGATCTGCGGGAGGTAGTACAACCTGGCGGCTCTCCGCCGGTCTCGGGCGAGGCAGCGCTCCAGGACGACCTTCGCCACCGCGTGGTTGCCGAATGCAGCTCCTGGGGCGGAACTGCCATGAGACGTACCGACCCCACAGGTTCGAGCCGGGAACTGTCCGGCCCGGAACTATCCAAGGCCCGGGCACGTGCACTGGCAGGGTCGGCAATCCGCAGGCGTTTCGGGGCCGTGGCGGCCGCCGACTCGGTCGAGCGAGCTGTGGAAGTGGTAGACGATTTGCTTGGCTACGGCCCTGTGGAGGCCTTTCTGGAAGACCCAGGCGTTACCGAAATCATGATCAACGGTCCCGGTGAGGTATGGGTGGAGCGCGGCGGCATTCTCGAGCGAACCGATGCGCGCTTCACGGATGCTTCCCACCTCAGGTCGTTCATCGAGCGCGTGATAGGACCTCTCGGGTTGAGAATCGACGACTCCTCCCCGATCGTGGACGCCCGGCTCCCGGACGGATCCAGATTTCATGCCGTACTGGCTCCGGTAGCCAGGGGAGGTCCGGTGGTCACGGTCCGCAAGTTCTCGAAGGTCGAATTGGGCCTTGGCGATCTCGTCCGCCAAGGAGCTCTCAGTACCGAGGCAGCGGAGTTGCTCGAGAGAGCCGTGCGGGGGAGGGCGAACATCGTGGTGTCAGGCGGAACATCGACCGGCAAGACGACGCTTCTCGACATCCTCTCGTCGCTGATCGGCCCTGGTGAGCGGGTCGTGACCGTCGAGGACGCTGCAGAGCTGCAGCTCAGGCTCGACCATGTCGTCTCCTTGGAGGCACGTCCTGCCAATTCGGACGGTGCAGGCGAGGTGACTCTGGGAGATCTCGTCCGGGCGGCCCTACGAATGAGGCCTGATCGCATCATTCTCGGGGAGGTACGAGGTGCGGAGGCCCTCTACATGCTCCAGGCCATGAATACCGGACACGAAGGGAGCCTCACCACGGTACACGCCAACAGCCCCGCGGACGCCTTTTTCCGGATCGAGACCATGACGCTGATGGCGAACTTGGGCCTGTCCCAGGAGGCCGTCAGGATGCAGATGGCCTCGGCGCTGGATCTGGTCGTGCACCTGGTGAGGCTCGAGCGGGGGAAGAGAGTGGTCTCGTCGATCTCGTGCGTGGAGGACGGTCGTGCCTGGCCGGGGCTGGTCACGCTCTTCTCGCGGGCCGCAGCAGGCAGATCCTCGAGCGGGAGCACTTCGCACGGTCTGATTCGCGTCTCGGACGGAAAGTCTTTCGAGGCTCGCCTGGCCCGCAGGGAGCGGAGTCCCTTAGTGGGACTGCCCATGAGATCTCACGAAAGCACACCGGCTCCCGCTGGGAGGGAAAGGGTTGCATGAGCTCTGAGACGACGGACACGACTCGCATTCAGGCTCGCCCGGACATACCGCTCATGGCCGTCTGGGCGGCCGTGGGTTCTGTCGTCTCCACAGCGGTTTTCGGCATTGGTCTGACAGCAGTCCTTCTCGGCGCTATTGCAGGATCCGTGGCGTGCGAGGCTCGGCGTCGGCGCCGTTCTACGAGAGCGAGGGTAGCTGCCCAGGAAGACTTTCCCGAAGCACTCGAATCCCTGGCTGAAGCCATACGTGCCAAGGGCTCGCTTCGACTTGGAATTCTGGAGGTCGCGGCGTCGTGCCCTCCGAGCGTCGCTGGCGCCTTCAGAAGGGCAGCCTCGTTGCTGGAAGGCGGTCTTTCTCTGGAAGACGCTGTCGGAGAGCTGGACGAAGTTGCCGACCTTCCGGGATCTGCAGCGCTCGAACTCGCCCTGCGGACCCACGTGGAGGCCGGCGGAAACCTTCCCGGTGCTCTAGAAGCGCTGGCTGCATCGCTGCGCCAGCGGAATTCGATTCGTAGGGAGCTGGATTCGCTAACCGCTCAGGCCCGTCTGAGCAGTGTGGTGCTGGCATCGGCCCCCCTCGGCTTCGCGGCGCTCTCTTACGTCCTGGGCCTGGGAGGACGCTTCTTGCTACGGACTCCGCAGGGTCTCTGCCTGGTAGTCGCAGGCCTTGCGCTGGAGGCGGTCGGCTTCTGGTGGGTCAGGAGGATCTGTGCGGTCAGGTGGTGAGAAGCGGGGATTTTCGGTACGTGGGTTCCCGGGTGCCGTCGAGCCGTTGCTGAACACTGCGCTATCGTGTCCGTTGCTTCTGCCTCTTCGACGGCGAGTCGATGAGGCGCGCCGCGCAGGTGTCGCCGAGATGCGGATCAGGGCTGTCGAAGTGTGGTCGGTGGGTGGAACGCTTACCTTGGCCGTATCCGGATTCGCCCTCTTCGGTGCGGCGGGAGCCCTGCTGGGGGTCGTTCTGTCGGTGGCTGCGGCCGAGTCCGCATGGCGGCGCGCGGTCGAGGACGCCAGGCTGCGCTTCTCCCGTTCGTTTCCGGACGCTTTGGACCTCCTGGCGGTCGCGTGTATGGCAGGAATGAACCCCTACCGTGCTTTCAGGACCGTAGCCGCTCTTCACCCGCCGGGTTGCGAACAGCTTTTTGCCTCAGTAGAGGCGGCGTTGTGCGCGGGTATGGGGGTAACCGAGGCGTTGAGGCGCCAGGTTGCGGTAGCCCACAGGCGGGAGGTCGCAGCGCTGCTGAGGGCGATCTCGGGCGCAGAGCGGCTCGGCCACCCTCTGGGGCCGGTGCTCATGAGGCTGTCGGCTGACTTGCGAGAGCGCCAGGTCCGCCTCGCACAGAGCGCTGCCCGCAAGGCGCCGGTCAAGGTCCTCTTCCCGTTGGTGTTCTGCATTCTGCCCGCGTTCGTGCTCCTTACGGTGGTACCCGTACTGGCGGACACCTTCGCAGTGATCCGGCAGTAGGCCGCCTGGTCGAGCTTCCGATACGAAAGGAGGGGGGATGACCTACCAGGTAATCGAGTACCTTATCGCATTGGTCTACGTGAGGCTTTGGCACGACCGGAGGCTTATGCCCCCGACGGAGGTCGGCTGGGGCCGTAGCTGGGGCCGTTCCGACCTCGGACAGGCGACACCCGAGTACGCCCTCGTGATTCTCGCCGCGGTCGCGCTTGCTGCAACCCTCATCGTCTGGGCCAAGAAGAGCGGGGCCATAGCCGAGCTGTTCGAGTTCGTAATCGGCAAGGTGAAGGAAGCGGCCGACAGGTGAGACCCTACCCTCATGGCTGCAGCGTAGGACTCAGGGCGGGTCGGAAACCGAGAGCAGTTCGGGTCGGGGCCGAATCGGGGCAGGCCACAGTCGAGTTCGCCTTGGTACTGCCCCTGGCCCTGGCAGTGTTGGTGGCTGCGCTGGGCGCCTTGTCGGAGATCAGAGATCGGGTGCTCGTCGTACATGCGGCTCGTGCGGCCGCACGCGTCGCGGCATCCAGCGACGACATGAGCGCTGTGGAAGAGGCAGGGAGGGCAGCGTCACCACAGCTCGCTCGGGACCGTCTCTCCTTCGCGGTCGTCGGCGAGAGAAAGCGGGGTCAGCTCGTGGGGGTCAGTGTGCGCTACCGCCGTGGTCATGTAGGCTCGCTCTGGCGGTTTCTCGGGAACGGCGCGGAAATCGAGGCCACGGTGATGCTCCCGGCGGAGGAGGTTCCGTGAGCGACAGTCTCAAGTTGCTTCGGTCGACCTGCCTCCACGTAGGCCCTCCGCAAGCTTCAGTGCCAGGGATACGGCCTCTCCCGGCGTGGCTGCGATACGAATCCCTTCGCCCGTTTTCAGATATCTGTTGTGCTTCCCCGGATCGATCCTCCAAGTATCCAGGCCGACCACGGGGCGGCCAATGCGCAGGGCATAGGCGATCTCACTGAGGGTCCCGAACTCTCCGTCGATGGCGATCACGACGTCAGAACTCGCGACCACCGCCAGGTTCCTAGCATGTCCTGTGCCTGTTGCCACGGCCACGGTGACCCACGGATTCGCCTCTCTCCTGTCGAGCCCTGGCAACACGCCCACGGTGAGCCCGCCTTCCCGGACAGCTCCCTTGCAGGCAGCTTCCATCACGCCCCCCAGTCCGCCGCAAACCAGTACGGCTCCGGAGCGGGCAATCTGGGTGCCCACAGCCTCGGCGATCTCGTAGACACCCGGAGGAGGGTCCTGGGCGCCACAAACCGCTATCACTGTCTTGTAGGACGCAATAGGAGTGTTCATCTGACGGCCAATTATGGACACGACTCCCCATATTTGCTTGCACCTTCGACCGATACGGACTTGTGTTGTAAGTCGGCCCGGCAGACCGTCAGGCCGAAGGATGAGTTGGGCAAGCGCTGCAGGTCGGAGCGATCGCCATGTCGGAAAGGACTAGACTCTCACGAGCTGCCATCGAGAAGCTCGAACAGGAGCTCGAGAAGCTCGTACACGAGGTCAAACCATCTCTGGTCGAGCGCGTCAGTCAGGCCAGGGCTCATGGAGATCTCTCGGAGAACGCCGACTACCACGCCGCTCGCGAGGAGCTTGCCAAGGTGGAATCCCGGATCCGGGAGCTCGATGCACGGCTCAAGAGTGCAGTGGTGATCGAGGTCGAAGACGACGGTCTCGTCAGCGAGGGAAAGGCTGTCACGCTGCGACTGGCCTCAGGAGCCGTCAAGAAGTTCGTAGTCGCCTCCCGGGAAGAAAAAGGTGTTCTCGCTGGGACGGACGGAGCCGGACTGCTTTCGCCCCAGTCCCCTCTAGGCAGGGCGTGCCTGGGCAAGCGAGCAGGAGACCGTGTCGAGTACGAGACGCCTTCCGGGCCACAGAGTGCCGAGATCCTCGAGGTGCGGATTCCGTGAGTTCTTGGAGGGGGTCGCACGAGGCCTCGAACCAGCGCTCCAGGGGTGGGAGCAGGTAGTCGGCCCCCGCAGACAGTTACCGAACGACCGGGAGGGAACTTTCAGAGAAGGCTGGGTCCGGGGTTCTTCAGGAGTCCGTCGTCGGCTATGTCCTTGAAGGCCACCTCGTTTCCTGACGGCATCACCACGGACGACCCTCCCACGTCCGCTATCGACCCGGTGACCGTGTAGCTCTGGACGCTAGAGGGCTCAACCGATATGGCCATCATCGCCAGCCTGAACGCCTCGCCGTAGGGGATGTCCAGTCGGACGTGCTTGCTGAGCAGCCCCATGTACTTGACGACCTTGGACATGTCCGAGGGCATTTCGGCCCTTATCTGTCTCATCGCGTGCAGAAGCAGTCGAGTCTGGTTCTCGGTCCTCTCGAAATCTCCTCTCACGAACGCTCGATTGCGGGCGAACGCCAGTGCCCCATTGCCGTCCAGGTAGACACGTCCCGCCGCGAAGTTGGCTCCCGATTTGGGATCCTTCATGGGTTCTTTCAGTTCGAGGGTGATGCCACCGATTCCGTTCACCAGAGCTACGAACCCGTCGAAGTCGACGACCACGTAGTAGTCGATGGCGAAGCCCACGAACTTCGAGACTGCTCTTACCTGCTCTTCAGGTCCGCCGTACTCCAGCGCCGCATTTATCCGGTCCTTCGCCTTTCTGGAAGGAATCTCGACGTAGGTGTCCCTTGGGATGTTTATTACCGATGCCTTGTTGACCCTGGTGTTGTAGCTGACGAGGTGCAAGGCGTCGGCGCGCTCACCTTCTACCGAGCCGTCCTTGCGTCGGTCGGAGCCTATGAGCAAGATCCTGACCACCCCGCCCTTCTGGTCCACAGCCTTGTTGTAGTCGACCTTGTGGATCGAGACCGAAGGCTCCTGTGACCGTGCCGGGTTGGGGAAGAGCAACACCTGAGCGGTGAGCACGCCTACGAGCCAGCGGGCGAGGCGTGCGCGGCCTCTTTTCGTGCGAGCAGTCCCCAGCTTGGCGGAGTCCCGGTGAATCCTGCCCGGCAGCATCCGTTTCGACCGGGTTGCGGTGTGCTCAGCCACCTGACCTACCTGCTTCCTCCCTCGTCGAATCCGGCGGAGCGTCGATTCGCTGTCTGCACTCGTAAGAGATGACTTTCCAGCCCGTCGCGGATTTCTCGATCAAGAAGAAGTCGTTTCGAGCGACTCTTATGGGAGTTCCGTCGTCCAGGGAGCCGACCGCCTCGAGGGACACCTTCACGCCCGCGTGGCTGACCCGTCCCGGCTCTGCCGAGAAGGCGGTGACCGTCGACGTGACATCCTGGGGTTCGAGGACTCCCTTGACTCTCGAGGCGACCTCTCCCAGGGTCATCAGGGAAGCCTGCTCTCCCGTTGCGACTTTTGCGATTGTGGGCGTGAACTCGGCGAAAGCGTCCTCGAAGCTCTCTTTCGGGAACTCAACGCCGAAGAGGGTGCCCTCGTAGTACCTGCCGAGCGGAGCCAGTATCTCTTCGATCATGGCATCGTCGGCTCTTACCGTAGGGGCTCCGACGCCGACGACCTCGACCCGTGCGGTAGCACGGAGGTTCAGCCCGGGAGGAGAAGGCGCTGGAGGAGCGCTCCCCCTGGAGCAGGCAACCAGGCTCGACGCCATTAGCACAACCACGAGCGCCCGCAGGGACTTTTCTCGGGATACAGGCCTGTTCGTTGCGACTCCCACCCGTTGCTGCTCACCCAGCGATTCTCGGGCTCGTATCCTAGCCCACCGCTGCTTGCAGGTCGTGCATTCCCCGAGGTGCCCGGTGGGCCCAGTCGTCGCACCACAAGTACCCCGGCCGCAAGGGGCTCTCGTTCTACCCCACCGGTTCTCGCGGCAAGCGTCCGAGGGCGTCCCGAACCCGGCTGCGGGGGCAGCGGGTTCTGGTCACCGGGACCTCCTGCACCTGAGGACGCCGGAAGCCGGCTGCGGGGCCGTCACTGCGACCTAAAACACAAATCCGGAATTACCGAGCAACTATCCTTGGTGTTCAAACTCGGCGGGTCGGAACCGAATTACGCCTACACCGGCGTTTCCGTGCTGTCAGTACGGAGTGGCAGCGTGACCGTGAGTCCGACCTGACCGCGAGGGCTTCGAAACCCTCTGTCGAAACGAGAGGGACGGAACGTAAGCCTCAAGCGAATCCGAGCCGACGGAAATGGTGATGGCCGCCGCGAGGAAGACCCCTTCCAGCAAGTCCAAGAAGGCCGATTCGGGGAAGACCGACAAGAGGCACAGTAGAGATGCTGCCTCGAGACGCTCCGCGCCCTCGCGTGGCCGCTCTTCTACCTCGCGGCGCTCCACAGCCGCCGGACCTGCCAGGACAGGGGGCGAGTCTCTCGTGGTAGTGGAGTCGCCAACCAAGGCCAAGACCATCGAGAGGTATCTGGGTCCCGGCTACAAGGTGATGGCTTCCTATGGCCACGTCAGGGACCTTCCCTCCAGGCACCTGGGAGTCGATACCGAGCACGACTTCGAGCCGACTTACGAGGTCATCCCAGGCTCCAAGAAGGTCGTGGACCAGCTCAAGAAGGCTGCAGGGAAAGCTGAGTCGGTTTACCTTGCGACCGACTTCGACCGGGAAGGCGAGGCGATCGCCTGGCACGTCCTGGAGGCCGCCAGGATCGACCCGTCTCGGGCGAAGAGGGTGACCTTCACGGAGATAACCCGCTCCGCGATCGAGGAAGCCTTCCGCAACCCTCGCGAAATCGACCATGCCCTGGTGGATGCACAGCAGGCCAGGCGGATTCTCGACCGCCTTGTCGGATACAAGCTCTCGCCCTTGCTGTGGGCCAAGGTGAGGCGCCAACTGTCGGCAGGCCGGGTGCAGTCCGTTGCGCTACGGCTGATCGTCGACAGGGAAAGGGAAATCCAGAACTTCGTCTCCAGGGAGTACTGGACCGTAGACGTGAAACTGCGTCGGGAGAAATTCCCGCAGGACGAAGCCTTCTCGGCCCGCCTCATCGAGTTTGGCGGCAACAAGATAGAGCTGGAGTGCGAAACCGAGGCTGCTCGCCACGCTGACGCGTTGCGCGAGGCGACTTACCGGGTCCGGTCGGTTCGTACGAGAGAGGTAAAGCGCAACCCACCTCCCCCCTTTACCACTTCCACGCTCCAGCAAGAGGCCTCCAGGAAACTCGGCTTCAGCGGCTCCAGGACGATGGCCGTCGCGCAGCAGCTCTACGAAGGAGTCGAGCTGGGCGAAGAGGGGCAGGTCGGACTCATCACCTACATGCGAACCGACTCGGTACAGCTGGCGAGGGAAGCCGCAGAGGCGATCACTTCTGAGATCGCGCGACGCTTCGGCAGGGAGTACCTGCCAGATAAGGTGCGCGTCTACAAGACCAAGGCCCGTGGCGCCCAGGAGGCGCACGAAGCCATCCGTCCGACCGACATGAGCAAGGACCCGGAATCGCTTAGGCAGCACCTGAGTCAAGACCAGTACAGGCTGTATCGCCTGATCTGGCAGAGGACGCTCGCTTGTCAGATGAAGGAGGCGGTATTCGACCAGACCTCCGTCGACATCGAAGCCTCTGGCGGCTACCTGCTCCGTGCGACCGGTCAGGTCCGCCGATTCGACGGCTTCATGCGTGCATACGTGGAGGGCAAGGACGAAGAGGAGGTGAATGAGGAAGGAGGAAGCCTACCCCAGCTCGAAGAGGGAGAGGCGCTTGCCCTGGTCGAGGTGTCACCGGAGCAGCACTTCACCCAGCCACCGCCTCGCTTCACCGACGCCACCCTGATCAAGACTCTCGAAGAAAACGGAATAGGGCGGCCCTCCACTTACGCGCCGACCGTGGCCAAGCTTCTCGAACGTGGCTACATAAGACGCGAGAAGAAGAAGCTGATTCCAGAGGAAGCCGGGTTCGTCGTCACCGACTTCCTCGTCGAACACTTTCCCGACATCGTTGACGTCGGGTTCACCGCCCGGATGGAGGAGGACCTCGACGACATAGCGTCGCGCAAGCGCGCGTGGGTGCCGGTGGTGCGAGACTTCTACGAGGACTTCCAGAGGATCCTAGAAAAGACGGAGCAGGAAGTGGAACAGCACTTGCAGGAGACCGACCAGCTCTGCGAGAAGTGCAGGGCGAAGATGGTCGTGAGGCTGGGTCGGTACGGTCGTTTTCTCTCGTGCTCCAGCTATCCCAAATGCAAGAACTCGAAGCCGCTTGCCGAGCCAGAACCGCCCCCGCCCGTGGGTGAGGACTGCCCGCAGTGCAGCAAGCCGCTGGTGAGGAAGCAGGGCCGCTACGGGGCCTTCATTGGCTGCTCCGGCTACCCGGAGTGCCGGTACGTCAAGAAGGAGAACCGGACCACCGGCGCGCGCTGCCCGGAGTGCAACGAAGGCGAATTGATGGAAAGGAGGACCCGGAAGGGTCGGACGTTCTACGGCTGCAGCCGCTACCCAGACTGTGTGTTTGCGAGCTGGAAGAGGCCGAGCTCTCTACCCTGTCCGCAATGTGGGCGCACGGTATTTGTCGAGCGAGCGGGGAACGGTCGGTGCAGCTCCTGTTCTTCGGAAGTGGACCTGTCCTCCGAGGGAGGTGGGTCGGAATCGGGTCCTGCTGTAGACGAGGAGATCAGCAGCGCAGTCTCGACTTCGACTGCATCCGAAGGGGAGGACAGACGAAACGCCGTCGAGGTCTGAGGCGTGTCTGGGGAGACCGAGACTCGCCCTGCCCGATCGGTCTTCTCGACCCCCCAGGCGAGAAAGTTTGTCGCTGCCCAGTTCATCTCCAGCCTGGGGGACTGGATCGGCCTCATAGCCATCCTCTCGCTCTCTTTCAAGCTGGCAAGGGGAACGGCTTTCGAGGTGTTCGGCCCCGGGATGGTCCTCCTGACCAGGACCCTGCCGGGTTTCCTCTTCGGCCAGCTGGCGGGTCCTCTAGTGGACAGGTGGGACCGGAGCAAGGTCCTCGCCGTCTGCGATGTGGTAAGAGGTCTGCTGATCGCCGTCTTGCCCTTCGTCCCCAACCTGGCGTTGCTGATCGTGAACCAGCTCGTCTTCGAGCTCGTGACCATGCTCTGGCAGCCGGCCAAGGAGGCATCGGTTCCCGACGTCGTGCCCAGGGACAGGATCTCCCGGATGAATTCGATCTCGCAGGTGGCTGCCTACGGGACATTCCCGCTCGGTGCGCTGGTGTTCGCCGGGGTGGCCAGACTGGCCGAGGTGCTGGGCCGGATCCCCGCACTTCAGATTTTCGAGATCAACCAGGAATCGCTCGCACTGTTCATGGATTCAGCCACCTTCTTCCTCTCGGCTTACTTGCTGGGGAGCTTGCACCTGAAGCGACACTACCGGCCGAAGCGCCCCCTCGACCTCACCCTTGCATTGCGTGAGACCAGGGACGGCTACCGTGAAATCGCCAGGAACGTCAGGGTCCGGACCGTCATAGCCGGCATGTCGGCAGCGATTTTCGGGGCAGGAGCCGTGATCTCGCTCGGGCCGCTCCATGTAAAGAACGACCTCGCGGGAGGAGCGTCGGGGTTCGGAGTACTCGTAACCGCCCTTGGGTTGGGTGCCGCACTGGGCGTGCTGGTGATGGAGACGGCAGGGAGAAAGCTCCGGCGGACGGTGGTCTACCCGGTGGCGCTCGTCGCAGCGGGGGCCTCCCTTTTCCTGGGGGCAGTCGTGACCACGGTTCCGGCGGCGTCGGCCTTGATCTTTCTCACGGGCCTTGCAGCGGCCCCGGCTTACATAGCGGGCCTGACCGTGGTACACCAGGAGACCGAGGCTACCTACAGGGGCCGCAGCTTTGCAGCGCTTCTCTCGCTCACCCGCCTCGCTATGATGGTGGCCCTCGGTGCCGCCCCGCTCGTTGCCGGTGCCATGGGCTCTCTCACTGCTTCGTTGTTCGAAGGCCAGAAGTTGGGGATCGGCGGGGTAAGCATCACCATGTCGGGAACCCGGACGGCGCTGTTACTGGGCGGGCTCGTCGTCATGGCATCGGGAGTGTCTACCGCAGCGGTCTTCCACGGGGAGGCAGGACCCAGGGGTCTCGAGCGACTTCGAACCTCGGGCGCCGAATCCGAGCTGGAACACGAGCGCGCCCGGGCAGTCATCGAGGCGAGCCGCCTCTCGCTCTCGGAGGCCGATCCCTTCCACCCGACCAGCGATTCGGAGTTTCGGGAAGTACGGGAAGAAGAGCCCGACATTCCCGCTTCGGGCGGTGGGTATGACACCGACTCGGCCACAGCGCGGTTTCGTCGTCGTTGAGGGCGTGGAGGGGTCGGGTAAGTCGACCCTTGCGGCCCGGCTGGCACGACTGCTCGAATTCGAAGGCTTCGAGGTCGTGCTCACGTACGAGCCGGGCGCGACCTCGCTCGGCGAGAGCATCCGCAAGATCTTGCTCGACAGGCGAGCCCACCTGGACGAGCTCGCCGAGCTCCATCTCTATCTTGCCGACCGGGCACAGCACGTCTCGGAGACCATCGGGCCGGCGCTGGAGAGAGGAGCAGTGGTGGTGTGCGACCGGTTTTCACCGTCCACGATCGCCTACCAGGGGGCGGGCCGTGGACTTGGCGTCGACTGGGTAAGGGAGCTGTGCTCCAGGACGACTCGGGGAATCGAGCCGGATCTGGTTGTCATCCTGGACCTCCCGCCGCTCGAAGGGCTCGCCCGACTGAGCGGTGTCGTCGACCGCATGGAAAGCGAGCCAATGGACTTTCACGAGCGCGTCAGGGCGGCGTACCTGGATCTGGCTTCCGAGAATCCGGATCGGTACGTGGTCGTGGACGCTTCCCTTGCGGCAGAGGAAGTGGAGCGGCGAGCCTGGAAGGTGGTCAGGGAACGCTTCCTCGAAGCGGGCGAACTGCATGACGAGTGAGAGGTGCGCTGGGAAGGCGGCGACGGTATGTGCGCGAGCGGGACCGGGAGAGGTGGTCTCGAGGGAGCTGGCTGAGCGGGTGAGGTGGTGCCGCTGACTGGAAAGGAATCCATCGAGACCGGAGCAGAGATCCCTCCGTGGGGCTCTTATCGTTCTCCGATCTTCAGCTTGCTCGTGGAACGGGGCTGGGATGCCCTCGAGTTCCAGCCCAGGGCGGTGGCTTCGCTCCGTGCCGACCTTCGTCGTCGGCCAAGAAGACATGGAAGTGGCGAGTTCGTTCTTCCTCAGGCGTACCTTTTTGCCGGCCCCACCGGTTGCGGACAGGAGGAGGCCTTCGTACTGCTTGCCGCATCTGCCCTCTGCTCTGATTCCTGTGATGTCCGACCAGCAGTGGACTCTGCCGAGACGATTTTCCCCTCACCAGAGGCTCTACCGGAAGGAGGCCCTCCGTCTGGCGAAGACTCGACCGGACCCTCCCCCTGCTGGCAGTGCCAGGATTGCAAACAAGTCCTGGCGGGAGTGCACCCCGACGTGGAGATACACGAACCCGAGGGAAACACCTACCTTGTCGACTTCATCAGGGAGCGGGTGGTCGCACCTTCCAAGTACTCGTCCGGGGGGCGGAGGAGATACGTATTGCTCCGGGAGGCGGAGCGGCTCTCGGCACCGGCTGCCAATGCCTTGCTGCGCACCATCGAGGAACCCCTTGGGGAGGTGACCTTTGTCCTTGCGGCGTCGCCGGACAGGGATGCCGTTCTTCCCACGTTGGCTTCCAGGTGCGTCGAGGTCAACTTCACGCCCGTATCCGCAAAGCTCCTCGTCGACCTGCTCGTGCAGGCAGGGTTCCAGCGCGACTCGGTCGAGGCTGTGGCATGGGGCCAGGACGCCAGCCTGGAGGCGGCGGCACAAGCGGCTCGCTGGAGGGCCCAGGCCGACTTCCCCAGGGCAGCGACTCTTTTGCTCGTGGAGCTCCTCACCGACCCGGCGGCGAATCCTCTCGAGATAGCCGGTCTGCTCCACGAGCGCATACAGGAGGTCGTCGAAGAGGCAAGGAAATCCATCGACGCCGAGATCGAAGAGGCGGCTCGTTCGGAGAAGGAAGTCGGGTTGGATGCAGCAACGGGAAGGACACGGGTGTTGAGGGACTCGAGGCACCGTCGAATGAGACGCCTGGAGACGACGCTGTGTGGCCAGGTGGTGACCTCCTGTGAATCGCTCGCACTGGCATGCGGGTTGATCGCTGCCGGACTGCCCTCCAAGGCAAGGCTCAGTCTTGGGTACCTGGGAGAGGAAGCAGCTCGGGCAGTCGATTCGCTGGCAGCGTCCTCCCTTTCGCCTCTCGGCTCAGGGAGGTACCTGCGGCGTATGTGCTCGCTTGCTCGTCGCGCTCGCTCTCAGCTGGCCCTCAACCCAAGGGTCGACCTGTGGCTGGACGGCTTCGCAACCCAGTTGCGCGAATCGGTCGCTGGCGGTTGAAGTCTGCATCGCCGATGACAAGGACCGGCAGAAGGGTTAAGGACATCGAGCACCGGGGGAGGCACGTGGCCGACATCCTCAGGAGGCCGGCGAGGCTGTTCCCCTCGAAGTTCGCCGTGGTGGACGCATCCGAGCACCCTTTCTGTCCCCGAGCCCACAAGTATTCATGGGGGGAGGTGTTTCACAGGGTAGAGGCGACGGCAGGCTTCCTGGCGTCGACCGGGTTGAGAAAGGGGGAGAGGGTCGCCGTCCTCTCGCTCAACTCGCACCACTACTTCGAGCTCTACTTCGCCGTGCCGTTGGCCGGAGGGATCCTCGTCCCTCTCAACTTCCGCCTGGCCGACCCGGAGCTTTCGGACCAGTTGGAGGAGGCCGAGCCTTCGCTTCTCGTGACCGATGCCGAGTTCGAAGAGCGAGGCCGGCGTCTGGCTTCCCGCGTGCATTCGGTGCGACAGCTCCTCTCTACGGGATCGAGGGAGTGGGAATCGGGCCTGAGGAAGGAGCACCGGCTCGAGGCCATCCCGGATGTCGTCGAGGATGACCCTGTAGGGATCTTCTATACGGGTGGAGCGGGGGGAAGGTCGAAGGGGGCGGTACTTACTCACCGCAACCTCTTCGACGCGGCGGTCCAGATCGGACCCGCCATGGGATACCGGGAAGACGACGTCTACCTTCACGCCGGGCCCATGTTTCACCTGGCCGATGGGGCCGGCTCACTGAGCTGTTCGCTCCTTGGGGCCACCCACGTCTTCATACCGTCCTTCGACCCCCTTGCTCTCATGGACGTCGTGCACCAGTGGAGGGTCACGACGTTCACCTTGGTACCCACGATGTACCGCATGCTCCTGGATGCCCCCGAGTTCGACCCGGAGCGCCTGTCCTCGCTTCGCCGCATCTTCTTCAGTGCGGCTCCCATGCCGGAAGCGATGGTCAGGCGTATCTTCGAGTGCTTTCCGTGCGGGATCGGGCAGGGATACGGCATGACCGAAGCCTCTTCTCGAATAGCGGTGATGCCTCCCGAGACGTACGCCGCCGTCCTGGAGGGTGCAGATGCCAGGAAGCACCTGCTCTCTTCTGCGGGGCGAGAGGTCCCAGGGCTGGAGGTACGCATCGTCGACGACGAGGGGCGAGAACTGGGTGTCGGAGAGGTGGGAGAGATCGTCGTCAGGGGCACCGTCGTGATGAGAGAGTACTGGCGCCGCCCAGAGCTCACCGCCTCGGCTCTTCGAGGGGGATGGCTCCACACCGGCGACCTCGGCTATCTGGACGGCGATGGCTACCTGTACGTCGTCGACCGCCTCAAGGACATGATCATAACCGGTGGCGAGAACGTCTACTCGCTGGAGGTCGAGAGCGTGATCGCCAGACACCCTGCTGTGGCGGATGTAGCTGTCGTCGGTCTGCCGGACGAGCTATGGGGCGAGAGGGTTCACGCCGTCGTCGTGCCCCGCCCCGGCTCCGAGCCCACCTCCTCGGAGATCAGGGCATTCTGCCGGCAGCACCTCGCCGGCTACAAGGTCCCCAAGTCGGTGGAGTTCGTAGACGAGCTTCCCAGGTCCGCGGCGGGCAAGGTCCTCAAGGAGCGGCTGAAGACCTCTACTGCCCTACAGGCGTAATGCGCCTGTCGGAATCCCAGTGGGTCAGAACCCTGGCCCGCTGGTGACGTCCTGTGCCAGGTACGAGGGGGAGAAGATCGTGTGCTCGGCCACGACGCCGCTACCTGAGGTTACCTCCACCCTCGCCGAAACCGTGAAGTTGTCGGGCACGTAGTCGTTCGCCCTGATCGAGATTCTTCGGCCCGGCGGGATCACCAGGCTCTGGAGTGGGGCGGGAGCTATCGCTCCACCGGCAGTCAGGTAGGTCACCTTGACGGTCTGGGGCGAGGCAGTGTCCGGGTTGGCGATGAGCGTCCAGGTCTCGAAGCCGCCTGCAGTGGCCCCCTCGACCATCAGCCAGGAAGTCTTCGGCGAGGTGATGCCCTCGCCGGCGGCGGATCCCTTGCCGTGTACCGGGTGGTTGGAGTAGAGGGCACGCTCGGCCGCTATCGGCTTGTCGGCTGTCACCCTCGTTGCCACGTCGAAGTCCGTCACGTAGTCGTTCACCCGGACAGACCTGCGGCTCAGCGGTGGGATCACCACTGTCGGTCCTGGCATCGGGCCTGCTGATGTCAGGAAGGTGAGGTTAGCCGTGGCGGCAGCGGAGCCGTCTGGATTGGCGAGTAGTACCCAGGTGTCGAAGCCACCCGCCGTCGCTCCTTCCCCGATGTACCAAGTGGCAGAGGTCGACGGTATGCCAGGCGCCTCGGTGGACCCTACGTAGCCGCTGTGCGCGAGGTAGGTTGCCCTCTCTGCCACTACCCCTGCTCCCGTGGACTCCACCTTCGTAGAGACCTCGTAGGTCGATACGTAGTCGTTGACCCGTATGGACCTCCGCGTCAAGGGTGGGAGCGAGAAGGTCGGCAATGGCACGGGGCCGGAAGCGGTCAGGAAGGTGACCATAACGTTGGCCGTCAGTGCGGCATTCGGGTTGGACACCAGGACCCAGGTCTCGCTGCCTCCGGCTGCCACGCCTTCTGGGAGGATCCAATTACTGGCAGTCGATGTAGCAGCCTTTCCGAGGTGCGCTCCGTATAGCCCCGGCATGGTGGAGTACATAGCCCGCTCGGCGAAGACGGGCTTCGGGCCGGCTTCGATGCGTGTCGAGACTTGGTGTGAGCTGACGAGATCGTTCAGCCGGACCGATACGCGGCGGTTCGGCCCGATGGTCAGCCATTTCCCCCCGACGTAGCCGGACTCGGTGAAGTAGCTGATGCAGGTGCTGGTCTGGGAGGCGTCCGGATTGGCCAGGACCACCCACTCCTCGAAGTTGATCGTGGAGCCCTCGGTCAGGAAGGAAGTCTGTACGCTGCCCGGCATGCCCGGACCGCAGTCTCCACTCACCACCGACAGGTTGGCAGACGTCCGATTCGTGACGTAGATGAGGTTGCGCGACTCGTCGAGGGCTGCGTTCCAGGGCTGGTTGCCCACGAAGGTGTGGCTGGTCGCCTTGCTGGTCAGGTGCATCTGGTCGAGCGTCCCCGCTGCTACGTTGGTCGAGTAGAGTCGGCGTGCGCCCTCGTGGATCATCACGTTGGCATGTGTGAGTCCGAAGGGGATCTCTTCGCTTATGGTCCAGGTCGCCCCGTCGATCTCCAGCAGCTCGACCATGAAGTACCCGACGACGTATGCCTTGTTGGCGACCTCGTCGACAGCCACGTCTCTCAGCAGCAGCGTTTTCGTGCCCGACGGATCCAGTTCGATGAACGCCTGGCCCATGGTGTTCAGGTCCCAGATGGCGATGTTGTCCGGCAAGCCAGGTATTGCGGCGAGGTTCTGGTTTACGACGAACGCGGTGTTGGTCGCCTTGTTGACGGCAATCTTGTAAGGCCACTGGCCGAATGTTCCGAGCACCGTGTCGACGGAATTCGTGGCTCCGTCGACGACTGCAAATGCCCCGGTTTGCTGGAGCGTGACGAAGATCTTGTTCGTCAGGTCGTTCACCTCGACGTCCCATGGGCCCTGGAAGGGGAATGGTATGACGGCCTCTATCGTAAGAGAGGGGATGTCTATGACCGTGAGGGCCCCGGTGACCATGCTCGAGACGTAAGCCTTCTTGGTGGTTTGGTTGACGGAAATGTCCACCGGACCCTCCGCAACCGAGATCTCTGCGGTTACCGGAGTTGCCGAGGGCGTTATCACGGTCACCGAATTGGAAACGTAGTTGGCGACCAAGACGACGTTGGGGGAGCGGCTTACGGCTACGGCCCTCGGCCAGATACCCACCCGGATGTCTCTGCGGGAAAGGGTGGAACCATCTATCTCCGAAACCGTGCCCGCCTGGGCGTTGGCGGTGTAGACCTTGTTCGTCACATCGTTCACGGCTACTGCGACCGGTGCTTCGCCTACGTCGACCGTGGCGACGGTGGACAGCGCCTCTGCTTCACGGGGCACGGCACTGACCACTGCTGTCGAGGCGACCAGCACCAGAAGACCTACTGCGACTCGAGAACAGGTCGGCGGCTTCACGCGGTTTCGGACCATGGGGATAATCACCCTCCGTCCACGAGAGACAACGAACAGCGGGCCGCTGGCCGTTCGGGCCGGCGTTACATCCTACCGCTTCTGCAGACCCGGCAAGATGGACCGCCCTGCAGCTTCGGGTGCTCCATAGTAACCATTTCGGCGGTCGCCGGGCGCCGTGTGCCGACCTGCAGGGTGGCGGCCGGCTCGGGCGCGAGGGAACCGTAGCGGAGCCGGAGCGGGGAATCGAACCCCGGACCTGTTCATTACGAGTGAACCGCTCTGCCGACTGAGCTACTCCGGCCAGACACTAGCGTATGCGCGACAGGGGTCGGTGGATACCCAGGGGTACCGATGGCAGGAGTAAAAGGTACTCGCCTCGAGCCGACGGCGCATGCGGAATTGCCCATCGCCCCATGACCTCCGTCGAGGCCGAGCTATGCGGGAGATTTCCTCCTTGTGCCGAATTCGTGTCAGCGCAAGGTCCGCGCGCGAGGCGGCCGGCGGATGAGCAGAGCAAGCACGTTGCTCCATCGAGACGCATCGACTATCGTTAAGGATCACTCATGTGTCGCACCATGCGGAGGCCGAAGCACGCGCGGAGGCCGCTCGTTGCGGTCCTGGCGGTTTGCCTGGCCCTGGTCCAGCTTGGTGGGGCTTCAGCGGGCGCAAGTGAAGAAGCAGGGCTGGCTCAGACGCGCGCCGAAAGAGCCCGTAAGCAGGCAGAACTCGACGCGGCCAGGGCCACCGACCGGGAACTGGAAGCACGCCTGGCCCAGCTGAAGGGCGAGATCTCGCGACAGTCGGCAATCGTCGATGAGTCACGTCGAGCAGCGCAAGCAGCGGAAGAGGCGATAAGGGTTGCAGAGCAGCGTATAGCCCTGACCGCCGAGCGCCTGCAAGTCCAGCGCTCGCTGTTCGCAGCCAGGGTCAAGGCGGCTTACAAGTCTCCCGAAAGCGGACTGGTAGATGTCCTGGTCAACGCCGGATCCTTGGCCGAAGCGGGCGTGCGGCTCTACGGCCTCGCCAAGGTCATCGAGAATGACGACCGCATCGTCGCTCGCCTTGCCGATCTCCAGAAGGACCTCGAGGAGCAGCGCGCGGAGCTTCAGGCCGAGCGGGAAAGAGCAGAAGCCGCCCGCAGCGAGGCCGAGGAGCAGACCATACGCCTCGAGGAGGTCAAGGCGTCGACGGAGGCCACCGAGCGGGCGCTCAACGAGCGCATCGAGGAGCTGAAGGCAGAAGTCGAAGCTCTCGCCCGGGAAGAGACCCGGATTCGCTCGCTCATCAGGGCCAGACAGGCAGCGGCAGAAAGGGAGCTGGCCCGAAGGAACGGACGTGGCGGAGCTTCGTCCGGTAGCGGAGGAAGGGTCGGAGCTCCTTCGGCTAAGGGTTTCGTGTGGCCGGTCAACGGTACGGTCACCTCGGGGTTCGGGATGCGCTGGGGGAGGCTCCATGCGGGCATCGACATCGCTGCGCCCATGGGCACGCCGGTGAGGGCTGCGGCCTCCGGGCAGGTCATATTCGCCGGGTCCGCGGGAGGATACGGAAACCTGATTCTCATCGCTCACGGCGACGGGATCGTGACGGCGTACGCCCATCTGTCCGCGATCGGCGTCGGGGTGAACCATATGGTGGAGAGAGGTCAGACGATCGGCGCCGTGGGTTCTACGGGACACTCCACGGGCCCGCACCTCCATTTCGAGGTACGCGTCAACGGGCAGCCGGTCGATCCCATGGCCTATCTCTGAGCTAGCGGCCCGAAGCGGCCGACCCCCTCTGAAATAGCGAGTGCCCCGGAGCGACGGCCCCTCCCGAGGGGAGCCTGACCAGTTAGCTCACCATCCCAGCCAGGCGCGAACCTTGCATGGGGCACGTTCCGACCTTGCACGCTGCCAGATGACATCCGCCGAGGACCTCTCCAGGAAACGCAGCAGGATACTCCCGAGACGGCTGAGGATTTTTTCGCCCGGCGAGAGCCTTGACACGACTGCGGCTCTGCAGGTGGCAACCCGATATGTCGCCATTCCCTACCTGGCGGCGGTAGCTGTCGCGACTCTGGCATCGACACGTCAGGGACGAGTTCCGGTTGTCGGGCCGGCTACCGTGGCAGCAGGCGTGGCAGCGATCGCTGCAGCGGAGCTGACTAGGGCGTGGATGGCCCGCCGGGGAAAAGTCGTAGCACCGTGGCTGATATTCCTGCTGCTCGGGACGCTCCACTCCCTGGTCGGAGTGAACGCGTGGAACTCGGGGGGGCTGGATGGAGGGTTATGGCTCAGCCTGACCGTCCTCTCCTCGATCGGTGGGGCGCTCCTCCCCATGCACCTTTCCGTCCTCAACGGGTTTTTCGGCGCTCTCGTGCTGCTGGCGGTGGCGACGGTCGACGGACAGATCGACCGAGAGCACCTGGCTACCCTCGCCCTGGGCACTGCTTTCGTCGGGATGGGGTCGCCGACCGCATCGCTTTTCAGGGACGTCATTGTCAGGGAGGCGAAGAGGCGTCTGGGCCAGCAGGTGTCACAGCTAGAGCTGTACAACCTGACCCTGACCGCGGTAATCCAGTCGATGACCGAGGGGCTCGTCGGCTGCGACCGGGAAGGCAGGGTGGAGCTCTGGAACCGGCGGATGGAATCGCTCACCGGGATCCCCGAGTTCGAGGCGGTAGAAAGGCTGGTCACGGAAGTCCTGCACTTCGTCTCGGCGGAAGGTCCGATAGGGCCGGAGGAAAATCCGCTTCTCAGAGCAGTGGAGGGACCGGTATTCGCAGGCAGCGTTCTGGGAGGCTCCCCCGGCGAGATAGCGGTGCTTTCTGCTTCGGGGGAGCGAGTCCCCGTGACCGTTGCCGCCGCGCCCCTGATGAGAGGACAGGAAGCTGCAGGCGTAGTGGCGGTGGTGGTGGACGTCAGTAGAGAACGTGAGCTCTCTCAGATGAGGGAGTCCCTGGTGTCCATGGTCAGTCACGAGCTGAGGACACCGCTGACGACCATCATGGGATTCTCGGAGTTGCTCCTGGAAGAAGGATTCGACGAGGAGCAGTACCGGGAGTGCGCTTCTGAAATACTCGCAGCTGCCACCCGACTATCGTCGCTCGTCGACGACCTGCTGTCCACGGCCGCCCTGGAGCGCGGCTCGATCGAGCTGAACCGCCGCATGGTCGCTCTCTCGTCCTTGATTGAGCGGAGCATCTCTTCGTTCTTGCCGGGCGAGAGAGAGCGCATTTCGACACGAGTCGAAGAGGCTTATCTTTTCGTCGATCCGGACCGCATCATCCAGGTTCTCGAAAACCTGATAGGGAACGCGCTCAAGTACTCGGAGCCTTCGACCATGGTAGAGGTGACCTCCAGACAGCTGGACAGGTGGGTCCATATCTCGGTGGCAGATCGTGGGTACGGCATGGACAGCCAGACCCTCGCCAGCCTGTTCACGATGTTCAGCCGTTCGTCCGATGAAAGAATCAGGAGCATTCCCGGTACAGGACTGGGCCTGTACATCGCCAGGAAACTGGTCTACATGCATGGGGGCGACATAGAGGTACAGTCTCGGGAGGGCGAGGGTTCCACGTTCACCGTGATCTTGCCCGTCGGGATGCCGAGCTGGGCTGCAGCCGACGAGGCATGGTCCGGGCGGGGGACTCTCCGGTAGTGGCATTTGCGGTCGAGCCGGTCCGCTCGAGGGGGGATGGGGCAAAGGTATTGCCCGGTCACGAGATAATCTGAGAGGACTTTCCTTGCGAAGGGGAGCACGGGGCATCACAGCATGACCGACTACCAATGGCCGCCCGCAGAGCGAGGGAGCTGGGCGCCTCCACCTGGCTCGCCGCCTCACCCACCTCCTGCGGCCAACGGTGCCTCGCCGCCGCATACCTACTACGGCTACGACCAGTACTACGTTTACCCGCAGTACGTGCCACAGGCACCCAGGTCGGCCCCGGGCCTGAGGTCAGCCGTGGCGATCTTCGTGACGCTGGCCATCCTCTCCTTCACGTCGATCCTGGGAATGGCGGCCATCGTCTCGGGTACCAGGTCCGACACGAGCGGAAGCCTCCATCTCACCGTATCTACCCAGGAACTGCTCGAGTCCGTGGTGAGGGTAACGGGGGAAGCGTGCAACTTCGAGAAGCAAGGCACGGGCTTTTTCGTCGGGCCGGGACTGGTCGTCACCAATGCGCATGTCGTGGCGGGAGTCGACTATCCGATTTTGTCGCTGGAATCGTCGAGACTGCCGAGGACAGCCAACTCTACGGTCGTTTACTTCGACCCTGACAACGACATTGCAGTGCTGCGCACCTCCGCCATGGGGAGCACCCTGTTGTTTTCGGATTCCGACCCGAAGAAGGGTGAGATCCTCTTTGCACCAGGGTTTCCCCAGGGGGGCGATTTCGAGGTGAAACAGGCAGTGTTCAGGGGCTCGATGGAGGCTAGGACGGAGTCGATCTACGGCAAGCTACTCCCGCCTCAGCGGTACCTCGTAGTCGACTCCTCGCTTGAACCAGGAAACAGCGGGAGTCCGGTACTCGACGCGGCGGGCTTCGTCGTCGGCGTGGCTTCGGCGGTCAGCAAGGTCGAGAGGTCGACCGGTGTGCTGATTCCGCACGAGAGGGTCGAAGCAGCGGTCGCAGCAGCTGAACGATCCCCGGGACCGGTGAGCGCCGGGTCGTGCTACACGAAAGAGGACTGACCGGATGAAGCGATGCCCGCATTGTGGTGCCTCGAACGCCGAAACGGCGGTGTGGTGCAGCCTTTGCCTTGCTCGCTTCGACATGCTCGAGGGCGAGGTCACTGATCAGGCCGAGTCGCCCAGGTCCGCTGAGGTCGGCGGGGTGTCGACCGAAGCCCTTTACTTGACTTTCCCTCCGGAGCCCCCCACTTCGGCCCAGACGGTCTTTCCGGCTTCCGCTACCTCCTCGGTCCGCGTGGAGGTGACTGCGTCCGGGATCGCTCTGCCCTCGATGGAGGTGGAGCCCGGCGTCGAGCGCCCGGCTTCGGAAGGAGCGAAACCTCAAGCCTCCGAGGGAGAATTTACTGGTCAGGGGCTGCCGCTCGCCGCGGTGGGAACCAACGAGGTTCGAAGGTCACACGCTCACCCCTCCGACCTCGTTCCTTTCGGGGGAAGCGGCACACAGCCAACTTTCGTCCAGCGTCCCTCGCCGGTCATGAGGCCGACCGCCCCCTCGCCTGGCAGCGTCAGCCTACCTATCCGAGTGGAGCATGATCCGACGGGTCGCCTCATTCAGAGGTGCAACTACTGCGACGCCGTCAACCCCATCGAGGCCAACGAGTGCAGCGTCTGCGGGGCGGACTTCCTGGCGGTTCTCCGCGAGCCAGAGAAGGAGAGGCGGGTAGAACCCACCAAGGCTCTGATCTGGGGACTGATTCCAGGCGGAGGCTTTCTCGCAATGGGCAAGCGAGCGCGCTTCGTCGGTCATCTAGCTCTGGTGCTGTGGCTGCTCGCCCTATCCCTGATGTTGTTCAAGCTGTCGCCCGGAACCCTGTTCCTCTTCAAGGCCTCCTTCGCGTTCATGGCAGCGGGTGTGTGGGCGGCCTCTGCGATAGATGCCAACCGGAGGGCGAGCGGGATCGGAGAGACGCTGCTGACGGGCAAGCGGCCCATCATGGTTTTCGCAGCGTCGCTAGCTCTGCTCTTCGTGCTGGCGTTCGTGGTCACCTGGAGCGCCCTACAGCAAAGGGCCCGCCAGACCCCCGACGGTATACGGGTGACCGATGTGCCGCCCACCGAGGCGGCTGCTGTCGGTATCCGACGCTGGCCGCCCGACCTGCCCTGGTAGGCGCTAGGTGGGGGTCGGCGCGTCTTCGGCGGGGGTAGCCTCGGGACCTGTGGCAATACCGCCGGCACCTTCGAGCGTTGCCTTCACGACTTCTATTACCTCGGAACGCCGGAATGGCTTGTGAATAGCGCCGTCGGCCTTTTCCCACCCGGGGGTCTCGCCGGGAACGATATCTCGGGCCGTGCAGATAATTACCGGCACGTCTGCTATCCTCTCGTCTTCGCGGATGGCCATCAGAACTTGCCACCCGTTGACCTGTGGCATCATCGCGTCGAGGAGTACCAGGTCCATGGCTTCGTCATGAAGGCGCTGGAGAGCCTCCCGCCCGTCCTGGGCCTCGGAGACCGCGTACCCCTCCATCTCGAGGATCTTGCGCAGAAGCCTGCGGACCTCCGCGCTGTCGTCCACGACGAGGATTCGAGCTTGCTCTTTCACTGCGCTGAACCTGTAGTTGTTCGATTCTGCACCGGACGCTTCATTGCCTGCCCGACCGCTCGCCAGCTTTTCGCGGGCTGTGGCGGTCGGGCTCTACGAACCATGCTACTGCTGGATTGAAACGGCAGTGCGTCACGTCACCTTCGGCCTTGCAGGGCGCGCCCCAGCTCGAGAAATGCAGCCGCACGACTTCACGGCGGACCGGAGTACTGCTGGACGGCTCCGAGGATGTCCCCTCCTTTCGGGACGAAGGCGGCGGCACCTGCCGCAAGGACCTGGGCGATCAGATCCTTGTCGTGGGGGCCGCCGTGCGCGATGACGACGACATCGGGGTTCTCTTCCTTGATCAGGAGAGTCGCCGCGATCCCGTCCATTACCGGCATCCGCAGGTCCATGATCACCAGGTCGGGCCGTAGCTCGCGGGCGAGCTCTACGGCCACTTCGCCGTTTTCCGCTTCCCCCACTACCTCGGCGGTCGACCTGAGGAGCTGGACCAGCGCGGCCCGCACCTCCGCATGATCGTCGGCTATCAGTACGGTCTTCACGGAGGGGAATCTTACTCACGTCCAGGGGCAGTGGTACCAAACGCTCTCGTTCGGTCTTGCCCGTGTGCATCACGGGCACCTCGACTGCCGGAGGCCAGGTGCGTACCGGATGACGGGTTCGAAGAAGCGGCAGAACTTTCGGGTGGCTGCTCGGAGGGCAGCCGTGCCAGAGTGTCGCCGGCCGGGTCTAGAATCGAGTCACGCCGAGACTGTGAGCCGATCCCCATGCCTCGTGGCAGTAGGGCCTGGACATGATCGCCGGGGTCCGGTACCAACTCCAGCTCGTAGGAGCCGGTGCGTGCAGCACAGGCCGGGCCGTGCGGGGAGTCGCCTTGCGGGAAGAGAGCCATGTCCATGAACCGAACTGGAAACAGCTTTCCTGATTACGGCCCGCCAGGCCGGATTGTTCCTGAATACCTGGAGGGAATGGCGCAGCGTCATGCACCGGAGGGCCATCCCCACCCTCCCGGCGGCCCGGGCTATCCCCCCTATTACCCGGGCTATCCACCACCTCCTCCCCCATACCCCCCTTACCCGCCTGCCGGCCCCGCATATCCCCCCTTTTTCCCTCCGGAGCCAGCACGCCAACCTCACCTCGTACCGGGCTACCGAGACCCCTGGGCGAGATGGGGGCCCGCACCGCCGCCTCCCCCCCGTCGTAATGCCTGGTTGGTGGGCCTCGCAGTCGCTGTGGTCATCTTGCTTGTCGCAGGTCTGGTGTTCGCGATCCGGTCGATCCCTGACCGCCGGGGTCGTGACCCGGTGACTCAGGAACTCATCGACTCGATAGCAGACCAGGTCGCCATAGTAAGAGGCCTGACGTGGCGGTCCCGCGTTGGCTGGCGGGTGGTAACGCCGGACGAGATGCGCGACCTCATTCGAGAGCAGAACTCGGAGCTGTCGGAGCAGGAAAAGGCGGACCTGGGCCGGGTGGCCAGGCTGTTGAAGACGTTCCGCCTCATTCCGCCAGAGACTGACCTCGAGGGTTTGCTCGGCGAGATCTACCAGTCGGAGATCGTCGGCTTCTACGACACCGACAAGCAAGAGCTGGTCTTGAGGAGCGACGGAGATGGAGTCGGCCCCGTGGAAAAGGTAGCCCTCGCTCACGAGCTTGCACATGCACTGGTAGACCAGAACTTCGACTTGGGAGAGCTAAAGCGCAAGATAGAAGAATTCGACGACTCCGAACGCTCCGCAGCCTTCGAGGCGCTGGTCGAGGGAGATGCCTCGGTAGTGATGATCGAGTGGGGCTGGCGGTACCTGGATTCGAACGAGATCTCAGAGATCGAAAGGGAGGCCGGGGGAGGAGAGGTGCTCGACTCGGCTCCCAGGGCGATTCGCCGGTGGGTCGAATTCCCCTATGAGTACGGAACCGAATTCGTATTCACTCTCAAGTCTTCGCAAGGTTGGGAGGGGGTGGACGCCGCGTACGAAGACCCGCCTTCTTCAACCCGGGAAATCCTCCATCCGGACAAGTACCTGACCAGGGGGCGGTCTGCCGGTGTGGCGGGCACGCCTAAGGCCGCAGAGGTAGAGCCCCCTCCGCGCACACCTGGCTGCGATACGGTCCTCGAAGGAGTGGCTGGCGAGCTCGACACATGGACTATTCTCGAGGAGTTCCTCGCCGCGTCTCGCGCTCGAGAGGCTGCTGAGGGCTGGAAGTCCGACAAGTTTCGCTTCGAGGACTGCGGTGGACGGCACGTGCTGAGGGTGGATTACCTGGCGGAATCTCCGAAGGAGGCCGACGAGCTGCGCAGCGCCTGGTCCGACTGGATTGAGAGATGGTCATCCCCGGAAGGCAATTACCCCCATCCGGAATCCTTCTCGCCGGAACTGGGGGGTGGAAGGGTCTCTGGAACCGGGTCTCGGGTTTCGGTGATACTCGCAGACGATCTGTCGCTCCTGGAACGAAAGGCGGCTTGAGGAGGTTGCCGAGAATGAAGACGCGGCGGCTGGGAAGGTCGGACGTCGAGGTATCGGTCATAGGCTTTGGTGCGTGGACTCTGGGGTTGAACTGGTGGGGTGAAGTCTCCGAGGACGACGCGGTACGTCTCGTACGTCGCGCGATCGATCTGGGCATCACCTTCTTCGATACGGGAGACGTTTACGGGGAAGGCAAGTCCGAAGAACTTCTCGGCCGGGCCATCCGAGATTGCAGGGATCGGGTGGTCATAGGTACCAAGTTCGGGTACGAGCTCGAGGGCCAGCGAGAGCACCCCCAGGGAGAGCGCCCGCAGTGCTGGGAGCCTGCTTTCTGCAGGCAAGCCCTCGAGGGCTCCCTGAGGCGGCTGGGTACCGAGCACGTCGACCTCTACCAGCTCCACAATCCCAGGTTGAGCGCCATCCAGCGAGACGATCTCTTCGCGGAGCTCGAGAGCCTCCGGGCGGAAGGAAAGGTCAGGGCGGTCGGGGTTGCCCTGGGTCCTGCTATCGGCTGGGAGGAAGAGGGGCTGTACGCCATAAAGGAGCGAAAGGTCGACACGGCACAGACGGTCTTCAACGTGCTGGAACAGGAGCCGGGCCGGACCTTCGCAAGGGCTGCCGAAGAGGAAGGCCTGGGCACCACCTTGCTGGCCAGGGTGCCGCATGCCTCAGACGTCCTGACCGAGAAGGTCGACGAGCAGACGCGGTTCTCACCCACCGACCACCGAAGCCACCGCAAGCGGGAAGAACTCGCCAGGCTCGTCGCTCGCAAGCGCAAGCTGGAATTCCTGAAGGACAGCGGGCGGACCATGGGGCAGGCGGCGCTGGCGTTCATCGTCGCCCAGCCGGCATTCTCATCGGTCCTGCTCACGGTCACCGACGAGAAGGACCTGGAGGAGTACGCTGCGGCAGTGGAAAGGCCTCTCAGCCCGGACGAGCTCCGGCGGATAGAAGAGCTCTGGGTCTCGTCGTTCGAGGAGGTCGACTCCGAGGTCTCGGCTGCGGGCGCTGCAGCTTCCTAGCGCTACAGGTCGCGGGTGGTTTGCCGGGGCCGGGTACAGGTGGCTTCGCCTCGCTCGCTTTTCCGCCAGTGACTTCGCCTCCATGAGGTGCTCCCTTACCGCCGTGGCGAAACGTCTGGCTACCCAGCGCGCCACGAGAGTGCTCAGGGGCCACGCCCCGGCAATACAGAAACGCCCTTCGTAGCGAAGCTTCGCACCGCCCTCTGTGGCCGCGACGTGAATCGACTCTTCTACGAGAAGAAGAGGCCCTCGACCCGCTCGCAGCCGATCCGTCCGTGTGGAGGCGTGTGCGCTTTCTGGTCACGATGCGACGCTTTCCCGCTTCCGTCTTGAATTCGACGTGCCGGTCTCCGCCCGGAAACCGTTCCAGGGTGCACCCTGCGCTCGCAACCACTTGGAAGCAGATCTGGGGCGCCTAGTAAAGGAACACCTCATCGGGCGGGAGCCGGTAGGTGTGAAGTCGTGTCCGCCTAGACAGCCACGGCCACATCGCTCGTGTAAGGCCTCCCCTGAGGGGCCGGGTTTGGCATCGCCGTTCTCGCTCCTCATCGCGGAGCGGGGTGGTGGCGCGAGACGTCACTAGGCCCTGTTTGGTGCCAGGACCGGGACCGGGCAGTTGACGACGAAGATGGCCCCATTGGTGTCCGGGGTGCCGGGAAACTCGTCGAGCTCGCCCCCGTCCCGTGCAGCGTGCACCTCTACTTGATCGCGCAGGAGCCGAGGCGACTTCCCCTCTTTCCAGGCATACGTGAAGTGGTCCCAGTAGGGGCTCCACGCCGGATTTCCTGCTTGCGAGTCGAACACCGAGGCCTGAAAGCCCATCGGACCGGGGCCGGAGATCCCGTTCATGAACACGTTTACACGCCCGGTCGCGGCAGCCTCGGTGGCCTCGGCGAGCCTCGGCGAGTGGACCACGTTCATGCCTTTTGCCATGGGCTCGAGTGCCGTGTCGGTGACTATGTAACGGCTGGCGGGAAAGCACTCGTGCAGCTTGAACGTGACGGTGAGCCTGTGGGTGTCGACCTTTTCCAGGAGCTGACCAGGCCCCAGGTACTCCTTGCGCACGTCGTCGACGCTCATTTCGCCGGAGGACCACTTCACCACGGGGTAGTTGACCACGATGTTCGTCCTCTCGACGCGCAGCGAGCCGGTGGACTCGGCAGCCCTCACTTCCTCCACGCTCCGCAACGGTCTCGGAGTGCCCGTCCAGACGGCACGGTGGATGCGCCACGCCGGGGTGTAATCGGGTCTACCTGGCTCGGTAGAAAGGACCGTTGGCTGCTCTGGTACGCCTCCCGAGATGATGTAGGCGTCAGCGGTCAGGTCCCGTGCGGCAAGCGTGCCCAGCCGAGGCGCCCACACCAGACCTTCGCTTCTCGCGAACGCCTCGTCGGACGTGTCGGTGCGGATGAAGTAGACATCACTCCCGTCGAATGCCCCGCGGTGCACCCGCAGGGTCACGAAGCCGAATGCTCCTTCCCAGTCTCCCCTCAAGGAGAAGTCGAGTACGTCGCCGACGATCTTCCCCTCCCTGGCACCTGGGCTTGGCGTCCCAGGCGACGGTGAGGTGGCACTCACCTGGGGGCTCTGCCTGGCGCAGGCGCTGAGCAACACTGACAGGCTCCCACCCGCCAAGACAACTTGGAGGCCACGACGGCCTGTCAGGGCGAAGAACTCCCGGCGACCCAACAAGTTCTTACTCGACCCCCCTTCTCGTGATGCCACGGAACCTCCTCTCGCCTCTGCTGACCACGTAGCTACCTCACAAGGACGCCGTTGACGCCGGTGTGATTGCACCCAGGAGGCAAGTTCTCCTCTGCATGACACTTCACCTCTCCCTAAGGGGTGGGGCCCCAGTTGGCCGGGCCCGCGACGGAGACCATGACTTTGTCCTCTCCCCTACGGGAGGGCCACTGCCGTCCTCCGTCGTCGGTGGAAGGGTTAGTGAGTCCACTCCCCACACGAGTGCGGCACGGCCGCTCGGCGCGGCGGAGCGGGGAGCAGAGGAGCCCCACTGCCCACACGAGTGCGGCACGGCCGGTGGAGGCCGCCGGCCTTCCGGACGGGCATCTGCGGGGTTCCGAGGCCCGAAAAAGTCGCCATTCTCCTGGAATACCGACCCGGACTGGCGAGTTCTCTCGCGGGTCCGCTCTACGGTGGCGCGAGCTCGCGCGTGGCGCCGTCTGCAGGGAGCTGAAGTGAGGAGGCAGCAATTCGCTCTGTGTCCGCTTCCGAACGAACGGAGCGCTTCGAGACCGAGATCGTTCCGCACATCGAGATGCTCGCCAGGGTGGCTCTGTTGATGACCCGCAACGCCCACGACGCCGAAGACCTCGTGCAGGAGACCCTCCTCAGGGCCTACAAGGGCATACACACCTTCGATGGTCGGCACCCAAGAGCATGGCTTCTCACGATCATGAGGAACGTTCTGGCATCTCGGCACAGTGCGAAACGCGTCAGCTTGCTGCCCTGGTCGGAGGTGGAAAGGCCCGAACCACGTGCGCACACCCCGGCGAGTCGGCTCCCCGAGGACAGGGCGGTCGACTCTGAGTTCGTGGATGCGATAAAGAGGGTCGCCAGAGACCTGAGTGACCATCACAGAGAGGTATTCGTCCTGGTAGACCTTGTCGGCTTTTCTTACGAGGAGGCGGCGGAGCACCTTGGAATCCCCGTAGGTACCGTGATGAGTCGCCTCCACAGGGCTCGCGCTCGAGTGAGGAGGAAGTTGGCAATCCTGGGGCTCGCTCCGCCTACCGTCGAGGAGAACGGCAATGGGTGATACGGAGGATCGCGGAATCGCAGACGGTCTGTCTTGCCTCGAGCTCTTGCGGATACTTCAGAGCTACGTGGACGGCCGTCTGGACGAAGAGACTGCCGAACGTGCGAGGACACACCTGGAAGCTTGCCGCCGCTGCGGAATCGAATTCTCCGTCTACGTGCAGATCAAGGCAGCATTGAGGTCGATGTCACCGGAAGTGCCTTCAGAGCTCCTCGAGCGGCTGGAGGAGTTTGCTTACTCCCTTCCCCTCAGGGTCGAGGGCTAGCAGCGACGGCCCCTCGAACCCCACGCTCGTCGGTGGAGCCCGGGTTTGGCCGGCAAGCCGCCGGGGTACCCGCGGCAAGCCGCCGGGGTACCCGTCTGGTCACATAGGCTTCCAAGGCTTGCGGGCGAGGCTACAGCGCCAGCACGCCTACCTGCCTGTAAAGCAGGTAGGTCCCTGCCACCACCAGTCCCAGTGAGGCTGCGGGGTGGACGAATCGCCTCAGGGGACGAAGGCGGCGGAGGAGGAAGGTGCGACCGAAGGCAGCAGTTCCTACCAGCACCCCCAGGGTCGTTCCCAGCCCGCTCGCGTAAGCCACGTACAGGCCCACGGCCACGAGAAGACCCCTGGACCGGGCGGAGAATGCGACTACCGACAGGAAGGCTGGAAGAGTACAGCCGAGGGATGCAAGAGCATAGGCTGCGCCGTAAAGCACGGCGGAGGCGGGCTTGTCCGCTGAGCGAGAGGGCTCTAAGGAGAGGTGCGGGAAATGGACGATTCCCAGAAGCGAGCCGATGCCGACGGCGATAAAGGCCACTCCGATTGCTCCGGAGATCGAGGGGACCAGCCACGACCCGACGGCTGTCAACAGAGCCACCCCCGCCCCTGCAGTTGCCAGCACTCCGGTCGCGGCCCCGCTCATCGAAGCGGCGGCCTTGACGACCTTCCTCGTGTCGGGCCTGGGACCGGGCTCGGCTGGCATACCTGGGCCGTCGGCACTCCGCGCGCCCGAAGCGGCGATCACCCCAGCGTATGCGGGGAGCAAGGCGAACCCGCAGGGGTTGAAGGCCGAAAGCGCCCCGACCGTGAACGCCAGTGCTGCGAGGTGGAGCAGTTCCACTTCGCTCACTCCCCTCCTGGCAGCGGAAAGAGCCCGGGAACCGGAGTCGAATCCGCCTTTTGTCGGCCGACACACTTACGGGAACTCTCCGGCGCCGGGCGGCCACCGGTCACCTGTGAGCTAGCCGCCCTCTTGGGAAGCCAGCTGGAGCAGTTCCTCGAAGACGACCTTGCGAAGGGCATCTCGATCCAGGCCTCCGCTCACCCGCTTGGCGATGTGCCCGTCCGCTGTGACGAAGAGTGTGAGGGGCATCCCCAACCCCCTGACATCCCTGTAGAGCTTGCCGTCGGGGTCGGAAACCAACAGGTAGGTCACCCCGGTTCTGGAAGCCAGGTCCCTGGCTGGTCCTGTGGAGTCGCCGAGATTGACCCCCAGGAACGCTATTTGCCCCGCGAGTTCCTTGTGGAGCGCCTCGAAGTCCGGCATCTCGGAAGCACACGTGGGACACCAACTCGCCCAGAAGTTGACGACCAGAGGCTTTCCCCGAAACTCCTCGAGGCTCACCGTCCTACCACCGCCCAGTTCTTCGAGCTGGAACGCAGGCATGGTCTCGCCCTTGCCGGGCCGGGGGACCAGCGCACCGGCCTGGGAGGCAGCCTGGCGCGGGACCGGTCTTTCCTCCTTGCCTGGAGTCCATACGGCTCCGGATATCGCCGCCGCCGAGACCGCGGCGGTCAGGACCACGGCGGTCACCCACTTTCGCAGGAGAGAGCGGTTCGCACGGGCGGAACCCCCCGACGTCCTGGCACGGCTGGACCCAGAGCGAATGGTGCTCACCTCCCGCCGCTCCAGATGGTCGTGTGGGGTCTGAACGCCACCCAGGAGAACCAGAAAGTCGGGACGAACTCGACCGCTTCCAGCCTCTTCCCTTTCAGCTCGCCCTCGACGGCCTCTCCGAGGAGGTTCCAGGTGCTGGAGGTCTCCTTGTCGACGATCTCGCCGCCCCTCGGCTCGAAGGTGAGCCGAAGGTCGCCCACGAAGGGTCTGTACGCCGAAGCGGCGCCCACGCTGCGACCGGCGGCGATGTCGTGGCCGTCAAGCGCAGACCCGGTAGAGGGCTCGAAGAAGACCACGACTTCCAGCCCGCCAACGACGTCGTGCACCGCGGTCCTGCCCTCGCCTCGCAGGCCGGAGAAAGGATATGCCTTGGCTTCCCCGTTCCATTCGAGACCTATCACCCTCTCTACCGCAGGAAGACGTGTGTCAGTAGGTCCGCGGTAAAGAAAAGGCTCCGAACCGATCTCGTCGTAGCCGGCATAAGGGTTCCTGCCGTAAGGGCGTGAGAACCCGGTCGACCTGGACAGCACGCGCCCGGTCGGATTGGCTTCTCTCCACTCTCGGAAGGAGAGCATGACCGACGGTACGATCTCGAGCTTTCGGCCGCTGAGGCGTCCCGCCACGGCCCTTCCTTCGAGCTGAGGCCAGAGGGACTTGGTCTGGCGGTCGTACATGACGAGGTTGCTCTTGTACAGGCGCCCTGAGGTCCCGAAGTCGAGGACCAGGTCCCCGACCTTGCGCGAGTAGACAGTCGCCGAATCGCAAAGGGGGCAATAAGTGACGGATACTGGCTCTCCCCCCACGACATCGTTCACTATCTCGTGCCACATCAGGATCCGGATGGGATAGGCCCTGGAATCGTCGCTCACCCTCAGCGCCACCACGGGTTCCTGGGGGGCGAGCCAACTTGCTGCGTCCTCAGCAGCCTCGAAGCTTGGTGAGTCGATCGCCGGGATCCCGTCGGGAGGCGGGCCTCCGGGGATCATCTCGTCGAGTGGGACGAGGGACTGAGCTGCGCCCCGCTCCTGCCAGGGGAAGCGGGCGGACTCGTCTATCGGTGAGGACATCAACGGTCGTGAATGCCCTTCCGCTTCTCCACCATTCGTCCCGTTGCGGGCCCAGATCGCTGCGGCCCCGACGAGGGCTAACGCCGAAGCGAGGATGACCCACCGTGCGACGGGCTTCCCGACGCGGCCCTTCGTCTCGGGCACCTGTGAATTCTCGGCTCTGTCTTCCGGCCCTGCTACCATCGCTCGGTCCGGTCGAGACTTACCCTCGGGGAGGGTTGCTGCATTGGGCGACCTGAAGGCCCACAGCTCTCCTGCATCCGGGTGAGGAAATCTCTCCCGACCAGGGCCTATTCCAGGTTTCTCGGGGGTGGGCGGTAGAGAACTGCTTCTGAGCTCGCCGACCCAAGGTGAGCAGTGACTTCTGGTTCACGGGTCGTGCAAACCGGCTTCGTGTTCAAGGAGCGCAGCCAGTGCCTTGCGTCCACGGTGTACCCAGGAGAGAACAGTGCCACGTGGCGAGCCCATCACCGTCGCCGTCTCACCGGCCGTCAGGCCGCAGATGTCCATCAAGACCAGGGCGACGCGCTGTTCTCGCCGGAGCTTCCAGAGTGCTCGACGTATCGACTCTGCCCTCATCTGCGCCATGGTCTCCGCTTCGACGTCGGTGCTGCAGGGCGCTTCCAACCCGGCGTTCTCGTGGAGCACCTCGACGGGGCGGCGGGCCCGTCTGCGCATCTCGGAGCGGGCAAGGTTCAAGCAGATTGTCGCCAGCCACGGTTCGACCCGGTCAGGTCGCTGCTGCTTGACCCAGGCGACGTAGGCACGGAGATAGGTCTCCTGGACCAGGTCCTCGGCCTCGTGCTCGTCGCGGACCAGCCGCCGCGCCATGTTGTAGAGAAGGTCCTTGGCTTTCAGCGTCGTGCGTAGGAACTCTTCGTCGTGCATCCCCCCATAGGAATCGGGGGGATGGCTCGAGGATTCCGACGAATGCCTCGGAGTTCCCGGTCACGTTCCGGCTCCCGGGGAGGAGCCCCTGTCGTGGGGTCGAGGGCGTGGAGAATGACGGAGTGCCCAGGTGCCGGAAGGGGCGAGAGCGGTCGGGGCGGCCCGGCGGCCTAGTCGGCGCCGAGCCTTATCACGCCTCTTGCTACCTCTCCCTTTTCCAGCGCCGAGAAGGCGTCGTTTATCTGGTCGAGCTCGAACTCTTTCGAGATCAACTCGTGCAGCTTCAGTCGCCCGGCCTTGTAAAGATCGAGGAGCTTGGGCATGTCGATGTGCGTCCGGGCCGAGCCGTACCAGCAGCCCTTGATCGTCTTCTCCTCGAACACCGGCAGGAACGCCTGGAGCTGGAGCATGTCCGTCATCTTGGGTACACCCACCAAGACGGCCATACCGCCCCGGCGGGCCATGCGGTAGGCCTGCTCCTGGGTCGCTGGTAGCCCTATGACCTCGAAGGCGTAGTCTGCACCTCTGCCTTCGGTCAATTGCTTTACGGCGCCGACGGGGTCCTGGGAGCTGGCGTTCACCACGTCGGTAGCGCCGAATTGCTTCGCCATCTCCAGCTTGGAATCCAGCAGGTCAACCGCGATGATTCTGGCAGCACCTGCGATCACCGCTCCCTGGATGACGTTGAGACCCACGCCGCCGGAGCCGATGACCGCCACCGAGGACCCTTCCTCCACCTTGGCAGTGTTCAGAACGGCTCCCACCCCGGTGGTGACGCCACATCCCAGCAGGGCGGCGTCCTCCAAGGGGACGTCGTCGGGGATCTTGATCACCCCGCCCTCGGGCACCACGGTGTACTCGGCGAAGGTCCCACACTGGGTCATCTGGTTGATCCGCTGCCCCTGGCGGGAAAACGGGCTCTGGCCGTCGTACAGCCCGCCCCTCACGATGCCCGCAGTAGCCACCTCGCACAGGTTCGGCATGCCGCGCAAACAGAACCAGCACTTGCCGCATTCGGGGACGAACGACAGGATCACGTGGTCGCCCGGCTCTACGGTGGTCACCCCGGAGCCGACCTCCTCTACGACGCCAGATGCCTCGTGTCCGAGCACTGCAGGGAGTGGGACCATGATGGTCCCGTTCTGTACGGAGAGGTCCGAGTGGCAGACACCGGTGGTGTGGATGCGGACCTTGACCTCCTGTTCCCTTGGCGGAGCGACCTCCAGGTCGTCTACCACCTCCAGTTGCTGACCGATTCCCGGAAGCACTGCTCCTTTCATCCACACTCCTCCTTGGTCGTCGAGCGGCACCGTGTCGTCTGCACCTCGGCGTGAGTCCTGCCACTCCGAGCGAAACGCTGGTGGGGGACGACACGGTCCTGCCAGCATGCCACGCGGCGACAGGCTAGCCCCGCCGAGACGGACGCGCAAACATTGTCGCAGCGTTCAGGTCCCCTTGCTGGCTGAATCCTTCAGTGTCGGGCGGTAGGCCTTCATGACGTGCCACGCGGCCTGCGGTCTCCAGAAGAACTCAGCCTGCGGTCTCCACAAGAACTCATTGGGCCTTTGCGTCATGCTCCGGGCCCAGTTGGTGGTACTTGCCCCCGTAGAACAGAAGCGGACGACCTCCCCGATGCTCGAGCGCGACGACCTCGCCTAGGAAGAGAGTGTGGTCTCCCGCATCGAACTCCCCGACGACCCTGCATTCGACCCACGCCAGGGCGTCCTCCAGAACCGGTGCTCCGGTGTGCTTTCCGGTGTGGGGCACTCCCTCGAACTTGTCGGGCGCCTTGGACGCGAACTTCTCGGAGATCGCCTTTTGCTCCTCCCGGAGGATGTTGACGCAGTAGACCCCCGACTGCCGCAGATGCGGGTGCGAGTCGGCTTTCTTGTCGACCGAAACGACCACCAGCGGGGGCTCCAGCGAAACCGACATGAACGCGTTTGCGGTGAGACCGTGGGGGCGTCCCTGGGGGGTGAGCGTGGTCACCACCGTTACCCCTGTAGCGAACTGGCCCAGGACCCGCCGGAACTGCGCCTGGTCGACCGGATTCTCCTTGTCTGGGCCTGGGTGCCCCGGATCCTCTCCGACCCGGGTCAAGCCGACCTCCCCCTGTCTTGCCAGCGGTGCGACCTGGTTGCTGGCCCGAACGTCCACGCGAAGAAGACCAGCAGCAACAGGGCCATGACAATGAGCGCCACGATGAAGGGCACTTGCAAGGTCATCTGCTCCATTCCTTTTCCGCTTGTCACTTCAAGAGTGCCGGCCGCCTCGTCGAGGGCATGCCTCGACGAGCTGCTGGCCATCTAGAGCATAAAACTCTGAAGGTCTGCCGGGCAGGGCCATGTCGAGACGGCAGCCTCGTCCACCCCGGTTCATGGCGTGCCCGGCCTCAGGCGGTCGAAGCTTGCAGGACCGCAGTCTCTTCGACCGGCTGGTACCTGAAGATCGGCTCGAAGAGGTCGATACAGGTGCGATCGCCGGGGGCAATTCCCCACAGCTTCCGCGGCCGAAGCCTAGTGTTGACGAACAGGCGGACGAGCGCAGCCTTCCGTGCCGAGGACCTCTCCCGCAGCTCCCAGACTGCTTCGTCAAACAGCAACGACGCCTGAGTCACGTCTGCAAGGGCCCGAGCCAGTCTTCTGGTGTGGAGCTGGGCCATGTCCTTGGGAGCTTCGAGGACGATGTCGACGGCTTCTCTTGCTTCCTCGATGGCGGCCGCGATCGCGTCCCTAGGCTCTGTAAGGACCGGGTACCTGGTCGTATCCACCGCGACGCACTCCTCGAGCCGTTTGAGGAGCTCGAGGTGAGCGCCCTCTCTGGTAGCGGCCCTCCTTACGTCAAGGCAGATGATGTTCTCCGTCCCCTCCCAGATGGTATGGCACTGGGCGTCCCGGAGCTGGCGGGCGGTGGGCCAGTCCTCTATGTAGCCGTTACCGCCGAGAACTTCCACGGCTGCCGAGGCGATCTGAAGGCCACGGCGCGTTGCCCTGTACTTGCTGAGGGGCACGAGGATTCTCCAGAGGCCCCTGTTGGAGTGCTCGAGGGCATGCGCGGCCTCGAACGTCATGGCTGCGCAGCCCTCGATTTCCATGAGCATTCGTACCAGTGTCTCTCGCACCAGCGGAAAGTTGTCGATCCTCGTTCCGAAGGCCCGGCGCTTCGAGGCGTATATCGCCGATTCCAGGAAGCAGCGCCTGGCAATCCCCAGCCCCATAAGAGCTACTCCATGTCTGGAGCCGTTGACCATGGACATCATCCGGACGAGACCCTGGCCGTCTCGGGCGGCCGCCTCAGGGTCATGGGTCACCTGCGAGGCGCCCGCCAGAAGGTACGCCTCGGCGTCGACGAACTCGACCTCTCCGGTCGGTACCGCCTTGGTCCCGAGCTTGTCCTTGAGCCGGTGGATGTCGATCCCGTTGCGGGAGCCGTCCTTCCTGACTCTTGGTACGGCGAAGAGAGCCAGCCCGCGCACCCCCTCGGGCGCTCCCTCCGGCCGGGCGAGGGTGACTATCACCGAAGCGTCCACGTTGGAGCAGAACCACTTGAACCCGTTGAGTAGCCAGCGCTCTCCCTCCAGGTGCGTCGCCACCGTCTCGGTAGCGCCCACGTCGGATCCACCGGCCCGCTCCGTCATGAACATCGCCCCGTCCCAGTACTCTTCGAATTTCTCCGAGGTCAAGTGGGGGAGCAGGAACTCCTTTGCTTCCGGGCCGCCCCATGCCCTGACGAGCCCTTCTGCCCCGCTCGTCATTCCGACCGCGCACAGCATCCCGGTCTCGGCCTGGGAGAGAAGGTAGGAGAAGGCAGTTCCAACGGTCGTGGGTACAGGTTCCGTACGGCCGCGCGCGGCCTCCGAGAAGCTTAGCGAGAGGAAGTGCGCGTGCAGGTCCCGCTTGGTTTCGAGGACTCCGGGGTGGTGGACGACGAGATCCTGGGCATCGCCCCAGCGGTCGTACTTGACGAGACGGGGTGGGTTACGGTCGGTTACCTCGGCACGCTCCGCGATCGGCCCCCCGCACAGCGCCCCGAACTCGGATAGCTTCTGGTGTGCCCAGGCCCGGTCGGCCGGGGAGACGAGTCTGTCCACGAGCTGGGCGAGGTTGGGGTCGGCCTCGTACCAGTTGACGCCGATGGCGCTCTCCATCTTCTCGTAGTCGACCATTACGCCTCCTTGGGAGTGCTTCTAGGGGCTGAGCACGGCCCGTCCGGCTCAGGTACTTCTTGCAGATTCGATCTCGAGTTCCACGCGGATCAGGGTACCTGCTCCTGGGGTGGAGAGGAGGAGGAAGTCTGCACCGAGCAAGTCCGCCCGCTCCCGCATCGACGGTATTCCCGTCCTGGCCGAGGTAAGGGTGCTGGTTCCGGTCGCGTGCAGGCCCCTCTCCACGAAACCCTTTCCGTCGTCTTGTACCTCCAACAAGAGTCGTTTCGACCCAATCCTGAGGGCTGGCTCGCTTCTCAAGGAGATGCGAACCTTGGAGGCCCCCGAATGCACCCTCACGTTGTCGATTGCCTCTTCGGCGATCCTGAACAGGTGAAGTTCCTGTTCAGGACGGAGTCCTTCCACGTCTTCGATCTCGAGTTCCACTTCCACGGCCCCGTCCTGGAAGGCCTCCCTCGCTTCGATTCGAAGTGCCTCCGAGAGGGCCCTCGCTTGGCTCAGCCGGGGCCGGAGCGAGCGAGTCAGGTGACGGAGTTCGCCGATGGCTGCGCTCAATTGCCTGTCCAGTGCCTCCAGTAGCAGCTTGGGGTGGGTGGTCTCTCTCTGTGCAGCCCGTTCGGACCGGAGGAGCAACGCCGTGAGTTGCTGGATCGGGCCGGCTTCGATCGAGTTTGCAATCCGGACCCTCTCTTCCTCGACGCCTCTCAGCAGCTCTCGAAGGAATGCGGACCTTCTCTCGTCCGCCTCTGCGAGCTGGCGGAACAGGCGGTAGTTCTCCCTTATGGTGAGGAGCTGACGGATCACGACCAGTGCGGTAGCGCCGGCGAAGGTGACGAAGCCATAAGCGACCGCCGAGCGCCTCCCGTCCAAGACAATTGCCACCGCCAGCACGACCAGCGCCAACAACGACCAGTAAGGAAGGAAGAAGCGGGGCGGTTGCCACGGTCCCCTGAAGGCGACCTCGGACCCTTGCAGGATCTCGACCGCGTGGAATGGAGCTACCGAGAGCAGCGCCAGGCCGATCAGCATCGCAGCCGACCTCAGGCCCACGAACCAGCCAGCATTGCTCAGCTGATTGCCCAGGGAAAGGGCAGCTGAGTCGGCAAGGGAACCTCCGAAGAGGGCGATGCCAGCCGCTAGAAAGACGTACTCGGGGGCGCGCAGGCGCGGTACCGACGAGGTGAGTACGTAGAGGCTGGCGACGATGAAGACTGCCGCGAAGGCCGGCAGGAAGACGGTGTGAAGCCGGCTCGAATGACCCGACCGTACCAGGGGTTCGGCCAGGCCGTAGACCAGGACGGCGCAGGTACAGAACGCGACCGTGGCAAAGTCGACCAGCTCGAGAACGTTCTCGGAGGTTCCTCTGAGCATCCTCAAGGCGAGCCAGTAGATGCGCGTGAAGATCGTGACGCCGGCTGCAACCGCCGCCAGGCCCGCGAATGACAAGGGCTCGAGCCCCAGACCGAAGGCCCCTGCATACGAGAGAGCTCCCAACGTCGCCGAGCCCATCGCCAGCCCGTATAGCCGCCAGATCTCACGCACTGGACGACCGCTCCTCAGCGAGGCTGTCCGGGCGGCGAACGCACCCAGAACTGCCAGGGGGAGGTAGGAAAGCGCGAGTGCGGCGGACCTGGAAGGCTCGGGCATGCGCCCCGATGACAGGCCGGCTGCCAGAGCGTAAAGGGTGACCGATGCCGTCGCGGCCGTTCGGGTGGTGGTGCCGAAGGCCCGTTCATGCCCAGGAACCCCAACTCGGTCCGACGGGGGAGCGCTTCTCCGAGAGGAGGTCGCATCGACCCGGGCGCGTTTTCCGCTCATCGCTACGGGAGATGCGGCGGTCAAGGCGCGGGCACCTCGGATCGTGCCGGGGAGAGCTCGGAGGGAAGCCCCAGGCGCTGGAGGACTTTCTCGATCGCCTTGGCCAAGGAAACGACCGAAAACTTCTGCGAGGCAATGCGGAGGTTCTCGGCGAGGATTCGGAGCCTGCAGTCCTCGTCGAGACCCAGCCACCAGAGAACACTCTCGACCGGGTCAGGATCCCAGTGCAGAAATCGGAGCCCTGTGGTCTCCAGCTCTTCGAGTACCGGATAGCGCCTTACGACTAACGGCCGCGCCCAGGCCACCGATTCCAGTGCCGGGTTCCCGAAACCTTCCCACCGGCTCGGAAAGACGACGAAGTCCGCAGCCTGGTATGCGAGGTCGATCGGCAGACGGCCCTCACCGACAATCATTTCGAAGCTCCCTCTCCGCATTCCGGTGCCAGAGTCGGCAATGGAGCGCCCTTTGCGCTGTAGCTCCGCCAGCCTGGCCTGGAAACCGTCTTCGGGAGGTCCACATACGAGGAGGCGGACATCGGTTCCTAGCCGCTCCGCAAGCCGGGCGCCCAATTCGACAGAGTCCGGCAGCCCCTTTCTCTCTATTGCCCTGGTGGGCTGGACGAGCAGCAGCCACCCCTCCTCCATGCCGAGGAGTTGGCGGGCTCTTGCCTTCCGGGCGTGGCTGCGCGGCACCTCGTCGGGCTCGGGGAGCTCGAACCCGTTGTAGACGAGGGTTGCGGAAATGCCCAGCGCCTCCAGCTCTTTCCTGCTCATCTCGTTGATCACTACGTGCGCCGCTCGCTTCAGGCGGGGAGGGAAGGTCCTTGCGATGCGCTGGGCGAGAACAGGCGGGAGATGGCCCAGGTCGAATTCGGCACGCTGCCAGATCAGGTCGTGGTGGCGTAACAAGGCGGGGATTTCCTCGGCTCCTACCAGCCCGGCGAGAGCTTCCGCGTACCCAGGGTTGAGCGGCAGACCGAATACGTTCTCGACTACCACAAGGTCAGGAGCGAAGTCCTCCAACGCCGTGGCGATGGCGAGTGCGGCCTGCCTGGCGTGGCGGTCCAGGCGCGCTTCCAGGCTGTCCCAGTCAGTTCGGCAGGGCCCCCACAACCCCTCCCGGCGAAGATCCTCGGCAAATTCGATGGAGAGCGAGGGATCCTCGTATCGGGTCACGGTGAATCCGTCGGGCTCGTCCAGAGGAGGAAGCACCCGTACGGGCGCCGTGTTCCCGACCGCCGACCCGAAGGCCCCGGCTAGTTCGGCCACCTCCCAGCCCCAGCTCTTGAACACCCTTTCCAGCTTGGCTGCCTCGACCGAGACGCCATCGGAGTGTCTGAGCCTGAACGAAGTGAACAGGACCCGTATGGTTGCCCTCCCGACTCGAGCATTTCCCGTGCGGAACAGGACCCGCTCCGGGTCAAGCGAAGCGGCGATACGGTAGCCTTTAGAGCTTAGCGAGAACTTGGTCGGTCGGACCGGCGAGAGGGGACCGTGGGCGAGGAACTGAGGTACGAAGTATCCGAGGGTGTTGCCACCTTGACGATCGACAGGCCGGACCGGCGCAACGCGCTCAGCCCTGCAGTCCTGGCCGGAATAGAAGAAGGGCTCTTTCGGGCGCGGGGAGACCACGGCGTCAGGGTCGTCGTCATTACCGGTGCGGGCGACAAGGCCTTCTGCGCTGGTGCCGATCTGGCAGCGACCATTCCCGACGGGGAGACGGGCGCGATCGACTCCCATTACGAACGGGGGAGGCTCGCCACGATCTTCAAGCTCATGGCCGGGCTCGGCAAGCCGGTGGTGGCCAGGGTGAACGGACATGCGCTCGCGGGAGGATTCGGTCTTGCCGCGGCTGCCGACTTCGTCATCGCCGCCGAGAACGCGACGTTCGGGACCCCTGAAATCGACGTGGGGCTCTGGCCGATGATGATAACGGTCGTCCTCAGGCGTGCGATGCCGCCGAGGAAGGTGCTGCAGTTGATGATGACCGGCAAGCGACTTACGGCCCGGGAAGCCGCCTCACTCGGCGTGGTGGACGAGGTGGTCCCGTTCGAGTCACTGGATTCGTCCGTAGGAGCACTCGTAGACGAACTCAAGTCGAAGAGTCCTGCTGCGATGCGCATGGGAAAGGACGCCTTTTACACGAGTCTGGCGATGTCCGATGCGGAGGCTCTGGACTATCTTCAAGCGTGCCTCTCGGTGCTCGTGCGCTCCGAGGACGCGGCGGAGGGGATCGCTGCCTTCGTGGAGAAGAGGGAGCCCCGATGGAAGGCCCGATGAGTACCGGGGACCCCTCGGCGGAAGGACCAGCGGGAGCTGGCCCAGATCCGGAGGGCGGCGAGGTGGTCTTCGCCCCGGAGTTGCTGGAAGAGCTGGACAGCCGCCGGCGCAAGGCTCTGGCGATGGGGGGCGAGGAGTCCGTCAAGCGCCAGCACGACCGGGGGAAGTTGACGGCGAGAGAACGGGTCGAGCTGCTCTGCGACCCCGGCACCTTCGTAGAGTTCGGGATGCTGGCGAACCACATGGATCCTCAGTTGACTGCTGCCGGGAAGGACGCTCCTGCCGACGGAGTCATTTGCGGTCTGGGTTCGGTGGACGGCCGACCTGTGGCCATCTGCGCGTACGACTTCACTGTCATGGCGGGGTCCATGGGCAACGTGGGGGAGCAGAAGGTCGCACGGATGAGGGAGATTTCCCTGCAACGCAAGATCCCCTTCATCTGGCTGCTCGACTCGGCCGGGGCTCGAATCCAACAGGGGGTCGGCAGCACGTTCGCGGGTGCCGGCGCACTCTTTCGCGAACAGGTCGTGATGTCGGGAGTGGTCCCGATGGTGGCCGCCGTAATGGGGCCGTGTGCGGCCGGTACCGCTTACATTCCCGCTCTGGCGGACGTCGTGTTCATGGTGACCGGCACCGGCTCTATGGCGCTGGGCGGGAGCCACCTGGTCAAGGCCGCCGTGGGAGAGGACATCTCCGATTACGAGATGGGAGGACCACACGTCCACTGCAGGATCTCTGGCTGTGCCGACCTGGAGGTGTCCGACGACAGGACTTGCCTTTCAGCGATTCGGGACTATCTCGGTTACTTCCCCTCCTCGAACCTCGAGGATCCCCCGATCAAGGACACCGACGATCCGGTCGACCGTCCCTGCACCGAACTCCTTTCCATAGTCCCCTCGGATCCGAAGGGGGTTTACGACGCATACGATGTCATCGAAGTGCTGGTCGACGACCGCGCGTACTTCCCGATAAAGCCAGATTTCGCTCAGAACATCGTCACGGTTCTTGCTCGAATGGGGGGACGCCCCGTAGGGATCGTGGCGAGCCAACCTGCCGTCATGGGTGGCGCCCTGGATAACGATGCTGCGGACAAGGCCGCTCGGTTCGTCTGGTTGTGCGATGCCTTCTCGATACCGCTGATATTTCTCCAGGATGTCCCGGGTTTCCTGGTGGGCTCGGATGTCGAAAAGCGAGGGATAATACGCCACGGTGCGAAGATGCTTTACGCCGTAAGCGAGGCGACGGTCCCCAAAGTTACAGTGGTAATGCGCAAGGCGTACGGCGCCGGCTACTTCGTCATGAACGGACGGGCTTACGAGTCGGACTTCATCGTCGCCTGGCCAACTGCCGAGATTTCCGTGATGGGCCCAGAAGGCGCGGTGAACATCATCTTCAGAAAAGAGATAGCCCAGGCTCCGGAAGAGGAGCGAGAAAAGATAAGAGAAGAACGGCTCGGGTGGGTGAGGGGGATGATAGATCCATATGTGGCCGCCGGGCACGCCCTCGTCGACGACGTCATAAGACCCGAGGAGACTCGGAAGGCGATAATTAGAGCGCTCGACCTTTCGGCAAGGAAGACCCTGGACCGCCCCTGGAAGAAGCACGGGGTGATCCCTGTCTGATGCCGAGAGCTGCTGGGGTGCTTGGGACACCAGGAGGGAGAAGATGAGCGATTCCGGTCAGGAGGTACTGTCCAGCGGTCCTGCCGATTACCTGCCCCGCGGCGGCAAGGAAGTCAAGGGCCAGCTCTGGCTGATGAAGGAGTGGCTCGTCTTCCAGCCCGCCCCACCCGAAGCCGCCATGGGGGTGCAGAGCGTTTCCGTCGCGCTCAGCACGGTGGAGTTCGTGGGCAGAGGGGAGTTCGAGGTCGGCAGGGTATTCCAGACCGGGCTGAGGACGCCGATGCGTGTGGTGGCTGCCGGACAGGATTACCAGTTCGCAGTCGACAATCTAGACACGTGGATATCGCAGGTGGCATCGCAAGTGCGGGTCGTGAAGGGTGAAGTGGAGCCCGGTCGCCCACAGGACGCCGCTGCCGCTTCTGGCCCCGCCCCCGCTCCGCAAGTAGCCTCACCAGAGGCCCCATTGCCTCCGTCACCCCCAGCAACCCATGCGCCTCAGGTGCCTCCACCTCCACCGGCTCCGTCGCCGCAGCCGTACGGGACGCCGGCTCCGCCGCCTCAGCCGGTCGGTGCTCCGGTACCGCCGCCTCCGGTCTCCCAGCCTCCGGTGGGGCCACCTCCTGCTGCCGGGCCTACAGCTCCTCACGTTCCGCCCCCGCCTCCTGTCCCCTCGGCTCCCCAGGCGCCTGCTCCGCCCGGTTCCCAGCCAGCGCCGGTACCGACACCAGCTCCAGAGCCGGTCCAGGAGGAGGCAGCGGTCCCTGCCGAAGTCGCTGCTGCAGAAGCAGCTCCGGCAGGCGGAGCAGTGCCAGGCGAGACTGCCCCCGCGGCCGAGGGTCCCGCTGCTGAGGCTGTGCCTTACAGCGAGGAGATGGCCGCCGTCAGAAAGCCCCGTTTCGTCATCGCGCCGCCGCCATCCGAGCCCCTGATTCCGGAGGCTCCGCCGATTCCTGACGACTTGAAGGCCGAGCTGGAAAAGACTGCCGGAGAGGCAGTCGAGGCGGAAGCCGGTCGAGCAGAGGCGCCTGCTGCAGAGCCTGCTCCCGTTACGGAGGAGCCCGCACCAGTCACGGAGGAGCCCGCTGCAGAAGCAGCACCTCCAGCAGAGGCCGCGGTTGCAGAGCCGACAGGCGTCGTGGAGGTACCCTCTGGCGAGACTGTAGTTGCAGAGAGGGCTCAGCCTGTCGAGCCGGCTGCTCCCCCCGAGGCAGAGGCCCCTGCCCCAGCAGAGGCTCCACCAGAGGAACGGAAGCCGGAAACCGAGGCTGCGGGAAA